>Ga0082335_1000270_pt1 | contig 135795 bp, 110 predicted proteins | sample Subgrocontami58m_FD_72375 | JGI IMG/M metagenome (GOLD analysis project Ga0082335, IMG submission 72375) | Subsurface groundwater microbial communities from S. Glens Falls, New York, USA - GMW37 contaminated, 5.8 m (SPADES assembly) (version 2) ...
GCTTGACGGCGGACTCTCTAAATTCGGCGGTATAGGTTTTGGCTTTTTCTTGGTTCATATTACGATCACACTCTTTTCAGGATAGTTTAAATTGTGTGTCCGGTTTAGTGTAGCCACATCATTCAGGAAAATTGTCAGTTTGCAGGCCTTTTTCATCATCCGTGTCAAAGCCAACCTAAAAGTGTCGGTTTCAAAAAACCTGGACGTGGTTGTCCCGGCACATTGGCTCGCCTTTTTTTCGGACGTGTCGGATTCGCTCATCTGCTTTTCAAATGACAAGCACCAGGCCACTTACCGCCTCGTCAGCTTTGTGATTGACGATGAGACTTATCGTATTGCCACCAACCGCCTGGATTTGACGACCGGCGAAATCATCATGCTTTATGCGTACCGGTGGCAGATCGAATTGTTTTTTCGCTGCATCAAGCGGACGTTCAATGCCTTGCATCTGTGGTCGCAGAGCGGGCGCGGCGTGGAAATCCAGTTTTACCTTTATCTTATCGTTTACTTGCTGCTGATCCATTTCAAACAAGGCCTGAAGCAAGAGCAAAAGGCCATTGGGCCTGCCAATAAAGCCGTACGCCAAGGCCAGGAAAAATACCCGTCGCGGACACCGGGGTGTGGAATTGTGACGCTTTTGGGTGAAAAACTCTCACAACTTTGGAAAATGAGCATCCACTGGATAAGAGGCATTCAAAATCTTTTGCTTGAGCCTTTAACCCCTGATGTTGCGGCGGTTATTAATACGCGATGCTCAACTTTAAATAAGTTGAAGACAAGGCAGCAATTTCCGTAAAGTTGCCCTACCAAAAACAACTTTATGAGGGAGGAGCGCCATGCCAGTCGAAGACTTTATCATTTATGTCTATTGCTGTGTGGACGACATCTGCCGTGCCATCGTCGGCCAGCCTTTAAGAGGCCGGGGTTTCATGCCCAAGCTGAGCGACGCCGAAGCGATCACCCTGGAAATCGTGGGCGAATTCATGGGCAAGGACAGTGACAAAGGCATCTGGCGGTATTTCCGTAACCATTGGCACGGCTGGTTCCCCCGGTTGGGTTCGCGTGCCAACTTCGCCAAACAATGCGCCAACTTATGGGGACTGAAAAGGCGCATACAGGATCATTTGGCTTGGCAGACCGGGGCGATGGGCGACCCTGTCCACTTGGTGGACGGTTTCCCGATGCCCGTGTGCAAGTATGCCCGTGCCGCCGCCAACCGTTGTTTCAGGGGCGAGGCCGGGTTCAGCCGTTGCGCGGCGAAGGACGAGAAATATTATGGCTTCGAGGGGCATGTGCTGGTCAGTTTCGACGGCGTCATCTGTGGTTATGCCCTTGCCGCCGCGAATGTCGACGAGCGCGATGTGCTGCCGGAGATGGTTGGCGGCCTGCACGGGCTGTTGATCGGGGACAAAGGCTATATCCGTCCTAGACTGAAGCAAGAACTGGCACAGCAGGGCATTGATTTGCAGACCCCACTGCGCAAGAACATGCAGGACACGAGGCCAAAGGCGTTGGTTAGCCAACTGATGTCCAGCAGGCGATTGGTGGAGACCGTCATCGGTCAGTTGACCGAACGTTTCCATATTGAAAAAGTCAGGGCGCGCGACACTTGGCATTTGGCCAACCGTTTTATCCGTAAACTGCTTGCCCATACGATGGGCTGCTTCTTGGGAAAATTGTTGGGCAACCCAACTTTGCTTTTTGAGGCTTTGGTTGAGGTTTAAAAGTTGAGCATCGCGTATTAATGCCATTCAGTAATCATGCCGAACGGTATTGGTGCTTGAATGTCTTCGATAGGCGTATAAAACTTGCCGTGTTCGGCGTGGGGAAAGTCGTATCTTTTCACTGTTCCCATCAAAACAATTCACTGTGCGAGCCTGTTCGGACTAAAACCAACTTATCCGGTAATGGTTGATATATCAGTAACCAATCCGGCTTAATGTGGCACTCCCTGTAGTTTTTCCAATTGCCGCGCAAGCTATGATCTTTATGCTTTTCGGGTAGCGGTTCATTTTTGGAAAGCAAGTCAACAAGCGCCAATAAATCGTCAATGTCATAACGTCCGGCGTATTTTAGCCGTTTCAAGTCTTGCTTAAACTGCGACGTTTGAACGATGGTTTTCACAAATCATCCCATTGCCGTTTTAAATCATCCAAGGTGACAGCTTCATAATCACCTTGTTCGGCGGCTTGCAGGGCGGCTAACGTGATGCCGTTGGGTAATGGCTCGATCTCCTCATCGACAAAAGTCACCAGCACTTTCATTCTTTTTTCAGAAGGCGGCAGCTCTTCTAAAGTGACCTTGCCTTTGTCGTAAATGCCGTTAATGGTGGTGTACATGATGCTCTCCTAAAGATATTTTTCCAGCACCGCCTGTTTTTTTTGGCGGCGGCTTCGGTGATGAGGTTTGCGCGGTGATGATAGTTTGATTGAATTGTGGACAAAAGAGCGCTGCCTACCCTACTTTGCCGCTTGCCTTGAAATGCAATTAATCGAATTTAAGGATGTGATTCTAGTCCCAAGCCTTCCAGAATAGTTCCTTTAAGGTTTGCGCCTATAAAGTTAGCACCTCCACGATTTACCCCTTCAAGATTTGCATTTTCAAGGTTTGCCCATTTAAGGTTAGCCTTTTCAAGGCTTGCCCCTGTAAGATTCGCCCCCGTAAGAATTGCTCTTTCTAGGTTTGCCTTTTCAAGGTCTGCCTCTATTAGATTTGCCCCTGTAAGGTTTGCCCTTCCAAGATTTACTCGACCAAGGCGCGCCCTTTCAAGGTTTGCTCTTTGTAAGTTGGTGTCTTCAAGCATTGAAAAACCGAAATGTGCGCCTTCAGCATCAATATTCTCGAGTATAGCCCGTGTAAGAACAATACATACTGCGTCTATATTTTTTAACTTCGCATTAGATAAATCGGCACCAAATAAATTTTGCCAGCCTAAATTGATATACGATAAATCCAGAAAAGCTAAATATTCTGATAGTGTTCCATTTTCGCTACTACGCAAACGATGCATACAATTACCGAAAGTATCTTCACTAGGCCATTTAATTTCTAAAACTGTTCGGCTATTTTTAGCACAAGCAGAGTGCATCACAAACAGAGCTTTCTCTGCGTTGCAAGATTGCCTAAACATTTCTTGAAAGCTGTGCAAATTCAATTTTTCCATTGGCATACCATGCGCCATCGCCGATTCGATCAGACGACATAATAAGTGTTGCCATTGGTTGATTTTTTCTGGTTTTGCTAAAGCCACTTGGTTTTGAAGAAATTGGTAAAGATAATCATCTATTGTCGTTGGCCCAAATATCTCCGCCCAATTTATTAAAATCTTGCGTAAATCCATCCCTAAATCTGGATCGTCTTCATGGCGTTGCCATTCGGACTGAATGACATCCAACATACGCACCAAACGGCAAGCAATCAGATATTCACCAAAGCTTTTATGGGTAAACTCAAAGGTTTTATCGCCTTTCACGTCACCGCTTTGCCGAAAATAAAATGCTGTCAATAAACGCGTCACGCCTTTTTCCGCGCCTTCCTGAAATTCTTCGAGATAGCGGTGTAAGCTGCTTTTGTTACATCGCGATTGGATATATTCAACGGTGGTTGTGCGTCCACCACCATGCCACACCGCCAAGGCAATTTCTTCCAAAATGCGGCAAAAGTTTTTCACATCCAAACTGCCCGTACCTTGATGTTTTCGATTGTTGCCTTCGTATTGGCGCTCATAAACGGCTTCCAACAAATCGCGATAAACTTGGTTTAGTGTCGTTTCGGCATCAAAATCCAGTTGTTGACGATCAAAGCTTAAAGCCACCAAATAATTCAATAACGGCCAACGGGTAATCTCGGTTAAGTTTTTGCTGGCCAAAGCAGTTGGCATTTCAGTGTAAATTTTGCCACTGGCCTTACCGTAGTTTTGCCACCATTGTTGGCGTTGGTCTTCATCAAGTAGCTTTTGTTGGTCTTGGTAGATTTCCCTTTCACGTTCATTAACAAAATACGGCAATATATGCAGCATTTGTTTCAGGTTACGGAATTTATTGGCGTTAGCTTGCACCACCAAATCCCTACCGCTGATGATAAATTGGCGTTGCAACGGTGGTCTGTTGAATACCGTAAGTTTACGTAAAACTTCCTCAATAAAATCCTGCGCGGCTTGGGCAGCAGCTTTGCCTTGCATGGAAATTTCATCTAAACCATCAAAAATCACCAATAAACGGGCTTCCCCATCTTTAACGTTTAGGGGGCTACCCCCCAAATACGGGTCTTGGGCTATAAACCTTTCCACTGAGTCGATTAAATCTGCCGATAAATCAAATAAATGCAAAGGTATAAACAGCACTTTAACAGCGGAATGTTCGGCAATATAGGCGGCAAACATTTTGCAGAAGGAAGATTTGCCGCAACCGGGGCCGCCGCTCAGCAAACGGATAGCATCTTCGTGATTGAAATGGTTTACCCATTCAGCCAGTTCAGTCTGTAAATCAAGCACTTGTTTTTTAGTTTTTTGTTCGGTGTCGGCAACTGAACTGTGTTGCGGTTCTTTGGGTTTTTCTTCGTAATAAGCGCGTAGCGGCACATAAACGCTTTGCAAGCTGAACGCTTCGGCAAACATGCGTTGATTGACTTGTTCGCGTAACCAAGCGTGGTATTGCAGCCAGCGACGTTGCTGTTGTGCGGCTTGGGTAAACGGGGTTAGCACACCGGTGGAAATGATTTCATAGCGGAGGGGTTCTTTGAGCCATTCGCTGTGTAATTCCAGTGCAAACCTATCCGGCAGGCGTTGGGCGAGGGTTTGCGCTTGGCTGATAGTTAACCCTAAGCCAATCAGCCATTGTTGTAAGGATTTGCCAAATTCATGCAATAACGGCAGTTGTTGTGGACGCTGGAAAAACTCGGCAGTAATACCCACTTCAAGCTGCTCAAAATGATTGGTCAGTATTGCGCTTAATTCATGTTGTTTGGCTTCATCCGGCGCATCAACCAGCTCGAATATGTCCTGGCAATCCAATAACACGCCAGATAGGGCTTTGGTTAAGGCATTGTAGATCAGCAACCAAGCGATTTGTCCTGCTTTATCCTCAGATGAAAGGCCTACAAAGGCATCGGCAAGAGTTTCTGTCGCATCTTCAAATTCTCCTTGCGTACCTTTAAAAACGGCTTTGGCTAAATTGAGGAAAAAGTTTATCGGTTCAATATTTAGCGGCTTATTCCAAATCGAAACGGGTTTGGTTATCGACAAATCGTATTGTGGGTTCATGTGAAGCGGCATCGGACAAGCTGTTGAATAGGAAAACGTGTGGGTTAGATTCTACTTTGTCCGTAGTTTGTCAGCCTAGAACTTATTGGTAAGAATGCGGGAATGTTTACGCTCGTTCCCAAGCTACGGCTTGGAATGCGGTATGGGAAGCTCTAGCTTCCTGTCATTCTCGAAGCTAGAGTTTTTTTGGGTGGTTACCATTTATGTCCTAGAGGGTAAGCCTGAGCTTGATAACCAGCGTTCTATGCTATTTGGACAAAAATATAAATTCATAACTGAATGCTTGGACGCCCGTGGTCATGAGCCAAAGCATTTCTGACGCTATTGCCAAACAAGCTTTGCAATTTACTGGACAATAAAAAACCCGCTAAGCCTTACAGCTTGCGGGTTTTTGTACTTCTTTGCATCTTGGCGGATGCTTAATTGAAAGAGACACCCAAACAATTAGCTACACCCCGCATAAAATAAGGGTTTAATTTTTATAAAACTAAAATATACCCCCAAAAGTACCCCCAACCAAGCAAGGTTGCAACCTGTTTTAGCTTATTTCTGTCATTATAACGAGTATTGATACTGAAGTATTACGGCATAAGAATCTTATTAATTTTTTCGATTTAATCGCGATCCTCTAGGCATTAAATGCCGACAAAGTAGACGATTTCATTTACGCGAATTTAAGGCAGGCGGTTTTGTCCGATCTTACTATGGCCTATCCTTGTCCAACCAAATACGCCAATAGTTGGTTTTAATACTAATGGCCTGCAAGTAAAGGCCTAATAAGATAACAATATCAATGTATTATTGACTTGTTGTCGAGACTATAGGACTCCAAAATCCTCCTAAGCACCGCGCCTTTGAGTCGTTCAGGGTTTTATTTGGTCAGGGAGTACCTTTTTTATTAGTCCGTAGTAAGGTTAAAACCACCGCCTTTTAGGCGGTCAGATTTATCTATGATTTTTTGCAGTATGATATTGCTTTGAACTGAAAAGGCGAAAAGCTTATGGATTACCGTTACGGGAGCCATACTGTTTTTAAAATTCAATATCATTTTGTATTTGTGACGAAATATCGCTACAAGGTATTGAAAGGTGATGTTGGCTTGAAAGTTCGTGAGCTGATTAGGCAGACGTGTGAAGCTTTTGAGATTGAAATTCTGAAAGGGGTTGTTAGCCAGGATCATGTCCACATTTTGGTTTCTGCGCCGCCCAATCTTGCACCGAGCGAGATTATGAGGCGGATTAAAGGACGAAGCTCGATGAAGCTGTTCGAGAGTTTTCCTGATCTAAAAAAACGCTATTGGGGTCGCCATTTCTGGGCACGGGGTTACTTTTGTGTAACTTCTGGTGAATTGACAGAAGAGATGATAAAAAATTATCTGGAACATCATTTCGAACCCAAAGGAGATGATAATTTTAGGACAGAAACATGAACGGGTCTTATGACCCGTATCCGGACTTTAGTCCATTATACAAACCCACCAGCTTTAGCTGGTGGTTGTTCAGTTTCAACAGCCTATTGCCCACAAGTTTGCCCCTGTAGCCAGTGGGTTTTCTCTATTCAATTCTCTGGAAGGATAAAAACGGTTGGGGCAACGCAAAGGCTGGCTTAAGGCTTAGAGATTTACCCCGCCCCCGCCATTGGTAAGCTGCTGAATCTTTGCTTAAGCCTTAGCCTGTCTATGTGGCTTTTTGCATTTCAAAAAACGTACTCGATAAAAATATAGTTGGGGAGACGCAAAGGAAGACAAAACGCCTAGAGATTTACCCCGCCCCCCCCTTCGGGTGGTGCTGGCTTGTCTTTCTCTATTATTAGGCCGGAACTTTGGTAACTTAGGGAACATAGAGCAATGGCGCGGCCTGTAGCCTTGGAAACTTTGGTAAGTTGGCGGAATTTAGCTTTTTAAAATTCGATAGTGAAAAGCTAAGTTACCGCCTAATATTCCGCTAAGTTTCCGGCTATAAGCCTTGGTATCCCTCTAACTTCCCAATTTACCTAAATTCCTTACGAAGCTAAAAAGGCGGTCAGATTGCCCAAAACACGCTACTGCCACGGCCTTTCTTGCCGTCGGCTCTGGCGATCTGCTGTTGTTTAATCAAGGGCGGCGCGGCGTTTAATAAATGGTTCAGCACGGCGGTTAGTTGGTTGCTGTGCAATTTGTGCTTAAAGCCTTTGGTTATCGCGGTTCGGTTGCATTGTGGGTTTTGTTTGATAAAGGCCAACACGTCGGCGGCATCGTCTTTCAGCTTTTCGGTTTCGGCTCTGGCGGCAAGGGTGGCGAAAATGTACTGCACCGAATCCCGCCAATAGTCCACCCATGCCAAGGCCGCTTGGATGTGTTTCGGTTCTATCACGGCGGTTTTGTCCAACAAGGCAAAAACCATTGCCAGCATCCGCGCGTAAATTTCCGAACGCACCAGCAACGCCCCCGCTATGCCGTCATGTTCGGCGGTCAAGGCCGGATATTCAGCACACCATAGCTTAATGGCATCCGGTGACAATTTGACTTCCAAGACATTGCCCGCCCTCACATCCATACCAGCGGCAAAGCGCACCGCGTCGGCAACCAGCACAGCCACGCGTGCCACGTCTTCATCCGGCGTTCGCCTTGGCAAGGCCACCAGCTTAGGGCGGACAATATGCAAAATGACAAAGCGGTTCAAAAAACCGGATTGCGCGTCCACGTCTGACATTTTGGCGATCAGTTCGGCGGCGGTGATATGCCCGTTTATCACAATATGCGGGTTGGTGGCTGACCATAGCGCATTTTTTACCAACGGCGATATGGCCTTGCCATCCCAACAAGTACGGATGGTTGCGCTTAAGGTGTTTTTTTCACGGCTGGCGGCTGCCATTGCGCCCGCAAATTCCGCTTCCACCACATACAGGCGTTTATCGTCCGTGCCGCCTTTGTCTTTGTCCTTATCTTTGGTTTTGTTGCTGTCGTCGTCTTCCTCACGGTCACGGATAGACCAGCCCAAACCCTCACCCGTCGATAAACCGCCTTCGTGCCTTTTTAAGCTTGGGTATTCATCATGCAACAAGCGTTCGGCGTGGTTAAAAATCCGCCGTACGGTATACTCGCTCGTACCTTTCCGCGCCTTTCCGGTTCTGCCCACTAACAGGAAAAACGGGCGGCAATGACAAACACCATCGCCAATCCACTGGAACGTACCGCGTCCCACCATCGCCGCAAACGTACCGATAAAATTGGCGCACACCGCCACGCTTGAAGCTTCAGAGTGGCGGGTGGCAATATCTGCCACGTCTTTTAAAATCCCATAGAAACCGGATTCATCCAATATCGGCGGCGGGTTTAGCAAATCATCATCGGTTTCGCTGTCGGTTGGGTCACTAGCAGAATCGACAAGGGTTTTAATGGGGGATTTAAGCGGCTGGTTCATGGTTACCCCCCTCGCAGGCTGACCGCCCAATCGTTAAAATCACCCGCCACGGGTGGCACGGCAAGCAAACCGCCCACCGCTTGCGCCGCTTCGCTGGCTTTAGTCAGGCCAGGGTTGCCGCGTGTGTTCATGTCGTTATCACCGCAAAATATCAGTTCGGCATCCGGCAATTTTTCCCGCAAAATATGCCCGACTCTCAGCAAATTATTGGCAGTGAAAGCCACATACACCCGATAGGCGGTTGCTTCGTGCAAACTGGCGGCGGTGGCGAAACCTTCGGCTATCAGCACCTTATGGGTTTTTGTACCCAACCACCAAAACAAACCCGCCACACCGCCACCCGCCAAAAAATCCTTATCGCGGCCTAACGTTTGGCAATAATCGGCAAAAACGGCTTGCAGGCTGCACAGCTTACCCGTGGCATCAAACATCGGTACTAACAGCGCGTTATCAATCACCCATGTTTCCGGCTTGCCTTGGGCATTTTTGATAAACCGTTGCCAACTGCCCACGCGTAGCCTGTGGGCTTGGATATGCTTACGGGTCAGATAAGGATGGTTAGCGGGTGCGGGTGTGGCGTTCTGCCAAATGGCCTTTGCCCGTTGCTCCGCTTGATTCTGGCGGTACATCAAATCCGCTTGCCGTCGTTTTTGTTCATTGGCTAGGCGTTCACGTTCGGCGGTGGTCAGGGTTTCGCCTTGAACCCGATCAACGAAAAAGGTTTGCTGTTCACCGCTTTTATGATTCCAAACAATGCCGCCTTGCCGATCAGGGAAAAGTTTTATCCTTGCATCGTTCTTGCCTTTGTGGTCGTTGGCTAAATCCGCACAATGAAACCTGCCATCGGTGGCAACGGCTTTATAAATCACGCCCAACTTATCGCAAGCCAAACGGCAAGCGGTTTCAAGGTCGTAAACTCTGGAGGTCATTGGCTTTGCCCCAATTGTTCAACCAGTGCGCGGATGTCTTCCACCCGCCATGCCGTGGTGCGTTCGCCCAATTTGACGGGCTTGGGATATTTGCCGCTTTTGACACCGTTCAAAAACGTGGTGCGGCCTATCGGTATCAGTGCGGGGGTATTGGTTTTAGAGTTGCCGACAATTTGCCAGATTCGCAGGAATCCGGTTTCGGGTAACTGGTGGGTTGTTGTGGTCATGCTCTACGCCTCTTAGTACGTTACTGAATGAGGCTATAGCTTGAAACGGTAAGGCAGGGTGCAGTAAAGACGGTGCAGGTGTACTCTTTTTACTGCACACCTTCTGACTACTGATTTGAAAGGTATTTTTCTTTGTTTTCGATACAAATTAAGCCGCGTTTGTTGGCTTCAATCCATGCTTTTTTAAAACCATCATCGGTAAACAAGCCGATATTTTTCAGGCATTCGGTTTTAATGCCCGCTTTGCCACCTTCGGGAATATTCAGCAAATCATCAAAACCAAGCTGTTTGGCGATCTGGACAATATAGGTTACTTGCCGATCCCGTTTCCCTTGGCTTTTCTCATTTTTCGCCGTGGTTGTGAATTGCTTTTCATCGTCTTGAGTACGCCACCAATTAGCCAACAAGCCGTCAACAGGCCACTGGTTTTGGCTTTTAAGAAAAGTTTTAAAATCATCACGATGGATAAGGCAAGCATCCGATCCAAAAAGCGACAAACTATAGCCGGAATCCAAATCCATAAAGCCACCATTTGAAGATTCGTACTTTACTTTTGGATACAGGTTTGGCTTGCCTTCTTCATAATGCCAACCGTCAATATCCCCGTAATAGTTTAATTGCTTGTCCTTACACAGCTTAACTAGGGTTTCAATTAAGGCTTTTTGCAATTCTTTGTCATCAGGAAAAGCCAGTTTAGCAATCTCTTTTATACTGAGTTCATCAGGCCAAACAACCGCAATTTTTGCCCATTGTTCAATCGGTAAAGCCTCGCTAACTTCGGTATTTTGGTTTATTAGTCTGCCTAATCCTGTCGTCATACATTTTATAGGTTGGTTTTCATCAGTTTGTTTGGTTAAGGATATGCCAAACCAATTTACCAACAAGTCATTTATAGGGTGTGGGGTGCCGTTTGGCAGTTGCCAATAACGCTTGAATTCATCTCTGTGGATGGTGCAATCGGCGGGATAGTAAATAGTAGGCTGGTAAGTTTGATGGCTGTTATGGGGCGGCAACCAGTCACCATCGTAACTCAGCCAATCACTATCATTGTGAATAAAGGGAATAACACGCCGCCTTGGTTTTAGGGGTGTTTTGGGCTTTACCAGCGGATATTTGTTTTCCCCCTCGCTTTCAGTCCAACCCTCAATATTGCCCTCAAATACAATCAATCCCTCTTTACACGCGTTGATAATTTCCCGTTGGTAACTGGCTTTTGATGCCTGCATCATGCGTCGGCTTTCCCGCCAAAGCCGTTTCTTTTCTTCGTCCTTCGGCATGGCGTAAACAGGGCAAATCAAGTCTGTTATTTGGCTAATGCTCAAATAATCATCGTATTTAAGGCCGCCTTTGATGTTCGCCCGATCAAGCAAAGGCAATCTAGCCAGCCCTTCTTTATCTATAAATAAGCCGTCGTCCATCATCGCCACGCCAGAAAGTTATGCCTTAAACTCATTCAACGCGGGCAAGCCCTTTACAATCCGCACGGTTTCCACGCTTACCCGCACGATACGTTTAAGCAGGTCGAGGATATAGCGCGGGTTGTCGCTCCAGTCGTTGGGGTCGTTGCGGATGCCGCTGTCTTTGTCAGTGGTGACTTGGTAGCGTTCCATAATCCATTCCAGCGCGGGTTTGCCGTTGACGATGTAGTCGTAAGTTTCGGGCGGAATGTCGGTTAAGACAGTAATAAACCTATAGCTAAAAATAATTTTCAACGTCTAACGTAAGAAGCTCGTTTTTGGTACTGATAACTTCAAGCCACAAGTCGCCAATATCACCACGCAGTTGTGCAGCTATCTCTGATGCGAAATTAATTTGACCAGTTTCTGACAATTGAACGATATTTTCAATTTGCTGATAGACGGCTGGAAACGAAACCAGGCTTTTTTTTAATTCTTGCAGGGCATTAGCCAAAATCAATTGGGCGGATGCCAAAGCTTCTTGTTCTAATAAAGGTCTATTTTCAGCCCCATATCCGAATTTCTGCATACCCGAAACCTCTGAAAGTGCATTTATCACAGCCTCAAAATCATTGACCCTCTTTGTATCAACGACCGGAATTTTTTCTTGTAACAACCAATCGGTTAATTGTTCTCGTCTTGGAAACAGCGTATCCACTCCGCCCATAGTCAGATTATCAATAGCGATACCATCAATTAAGGGAATCCAAAATACAGTCCGCCCAATGCCTACGATAAGCCGTAACTGGTCGTTATTTTCGGCGACAACGGAAATCCAATCTGCTAGATCACTAATTGGCGTTGTAATTAAAACTTCACAGGGAGGCCAAGGCGCGATTTCGCCCTCTTTGTATCGAACAAAAGCATTTGAGGTCGGTAAAAAGCTTTTTATTGCTTGGCGTATTTCCGTTTTTACCTTTTTTATCCGCCGTTCGGTCAAGTTTCGCACTTCGCAGCCAGCAAGCCGGAATGCTGTTTTTCTCTGGGCTTTGGATTTGTGCCAAGTGTTAATTGGATGCTCATTACGGATACCTGACTCCCCTGCCATAAGATAAATGGCCTCGACAATTTCCCTAAGCCTAGTTAATTCTGGTGGCGACTTTTGGGCAACGAGCTCCCAAGGTTCTTTTTCAATAGCTGAGTCAATGTTTTTTAAAATATTGCCAAGCCAATAGATGTAGGAATTAGCTTCTTCTGGCAATTGGTTACAACGTTTTATCAAGTTTACTGAGCAGTCAAACAAAACACTTTGCAATATAGTGACCGCTTCTTCTTTTTCGTTACTTCCTTTGCCTATTACGTCATAAACAGAAATTCTTGGCGATGTCAATGTTTCAGCCAAATTATTGGCGGCATTCAAGCGTTCGCATTTGTTATTGCTGACAGTTCCTTTACTAAACCATTCGTCCAGTACATCATCCAAAACGCTAACAACTTCCTTTAAAAGCTCGATTGAACGGTGAAGATAATCGGTGTAGCTAGGGGCGGCAACGTAATCCGCAACACGGCTTCGCCATTGCCTATTCCAATAAACTTGTGCTGAAGGTGGCAGGTTTTCTCGTGGAATTCGCTTCGTTGCCAATGGCACGTTGTCGCTACTGATATAAATGATTTTTTCGTCAGCCGCCACCGCATTTGCAATTGCTAATTGCGCATTAGGAACAAAGGCCAACATAAGTTCACATAAACGGACAACTTCACCATGCACATCAGGTTGTTTGGATCCAACGATATAACGAATATCCGCACAAACCGCCAAACCCTCTTTTTCTTTGCGTATTATTGGGCGCGAAACCCAAGCTACTTCGTTATGAATACGATCCAACAACACTTGCTGCCCTGTGGCATCAACCCAAGCAACTGCAAGCTTTGTATCAACAAGCCTAGCTGTCGCAAGCAGTGTTGCCGTCTCGTCTAGTGTACCTGCCGTTAAATTTGGACGAATACGAAAGAGCGTTTCTAATAAAACACCAGAAACGTCAGTGCCAATAATTGCACCCAATAATTCGTTCAATTTACTTAGGCTAGCTTGTTGTGCAAATAACTGGGCTTTAGTTTCTGGCGATAAAAATGTAATCAATTGTTGCCTTGGATCATTGTTTGCCGCATTTTTAATGACAGCGAAAAATGACTGGGCAGCAACTGCCTGTGGTTTGAGTTTAGGTATATCTGGGTAATTTCCGCTCAATCCGAACAATGCAACGCTAGTCAACTGCGTTCTCGGAAGGGCTTGTATTTCTGGGCGAGCCAACCATTCAGCCACATGCGCTGAAATATGAGCTTGCCCTAGCCCCCGCAGTGCGGTTGTTGCTAATGTTATATTCGGTTCTTGTTGCAAACATTTGGCAATTTCAATAACTAAGCAATGCTGCCAATCGGCGTTAATTTCACTGATTCGCAGTACAAAAGCCTCCATATCTTCCGCTGGCAGGCATTGAATAGCCCTAGCAATCGTTTGTTCAGGTGTTGGCGGCGGAAATTCATGGCATAAATGGAATAATCCTGTCGCACGGAGTTGGTGTAAGGTTGTTACGCAAGACGGCGAGTGATGTTTCAGCAAATGCTCATCAATCAACCGCCGTAAAGCCAAAGAAACTTGTGCTTCGGAACAATTAAGGATAGTCGGCAAGCGTTGCACATCTACGACTGTGCCAGCAATTCCCGCTGCTGATGTTATACGCAATATGGCAAGTTCTATCTCTCGATTAATGTCACGGGCGCGATCAGCCACTTGGCTACGTAGAACATCAGTAAGACGACTGCCTTGCGTTAAAATATGGACATATTCCAACAACAAGCCTTTACTTTCTTGCCAAGGTTCACGCCACCCTACAGCTTGGCTTTGGGCGCGTTTCCGTAACTCCCGCCATAAACGCTCAGCCAATTCAGCATCCCCCATTTCCCTTACTTCGTATGCTTGTTGCCGCTGTTGCAATAAAAATAAATCTTCTTCCCGTGCTGAACTCAAAACAAATAAGTTCGGTACGGATGCCGCTGCTTGTGAAAGCGTATCCCAGCCCTCCGCTAAACTGCGTCCAATGTCGTCAAGGACAAAGCCAATTGTTGTTGGTTTAGTTTTCTGAATTTGCTTGGCAAGTTGAATCAGTTCTAAGGCTTGTTCTGCCGATAAACGATAAATACGAAACCAGTGTTCAATGTGCTTAGCTGATTTGGCTGCCTCCCACATCAATGCAGATTTACCCGAACCGGAAGGCCCAGCAATGATGATATTTCTTCGAGATTCCAACAGCGTGAGAATCCGTTCTCTAGCAGCTGGACGTTCAATCACCAGCCCGGCGGCAAGATGCCCAGGTTGCACGTCCATACCTAAATAAAAATGTGAATCTTCAATAGGTGTTAAAAAATCAACTTCTTCACAAAGGCTTTTTAGTTTGGCGAAAACATCTAGCTGCGTTTTTTGTGACTTGTTAATCAAGCTTGAATTTAAAATGTTGAGTTCAGCTTGTAACTGGAGGAAAGCATTTTGCCATTCGGCTTCGGTTTCGATTGAAACGGCTGTAATTTTATCGCGCCTATCAAGCAAATCTTGTTTAGCTTTTGGAAGTTGCCAAAACAAACCGTAATGCCGCTTAACTCTGTCTTGCGTCCATTCGCGGACTAAAGCCAGTATTTCATCCAAGTGTGGATCACTCAAACTGTAGCCGACAAACAATACTGTTTTGTCCAAGAAGAAATTTTTTAGGGCATGAGCGGCTCGTGGATTTTTGCTTGCCCAATTGCGGTAATCATCACGGGTTAAGGTATGTGGTTGCGGTAATTTTCCATGAATCTGAATGATTTTTGCCTGATGAATTCGGTCATAACTCGCTTCATCAACGATTGGATAAGGTTCAGTGAGCAAGCGGGATAACAATCCATCATAATTTGTCGTGACAATTTTATGCCAAGGCAGTGTAGCCAAGGCATTATGAGCATCGGAAAACTCAAAATCTTGGTCATCGAGAGACGTTGTAACAATTGCCTCCAATTCTCCACGCGAATGCTGATGAACAACCGCATCAAACAAATCTAAAGGCGAATTATCAAAATCTTGTAGGTCAAAATTAAAACGCTCAGCCACGATTTGAGATAGCCCTCTCCAAAGAGGAATCCGATGTTCGCCACCATTTTTATGAGGAGCAAGATGCGATAATCCCGCACCGACAAAAAGGACAAAATTGTCTTCACTAAGCTTGTGCGCTAAGGAGCTGGCTATTGTCGGTTCTAGCGGATTATTTCTTGTTTCTTGGGGCATTTTAATCTCTGGACATTAAAAATAGTGATACACGCTAGCTGTTCAGGCTGAATTGTGACCAGTCCACGGGGCTTTCGGCCAAATCTTGCAGCCGTAGGCGGTTGACGGGGATTTGCTGGTTTTCCAGTGCGGTTTCGGCGTGTTTGCTCCATTTGTCGGTGGTGGAGACAATCAAACAGCTGGTAAAGGTTTTTTCATCTTCGAGGGTGGGGAAACTTTTGCCGGATATGGTGAAGAATGAGTCTATATCGCTTTTTTGCAGGGAATGGGCGGGGTCGTAAAACTTGCATTGTACCGCCACATATTCGCCGCCATGTTCCTTTAGCACCAAATCTATGCCCGTATCTGGTTTATTTTCACGGTAAGGCCATTCGTCCCATAACCACACATCGCTGTATTTGTCTTGGTAAAGCGGGTCTGTAACCAAATAACTGGCAATCAGCCGCTCGAATTTGTCGCCTTTATCGCGGTTGTCACGGGCGGCTTGTTTGAATTCGTCTAGGATGGTGTGGATGGTGGTCATTTGGTGGGTAATCAATAGATGGTTTGTGCTTACGTTGGGGCAATTATAGCTTATGGATTAACTGGCGGTTTTATGAAGCGGGATAATATCCGCGCCTTGTTTGAGCTTGTCCAAATAATCCGCCCATGATTGCATCATTTTTCGGCGTTCGGGGAGGTGTTGCGCCCGATTGTAGGCGGCTTTTACGCGGTTACGTTCGGCATGGGCAAGCTGGCGTTCGATCATGTCGGAATGGAAGCCTTGTTCATGCAATAGCGTACTGGCGGTGGTTCGGAATCCGTGGGCGGTGTGTTGGCCTTGGTAGCCCATGCGCCGGATAGCCGCGCCTATGGATTCGCGGCTTATGTGTTTTTCGCCGCTAGTGCCTTGGTTACTGGCAAAGACGTATTGTTGGTTTCCGGTTAGCGGGTGAATGTCTCTAAGCAAGGCAACGGCTTGGGAGCTTAACGGCACGATATGCGCGTCTTTCATTTTCATTTTGTCGCCAGCTATGCGCCATTCCGCCGCGTCTAGGTCAAATTCTGCCCATTCAGCCGCCGCAAGGTTGGCGGGTCTGGCAAATATCAGGGGTTGCAGTTGTAAGGCGGTTCTTACTACAAAGTTGCCTTTGTACCCTTCAATGTCACGTAATAATTGACTTAGCGGCTTTGGTTCAGTAATCGCCGGATAATGTCCTTTTGCGGGAGAAGGCAACGCGCCCCGTAAATCGGCGGTTACATCGCGCTCCGCCCTGCCCGTGGCGATACCGTAGCGGATGGCTTGCCCGATAAACTGCTTGGTTCTGGCGGCGGTTTCGAGTGCGCCACGGTCAACAATGCGCCGCAAGGTCGCCAGCACTTCCACGGCGGATAAGTCTTTCATTGGCCTGTTACCCAGCCACGGGAAAACGTCACGCTCGAAACACTCATTAACGTGTTTGCTGTGGCTTGCGCTCCAGTTGGGTTTTGCCGCCATGAATTCCTTGGCAATGGCGGCAAAGGTGTTTTCTGCACTGCCTGCTTTTTCAATCTTGCGGGTTAGGCTTGGGTCGATACCGCTATCCAATTGCTTACGGGCTTCGTCGCGTTTATCTCTGGCTTGTTTAAGGCCAGTTTCAGGATATACCCCCAAGGCCAAAACCTTTTCTTGTCCAGAAAATCGGAATTTCAGGCGGAAATATTTAGAGCCGTTGGGGTTCACCAATAGGTATAAACCCTTTTCATCCGCGAGCTTATAGGGTTTTTCCTTGGGTTTGGCGTTCTTGCAGGTGGTATCAGATAAGGCCATTGGGGGTATCTCCTCTGAATGGATTCAATATACCCCCAAAGATACCCCCACGCTTGGGGGTATGTCAATGTATCTGGTTGCACTTCGTTGGACAATAAAAAACCCGCTAAGCCTTACAGATTGCGGGTTTTCGTACTTCTTTGCATCTTGGCGGATGCTTAATTGGCGGAGAAAGAGGGATTCGAACCCTCGATACGTTGCCGTATACACACTTTCCAGGCGTGCGCCTTCGACCGCTCGGCCATCTCTCCTGATCTGTTCTGTAGGGCTACAGATAGCCCGATAGGATAATGCAGTTTGCCTTATGTTGCAATCAGTTTTATGAATTATTTAGCTTCATTAAAACTTCAACGCCCCAAATGACAAGGCAAGGCCTAACAATTTGCCTACGCTTCGTTAGCCGCTTCCAGTTCGTCCCAACGTTGGTAAGTTTGTGCGAGCTGGGTTTCTAATTTTTTCAAATCATCTAACGCCTTATTGACTTTATCGGGCGGATTTTTATAAAAATCCGGGTCACCGATTTGTTGGGTCAGCCCGGCTTGTTGGGTTTCCAATTGATCAATCACCCCGGGGATTTCTTTCAGTTCTTGCTGTTCTTTATAACTGAGTTTTTTCTTCTTGGCGCCACTGTTCGTTTCAATCGCTTGGATCGGCTGGTTCTTTTTGATGGTTGGCGCGGCGGTTTGCTGTTGGGCTTTGCTTTCCGTGTAGGCCAGCCAATCGCTGTAGCCGCCGATGAACTCCTGCACTTTGCTGGAACCATCCAGCACAAAGACGCTGGTGACGACGTTGTCAAGGAAGGCGCGGTCATGGCTGACCAGCAACAAGGTGCCTTCGAAATTGATGAGTTTTTCTTCCAGCAATTCCAAAGTTTCCAAATCCAAATCGTTGGTCGGTTCGTCCATGACGATGAGGTTGGCGGGTTTGGTGAATAACCGCGCGAGTAACAAGCGGTTTTTCTCACCGCCCGACAAGCTTTTCACGGGCGAACGGGCGCGGGCGGGAGCGAACAGGAAATCGCCCAAGTACGACATGACATGGCGTTTGTTGCCGCCAATCTCGATAAAATCACTGCCATTGCCGACGGTTTCGGCAACGGTCATTTCGGGGTCGAGCTGGTCGCGCAATTGGTCGAAGTAGGCGATTTCCAGACGCGTCCCCTGCTCGACGCTACCGGATGTCGGTTCAAGCTGTTTAAGCAACAGTTTCAACAACGTGGATTTGCCGGCGCCGTTCGCACCGATCAGGCCGACTTTGTCACCACGCTGGATCAGCGTGGAGAAGTTCCTGATCAAGGTTTTTTCACCATAACCAAAGCTAATGTCTTTGACCTCAATGACTTTTTTGCCGGAGGCATCGGCCCTTTCCAAGGCCAGACGCGCCGTGCCTTGGGTATTGCGGCGTTGGGCACGTTCGGCGCGGAGCTTTTCCAAGGCGCGGACGCGGCCTTCGTTGCGGGTGCGCCGTGCTTTTACGCCTTGGCGTATCCAGGCTTCTTCTTCGGCAAGTTTCTTGTCGAATTCGGCGTTTTGGTTGGCCTCATCTTCTAACGCGGCGGCTTTGCGGCGCAGGTAATCGTCGTAGGTGCCTTGCCAGGACACCAAGTTGCCGCGATCCAAATCCACAATGCGGGTCGCCAGTTTTTGCAGGAACGCCCGGTCATGGGTGACGAACAACACCGCGCCTTGGAAATTAAGGATTTGTTCTTCCAGCCACAAAATGCTCTCGAAATCCAGATGGTTGGTCGGTTCATCCAACAGCAGCACTTCCGGTTCGATGACTAAAGCACGCGCCAAAGCGACGCGGCGTTTCCAACCGCCGGACAGGCTATCGACGATCAGTTCGCCAGGCAAACCCAGCTTGCTTAAGGTGGTATCCACCCGTTGTTGGAAATGCCAGCCGTTATGCGCTTCGAGCTTGTGCTGCAAATCGCCCAATTCATCCAAGGCCTTGGGGTCTTCATAATCCATCGTCATGGATAAGGCATGGTAGCGGGTGATCCAATGCCCCAGTTCGCCCAGGCCATCGGCAACGGCATCGTAAATGGTCGCACCGTCCGGCAACTCGGGGGCTTGCTCCAACCAGGCCAAGCGCAATTCGGGTTGTTGCCAGATATCGCCGTGGTCGGCGTAAATGTTCCCGGCGATGATCTTCATTAACGTGGATTTGCCTTCGCCATTGCGGCCCAGCAAACCGACCCGCTCGCCAGCATCGAGCTGGAAATCGGCGTTTTTTAATAAGGCGTGGGTGCCAAAAGCGATGGAAACATTGGTTAAACGTAATAAAGGCATGAATTAAGGTCTACAGAAACTAAAGGGGAAGAGAAAGCCGCCTATTATATAGAGTCAGCGGCGAGGGGATTTTGTTTTTTGTTAGTTTTTTAAAGACCCATCATAAATGCCCTAATGGCAAGGCGGTGGTGTCCACCGCCTTGCGTAGCACAAAACTGGACTGCACGCCGCTGACGCCGTTGATCCGCGTCAGCTTGCCGAGCAGGAATTCCTGGTAACACTCCATATCCGGCACGATGACCTTCAACAAATAATCCGCCGCCTGCCCAGTGATCAGGTAGCATTCCAGCACTTCGGGGTAATTCCTCACTTCCGCCTCAAAAGTTTCAAAACGCTCCGGGGTGTGCAAATCCATGCTGACCTGGATCAATGCAATCAGCTTGAGTTGCAGTTTCGACTGGTTCAATAACGTGACGTGGCGGTCGATCAGGCCTTCGTCTTCCAGTTGCTTGACCCGCCGCGAACACGGTGACGGTGACAAGCCAATTTTATCCGCCAACTCCAGGTTGGAAATGCGGGCATTTTTCTGCATCTCGTCCAAGATGCGTTTGTCCATTTTGTCCAGCTTCATCTGCCCATCCTATTTAAAATTGCCGGTTATCGGCCAATAAAAAAACTAATCTCCATTTAATTCTAAATCAATGGTGATAAATTGCAAAAATAAGTGGTTATTTGACAATAAAAACAATCATTCACCCATGCCGTTTTTCTATACTGTTGACCGTACCCTGGCCATCAGGCCGAAGCCAACCACCCATTGTTTAGGAAAAGAGCATGGACAAAACCTTTAACCACCGCAAATACCAACCCTTCCAAGTCATCGCCTTGCCTAACCGGCAATGGCCAAACCGCCAGATCACACAAGCGCCGCGCTGGTGCAGCGTCGATTTGCGCGACGGCAACCAGGCTTTGGTCAACCCCTTGTCGATCGCCCAGAAACTGGAGTTTTTCAAGTTGCTGGTGACCATCGGCTTTAAGGAAATCGAAATCGGTTTCCCGTCCGCCTCGCAAACGGATTTTGATTTTGCCAGGCTGTTGATAGAAGGCGGCCTGATCCCTGACGATGTGACCGTGTCGGTGTTGACCCCTGCCCGTCCGGCATTTATCACCCGCAGCTTCGAGGCCTTGCGCGGCACGAAACAGGCGTTGGTGCATTTGTACAACTCCACGTCCAAGCTCCAGCGCGACAAAGTGTTTGCGATGGACAAAGAAGGCATCACCGCCTTGGCGGTTACGGGCGCAAAAACCATATTGGCTTGCGCCGCCATGCAACCGGACACCCAATGGCGATTTGAATATTCGCCGGAAAGTTTCAACGCCACGGAACTGGATTATGCGCTGGAGATTTGCGAAGCGGTGTGTGACGTGTGGCAACCGACAATAGGCTGTCCCGTGACCATCAACTTGCCGTCCACCGTGGAAATGGCGACGCCCAACGTTTACGCCGACCAGATCGAATGGTTCAGCACCCATATCAAGCGGCGCGAGGCGGTCATCTTAAGCGTGCACACCCACAATGACCGGGGTTGCGCCGTCGCCTCCGCCGAGTTGGCGGTGTTGGCGGGGGCGCAACGGGTTGAAGGCACGTTGTTGGGCAACGGCGAGCGCACCGGCAATCTGGACATCACGGTGATGGCGATGAATTTGTACAGCCAAGGCGTTGACCCTGGATTGGATTTGTCGGATTTGGACCGGATTGCCCGGCAAGTCAGCGGGTTTATCGACATCCCCATCCATCCGCGCCACCCGTACATCGGCGCTTTGGTGTTCACGGCGTTTTCCGGCAGCCACCAGGACGCGATCAAGAAATGCCTCAACTCTTACCACGATGGCGACCCATGGCAGGTCGCGTATTTGCCGATAGACCCCAGGGATGTCGGGCGCAGTTACCAGGAAGTGATCCGCGTCAACAGCCAATCCGGCAAGGCGGGCGCGGCATACCTGGTCGAACAGGCCTTGGGCTTGCAACTGCCGCGCTGGTTACAGGAAGGTTTTAGCCGTATTGTGCAACGGGAATCGGAAACGAAGGGGCGTGAAATCACCGCGCCAGAACTGGTGGCCTTGTTCCGGCGGCATTTTCTGGAACGGCCGACAGCTTACCGCTTGCTGGCTTTCCAAGTCACCCCGCTGTACCAATTGTCCGCGCAATTGCAGGGGCCGGATGGTGAAATCCGCATCAACGGCCAAGGCGGCGGCGTGTTGGCGGCGTTTGCCGACGCACTGGCAAGGCAGTTTGGCCGGACTTTCGACATCAGCGATTACCACGAACATGCCATCGGCCAAGGCAGTGACGCACAAGCGGCCTGTTATGTGCGCTTGCGGTGTGACGGGTCAAGCAAGATGGGCATGGCGTGCCACCGTGACATGGTCAGCGCATCGTTGGCCGCCGTTTTGAATAGCCTGTTTTGAGGGGATAATGATGAGCCAACCAGAATGGAATGCCCAATCCTACCAAACCCATGCGGCCTTTGTGCCGGTTTTGGCCAACGATGTGCTGGCCTTGCTCAACCCCCAAGCGCACGAGCGTATCCTGGATTTAGGGTGCGGCGACGGGACCTTGACCGCGCAACTGCAACGCTGCGGCTGCACGGTGATAGGTGCCGATGCCAGCCCCGACATGGTCGCCGCCGCCAGGCGACGTGGCTTGGAAGCCTATGTGCAGGACGGTTGCGCCTTGGATTTCCATGAACGGTTTGATGCCGTGTTCAGCAATGCCGCCCTGCATTGGATGGTGCAACCGGAACAGGTCGTACGGGGCGTGTATGCCGCGTTAAAACCCGGCGGGCGTTTTGTGGCCGAGTTCGGCGGGGCGGGCAATATCGCCGCCTTGGTCGGGGCGATGGAAGGCGTGTTCCGGCAACACCCTGACTGGGGCGGTTTCGTCAATCCCTGGTATTTCCCGGAACCTGACGAATACCGGCAACTGCTGGAACAGGCAGGCTTTACTGTCCGGTATATCCAGCTCATCCCCAGGCCGACACCGCTGGCCAGCGGCATCGGCAAATGGCTGGAGATTTTCGCCGAAGGCATTACCCATGCCCTGCTCCCCGCGCAAAAAGCGGCGTTCTTGCAGGAAGTGGCCGCACGTCTAAAACCAACGTTGTATAGCGAAGGGCAAGGCTGGGTGGCGGATTATGTTCGCTTGCGGGTAGATGCGGCCAAACCGCACTTCGGCCCATTGTAAAATGGCCAGTGCTTCGTCATTCTTGAAATGTCGGGTCAGGTTAAGCCGTTCGTGGTGAGCCCTTCGATACCCCAGGAGAGCCTTGTCGAACCATGAACGGCTCTGGTGCCCGTGGGTATAACCGTCCACCCTTCGACAGGCTCAGGGCGAACGGTTAAGCCTTACAAGCCCCACCCGTCAAAACAATGCTGGCCGGGCACTAGCCATGCGGATATTGATGGCCGCTGGTTTTCAGCCATCATAACGGACGCGGGCATTTTACGGCTGTTGCTAAAGCTCGTCAGGGATCAAGGCCACCAAATCGGTGATGCCCATGTCAATCCCCACTTGATACAGCAACGTGGTGATTTGCCCGCGATGGTGGGTTTGGTGGTTGAAGAAATGCATGACAAGGCTATAAAAATTCTTGTCCGCCGGAATGCCTTTGGTGTTGGCGTAGTGCAGCACATAATCCAAATCCGCTTCCGTAACCGCATCCGCCCAGTCCAGGATAATGTCATCAAGCAGCTTGCGCCGTGCCTGAAGGCTAAATATGTCAGGGCACACCATCTGGTCAAGCGTATCAGGCATCGGCAGGCTAACGAGGGGCTCCAAGGCGCTGTAACGGGCGGGATGGCTGGCAAAACGGTTAAGCCAAATGGTGTCGGCAACGACCAAGTGGTTGAGTGTCCCCAAAATGGAACCGAAAAAGGCCTTTTTATTGGCTATAAGTTCGGCTTCCGGCAATTCCAGCGCGGCTTCCAGCAGTTTGGCGTTCATCCATGCGTTGTACGAGGCCATTAAGCGCACATGTTGGTGGCGGCTCATTCCAGTTCTCCAGGTAAGGTATTAAAAAATCAAAAATTACGTTAAAAACCAGGGCGATGATGCCCTGGGGCGAAGCCCCTTCGAGGCGGCGGGGCTCCTTTTGCCAGGGCATTTTAACCCGGCCGCGCAGGTGGCCAATGGCCTAACTGGAAGCTGCCTTCCCGTCAGCAACCCTGTTTATCCAGCATCGAGGCAATAAACGACGACCAAACTTCATCAGGCTGCCAAATCCCATCCATCAGGGCGAACGCTGGCCCACGCGCCCAACCCAACCCGATGACCCGGTATAAACCCAGAAAGCTTGAGACCCGCTTATTGGCCGCGCAATGTAGCCACATCTTTTTCCCTTGATATGCCCTCATCGCGGCGAAAAATGCCAGCAGGTCGGCTTCCGAAGGTGAATCAAAGGGTACGGGGATATGCAGATAATCCATGCCCAGCGCTTGCACAAGGCTCCGTTCATCAGGTAAAGCGTACCGTAGATCATCATGCAGCGCGAGGTTGACGACAACAGAGTAACCTGCGGCGGCAATGTCATGCAACTGGGCAACTGAGGGCTGCCCGGATGTGCACAATAAGCCATCGACGGCCCGATAGTTATTGATAAGGGTGATGGCCGGTGAAGTCATGGATGATGGGGGCTGCTAATGTCTGGCATAGGGTGGATTCCATGCAGTTATGGGGTTAATCCCCCTGAATTGGAAAAAAGTTCACCAGCGCACTAACCAGTGCGGTTGGCCCTGGCCGGCCTGCACAAGGTATTCACAGCAGCACCTTCAACTTACGTCCGCCAGTAACGGCAAACCCCTCACGCCCATAAAATGCCAAGGTTTTGTCAAATGGCGGGAGCGGTGGCGTAGTCACTTCTAGCCGTTTCCAACCTTGGGCACGGCCGAATGCCTTGGCCTGTCCCAGCAACCGAAAACCAACGCGTTGTGAGCGGAACCCGGGGCGTACAAAAAGTTCAGGGATGATGCCGAAACTGCCTTCGGCGTATAAAGCATGGTTTTCGGTTAGGGTAATAAAACCAACGGGGTAAAACGCCTCGGTCTTGGCAATGAAGGCCATATACTGTCCTTGCCCCAAAAAAGCCTTGAGCCTGGATCTTGTATCATCAAGGCTGAAGTTGAACGCTTGGGAACCTATAGCCGCCATAATTTCAGCCAACAATTCACCGACCATGATGGCGATGTCATCGGCATCGTTTATAACAGCGGGTGTTATGGTAATGTCCATGGTCATTTTCTAAGAGGGTTTACCCGGATCATAAAAACACTTAATATTTTCAAAAACTTGCCATGTATAAGCCCGTCATTCCGGCAACTTCCGGGACACAGGCGGATTGTAAGCCCCAAAGCAGACGGGCGCGGCCATTCTGGGTGGATACCTATGCAACTGACAGGCAACGATGTAGCCCGCCCTATCCATTGCCCCGGATCGGCCTTAGTATAGCATCCAAGCCACGGTTTGATGAGCGCGGACAAAGCTTGGTTAGGACAAACGTCTATCAGGTGGCGCAAACAACCAGATCCTAATTGGGCGGCAATCAGCGCCTGAAATCCGGTTATCGGTCAAAATTCGATGGATGGCTCCAGCCGCTATGGGGAGGCCGCTGCCCTAAGGCTATCGGGTTAAAAATTCCGTGGGGAGAAATACTGGAAAAAATAGATTACGTGAACGGCCAAAGTTAGGCTCAGGAAACGGGCGGCCAAGTGCCGGGGATGTTGGGGAGGGGGGAAACCAGGCGTTGATGCCCGGCGTCGACATATCACTGCTGATGGAACGGGCCCATAACCCGTTCCTGTTGTTAATGCCCGGTGTTATCTTGAAACATGAACCAAACCACGTCCGGCGCCGTTTAGGGCAAAACCACATTAAATGGCCTGGATTTTCCGGGCTTTTTCCAATCGGGCCGCCGCCACATCCCATTGGACATTGCGGAAAAAAGCGTCCACATATTGCGTCGCCGACGCGCCGTAATCCATTTGGTAAGCATGTTCGTACATGTCCAACACCAAAATAGGCAGTGTCGCGGCTGGGGAATGCAAATGGTCCGCCAACCAGTAATTCTCCAATAAGCCCGTGTGCAAGTTATAGCCCAAGACCACCCACCCTGAACCACCGCCAAGGCCTGCGCCAACACGGCGGAATTCTTTTTCCCAAGCCTCGTAACTGCCAAACGCCTCCGCCAAGGCTTGTTGCAGCGTTTCGCCTGCCTTGCCGGAACCGCCCAGATTATGGAAATACAGCTCGTGCAAGACCACGGAACCCGTGCGTGTCAGGTGTTCGCGTTTGAGGTCATTGTAAAGGAAAGGCGGGGTGTCGGCATCTGCCAAAGCGACGGCAAGCCTTTGTTTCACCGTGTTTAACGCTTTTACCGCACCACTGTAATTGTTTTCCCAATGTGAACGGATCAGTTTTTCGGATATGCCATCCAGTTTCGCCGGATTGAACGGCAAAGGCTTGGGTTCGTGGACGGTTGTGAACGATGAGGTCAGCGACAGTTTGGAGGGAGTTTCCGCTAGCGGCTCCGCGGCTTGGCTATCCAGCGAGAAGGCCGCCAAAGCGACGCCTGCGGAGGCATTGGCTAGAAAATCACGGCGTGTGTAAGGGAATGGGGGCATAGCGTTTTCTCCTGGATAGTTAGGTTTTTTATTACAGGGAAAGGCCTGTCAGGCCGTAGCCGGGCGGGTTTTGTAACCCCGCCCTTAACGTTCCAACATGCCTATAGATGCTTAAAACGTTACGGAACGGGTAAAAACCCGCTCCGGTCGGGATCTAAGCACCCGATTTTATTCCTTAATCCGGATCAAATCGTGGCAACCTTTGCAAGTTTCACCGAGTTTGCCAAATTGGGTTTTAATCGCGTTGATGTCACCGGTTGCCGCCACTTTCGCCAATTCATTGGCGGCTTCATTAAAATGATTGGCGACGACGGTCACTTCATCCTTCTTTTGGAAAAATTCAGGTTTCAGGCGGCTAGTTTTCCAGCCAATGCCTTGGTCGGTACCCGCGCCATACAATTCACCCAATCCGGAATTGGCAACAGCGGCGATGGCATTCGCGGCGGCGGCGACATAGTCTTTGTTGAACGTTTCAGGATGGTCGACGACTTGTTTCTTGATTTTTCCGGTGTTCCAGCCCAAAAATGAATACGCCGATTGGCGGAAACGGATTTGTTCCTCAACCGGGCCGGCGAAGGCGGCGGTAGTGGCTGTGGCAAGGATAATGGCTAAGGTCAGTTTTGTTTTCATGGTTCAATTCCTGAAGGGTTTAAAAATTATTATTGCTTTAAAAACTTGGTGTGGTAGCCGGCACCGGGGCGCTTTCGACGGGTTTGATCAATTCCACGCCACCCCAAACACCCCAAACTACCGCACCGGCGATAATGACAGTGGTGAAAAACCGTACCGGGCCACCGCCTGTCACTGGGATTGCCAACGCTTTAGGCACTTCTTTCTTGCCTGTCAGCATCGGTAAGATCAAATTGGTCTTTTTTATGACGCGGTAAAAGCCTATGGATGCGATATGCAGCGCCAGCAACACCAACAAAAAGTTGAAGGCCTGGGCGTGCAAGCCACTTAACTTATCTTTCAAGGACTCATCATTGACCAGTTTGAATAACGGCCCTTCAAAGGCAATGTCATCGCTGGAACATAAGCCCGTCCCCACCAGCAGCGACAAGTCCGCAAGCAAGGCAAACACCGCCAACGCGCCCAGCGGATTGTGCCCAAGGTGATGCCAACGGCCCTTAAGATAAGCGGCAAGCCGTGGCAAGGTAGGGAAAAAACTGCCAAAACGAGCATAAGTCGAGCCGACAAAACCCCAGATCAGCCGGAAAACCAGCAACCCTAAGATGAACGACCCGATGCGCCCATGCCAGTCCATCAGATTGCCGCCCAAGGTCGCGGTGATATAAGCCGCCACTACGGCAAGCACCAATGACCAGTGGAATAACCTGGTGGGGAAATCCCAAATGCGGATAGTCACTTTCATGTTCGCCTGCCCCCCCTTAAAAACCGTTGACAAACTGCTGGTTGCGCAAATTATCGTTGAAGAACTTGATGGTGCGCCCCCAGGCCAACTTGGCCGCCGCCTCATCGAAACGCGGCGTGGTGTCGTTGTTGAAGCCATGTTGCACACCTTCGTAAACGTAGGCCTCATACTTGACGCCCGCCGTTTTCAGGGCGGCCTCGTAAGCCGGCCAGCCGGCATTGATGCGCTCATCAATGCCGGCATAATGGATCAGCAACGGCGCCTTGATTTTTGCCGTTTCTTCGGCGGTCGGCTGGCTGCCGTAAAAAGGCACGGCCGCCGCCAGATCCGGGATGCGGGTCGCCAAGAAATTGACGACCCCGCCACCGTAGCAAAAACCCACCGCGCCGACTTTGCCGTTACCTTCCGGCAAATTTTTCAGCACCCCTGCCGCAGTAACAAAATCCGCTTGCAGTTTGGCCTTATCCAATTTTTGGAACAACTCGCGGGCCTTGTCCTCATCGCCCGGATAACCGCCTACGGAAGCCAACCCGTCGGGGGCGAAGGCAATGAAATTGTCCAATGCGATGCGCCGGGTTATGTCTTCAATATGCGGGTTCAGGCCCCGGTTCTCGTGTATCACCAGCACCGTCGGCAGTTTGCCTGTAGCCTTGGCAGGTTGCACCAGATAGCCCCGCAACGTGCCGTTGCCTTCTGGCGAGGGATATTCGACGTATTTCGCGATGATGCGCGGGTCATTGCCGGCAACCTGCTGTGCCAGCGCAAATTTTGGGTTCAATGCTTCCAGCAATGCCTCTGCGCTTAGCCCCACCACGGCAAATTTAGCGGCGGAACTTAAAAATCCCCGCCGTGAAATGTCACCGTGGACGTATTTGTCAAAAAGCTTGAGGATTTCAGGATCAAAGTCATTGGCGGTTTTACGGGTCATAGAATTTCTCCTTGGTGTTGTTTTAGAAAAATCTCAGCGGGTTGCGTCGTTATGCCCGTTCCTAGGCTTGAGCCTCACTGCCCACAGTTAAGAGATAAATTATAAAAATCAAATAATTACAATCATGTAGGTTGGGCTGACGTAAGGAAGCCCAACATTTGGTGTTGATGCGTTGGGGTTCGTACCTCACCCCAACCTACGAGCTTGCTTGCATAAATGGGTATGGGGAAATGTCCGCCGCCGTTATTTCGAACGCCCCTCAAAACCGGGTGTCAGCACGTTGATCCTATAAGCCGCACCACGCCCGACGGCATAAAGCGTCTTTTTGTCCTTACCCGCAAAAGCAATGTTTTGGGGCTTCTTGGGCAACGGGATGACACCTAAGGCATCGCCCTTGTCGCTGAACACTTCTATGCCAGCGCTTGATGCGACATACAGCCTGCCCTTGGCATCAACGGCAAGGCCATCCGCACCGCTGGCGAGATCGCCGGTTTCAGTTTTGCCCCAACCAGCCAGCTTGGCGAAATTCCTTTTCGTGCCGATAGAGCCATCTGCCGCCACATCGTAGGCCAGGATGTATTCGCCGTCAGTATTGGCGACATACAGCACTTTTTCATCGGTACTAAGCTGGATACCGTTAGGGCGTTTGATGTCGTTGGCTAGGCGTTTCACGGCACCGTCGGCGGCGATGTAATAAACACCTGGTGTGGAAGCTGGCGGGCTAGGGTTTTCTTTCGATGGGCGGGTGCCGCTGTCGGTGAAATAAATGCCGCCATTTTTAGCCAGCACCAAATCGTTAGGGCGTTGGTAAGCCGTGCCTTCAAAATTTTCGCTCAGAACTTTTTCTTTACCCGGCGGATAAATGATGCCGACTTTGGTTTTCAGGGTTTGTACGGCGAACAATTCGCCATTGCCGTTAAACGCCAAGCCGTTCGCGCCATTGCTGTTTTCCAGGAAAGTCGAAGTGCTGTCGTCAGGCGCAATACGGGTGATGCGGTTGGCTTTGGTTTCGGTGAACAGCACGCTGCCGCTACCGTCCGCTGCCGCGACCGGGCCTTCCGTGCCATCAAAACCGTCTTTGATGAAATGGATAGGGCTGCCACCCGCCGTGACGCCGGAAATGGCCGGTGCAAACGTGTCTTCAGGAATAGCTTGCTCGGAATAAGCCGGGAATGAGGCGGCAAAAACAACCGCCCCGATAACGGGCAATAATTTATTCAGTGTCGGTGTAAACATAAGAGGTATCCCCTTTGATCAAATCAGTTGTGTTTATTGCAAGCTTGCACAGACGGCAAGGCCCGCAGCAATTAAAAAAAGCCGCCTTTTAGTTGCAGGCGGCAAAGGACATCACCATTAAAAATAACTGGGACAGGAATTGTAAGGTGGGCAAGGTGCGTTGCTTGGCACGCCACGTCGGCATCCACCCTACAATGGCTTAAAAGTTAGACCGGAAACTCACCCCAAAATAACGCGCCTCCCCTTGGACACCGCTCACCGTACCCGTGCTGCTCAAGCTGCCCACGTTGGTAACGTAGTTGGTGTCGAAGATGTTTCTGGCAATCAGGCTAAGGTTGTACTTGCCATTATGGGTGGCGACACCGAGGCCACCATCGGTCAGATGGTAAGCGTCTTGTACGCCGTATATGGACAAATCCGCGTTCATATTGGCGCGTGAACGGTAACTGTTGTTAAGGAAAATCACCCCGTCCAGACCGTAGAAACCTAATGGCCTACGGTAATCGGCACCGAAATTGGCGGTGAACTCAGGTGCGTTAGGGATGGTTTTGCCCGTGAAGTCGCACGCCACCGTAGGGGTGTTGTACTCGAACGGGCAAGGGGCATTGGCAAAGTCGTTATAAACCGCGTTGTTATAGGCGCCGTTGAAAAACAAATTCAAGCCTTGGTAAGCGTTCCATGATGTCTCAATCTCGACACCGCGCATTTCGATTTCACCAACGTTCCCGGTTTTCGTCCGGTAACTGCCATCATTCTTGGTTGTGTCCAAGACCGACAATCTGGCTTGGTAATCATTGACGATGGTGTCATACAGGTTGATGTTGACGAACAATTTCCGGTCTAACCAAGACGTTTTTACACCCAATTCATAATCCAGCACTTTTTCCGGGGCGGCGTTTTCCGCCAAACCATTGGCGTCAAACAAGGCCGCCCCCGCTTTTTCCCCGCCCGATACGGAGAAATAAGCCATCAAGTTCCGGTTGAACTTATAATTGGGGTTGACCAGCCAATTTTGTGAATTCTCTTCAATGCCCTGGCGTGCGACTTCGCCGTAAACATTACCCAATTGCCCGCCGCTGACACCATCGCCACGTATGCTGATGGCGTCGGCAATATTTTGGGCGGTCGCCCCGGCATATTTGGCATTGCTAAGGCTTAAATTTTGGTTAGGCGTTGAATAGTATTTGTTGGAGCTGTTGCTGCGGTCTTCGTAGGTGTCACGGACACCCAAGGTCAAGGTCGCCTTGTCGGTAAAATGCAAGTCGGCTTGGGCGAAAGCCGACAAGCTGGTGACCGTTGGGTTGAGCTTGGTGGTGGTCAACAGGCCATTCATCGAGTCTTTCATCAGCTCCCTGCCTATCGCGCTGGCATTCAAGCGGTCATAGACTTTCTGGCCCGCATAAAAAGCCCCGGCATCCGCGCCATAAGCCGTTTGGCTAGTGACCTCGTTGTCCGTCCTAAGGGCCAATCCGCCCACCTGATAATCGATAAAGCCAAAACCGGGTTCTTGGGATGTCAAACGCAATTCTTGCGACCATTGCCGGGCTTCAACCGTGCCCCCGGCAATTTCCGAGATGGCATACGGGGAGCGGTCACCATCATTGTGCGGCTCGAACAAGCCCCAACGGTAGGCGGAAATGGAAGACAGCTTGTGCCGTCCCAAATCCACGTCAATTTGCCCGGACACCCCTTCCTGGTCGCCGCGTGAAGCGCGGATATCATCAAACTGGACTTTACGCGGGTCGCCGACGATAGGCTTAAAGGTCTTGCCATTGACATTGAAATGGTCACGGGACAAGCGGGAACTATAGCTCTTGCCCGCACGGGACTCACCGTTAATGAAGGTGTCAGGATCGGCGACGACATAATCGGCGATCTGGGAGTTGGTGGCCGTGGCTCTATCCAAAATGATCCGTGCGGACACTTTTTCGGTGGGGGTGAACAAAAATTGCAAACGCCCGCCCAAGCGGTCGGTCTCCTTCAATTTGCCCACGGTCACAGGGCCATCCAAGTTGTCAACAAAGCCATCGCGCCTGTCGATATAAAATGACCCCCGGTACGCCAGCAAACCATCAATCACCGGGCCTGAGGCGGAAACTTTGCCTTGCAGCGAATCACGGTCACCGGCGAAACCTTCGACATAATATTGCGGTGTCCACGTCGGCAATTTGGTGACGATGTTCAGCAAACCCAGATTGGCGTTTTTGCCTTGCAAAGTGCCTTGCGGGCCGCGCAACAACTCGATGTGGTCGAGGTCGACAAAGTTGGTGAAGGCGCTGCCCGGCCAAATGATCGGCACGTTATCCACTTGCACGCCGACGCTGGGGTCACGCGCCTCGTCACTGGCATTCTTGCCCAAACCACGGATGGCGATACTGGTTTGCCTGGCATTGCTGGCGGTGAACAGCAAGTTGGGGACTTTTTGGGTGATTTCCTGGACGGTGACAATGTTGTCGCGTTTGGTGGTTTCGCTGCCGACAACGGATATGGGCAACGGGACGTCCTGGAGTTTTTCTTCCCTACGCCGCGATTGCACCACGACTTCGCCCAAGGCCTTGGGGGTTTCGCTGACCACCGCTTTTTCTTCCGCCGCAACAGCTGGCACTGGCGCGCTAACAGCCGCCGCCCCAGTGGTGGCATCGGTCACAGGCGGTTGGGCCGCCGCGGGATTACCGCTTTCGGCTAAGGCTTTTTTCAGCCGTTCGCTTTCTGCTTTGGCTTTCAATAGCTCTTCTTTCAAACGGCTGTTTTCATACTCCAGTTCGTAATTGACAGATTTTTCTTCCGCGTAGCCATTGTCCGGCGCCAGTAAAGAGACTCCGGCAATCAGGACAGCGGCGCCGCCCAATAAGGCATTCTTACCACCCAGCCTCACCCTTTTCGCCGCAATGCCGGGCAAGTTCTGCGCAACTGCGTTTAATGCCGATGGCATGCCGGTCGCCGTCAATAAAGATTCCACATATTGCTTTGGCAGTCGCCTGATATGCTCATTTTTCATCTCAATTTCCTTTATATCGTCTAAATAGGTGGGTAGCATTCCAGCCAAATATTGGCTTTTTTAATAAATTTTGGGCAAAGCAACCCTAATGCGGCTTAAAAAGCCGCTAATTATTGCTGTTAACTAAGGTTTTACTGGGCGATGGTCAGGACCGACAACTTGCTGATGCCGGCCCGTTCTATGGATGACATGACCTTGGCGACTATGCCGTATTGCACACCGTCATCGGCGTTTAAATTGAGGGCTATTTCCGGATCAGCCGCCTTACGCGTAAGCAATTCATTTTCGAAGGCATCCAACGCAATTTCGGTTTTGTCGATGAAAATTTTTCCGGATGCGTCCACGCTCACATACACCGGGTCTTTTTCTTCGGGCGGCGCGGTCTCGGCCGTTTTCGGCAAGTTGACATGGATGGCGTTGGTCAATAGCGGCGCGGTGACGATGAACACCACCAGCAGCACCAACATCACATCAACTAGCGGGGTGACGTTGATTTCACCCATGACATCATCACCTTCATCCTGTGTTTTAAAAGCCATTAGATTTGCGCCCCTTTCACATGCAATTCTTCTTGTTCAAGTTTGGCAATATTGCCCGCTTCGCTTGACCGTGAAGTCGCCGCCAGTTTGGGCGCCGGACGTTTGATGATGAAGGAGGTCTTTAAAGCCAGATGCACGAAATCAATCGCAAAATCATCCAGCAAGGCCCACACGACCTTATTCCTGCGGATAAAAAAGTTATAGGCGATAACGGCAGGCACGGCGACCGCGATACCGACGGCGGTGGCAATCAAGGCCTCACCGATAGGGCCGGCGACCACGTCCAAACTTGCCGAGCCGCTTTTGCTGATGCTGGTCAATGCGCCCATAATCCCCCACACCGTACCGAACAAGCCCACGAAAGGCGAGACGCTGCCGACGGTGGCAAGGATCGCCAAGCCGCTTTCCAGCGACCCGCGCTCTTTCTGCATTTGTTGGCGTAAACGCCGGTCCAGCAATTCTTGGCGATCCCCGGTATGCTCCAAGTCATGGGTGGATGTCCCCGTGTCGGTTTCGAGCAAGGTCGTGAACCCCACTTGGGCGACGCGTGCTATCGGGCCTTGATAAATCTTCGATTCAGAAGCGGCCTGCAAATCGGCCGCCCCCCAAAATTGTTTGCTAAAAAGCCGGTTGTAATGGGCAATCCGTAAATGTTGTATGCCTTTAATGAGTATCAAAGACCAGGTCGCCACGGAAAAGCCGACCAACGCATAAAGGGTGCCATCAACAATGGCGGTGGATGCAATATCTGACATAAGAAACCTCAGTTTTGTAAATTAAAAGCGATAGGTACGGTCACCCAGCCAGCGATAGGGGTCTTGCCGCGCATGGCGGGCACAAAAGACCACTGTTTGACGGTCCGTACGGCGGCGTCATCCAGTACTGAATGGCCGCTAGATTTGATGACATTGATGGTGTCGGGCTGGCCATTGGGCTGGACATGCACCTTCATCAACACCTTGCCTTCCCAGCCCCTGTCCATGGCCACTTCAGGATACTCTGGCGAAGGGTTATGCAAATAAGAAGCCCCGGCCCGTGGCTCGGTCACTTTTTCTTCGACCGGCGCTTTTTGCACGACCGGGGGGGCTGGCGTCACGGGGGCTTTGGATTCGACAAACGGCGCAGGCGGCTGGATAAGGGGCTGCACCACTTGTTTTTCAACCACCTTGGGTTTTACCTTGGGCTTAGGTTTAAGCGGCACCGCTTTGGGGACGGGGGGTTTAGGTGGCGCCTGGACTTTAGGGGGCGGTGGAGGTGGCGGCGGCTGGATAACCGGTTTCGGTTGTGGCTTGACCAAGGTTATCTCCACTTTTGGCGGCACCTTGACTGGCTCAATAATTTCTTGCCCGAATTGCGCCCCTTGAAAATGGTCAACCACGGCGGCATGCGCCAATAAAACCAGTGCACCGAGTATCAAATAATCCAACAGTTTCCCATCTTTTTGTCCCGCGCCATTTTGAGAATGGCCTAAAACCAAAGCGCTGGACGTGACAGGCAGTGATCCGCCATCCCATTCATTCGCAGCGGCTTTGAATGGGAATACTTTCGCCACATGACTTCTTTTTTGCGAACTTAAATCCGACCCGGCAGGCTGGAAATTTAATAAAGGACTATTCATTCTAATCACCTGGTTCCTATGGCACCCGACAGGTATCCACTATTAATGTTAGCTGGAAACCCTATGCCCACACCGCATGCAGACTGGTTTCCCTTGACTTCAATAGGGTTAATGCACAAGATGTGCCATAACAAAAAAACCAGGGCAATTTTTTTAAAAACCAGCCATGAACCTATAAAACAATGTAAATACAATATGTTAAAAACAGAAATCCGGACGGGCTTAGTGCCAATTTTTCGACCAACATGGCCACTAAGCCCTCGCCTATCACTTGCGCTGTCCTTTCAGCAACAAGCTGGTTGTTCACTGTTTCTTCAGAAACACCCTGAAATTCTGATAATTTACAGAAAAACAAAGTGTTATGAAAAACAGCGGGGACAGGGCTTTTGCGGCCTTGCTGTTTGGCTCCCCTACCTTCATAAGGCCAATGCCTTAAGCTAAGGATTTTCTGTTCGTGCCGGGCCCTTCAATACTCAGGAGAGCCCTGTCGAAGCATGAACGGCTTAATTTAACGGCATTGTCCATAAGGCCCGTCCAGTTGCCCTCCGGCCAATCCTAGGGGATCAGGGTGTCCAGTGCGGCAATTTTGCCTTTTTGCAATATTTCCGCAAAATGGGGAAACCCAAAGGTTGGCCGTTTGGTATGGTTTGGATGAAAGTTTGTCCGGCCAAGCACCGCGGTTGCGAAGCTCCCGAACAAAAAAACCGCCAGCCACGATGTCTTCAGCGAATTTGCCGGACGCCAAGCAAAATGTCTAATGCGAAACACACGGGATCTATTGTAGAATCCGGCCTAGCCAAGGCAAATACTTTGCCTAAAACACTTGGTTAACCGCAATTTCGCGACATTTATCCGACACCAACAAGGGGAAAACATGAAAGCTTTGTCCAGCCTATTGCTATTTTCAGCCCTCCTGGGCCAGGCGCAGGCGCAGCCTTTCGCCTATATCACCAACAAAGACCTCATAACAAGCCAAGCCATCGTTTCCGTCATCGACACCGCCACTAACCAAGTGACCGCCACCGTGCCGTTGGGCAATGGCACCGATGTTTGGGGCATGGCGGTGAGTGCGGACGGCGCCAGAGCCTACGCGGTGAATAAAGGTGACCACACGGTATCCGTAATTGACGGCGCCACGCAAACCGTGCTTGCCACGGTGGGCATAGCCACAACGGATGGGCCTTATGGCCTGGCGGTAAGCCCGGATGGCGCCAGGGTTTATGTCGCGGACGGCCTGAGCAATACGGTTTCCGTGATTGACACCACCACTAACCAAGTGGTCACTACTGTACCGGTTGGCGGCGGCCCCGTAGCCGTTGTGGCGAGTCCGAACGGAAGCAAGATTTATGTGGCAAACCTGATAGATTCAACGGTTTCAGTCATCGATGCCACAACGTTGGCCGTGATAGGCACCGTATCGGTGGGTACTTACCCTGTTGGCATCGATATCAGCCCGAACGGCGTCAGAGTCTATGCGACGAATTTTTCTGGTAATTCAGTCTCGGTGATTGATACGGCTTCTTTGAATGTAAGCGCCACCGTGCCGGTAGGCATCAATCCCGTAGGCGTGGTGGTCAGCCCGGACAACAGCAAAGTCTATGTGGCGAACAGCGGAGGCGGCGGGCTTTCGGTGATTGATGCCGCCACGCTGACGCTGACCGGCAGCACGCTGTTGGATGCACATCTGTTCGGTGTGTCAGTAACCCCGGATGGCAGCAAAATCTATGCAGTGAATAGCAGCTACCTGCCAGACCCTGGCAACGCCAGCAAAAGGGCGGTTTCAGTGGTTGACGCCGCCACACTGGCGGTGGACACCCATATAGCAGTAGGCCAAGCGCCTAGCTCCTTGGGCCGGTTTATCCAATCCAGCCCTGTCCAAACCCGCATTACCGGCAGGTTGGAACCGGTCAAAGCAGGCAAGGTGCTTTGCCAAAACCTCACCACCCGCCAAAACATTTCGTTTAACCTGGTCGGCGCGACTTGGGATTGCAAAAATGCCGGCTTGGTCGTGCATAAAGGCGACCAAGTGTCTGTCACGGTCAAAGGCACCGCCCAACAATAAAAAACTAAGGAAAAAACCCGATGAAAAAACTTCCTGGCGCATTAGCCTTATCCCTATGCTGCCTAAGCCTGTCGACCCAAGCGAACGTGGTGGACGGTGATTTTGAAAGCGGCGGCTTGACGGGCTGGTCAAGCCTGGGCGATGTGGCCGCGACCGATTCCGGCTTCGGCACCGGCCCAGCCGCCGGCACTTACCAAGCGTTGCTGACCACCGCAAACGCTGCGGACACCGCTGACGGTTACAATTTTTCCGGCAATGATGCCGTCCCCAATGACCCTCTGGAAACCTTTTTACAGGTTTCCGCAGGCACCCTGGCCGCGATCGAGGGTTCGGGATTGGCCCAAAGCTTCACTGCGGGCGCCGGGGATGTCTTATCGTTTGACTGGAATTTCCTGACCGACATTTCCGCTAACACTGGCTTCGACGATTTTGCCTTCTTCGTGTTGGACGGCACCCTATTCCCGTTGGCCAGCACGTTCTCATCCTTGCAAGCTTCCGGCTCGATATTTAATTATGAGACCGGATTCGCCAGTTTTTCCCAGACATTGGCTGGCGGCGCGCACACCTTGGGTTTTGGCGTGGCGGATGCCGGCGATAACCTGGCGGTGTCCGGATTGCTGGTTGACAACGTCGCCTTAAGCCCTGCGGGGATCCCGGCACCCGGCGCGTTTGGCTTGCTGCTCGCGGGATGCGCCGCGCTGGTGGTAAATAGGAAAACCGTCCGATAACCAATGATGCCGCTGGAGAACTATCCGGGCTGGCGGCGGGGGCTGGAGTGATGGGCGTCAGATACCTATTCAACTATTAAAGTAAACATAGCCTTTCGCTAGACCATTACACGCCAATACGTTGTCCAGCCGGAATAGCTGGCTTCGCATTGGCGTTGTTTAATGCTTAACAGTTAATGGCAAGTTTTTGATACGGGGATAACCCCTAATACTCAGTCAATGTTGAATTGTCAGTATTATTTTCGAAAGGCGGACAACCGTCCGCCCCTACGAATTTAGACTGACCCGACAAAAAAGCAATGAACGAGCACTAGGTTATGCCGATCACTTTATGGGCAAGAAAACCGCCCTAGCCCAGCTAAGCGTATCGGCAACCAATCCGCCATTACAGGCCAAAGAAACCTGAATTAACCGAGTCGGACACCAGGATAGATTTCAAATGCTTCTTGTTAGGGGTGCTGGCATTACCCCAAAACACCCGTAAATTAGCCGCCGCGGGATCGGTTTTAAGGTTGATGATAGTGTCCGCCACCGTCAAGCCCAGCGTTTGCCCTTGATAATCGTCATTACCAAAATGCACCCCCAGATAAATGCGGCTACGGCCGTTTTCCAGCTGTAATTTTGAGAAGGTGGCCACATCACGGGTGGTGGCGTCACTGCCGAAAACCAACGGGTCAACTTTGCCTGTGCCATTATTGGTTCCGATCAACCACGGTATTGTAGTCAGTGTGACCGGGGAGCCATTTTTATTGATTTTGTCGGATTTGAAAAATGCCCGGAGTATCTCGGCACCTGCCGCAACGGTGGCGCTATGCCCGCCAGTGCTGGACGGATGGGACGGGGTCGCGGCCAACGGTTTCCAAATGTACTCGCTGACGCTGCCGTCCGGATTGGCATTGATTGCGGTAATGGGCCGCCAAAAAGTCAGGTCATATTTGGATTGCCAAGCGGCAATCCTGGCGTCCGCCAGCGCATTGTCCAGAACGGCGAACAATTTGGCATTTTGGTCTAAGGTCAGGCCACGGCTTGCCGATGCAAGGCGCGCCGCCTCGTTGACGAAAAGCTCGGCATCTGATTTGTAATACAGGGCTTGCAGGGTTTGGTCATGGCTGCGGCTGCCGGGGTTTGCCGAATCTTGGCCATGGGTTTTGACAAACTCCAATTCGGCATTGTATTCGTCACTACCCACTTTAAGTGAAGGCGGCACGAAGGCAACGAGCAACTGCTTGCGCAAATCCGTCAGGCTAAATGGCGTGACGTTTTTCCAGTTAAAATCAATCCCCGCTGCCGCTTGGATGACGCCCTCCGCATCAAAGCCAGTCGGTGCTCCAGTGACGGGATCATTGACGCCAGCACCGCCGTTGCTAGGGCGCCAAAGGCCAACGCCAGGATTTCCGGACGCATTGGCGGCCACAGTGCCGGTGCTTGAAACGGACAGGTTGCTTGATGGCGTGTAAGTGGTCCTGATGGCGGAAAAATCACCTGCCCTAGCGGCGATGGCGGCGGCTGCCGCAGCTTGCCCTGTGGCGATGCCAGGATCAGAATTGCTGGCCCCCAATGCCGCCAAATCACTGGCCAGTTGCGCGTCCAACCAGCTGCGGGTCGGGTTCCAAGTCCCACTGGCAGGATTAGGCAAAACCCCAATCAGCACATCATGGGCGGCTTGTGCCGCCGCTGCCGCCGCCGACTTGTCGGTAATACCCGCAGGGACTGCGCTGCTGTAATAATAACTGGTCGGGCTAAAATGGTTGATGGCATTGACCGCATCAAACACGGCACGCGCTTCGATGGCGGCAATACGTGTCGCCACATTCGAATTTTGGGCGATGCTGGCAGTCCCGGTGGTAAGAGAGGTGGCCCCTTTGGTCGCCCAAGCCGTGTATTTGTTCCAGTCGGTGACCGTGTCGGCAGCCGCTTGATAAGCTGTGAATGATGAAGCAATGGCCAAAGCCAGGGTTGATAGCTGCAAAACAGGTGTTAAGGTGCCTTTTCTCATAATAAACCTCTATAAAAATCTTAAATGAATGTTTGCCCCTTAAAGCCTCCAGATAACCAAGCATTCGCCGGATATCCCTGAAAAAGCCCTCAGGAAGCAAAATCACACCTGAAATCCTTAAAAATCGCCGATGTGTGACATTCAGTAATCAATATATATGCCACTTCCTAAGCGCTTGGATTCATTAAAAAACGACCATTACGCACGTATCCCGGTGTTGTTATATCAACAACGCATAGCCAACTGCTGCTTATTTCTACGTTAAATGTTGGTGGTTTTCTGTATGCTGGGGCGTGTCTTCTGCGGCAGAATAGATCGCACCACAGGCGTGATAGGCTGGCATAAGGCTTTAACAATGAAATAGGCGACAGCCCCAATATAAGGGCCGAATTTTTTGGAGAAAGCCAAGAGGAACCCTGGGCGAGCCGCGAGACCCGTTGGCCAGTGCAGTTGAAGCGTCCTATGCTGGCCCAGGCCGCTTGTTTGATGGCACGTTGATGTTGGTTTTCAGGGATGGTGCCTAGATAAGGCCCGTACAAACCAGTATAGAACTTGGCTTCCCCCCCGATGGCAGGCGGGAATTTTTACTATTGTTGCCGGGCTAGGGAAGGCGGTCACCTGCCGGGTGGGACATCCCTACAGCGGGCCAGCTCTTCTTCCAATTTATGGCAACGCTCCAACGACAGATGCCACAAATCCAACACAGAATCCAACATCATGTGGGTGATGTCGGCATCGTATTTAACCGCGTGACGGGCCTCATAAGCTTGTTCGGGGCTAGCACCGTGCTGGATGGCAAATATTTGTGTGGACATTGTCTTATCTATCCCCAAGATATGAAAGATTAGCCAAGACGTAATAAAGCGCACCAGTTTTTCGGCGACGCTCGCCAAATCTTCTTCGACACACAAATGCTCCCACATACTTTTTGCATCGTACATAAACGACCTATGCTCCATACGGTGAATTTTGATATGCCTAGGATCCAGTTTGCTTCTTAGCATCAGCAATTCTTCCTCAAGAAAATGCTTGTCCGCATAAGCCATCAGTTCTTGCAAAGCTTCGCCAATCAGCTTCTCATTGGGGCTACCCTGGCCAAAGCCTTCGGATAATTTTGTCAGCAGCTCAAATAGCTTTTGATGCTGGACATCGACTAACTCTATTTTTGTAGCAAGACGGTCTGGCCGAATTAACATCCTATTCCCCTTATAAAATTATCAAAGACAGACCCGTACTCACACAACCTTATATTGCGGTATAACATAGTGGCGAATAAAAACCCCGACATAACTTATGTCGCCGTATTAGCCCGTAAAAAAAACCAGCATCGTCTAAAATCCACTCACTGGACCAGCAAAACAAGCTGTCATTGTGTCGCCACGCCCCGATTGCCATCCCTAATCCACTCGCTCCATGAGCCGGCATACAGCTTCGAACCAACCATCCCGGCATGCTCCATCGCCAGCAAATTGTGGCAAGCCGTCACCCCCGAACCACAGTTATGGGCGACTTCATCCGGCGCGAACCCGACTGTCAACACAGCAAACTGTCGCCGCAGAGCCGCCGCTGGTAAAAACAGCCCTTCCTTATCCAGATTATGCTGGAACGGCCGGTTTAATGCACCCGGGACATGCCCCGCCACAGGGTCTATTGGCTCCTGTTCGCCACGGTAACGTTCCGGCGTGCGCGCATCAATCAGGCGAAGTTTTTTAGCCGCCAAGCCATTTTCCACAGCCCTGGCATCCAACCAGGCCGAGGTGTCCAGATACGCCCTGAACACCGTGGCTTTGGGCTTGGGCAACACAGTGGTAAGCGGCAACCCCTGTTGTTGCCAATGCTTGATGCCACCATCCAAAACCGCAACGTTCACATGCCCCATGCTCCGCAACAACCACCATAAACGCCCGGCAAACGCACCGTAGGCATCATCATAAACCACCACTTGGCTATGGTTGGCTATGCCCCAGGCACCTAATTTTTTTGCCAACACCCGAAAATCCGGCAAAGGATGGCGGCCTGTCCGGGCGGTGATGGCTGATGATAAATCTTGGTTCAGGTCAGCATAACGGGCGCCAGGAATATGCCCGAATTGATAGGCCATGCGCCCGGCATGGCTATCGGCCAGGGAAAACCGGCAATCGACGACGGCCCAATCCGGATTGGCCAAATTAGCCCGCAAATCAGTAGCGGAAATTAAAGTGGTGTAGCTCATGGTGAAACCTGCAAGATAATTTTGCCGATGTGTTGGCTGCTTTCCATCAACTCATGGGCCAGCGCGGCATCGTCAAGGGGGAAAATACGATGGATAATGGGTTTGAGAGTGCCCGCCGCCAATAAAGGCCAGACCTTGTCATAAAGTTTCCGGGCAATGGCGGCCTTAAAGGCATCATCCCGTGCGCGTAAGGTGGAGCCGGTGATGGTCAGGCGTTTTAGCATGACATTCCACAAGTTTAGCTCAGCTTTAACGCCGTTCTGCACGGCGATTTGTACCAATCGTCCGTCCGTCCCCAAACAGGTGATATTGCGTGGCAAGTAATCACCGCCGACCATGTCGAGGATCACATCCACACCACGGTTCGCCGTCAATTCCAAGATTTTTTCAACAAAATCCTGTTCGCGGTAATTAATTGCGGCCTCCGCCCCTAATGCGCAGCAAAATTGGCATTTGTCATCAGAGCCCGCAGTGACATACACGGTCGCGCCGAAGGCTTTGGCAAGCTGTATCGCGGTTGTGCCTATGCCACTGCCTCCGCCATGCACCAATAAGGTTTCGTTAGGGGCCAAACGGGCACGGTCGAAGACATTGCTCCAGACGGTAAAAAAAGTTTCCGGCAAGGCCGCCGCTTCGGCTAAAGACAAACCTTCTGGCACAGGCAAACAGAGTGGCGCCGAAGCCAAACAATATTCGGCATAACCGCCGCCCGTGACCAAAGCGCATACGGTGTCACCCGTTTTTAAGTGGCTGACTGATTCCCCCACCTCCACCACCGTCCCGGCAATTTCAAGGCCGGGAATATCCGACGCGCCAGGCGGGGGCGGATACAAGCCTTTGCGCTGCATGACATCAGGACGGTTCACTCCGGCAGCGGCAACTTTAATGAGCACCTGATGCGCGGCGGGTACAGGCACAGCCCGCTCGGTTGGCGATAAGGCACTGTTTTGTATTTCGATTACGCGCATGGAGTTACAATCAACTAAAAAGACAATGGGTTATTATAAACATTTTCTTTTCCGGCGGAATGGCTCGCAATTGACGTTACGGTATAGGCGGTGCTATCTTGCCTGCCCTTTGTCATTTATCAGAACATGTTTTAAAAGCTGCTACGCGGTTCGATTGCGGCGTTGCGCGGTGCTCGAAATCCTCATGTACGTCCAGTACACTCCGGTTTCTGCGCTCCGTGCGTCTTGCACTCGAACCGCTCGCGACGCTTTTAAAACACGTTCTCAGCTCCAGCGTAAACCATTACCTAGATACCCAAATAATTGAAACAGCAACAACAGGACAACCCATGATTAAAGCAGGCATTGTAGGCGGCACAGGTTATACCGGTGTGGAACTATTACGGATTTTGGCACGGCATCCGGATGTGGAAGTGGCCATAGTCACCTCACGCGCCGATGCCGGGGTACGGGTGGATGCGGTGTATCCGAGCCTACGCAAATTGCTGGACATCACCTTCACCCAGCCGGAAATAGAGACCCTGGCGCACTGCGATGTGGTGTTTTTTGCCACACCCAACGGCACGGCGATGCACATGGCGGAAGCTTTGCTGGAACGCGGCATTAAGGTCATCGACTTGTCCGCCGATTTCCGGCTGCAAAATGTCGACGAATGGCAACATTGGTATGGTATGGCGCACGCCTGCCCGGAGCTGGTCAAACACGCCATCTACGGCCTGCCGGAAACCAACCGCGCCGCCATTCAACAAGCCGACCTAGTCGCTTGCCCTGGTTGCTACCCGACTGCCGTGCAACTGGGCTTCTTGCCACTCATTGAAAACCAGCTGGTTGACCTCGGCCATTTGATCGCCGATGTCAAATCCGGTGCCAGCGGTGCCGGCCGCAAAGCGGAATTGGCGACATTGATGAGCGAAACCGGGGAAAGTTTCAAAGCTTACGCCGTCGGCGGCCACCGGCACTTGCCGGAAATCCGCCAAGTCCTGGGCACCGCCGCCGGGCAAGCCGTGCAGTTGACCTTCGTCCCGCATCTGATCCCCATGATACGCGGCATCCACGCCACCTTGTACGCACAGTTGAAGGTTGGCGCGAAGGACATCCAGGCCCTGTACGAACAACGCTACCAAAACGAAGCCTTTGTCGATGTCCTCCCGCCAGGCACGCACCCTGACACCCGCAACGTGCGCGGCAGCAACAACTGCCAAATCGCCCTGCACCAACCACAAGGCGGCAACACCTTGGTCGTGCTCTCGGTCATCGACAACTTGGTCAAAGGCGCCTCAGGACAAGCGGTGCAAAATATGAACTTGATGTTTGGCCTGGAAGAAACCCTAGGGTTGGCGACGGTGGCGTTGTATCCCTAAATGCCCCGGCCCAAAACCACCCCGGCAAAGCCATAGGTTTGCTGTTAACCCCAAGTAGTAGCCTGTACACGGATAACCTGAGCCCGCCCTGATCCCCCAAACAGGATAGCCAATAACGCTTTCACCAAACAACGGAAGCGTTATTGGGGGATCGGAGGCGGCTTTTCGGAAGCATCAATCCCACGGCGGCTCATCGCCGCTATAGGCCACAAAATGCTTATCCGCCGCCAAGGTGACCACGCCCAGAACCGGCTTTTTGCCTGAAGCATTGGTTTTAGGGGCAGCCTGTGCCTTAAGGTTGCCAGCGGTCGGCACCGGCGGACTGGAAGACCCCTGTTGCCATTGTGCAAAAAGCGTAATGTCCTTATCACCGGTCACATACCATTTTTTATTAGCGGCGTCCCACCGCGCACCCAAAGCTTTTGCGGCATCTTTTTGGGCGTAAGGCACATTGAGATAAATTTTCGATCCTGCCATTTTTAAAGATAAAGTGTGTCTGGCTCTTGGCCTAAGGGAGCTTAACGTGTGTAAGTGACCGTTCAAAAGCCTTTTAACCTTTTGTAACCACCACGAAGGGCACGGAGATCACGAAGTTATTATTTCTCCGGGATCTCCGTGCCCTTCGTGGTGAATAAGGGAGGGGCAAATGTACCTTTCATTATGTCAAAAGGCTTTTGGTTACGTGCTTAACAGCGGCAATGCCTAACCGGATATTTTCAGTAACCAGCCGCCTTCCCCTTCGCAATGCGCTGATTTTGCACTGATTTTAATGTTGACACGGGCGGCGGTGTTACGCAAGCTGGCGGGCAGTTTGGTTTTCACCAAATAAAACGGCTCCTTGTATTCGGTGAGGATTTCCACAGGGATGTCTTTGATCCTCACTGAAATTTGGCTGGGATGCTCGATGTTAAGCACCACAAAGGAAATTTCACTTTCCGGTGCGGCCGTCGCCAAGTGCTCCGGGGTGAATTTCGCCAGCTTCGGTTTCATGCACCCGCCGCCACCGCCGCCTCCGCCCATAACGCCGCCGCCATGGCCGCTATGATGCTCGGTGGCATGGCTAGCCGTGAATGAAAATAAAGCCAGGAATGCGATTGGAATGACTCTGTTCATGGGATATGCCTCCTTTATTATCTGCTGTCCGCAGATTTTATTTGTTATTTGTTTTAAAAACCGAAGCTTACGCAATAAACTCCCCACCTGTAAAAGGATTTGCCGGAGCTGGCCGCTTAATATATCGGTACTAGGAAAAAATACCAATTTTAATTCCTAGGAAACTTGTCGGATTTACCCGTTTATAGGCTTACGGGCTTACGTTTTACCCAGTGCGCCGATATTTAAACGGCATCTTTAATAACGCCCAAAAAGCCACATCATGGGGGTTGCGGAACTGGGCCAAACCAATAACCATCGTGGTTTGTGGCAGCTGGGGATGGGCCGTAAAAGTGCCGAACAGCCTATCCCACAAGGGGATTGAGAAACCATAATTGCTATTGGTTTCAACGGGCAAAGCGGAATGGTGGATGCGGTGCAGGTCGGGGGTGATGACTAGCCAACGCAGGGCTTTTTCCAGCGGGACGGGAATCCTGATGTTGCTATGGTTAAACGTCGCGGCACCATTCAGGATCATTTCGAATAGGATCACCGCCAATGGGTTTGCACCTATAACAAGGATGCACAGCGTCTTATAAACCATTGATAGGGCTATTTCCAGCGGATGGAAGCGTACGGCGGTGGTAGCGTCAATCGCCAGATCACTATGGTGCACTTGGTGCAAACGCCAGAACATCGGGATATGGTGGCTGGCGACATGTTGCCAGTAAATGGCGAAATCCAGCCACACCAGGCTTAAGATAAGCGCCAACGGCCCGCCCACGTGCAGCCAATTCAACAGACCTATGCCTTGCGCTTGGGCATAATCAGCCGCCAGATACGCCAGGCCGCCGATAGTGATGCGTATGGCCAGCATATTGGATGCGGCAAGGCCAAGGTTGCTAAGCCAGCGGTGTTTACGGTCAATTCCGTCTGTACGGCACGGCACCCACGCTTCCAGGCCTATCATCAAGATAAAAATCCCGGCCGCCACCGCCAACCTCAACCACGTGTCCATAACCGCCCCTTGGCATACAGTGCCGCCAGTTTGTCGGGATCGGCCCCGCAAGCAAAACGCCCGCGTAGCCACCACATCAGCACCATGGTTTGCAAAACGCCATGGCGTTCCCATCGGCGGCCTGAACTGCTTGCCTTGGCTTTTAAACAAGCAGGTTTGCTGATTTTTTTCAAGGCCTTACTAAATGCAATGTCTTCCATCAGCGCTATGTCAGGATAAGCCCCCGCCGCCACAAACGCACCGCGCGTGGCGAAAATCACTTGGTCACCCGTGGCAATCCCTGTCCAACGCGACCGCCAATTCATCATGCATGCGATGACTTTCAGCATGACGTGCGGGCCGGTCAACCTAACATCGAAACGCCCCCATTGATGGGTGCCATCCAAATGCGCGGCAACCAGTTCCAAGGCCTGTGCCGGCAAATAAGTGTCGGCGTGGAGGAAGACCAGCACCTCGCCAGTCGCATGCCCTGCCCCATGGTTCATTTGCCTGGCGCGCCCTGGCTTTGAAACCAGCACCTTATCCGCCAACGGCATCGCCAATTTGACCGTTCCGTCCACACTGCCACCATCAACCACAACCAGTTCGCAATCGGCGCGTAAGGCTTGCAACGCCAACAGGCAGGCTTCAATGCCAGCGGCTTCGTTTAGGGTTGGGATAATGATGGAGAAGCGCATAAAAAGCTTTGGGATACGGCGTTGCAGGCGTTAATTTTGTAAAATTCCCGCCCATAAAAAAAGCTTTTGTGAAAAACCACAAAAGCTTTTTTAGGCCGATGTAAGTGAAATTACTTGGTGCTTACATTCGTTGCGGTCAAACCTTTTGGGCCTGATTCAATATCGAAAGTGACTTTTTGACCTTCAGTCAACGTCTTAAAGCCTTCGCCTTGAATCACGGAATGATGCACGAACACATCTTCGCCGCCTTCTGCGGGTGCGATAAAACCAAAACCTTTGGTGTTGTTAAACCACTTTACAGTACCTGTTGCCATTGGAAAACTCCTGAAATTAAAACTTACGGTTAGAACAGAACTACAACATTGATAACCGGATAAGCATTAAAAGGGACTTCCACTGGCTCAACATCTCGACTCTGTGGGTGCGAATTGTACTGATATTTTTTGCCCGATGCTATTTCTCAACGCAAAAGCACCAAAATCTGTGATTCATCTCCACGATTATCCGCCTTGTTGGGACAACAAAAACAGGCCATCGAGAACCAAAGAATTGGGGCTGACCATGCCAATGACTTCACGGTTGGCAATCACTGGAGCCCGCACCAGGTTGTAATCGGCGAACAGGCGCGAGCAATACCGGATGTCCATTTCCGGATGGACGGAGATAACGGGCTTGCTCATAATTTCATAGACATTGACGCGCTCCGGTGCGCGGTCTTTCGCCAACACATGGCGGGCAATGTCGCCGGAATTGATGATGCCGTATTCGTCATCTTCATGGCGTTTGTTGACGATCAGCACGGAGGTTTTTTGCGCTTTCATCATACGCAAGGCTTCGGCGACAGTGGCGATGCCATCTATTGTGCCAAAATCGGTTTTCATGACATCCTTGACACGGATGACCAAGGTCTTTTCAATCATAACTTATCCTCAATTTCATGGCTTAATATGGCCATCTGGCGGGTCACGCCGATGGCGTCTTCGACATCAATCTGAAAAGCGATGCCGGTTCCGGGCTTGTTGTCGAATTCGGCAACGCTGGCGATTTTTTCCAAGATATGGCGGCTAAGATGCTCTTCAACCAACATCAGCAGCACATCGCGCTGGGTTTCTAAAGTCAGGCCGAAAAAGGTTTTTGACTGTTTCAGGCCTTCGCCCCGCGCGTTGTTAATCACCGTCGCCCCTTTTGCGCCGTTTTCGCGTGCGGTTGCCAATACCAGGTCGGTTTTATCATCTTCGACAAAAGCGATAATCAATTTAAAGTGCATACAAAACCTCAAGTTTTAGATTTACGGTTGCTGAGCCAGTGCGCTAACTGGACGTAAGCCAATACCGCGATGATGGGGAACAGGCCTGCAAAAGCGATCAGGCCGAAACCGTCCAGCACCGGGTTGCGGCCTGGCACAGTGGCGGCCAGCCCTAGCCCCAAGGCCGTCACTAACGGCACGGTGACGGTGGACGTGGTCACGCCGCCCATATCGTAAGCCAACGCGAGAATGACTTTCGGGGCGAAAATGGTTTGGACAATCACCACGCCATAGCCAGCGACAATATAAAAATATAAATCGGTGCCCGTGACGATGCGGAACGTGCCCAAAGCCAAGCCGAAAGCCACGCCCAAAGCCACGGCAACACGCAAGCCCCAGGCCCGTATCGTGCCACCGGACACATTTTCGACTTTCTTGGCGACGGCCAGCAGGGTCGGTTCCGCCAAAGCGGTGGTCAGGCCCAAGCTGGCGGCAAAACCATAGGCCCAGCCGTACGCCAGCCAAGTGCGCGGGGCGGTGGCGGGGATGCCGAGAAATTCGGGCGCGGTCAATTGGCTTGCCATCAATGTGCCGAGCGGGAACAGGGCCATGTTCAGGCCTTCGAGGAAAAACGCGATGCCGACCAGCATCAAGACAAAGCCAGCGGTAATCTTACGCGGGTTCGCCAGCGGTTTGCGGATCACCAAAAATTGGAAACCAAAAATAATCACCGTTATCGGCAAAATATCGCGGCAGGTTTGCAGCAACACCCCGGCAAAATGCACTAACCAGGCGATCATCGTACTATCCCGTAAACCATGACAAATAGCATCGCCAACAAAGCGGCCAAGGCGATCATGCCAAAACCGTCGCTCATCGGGTTGCGGCCTTTGATCGCCGTTGCCAGACCCACGCCCAAGGCGGTGACCAGCGGCACGGTGATGGTGGTGGTCGCCACGCCACCCGAGTCATAAGCGATGCCGACAATTTCCTTCGGCGCGAACGGGGTAATGGCCGCCACGGCGACATAACCCCCGATAATCGGATAATAAATCGGCCAGCCACGGATAATCCGCAACACGCCGACCAAAATCGCCACGCCGACCGCCAAGGCGATGGTCAGGCGTAAACCCAACGCATAATCACTTTTGGCAAGCTCAGAGTCGGCAATGATATGGCCTTGGCCAGCAATCCGCGCCGCCTCGTTACTGATGGCGATCAAGGACGGTTCGGCCACCGCCGAACCGAACCCCAAACAAAACGCGAACACCAGCAACCAGAACACACTGCCCTTACGCGCAAACGCGTAGGCCAAAGATTCGCCCAAGGGGAATAGGCTTTGTTCCAGGCCTTGCACGAACAAGGCCAAACCGAGAACCACAAACAGCATCCCCAGCACCAAATGCAGGACATCGGGAATTGGCTGGCGGATGATGGCTATTTGGAAAAACAGCACCACCGCCAGAATCGGCAGTAAATCGAATAAGCTGCTGAAGAGCTGTTTGATGAAGCGGTTTTTTAACATAGCCGTCCCGATGCTGGATGAGATTTTGATTGTATAGCAAAGGCTAGTGTGGGGCTAGAAGCGTTGGCGCCAACCTGCTTTTGGACGTTTAGGAATGCGTCCGAATGAGCATTCACAGGGCGGGAACTTCCCGTTAAAGGCTTGTTGGCTGTAGAAACTTTTTCTTGATCCCATACCTTATTTCCGGCTTAGTTTTTGGTAAAACTCACCCCAGAAAATCTGAAAAAGTTAAGCCCATCAAGAAAAAAACTGCCTACTAACCCCGCACACGCCGTAAAATAGCGAACCCCCTTCCCTACCGTGAGCGCATTATGTCTGAACAACCTGCAAAGCAATGCACAGCTTTTTGCCTAGCTCAAGGATTTGATATTGGTGCATTGGCAAAACTTATTTCCGAAACCACGCTGATACGCATCATTAAAGGCGCCTTATTGATTGAAGACAACCATTCCTGGTCAGTGGTGTTTTCTTATGGCGCGGTCGTCCATTGGAATGTCAGCACCGAACAGCAAGGCAAACTGCACCAATTGCTCCTGGGCCTCGCTGAAAACCCGCTGTCCGTCATAGAAGAAGACAATTTTACCTTCGAGCTGGATTGCCCCAACACGCGTATTGTCGAAGACCATATCGAAGTTGAGTCATCTGACCCTATCCTGTTGTTTTCACTGTCACAAGGCATGGCGCAATCCATAAAGCTGGCATCGTTCGAAACCAATGCCATCACCACCATCAACAACACCAGTTACATCCCCAAATCCTTGGCTGAAAACGGCAGGATCAAACTCAGCCGCCATAGAATCGCCAAGATCCGGGGACAACTGTTTTTGACCAAAAGCGACATTATCCTCAACTACGATTTGCTCGATACGCCGGATTTTTTTTGGGAATATCCCGAATACGAAGATTATTACAGCATCACGGCAAAGTACCTGGAAATAGAACCGCGTACCCGCGTGTTGTCGAAAAAACTGGAAACCATCCACGAGTTATTTGAAATGCTGGCGGATGAACAGAAACACCGCCATTCTTCGATATTGGAGCTGATCATCATCGGTCTGATTGCGTTTGAAATTATCATGACCCTTTGGAGTAAAATTTTCCCCGCTTAGAACATGTTGCCCGCACATAGCCCAGAGTAGACGCTTGGCCTACAAAGGCCACCGCTTACCTGATGGCCCATAGCCCGTTGCCATCCCCCATAGACACCCCAATGGACACCCACCTGAAACATCAAGGCCAGCGTAAAAGACGTGGCGACGCCAATTGTCAAGGATCCGCCAACTATCATTTTTAATAAACCGGAAATTTGAGATGCTTGCGCTTAACAACATAATTAATCAATGCAACCCGGAAAAACTAGGACGGACGGCCAACGCCATTTTATGGCTGGCATCATTAATCACAACCATCGCCATATTTGTCCCATTTTCCCCCAAAATGCCGGCAGCCGGTCTTGACCAGTCCTGGATATTTGGGATGAACCAAGCCGTGGCCCAGGGCCTTTCTTTTGGTAAGGAAATAATATTTTCCTATGGCCCTTATTCCTCTATCCATACCAAAACTTACCATCCATCCACTGATTTTATGATGGTTAGCGGAAGTTTATATTTGGCTTTGGCATATTGGGCCTATCTTTTCCTGCTAATGGGAAATGTCCAATGGCTCACGATAATTTCATTAAACGCCGTTCTCGCCGGCGTAGTGAATACCGGGGGGGATTTTTATATTTCCCTCTATTCACGGGACGCTTTGCTGTTTTCACTTCCCTTGCTTGCCGGATTAGCCATCTTCAAGATCCAAACGGCACCCGATGGGGGGTGGCTTAAAAACAAAACCGCGCCGTTCCTTATTGCATTACTAATTTCGCCATTAGGTTTTCTGCCTTTGGTGAAATGCAGCATCATGATCCTATGCAGTGCGGTCGCCCTTTTATGCTCGGCACTTTTTTTTGCTAACGGGCATAAGCTTCTTGCAACACTTTGCCTGCTATCCCCTATGGCTTCGATGCTTTTTTTCTGGGTTGCATCAGGGCAATCCGCGGCGGATTTACCTGGTTATTTTGTTAACACGACCCCCATCGTCTCCGGTTTTTCCGAAGCCATGGCCCTTGACGGCAATATTTATGAGGTGGTTTTATATTTATTGGCTTCCGCTTTTTTGTTATTGGCAATATCCATCCAAACGCAAGCTACCGGCGCTGCAAAAATATTCTTATTCCTTATCTATTTTTTTTGTTTATTCCTTTCCTTCAAAGCAGGGTTTGTCCGTCACGATGACCATGCCCTTATTTCAGGCATTTCCATCTTGATCGCGGCGCTACTGTTGCCATTTATCATTAATGCCAAAATTGTTGTTCCGGCCTCAGTTTTTGCGTTGATAGCTTGGTTTTACATCGACAGTTATCATATCAACACATCCACCGCAGGCATTACCGAGAACATCAGGTCAACTTATGGCCCGATGTGGCGCGGCATTAAAAATAGGGTCATAGACAAAAACTGGCCGAGGCTTGAGTTTGATACCGCAATAAATACCATAAAGGAAAAGACCATTTTCCCCGTTTTGCCAGGCACCACAGACATCTACTCTTACAATCAAGCGTATTTGATTGCTTCGGAAAACACCTGGTCCCCTCGCCCAATATTCCAAAGTTATTCCGCTTACACGCCCGAATTGGCCGGGATAAATAGAAAACATCTCCTAAGCCACCAAGCTCCAGACAATATTATTTTTAGGGTCGAACGGATTGATGGGAGGATCCCTTCGATCGCAGATGGCGCAAGCTGGCCGATACTGATGCTTAACTACCGGCCCACGCAGTTGGAGGGAAATTTTTTGTTTCTCCAAAAAAAGGGGGCTATCGGCGAGATTGAGAACCCCTTAGAACCAATTATCGAAAAACATACTTTTGGTGAAACGGTTAATTTACCCGAATCGGGCCAACCCCTATTTGTCCGGATCGGGATTAAGCCAACCCTTTTAGGGCGTATAGCCAGTATGTTATTCAAACCCAGCCAACTCCAAATAACATTGGCGCTAAGAAACGGCCTGAAAAAACAATTTCGTATCATCGCGGATATGGCAAAATCAGGTTTAGTGTTGTCACCGCTAATCGAAAATACGGCTGAATTTGGGATGTTATACGGCAAAGAAGGGCTTTTAGACGGAAAGCTGGTCAAGTCGATGTCGATTGCGCCGCGTGATGGCAAGACCTTGCTTTGGCACAATGAATATAGCGTTTCCTTTAGCCAAATCAGCTACCCGCTTAAGGACGGGTAACCCATCATTGCCACGATATAAAAAAGGCCTTCATTCGTGTGGGGCTAATGACAACACGTGGCAGAGCTGGACCTCGGTTGTTGACAATAACCAACCATCCACCTGCGTGACGTTTCCATGCTCAAAATCTTTACTGATAACCCTTTTTATATGTTGCAACAAATTGCCGTTGTCCATACTTACAAAATCGGTTTCTGAAAGGCTTATAAAATCCAGTAAAGCGGCCAGTTCCCCTGATAAATTTTTTGATGCCGTCTTAGAGAAAGACCGGTAGCTGTTGCCTATCACCATAGCGGAACCGTTATTGCCAAATAAAGCGGATAACTTGCCCGTTGCGGATAAATGGCCGGATGCCTTAGATGGCAGCGCATAAGCAGTTCCTGCCGGAACAAAACATCCGGCAATTAACGTCATTAAAAATTGTCTTCGCGTTTGCATAACCCTTGCTCCTTAACTGTTTAGCCCCACATTCAACTGAATAGGGTTTTCAAATGGTCCGCCAATCTTATCGACAATGCGGTAATGGTTAGGGTCGGGTTTGCCCACCCCCCCGTCGTGAAGACCGAACTGCTCGCAATAAAAAGGTTATCAACCCCGTGCACTTTGCAATCCACGTTTACCACGCCATCGGTTGGTGACACCGACATCCTGGTCGTCCCCATGTGATGCCAACTGGTTTCGAACGACGTATCCTGTTTTAGGCTATCCGATATCCGGACACGCCCAAGATTATATTTACCACATTCAAGGGCTATCGTTTCTAAAGCCTTGCCCGCTGTTTTCTTATCCATTTCAGAAATTTTCCAATCGAGCTTAAGGCGGTTTTGTCCGAAAACATCCTTTTGGCCCGACAGGCTTACCTTACTGTCACGGTTGGGCAGCTGCTCCATGTTAAGGTCGATATCCGCCCTAGTGATCGCCGTGCTTTTCTCACGGGCCCCAAGCAAATTTTTATTCGTATGGAAAATATTTTTAAAGGCCAAATTGGTGACGGAATCTATCTCGGACAATACGTTTTTAATATGGCCGCCTAAGTCATCAGGAATATGCCCGGACTTTATTCCGCTAATAATGGATTTTACTGAGTCTATCCCCTTTTCTTCGGGTGTCGGCAACAACATGATGCGAAAATTGGTTATGCCTTCTTTTTTTATCAGCTCCGTGCTGGGCGTCAGCAGGACGCCTACCGTCGTATCGGGCAGATGGTTGACCTTTGTCCCTAATTTGAAATACCAGGGGTATTTGGACTGGTCGGCGATAAATTGTAATGTTCCGCTACGCAAATTTGCCAGATGGTCCATATAATAACGCCCGACCAAATCATGCCCATTGCCTAAACCCTTTTTTTGGATTTTATTGGATAACAGCAATATCCTCGGGGTTTCTAAACCGCCTGCCGAAAGGACAAACTTTTTTGCCTTAACCCAAAAAGTATTGCCATTGATATGCGCCACACGGACTTGGGTGACGTGGTCGGCATCCCCTGAAGATTCCAATTCCAATGCGTTGGCATTTAGGATAACCTCAACATTAGCCGATTTTTTGAGCACTTCCCTATAAACAGCCCCAAAACGCGTAGGCGGGCTTAATTGAAAAAATGATGTCCTTAACAAATTGCCGCTTAATAAGGGCGAGAAATTCATCTGCTGCCGCCAATAATTTTCATCATCATAAACAAAAGGCCCCAGTTGGCATACCTTCTGCGCCCTTACATAAAAAGGGGTTAAGTCATTTAACGTGATGGGCCAGCCAGGATAAGCAATTTCTTTACGGGGAAGCAAATCAATTTCGTTTAAAGGATGGCACATACCATGCCAATGGTTCGTGGAGCCTCCAAAATAACGTAAGCGCACATCCTCCAATTTCAGGGGATTTGCACTGATGTTTTCACCTTGGTACAAAGATTGGGTTTTTTCATCGTATTCCAGGTCCCCACTTTCCAGCAGAATCACTTTTAATGGCGAACCGTTTAATTCCGTCGCTAACGTAATACCCGCACAACCTGCACCGATAATACAAACATCGGCATCGATAACAGATTCGCGCCTTATATCTGATGAATGTGAAAACATCTCTGACCTCATGTAGTTTAAAATGGCGCCCCTTAAATATAGCGCCCTCCCTGCCCGTTGCCGCCGGGCGGTTTAGGGATCATGGCGCAACTAACGATAGATTTCAAGCCCATGCCTTGTTTGTAAAAACTTGCGGCAAGCCCATCAATTAAAATGTAAATCAATTCAATGCATTATATGTTCATGTTATTGCCGGGCCGATAAAAGCCATCGAAGGGGCCAGATTGATTTCCCGGCGGCATTCCAAGACAGGCCTTTCCCGTCTGTAAATTCTGCTGGGAATACCCAAAGAAGTGATATAAATTCATCTTTATGATTGCGTCTAAATATTTTTAATAGGTTTTTGCAGTGATTAAAACGGCTTGTCCACTGTCTGTTATTGTTTTATCGGGTTGCCTTGCCGTAAGCAGCCCGGCTAGCCACGCCGAATGGGTCGAATGGTTAGCCGACGGCAGTGTGTCAGGGAAATTTGCCAGCAATATCAACGGCTCATTTTTTTCCGCGCAGCAACTGGATGATTTTCTAGGCAAAGGCTTGTTATCGGCAGGCCGTGCCTACCAGTTTGGCGGTTATACACGCGGCTATTTCACCGCTGACTGGAGTGGCGAAACTTACGGGCGTTTCGAAAAACTTGGGCAATATACGGTCGGGGGCAAAGCGGTGTTGACACACAAATTCGGTTTGGGCCGACAAGCGCCGATGTTGCATTTGGAACTGGCGGATGCGGAAATTTTCTCCGCCAGCCAATTACGTTCCGGTAACCAGTTAAGCGCAGGGCTACGCCTGTCCTCCTGGTGCAATGAGTTTTTGCAAGGCTTTGTCGCTTACCGTTTTGATGACCGCAACGCGCCGCCCAGAAACCTGAGGATGGGGGCGACAGCCTCCGCCTTCGACATACAAGGGCATGCGCTTGAAATCGGCAGTAATTTTGCCGTCACCGGACAGGTGCAGTTGACCACCAGTTATGGCCACCGCTGGGGGGACATTGTCAGCAATAACCTACCGGACAGCCTACCCCCGGCCCTATTGGGCAAGGTGGACAGCATAGCCGATGATGATGCCTTCCCGGGTTGGACTTATCGTACCCAAGGGGAAACCAACCTTTACCGGCTAGGTTTAAGCTACGCCTTGTGGGACGGGCATGCGGCCACCGCGTTGAATTACAGCTACATCGACACCGATGCCCTGGCATTAGGAGTGGGCTACGCAAGCCACCAAATCCAGCTTAGCGTCCATTACAGTTACTGAGGTCGGGTTTATGCGGACAAAGGCAATGGCGTTAATTTTGGGCTTGCTACTGGGCAACGCCCATGCCGTCACCATACGGGTTAACGTGCTGGACAGCGACGGCAAACCCATTGGGCAAGCGGCCGTTTACGCCACCCCCGATACGCCACAACCTGTGGCACGGGCAAAACCTAAAACCCTTGTCATCGACCAGGTTGATAAGGAATTCGTCAACCACCTCACCATCGTCCAAACCGGGACACCGGTGTCATTCCCTAACCATGATAAGATCCGCCATCATGTCTATTCTTTCTCGGAAGCAAAAAACTTCGAACTGCCGCTATATGAAGGCACGCCAGCCAAGCCTGTGGTGTTTGATAAGGCCGGTGTGGTCACCCTAGGCTGCAATATCCACGATTGGATGTCGGCTTATGTGCTTGTGGTCGACAGCCCTTTTTTTGCATTGACCGATAATCAAGGTGCCGCGCAACTGGAGGTGCCCGCAGGGCACGGTTATGCCGTATCTGCATGGCATCCACAGGTAAAAAAACGCCCCCCCGGCAATGCAAAAGTGACCGTTGCCGCTGGCAATTCCACAGAACTGGCCTTGACGCTGGATCTGAAAAAAAGCTTCCGTCCCATCCGCCTGCCCGCCACTGCCAATTTAGATGCCGGTTACCGTTAAGTTTTTCCGGCCTTTCAGGCAGTTCCGCAGCCGCTTATTGTTTTACACCATCGGCCTGTTGCTATTGGCGTTGGCGGGCGTAGTCGCCGTTGTCAACCAGGTTTTCAGGGACAACACCGAAGCGACTATCCGCCATGAACTCTTGGTGACCGAACGGATATTTTTACGCTTGTTGTCCGAACGTAGCCAACAATTGACCCAACAAGCCACCGCCTTAGCCAGTGATTTTGCCTTTAAGCGCGTCATTGCCACGCAGGACCAAGACACCCTGACCTCCGCATTGGCCAACTTAGGCGCACGGGTGCAGGCCGATGCCTCCTTTTTAGTCTCGATTGATGATAGCGTGCTAGCCAATAGCCTAGACCCGCAACAAAACGGCCAACTGTTTTTCGCCGAGGAATTGCTTGCCCAAGCCGAAGCGGAAGGCGCGGCGGCCCGCTTGATGCTGATCGGTAAAACCCCGTACCAACTGATCATCGTGCCGGTTTTAGCCCCGGAACCCATTGTTTGGTTATGCCTAGGGTTCGTCATTGACAATACGGTGCTGGCGCAGCTCAAGCAACTGACGCAAGTGGAAATCAGCCTGTTAAGCGAACAGAGCCAAACCTTACAGATACAGGCTTCGACGCTCGTCCCATCCCCACGGCAACGACTGCCCCTGTTCCAGACCGATGCCGATGGCTTTTTTTGGCATACCGATAAGGACTTGTACTTAAGCCGGCTGGTGGTTTTGGAAAACCAGCAGACCGGCAAACTGATCGCCCTGATCGAGCGCTCCTGGCCTAAAGCCCTAGAGAATTTTTACCGCTTGCAATGGCTACTGCTGATGATCGCGCTTTTAAGCATCGGTTTGGCCAGCCTAGCCGCCGCGTGGCTGGCCAAGACGGTCAGCAAGCCCTTGCAAACACTGGCGCGGGGCGCGCAGGCCATAGGGTTGGGCAATTACGGTTATCAAGTGCAAATCCATAGCCAAGACGAAATGGGGCAGCTAGGCATGGCGTTTAACGCGATGGGCACCCAATTGCTGGAAAAAGAAAAAATCCGCACCTTGCTGGGGAAAGTCGTGTCCCCCGTCGTGGCGACGGAATTGCTCAGCCATGATGTGGTGCTAGGCGGCGAAACGCGGGAAATCACCGCGTTGTTCACTGATCTGGCGGGGTTCACCAGCATTGCCGAACAGATGCCGCCCCAAGCCCTAGTCGCCTTGCTCAACGGCTACTTGACCGAAATGAGCAGCCAAATCAGCCGCCATCACGGCGTGTTGGATAAATTTATCGGCGATGCCATCGTCGCGTTTTGGGGGGCGCCCGTGGCTGATGCAGGCCACGCCCAACAAGCCGTGCACTGCGCCTTGGCCATGCAACACGCTTTGCGGGATTTGCGCACGATCTGGCGGCAGCAGGGTTTGCCCTTATTGTCCATGCGCATCGGCATCAACACGGGGGACGCCGTCGTCGGCAATATCGGCTCTATCGACCGTTTGGACTACACCATGATTGGCGACACCGTGAATTTGGCGGCACGGCTGGAAGGGGCGAACAAATACTACGGCAGCGAAATACTAATCTCGGAACAGACCTACCAACAGGTTTGTTCAAGGTTCGCCTGCCGCGAATTGGACACTGTGCGGGTGCAGGGCAAACAACAACACGTGGCGATTTATGAAGTCATCGCCAGGCACAGCCAGTTGACGCCCGAACAGCACCAGCTTTGCCTTAACTTTGCCGACGCGTTAGCCGCTTTTCGCCAGCGGCAATTCCCGCAAGCAAAAATCCTGTTCACCGGCTTGGTTGGTAGCTTTCAAGATAAGCCGAGCGCCTTGTATCTGCAGCGCTTGGAAGAATTGGCGGCACAGGAGGTGGCCGCGGACTTTGATGCGGTTTATGATTTGGCAAAATAGAGGCACGCCCAGATGATTAGGGCTGTAGGTGGCGGGATGCCCAGACATCAATTGCGACCACCTTATTACTTCATGGAAAATGCCAATAACAGAGGCCTTGCCCTAAGGCAGGCCTGTCCAGGCCAATAATGGGCATACGCACTGGCTTACAACACTGCCATTAAGTTAATCATGCGGTTACGGTTGTATTTTTGCGGTGCAAATCAATCGTAGGTCGGGTTAGCGTCAGCGTAACCCGACATTTGGATGCTGATGCGTCGGGTTACGCTATCGCTTTTATGCCCTTTGGGTAAACCCGACCTACAAATTCGTTCGTAACTAATTGTTTTATTTTTATTAAAACCTTAACTTAATGGCAGTGACTAGCTTATAAGCCATCAATGGCCTACCGCCATTTTTATTCATAAACCATTGATTTTTCTTTTAAGAAGCAATACCAGCCAAACAATAGGTTTAGCATTTAATTTGGTATTGAACACCTAGAAACCAAGGGAGGGTTATTATCCCACCGCACCTAAAACAGACCCATTAGCAGCCGTAGATGAATTTAAACGAAGCCTATTCCAAGTTGCCACCGATATTACGCTACGCGCTAGCAGCAACCATTTTTTTGACCGCACTTCAGCTGCGCTTTTTGGCACTTCCAGTAGATGCCGGGTTCGCTTTTATCACTTTTTATCCCGCGATGGTTGTCAGCTTCTATATTTGTGGCATCAGGCCAGGGGCGGTGACCGTGATCCTCAGCGCGGTAACGGGCTATTACATTTTCATCCCGCCCTTTTGGACATTTGCCCCTGACAAAGACGAGGCAATTGCGGCAATATCTTTCCTGATCACGGCCTATTTGACGGCCTCGATAGTCAAACAAATGCGGCGGCACTCCGAACAATTCCACCATGCCATGTCAGAGCTGCAACTGGGCGAACAGCGCTACCGGGCATTATTGGAAGACCAAACAGAAGTGATCTGCCGCTTTAAGGTGGATGGCACCATCCTGTATGTCAACGATGCGTACTGCCGTTTATTTGGAAAGCCGCGTGAAAGCTTAATCGGGCATAAATGGCAACCCGTTGCATGGCACGAAGACATCCCGCTCATTCATGAAAAGCTGCAACAGATGTCCCCTGATAACCCAATTGCCGTTATTGAAAACCGTATCCTAACTAAAGGTGGAGCCATACGTTGGGCGCAATTCATCAACCGGGGATTTTTCGACAGTGAAGGCCGTTTGATAGAAACCCAGTCGGTCGGACGGGACATCACCGAACGTAAGGAACTGGAAGAAAAACTCGCCGCATCCACAAAAGAAATCGAAGACCTGTATGACCACGCCCCCTGCGGCTATCATTCTGTAGGCCCGGATGGCGTCTATTTACGCATTAACGCCACAGAACTCTCTTGGTTAGGTTATCAACGGGAAGAAATTATTGGCAAAAAGCATCTCTCCGATTTTTATACCCCTGAAGGCAAGCGGCAGCTCAATGAACAATTCCCGATTTTTTTGAGGGAGGGTGAAGTTAAAAATCTGGAATATGAATTGATATGCAAAGATGGCGGCAGCAGATATGTCAGCCTGAGCGCAACCGCCATAAAGGATGCCGACGGCAATTTTCTGAGGAGCCGAGGCGTGATGTACGACATTACGGAACGCAAGCAAATTGAAGAAAAGCTCCACAAACTGGCCCAAGAACAAAATGCTATGCTTGACAATGACCTGATTGCCATTTTCAAGATACGTGACCGGATTATCGTTTGGAAAAATAGGGCGACGGCACAAATTTTTGGTTATGAGCATGGTGAATTGATTGGAAAACCGACCCGAGCCCTTTACCCTGACGACCAGTCGTACCAAGCCTTAGGCGAATCGGCCTATCCTATCCTGAAAGCCAATGGCACATACCGGGCACAGTTGGAGTTGGTACGGAAAAATGGCGAAAAGGTCTGGGTGGATATCAGTGGGGCCCTGTTGCCTGGCGATGGCCATGATTCATTATGGATGATGCTGGATATTACCGAAATCAAAAAACAACAGGAACAAATCCAGCACATTGCTCACCATGACATCCTGACAGACCTACCCAACCGCTTATTGCTTGCCGACCGGCTGGACCAAGCCATCGCCCAATCCGGACGTTCAGGACACTTGCTCGCCGTTTGTTACCTCGACCTAGACGGGTTTAAACAGGTCAATGACCATTTTGGCCATACTGCCGGGGACATGTTGCTGAAAGAAGCCGCCCACAGGATGCAATCGTCTGTCCGAAGCAATGATACCGTCTGCCGTTTAGGCGGGGACGAGTTTGTGCTGCTGCTGACCGATTTAAAAGACGCCAATGAACACCAAATGGTTTTGGAACGCGTCATAGCAGAAATCAACAAGCCCGTTAGGCTAAACGGGCATGACGAAGCGAAGGTCACCGCCAGCATCGGCATCACTATTTTTCCAAGTGATGATGGCAACAGCGATTCGCTTTTACGTCACGCGGACTGGGCGATGTACCAAGCTAAAAAATTGGGGCGGAACCGCGTGCATTTATACCATCAGGACTTGCCCTAGTGCCCAGTCACTGATTTTTTGTCGGGCCAATCTAAATCCGGGCGGACGGTTGTCCGCCTTGTTTATGGCCTGCACCGAATTCCGCAGCGATCAGGCGGGCAACCGCTCGCCCCTACGAAAATAACACTGACAATTCAACAGTGACTGGGTACTAGTGCATGGGACGGGAGGTGGGAATCCATGCTGGGCATCCAACATACGCCCTCCATAAACACTTCCAGTGTTTGACAGCACTAAAACAGCGGAGGGGCAGCCCAGCGGGAGGCAATGGGCGGCTATTCCCTTGAAAGGGAACGCTTATTGCCAAAGATATGCACTGGCCATCTTGCCCAACACACCAAACTCAAACACATGGCCCGCGGCAGTTTGCGCGGCCCCGTAACAAACGTGCAAGGGCAATAAATGTTCTTCGCGGGGATGGCAGTACCTTGCGGCGGGCGCTTGTTGCCAATCAACCAGGCGTCGCTCCCGCTCCGCTTCGGTCAGCTGCCTATTGGAACAGGTGTCAATCAACCAGCCCTCAAAAGCTTGGTTCAGGGCTTGGGTTTCTGCTGTCGGGGGATCAAAAAAAGCCCTGAGGTTATGGAAACTAAAGCCCGAACCGATAATCAGCACATTTTCTTTCCTCAAGCCAGCAATGGCCTTGCCTATCCGGATATGCCCTTCAGGCTGCAAATCGTCCACCAAAGACAATTGGACGCATGGAATATCCGCTTCCGGATACATAACTTTTAAAGGCACAAACAGACCATGGTCGAAGCCCCGCTGGCCATCAAGTTTTGCGGCGATACCGTGGCTTGCCAATAAGTTGAAAACTTTTTCGGCCAACACCGGGTTGCCCGCCGCCGGATAGCGGATCTGGTAAGATTCTTTAGGGAAACCGTAATAATCATAGACCAATGCCGGCATAGGGCCACTGGTGATAGTCGGCACCCGCGCTTCCCAATGGGCGCTGACCACTAAAATGGCTGATGGCTTGCCCAGCATCGGCGTGACTATTTTTAGGAAATCCAGCAAATTTTTGTGGCCTGGATCACCCAGCAACGGCATAGGCCCGCCGCCATGGGAAAGGTACAAAACGCCCGCCAATGACGGGAACTCAGCCACCATAGCCTGTGGGTTATAGAGACCATCATTCACCGTTTTAGTCCCCCCCTATTGGTTTTGCCGTAACGTCACGGCGATTTCCTGCGCCAATTTGCCAAGGCATTGGCTCTGGGCACGGACCATCGCCTCGTAGTCGGTAGTTGAAGCCGGAAACTGGATCACCGAACGCCTGTCGATGCTGGCTTGGCCTTTACGCTTAATGGACCATTGGGCAATTAAGCGGCTCTGGGCGCTGGCGTCAATATTAAACTCCAATATATCAATACCAATCTGATAATCGACCAGCTGCCGCTGCGGCCACGGATAACGCACTATCCGGTCTGTGCCCAACAGGCCGGGCAAGGCCTGGAACAGGGCGAGGGAAATGTTTTGCTCCAACGGCTCCGCCCAGCGGTGTTCTTCGGAAAGCCGGTACCGGTGTTCGGTAACGGCCACCATCATTTGCGGGCGGCCCAAATACTCCGGAATGTGTATCGGCCCTAACCCCACGGTCATGTCCATATCCAGGGGTTTGGTGGCCGCCGGAAGGCGCATGTCAAGCCCGGAGCCGGCAGTCAAACGGTAAAATTGGATAGGCTTGTCTCCTCCGGTGTGCATACAACCGTCCAGCACAAGCGTGGACATCAGCATCACCCATAAAAAAACGGCCGGGCTTTTCATCGCACCTGGATATGACATGGTTTTTTACTCCTTTCCGTAAAGCAACGAATCAGGGTGACGCTGTAGGTAATCGGTCAACTCCTTAGTGGACCGGGCCGCTTCACGCAAGGCCTCCAATGATTGCCATAATGGCCCTTCCGGGGTGGCAATGGCTTCCACGGAATTCATCGAATGTTTGGAATCCAGTAAGAGGCTGTTGGCGGTATCCAGGGTTTTTTCGGTGGAAACCAACACTGGCTTAATGTCACGGGTAAATTGCTGCACCATCGTCCGGGTGTCGGTCACCGTGGCGTTCACATTATTCAACAACGGCACCAAGTTACGGTTCATCGTCGTGATGAGCTTGTCGGTTTCTTCCAACGATTGCGCCAAGGCGACACGGCTTTTTTTAAGGTCGTCCGACGTGGTTATGTCACGGACGGCTTTTAACGTGGTGGCAAGGTCTTTTATGATGTCTTCCAGTGGTAGCTGGCGGAGTTTGGTCAATATCTCATCCGCCGTATTTCTGATTTGATCCTCAGTGCTGGGCACCGAAGGCAACTCGGCCAAGTCTTTGTAGTTAATCCCGGTCAATTTGAGCGGATCGTCACGGTGGAAGTTGAATTCCACGTACAAAAGCCCGGTCAGGAAACTTTGGATTTGCAGCTGGGCTTTAAGCCCAGCCTCAATGAGCTGGTTGGCGTTTTGCTGGCGTTCTTCAAATGTCGTTGCGGCCCTAAAAGGCTTGCCGCTGGAATCCAACACCATTTCTTGGTCAATTTCGATCACCACCGGCTTAATGATACGTGAAGCTTTTTGGTCAAGCTCTAAGGAAATTTCTTTAACCGTACCCACCTGCACGCCTTGCAATTTAACTGGCGCCCCGACATTGAGCCCATTTAACGCGGAATCGAAATAAATGACGTACTGGGTTTTCTTTTTGAGCAACTGGCCGCCGCCAAAAATCAGGATCGCCGCAATCAGCAGCACCAATGAACCCACCAGAAAAAGGCCAATGGCATAAGGATTGACAGGTTTACTCATAAATCACACCACTCCTGGTTGTTGGTTGCCGGCATACCGTTTTTGGGTTTCGCCGCGGGTCAAAAAATGGATGACTTTCGGGTCTTTAGATTCGGCCAGCAGTTGTTTGGGCGGGCCCTTCGCGATGATTGTTTGGGCTTCGGTATCGAGAAACACCGAATCGCTGCCTATGGCAAAGATACTGGCCAACTCGTGGGTCACCAAAACAATGGTTGCGCCCAAATGGTCACGCAGGCTACGGATCAAATCGTCCAGCCGCTTGGCGCTGACCGGATCCAAGCCCGCCGAGGGTTCGTCGAAAAACAAGATTTCAGGATCCAGCGCCATGGCCCGCGCCAGCCCCGCCCGTTTTAGCATCCCGCCACTCAGCTCGGCAGGATAATAGTCTTCAAATCCAGCCAACCCCACCAGGGCCAGTTTGTAAGAGACCAGTTCACGTATCCGCTGGGCTTCTAAATGGGTATGCTCGGCCAATGGCAGCGCCACATTCTCAGCTAAGGTCATGGAACTTAACAGCGCGCCGCTTTGGAATAACACCCCCGTGCGCTGCAAGATACGTTGCCGGTCTTCAGGCCCTGCTTGCCACAAACTTTCCCCGTTATAAAACACATCGCCTTGGGCAGGCTCCATTAAGCCGATGAGATGCATCAACAAGGTGCTTTTACCGCAGCCGCTGGCGCCCATGATGATAAAAATATCCCCCCGGTTGATGGTGAAATTAAGGTTGCGTTGGATCACAAAATCACCATAAGCCAAGGTCATATCTTTAATGGTCAGGCAGGGCGTGGCCATGGTTTAAATCCCCAGACGGTTGCAGATCACCGTTATTAACGAATCGGCGACGACAATAAAAACAATGCCCGTCACCACGGCGGAAGTTGCTGCGTCGCCCACGTCCGAAGCGCTACGCCCGCATTGCATGCCGCGCAGGCAACCGGAAAGTGCGATCAATACGCCGAACACCCCGCATTTGACGATACCAATAAAAAAATCCTTGAGATGGACGGCATCGGCTGTGCGGTTTAGGTATTGCAACAACGACACTTCAAAAAAATTCACGGTCACCAAGGCGCCGCCAACAATGCCCATCAAGTCAGCATACAGGCAAAGCAGGGGCATGATAAAAATAAGCGCCAGGATACGCGGCAAAACCAAAAACTCCATCGGCTTAAAACCCATCGTCTTGAGGGCGTCGATCTCGCTGTTCACCTGCATGGTGCCCAGTTGCGCCGCAAAGGCTGCGCCAGTACGGCCCGTCATGATGATGCCCGTCATCAAGCTCCCCATTTCCCGCATCATGCCCAAGCCCACCATATCGGCAATATAGATTTCCGCACCGAACAAGGCTAGCTGCACCGCCCCCACGAACGCGAGGATCAACCCCGCCAACAGGCTGATCAGGGTAATGATGGGCAATGCCGACGGGCCGCAATCTTGGATATTCGTCCATAAATCGACGGTACGGAAGCGGGCCTTGGCACGCACCAAAGCCCAAAGGCCAAGCGCCGTTTCGCCGATAAAAACGATGATCGCCTGGACATCATCAAATAGGCGCAAACCGCTAGCGCCCAACACTTCCAACCAAGAAACCCGGGTTGCTTTACGCCTTGCCCCGATCGGTTCCGGTATGGCATAAACCAGCTGCAACAAACCTTGAATGCCTTCCGGCAGGCTGCTGGTGTCCACTTCAATGCCTTGATTTTTACCATGATTGACCAGGCGGATCAGCTCGGTCATCAGCAAACTATCCCAACGGCCTAAATCTTGGGTCGAGAATATTAGCTTCCTGATATCCCCCTCCCCCAATTGCGCCAACACCCCATCAAGTGCCGGGACTGCGGCATCCAAAACCCAATCACCCACGAAAGCGGCTTCCATCGTCTGCCCCTGACGGCTGACATTAATTACACACGGAACACTGTCTGTCATGATGAAGTTTTAAAGCCCGTTGGTAATGGAGATAAACGTTATTAGGATTCCTGGTATACCTCGAAAGGTCAAGTTTTCGGTTTTAGGATTAACCGTTCGTCCTGAGCCTGTCGAAGGGTGGACGGTTAATCCGCTCATGGTTCGACAAGGCTCTCCTGAGGTATCGAAGGGCTCACCACGAACGGCTTAACCTAAAAAACCGAAAACTTGACCGTTCAGAGCATAAATCAATCACGAACACCCGTTTCCAGTTCACTCTTCTTGCATCAACTGGTGGCGTATGGACAGCAATTCCTTCTGGCGGTTGGCATCGGCTTCGGGGTAGCCCATTTTGAGCGCCTTAAACGTATCGAGGATAATCTGGGCAATAATCAAGCGGCTATTTTTTTTGTCATCGGCAGGGACTACGTACCAAGGCGCAGTTTCGGTGCTGGTTTCGCTTAAACATACTTCATAAGCTTTCATGTATTGATGCCAGAATTTCCTTTCTTCGATATCGGCGACACTGAATTTCCAGTATTTGTCGGGGTTGTCTATACGCTCAAGGAAGCGTTTGCGCTGTTCTTCCTTGGAAATGTGCAGAAAGAACTTGATGATCCGTGTGCCATTACGGTAAAGATGGTTCTCCAAATCCACAATAGAAAGGTACCGCTCCTGCCAGATGGTTTTCTCGTCGAGCAATTCATCGGGCAACCCTTGGCTGCGCAGGATTTCAGGATGCACCCGGGCGATCAGCACTTCCTCATAATAAGAACGGTTAAAAATGCCGATCCTGCCCCGTTCCGGCAAACACTGGGTCGTACGCCAGAGAAAATCATGATCCAGTTCCATCGCGCTAGGGTGTTTAAAGCTGAACACTTGGCAGCCTTGGGGATTGACGCCGGACATGACATGCCGGATAGCGCCATCTTTTCCGGCGGCATCCATCGCCTGAAAAATCAGCAGCACGGCGTAGCGGTTAGAGGCGTATTGGAGCTGTTGCAGGGAATTTAGCTCCTCCACCTGCTCGTCCAGGAGTTGATGGTAAGCCTTTTTTGATCCGTATAATGGATCCATAAGCGTCGGCCATTTTTTAAGGTCGACTTTATCGCCTTCCTTCACCCGGAACTCTTTGCTATGTATTTTCATTTTCCCACCGTTGTTCGTTTTGGGCGCATCGTTTTAATTCGGCCTTAGCGGAGCACAGGCAAACACCAAAGATGACAATACACCCGGAAAGGTAAATCCACAGCAACAATGCCATGATTCCGCCGAATGCGCCATAGACCGCGTTAAATGTTGCGAAACGCTTAAGGTAAATCACAAATAACCCTTGTGCCACCTGCAAAAGCACAGTAACACATAAAGCGGCGGCCCAAACCTCGGAAAAACGGGTGGCCCGATTGGGGGCTAACTTATAAAACAGGCCCAGGCCAATGAATACGGCTACCGAGGGAAGGAAATAACCCGCCAAACCATAGATCCAGGGACTTAGCCCCCCCGTTGGTAACAGCCAATCTCTCGCCACTTTCACCAACACAGGCATTGCGACTGAAAAAAGCACCGCACTAACCATAAGGGCTAAGAACAGCAGGCTTTTAAAAGGCAGCCGCCACCAGTTAAAGGCTTTGGCATTCCAAGCTTGATTGGTGGAGCTAATCAATGTGGTAAAAAACTGCATGGCTGACCAAACGAGCATCAGCAACGCAATGATGCCCGCCTGCCCACGCGCATTGACCACACCAAAAATGGTGTCAAAAATATAACTCTGCATGTCGCCACTCAGGGGGACATACGTTTTAACATAAGCAATGACTTCTAATCCCGCCTGTTCACGGTCAATAAAAATCGAGGCTATGGTGACAAAAAGGATAACTAAAGGAAACAACGAAAAAAAAGCGTAATGTGCGAATGCGGCGGCTGATTGCGTACCGTTCATTTGGGAGAATATCTTCAGGGCAAGACAAAATACCGGCCAATATCCGGCAGGTTGATGACCCTGATTGCTATACTTTGGTGGTGCCGCCATCCTTTATCCTCCTCATCTATCAGCATACATCGCGTTTTTATGCCGCCCATAAGCCTATATCAATCGACTGTAAAAGACATCCAAAAATCGCTGGGATTTAGGCGTAAGGATGTGGCCAAAAATAACCTCCAAATTCAGCGGCCAGAAAACTTCACTTAACAAACAAGTGTGGATTCAACTTCGAAGTGCAGTCATAAGTATCATGCGGCCTCTTGCTCTTGTCCAGCAAAAAACACCGCAAGCATAGCCTGCCGCCGGGACAAGACAAGACGGTACGGACGGGACGGTCATTTATATGAAGAACTCAAGCACCTGAAGAAAGAAAACGCCCGATTGATGAAGGGGCGTTATCCGCCACTTGTGCCCTTTGGGTAAAAAAGGCCGCCGGGGCTAGGCGTATCCAAAAATCGGTTACCAACCAAAGACAGCCAGCCGCCGGCACATAAGCTGGCTGATGGAAAGCCGGGCTGGCGTGTGAAACGAAACGACAATTTAAGGCCATGACGGATTCCAAGCATGATTTGCCGACTGAGGGATACACAACCGTATCATTGGTGCTAAGGGCTATGCCGCCCGCTATGCCTGACCAGGTGACGGCAAAGCTAACAGACAGTGTGTAACATTCGTAATTTACTTGATTTATAAGGTTAAAAACACTAAGGCCAGGTGTTATAATAAAAACCGAAGTTTAGATAATGGAATAAAGGCACAGATTCGGGCTTCCAGTCCGTAACCGTAAGCCACCAACTTTCTGGTGGCTGTTAAATATTTACAATAGCGCTCCCTTCCGTCTCTTATCCACTAAGGAATTTCCGTCATGTACTCTATACTTGAAGACCTAAACAAAACTTCGTTAAATATCCAAGCTTCAGCCCTTATCTCAACCGATGGTTTGGTCATTGCCTCTGCGTTGCCAAAAGGCATGGATGAGGACACGTTTGGCGCCGTTAGTGCCGCTTTAAATTCTGTGGGGACCCAAAGCATTTGTGAGCTTGCTGGTGGCGCCCTCGAGCACATTTTGATTAAAAGCACCCAAAATTACATATTAATGGCCCGTGCGGGCAAAGAATCCATATTGACCGTCATCATAAAATCCCATGATGAGTTGGAAAATCTGCTTTCTAATGTTAAACATGCCGTTGATAAAATGGTGCTTATTGCCTAAGCGTCAGTTTTTATGGAAATAATGGATATAGCCACGAACGGTAAGCCATCCCGTCCGTGGTTAGCTTTCAAGCCTGTCAGCACCCGATTGTCCCGTAGCCCTTAAGGGTAATTTGTCCCTACCGCACAACCAGCCCTCGCCTGTACTCCCGCCATCAGTATAAATCGCCTAAGACCCACATCGTTTTTATGGGATAATCTGGCCTTTTATTTTCATATCCAGATACAGCCATGATTTATCCAACCATTGAATCCTTTGTCGGCAATACGCCATTGGTCAGGCTGCAACGTTTGCCTGGCAACACAAGCAACACCATCCTCGCCAAACTGGAAGGCAATAATCCGGCCGGTTCCATCAAAGACCGCCCTGCCCTGAGCATGATCAAACACGCCGAAGCTAGGGGCGAGATCAAACCTGGTGACCGGCTTATCGAAGCAACCAGCGGCAACACCGGCATAGCCCTAGCCATGGCGGCCGCAATTAAAGGCTATAAAATGACTTTAATTATGCCCGACAATATGAGCGAGGAACGCCGCGCCTCAATAAAAGCCTATGGCGCAGAAATTATCCTGACCCCCGCCGCTGGCAGTATGGAAGCCGCGATTGATTTGGCAAGAAGCATGGAAGCCGCCGGGGAAGGTAAAATTCTTGACCAATTTGCCAATCCCGACAACCCCCGCGCCCATTATGAAAGCACCGGCCCTGAAATTTGGCGCGACACCCAAGGGCAAATCACCCATTTCGTCAGTTCGATGGGGACAACCGGAACCATTATGGGCAACTCCCGTTTTCTTAAAGAGCAAAACCCCGACATCCAAATCATCGGCGTGCAACCGGAAGGCAATTCCAAGATCCCCGGTATCCGCCGCTGGCCTCAAGAATACCTGCCCAAAATTTACCAAGCCGAACGGGTTGACCGCATTATTGATGTCGATCAAGCCACGGCTGAAGAAACTACCCGCGCCCTGGCGGCAAGGGAAGGTATTTTTGCTGGCATTTCCTCTGGCGGGGCTGTTTCGGTCGCATTGAAATTGTCCGCTGAACTTGAAAATGCGGTGATCGTGGTCATTGTTTGTGACCGTGGTGACCGCTATTTATCGACAGGCGTCTTTCCTGGTTAAGATAATCCCTTAAAACCCTTCGATAAGCCCAAGACGGGCGTAACGGCGAGGCTTTGATTCCGTTACATGCCGGGCTTGTCGAAGGGGGCCGTTTTTTCAACGGTTCCTGAACGCATAAAAAACCAACCACCTTTCCCCACAAAAACAGACATACAGAATGGCCCGAAGAAGAAGCAGAACCCCAAAACTCCCCGACACTCCCGTGACCGTTTCCATAGAATCATTGACCCACGATGGCCGCGGCGTCGCGCATGTCGATGGCAAAGTGATTTTTATTGACGAGGCCTTGCCAGGTGAAACAGTGGAATTTATTTATACCGAAAGCCGCAAAGATTACGCGGAAGGTAAAGTCGTTAAACTGTTGAGCCGCGCCGAAGATCGGGTGGATGCCGGATGTGCGCATTACGGGACGTGTGGTGGCTGTAGTTTCCAGCATGTGGAATCATCGGCACAAATCCGTATCAAGCAAGGTTTGCTGGTGGAGCAATTTAAGCGCATCGGCAAAGTGGAAATCCCCGAGTTGTGGGAACCCTTGCAAGGCCCGCATTGGGGCTACCGCCGGAAAGCCCGCATGGGTGTCAAGTATGTGGCCAAAAAAAACCGCGTCTTGGTCGGTTTCCGGGAAAAACGCCATCCATATTTAGCTGAAATAGACAGCTGTATCGTCATGCATCCTTGGGTCGGCACCCGCCTTGTGGCTTTAGGTGAAATGATAGGAAGCCTAAGCATCCGCGAGAAAATCCCGCAAATTGAAGTGGCTATCGGCGATGAACAATGTGTGTTGGCGATCCGGGTCTTGGAGCCGCCAACTCCCGATGACATTGAAAAAATGCGTGTGTTCGCCCATGCCCATGCGGTCAGCTTGTGTTTGCAAAGCAAAGGCCCGGATACGATAACCCCGCTGCCAGGGGAGCCGGAAGCCATACCCACGTATCGGCTACCTGAGCAAGGCATAGAATTTAAATTCCGGCCCGCCATGTTCACGCAAGTCAATTACGACATCAACCGGCAAATGGTCAGCCGCGTGCTTGACACCCTGGATTTGAACGCCAATGACAATGTCTTGGACTTGTTTTGCGGGCTGGGCAATTTTACCTTGCCGATGGCGACCCAGGCGGGCTCGGTCGTTGGTATTGAAGGCGACCAACCCCTTGTCAACCATGCCAAAGAAAACGCCCTGCATAACAATATCCACAACGTCGAGTTCTATGCGGCCGACCTGAGCAAAGACATCAGCGACCAACCTTGGGCAAACCGCAAATACAATAAAATCTTGCTCGACCCCTCTAGGGCGGGTGCGTCCGAAGTCTTGCCATATATTAAAACCTGGCAGCCCGAGCAGATTGTATACGTCTCCTGCAACCCTTCAACACTCGCCCGTGACGCGGGGATTTTGGTCAACGAACTAGGCTACAAACTGGTTAAGGCTGGCGTTATGGACATGTTCCCACAGACCGCCCATGTGGAATCCATTGCCTTGTTCACCAGGGACTTGTTTTAAAAGCTGTTGCCCACCCAGAGTGCCCCCTTAAGCCGGCACCGGGCGGCGATGCGGAAGGCCCGCTTCCCTCATGTGCCGCTACGCGTAGGGGATCCACGCCCATGCGCCTTGCGCTCAAACCACTTTGCCCTCTTTAATATATTCCCGCAAAATCGCCGCTTCCAACCGTTTAAGGTCGAGACAAACGGAATTGTCGGCCAGCGCTTCAATAGCACAAAATTGGGTGACGTTTAAAATCCCCGCACCGGTCAGTTCGTAACGCGCGGCGATCTGTTGCCAGTCGATGTCGGCGGCGATGTTGAGTTGGGGAGGAAAGGTTTTGCGCCAGATTTCATAGCGTTCCTCCGTACTTGGCAGGGGGAAATGGATAATCGCATGGAAGCGCCGCACAAAAGCGTCGTCAATGTTGCCGCGTTGGTTGGATGCCAAAATCACCAAGCCGTTATAGCCTTCTATACGTTGCAACAAATAGGCAACTTCCTGATTGGCATATTTGTCATGGGCATCGCGGATGTCGGTGCGTTTGCCAAACAATGCGTCAGCTTCGTCAAAAAACAATATCCAGTTTTTATGTTCGGCTTTATCGAAGAGTTTTGACAAGTTTTTCTCGGTCTCGCCGATGTATTTGGACACCACACGCGACAAGTCAATGCGGAACACGTCCTTACCGGTTTGCTTGCCCAACAGCGTTGCGGTCAAGGTTTTGCCGGTGCCGGGCGGGCCGTAAAACAAAGCCCGGTAGCCAGGTTTGATTTTCTTCACCATGTCCCAGTCATGCAACAAAGTGCCGTTATGCTTGATCCAGTTTTCGATTTCACGGATTTGGCGGAAGGTGTTGGTGTGCAACACCAAATCCTCCCAGCACATTTGCGTTGTAATGTGTTCAGCCGGAAAATCCATGCTAAAACGCGGCTTGCTGACCGTGCCGACAGTGAGCTGCTCCACGACTTCGGGGTCAAGTATCAAACGCCCGCTCATCAAAGGTTCGCCCTCACGCACCGCCTCCAGCCACAAAATATGTTTTTGGGCAAACCAATGTTCATAGCCCAACAGCCGCTGCACATCCAGCCGTTTTTCAAGGTCATCGCCCGCTAGGATAAACTGCGCCGTCTCGCCCGTGGGCAACAAACCTCGGTGGTTGGTGGCCTTAACACCGCCAAACTCAGGGAAGTCGCCACCTTCGGGCAAATGTTCGGCTATGAGTTTGCTGAAAAAACTTGGGGTTAGGTGTGGGGCTAGAGCCAGCATGAGCAGGGTGAATTCTTCGTAGCCGGGGTTGTGCTGGCTTATGAAGGCGGCAAGTGTGGAGTTTTCGTTATGCAGGCTCAGAGGTTCGATTTCAAAGTCTTGGGCTTTGCCAGGGTAGACATTCAGCCAGCCTGAGATGAAGCTACGCAGCCAGATAAGGGCTTGTTCTAGGTTTTGGGTGGGCATGGGTGATTTTTGTTGGGTTTGGGCGCGGTGGAAATCAGGGTACAGCGATCCTTAGATGGGTGGTGTTAAGTGTCTATGTTCCGTTACTCCCAAGGCGCACGTCTAATGCTAAGCCCTGCTTTTCTAACGCAGGATAATCCCTGCGGATTGAGTATTATGCAAGTCTGGTGTAGAAGTGTGAATCTTTTGCTGTTTCCTCTTTCATCCATATTCTTGAAATGGACATGGATTCTCCATTGACTTGGTGTCAAGTGCTACTTTGGCTAAAGTTCATTCTATAGCTAAGACAAACTCAATTCCCTGATTATTTAGTGAGTAAAGATCGTCCAGATGAAGATGGTAGCCCTCATTTTCAAGAAGTTCAGGCATGTACGCGAGTGAAGCAAGGCTTTTAGCAAGAAAAAGCAGTCCTTCTTTGTTTCCTTTTATGGTGAATTCATTTCCATGTTTCTGTGCAAGCAGCTTCGCCTTAGCATCAGGTTGAATGAGAGGAAGCCCGTGTTTTCCATACTCAATGTCAAGTGTGATTTTCATGTCATTATCCTTGCTGATAAAAATATTTTGAAAGTTGTTATGATGGCTTATTCACCAGTCTCTTGTTTCCACGTATCGATTGCGTTTTGCATGGCGGAGAGAACAGTAGATTCTGTTGCGACACCCGCAGGCAAGTTGCCAGTGGATTCGGAAGCTGCTGAGGTTCCTTTTAAATTGATATATTGTTCGTCGCCTGTGCCTCTATCAAGATGAACGTGGGGGCCTCGTTCGTCGACATGTACCTCGACTTGGTGGTTTGCGATGTTTCTTCGCCCCAATTTAGTAATACTTCCGTGCGGCCAAGGCTTTGTCTTGCTCCCAGAAGCCGCATCAACCGCTGGTCTCACTATAGCAGCTAGGGCACTGGTCCGTTGTTCTGCGCCAGCCTTGATTTTATGAAATTCCTCAATCACCATTTCTCGCATATCAGCGGCTTTAGCAACCTCAACTGCATCTTGCCAAGATTTCAAAAGTGCATTGGTCTCTGCCTTAATCGGTTCTAAGGTACGTTTGTGACCTTCAAGCTGCTGTTTTAATTCTCCAAGCTTGCGTCTATCTGGTACGGGGGCTGTTTTCAGATTGTCGGTAACCTTTTGTTGCTGCTGGGTATTCCAACTGATTTCAGTTGTTACTTTCGTTTCGGCAGCAATTCTAGCTTCATTGCTTTCACGTTTGGCTTTGGCAAGATCATCACCATCTTCATCTTTTATATCTGACGGCGGCGTTTCACCTTCAGGATTAATCTTACCAAATACATGAACAGTTTCTTTACCTTTTGATTTGTTATCGACAATCAAATTGAGCGCAACCATGCGATATCGTGACTTTATGATATTCAGTTGCTTCCGAACATCTTTTTCTTTTGCCCCTGACTTACCTATGGCTATTCTAGCTTCTGCAAGAGCTTTAGCCAGATCATTTTCCTTTTCCTTATCAGTTCTCTCATCCTTCTTATCATTCCCCCCGAACAACTTAGCAAACGCCGCCTTAGCCTTAGCCACAACCCAAGCCAACGCCGCATCAATCGCCTTGTCCACTTTGTCACGCACTTTGTCGATGACTTCCTTGATTTTGTCGGTGACCTTACCTAGCCCCAAGAAACCTGCGAGGAAGCTGATCGCTAAGGACAACAGGCCGCCGAGTATGCTTTCCACCCGCCGCGCGGCGGAGCTGATGTTGCCAGCGGCGATGGCGACGATGGAGTCTATGAAGGCCATGACCACTTGGGCGATTTTTGCGAGCTTCTCCACGAACACGGTGACGGTGTCGTAAATCGAGATGATGGCGGGAATGAAACCTGCGCCCGGGATGAACATGCCGATCAGCTTGGGGATGGCTTTTTTGATGATGGTGTCGGTGACAAAACCCGTGATGCCACTGACGACTTGGTCTTTAAGGTCGGTGAGTTTCTCCTGGATCATTTCCCATGCCGCCGCCATGCCGCCTTCAGCTATTTTTTTGACGACTTCAAAGCCTTTGATGGCCCACTCAACGCCTTTTTCGATGCCGCCGATGATTTTTTCGCCTTTGTCGCCCAGCGCCTTGACAAGTTTTTTGCGTATGCCCGCCCAAGTGATGCCCAAGACGCTGAGGGCGAGCTTGCCCAGCTCCGGCAAGCTCAGTGCTTTCGGGATGTAAACCCCGGCCAGTGAGCCTGTGAGCCAATCAATCAGCCCCGCTTTGAAATGGCCGCCGAAATTGGAGCCAAAACTTTCAAAGCCAAGTTTGGCGGCTTTTACGAGGTTGCCGACGAAGGGCATGGGATTTTTGAGAATGCTTTTGAGTGCTGCGCCTGTGCGTTTGACATAGGCCATCGCCCCTGGCTTGACCGAGTCGAAGATGATTTCCAAAAGGTTCCAGACCGCATCCAACCCCCAGTTGATAAAGCGCCCGGCGAAACTGCCAAAAACTTTGGCAAGTTTGACAAACGCATTGGGGATTAAAATGAGGTCGGCGATTTCCAATGCTTGGAAGGCGGCAAGGAACAGCCCTGGGATTTCGTTGATGAAGCCTTTGACGGCGGCGACAGCGCCCTTAAACCAAGCGAAGGCGCGGGCTATCGCGTTGGCTTTTTTCATGTTGGCCCAAGTTTCTTCTTGGCCGATAAATTTCAAGAACGCCCCCATCAGCGCTTCGGCATCATCAGGTACTTTTTCGTTGGTGATGGGGTCTTTGCCCATCACCGCACACAGCAGGGCGTAGCCATTAGTGTTGGCTTTGGCGTAGGCGGCGATGGGTTTGAGTATGGCGTCCTTAATGAACGTGATGATGTCAGTGGCCAGCCCTTTGCCGAAGGAAATGAGCCGGTCTATGGGCGCAGTGAAAATTGTGACGGCACGGTTAAACACGCCTCCCCAATTCCAAGGCGCCAAATCTGCCACACCCAGCGTAGCGATAAAATCGCTGAGGGCGTTTTTGAATTGGCTGCCAACCATGCCCAAACTTTTGATTTGCCCGCCCAGCCAATTGGCGACCTTGTCGATAATCCCGTGGCTGTCCAGCGCTTTGGTGATCAGTGCGCCACCCGGTATGAACTCGATCAATGCCCGAAGCATGTTGGCCGCCCCGGTGTCTACGCCCTGCATCGTAATCGGGTTGACACCGAGGATGATGGTAAACATGCGGAAGCCCATGATGTTGTTGGCTTTACCGGCAATCCAGTCGCGTATTTCGTCTTTGGCTGAACGCTGGATTTTTGGGGGGGTGGTGGTTGTGCTGATCTGCGGGCTACGTTGGATGGCGTGGCCTTGTTGGACGGTGTGCGTCAGTTCGTGGGCGAGCAATTTCTTGCCTTCACTGCTGCCGGGTTGGAATTGGTCGTGGGAAAAGAAAACGTGATTTTGATAGGTGAAGGCGCGGGCGCTCAACTGGTTGCTCAAGCCAGCCGATTCGGGGTCGCTGTGGACGCGCACATTACTGAAGTCGGCATTGAAGCGCGGTTCCATAAAACTGCGCACATCACTTGAAAGAGGTTGGCCGCCAGTGGTTTTGTTCTGAATTGCCGATTGAATGTTTGAATGTACCGCAGGTGTGCCATCGCCGCCTTTACGTTGCAGCTTGTCTTCGTTAGCGGGTGCTTTTTGTAGTTTATCGTCGTCTTTCTTTTGGATTTTTTCATCGGGCATAGCGGCCTTTTGAATCTTCCCCTCTTCATTTTTCTGGACTTTTTCCTCAGGCATCGCTGCTTTTTGGATGTTGCCTTCTTCTTTTTTCAGTAGCTTTTCATCCGGCTGGCGTTGCAGTTTTTCTTCTTTTCCGGGCATGGGGGCCGGTGATGGCATACGCATGACCTTATCCGCCATAAGGTCGGCTTCCTGCTCGAATGTGTCTCCAGGCTTGTTGACCGCCATTTTCATTTGTACCGCAGGCGCAAAAAAACCGCCGCCTGCTTTGGCAAAAAAGGGTTGGTTTGCCGACTGGCTCGCCTTCTTAGAGGGGGTATTGGATGATTTTTCGGCGCTGGTTTTCATCATTCCCCCTTAATATAGCCATTCCACCCAAAGCAGCCGCCCCATCCATGGCAACCTAACCATGCTGATCCCCCAAGGCAGTTGGTTTAACAGAATATCAAAGGTGTTGCCTTCAACTTGCAATCGCCAGTCGCCATCATCCCGTAAGCTGATTTTGCCTGCGCGTAGCAAATAAGCGCCCCGTAAGCCGTCAATACCTGTGTTTTTTAATGCTTCCCAGTGACGGATGACCGCTTCTAGCAAAGCGGTCGCCTCTATTGCTTCCTCATCAGTCAAGCTAATATTGGCTTCGACTGGAGCCGTTAAGGGGATATTACAAAGCAGCTTCGGTAAGGCCAGTTCATATTCCGGTGCCGTGCGTTGCCCCGTTGTCAAAAAATGCAATAACACCACTGCACGCTCTGGTTGGGTAAGCCGGTCGTCGGTGGCAATGTTTAAGGCATTGAAACATTGCGGCAGGAATGGATGCAGCAGCACCATTCCGGCATTACCGATATAAATACCGTCATGGGCATCAGGGTGCTGGTTGGTCTGTAGGCTTTCTATGGCAAAAACACCAGCCATATCGTGGCCGGTAACCGCTGCGGTTGCCTCTTGGGGGTATTGCTTGGGTTGTCCGTCTTGGGCTGGTGCGTGACCGGAACTGGCAGGATTTTTGCCAGCCAGGTTTTCGCGTCCAAACGGGGTAGGCAGGCCAAATGAAGGTTTATTGGGCTGTTGTTGTGGAGGCGATGGATTTTTAAAAGGCCGTGGGATGCCCCCTTCCAGAATTGCACCGGGCCAATGGCTTTCCAGCAGGGTTGCCCAATCACTTGCTTGGGCCAACGTAACCGGCAGTTTTTGCCAAGCGATTTGGATGATCCGGGTTTCCGGGTAATGCTTTTTTGTCGGGATCAGCGCAAATACGGTTTCCCAAATCTGCTTTATAAAAATCTGGCGGAAATCCGCCGGGATTTCGATGCCTTGTAGCCCTTGCAACAGCCCATCGACAACTTTTTTAAGGTCTGGAGCTATCCGTCCCAATAGGATGGCCAAAAAGCCTTCGGAGAATTGCCGGACTAGACGTTGCCTGGAATGGACTAAGGTTAACGCAGAAAAGGCGGCCTCGGAAATGCGGCTTGACGGATTGTCTTGCCAGGCCGCCAGTAGCGTTTGTTCCAGATTTTGGCCTTCCGGCAACCATAGGCTCCAAGGCAGTGTGCCATTCGTTAAAAAGTAAACCCAGGCGTCTTCTAAGTGGTGCAAGACCAGTTGTTGCTTCATTCCGTCAGGGCTTGTTAGCCTAACCGTTGGTCGGGTTTTGGCGGGCATTTGCGCCCGGATGGCCTGTTCAAGCGCTTGTTCGATCAGGATGGGCAAATCCAGCTCAAAACGCTCAATCCCCACCTCGCCCGCATCAATCTCCAGCCGCTCCAGCGACCAATGTTCGCCGTCCGGCACCAACCGCCCCAACGTCCGCTCAAGCACAGGTAACAGATTATCTTGAACCCAAACAGGCAGCCGGGTTTGCAACGCCATGCCCTCCGCCTCGCTACCGGCCAGTTCAATATGCAAGTGCTGTTGGCGGATAGTATGGGGCATTAGGTTCGGTCTTCAACGGTAAAGCTAAAGCAACCGGTATCGCTGATAGCCGTCAATTTGATAAAACCGCCGGGTTGCCAGAAAATTTCAAGTTGTTCCCCGATATAAAATGGCTCGTCCGTCTGGCTCGTAAAATCCCAAACCCATGCGGCAATACCCGTCCTAGGCATGTCTTCGTTGATGGCAAAAAAGAAATGGTTATCGCCAATGCCATCAGAAATGAACCCAGGTTTCAGGTCGAAGCCCGTACACACATCGGTGAAGCCACTGCCAGTGCACTGGTTGCGCTGGCTGCAAGCAAAAGCGGGCACTCTGGCCATTTTATTTTCCCGATGGCGGTTGACGAACACGGCCCCATCGGTGGGCGCATCTGAGACGCCGGTTTCATTGCCATAGCTGACGGAAAAGCTGGCCAAATCAGTGGAAAATCCGGAAATGAAGAAATTAAAATCGAAACCGAGCTTAAAGCGGTCTTTAATAAAATGTTCTATCCACAAGACGCCAAAAGGGTCGCCGTCCTGGGGTTCATAACTGATTTTCAAACGATCCGTGCCAAAATCCCCAAAAACTTCGCTGAGTTGCTGATTGACCGCCTCGTTGAGTTTTTGGATGACAGCGCCTATGGCCTGGTTAAAATCCTGGTTGAGATCATCGGCTTTGATTTGCAACAAATCCCCAGACCCTTCCAATTTGAGGTTTTGGCCATTGAAGCTTAATGCGACCTCGGATTCCTGTTGGTAGTCTTCATAGGGCAAACCCTCTTTAGTAGGCTGCAACCAAAGCCGGTAAGCGCAGCGTCGGGAATTGCCCTCATCTGGCAGCTTGCAAGGTGGCGGGCAAGTGTGGCTGATTGTGGCGGTTAAGGCGCACCCGTTTTGGTCAATGACGTTGATTGAAAAATCCCCGCCACTTGCAATCGGGCCGGAGGTGAAACCGGCCCCCACCATATCCTGGCCATTGACACGGTATGGAGGCGTGCCGCCAAAAACCGGAATGACGGCGACATAGGTTTGGGCGTTTTCATCACAAGTGATTGCCGGTTCGCCAATACGTAAAGCTTGCGTGATGTTGACAGTTTTCCTGGCCGATGACGTGTCGTTGGCATCTTGGACTATCAAGGTATGTTCGCCGACCGGCACATGCACCGGGTTGGTCAAGGATTGGAAGTTTCCGTCATCAACCTTAATGCGATATGGCGGCATCCCGCCTTTTGGCGTTACCGTCACGGGCGCGAATGCCACCTCTGGGTCGGTTTGGGTGCAGCCGATGCTGACTGTGAATGTCGGCGGTATTTTCGGTAAGACAAACTGCACGGACGCACAGCCAGCGTGACATAAATAAGGCAGGTAAAAATCGCCTATGACCGTCCCGTCGGCAAAGCCGTCAACTGTTTGGGCGATAATTTCGTCAACTGCCGACAATTGTGGGTTCAATGGTGGGAAAGATGGCCTGATTGGGATCCGGCTAGGGTCAAAGACCGGATTTATGCCTGCCAAACCGGCCAATACCACTTGCATATCGGGGTCATTGATGAAATCTGTTTTATTATGCAAACGGTTAACGGCATCCACAAAAAGATTCTGCGTGACGGCATCGGACACAACCGGCGCTAACACGGCTTGGGCAGGGGCGATGCCGACGCCAGCCTGACCCAGGACGGTGGCTGGCGTGTTAGCGTCCACTAGGGCGTTGCCAATGACAGCTGGATTAATTGCCATTTTCCCGGTGCTTACCGCCACATTGGCGGCATCCAATTTTTCGGTGCTGGCGATGCCGGCAAAGGCGCTATGGCTGGCGGCAATTGCGCTAGGGGCAGACACGAGGTTATTGGGGCTTACTGTACGGGTGACTTCCGGGTTTAAAAAATCGTTGCTGGCGGCCGTAGACAGCGATGCCGCAGATATAGGCGCACGCGCCCCTCTTGTCACTTCCGTCCCGGCATTAAGCACACGGGTATTGGCGGACACCGGATTCACGGCGACCGGGGAAGCCACAAACCCAGCCGGGTTAGCCGGCACAGGTGAAGGCGCGGCTTCCGGACTAATCGCCACTTCGACATTTAATGGTGCGGCGGTGAAGGTCGGGTTATAAACGAAAGGGCCAAAGCTCTCCTGATTTATATGCTGGGGCAGGATAATTCTGGCTTGGAACGGGTTGGCCAGGGCTCCAATGCCACTATTATTAGCGGAAGCAAAGTCCGATGGCGCAGACGGCTCTTGGTGGTAAACGAGGATAAAGGTGCCGCCCATTGGCACCCCCGCTTTATGCTGTATGCCCGGATGGACGGTAAGAAAATTGCCGAGGAACTGTTTTTTCTTTAGTTCACGTATACGGAGCAGGTACTCATTGTTAAGCGCCTTCAGCGCATCCAATTGGCAGGCAAACAGGATGGCTTCAAGCCTGTCATCGATTTCTTCCCATCTCAAAACCACCGCAGTGCCGTACAGGTTATCAGTGATTTGCTCACGTTTGCTTTCAATGGCATTGACAATAACCGCCAAATTCCGATAACGGGTTTCCAGGCCGACAAAATTAACATTGGCAAAATCCTCCACCAAGGCATCGGTTAGTTTGACCAAGTAAAAAAAACTGTAATAAACGATACTGTCGTCCGGGTTAAAGCTGTTAATCAAGTCAGCCATATAATGGGCGTCAATTTCAGGCACAACCCCACCCTGCTGGATAATGACATCTTCAAAAATACGCCCCAGCGTGTTGGGCTTGACAAAAAAATCTGGCTGATAGCGGTTGATGGCCGCAAACTGGGACTTAACTGGCGAAGTGACTTGGGAACCGCTTTCGTAAGGCAGGTCATAGAAAGATGTCAGCTCCGCCACCAAAAAGCATAGGATTTGCTCGCGCGTCGTCACATAAAGCAAATCCAAATCCTGAAACCGGCAATTTTCCTTGCTTACGTCTATTGGTGCGGTTTCGTCGAACGCGCCTGAGCGCAAGGCGATGATGTCGATAGGCAAGCGCTGGCTGGATTTGATCGCCAACAAACTGTCCATCACCTGTGGGTAAGGCTTGCCTAAGTGCCCTTCAATGCGCAGGAAATTAAAAGGTTCCAAGTCATAAGCCAGGGGGTTGCTGGCAAAAGCAGGGGCGGCAGGTTGATATTCAGCGGCGCGGTAACTTAAGTTCTGGTTGGCTTTGTTGTCTTGGGTTTTATCGTTATTCCATAACTGATACAACGGTGGCGTTGCGGTTTGTCCGTAATAATAAGGTATCGCCTTTTCGGACAGCGGTTGGTTGCCCAGTTTTGATGGCGTGATGCGGATTTGGGGGTCTATTGCCGCGTCGGTCATCGGCGGTAAGCTAGGCGAGTCGGTGAAGTTGTTGACCATTTCGACCATGCGCCGGAACAACAGCAGCACTTGCCGGGTAAGTTGTTCGCAACGGCTGATAGCCGCCGAAGCCAGGAAGCTTTGCCGGCAATTTACCGCGTGGTTGTCGGGAATCGGCAAACCCAGTGCCAAATGCCGGGGGAAAAGTTGTTCCGATGGGCAACAAGCGCACAATAAGCCCTGCCCTGCTTGGCGGAATTCGTCATAAGCACTCAGCAAATCAGAAAAGAAACCGTAATAATATTGCAGGAAGCGCACCTGCGCCGTGCTGGTTGGGGCGGTGCTTAAAAATCCAAATTGGGCGCTAAAGCCGGCAAAAGGGTTACTGCTGTAAGCCGCCTTCAGGACGGGTTGAAAGGCTTGATACGCTTGGGATAAGGCCGCACTGGTGTTGGCCACCAGATTATCCCTGCCAAACAGCTCTAAAAATGCTTTCAACAATTGGTTGCTGCTGACCGGATGGCTATTGGGGACGTCAAAACGGGGCATACGCAAATCAGGCAAGTCCAGTTGTGCCAATAAGGATGGCGTCAATTCACTGGACGTTTGCTTGGCCTTAGTGGTGATTTCAGCCAAATCAGCTTTGCTGACTAACAAGCGCCTGACTTTAACGGCTACCCGTGCGCCCTTATCGTCGCAATTGTTAGGGCTGCAATTGCGTAAGCCCGCTTTGTCCAATTCCAGAAATAGGACAACGGCCTTATCGTCCAGAAAATTAGGCGGGGTTTGCAGGGGCTGGGTGTCCGGTTCCCCTGCCGGGAACAGTTCCCAAAGCGGATAAGCCATGTCCGCACTTTTTTTAAATGGCGGATAAGCAATATCGGTAGGCAACTCGTACTTCCGGTACGCAACTAATGCCAAGTCGCCGGATTCGACAATGAGATAGCCCTCGGAAGTGACGCCGCACCCCCTGGAAATATGAATGGCGGTGGGCGGGGTTATGCCGTCAGTTTTTAACTCCAAGCCGCAAGCAATGCCAATGCCGATGAGGTTGGCGCGGGTCAGCCGCTCTTGTTCGTCCAGAAAATCGAATGCTTGGTTTAAATGGGCATTGGTCAGTACCTGATTGGCTTCAAAGACCGGATAATTATCTTGTTTTGCATGCATGGCGATGTCACCGTTATCAGATGGTTGCAGATGGAGAACTGGCGGGCAACGAACCCAGCGCGGTTTGGCCTAAGCGCACCGGATTTTGGTCGCTGCCGTCGTCGCAATCGTGTAAGGTTGCGTCAGGATAGGCGTTGCTTAGCTTACCCAATAAGTTCACGACCAGGCTAAGGCGGTAGGAAACCTCCTGATAAGCCTGGTAGCGGTTATCCAGCAACGCTTGCAAACGGGCGCTGGTACCCGCTTTAAACCTGGAACCAGGGCAAAAATCCGTTGCGCTTTGGCCGTCCTCTTCAGGCACAGTGATGGTTACCGGTTGGAACCCGGTGAACTGGCTGGCCGCCGGGCTTGCATCCCATTCATGGCCAGCAGCGAGGTTATCCAGCATCCATCGTTGGAAAGCGGTACCGTATGCCGTCAGGATTTCGCTGCGGCACTGGCATAACGCAGTTTCCGGGCCGTCATCCACCCGACTGGCCTTAAGGATGGCCAACAACTCATCAGGCAATTGCTCAGCCGACCAGTCGAATTGGGCATCGGCAACTAACCATTGCCGCCACGCCAGCTCAAAACGCTCGAATTGCCAGCCGTTAATGGCGACGCTTAAGGCCTGTTTAACCATCAGCGCCTGGATTTCGGCCCATAAGCTGGCCGCCAAAACCGCCGTGCAGGTAAAGCCGGCCACCTTGATCTTGGAGCTAAACTCTGCGGTTAATGCCGCAGTAAACGCATCGGGATGGAAAATGGCCAAGGTTTTGTCTTGATACCAAGCTTTAAAAACTTCCCCGAATTTGCCGGCAATGGCCGCGGCACAGGCGCAAGCATCGGCCTCGCTTGGCCTAACCCCAGCGGCGGTAACCGCTTTTGCCAGCAACAGGTCGGCCACGCTGCAAACCATCGGGTCATCGGCGGTTTCAAGAAAACCATCATTACCAACCCAACAGGCCTTTGCCAAGAGATGGGCGGGCGTCTCCTTGCGGATAGTGCGGTCGGCAAAACCCCGTAATTCCAAGTTGGTGTCATAAGGCGGCAACCAGCCAGGCATGACCCACGTCAACCGGAATGAGTACGGGTCTACGTCGCCACACATGGCACCATTGCCATTGCTATCGTTGCTGCAAACAGGAAAAAGCGCATCACCAGGGAATTTGGGGCGGAGCAGCAGGTGCTCGACCACTATCGAACGTTCGCCAGCCTCCCAGCCCAATAGCAAGGCGACGCGTGTTTTAAGTCCGGCGACATTATCGGCATCCAAGTTGGCCTGATAATTAAAAGCCTTGCCACGATTGTGGCTAATGTCCGGATAGGCCTTAAGAAAAGCGATCTTGTCGTCCACCAACTGTGCCAGTGCTTTTTGCCGTCCCTCCACCTGCGTCAACAACAGCGTGTATTCGTTGAATTGTTCGCCAAAACGCGCCAGCAAATGGTCGAGGAAACGGTTGCGTCGCCCGTAAAATTCAGACTGGGTTTCGACCAACGCATGGAGGGCATCTTCAGACAGGTTATCGGCCAGCCCGTCATAGCCTTTAACTAGCTCCCCGTCGAACAGCTTGGCAAAATAAGTCTGCCGGATGTTGGCATCTAACGAAAATAAATCCGCAGTATGGGCAATTTGTGCTTGGGCATTGGCAAGCAATTGTTCAAAAACCATCAGGTAGGCTTTCAATTGCTTGGCTTGGGCTTTACGTTCTGCCGAAGCTTGGCTGGGCAAACCTTCAGGGCCCACGCCGTAGGCCGCCGGTAAGCCGTATTGCAGTGGAAAATAAGCTTCGGGATCGCGGTATGTGCCGCTAGGGATAGGCAAGTCAATTTCGCCGGTATTTTTGATTTTGGGGCGTTCAATTTGCCCGCGCAATTGCACTAGCGTGTCGTTGGCCTCATCCTTTCTGGGCAGGAAGGGCAAACCGTTTTTGAAAAATAAAAACCGTGACAATGTCCGATGCAGCCGCGGTTGGTGTAGGGGGCTAATATATAACAACCATGCCGCGCTGATCCGGTTGCCATCAAATTTTGCCGCACCGTTTTCCGTCCAGGCCGGGTCGGCAGAACCTTTGACAAGATTGCCTTCGGCGTCGTATTTGCTGAGCAGCAAATTGTTGACGGCGATAATGCCTTTGATGTCCATCAAGCTATTGATGATGTCCGAAGTCCGCAAGACCGGCTTTAAACTGGCGGCTTGTAAATCGTCGGCCTTGATGAAACCGCTGCTTAATTTCGGGCCGTTGAATATGCCTTCCACTGGCATTTTAGCGGCCAGCAATTCCGACAAGCTATAAAACGGCACGGGCGGGGCGAGGTAGTTTTCTATCGCCAACCAAACCTCGGCCTGGACACGCTCGATGTCGGCATCCGCCGCCACTTCGATGTCAGCACAAACCGTAACGTCTTCGATGTCGACAATTTTGACCCGGCAATAATCTTCCGCCAGATTACGGTGCTGTTGCAACACCGCTTTGGCTTGGTTAATCCCGTGTTCGGCTTTTTGAAGCTTATGTTGGTAATGTTGGATAAAACCGGCGGTACCGGCATTGCCAAAGCGATCCAGTAGCGTAGCCAGGGTTGTTTGGGCTTTGGCGGCACTATCGCCGCTGATCCGCAACGCCACATTTTCGATGGCAAATTGCCCGCCGCCAGGCGACAGTCCGATAATGAAATCCAGGTAAAAAACCGTGCGCCAGTGGTCACGTAAATATTGGTCGCGTTTGGCTTCACGCCCAACGTCTGTCAACGCCGCAAACTCCGGATCGGCCAATAAATTGTACTGTTTAGTGGCGCTGAACCGGCTGACCCCGACGTTGCCGATGCGGGTTTGGTCATTAAGAAACAGCCGCCAATATTGCAGGTTTGCCAACCGCCAATCGGGGAAACGTAGTTCCAACAGCACCGGATGGGGGTTCCCGTCAGCATCAAACTCGGTGAAAGTTTGGCTGATTTTGCGGTCGTTTAAATCGCCCAATTCGGGGTCGGTTTCCAGTTCCAATAAAATGTCGTACAAACCTTGCGGGGCGACTTTGACAGTATCCGTATGCGTTTGTGGGGCTTGATAACTTAGTCGTAGCTGCCCGTTTTCACCCCAGGCATAATAACCGGATTCACACGCGCATTCCTTACCAAACACCCAAGCATTACGGACAGCGTCAAGGTCGATCAATAACTGCCGGAAATCGTCCGGGGTTACAGGATTGACGGTTAAGATGTCACGGGCAGTGAAAAACGCTTGGTTTGGGAAAGGCTGTTGGGGGTTTGCCGATGGCGTTTCCGGCATCAGCAAATCGACAATCGGCCAGCCTAGGCGATAAGCCAGATCCGTGATTGCATAGCACAGGCTTTCGAGGATGGTGATGCCGGGGTCATGGGTGTTGTAGTCAGTCCATAAGGCACTGCCCATCTCGGCGATAAAGCCAATGCCTTCCCGGCGCAGGCGATAATAATCCTCAGCAGCTTTCAGTTGGGGATTTTTGGGGATGCTGTCGGGTATCTTGTTCATACGGATGCACACGGACAGGTTGCGCTTGGGGCGGTGCCTTGGGCGGGGTTAATAGTCCAGATGTTGTGGTGTCTGGCTGAAACCAACAAGGAAATGGCTTTCGAGCCCGCTATTTCAGCAACGTCGGCATCGGTCATCAGTTCTTCTTGGCCCATGTTGCCGACGCTTTTATAGCTATGGGACAACTTAAAATCAGTCACATAATCAACATACGGTTGTTCTTCAACAAAATTAAGCAGCACGGCACGGTAGATTTTGCCGCCAAAACTGGGTTTGCCGCCGCCAGAAAAGGCCCACGGCGAGAGGAATTGGGTGATCGCCCCGTCCAACTTATGCTTGTAAAACGTATCGTCATAGCCATCCAGGAAACGCACCCAAAAATCTACGGTGACTTCTTCAAACACCGGGTTCCTGACATGCAGTTTGATAAAACAGGACAGCCGTTTTTGTAAAAACGCTTCGATTTCAACCAACAACCCCAAACTGGTGTTAGGCCGCAACGGATCCCGTAAGTTATGTAATTCTTGGTTGGGGATGGTCACCACGGTGACATGTCCGGGCGCAAGTTCTTGGTAAATGCCCGTGCCATCAGGGCCAGGTTCGTAACGGGTATGGTTCAGGCATTTGGCCTGATAAATTTGCGGGAACGCGTCCAACAGCAAATGTTCATAGTCCCAAAGCGCGATAGCCCTGTCTTTATGCCGCAAGCGCTCACTGACACGGGTATAGAATGCGTTGGGCTCTTCCTGGCCTTTACCGCCGAAGCTTGGAAACGGCTGGCTGACGCTTTTGACGGCGGCATCGGGTTGTGCCAATTTGCTGATAGTGCCAGCCTCCAGCGGTTTGGCCGAAAATGCCGGATCATTGGCCTGGTTTTTGAAGGTGGCGGCAAACCCTTGTGCCGCCACCATCTGCAACCGGCACACCGCGTCGCTACGGTCGGCTACGGCGGCTTTTAGCCAATGCTGCCCCGTAGGCAACAAAGTGTTGGTTGACGTGGCGCCATCTGGTATGGCAAAGGTGATGATGCCGGAATTTAACAACCCGCCAGTGCCGTCTTCAACCGTGTATTCGTCAAAACTTTGCCATTCGTTGTCGCTAAGATAACTCCAGTGCAGATGTGGCCTTGGTTTTTCAACTAACGGGTTGGCTGTGCCGTCGGCTATTTTGAAATACAGGGCCAGGTTTTGGGCGGGTTTAAGGCCAGTGACGCCAATGTAGAATTCGGCCTCGCTTTCGTTATCACCATCCTGCCAATTAAACTGGGGCAGCAGGTAGGTTTTGTTTGGCGCCACTGTTTGTCGGGTTTGGCCAAAAGGCCCCAAGTGGAAATAGTACATTGGGCTACTATTTCCCTGGCCGCCTGTGTCTAACACTTGCCCGGCGGTGTAACTGATAGAAACGGCGTTGATGACGGGCACTTGGGGAACAGGTGTTGGGTTTGTCCCGGAAGCCGGTGTTTTCGATTGGGCAATCAGGTAATTTCTAAGCGCCACTAAATAGGCCGCTTGCCCAAGATCATCCGATAACGTTATGCGCAAATAACCTTGGCGGGAATCAATGTTGTAAAACTCATTTCCAGGCATTTTCTGGGTATCGGCAAATGCTTGGTTGAAATGGTTAATACCGTTTAGTTCGTAACTGCCATCAGCGCCCAAAAGCGTGCTGTTTGACGTTGGGCTACCGCCCCAATCCCCTTCGGCCAGAAACGCCAAATTGACCGTGGGTGAAGTGCCATAAGCCACCGCCTTTGTTTGCCACTGGAGATTTAACTGGAAAGACGAGCATTGCTTATGGAACGCCTCGTTTGACCCAAGAATCAAACTACTGCCCTTTTTAGGTAAGGCGCCAAAAGGCTGGAAAGGTTTGGACGCATCAATAGCTCCAAAATCATTCGATAGGGCGAGTGGCTTTAACCCGATAACATTGACGGTTAGGCCCATTTTCTTGATCTTTGAATTTCGGAACCGGTGGTAAACGTACGGATGGTCAGTGTGCAGGATTTTAACTAACAGCACGGGCAGATCCGTATCAAACCCGTAACCATGTTTTTTTATGTCATAAGGGGTGATGGCGGGTTTTCCACCCGCCAATTCGATAATCAGTTCCAGTTTTTCACCATCGTCGTTTGCTTCCAAAGTCACTGTCTGGGCGGGCAGTTCCAACCAACCCTCCGTCGAACTGAGCAAACAAGTCAACTCCGTCACTAAATTTATGGGGGAAGCGGTGTCGGAACCGCTCAATGATAACGTCAAGGTTATCGTCCGTGTGCCTCCTGACAGCCATAAATAGTGGGAGGCGACGGCAAAACCCAGTTCAGCTTTAGGCATTTTGATACCGGACAATTTGCCGTCAAGGTAAGCTTTATTAAAAAAGGGATGCCAAGATTGGTCGACTGAGGTTAACGCCGGGCCTAAGCCATCATCAGAATTGGCAACCGGCGATGCGTAAATCCGGTTGTTGTCCTCGCTACCCGCAGCGCTTGGGTTTTGTATTTTTTCATCGTTATGCCGATAGACGGTTTTCAAGCTAGTGACTTTCGCCTGATTGGCCACAAAATCCCGGTCATTGGCAAAAAATGCATCCCTATTTAGCGCATCTTTACCGGCTTTAAACAATTCGCCTTGTTTAAATTCATGGCTCCCGGCCTGTTTGGCCAATTCCACCAGCAAATGGGCATGCCCGGATTCCGCCGGTTTTTCTTTTAAGCGCAAGACATCCCGGTAATAAAAATCCAAGTGCCGCCCGGTCAGCGTGTTGGCTTCGGTACGGACATGATCGAACAACCTTAAGAACGACAGCAGCAGGGCATAATGGGGTTCGTGGTCGTCACGTCCGGTCAACGCTTGCTGTAATGACTGTTTGGCTTCGGCAATGATGCGGGCGTACACTTTTAGGAACTGGGCGAAAACACCCGTAAATAGATTATGGGTGGCAATGTGGTTGGTCTGGGTAAACAGGTTGGGAGAACCGCCATAAACTGAAGCATCGCCCGTGATACCTGCCAAATAGGTCGCCCAAGCGATACCGTTGCTCCAGTCGATGGACAAGCCCTCCGATTGCACGGAAGCAAACGGGACGGGGGCGCCCCCTAAAATAGGGGTGGAATAAACCGCATGGGTGTCGATAAGCCCCAGCGCTTCCCCCCCTTCAAAATAGGCAATGAGCCGCCCAAAACCACTGGCTAGTTGGTTTTTAATCAAATTCTGCAAGGTCGCTTTTAACGGAATCCCGTTAGGCAGTTGTTCTTTTAACTCATCCAAATGCAAGGCCAGCGTGGCGATAGCACTGAACAAATAGCCCAGATGATATTTTAATTGGCTTTCTTGGATGCTAGTGTCATTACGGCGGTCATTCAAAAAATCAAACGATGCCTTAAGGTTGCTTTTGTAATCCTCAACGTCCTGGGTCGCCGCAACGGCCAGTTGCACTACGGCATCCGCACTGAAAAACTTCGTCCAATAGACGGTCGCCGAATTATCAATGCGCTCAAATTTCAGATGCCCCGCATAAGCTTTGGCAAAGACCAGCGCATGTTCAAGCCTACGTTCGTCGATTGGCGAGTAACCGGGGTCCAATCCGGCAGGAGAGCGGCTGTCCTGGTTAGTGCCTTCATGGATCAGCCTTAAAGGGTCAGTGTTTTGCCTACAATCGTTTGAATTTGCCATAATCAAACACCATCAGGTAACAGGTTGACGGTTGTGGTGAGATTAATATCCGTACCTTCTTGTTTATAGTAAGGGTAGACAAAATTGAATCTGGAATTGGTGGCCTTTACCCGATAAACCACTTCAATCAGAACAATCCCTTCCAAGCCGCGGTTCTCATACAGTTGCACCTTTTCCAGTTGGATGCGCGGCTCGTGGTATAAAATCGCGGACTCCACTTTATCCGCCGTCAGGGTTTTCATGCGCGTATCTAGGCTTTCAAATACCAATTCGTCCAAATTGCAGCCGTATTGCGGCAACATGACGCGTTCGCCCTGTCGGGTGCTGAGCAAAATTTCCAGGCTGGAAACAATATCGGCTTCCTCTTCCAGCATCACAATGCCGCCCGTGCTGAAATTGAAAGCAGGAGGAAACGACCAGCCTCGACCTAAAAATGGACGGTCCATATTAACCGCCGATCAGCACGGTTAACGCGCCAGGTGGCATGATTGCGCCACCTCCTGCGCTTAGGTCGCCAATTCTGGCCGCGGGCATGCCACCGACCAGGACGGTCGCCGAGCCTTTGATAATCGCGTCAAGCCCACAACCATCACCCATCCGCGCCGCTGGTAAACCGGCGATTAAAACCGTGGGCGCACCGGGCGGGATGATCGGTGTGGGTACGCCTAGGGTTGCCGTGCTGACAATCAAATCGCTCACGCGTGCTGCAGGTAGCATTCCGAACCTCCCCGTTAGTTAATTTGCACCATGCCACCTTGGATCACCACGGTGGCACTGCCTTTTATAGTGGCACTGGCACCGGAAACTTCGGCGCTACCGCCGCCCGAAGCCTTGAAGGCGGCTTGGGCTTTAAATTCGATGTTAGTCCCTTCAATTTTTACGTCTTTCCCGGCTTTTAAGGTCAAGTCCTTGCTGCTTTCAATTTTGATCCCGCTGTCATCCATGATGATTTTGTTGCCGTTCTGGTCTTGAAGCGTAATGCCTTTGTCCTCTTCGGAAAGCACCAGTTTGTTACCGCCTGGAGTTTCCAAAGTAACGGCTTTTTTTTCGTCATCAAAGGTAAATTTCATTTTTTCCCGGCTGACATAGCCTTTCCGGTGATTACTGTCTTGGGCGGGTTCGGGTGAAGGTTTGGCGCTACTGTGGCATAGGCCCAAAATGACGGGATGGCGGGGGTCGTCGTTTAGGAAACCGACAACGGCTTCATCCCCGATTTCAGGCCGGAAAAATGTGCCGCGGCCTTTACCGGCATCTAGGGTTGCTACACGCGCCCAGATGCCTTCTTCTGAAGGGCTGATTAACGGTAACCTGACTTTAATGCGGTCTTCGCCTTCGGGGTCGTTTTCCAATACCGTCACAACACCGATCTGGAGGCCACCCACCGCAGGCAACAAGCCAGCGGCAGGCAGATGGCGGAGTTGGTAAGTTTCGGCAAACAGCTGCGGGTTCAAGCCAAACTGGACATCCGTTTCCCAGTTGCCGTTGGCGAAGGTCTGGCGCACCCCGGAAACATACACCGTGCCTTCAAAACGTTCGCCAATGCCCGTCAGTTCGATGACATCACCGGGCATGACCCCCGAAAAACCCTGGAATTTGGCGCGGCCACGCACTTTTGCCAAGCGTTCTTTCAGTAACCGCGCATCGGCCCACGCTTGCAACTCCGGTTGGCTGATTTTGCCGGCATGCCTAAGCTCATAGGGATCATTGCCGAGGACTTTGGCCAAATCGTCCGCGCTAAGGTTGCCGTTGTTGGTTGTTGCCGGTTCTTTGGCGTCAGTTTCCGTGACCTTCTGGTCGCTTGCATTCCAGGTGCTGGCCTTAATGCCTTGGCTCTGCCAGCGGGCGTCCATCTCCGCATCCAGTTCCAGCAAGGTGGAGCCAAATTTGACGGCAACAACCGGAGCGGCGCCCGTTACCGGAGCAGCCACGATGACTTTACCGTCTTTGACATTGACGACCTGGCCGTTGGCTTCGGCCCGGCAAACCAAAAAATCCCAATCGCTAGCATCATATTGGACGACTTCTTTTAATGCCGGTTGGGTGGTGGCCACGTCTTTTTGCAGGCCATGGCGGCCAATGATTTCATCCATGATGTCGCTGTCTTTCTTGTCGCTGTAATAGCGGCTTTTCGGGCTACCCGTCATTTTGACCGCTTCATCCTTACACTCAATGATAAGCTGGCTGCCGTCCTTACGGATCTTGACCGAGTGTTTGACGATGAGGCCTTTAAACACCGGATCGTTTTGTGAACGGTAGCCAAGCTGGATTTCAATCTTTTTGCCGGGGATAAAATGCCCGGTGTTGCTGGCGGCAAATGTGGCTTTCGCCGCCTCCCCGTCTTGCAATTGGATGGTCGCCGTCGGAATCCGGTTTAATTCATGCGCAACGGAGATGGCCAGCACATGGAATTCACCGGAAATTTCAGCCCCGTCAATTAAGATTGCCGCCGTACAAACATCTGGCGTCGCAGGGGTGGGGATGGTGGATTCGTTGCTGGCCATAATCACGAGGTTTTATCTAAAGGTGGAAAACGCAATGCCGTTCCGGGGCGTAACAAACGGAAATTCCCCAATTTATTGATGTCGGCGACTTGCAGGTAATATCTGGGGTCGCCATATATCCGTAGGCACAGCAAGGGCAAGGTGTCCCCCGCCTTGACTTTATGGATGTGGGTCAAGTCGGGGGAAGATTTATTTTCTTTAGCCGCGCGTTTTTGTTCCTCGATACTGCTTTTAAACTTAACCTTGGCCATTGCCCTGATCGGGGTGCCATCAGCCTTAAACATTTTGTAGGTGATGCCAAGCTCGGTGACCCTGCCTTTGAAAATCGAATTTTCTCCCCAAACCAATTTAAAGTGACGGGGCTCATGGGCATCGCCCTGGTAGCCGACCAATACTTGTTTGAATTTCTTGAGGTCATCCGCTATGGAGTCCCTGGGGTTGCCGTCTATGATGCCCGTGTTGTCAAACAAAAATTCAAAGCTGATTTCCTCCGGTGCCGTGTATTCATATTTCAATTGCTTGCCGCTAGTGCCATGCCCTTGACCGGATTCGGAAAATTTGAGCTTGTATTCTTGGGTATAGGTTTCGGGGTTGATTAATGCCTCAAAAAAATCATCGGCATCCTGTTTGCCGCCAGATTCCGCTTTTTTGGAATCGGAGAACGCCAAGATCAGCATTTTTTCAAATTTGCCGTTGTCAGCCATCATCGCTCCATTTTATTTTGCAGGATTTGCAGCACCTGTTCGACGCACTCGGCAACGATAGCTTCTTTATCGTCATGGCCAGGTGCGCCACCGGAGCCAGTTTTGCCACTGTCCGGTTGCCTGTTGGGTTGCGGCGTGGTCACCGATACGCGGATATGCAGTTCTTTAATTTCAATCGGCATATCCACACCCAAAATCGCCCTGGCAGCCCATCACGCGCCTTCCTTGACGCTGAAATAACGGTAGGCCAGTTCTAGCGTTTCAATAACAATGGCACTTTCATTGGCATTTAAGTCGCTGACCGACCATTTTTTGGGGATGGCATTAACGACATTCCAAGTCCGCAAGGGCTGGCCTTTTTCATTCATTAAGATCACGCTGATATCAGCCGGCTGGAAGATACGATCCTGAAACGCATCCAGGAACCACTTGATGATTGTTTTATCCTTCAAGTTAGTGAGCATGCCGCGTTTCAACACCATATCGGCATATTTAGTGCGCACTGGCAGTTTATGTTCAAAACGATTTTCGCCACCTTCCTTGAAGCTCTCGTACTCGTATTCAACAGACAAACCCGACACGGTCTGAAAGCGCAGGTCGTTTTTGTCTTTGCTGACGCCGTTAAAGTTGACTTGGTAATAAAACCCTAACGGCGGGTAGTAATCAATCGTTTGCCCGGACATAGCTTTAGCCGCTTAGATTTTCATCAACTTAAGGCCTTCGTGCGCCACTTCGATGCTTTCCACAGCAATTTCGTTGGCATCGGACTTAAAGTCGGGCGCAGTCACTTTCACCGGGAAACAACGGGTCGCCGACCACGCCGCGACCGGCACATGTTTTTCATTAAGCAAACGGATAGTCAAGTCACGCCGGCCATTGACGCGGTCATTGGCAACATCTTCCAGCCAGGTGTTAAAGTCGAAGTCACCCTCAAATTTGCCCCGTTTCAGGGTGATATTGTTGTTCTTGACCATACCCGGCATGCTGATTTTATTGAAATCCTTGCTGTCGCTATGCCGGTATTCGATTTTTTCCCGCTCCATCACCAAACCGGTGACTTCAGTGAAGCTGATTTTTGCGCCGCCCCAGTCGACCTGAAAATGAAATCGGGGAATTGGATATTCTTGTGCCATGATGTTTATCCTTTCGTTTAATTGAAGTGGAGGGTTAGCTTAAGACGCTATCAGGATTCCGCCATTTTGTGGGAGAACCGGAGGATGATGAACTCGGCCGGACGGACGACCGCCATGCCGATTTCAATCACCATCCGGCCTTCGAGGATATCCAGTGGGGTCATGGTTTTGCCAAGACCGACCGCCACATAAAAAGCATGTTCGGGTTTAATGCCCTGTAATGCACCTTGACGCCACTGGACCGAAAGGAAGTTTTCAATCATCGCCTGCACCCGCACCCAGGTATTGGCATCATTGGGTTCAAAGACAAATTGCCCAGTGGCTTTTTTGATGGATTCCTCGGCAAAAATAAAAAATCGTCTGACATTGACATAACGCCATTCGTTATCGTTACCGGCTAGTGTCCGGGCACCCCAAACCAGCGTGCCTTTGCCAATGAAAGGCCGGATGGCGTTGACGGATTTGCCTGCCGTCGGATCGACATTCATTTGGTCTTGCTCGACATTGGAAAATTCGATGGTCGGTTTGATCACGGCGTTGACGCTGACATTGGCCGGGGCTTTCCAAACGCCGCGGCTGTTATCGACGGCGGCGTAAATGCCCGCCATTGTGGAACTGGGCGGCAATATGCACGGGAGTTCTCGGATCGCGGCTTTGGCCAATTCGTAACGGTTGTTTTGGGTTTCCTGTAGCGTATTCAGTTTGACGGCATTAGCACCGTTAAAACTGACATCGATTTGGGCTTCGACAACCGTATAGTCCAGGACAGTCTCCAAATTGGGCGCATACGCAGCCCCATATTTGAGGTTGTTGGCGCCAATCCCGTCGTCGCGGAAATTGCCGACCGCATCCAAAAGATTGGCATCCGCGTCGGACAAGGAAAGGTCGTCACCATGCACATCCATGATGACAAAACGGTCTTTCAGTTTTTCGCATTGGGCGAGGGCAAGGTCATGTAAGGCCTTGAAATCGGCAATACCATGTAGGAACTGGGCCTCCGGAAATACGATTAGAGTCGGTTCGTCAGCTTTTACCAATGCGTCTAAGCCGGCTTCCAATTCCTTTTCGACCAGTGCGGTACCAAGCGCCTTATAAGCGCCTACCGAGACGATGTGGCAAGGCCCGCCGCCGTTGGCAAAAAACATTTGCAAGGCGTAATACATAATGTGCTTGGAACGGTCGGCATCAGCCAACGCAGCTGAAGTTACGAGCTGGGTATTGCCGTTGGCATCTTGGCTTTCGGTGATACTGACAACAATTTTTGTTTCGGGCTGGGGGCCACCGAAATATTTTTCGTATTCGACCAAGGATGCAATGCGCTTAGGCTTCAAGTTCAAATCATTGGCATCTTTCTCTTGGGCCTTTGCGGTATAACCAATAAAAGCGGGGATTGCGGTTTCTACGGGAGCTATCGAAGGCGGAAATTTGGGTATTTCTTCGATATAAACGCCAGGGGTCTTATAACTTGTTGCCATACTGTTCACCGTTTAGTTTGCATTGTGGATTACTCAAAGATTTCTGAAACTAGCCCAGTCACTTTGGCTTTGCTTGGGTCGCTGTTGTCGAGCATGGCTTTCACCAAGCTGGCCGACGGTTTTCGTTTTTTGTTAGGGGTGGGGCTGGCATTGCCATAAAAAGTCAATGGCAACACCGGTCCCGCTTTTTTAAGGTCGATTTTTCCATTAGGCTTGCCTTCGGCTTTATCAAAATAAAGCCAATAAGTTGAACGGTTCCGAAAGCGAAGCTGGAAAATGGGGAAGGCCGCCTTTGCCATACCATCATCCCCGACCAAACTAAAGTCCTTGTCGTCATCCCGAACTGGCGCCAAACGGACTAAGGCAAATATATCGCTAGGCCTATCCTCCGCCAACTCGATGCCACGCTCGGGTACGCCAAGCAATCCAACAGGTGGCACGATGGCGGGTATGTCACCTTGGTGGATAAACGCCGGCAGGTTCGTCGCTTTGGGATTGATTTGTTGTGCGTTCGGATTGGGTGCGTCACTGGTCAATTGCATCAAGGCACCGCCAACGATAACCAAGGACTCAACCGTGTCGTTTGCGCTGCGCACCAAATATTTGCTGGATAAAAACAGCGTTTTTTTACTTCCTGTTCCGCGTGCGGCACCTGTCCGGTTAGAAAAGACAAAGACGTTGGTTTTGTACCGATAAGTTCTTTTTTCATGTGGATGGTAAAAATCGAAGATTTTCTGGGGCGGCAATGTCAGGGAGGTGTAGTTGAAAAAGCTGGCATCGGCCACTGAAATTGCAAATTCGAATATCACGTCGCTCGGAATAACCCGCCCTTTTGGCACAACCACCACAAAACCCAGGGCAGTATCTTTGTAAATACCGCCTAACGCCGCCAACAAATTAAGCGTTGCCGCGGTAGGGTGTACAGTCAGGGATGTACGCCTGTCATAATTTTTTAGGCGTTGCTCACGGGTAGGGGTATCTTCAGGGAGATTTAAAGCGGTTTTCTCGACGGCATCTTTGGGCAATTCGTCAAACAAAACGCTGCCTTCATCCAGCCAGTAATGATGTAAAAGCCGCACTTCAAAAAGCGGTTGGTAGGCGCTTCCGACACGTTCGCTCATCTGCTTGCCACCAAAGGTTGCTGGTAAAAATCGCTGACAATTTCATTAATCAGCGTGCTTTCGCTTTGTATCGCGCTAAATTTGAAGTCGAGCATACGCATCATGTACACCGCAAATGGATATTGCTTGCCCCCTAACGTGCCCCACAGATGGTTCACTTCTTCCATGGATGGGGAGTACAAATCAAAAACCAGCTTAAATTCCACCAACCGGTCTAACGCATTGACTGGGGCTTTGTTGCTGATTGAGACGGGAGCCACCGTATCTTGGGTGAACACATTATGGAACTGAAAAAAGCGGATGGCCCTTGACAACATCAGCAGCCCGTTGCCGTAGCTACTGTGGGTGGCAGAAAGAAGGATCTGAAAATTTAGGTAGATGGGCTGGTTTTCGTAAACCGCCGTTAATTTGATGTCGTTACGGGTGTAATTAGGTAGGTTTTTGAGGGCTTTTTCTTCTTTGATGTTCACCAGGGACAAATTGAGCATTTCCCTCAGCTTACTGTCCTGCCCAGTCAAAATTTCCCCGACATTGGCCAATTGGGCTTGGGTTCCCCCATTAGCACCGTAAGCAGCAGCCAGATGGGCATCAAGTTCATTAATGACTATCGTCAAGGCATGGGAAATCATGACGGGTTCCTGTGATCAATATTAGTGGTTCTGTCGCAAATATCTTAAAAGGCCAAACTGCCGGCCCTAAAAAGTTGCGTAACACTAACATTCAAGGCGCACCAAAAGTATTAACTATTACCTACAAAAAGGTGACTATTCCACCACCCCTGAAAGCGATTGTTTTTTATGATTTTTTTGGTAATTTGTTGGGAAAGGTTTTTATGATTTTTAGGGTTTTATTTTAAAAATGTGCGATTCCACCCAAAATCGCCGCCTTCCCGGCTATGGCATAAGCACAAAGATTACAGAAGGAACCTATCCGGCAGGATGGCAGGACAAGGTGGTGAGGCAGGAATTTCCGGCGCGGGCCTAAAAAACGACATTTGCTTCTTGGGCGCGTTCCCTTGCGGGGCATCGGGCGAATTGCCGGAATCTGGACGGGAACAAAGTCCAAGCGCTACGGCAAGTAACCCTAAACAGTAAGCGCATAGGTTGCCGGTGCCGGACAAATAGGATGAAGAGGCCACGGCAATAAAGGCCAAAAGCTGCGGGTTGGGCTGGGCGGGCAATCGTCAGCGTCCCATGCCGGGGTTGGAAAAGAAAATATGGGGCACATCCATGTGGCCTAGGTTCGGCAATCCACGCCGGAAAGGCTGCTCCACAAGTTAAGCGTGCCTTTCCTGTGCCGATTTAGAGGGGGGAGCCCGTCAGATGACTTGGTCTTTTTTCATCATCATACGGATGCCGCGTATCGCTTGGCGGGTGCGGTGTTCGTTTTCTATCAGGCCAAACCGGACATGGTCGTCGCCGTATTGGCCAAACCCTATGCCCGGCGCGACGGCGACCTTGGCTTCCAGCAACAATTTTTTGGAAAATTCCAACGACCCCATCGCTTGGTAAGCTTCGGGGATTTTTGCCCAAACGAACATCGTCGCCTTAGGCTTTTCCACAGGCCAACCCGCCGCCGTCAAACCATCACACAAGACATCGCGGCGTTTGCGGTACATTTCGGAGATTTCCGCGACACAATCTTGCGGGCCTTCCAGCGCGGCAATCGCGGCGATTTGGATCGGCGTGAACGTGCCATAATCCAGGTAAGATTTGATCCGCGCCAAGGCCGACACCAATTCCTTATTGCCACACATAAACCCGACCCGCCAGCCCGGCATGTTGTAGCTTTTGGACATGGAGAAAAATTCCACGGCAATGTCCTTCGCACCCTCGATTTGCAGGATAGATGGGGGTTTATAGCCATCAAAAGCAATATCGACATAGGCAATATCATGCACCACCCAGATATTGTGCTCTTTCGCCAAGGCGATGATTTTCTCAAAAAAGTCCAGCTCCACGCATTGCGCGGTCGGGTTGCCAGGGAAATTGATGATCAGCATTTTCGGCTTGGGCCAGCTATCAATGATGGCTTTGTGCAACTCATCAAAAAAATCCACGCCAGGGATCAACGGGACATGGCGCAAATCCGCACCCGCAATCACCACGCCGTAAGGATGGATGGGGTACGCGGGGTTAGGGACTAGCACGACATCGCCCGGGCCCAAAGTCGCCAAGGCCAAATGCGCCAGACCTTCTTTAGAGCCGATGGTGACGATGGCTTCAGTTTCCGGGTTCAGGTCGACATCGAAGCGGGTCTTATACCAGTTACAAATGGCTTTACGCAGGCGTGGGATACCTTTGGACATGGAATAACGGTGCGTGTCTTCCCGCTGCGCCGCTTCAATCATTTTGTCGACGATGTGCTTAGGGGTCGGTTGGTCAGGGTTTCCCATCCCAAAATCAATAATATCCTCACCCGCCGCTCGCGCCTTGGCTTTCAGCTCGTTGACAATATTAAAAACATAGGGGGGCAAGCGACTTATTCTTTGAAATTGTTCCATTTACAGCTCTTGGGCAACCAGGGTGTGAGTAATGTTAAAAAAGCTATCTAAGGTACTGTTCTGACAAGCTGCTGTCAAATAATAGACAAGTTATTTCAATTAAATTGGCTTTAGGCATTATGGCAAAACACATTTAGGCCAAATAGCTTTTACCGCAGTAGTATTGTCGGCCGACATTTAAGCGTTCAATGTGATCGAAGACGTAAGGAAAGGATTGCCAGTCAAGCACCAACAACCCTGTCAGCCACGGGCGGCCAGCCCTTTGGCTTGCGGATCATGAATATTCAACCTCTTACGGCCGACCCGTCTTGGGTTGTGGAAGGCGGCCATTATTTGCTTCCCTGGCCCTGTAAGCGTTGCATCGTACGTTCTACCTCATCAACATTACCCAAAATAATCAGGCAAGTATATTGATAAATTTTGGGTAGCACATTTTTTTCCCTAAAAACACAATTCCATTTATTGACGTCGGGAAAACTGAACCGCCCATAACCAACCCCGTTTTGCGGCAATTGGTTTGAGTAAACCCCCATTGCATAATTTCTATCCTGGGTAGCGAGAATGACAGGCAGTGATTGTTCCCCCTTATGGTTACCGGCACTGGTTTCCGTGCCGGTCACAGGATCATAAAAAAGCGCCAAGGAAAACTCTTTAGGCATGTAGCCGGTAGAAGCTTCAAAGGTGCCCGCTGAAAAATGGGTTGGCACATGAAAACTCACTTTATGCTCAATGACGTTCCCAAATTTGGGTATCCCCACAGTAATTTCCTTTTCAAGCAAATGTCCGGATATTTCTGTCGTATTGACCGCCTGGGTAATTTTTTTATGGATGCCACACCCTCCCGGATAGGCTTGCCAGGGCTTTAACCAAAAACCCATGTCCGATAACGTCCAAAGCTGATTGTTTTTCACATAGGCGTCTATTAATTGGCTACTGGTACGCCCCTTAGGATCACGCTCCGCTCCGCCTTCAGTAGGATTAAAACATCCACCATAGCCGTCATATGATGAAGCGCTTTGCAGTAACCGGCCATGATCCCTACGGTCTATATGCTCCTTATTACGAAACACCAAAGAAGACACACCGCCGCCAAATTCGGCGCTGGTACGCAACACAACCTGGGAATCCAACATCGGTACGGTCAATGTCATATCACCTGGTTTAGCATAGCTGGCTGTCCAGCCGCCTATGAAGGTTAATGCGCCTATTAATTGCCAAAATACGGCGTCCCTTTTATAAATCATAAATGTCTCCGCTTCATTATTTAGAAACAATGGCTAGCTGATTGCCAATTTTGGACAATCAAAACATAGCCTGTAAGGCGCATATGCCGTCTTGAAATTCATGTTAGCCTTCAACCATCCGGCGCAGACCCATCGCTAATGTGCCGTACAAGCCTAATGTCCTTAACCGCTAGCCTGCATTAGTGCGCCCAAATATTATTTCATAGGGCTGCCTGAATTTTAGGCTCCCCAGCCACCGCCCGCACATGCACTTCCCGCTGCGGCAATGGGATTTCGATATGGTGTTCCCGCAAAGTGCGTTCCAAACGCAGATGCAGCTCATGGATGACTTGCAGACGGTGGGACATTTCGCTGACGAACACGCGGATCGAAAAATTCAACGCGCTATCGCCAAAACCGCTTAACAACACGACGGGCTCAGGATCGGGAAGCACAAATGGCGTAGCTTTTACGGTTTCCAGCATGAGCTTATGCACCAACTCAAGGTCTGAACCGTAAGCGATGCCCACGGGGATCACCACGCGGGTGATGGCGTCGCTTAAGGTCCAATTGACCAATTGGTTGGTGATGAACGTCTTGTTGGGCACGATCAGCTCTTTTTGGTCCCAATCCATAATGGTCGTCGCCCGCATTTGGATACGGCTGACTTTACCCGTGACATCACCAATCGTCACCGTGTCGCCGACACGGATAGGCCGCTCGAACAGCAGGATAATGCCCGACACCAAATTGGCGAATATTTCCTGCAAACCAAAACCCAAGCCCACGCTGAGCGCCGCCACCAGCCATTGCACTTGTGTCCAACTGCCACCCAGTTCATTGGCGACACAAAGGAAGCCGATGGAAATCAGCAAGTATTTGGCAAGCTTATTGATCGCGTAACGGCTCCCCGGCTCTATGGTCAAATGGCGGAACAGTAAAATTTCCATAAGGCCGGAAAAATTCAGCACCGAGACAATGGTAAGGAAGACGTACACCCCCGCCAACAATAAATTGGTCAGGGTCACGGGTTCCATGACCTCTTCCTTGTCCACGGTGACCTGATGCTTCCAAAGCTCGATATGGTCAAGGAAGGAAAATGCCGGAAAAATATCCTTCCAGATCAGCCAAATGCCAATGATCAAGGTCAAGCTAACCGACACATTCAAAAGGTTGACCGTTTGCGCATTGATTTTTGGAATATCCAACAACGGGTCTTCCAGTGGCACAACAGGGTCTTCACCAGCCACCACAACTGGTTTTTCAGGAAGGGCCGCCGCTTTGAATTTTTGCCGGTTATTTTCTATCGCCAGTTGCCGGTTGACCAACGTCAACCAGCGGATGACGATTTCATGCACCACGACAATGACAAACACCAGCCGCAAGGTAATGATGAGTTGCTGTTGTAATTCCAAGGCACTCAAGTAATAACCCGCCACCGCAAAACCGATAATGGTTAATGGCAATGAAATGGCCGCCGGATACCAAACATAGCGCGACTGGTTTAACCAACCTTGCGGATTAGCGGCAATGGCATATTTTAACAGCCCTTGGTTGGGATGGAGGACGGTGCGGAAAAACCAAGCCAATGCCAACATGCTAAGGACCAAGGCCAGCCTACCGACATTATCGCTATATAACGCCACGCCGGACGCGCTGGTGCTAGTGATCAGGAACACACTAGGTACGGCAATGAAACGTATCCAGGCAATTTGTCGCCGGAACAAACTGGCGGTGTCTTGTTGCCATTGGAAATGTTTCCCCGCAATCCCTGCGGGCGCAAACAAACGGTAAAAAAATTGCAGGAAAAAAAGCGGGATGGCGGCGCTTTGCAAACCCGCGCCAATGGCTTTGCTAAACTCGTCAAGGTTCAAGGTATGGCTTAAAAACCAACCCCAGTAGAACAGCAGCAAGGGCAAGGGCAAAACCAGCAACAGCAAATATCCTAAGGCCTTGACCGTATAACAAAAATGGTCGCTATAAAAATTGCCGACTTGTTCGGAAATTTCCGTCAAATGTAATTTGCACCAACGCCTGCCTGACACCAATACCGATAAACTCAATACCGCGGCAAAAGCCAAAAACGGATTGTTAAGCATGGACTTCAAAGTGTCTTTAACGAGGCGGGCCCAATTAAACGGTGACAACAGCCACTGGGTGGCATGGTAAAGCCCAGTGACAAAATCAGCGTTAACCGGCTCTGAGCTAGGCACCCACAGCAGGCGCTCGTCAAGATAAACGGCGAACTTGGTCGCTTGGGCAAGCATTTGCTGGCGGGAAAAATCAAAATCACCCAGCGCCCGCAAATAGGTGTCATCGGCCACCGACAATTTGTTCAGCAACTCCTTTTGGCTGGTCATCAACACCCGCAATTCCGCTTGGATCATCATGCGCTGTTCTTCCGGCATTTGCCGGTCGACTTGAACCCTCATGATTTGCTGTAATTCATGGTCGATATCGGCGAGATTTTTCAGCTTATCTTCAATTTTAAACAGTTCAAGGCTCGTCAGTGCAGTCTCGCTTTGCACGGTTTCCGACTGTTCATCCAGTTGTTTGTCAGTCAGCAAATTGCGCCGCTGCTCCCGCAAAATTTTGCCCAAGGCCGGACTTAATCCGGCCAGGCTAATTTTTTTTTCGGCGCTTTTAAAATCGCTGTCAATACCGGCGACTTGCGCATCCAGCTTGGCTTTTTGTTCGTTATAGCTATCAATTTTAGCGGTGGTTGCCTGTAAGTCTTTGCTAAATTGGATGTTTTCGCGGGTCAGGGTCTGGATCACCGGATGTTTGCCGGATAGCGCCTTTTCCGCTTGGCTAAGCGAATCCTGGGCTTCTTTGGCCGCTTGCTGGCGGCGCTCCGCCAACACATTTTCGATGGCGGCAAGCACGGTGGCCGATGCAACTTTTTGCAAGTCCAACAGTTGATACTGGCTTTTCAACACATCGACCCTGACCGAGTTGCTGATGGCCTCAATATCAAGCATCTTCATTTCGGCGGTACGGGCTTCCATCAAGGTTTTTAGATACAGAAGTTCCGCTTCCGACTCCACTTTCAATGCTGTGGCGGCGGGGGTTTCCAGCCTTTTCTGGCTATTTTCCAAATCTTGCTGGGCAGTGAGGGTTTCCTGACGGATCATTTGCGGGCGGCTGTTTTGCAAGGCCAGTTCGTTTTCCAGTTTTTTCAACTGTTCGTCCTGGTTGCTGGCTTTTTCTTTCTCAATAATCAGCCGCTGCTCCAGCTCTTCGGTCACGATGCCGGAAAAATCTTCCGGTTTTTGTTTGGCTTGTTTCTGTTGCGCTTGCTCTATGTCTTTTTGCAGCTTTTTAATGGTTTCCGGCGCCTGTTTGGCCGCTTGCTTAAAATCCGCCGCCTTGGATTTAAAAATAGCCAGATTGGCGATATTGTCTTGCGCGGAATGATAAAACTTCAACACCGCGGCCTTGGTTTTTTCATCAAAATCCTGGCGGGCATTGATCGCGTCAATCTTCGTCTGCAGGGCATCTTTGGTGGTGTCTAAAACCGCCGTCTTTGGCTGGGCGGCATAGGCATCATGGAAACGGACGCCCCCGGCAACCAACATCCAAAGGAAAACAAGCAAAGGCAGCTTTGCATAAAAATCAGTCACACGGTTATTCATCTGTTTTATCGGGTAAGGCAGGAAGTGTTGCAATATAACTTATTGAACCCCAAAGCATACCGGGCCCACGAAGTTAGGTTAGGGAGAATAGCCGCAACGGGTGGCCACATTAGGTTAGCTGGCTTTAGGGTTTAACAAGCCATCGCCGCTAGCCGTAGCCTACTTCCACAGCTGCCAAAATTCAAGGCCTGAAGCGGGCTTTTTAAGCATAACAGTGGCACATCTTACTGCTTTCTTAACGGTTATGCTTTCTAAACGATTATAATAGGCAAAAAACTGACCACCCTATTCATCAGCAGGACATTTTAATGAAGGCAAGCTCACATTTATTGATAATTGGCATATTGACAACTTTAGCCGCTTGCTCAACACAGGAAACAAAACAAGACCTTAACGGCGCAAAAAACGTCGAGCCGCAACAGGCCGCACCGGCAACCCCTGACACCCCACAAGCCTCGGGCCAAAATCCGGCGATGACCCTCACTAAAGCCGGGAAAAAACTTAACTTGGTCAAGATCATGGATGGCGCCGCGTGCAAAAATGACTTTGAAGGCGTAAAAGGCAGTTTCCTGCTCTATGCAGACCCTAGCGATATAGAACGCATCAAACGCGAAAAAGGGGCGAAAATATTCGGTGACTTTGAAGCTAAAATCCAAACTTTCTCCGAAGAAGTGCTCCAACAAGCCGTTAACGCCACCACCTTGGCTGAAGACCCTTTTGCGCTAGGTAAAGATGAAGCCCGTGAAAAACTTGCCCGGCAATTAAGCCTCAATTTCCAAAAGGCGGCAGTGGCGGCGATTGCCAATTTTGAAAAAGAAACCACGCTGTCCATCGACATTGCCGCTTTCCCGCCATCCTTGATATTTTACCAACAAGGCTGTGTGGCTGCGCTGGATGAAGCGGTAGAACCTGAAACCACCGGAACCAAGCCTTGAGAGCCCGATCCGCCAACTTTAATGATTGATTGTAACGCTATAACCCTTACTGATTGCCGTGGCAAGGATTGCCGGAACCAGGTCCGCGTAGCGACCCCAAAAGAGACGGATGACAACGCACTTGCCCAACGCCTACTGTTAAAGGACAACCATCGAATATGAATTCCTCGCTCCCCAAAGAAGAACAGTGCCGCCTATTAAACCAAGCTGCGCTGGATTATCATGAATTCCCCAAACCGGGGAAGATTAGCGTCACGCCGATCAAACAGCTGACCTGCCAGCGGGATTTGTCCCTAGCCTATTCACCGGGCGTGGCGGCCACTTGTGAAAAAATCGTTGAAGACCCGCACAATGTCGCCCGTTTCACCGCACGGGGCAACTTGGTCGCGGTCATCACCAATGGCTCGGCGGTGCTGGGCTTGGGCAATATCGGCCCCCTGGCCGCCAAGCCGGTCATGGAAGGGAAGGCGGTCTTGTTCAAAAAGTTTGCCGGCATCGACGTGTTTGATATTGAAATCAACGAAAGCGACCCTGACAAACTCTGCGACATCATTGCTTCACTGGAGCCGACCTTCGGTGGCATCAACCTCGAAGACATCAAAGCCCCCGAATGTTTTTACATTGAACGCCAATTGCGCGGACGCATGCACATCCCCGTATTCCATGACGACCAGCATGGCACGGCGATCATCGTCAGCGCAGCCATACTGAACGGCCTGAAAGTGGTCGGCAAAGGCCTCAACCATTGCAAACTGGTGGTTTCCGGGGCGGGCGCGGCGGCGTTGGCGTGTTTGGATTTGCTGGTCGATTTGGGCTTCCCCATTGAAAACATTTTTGTCACCGACTTGGCGGGCGTGGTTTATAAAGGCCGCACCGAACTGATGGACGAAGACAAAGCCCGTTTTGCCCAAGACACCCCGGCACGGACTTTGGCGGAAGTCATCCCCGGCGCGGATGTTTTCTTGGGGCTGTCGGCGGGCGGCGTGTTGAAACCGGACATGGTCAAAAGCATGGCGGACAAGCCCTTGATTATGGCTTTGGCCAACCCGACCCCGGAAATCCTGCCCGAAGAAATCCGTGCCGTGCGGGACGATGCGGTCATCGCCACCGGCCGTTCGGATTACCCTAACCAAGTCAATAATGTCTTGTGTTTCCCATACATTTTCCGCGGGGCTTTGGACTGCGGGGCGACCACCATCACCCGTGAAATGGAAATCGCCACCGTCCACGCCATCGCACAACTGGCGCAAGCCGAACCCTCCGATATCGTCGCCGCGGCTTATGGCACCCAAGACTTATCATTCGGGGCGCACTACTTGATCCCCCTGCCCTTTGACCCGCGTTTGATGGGCCAAATCGCACCGGCGGTCGCTAGGGCCGCCGCCGAATCCGGCGTCGCCACCCTGCCCATAACGGATATGGACGCTTACACCGAACGTTTGCGGCAATTTGCCTATCACAGCGGCTCGTTCATGCAGCCCGTGTTCCACAAAGCCAAAAAAGCCGACGCCTCACGCAAACGCATCGCGTTTGCCGAAGGTGAAGATGAACGGGTGTTGCGGGCCGTACAAATAATCGTGGACGAGCAACTGGCCGTGCCGACGCTGATAGGCCGCCCCGCCATTGTCCTGCAACAAATCGAAAAACTGGGTTTACGCCTGAGATGCGGTGAGGATTTCCAACTGCTCAACCCTGAGCAAGACGGGCGTTATGAAGCGTTTTGGCGCACTTACCTTGAGCTGACCCGCCGTAAAGGCGTCTCAGAACAATATGCGAAACTGGAAATGCGCCGCCGCAACACCTTGATCGGGGCGATGCTAGTCCATCAAGGCGAAGCTGATGGCCTGATTTGCGGCACATTCGGCACGCCCAGGCTGCACCTGCATTACATTGACCAAGTGCTGGGCAAACGTCCGGGCTGTTCGGTTTATGCCGCGATGAATTATTTGGTCTTGGCTGACCGGCAAATTGTCTTGGTCGACACCCACATCAACGAAAACCCGACTGCCGAACAATTGGCGGAAATCACCTTGCTGGCCGCTGACCAAATGCTGCATTTCGGCCTGATCCCCAGGGTCGCATTGTTGTCGCACTCCAACTTCGGCACCAGCAACAGCGCTTCCGCCCAAAAAATGCGCAAGGCGTTGGCGATCATCCGTGAGCAAGCCCCGGATCTGGAAGTTGACGGGGAAATGCACGGCGACAAAGCCATCGACTATGACATGCTAAAACGCATCGTACCCGACACCACTTTAAAAAGTAGCGCCAACTTGCTGGTGTTGCCGACCATTGACGCCGCCAACATTTCCTACAATTTGCTGAAGGCCACTGCCGGTAACGGCATCGCCATTGGCCCCGTGCTCTTGGGGTGCGCGAAACCGGTGCATATTTTGACCGCTTCCGCAACCGTACGCAGGATAGTCAACATGACGGCTTTGTGTGTGGTGGATAGTGTTTGTGGGGAGTGAAGGGGAAATTGTCAACGCAGGCCAGCGCCTTTGTCCCTACACCCCCTGCCCTAGCTAATTTTTCAACAACAGATTGCACAAAGCCGGTAACGGCGGCGGGGGCGTCGGTTTCCCGGTGGCGGGTTTTTTGGCTTCTGCCGAAAACCACCAATCAAGCCCGGCATCACAGCCATCACCCGGCGGCAACGGCTCCTGTGCCACACAATGCCGGTTGCCGGCCGGACATTTCAAACGCACATGGAAATGGTCATCATGCTTCCACCAGGGACGGATTTTCCTCAGCCATTGGTGCGACGCCGTCCGGCGTTGGCATAACTCGCGCTTGACGCTGGGATTGACAAAAATCCTGTCCACTTCCGGCATAGCCGCGGCAAGCTCCAACACTTTGGCATTCTCCTGCGTCCATTGTGCAGGGTTGATGGTATCGGCATAAGCCAATACGGAAGCCGCACTCCACGTCTCCCGCTCATTGAGGGTCAAGCTGCGCTTGGCGGCCTGTTGCGACAACAAAAACCAAATATCCACGTCCAGGCCTGTCTGATGGCTACGGTGCCCCGTTAACGTCGGCCCGCCACGCGGTTGCCCTAAATCGCCTATCAGCAATGTCCCCAAACCATGGGAAGCCGTGGCTTGGCCTAAATTTTCAATAAAGCGCTTTAAATCCGGGTGGCCATAAAACCGGTTTCTGGACAAACGCATCACCTGATAGCCCATGCCGTCTTTGGGCAAGGAAACCGCGCCGCTCAAACAACCGCCATTATAAGTGCCGATACTTTGCGCCGTGCCGGCAATATTTACGGGCTGCGAAACCTGCGACCATGGATTGGCCAGAATCCCCGTTGGCAACAATAATGCGGCGGCGACCGCCAAGAATTTTATTTTTAACACAGCACCATCCGATAAAAATACATGGAAAAAAGTTGATTTTACACTACTGGGGGCTTCCTTAAGAACCTGTCCAATTGGTAGCGGAACATGGCCATTGTAGTGGCGGGCGCTTGCCCGCTTTTTAGACACACTCCCCAATGGTAAACACCACCAATCGCGTTTGGCATTGCTTAAAATGTAGGTGTACCCGCCCCGCTTTAGCCTTAAAGCCAATTCACACCAAAATCTGCGCCTGCAACCGCTTGATCTCATCCCTAACCTTTGCGGCCTGTTCAAATTCCAGGTTTTTGGCGTGCCGGTACATCGCCTCTTCCAGTTGCTTGAGTTTTTTGCCCATTTGCTTAGGCGTCATCACATGGTAATCGGCGGTGATGTCCGCCACTTTGCTAAGTGTTTTGCTTGACGTCCCGGAACCCGGGATAGCCACTTGCAAAATGTCCGTGATGGATTTCAAAATCGTCGCGGGCGTGATGTGGTGTTCGAGGTTGAAGCGGTGCTGTTTTTCGCGGCGGCGTTCGGTTTCTTCTATGGCTTTCGCCATCGAGTTGGTGATCTTGTCGCCGTACAAAATCGCCTTGCCATTGGCGTTGCGGGCGGCGCGGCCTATGGTTTGCACCAGCGACACCACCGAACGCAAGAAACCTTCCTTATCGGCATCGAGTATCGCCACCAACGACACTTCGGGAATATCCAAGCCCTCGCGCAACAAGTTGATGCCGACCAGCACATCAAACTGCCCTAAACGTAAGTCACGGATAATCTCGACGCGCTCCACCGTCTCTATATCCGAATGCAAATACCGCACTTTAATATCATGCTCGGCCAAGTATTCGGTCAAATCTTCGGACATGCGTTTGGTCAAGGTCGTCACCAGCACCCGCTCTTTCAAGGCAATACGCTTGTTGATTTCCGACAGCAAATCATCCACTTGCGTGGTGGCCGGACGCACTTCGACAAGAGGGTCAAGCAACCCGGTCGGCCTGACCACTTGCTCGACAAACACGCCGGAATGCTCCCTTTCATAAACGCTGGGTGTGGCTGACACATAAATGCGCTGCGGCGATTTCGCCTCAAATTCGGCAAACATCAAAGGCCGGTTATCCAACGCCGATGGCAGACGGAATCCGTATTCCACCAGCGTTTCCTTACGTGACCGGTCGCCTTTGTACATCGCCCCGATTTGCGGCACGGTGACATGGCTCTCGTCAATAACCAACAGGGCGTTATCAGGCAAATAATCAAACATGGTCGGCGGCGGCTCGCCTGGCGCACTGCCGGACAAATACCGCGAGTAATTTTCAATCCCGGAGCAGTAGCCGACTTCCAGGATCATTTCAATATCAAACAAAGTGCGCTGTTCCAAGCGTTGCGCTTCCACCAATTTGTTCGCCGCTTCCAACTGCTGCACCCGCTCTTTCAGTTCGATTTTGATGGCTTCCACCGCCGCCAACAATTGTTCACGCGGTGTCACATAATGGCTTTTCGGATACACCGTGTAGCGGACGATGCGGCTTAAAACCTCGCCCGTCAATGGGTCAAACAACGACAGCCGTTCGATTTCGTTATCGAACAGCTCAATGCGCAAGGCTTCGTTATCCGATTCGGCCGGGAAAATGTCGATCACTTCGCCGCGCACACGGTAAGTCGCCCGCCGTAACTCGACATCGTTGCGCGTATACTGCATCTCGGCAAGCCGGCGCAGGATCGTGCGCTGGTCGATCAAATCGCCTTTGACCAAATGCAAAACCATTTGGAAATACGATTCCGGCTCGCCCAAACCGTAAATCGCCGACACCGTCGCCACCACGATGGTGTCTTTCCGTTCAATCAGGGCCTTGGTCGCCGACAAGCGCATTTGCTCGATGTGCTCGTTCAAGGACGCGTCTTTGTCGATAAACGTGTCCGACGCGGGGACATAAGCTTCCGGCTGGTAATAGTCGTAATAGGAAACGAAATACTCGACGCTGTTTTCAGGGAAAAACTCCTTCATCTCGCCGTACAATTGCGCCGCCAGCGTTTTGTTCGGTGCCATGATCATTGCCGGGCGCTGCACTTCGTTGATGACATTGGCGATGGTAAAGGTCTTGCCGGAACCGGTCACACCCAACAGAGTTTGGTGCACTTCGCCATCATTCAGGCCTTCGACCAGTTGCTTAATGGCGGTAGGCTGATCGCCAGCGGGTTGGAAGCGGCTGTGGATTTTGAACGGTTTTTCCATAGGATGACTGGTAAGGATTGGGTTGCGGATATTTGGTGTAAACTTGCGGGAAGACTATAGGCATAAAGGGCAGCCCAGCAGGAACCCGGGACTGCCCGAACCGGCAAGTTCAAAACTGGAAGACAGAAACCTAACAAGCTTCTAAAATCAAAGCTTAACTTCATTTATTATGAGTGCAAACCCCATGAACGACAAAGAAGACTTTCAGATTGAGATGCGGCAGTTACAGCAACAGATACAGGGCTACTTACAAGAACATTGGCGATTTTTTTTGGCGGAAGGCATCTTCTTCATCGTTTTAGGGATAGGGGCGATGGCGATACCCCAATTCTTTACGGAGGCCATTGTCATTTTATTAGGCTGGATTATGTTGTTCGGCGGGATAGCCCATGTTGGCCGGGCATTGGTGTTTTCAGACATGCCCGGTTTTTGGTTATGGCTATTTATGGGCCTTTTGCAGATTATCGCCGGCTATCTGTTTATCACCACGCCCCTCGTCGGCGTTTTAACCATCACCTTGCTGATGACCCTGTTTTTTGCCTTTGAAGGCATTGCCAAAATCTCCCTGGCTTTGTTAATGCGGCCCTTGGCCCACTGGGGATTAATGCTTTTTAGCGGTGCCAGCGCCTTGGTTTTCGCGCTGATCATTATCATCAGCTGGTCTGAAACAGCCCATTGGCTATTAGGGGTGTTTTTAGGGATCAACATGATTTTTATGGGGTTTTCCTTAGTTAAAATGAGCTGGCATCATAAAGCCCCGTAATGTAACCCATCGTCCGGTGCCTACAAAAAAATAGCCCAAACCCACCGGTCCAGGCTATTTTGTATTGACCCGATCACGTCCGCCACCTGTTATGGCCTCGGCCGTCATTTGGCATTCATGCCAAAGGTCAGACTGGGATCATACTGAAAAACAAGTTAAGCAATTGCATCCCAAAAAAAGATAACGGCAACGATGAGGCTATTAATAAGGTTGTGAATCCTACTGCTTGGTATATTTCTTTTTTCATGGCCTTAGCTCCGACAATTCAATAGTATTGGCTACCCGATAAACACTTGAAGCAAGTGCTTACTAAAAATACTAGCAAATCTTATGCCATATACTGAAACAAAAAATAATTTAAGAAAATCAAAAAGTTTTAGATTTCTCAGTTATTAAAAAGTAAGCTGTGGGTACGGCCATATCCTTTTACCAAACCAATTTTGCACAGTTAATACCTTTTTTGCAGGGTAACCGGAACAAGCGGGTGGGCAAATGCCGCTTGTTGTGAGCTATCCTGGCCACCATCAGTGTTGCTTAATCACTGACGTTACGCAGTAACGTCTTTTTATTCCCGTTTGCCGCGCCGAGTACCGCAGATTTTGTAGGGATCAGCCCGCAGGGGTGCGGCAGGGAAGCCGCGCATCGGCAGAGGGGCAGGAAGCCCCTTCTGCCGATCCCCGACAAAATCGAGGAGCGCAAGGCAAAAGCGGCAACCGGGCCGCCTTTTCTTTGGATACTTTCTTTTCAACTGCAAGGATGCAGGAGGTAGGGCAACGCAGGAGCAGTTGCCGAGGCGGCGCAAAAGAAAGTATCCCGCTTGTCGGTGCGGAAACCGACTTTAAATGAACTGTCGCGATAGCGACTCTATACCTCATTTTTCAACAAGACAAAAATGACTGCGTAACATCAGTTAATCAATCACACCCAATTTCCGCAATTCCGTACGTAAAGTTTCAATACGCTTGCGGTTCACGCCAAAGTCGCTATGCCCCACCCTAGAAGCGGAACGGATATGGATCAATTCGGCGTCCGCATCCATGACCACATTGATGTCGTCAACGAAACGGAACACCAAACTGGTCGCTTCGGCATGTAGCGTGGTGTGCGTTTCATGGGTGATCACCATGCGGGGTTGCTTTATGATCACTTTCCTTAAGGCCGCCCAGGCTTGTAGCGGGTTGCCCTTAATCTCAAACGGTAAGATGTAATGCTGTTTGTCATGTATCCCGGCTTGGCTAGAGACACAATTAGGGCTGCTTGCACACAAAGGCAATTTTTTATCAATGGCTGAAGCCAGTGTCGGTGTCGAATTCATCATGGTCATTATCACGCTGAAAAAAATAATCTTAAATTTCATAAAGTATGATGGCTAGGGGAGTATTTCACAAGATTAGCTAACAATTTGACACAAACCATGGCGGAGTCAACTGTTATCCCTGGTTTTGATAAGGCGTTTTGGCGGGATTTTTTAACCCCGCTCACAAATAACGTTGTGCAAACTCATTTTCTGGCAGCGGCTTACTGAAATAATAGCCCTGATACCCTGTGCAGTGCTTGTCGTTTAAAAATTGCAATTGCCCGGCCGTTTCGACGCCTTCGGCTATGACCGACAAACCCAGATGCCTGGCCATTGCCAGGATGGTCTCAACGATAACGGTGTCATTGGGGTCGATGCCAATGTCGCGGACAAAGCTTTGGTCTATTTTTAGCTGGCTGATGGGCAACACTTTCAGATAAGACAGCGACGAATAACCCGTGCCAAAATCGTCAATGGCAATCTCAACCCCGAGATTTTTCAACGCCTGCAATTTGGCGACGCTATCTTTGATATTGTCAATAATGATGCCTTCAGTGACTTCCAGCATTAACCGTGACGCCGCAATATGATGCTCTTTCAGGATGCCGATAATGTTGGCCTCAAACTGGGTTTGCTGAAACTCCTTGGGGCAAATATTGACAGCCAAATGCGGCAGCCCCGGCCATTTTTGCAATTGCTTGCAGGCCTCCCGTAACACCCATTCACCTATCGGTATGATCAAGCCGGTTTCCTCCGCAACGGGAATAAACTCAGAAGGCGGCAACAGGCCTTCACGAGGATGCCGCCAACGCAGCAAAGCCTCCGCCCCTAGCAATTTCGCGTTGTTGTCAAATTGTGGCTGGTAATATAAAAGGAACTCGTCCCTGGCAATTGCGTTACGCAAGTCCTGCTCTAAAATCAAGCGTTGGGCGGCACGCTTTTGCATATCTTGGTTATAAAAACTGATGGTGTCCCTACCCCTTTGCTTGGCATGGTACATGGCGGTGTCCGCCTGCTTTAAAAGCTCCCCCGATGTAATTTTAGCCGATTGGCTTCCGCTAGCTTCCAATAAGGTGATGCCAATGCTGGAGCTGATGTGATGGATGTAGCCTTTTAGATGGTAAGGGGCCTGCAATAGCGCCTGCACCCGCTCGGCAAGGGTTAAGGCGCGGTCAAACAATGACCCCGCGTCCCCGGTGTTCAGCAATAACACGAATTCATCACCGCCTAACCGGGCGACGGTGTCATCATCAGTCACGCATTCTGTAAGGCGCTTGGCGACTTGTAGCAACAGTTCGTCACCAATGTCATGCCCTAAGGCATCATTCAAGGTCTTAAAATGGTCAAGGTCAAGATACAACAGCGCGCTGCTGCTATGGTGATGCGACGTTTTTAGAATGGCCTGATCCAGGCGGTCTAAAAATAAGCGGCGATTGGGCAAATTGGTCAGCGCATCAAAAAAAGCCAGCTGGATAATTTGCTCTTCAGAAATTTTCTTTTCAATCGCGATGCTGGCCAGTTGGGCAAGCTCTTGAAGCTCATTGAGCTGCGCTTCGCTAGGACAATGTGGCCTGCGATGGTAAATGGCGAATGTGCCCAGCACTTGTTCCTTTGAAGAAAAAATCGGCTCCGACCAGCAGCTTGCCAATCCGGCTTGTGCGGCCAAACCCGTATAACCCTGCCAATAGGGATGGTGCTGAATGTCCTCGACAATAACACGCTGCCCACGATAGGCCGAAGTCCCGCAACAGCCCACACCGTCACCGATGGCAACACCGTCTATCGCTTGGTTATAAAACTCTGGCAACGTGGGCGCGGCCCCCAAATAAAGCCGTTGCTTGCTTTCATCCAGCAGCAAAACTGAACACAGGCTCCCCGGATACATCCGTTCTGCGATATGCACAATCATATCCAGCACATCCGCCAGCGGCGATGTGCTGACGATAGCTTGCAGCACTTTATTATGGTCATTACGCCGTAGGATAATTTCTTTACGTTCGGTGATTTCTTTTTCCAACTCGCGGGTGCGGAGTTCGACGATCCCTTCGGTTTGCATGGCCCGCCCGGTCAACATCAGCAAACCCAAGCCAATCAGGCTAACCAGCAACAAACAACCTAAAATCAACCACCAAACACTCCAAGAAAGCTCTATCGAATAAAACCGTGGCGTTGCCGTGTAGGCGACATTCCAAAGACGGTCTGCCACCTGCAACCGCATGGTTTTTTCCAGTTTCGGGAAATCCAACGTTAACGCCGGATTACTGTCCCCATCATTAAAAAGTTCGCTATCGCCATCGGTAATCTTCAACGACAGTTGCAAATGCCCAAACTGGCTTTGCACTTCGCTAACCTTATCGCCGACCAGTAAAACGCCCGCAACTACCCCCCGGAGATACTGCCGGCGTTGTTCCACGGTATCTACGGCCTGGTTTGCCTGATAAACCGGCGTATAAATAACGACACCGGGATAATTGCCAGTATCCTGGATAAGATGCACCCTTTCCGTCAGGGTCGTTTGCGCTTTATCCCGTGCCGTTTGGACGGCCTTGTACGCAACCGGATTGGAGCTGGCATCAAAACCAAAGGCGCGTTCATTGCCCCGGTAAGGCTCCACATAAGCGATAGGAAAAGATTCACTACGGGACGGATTATAACTGCCATCAGATCCGTGGATAATGAAAGAGGTGCCTAAAAGGCGTTGATAAAAGGGCCGGTTATCGGCGGTGACCCTAGGGATCCATTCCAAGGCCTGGATATTTTTATGGAGACTGAAAATAGTATGGGTAAACGTTTTGAATTCTGCCGGGCTTATATCCGCCGAACTGTCAAAAAACGCCTTCAAGGTATGGGTAATATCAACGGTACGGTCAAATTCATTTTGCAAGGCATTATTGAGCAGGCTGGCACGTTCATCAAAAAGCGTGCCGATGCGTTTTTGTTCCTGGTTTTTACCCAAATGGAACAACGCCGTCACCAATAGCAACAAAATGACCAGCGGCACGGCAACCGAATTGATCCGGGAGCGCCACCGCTCCCTTGGCGCACCTATCAAGCATAGCAACAAGGGCGCGAAAATCAGTGTGCCTATAGTGTCGCCACTCCACCAAGTCAGCCACCCAAAGCCCATATCTTCTTGAGTGCTCACCCCCCTCAGGTACAAGGTCACCATGCCTATTGATGCGGAAACCATACAACTGACAGGCCCGCCCAAACTTAAGAAGCGCAGGATACTGCCATCGCTAATCAAGGCATTATCAGCACCCACATACCGTTTGGCCAGCCATGCCCCCAACCCGGCTTGCAAAGTGGCGGCAGTACCGACAATGGCACCGATAACCAATGAGGAAGAAACTGTTTGCGGGCTGGAACTATCCAGAAATGCATAGGTTTGGATTAAAAAAGCCCCTAACCAAATACCCGGCAGTACCCGCCATCCGTAAACAAAAATACCCGCCAACGCAACACCCGCCGCGGGCCAAATCGGGCTGGCATGGCTAGGAGGAATGGCAATCAAATTGCCTAAATACCCCGCAAAAAAATACCCCATCCCTAAGAAAATATTAAGCCGCATCATCAACGAGAATAGCCACGCATGAACAAAGTTACAAATAATGGCGATATTCTACTCTCTGTTACTTGTTACCAAAGCAATGCCCCTCATTTTCGGGAGAATCATGCGAAATAGTTCACCAATCAACCGGATTTTTTCTTGGAAGGCGTTTAATTTTCGTTAATACAGTGTGATAAAGAAAAATGGGGGCGGATACTCCCATTCTTCGCCATAATCGACGAGGCTCTTGCAATAAACGGGGTAACCATTCCAATCCCAAACGTTGAAATAGTGGGTGTGACCGTTTGATATTTCCTGCATAAAAGTCGAATACAGCACCAACAGCAGCAGCGAAACGCACGTTAAGCTTATCCTTATTTTGAAAAATCCATTTTTCTTGCTTGGGAGCCGTCATGCTAACCCAAAGCACATCAACTTTCGACGCATTAATTTTATCTATCATGTCATCCAACTCTGCAATCGAGTATTCTGATTTAAAAGGTGGGGAGTAAGTGCCTGCTATGCGGATATTGGGATAGTCCGAAGACATTTTCTGGCGGATTACCGTCAATGTTTCTTCTGTAGAACCTAAAAAGAACACACTTAACCCGCCGATCGCATTTAATCGGCTTTGCAAACCATAAAACACATCTGATCCGGTGACCCGCTCCCGAATTTGCCCGCCCAAAATGCGTGAAGCTAACAAGACCCCAATTCCATCCGGTACCAGCCAATCCGCGCCATGCAACGCTTCTGAAAATTCCTGGTCATTGTCGGCGATGACATAAGAATGGGGGTTAAAGCAGGCCAGCCATAAACAAGTTGCCTTATTTTTAAATGATTCAGTTGATTGCATTAACCTAATTTCAATCTGGTTTACGCTATCATCAATAGATCCGCAATCAACAGAATAGTTGAGGATGGCTTCTTTCATTTTACCTTCACTTGAGATATAAACTAATATTGAATCGGTTGGTTATCACTCACGCAAATTCCATTTTTGGGTTTGTAACGATGGAGCATATATATTTATCAACATATTATAGTTAGCCTCTTCGGTATAATATTCTTCAAAAGCTTTACGGGCATTCTGTGCCAATTGCGCCAACAACGCAGGAGATTGCCACACGGCTTTCACTACTTGAAAGAGCGATTCAGGATTGCCTGGCTCAAAATTCACACCGGTGTGCCCATGCTTAACAATGGTTGGTAATGAGCCGAGATTAGAAACGGCAGCTGGAGTACCAAAGGCAAATGCTTCTCGCACAACCATCGGAAACCCCTCAAACCACTCGGAAGGCAAAACTAACAACTGGGATTGGGCTATTTCCTGCTGAGCCTGTTGGCTACTAACTTGACCTAAAAAATGGATAGGCAAACCCTGAGCCAAATTTTCCAAATGATCCCGCAACTCGCCATCCCCGACAATCTTTAACTGAGGAGCGTTTTCACCCCAAAGAGCCCATGCCTTAACAAGGCTTGTGACACCTTTTTCTGCTGTTAATCTTCCAACAAACACTACGGCTGGAGTACGTTTATCCCAAGCAATAACAGCGGGATTTCCAGGATAGAAGTTAGGTTTGACAAATACTTTTTCGGATGGCAAACCAACGTTAACCATACGTTCACGCTGGAATTCGGTTAGCGCAATAAATGCGTCAACTTGCCTAGTCCACGTTCCCAAGCACCGATGTAATGCAACACTAACCGCCAGTGGCAATGTGGCAATGTGGCTATTACGATAGCAACCGTGCTGAAGAGCAGGCCAAACATTACGATCATCTAAGCACTCGGTACAGACATTTCCATCCCGCATTGGAATGGCAGCCGGACAAAAAATCCGGTAATTATGAAGGGTTAGTACCCGCCGGCTGCAATCGCCAATAGCATGAAAAATTGCCGGTGACAGCAAAGGAAATGTGTTGTGGACATGAACTACATCAGGCCTGAATTTTGCGACTACCGCCTGCATAGTCCGATAACTGTGGTTATTCCAAGGTGTTAGGGCAGCACCAATAAGCTTGCCGATTGCGCCTTGGGCACGGAGAGTATCGCTGTGCCGGGTAAATTCTAATAATTCGTGGCCTCGACTCCGTAACAACTCCCGCTCGGCTTCGAAAACTTGATTTTCACCGGATGGCGCGGCTGAACCGTAATAATTATGGGCAAGTAGGATTTTCATGCTTGCTTTATTGGTATATGAAACCGAGGGCTACGGGCATAACCTAGACCCAGCATAGCGAACTGCAAATTACCAAACCAAGCGGCATAAAGAATAACGTTATCAGAGGACATTAGCAGCAACATCGGAACAAATGCGCTGCTGCCGACATAGAGAAATACAGCATTATCACGAGGTAAAAGCTGCCCTCCACGCCAAGCATGCCAAGCTTGAGCGAGTACAGTACCCAAAAACAACAACATTCCAAGCAGCCCATATTCATACCGAAGCCTTAGCCAATCGTTGTGCGGATGGGGAACGCCAGCGATTTCCTGCGCAATTGCTTCTGTTGTGTTTGCACCATGGCCGAACCAATAAGCATCATTCAACCCATCAGTTAATACCATATTCATGGCCTTACGCCCAGTAGTAACAAAATCACCCGAATTATCTTCTTTGCCACTGAAGTTATTAACCACCCCATCCAGTGCATCTAAGAGTGTGCCTTGACCAGAAAAAAACATCTTTCGCTGTACACGCTCAGTGTGAAAAATTAGGACACCACATGCCATAATAAGAGCTAATGCAATAACTCGCTTGCGGTTGCTGATAGGTGTTAGAGTTAACGGTAATGTCACCGCCATAGCAAGCATTGCTGTGCGGGTATTAGCAGCAACTGGCACCAAAGCCAGGACTAACCACACCCACTGCATCCAAGTGATGCCCGCCCAATACAACGCAACATACCAGCAACCCAATAGCGTCGCTGTTATTGCACCCGCTGCGAATCCTGTCGCATCATATAACTCCCCCTGCGTCAGCAATCCATTAGACATCCCGGCTGCAAGTAAGTAAATAATAGTAAAGATATTGATCCAACGACGTGTCTTGCAAATGAGCTCATCCGTTACCCAAATTGTTGAGAAAGCCATTCCTACCACAACTGGCACCAAGAGCATAATGCTTCGTTGCAAGGCATTGTCGGCTGTTGAAAACGGCACATAGCTAACTACCCAGGCCATCCACAATAACCAAATACGCATAGGAAAGCGAATTCGAGTGTGACGGATAAATACCACAATTACAGCACCCAAAAAAGGGATCATCCACCCTAACACCGAAATAGATATACCCAAACCGCTAGGAACAAAGCCAGGCAGATAACTAACTAGTAGACCTAAAGCCAGAGTTTTATACATTAACGGCACGCGTTGCTTTGACCGTGGGCGAACAAAAGCTTCAATTTTTAACATATCAAAAATTTCCGTTCCGCATTTTGCTTCTCAAGAATTTATCTACATGCTTGCCCCAGCCAAACGGCAAAAATACTATTATTAGCATATACCAATTACGTAATTGCCTAAATCCAAAACGAACCGCATAAATTGCATATTTGCGAGCAAGTTTTATATCCATAAAACGCAATGCCATAACCGACTGCATGCGATACCAAAGCCCAATATATTCAAGCAAACCGGCAATATCAGGTGACAATCCCACCAATTCCCGCAGTCCTTTTCCGACGGTATCCAGTGAATCCGGCCTGCGCTCAATTCCAGAACGACAGAATACCGCTTGGTATGAACTTTCATAAGCAAGCGTATAAGTACAGGCTAAACGCGCCCACGTCAAAAGATCCTCGCCACTGACTATACCAACAGGGAAACCACCAACTTGTAGAATAGTAGTTTTTTGCACGGCCATTGCCGAAGTCCAAACGGGGGGGTCTGACCGTATCGCAACATCAAAGTAGTTTTCCAGCAAGCCACGAGAAAACATTTTGTTATCCGAATAAAGCCGAGCTTGATGTGAAGTTCCATCAGGCTCCTCTATTATATAAGAAGTCGCAAACCATTGGGCTTGTGGAAAATCTCTCCATAACGCCAAAATAATTTCCAAAAAAGTCGGTAACCACACATCATCGGCATCAAGGAAAGTGACTAATTCAGTTCGGGTTTCTGCAATCCCACGATTCCTGGCTGCGGACACCCCAGAGTTGGTTTGTGTTACCAGCCGAATCCGTGGATCATGCAAGGCACTAACCACCCCCCCCCCCTCATCGGTAGAACCGTCATTTACTACGATCAGTTCCCAATCAGTCACGGTTTGCGCCAATACACTTGCTATACTATCGGCAACAGTTGTTACCTTATTGTAGAGCGGCATCACAATGCTAATTCGGGGTTGTAGTTGTTCCTCAACGATAACCGCCACCATTTTCACCATACCACCACATTACCTTTCCAAGCGAGTGCGATGCAATATGTTAAACAATCAACCCGTTTGCGCGGAATTATTTTAACTAGCTCTAACGCACTTTTAACATGCTCATCCATTGAAAAGTCCGACTGAATAATTGCTAATTTAGCTAATAATTGAGCTCGCTCTGAAGATGAAAGTGCCAACACCTTTTCAAGAGAATTTTTTAACGCCTCGGCATCTCGTGGTGGCGACAACAGCCAGCTCATATCGACTTGGTACCCACTTTTGAGCGCACCGACAGTGTCGCTGCCCAATACCAAAGTACCTGCCTCCCAAGCTTCGTTTACGACTAGACCCCATTGCTCGAACTCACTTGGTACTACGAGAGCTGTACAATGCAACATCCACGTCCTTGTGGTAATATTATCAAGTGAACCCAACCACTCGATCGACTCTTGCACACCTAGTTGCCGGGCAGCGGCTTCAAACTCTTCCCGTTCAGAACCATCGCCAATCACAACCAGCGTTAGATTATCATGCTGCAATCTAGAAAAAGCACGAATCAGCACATCAAGACCCTTACGTCGAATGAGCCTCCCAACAAACAACAGATAGGGCTTCTGTAAAGTGCACTTAGCCGTCGTTTCTTCACATACAGTTATGTCTATATCCCCAACAACATCTAATGCAAAACGTTGACGATCAAATGGTATGCTTAATTGGGAAAAATATTCGCCGTGCAACTGTGATGGGAAAAAGCCACCATCATAACAACGGTACAATAATCGTTTGACAATTCGCTTAAACTTACTTCTGCGCTCAGTTATTCCCCAAGCATCATCCATTAAAATCAAGCGCCCTCCATGACGCACTTTGTAGCGCATAGCCCCTGCGCCTTCAGCAAATGCAGGGGCGGGGCTAAAAACTAAATCGGGGGTTAATTCGTACAAACGTAACGCTACTTTTGCGGCCACAATACTATTGTCCAAATCAAGATAATCTTTTCCTGGAAACAGACATTCAATTGGAAACTTTCGGTTTTTGGTGTTTTCAGCATTTGTATTAATAGCACCATAGCTTCGATCAAAATTAGCCACTTCGACTGCAAGACACTTCTTGCCTTGTCCAGCCAAAGCTTCCGCAACTGCAGTAAAACGTGCTTGATGGTAAGGCAACATGCGCTGGTACAAAAATACTACTGGTTGTTTTGAACGGGGGAAGACTGCTTCTTGAGCAAAAACAAGAAATTTAGCAGCCATGCCCTCAATAGTTCTATCGCTTGATGTGGCAAAAGAACCGTCAGAAAGAAAAGCCCGCTTAACTGGATTAGAGATAATTTCAACGCAAGCGTCGGAAATGTGACGGACAGTGTCTTCAACAATCAATCCATTTACGTTATGTTCTACATAAGCCACTTCTGGATTATGATCAGCCCGTTTAGGCAATACAACAGGCAGGCCTACAGCCATTGCGTCCAACAAATTCAAACCTGCAACGCCGGAAACAACTAAACAGTCTGCAGCTGCCAAAGCAATAAACTTATCCTGACCGTACAACGGCCCAGTGAGCACTAACCAAGAGTTGTTTGCTGCCCTGGATTGCAGCACCGACAATCCGTCCCCTCCCCCAATTACCATTATCCTCGCCTCAGGTATTTGCTTGCGCAAGGCTTCCCCTATCTCAATTACTATTTCAGGGCGTTTACGGGCATACCAACTACCTAGAAATACAATGCAAGGATAATTACCCAGATTATATTTTTGCCGAAATAATAGTACTTTTAGATGTTGTGGATATAGACCTTGGGCATCGGTCGTATCAATCGCATTTTCTGTTACACCCAAACGATCTAATGAAAAACCCGCATCAAGCAATCGTGGTAAACAAGCTTCGGTGCATACCAAATTACAATTCGCCATGCGCAACAACCAAAGCCGCAATTTCGCAAATAGCATTGAAAAATGAGTTGGTTGAAAATTGCCGCCATATCCCCACGATATTACGGGGCGGCCTAAAAAGCGACGTAACACAAGTACAACCAAATTAGACAGGCAACGTAGGTTATCGGGGACAATCACAACATCAGCCTCCAACAATTTGCGCCAGGGTAGCAATTGGAATTCGATAGCCCCCACTACCTTAGGCAAGGATACACAATGTACCCAATCCACCCATTCAAGTGCCCCCGCTGCAACACGCTTAGTAAAGGCAGAATTCGGTTTCGAAACCCAAAGCGCAAACTGATGCCCCTGCGTCAGCGATTGCTTGCGCAACTCATCAAAAAGCGACTGACGATAAATGGGCAAAACTCGTTGAATGAATACAATATTCATAACGTTCAACAGACCATTCCATTAACAAAATCTACCATTTGCTGACGATATGCACTTATATCATAGTGTGTGGCAACATGCTGCACGGCCGCCCGCCCCATTTGCAACCGTAACTCGGCATTACTGGAGAGGTTGACTATAGCCTCAGCCAAAGCGGCCGCATTGCCCATTTCAAAAAGAACCCCAGTCTCGCCATCAATAATCACTTCGGCCAAAGCATCCACCTTGCTAGCCACCACAGGAACACCAGCTGCCATGGCTTCCAATGCGCTCAGACCAAAACCTTCCAAACCACCCAAACTTGGCATAGCTGCAATATCAAAGCCCTTGATGGCACTGTAGACAGCTTCACGGGGTAGGCGACCCGTAAAATGGACAACATCCTTCAAACCTAATTGTGCGGTGAGGTTTTGCAATGGAATCCGTTCATCACCATCACCCACAATAACCACACGAAGCAGAGGCAAGCCCTGAGCAGCAAGGCCGACTGCTTGGAGCAAAATATGCCCACCCTTGATTGTAACTAAACGACCCGTGAAACCAATTATTAATGATTGTTTTGGCCAACCCAAATCAGTACACCAATCGCGACAAGGTGCTGCCCGCACCACAGATAAGTCTAATGTATTGGGAATAACCACAACCCTACCCCTGAGATTGTCGTTACCGAAAATACCCTGAGCCGTGGTATGTGACACACACACAACCCGAGTCAACCAATACCGTGCCAACCAGCATAAACGCTTCATTGCCGTGGGCTGAAAGTGACTGGCCGCAACATGCACCGCTGCCACTAAATGCCGCGTTAATAATCTGGCAATTAGCAACGGCAATAGGGTTGGGGTCATATATTGAACCCAAATTAACGGATAGCGACCTTGCAGCAAAACAACAAATAAACTCCACAACAAAGCTAACTGCCCATATATACCCTGAGCACGGGTCTGTTTCAATGCAATAACCCTTAGATTTGCTGCTTGAAAGGTGTGTAACATAACAGGGTCTATTTCATCAAAGTAGACCACGACATCAACCTGCATGCTTTGCGATTTAAATGCAAGCGCGGTTTCATAGGTGGCTACTTCGGTTCCACCAGTTAGCAGGCAAGGGAGAAGGATAGCAACGGATTTTATTTTAGTATCCATTTTGTTATACGCAGCCTAGTTGGGTTCAGGTTGAGAAATAAAGACTGTAGGCCCAATATAAGCCAAACCCTCAAATGTTTTATGTTCATTAAGATACATATCAAAACACTGCATGTTATGTTCCTCTATGAATTGTTGGACATCCTTCCCTGTGTAATGAAAGTCAGACCAAGCGTATGGGTGTAGCTCACAATAAATCTTGCCGACTTTGCCGATTTTCCAAGGAAAGCCATTTAACACTGGAAGCTCTGCACCTTCCACATCAATTTGCAAGACATCAACAGAATCGATTTTATATTTTTCCATCAAAAAACTTAGCGTCACCATATCAACGGAAACACTTTCTGATGATTGTTGATCACTTATTTGACTCTGCACGTCATGCATAGAAATATGTATTTCACCAGCCCGATCGGATACCGCTACACGTTCGCAATAAACCGTATCATTTAATCCGTTCAAACTCACATTCCTTTCCAAAACGGCAAAAGAAAGAGGATTTGGTTCTATTGCAATTATTCTTCCTCCTGTTTTTTGAAGAATTTTTCCAAGCACAATTGCATACGCGCCATGATGAGCTCCAATATCAATTACCACCGCAGGATATTTCAATTCTGAAACATAACCGACCATTGAATGCATCTGTACGTAATCACCATAGCGGCAAATTCGAGAAGTCGCACCCCCCGTTGGCAATCTCAGGTTCCAGAAACTGGGAAACACCGTAGTCGGAAGTAGAATTATATTTTCCCCAAAGACGGTAACTCTTCTACCTCCAATAATATTCCAATAAAACCGCAATACATCAACACCAACACGGTATATGACACTTTTTATGATGTGTACCAAGCCTTTCATATCTTATACGCCTCTATTTAATAAATTTTGATTACAGAAAGTATTGAACAATAGAATCGTTTCCATGGAATCAAGATTTCATATCTTGTGCGTTATATAAGTCATCGCACTTTTAGTCGCAACCTCGGTTCCGCCAGTTAACAGGCAAGGGATGAATATCGCAATATTAGTAATTTTCATCAAGATAAGATATTTTATACATTACTTATTGTTATATTGATCGATTAATACAAAACCAGTCTGGTAATGCGACAATAAAAGGATAAAATCCGATTTCAAATTTATCGACCATAACAACCCGCATTTTGCTTCCCATAATAATTCTGGCAATAGCAATCCCAAAACGTCTAATTAAGGATGGTATTCGATGTGGTAGACGTGGATATTCTTGAATTGTTGCGAATTTAGAGTAACCGTATGATCCACACGATTACCCACATCTTATATCAAGTGGCATAAACCGCTTTGCCGACTTCAATCCCGACAGCATAATGCCGGACTTTCTCCATGCCTTCCCAAATCGCCTTGGGCCCCGGCTTGCCATCGGATTTGCGGCCTAAAAAACCGCCCAGGCGGGCGACCAGCCGCACCATTTCGCCCAGCGGCGGCGGTTCCGGCGGCGGCTTTTGCCGATGCGCCACCATCCAGGCGGCCTGCCATTCTTCGGGGTCGAACACCACGTCACACGGCAGCCCCGGGCATTCCTGGCCAAGCGTCACCAGATGGAGGATGCGCCAGGCAAGGATAAGGTAGACCGCCAGCAACCGCTCCAGCCGTTCCATGCTGGCCAGTTGCCTGGCTTCAACGCGGCAACCACTTTTTAGGATGCGGAAAAAGATTTACCCTAAAGGGCACACGTCAACCAGCCACCGGCAGCGGTACCACCCCACCAGTTCCGCCGCCTGCTCGAGGGTGGCGGCCCCGCGGTTGGTCAGCAACCGCCATTCGACGGCCTTCTCGCCCGGCGGCGGGTTGTCCTCGCGTGCCAGGACCGCCGTCACTTCCAATGCGGGCGCGCCTTTGTGCTTGGGCAAGGTGGCCCGCAGGGCATACAGGCTCTGGCAAACCTTGCGGGCTTTGCGGTCGCCGTTGGCCTCCAGCATAAATTCAATTTGCCCCAGTGGCTGTTGTCGGGCGGCTTTGTCCCACAGCTTTTCGGCGGCCCCGTCCCCCTTTTTGGCCAAGTTGCGGTTATGCCGGGCGCGCAACAAAAAGTCGGCCGCATAGCCACGCCGCCGTGCCTCGTCCATCAGTTCGCGGATGTCGGACTCGCGGTCGCCGACATAGACAAAGCGGCTGTCCGGCACACGTCCGGCGGTGTCGGCCACGATGGTGTAGCCTTCTTTCCAGCGGGTGCTTTCCTTGGGGACAGGGCTTGCGCCTTTGGGTGGCCGCGCCCATTTATGACCTTTAGGTTACATCCAGGCGTCCATCACCCCCAAGGCCAGGCGTTCCGGCGTGGCCATCAGCGTCAGGTGGGCGTACAGGCCGTGCTGTGCCTCGTAACTGAGGCGGCCCAGCCCGGCGATGCCGGGCTGGCTGGTGAAATCCAGTTCGGTGGTGTCCTGGATGCACAGGACCACCGGATGCCCTTGCGCCCTTTGTTCGCTTTTCCCGGCATGGCAGGCCAACAGTTCCATCGGGTCCACGGCGCCGTTTGACAGCAGGCGGTAAGCCGCCTTCGTTTCCGCCCAGCCTTCGGAGGCGCTTGGAATGCTTGCCCTGGGCGAATTTGATAAGCTTTCCATCAGTGACACCAACCGTTTTGTCCGCCGTTTGTCGCCTAATTCTAAGCCCCCAATTCCTGTTGTACCCAACTCATATGATTAGCGAAAAGGCCATATCATCGCTGATTTTGGGAGTTGTGGGTAATCGTGTGGGCTTTAACCACATGCGGATATTAAATAGGGGGCTAATAACGAGTACCGCCGACATATGTGTAAAAACAGGGCGTAGCGGCTAAGATTAGTTGATTATATCGGCAATGTCGGGTCTATAGGCTCCGGAATGGCATTTGAATCGATAATGTAATCGCCAAAACGCTTGATATGGCTTGTGACGTAAGGACTTAAAGTTGCTACATCCTCACGGTTTATCGGAAAACCCTCTTCTTTGAGCATTTTCAGTAGCTTTTCCCCATCCTCACGCAGTACACCATCGGGGGAGGTAAAGCGTTTGGTGTGTGATCCCCAGTTCCCTTGCATAAATCGCTAACCTTGGTTTCACGCTTATTGGTTTAATCCATTAATATCAAGTAAAGGTGAATTTACGGTCGGCCATTTTTTGCAAAAAAGATTAAATTGTTTTTTTACTTTAAAAATAATGAATTACGATATTCAACGTGGCTAAGTGGAGTATTCACTATTTTTTAGGTAATACTTAATATTATTTATTTGGATCTATTGTTAACCTAAGGGAACTTAGTCTTCGCTAATCCAGTATGAATGTTCCCCAATTGCAGATGAGCCATTAGGCAACTAAGCCTAAGTGTTGTTAGTTTATTCATTGCCAAAATATTAAACGGATTTTCAACCAAATTTAACCCTAGGATTCATCGATGCGCACCAGAACAACCCACCGCCCAACTTCTGAGACGAAAGTGACGCAATTACTGTCACCAGCATTGCACAAACTTGCTTTAAATAAGCTTAACGAGATAGTTCGCCTAAAAAATAGATTGCCAGGCATTTACTTTACTGCTCTCTTGGGTCTGGTTTTATTATTATTTTCCCCATCCCCAAGCTGGGCGAATCTGATAGGGCAATATGGCCAGGAACAAGCATCGCCTATTACGGTAAAGCATAAAGGGTTGCTTAACGGGCGGAATGGTATTGGTGTGATAACCCCACTGGCAGCCGTACCCACCTATGGAAAAGTTAGCAGGGTCTTATATAACCAAGAAGCGGGCATCCTAAAGCGCCTTTGCTACTATTATGATCCTGCTAGCAATACCTGCAAGGCCGACCGGACTACGATCACAGCATCCCAACCGCCTTTGCACGGGACTCTCCGAAATGGCGTATTGGTGGAGCCTGTAGGTGATGGGGGATTTTGTAACAATTTTGTTTTACCATACGATGTCGCCTATTATACGTGGACTGACACCCCCTCTTTGGAAGCCACCCAACAAGATTCGACGACACTCAGTTTTCGCTCAAATGTCTGCTCAGGCAATGATTTCGACCTAGCCGTCACCATACAGCTCAACAAGTCCCCCAAAAACCTCGGCCAACCCGATTGCCCCAGTTGTATGGAGGGCAATCCGATCAACGCCGCCACGGGCAATAAATTCCAAACCGAGACTGACTACCAAGGGCCGGCCAACACGGGCCTTGAATTCAAACGATATTACAACAGCCAAGATTTGTCAGGTTCTGTTGTTTTGGGCAACAACTGGCACAGCACCTATCATCGCGGCCTGACTCCGCCCGCGCAAGCCAATGACCCGGTCAAGATCACGGGGGCCGACGGGCGCGTGGACACGTTCAAATTTAATGCCGCCAGCGGTACATGGCTGTCCGAGGCCGATGTCGCCAGCCGCTTGGGCGAACTGAAAGATGCGGATGGTGTACGGACTGGTTGGCAGCTCGTCACGGAGGATGACGACAAAGAAACCTACAGCCCAGATGGCCGTCTTTTGTCCATCATCACCCGTTCCGGCCAAAAGACCACGTTGGGTTATGGTGCGGACAACCGCCTTTCGACCGTGACCGGGCCGTTTGGCCACACCCTGGGCTTCTCTTACGATAGCGCGACCGGGTTGCTCCAAACGATGAGGCTCCCCGACACATCCCTTTACCAATACGGCTACGGTAACTACGGCAATTTGACAACGGTCACCTATCCGGACTTAAAAATACGCACTTACCTCTATGAAAACTCCCCTTATGTCGAGGCCCTGACCGGGATTATCGATGAAGAAAACAAGCGTTTTGCGACGTTTAATTATGATTCCCAAGGTTTGGCCACCAGTAGCGAACATGCCGGCGGCGTGGAAAAGACCACCATCACTTACAACAGCGACGGAACCAGCGATGTTATTGACCCTTATCTCAACTTGCATAGCTACAGTTTCGTAGAACAGTTTGACCTTAAAAAACCCCTCGCCGTCACTGGTCAACCTGTCCCCACCATGGGCAGCAAAGCCGCCAGTTACGATGCCGATGGTAACGTCAAGTCACGCACCGACTTCAACAACAACAAAACCTGTTACGCCTACGATTTGAACCGTAACCTGGAAATAGCCCGTATCGAAGGTTTGGCCCCAGGCAAAGTGTGCCCATCCAATATCATCACCTACATACTGGCAACTGGCACCGTGGAACGTAAAATCCTCACAACTTGGCACAACACCTACCGTTTGCCAACTGCCATATCGGAGCCTAAACGCCTGACCACCTTTGTTTATCATGGCGATAACGGAGCCACCTGCGGCAATATCGGTGTCCTGTGCAACAAAACCGTCACGGCGACCACCGACCCCGATGGCGGCCAAGGCTTTGCCGCCAACACCATCGGATTACCACGGGTGTGGAGCTACACCTATAACAATTTGGGCGAAATCAGCACTATCGACGGCCCGCGCACCGATGCATCGGACACCACCGCTTTCCTTTACTACACCAGCGATGCCAGTGACCATAAAAAAGGCGATTTACGCCGGGTCACGGATGCCGCCGGCAATATCACCACTTACAACACGTACAACCTAAACGGCAGCCCGACCCGGATCACCGATGACAACGGCTTGGTGACCGACTTGCTTTATGATAGCCGCAACCGCCTGCACACCGTGACCGTGTCAGGACGCACCACCACCTTGGAATATAAAAACAATCTGCCCTGGCAGGTCATCACCCCCAACCAAGGCACCATAGAATACAGTTATGACGATGCCCACCGCCTGGCCGGCATCAAAAACGGCGCAGGGGAAAGCATTGCCTACACCCTCGACAATTTCAGCAAACCAACCAAGGAACAGACGTTTGCGGCGGGAAGCACCACCGCGGCCACCACCGTCAACCGCCAGTTCGATGCCTTAGGGCGCTTATGGAAAGTCCTCAATGCCGTCAACCAACTGGTGGAGACCAACCTGTACGACAAACAAGGCAACCTGCTGACCCAAACCGGCAAAGTTGACGCCAACATCGCCAACGACCGGCTAACCCAGTTCGGCTACGATGATTTGAACCGCCTGGAAACCGTCACCGATGCCATCAACGGCCTGACCACCTTCACCTATGATGGCCTTGACCATACCGTCAACGTCGAAGACCCCAGCCTGCACAGTACCGCCTACACCATTGACGGCCTCGACAACCTGCAACAGGAAACCAGCCCTGACCGCGGCACCCGTACCAACAACAGCGTCATTGACGCCGCCGGCATCGCCAGAACGGCGGTGGATGCCCGCAACCACAGCAGCCAATACGTTTACGACGCCCTCAACCGCGTCACCAGCGTGTCTTATGATGACTTCACTTCGGCCAGCTACCAATATGATTTCGGCATCGGCGCATCCGGCCAGCTGAACCATATGGGCGACGCCACCGGCTTCACCGACTGGCAATTTGACACCGAAGGCCGTCTGCTCAGCAAAACCCAAACGGTCACAGGCACGGTGGCGCGCGCCACCGCCTATAGCTACAACACAGCCACCGGACGGCTGGAAACCATGACTTACCCGTCCGGCGCGGTGCTCAAATACACCTACGATGGCGCAGGCCGCCCGTTAACCCTAAGCTATGCCGTCAATGCGTCCTCCCCATTCGTCACCTTGCTCGACACCATCAGCTACCAACCGCTGGGCGGGCTAAAAAGCTACCGGCTCGCCAGCATCATCGGCACTCCCAGCTTATCCTGGGGTTATGACGGCAACGGGCGCATCAAAAGCTATCCCGCCATCAACAGTGCCGGCGCCCTGTCCAGCAAAAGCTTGCTCCGTGACCGCCTCGGCAACGTCATCACCTTGGGCGACACCGGCAGCACCGCCAACGACCAAAGCTATATTTATGACAAACTGGGCCGCCTGACCAACTACAACGCCCCCGCCCTGGCCGCCGTGCACGGCTACGGCTACGACGGCCTTGGCAACCGCGAAACCAAGACCGTCAACGGGGTCGCCACCACCAGCATTGTCAACGCCAACAGCAACCGCCTGGACTCGGTCGGCACCAAGACCTACAGCCATGACGCATCCGGCAACCTCACCAACAACGGCACGCAAACCTTCACCTACGACGCCAAAGGCCGTCTGTCCGGCACTAGCAAAGGCGCGAACACCTACAGCTACGGCATCAACGCCCTGGGCCAGCGCGTCAGCAAGGCCAGCGCCGCCCTCAGCACGGGCGGGCGCGTCTATGTCTATGACGAAGCCGGACACCTGATTGGCGAATACGACACCACCGGTGTCCGCACTCAGGAACATGTCTGGCTGGAGGGTCGCCCCGTGTTCCTGATCGGTGCCGCTGGCGGGGTCTACCCGGTATTCTCCGACCATCTAGGCACGCCCCGCCAAGTCACCGACACCAACAACCTCCTGCGCTGGGCATGGGACAATGCCGACCCCTTCGGCGCCAACGCCGCCAATGTCCAGCCCACCCCAGGCCAAAACCGCATCGACTACAACCTGCGCTTCCCCGGGCAATATTACGACAGCGAGAGCGGCCTGCATTACAATGTCAACCGCGACTACGACCCCAAGCTGGGGCGGTATTACGAAAGTGACCCGATCGGGATTGCGGGCGGGCTGAACACTTATGGGTATGTCAATGGGAATCCAATTAGTTGGATAGATCCTTTAGGATTAGTTGAAGGAAGCCCAAACAATATATTTAAACGCATTTCTATTGATGAATTAGCCCTTGGTTATAAAGGAAGTACCATGTGGTGTTTTGCTTGCCGAAAAGGAAACTTTCCTAAAAACACTAATAAATGTAATAAATTTGTCTATGATGTAACAACTGAAGCAGGGGCAAGGCCATTAGTTAAAGGAAGGCAACCACTCGCTTCAGAATGGGCTACACCTAGTGTAAAAATTCCAAATTGGCGTTCTCTTAATCCTAGCGAGACCCCTCAACCTGGGGATGTTGCTGCATATAAATTGCCTGACGGTGGAACTTCTTATTCGGGTCATACTGGAATAATTACTTCTGATGAATCATCCAATATCAGCGCACATGATGATGCCGTTTATCCTGTTCCTGATCAGTTTAGTGGTAATCCCAATACAAACTACAGAAGATATACAGGGGAATGATTAATGATGGCACGATATATTATTTTTATAATCAGCTTGTTTTATATATTTACGATTCCCTGTTCAGCCGCTGAGTCAATTACTATCCTTTTAGATTTCCAGCAAGGAAAAAAAATCATATATCTTGATGGCAATGTGCTTAAACAAAAAAATATGTATGATGCGCTAAGAAAACCTTTTTATGAAAAAGGAAGAAACAGTGAGGTTAGCGTATTATTCAATTCAAAATTGAGTTTTTCGGAACTTATTGATATTCGCGGACTGTTACAAAAAATAGGTTTTACCGATATTCGACTTTATTGCCTAAGTGACGATAAAGAGAAAATGGTAGAAATCGAAATTAACAAACCAGCGGTTGTTGTTCCGATTTACTCAAAGCTTAACCCGTAAGGCGCATACCGTAGCCGGGTAGGGTGGGCACACGCTTTTCGTGCCCACGCGTACAACGAAGTATTATTGGAACTACGAACAGACTAATCCAACTGTTTAAAATCAATATGTTAATAACAGGAATTTTGCAATATGTACCAATAATACTTCGTATTCTTGCGAAGTATTATTGGTACATTTAGAATAATGCGAAGTATTTTTGGAACTGTTAGTAGGGAATATCCAGTTCCGTCCCTTATCTTTCGAAAGGCGATCCCTAAATGCGCTACCCAAAACCTTGTCAGCCAGAGCGTCACGCTTATAGCGGGTGAGTTTAAACAAACGACACTAAAGTCCCATAGGATTTTGAGCGGTGACAAGGCGTAAACTTCTACTGAGTTGGCTCGCTCACGGCAGATAGGGAATCAATCCAAGTCGAAAGGCTTCTTCTTGGATATCACGCGGCATATGCCGGGCGTCAACGATAAGACCGTTCACTTGAATTAGCCACGCCACTGGATTGGCCGCCATCCTGCTTGGGAGCGTCCAATTTGGATCAGCCTGCCCGGACTTCAATAGCTCCATAATCGCCGTTGATTTCGCCGAGCCTGTTTTCGGGCTGAGGCCAAAGTGCTGGCATAGCTCATCCGCCCGTATGTGCTGCGTTTGGCTCTTGTCGAACAGAAAGTTGACCCGACCCACCGAGTAACGGGTACAGCCGACATACGTGTAAAAATAGGACATAGCGGCTAAACTTAGTTGATTATATCGGCAATGTCGGGTCTATAGGTTCTGGAATGGCATTTGAATCGATAATGTAATCGCCAAAACGCTTGATATGGCTTGTGACGTAAGGACTTAAAGTTGCAACATCCTCGCGGTTTATCGGAAACCCCTCTTCTTTGAGCATTCGCAGAATCCGCGTCTGATCCACCACATTCTGGAAGATAACGGCATTAGCCACCAGATCATTATACTTGATGACTTTTTCCTGCTCTTCGGGATCGTTGTCGGCGATAACGCCATCACCACCGAAAAACAACCATTTGGAAAATCCGTTGTACGCTTCCACCTTATTTGTGGTCGCCGTAATCTGTTCGCGTAATTCCATGTCAGATATGTAATCCAAAAGGAAGAGGGTACGAACCACTCTGCCTAATTCCCTGAAAGCCTGATATAGCCTATTTTTACGGCTATAGTTGCTAAGTTTGCGTAACAAGGTCGATGATGAAACCTTTCCAGCCTTGATCGATAGGACTACCCGTAGCAAATCTTTCCAATGAGTTTCGATCAACTCCCAGTCGATGACATCCTTGAACAGTATATCGATATGTTTGTAGGTAATGTCCTTGCCGGGCCGGAAAAACACTAAATCATGCCAATTTCGGATGCGCGGCATTAGTTTTATGCCCAACAAATAAGACAATGCAAACACGGGTGTCGACTGGCCTTGGGTGTCAGCATGAACAGTATCCGGCTGTATGTCTGATGTATTTTGCAGCAAGCCTTCAATGATGTAAATAGCTTCCCATACCCCGCAAGGTATAAAATGACTAAACAATGCCACATAGGTATCGGCAATATGGTGATAGGCAATGCCGCCATAACCGCCGTAGCGGATATGGTATTCCGCCAGTAGGTTTTGAACGTATATATCTAATTTCGTGCCGTCTGCGGCAACTGATTTTCCAGTGCCCCACAGTTTTGGCAATTCAAACGTATGGTAGTGGTTGATAATGTCCTTAATCGCTGCATTTAATTTATTGGTATTAGCATGTCGGCGGTTGATGAAAGACAGCATGTGTGGCGTGACCGTACCGCGTAGATGACGCGAGGCTTGTGCTGGCCCTAGATTGCAACCATAGGTGAATGCGGTGAGGATATACCGCTCTCCAGGGTTTTCGATCTTGGGATCAGAACCTGATAGCGGCCCAAAATGACGATTCCATCCTGTCCAATGGGCAACATTGCAAAGCACGTCAATTACGTTACGTTCATCCATCCGTTGCAGTAAAGCCGCTTCGAGCGCACGGGCCGAGGCTTTCGGTTCGCGGGGTTCGCTCCGTTTCAGAATCGGCATGCCACTTTCATGGAGCCCTAGTACTCAGTCATTATTGTTATGTCGAGTTACAGCCCCCATATGATGAGTTTATTCATTACCCCATGGAACTGGCAATTGGCGAAAAAATACATTGTACGACTGACAGAAGAAGAACGTACTGATTTGGAAAGTTTGATTCATAAAGGCAAAGTGGCTGCCCATAAAAGGCTTCACTGATGTGTCAACATTTTTCCGGACACAATGTTAAGCAGCTTTGTGCCACAATTCGTAGTTTATGGGCGACAAGTAACCGTTGGCGGAATGTAGCCGCTCACGGTTGTAAAAGACCTCA
>Ga0082335_1000271_pt1 | contig 135642 bp, 129 predicted proteins | sample Subgrocontami58m_FD_72375 | JGI IMG/M metagenome (GOLD analysis project Ga0082335, IMG submission 72375) | Subsurface groundwater microbial communities from S. Glens Falls, New York, USA - GMW37 contaminated, 5.8 m (SPADES assembly) (version 2) ...
GCCTGTATGCGGAAGTTACTCATTATATTGAATTCAATGCTGAAGAATAACACTCCGTGGAATAACTCAAAGTCTCTTTGTGTAATAGGAGCACGCGACTAGTGTTTAAGACAGTTGCTACGATTATTGTTTCCTGTTGGAATAATGGAAATCTCCCGTAAGTCACAACCGTGAAGAAGAACGTACCCCCTTTTAGATGAGCTCTACGATAGTCAGGCATGGCGACCTTTTACGTTATGGTGGGTTTCGTCCTTCAGCGCAAGGACTCTACCCACCCTACGCGACTCGTTTTCTCAGGATGTGCGGTTCTTCAGCGCGAGGGCAGCGCACGCTCTCACTTTTTTGCTACGGTCGGATTCAGCAATATCAGCCAATAATGAACTTATCAATTGTACGTCTCGCGGAGCAGATACTCTGGTTAGAACACGAGCTAGGCCGTGAACCGCACTGTCTCGGCCTACAGCAAACCGGGCTTGTTTTGCAAGACGGGCGAGAACAGGCAACGCTTCTGGCGTATTCCAATGGTCTCCCAACAAATCGCCCGCCATGAAAGCAGCATGTGCAGATTCCGACTTTATTGTTAGCAAATATTTCTCCACTAGCGATGGTATCTCCTTTGCAAAACCACCTCCTTCGGTTGTTTCCTGTACGTGGTCCAAGAAACAAAACAATGAAAAGTGGACTTCACGGATATTCCTTTCGGTCGTCGTCCTGACCCAACGCCTAATTGAACTAACAGAATCAGGAATCAATGCCACCATACACTTGGCAGCGGCAACTCTAGCTGACTCAATGCCACGAAAATAAGTGGTGCTGAATATTTTGTCGCAGAGTGCCAATAGGCGACGGCGGTCATTATGGCTTAGTTTTCTAACTCTATCATGAATACCATCAAACGAGCCGACATAGGGATCAAGTGATAATATATTCTGGATCTCTTTAAGAATCAGCTGCGGTTGTTCAATCATGTTGCCCCCGTTTCGTCGTGTTTATCCGACCGTTCGGCCACTTCTGGCGTATCTCTTTTTCTAGTCCACTAATGTTTCCATGCTTATGATCAATTTCACTTTGGATTGCGCCTCGTTCCTTTGGACTCTTTGATACTTCTAGCTGGTGCTCCAAGCCTTTCAATTGCTGGCGTGCTTCCTCTAATTCCGCTACGTGTTTATCGCACTGGGACTGACTTTTGGCGCCATTCGATATGTCTGGGTTCGTGTCGCCTTTCAGCAGTAGAAGACCGGTTATTAGTGCGGCTGCACCAGCAGCCGTCACGTCGGCAGCGGCTATCCCCAAGCCAGCCAGTATTACTTCCCAGGTCAAGCCACCAACTACAAGTTCTGCGGCGGAGACCGTCGCATAACTAGGCTGCATTGGCACAACCGGCTGCGATGGTCCCAGTGGTAAGTCCGGCTCAGGAGATCCGGTCTGCTGGTCTAGCTCATGCTGTATCCAGTCCTCGTAAATATTTCCCCAATCGTGGTAAGGCGTTTCAGGTACCGGCTCATCATCGGGCGCCCAATACCAATTTCCCTGACCATCATCGACATAGACCCGACCCGTCGGGTCTATATATCTCAGGGGATTGTTTACCACATATGAATATCTATTAAGTGTTTGTGGATTGGCAAGATTCTGTACCACCGTATCTGCGCTGATAAACCGCCCAATGGCCGGGTCGTAGTACCGTGCGCCGTAGTAGTAAAGGCCGGTCGCATCCAGTCTTTGTCCCGTAAAGAGCCTGTCGGTAGGCATTGTACCATGACTTTCTAAACGGTCTCCAAATGACCAATACTTTAATCAACCAGCGGGTGTGATGGCAGGTATCTCACTATCGTCCGGCTCAAAATCGCGATTTTCCAGCCACCTGGAAAAACCCTTGCTTTTCAACCAGTCTAGCGCTTTCCTGGTGTCGCTGGCCACCTTCGCCTTGTCGCACTGCTTGAGCCTGTGTTTGAACAGCCAGTAGGAGAATTCCTTAATCTCGGTCAGACTGATTGAATTGAGTTGGGGGTATCCCATCTCGCTCCTGAAATGTTTGAGCATGATAGTCTTGGTAGAGCCGTAGATTCTCCTGTATGCCTCGTTAGTGTTGTCCTTGTCCCTGTAGTGGCCGGCCGCCCACCTCTCCTTGCGTACCTCTTCTTCCACAGCCAGCACGAGAGCCTCCTCTACGGTGACGCCGTAGAAATAGTTAAGATATTGATGGTATTTAATGCTGCCGATTAGTTCCTTGAATTGTTCTGCTGGTAATTCCAGGGGGGGGTTGCTGTAGAAAAGGAGGGCCGTTTTCTCGGAGTCGGGGAGCAGGTCTTTGACTGTCAGACAGAGGCGTTCGGCCAATAACAGCCAGTCGAATGCTTCCCCTCGAATGAGATATTGGTAACTGCGCCCGTCGAGATTTTCGTAAGACGGAGACCACTGCCCGATAGCTTCAAGCAGGGCGAGATACCAGTGCTTGCCGCCCTTGATTGCGTGCTCCATTTGTCTGATTACTTCGGCTTCGCCGGAGGGAGTCAGCCTGTCATCGGGTTTATGCTTATCTTTATCTGTCATAATCAAACCTCACCCTTTGCAAAAGGGTGAATGAGAGGATTTGAAATCCCCTTATTCCCCATTTTTCAAAGGGGGAGAATTGGTGTCCGCCTTCAGCTTCTCATAAAATTCAAGTCGACCGGTAGTCACCAGCTCGGTGATTTTCTTACTGATTGCCTCCCCCACCCCCGGCACCTCCCTCAATCTGCCTTCTCTGGCCATTTCCTCTATGCTTTTCGGCCAATCCAAAATAAAACCAGCCGCTTTCTCATAAGCCCTGATTTTAAAAATATTCTCCTTCTTCACCTTCAGCCTGACAGCGATATCAATAAATACAGCGGCTATTTCAGCGTTGGTTAGGGACATAATGTCACTCTTTAGATGCATGGCGGTTTTTGTATTTCTTACCTGGGCCGCCGGACCGGGGTTGAAATCAAGTTGGCCTTTTGTTGTAATCTCCTACCCACCTTACTCTCTTGTTGCCGCGGACAGCATTAATCAATCTCCTGTCCAGCGTCCATAGCTCGCAGCCCTCCAACTCGGCTACGGCCAGATATTGCATATCATAGCACACAGGAAGGTTAAATTCCTTAGCCAATTGCCAGGCTTTTTGGTTCATTTCCTGTCCTTCGATAATCCTGACAGGTATCTCCGAGTAGAAAGCAAACAGGCGCTCGCCCTCGGCAGGTAAAATATGATTGAAATAGACATTCTTTCTGAGTGATGAGGTTACTTCAGCGTGGAACATCGGCGGGGCCACCAGGTCTATTGCTCTTTCCGTCCAATCTTGCCAGAGACTGTCGGCTTGTATACTGTGTATGTCGGCCAGCAGCCAGGCCAGCGCCAGGCTGGCATCAACGCAGACACTACCGGACTTCTCTGTCACGTTCGTCCCTCAACTCACGAATTACGGTCTCAGCGTCGAATACCTTGCCGGTCCTGGCGTGTATCTCTTCCCTCAATTTTCTCATTCTCTTAATAAGATTAGACCTGCTTCCGGGTTTCATATTTGTTCCCCCTTTAAAAAAACTGGGTTCTATGTTATTCATTCGCTCTTGCCGCATCTCGCGTATTTCTTCAGCAGTATCGAAGGGCTTTGCTCCCCCGGTTTGCATCTGTTTGCTGATGTCCGCCGCCTGTTCAAGAAAATCCGCCTCCGGCTCAGCCCGGTATTTGACGGCTGTCTCCCGGCAAAAGGTTGTGAGATCATCTCTTTTGATGAAAAGTTGGTTGCCCAGTTTTTCGGCAGGCAGCTTGCCTGCCCAAATCCAGCGTCTCACTGTTTCCATGTTTCGCCCGCACTCCCTGGCTGCCTGTTTGACACTGATAGTCTTTTCTTTGTTTGATTCAGGCATATTACTGTTACTCCCATATATGTATTGTAGTAGTCTACACCTATATTATCACTTTGTTTCTCTTTTGTCAACCCGTGTAAACGTTTTTCATCAAGGTCGGGTTTTCATTACTGGCTTGGTTTTCTGCGCTTTGGTATTTGAGTCTGGGAGTTGGAATTACTGGCTGTTAACGCCCGTGGCAATGTTTGTATTTTTTACCTGAGCCGCAAGGACAGGGATCGTTGCGGCCTACTTTCTTGCCGTCGGCTTTTTGAGCCTGTTTGACGTTGGCTCTACTATTAGCGGCTGCAACCTCGGCCATGGGCGTTGGAGGGACTGCCTGGGCGACTTCCTGTTTGACGATGCCGATGTGGAAGATAGTGTGGCTCACATTGTTACGGATGTCATCTCTTAGCCTTTCCCACTGCTCGGCGCCAAGGTTCTTGTAGGCATCCACAGCCTTCTGCTGTTGCAGACCTGCCCAGCCTGCCTGCAATCGCTGGTGGTCCATTTCGGTCAGGTGGTCAATCCATAAGGAGTCTATAGTGCGCAGCATTATCATCCGCTCCACCACTCTCATGCCATCAGAGCCAATCTCCTTTTCTTTTTGTTCGTAGAGCGCCTCAGCCTGTTCGTCCAGCTTCTCATTAATATCAGCAGGTTTGAGAGAGGCGAGCGATTCAGCATTAAGCTCTTTTGGCAGGGGTAGGATGGTGGCTGCTTCAGCCAGCATGGCCTTCGTATCCGGATCTTCGTATTCACCTCCGGCGTGGGAGGCAACCAGACGCCCCAGCTCTTCCCTGACCATTGACAGGATGTTAGTTTTAAGGTCGGCGCCGCCGAGTATTTTTCTCCGTTCATTATATATAAGTTCCCGCTGCTGGTTGACCACATCATCGAACTCAACCAGTTGTTTGCGGATATCGAAGTGGTAGCCTTCTACACGGGTCTGGGCGCCCTCGATTGACCGGTTAATCAACTTATTCTCGATTGGCGTGTCCTCATCCATTCCCACTTTTTCCATAATCCACTTTACACGCTCGCCGCCGAAACGTTTCATGATGTCATCTTCCAGAGAGACGTAGAAACGGGAGTGCCCCGGGTCGCCCTGCCGTCCGCTGCGCCCCCGGAGCTGGTTATCGATGCGCCTCGCTTCGTGGCGCTCCGTTCCGATAATGAAAAGCCCGCCCAACCCTATTACTTTTTCATGCTCCTGTTGCCATTCCATTTCACTTCTGCCGGCGGGATTACCACCAAGTACGATATCCACACCCCGTCCGGCCATATTCGTGGCGACCGTAACCGCTCCCACCCGTCCTGCCTGGGCGACTATCTCGGCTTCCTGGAGGGCCTTTTCAGGCTTGGCGTTAAGCACCTTGTGGTTGATGCCCCGCCGCTTCATCATCTCGCTCAGGACTTCCGATTTTTCGATTGACACCGTGCCGATAAGCACAGGCAGTCCTTTTTTATTAAGCTCCACTACCTCATTCACCACAGCCTTGAATTTAGACTTTTCGTCCTTATAAATGCGGTCGGAAAAATCATGGCGAATCATTGGCTTATTAGTGGGAATAACTACTACCTCGAGCTTGTATATCTTGTGGAACTCTTCTGCCTCTGTCAGAGCTGTGCCTGTCATCCCGGCCAGTTTGGCGTACATTCGGAAATAATTCTGGAAGGTGACCGTGGCGTAGGTCATGCTCTCCGGCTGGACCTTCACATTCTCCTTGGCTTCTATCGCCTGGTGCAGCCCTTCGGAATAACGCCGGCCGTGCATTAGACGGCCGGTGAACTCGTCCACAATTATTATGCTTGGCTGTCCGGATTTTTCGTCCGCGCCGATTATATAATCACGATCTTTTTCGTAAGCCGCCTTGGCTGTGATAGCATTTCTCAGGTGATGCACCAGATGAGCATTTTCTGCATCGAAAAGAGTGCCTGATTTTAGAATATTGTCACGCCGTAAGGTTCTTTCGGTGCTATCATAACCGGATTCAAATATCTCCTCGACAGCCTTTCCCTTTTCACTCATCTTGTAATCGGTCTCCGGACGCAGTTGGGCGGCGATTCGGGCGAAGATTTGATATTCCTGGGGAGATTCCTGGCGCTGGCCGCTGATGATAAGCGGGGTGCGGGCTTCATCGATGAGGATATTGTCTACCTCATCGACAATGGCATAGTTCAGCGGGCGCTGGACACACTGGTTAAGCTCAATTACCATGTTGTCACGCAGATAATCGAAGCCGAATTCGTTATTGGTACCGTAAGTTATATCAGCCTGATAAGCCTCCCTGCGTGAGACCGGCCGTAAAACCGGCCACCGGGCGTCTGGGGATTTATACTCCGGGTCATAAATGACGGAGGCTTCGTGCTGGATACTGGCCACGGAAACGCCTAAAGCATGATAGATGGCTCCCATCCATTGATGGTCGCGCTTGGAGAGGTAATCGTTCACCGTTATCAGGTGGCAGCCTCTTCCTGTCAGAGCGTTCAGATAGACGGGCAGTGTAGCTACCAGGGTCTTACCCTCGCCGGTTTTCATCTCGGCGATTTTCCCCTGGTGCAGGACAATGCCTCCCATCAGCTGGACATCATAATGTCGCTGGCCTATCGTGCGCCGGGCGGCTTCGCGGACTGCGGCAAACGCTTCCGGTAACAGCTCATAAAGGACATCCTCTTCTACTTCACGCTGCTCTTTCTGAAGCTGGGCGATGCTCTCTTCAACTTGCTTGCACTCGGACTCTTTATCTTTCTTTTCTAATTCGTCGAGTATATCCGGCAGGCACTGGCGGGTTTCCTCCAGCTTGTCCTTCGCCTGCTTCAATTCCTCTTTAATCTCGGCGGTTGCCTCAGCCAGCCGGGTTTTAAATTCGGCAGTCTTGGCTCGCAGCTCGTCGTCACTGAGTTTTTTGAACTCGTCTTCAAGCTCGTTTATCTCATCTACCAGCGGCTGCAAACGCTTTATTTCTTTTTCATTGGAATCAACCAGATTTCCCAACCACTTCAACATACCTGAATTCTCCTTATTTCTGACTGGTTTTAGGAAGGCTACGAGTCTTAATTGAACATTCTCCTCTTCCGGGAAAGTTTGAAGGGGCGTTAGCCCCTTCAAGGTAAATTCCCCCTCTCCTTTAGGAGAGGGGGCCAGGGGGTGAGGTTACATCATCCTATTGCTCAAACATGGCTCCTACGGATTGTCCCGTGTGTATACGGCGTATGGCTTCACCAAGCAATGGAGCAATCGATAATACGGTTATCTTACCCAGCTTGTTCTTGCCATTGACCGGAATAGTGTTGGTAACCACTACCTCTTTGATGGGGCTGTCATTTATTCTTTTAATGGCAGGGCCGGAAAATACAGGGTGAGTTGCGAAAGCATATACCTCTTTGGCTCCGCGCTGTAAAACGACCGAGACAACATTCGTGAGAGTTCCCGCAGTGTCTATCTCGTCATCGACGATGAGCGCCCGCTTGCCTTCAACGTCACCGATAATGTTAAGCGCTTCCGATTTATCATCATTGCCCAGCCTTCTTTTTTCTATGATTACCAGCGGAGTATTTAGGCTGGCCGCAACATCCCTGGCCCGTTTGGAAATACCGATATCGGTAGCGACGACCACAAGGTCGTCCAGGTTTTTCTTTCTAAAATACTCGCGCAGGATATACATAGCGGTCAGTTCGTCAACGGGAATATTAAAAAAGCCCTGAATCTGGGCTGCATGGAGGTCTACTGTCAGGACGCGGTTAGCGCCGGCTACCGTAAGCAGGTCGGCTATGAGTCGGGCGGTTATCGGCACACGCGGCTGGTCCTTTTTGTCTGAGCGTCCGTAGGCGTAATAGGGGATGACTGCGGTGATGCGTGTAGCCGAGGCCCTCTTCAATGCGTCAATCATAATCAATAGCTCCACCAGACTCTTATTGACCGGAGAGCATATAGGTTGAACAACAAAAACATCTCGCTCACGCACATTATCTAGGATTTTTACAAAAATATTTTCATTGCTGAACTCAAAGACTTCACAATTGCCCAGCGGCATACCCAGATAGTCGACTATTTCTTTTGCCAGGCCGGGGTGAGCATTGCCGGTAAAGACTTTCAACTCATCCACTATTAATTCATCCTCCAACTCTTAATTACAGAGATATTATAGCACTAATTTGTGTCTACCTCACCCCCCTGAAAGAACTGAATCCCTGTCATTATGAGCATAGCCAAGAAGAGGGGGCAAAGCCCCTCTTAAATGGTTTCCCCCTCTCCCCGATTACATCGGGGAGAGGGGGAATAAGTGTGTGAGGTTAATATTTAACTAAACTTTTACCATAAAAGGCAGCACCATCGGTCGGCGCCTGGTCTGGTCGTAATAGAACTTGTTCAGGGTATCTCTGATCTTGGTATTGATAAAGCCCCAATCAGGCGGCGATTGGGCGTTACCGTGGTCCAATACCTTAGCCACCAGGTCGCGGCTCGCCTCTATCATCTCAGTGGACTCTTTGGAATCCACAAACCCGCGAGAACTGATATCAGGGCGCCCCACCAGTTTGCCGGTCTGCTGGTTAATGGCGATTATCACCATCACTATGCCGTCTTTGGAGAGCATCCTTCTATCCCGGAGAACGACACTGCCGATGTCTCCGACACTCAGGCCGTCGACATAGACATTACTATAGGTAACTTTCCCTGTTCTCTTACCCGCCTGCTGATTTAGCTCCAGGACATCGCCATCTTCGAGCACAAAGATATTCTCTTTGGCAACGCCCACAATTTCAGCCAGCTTGGCATGAAAGCTAAGGTGACGGTATTCACCATGCACGGGAACGAAGAACTTTGGCTTTATAAGTGACAGAATCAACTTGAGTTCTTCCTGGGCGGCGTGACCGTGAACATGAACCGGCGCTACCTTACTGTATAGCACCTGCGCTCCCTGTTTGAACAGAGTATCAAGGGTCTTGTTAATCAATCCCTCGTTACCGGGGATAGGACCGGCTGAGATAATTACGGTATCGCCGTGAATAATGTGGAGCTGGGGGTGGTCATGGTTGGCAATACGGACCAGAGCTGAAGTCGGCTCACCCTGGCTGCCTGTGGTGACAAAAATAGTCTTGTTGTGGGGTAAACCATGCAGTTCGTCCAGGCGCGCCAGCACTCCCTCCGGCGCGTTGAGATAGCCTAACTCGATTGCCATGTGAACCGTATCGGTCATGCTGCGGCCGATGATAAAGACCCGGCGCTGGTACTTGGCGGCGGAATCGATGACCTGCTGAATGCGTGATACCAGTGATGAAAAGGTGGTGACGATTACCCTGCCCGGAGCCTCAGCGATGACGCGGTCCAGGGTTTCACCGACCACTTTCTCCGATGGCGTGTATCCAGGCAATTCGGCATATGTAGAATCAGAAAGCAGCAGTAAGACGCCCTGCCCCCCTAACTGGGCCAGCCTGGAGAGAGCCGTCGGCTCGCCACAGACCGGCGTATAGTCCAGTTTAAAATCCCCGGTATGAATCACGGTGCCAATCGGTGTCTGGATTATCAGTCCGGCGGAATCCGGGATGCTGTGGCATACGGGGAAGAATTCAACTCTAAAGTTACCCAGGGTAACCTTTTCACCGAAGGGCACTACATGTAATTTGGCTCCGGCGGACGCCCTTCGTTCTTTAAGCTTGACTGAGATAAGGCCGATAGTAAGCTTGGTGGCATATACGGGTACATTAAGCTGAGGCAGCAGGTAGGGCATAGCGCCGACGTGGTCTTCATGTCCGTGAGTGACCACAATGCCTCTTATTTTTTCCTTGTTTTCCAATAGATATGTGATGTCAGGTATTACCAGGTCGATGCCCAGCATTTCTTCTTCGGGGAACATCAGGCCGGCGTCGATGATGATGATGTCATCTTTATACTCTATCGCCATCATGTTTTTACCGATTTCACTTAACCCGCCCAGGGGAATTATCTTGAGTTTGGCTTTTGGCATTCTTACGTTTTTAAACCTCTTCTTTTTCTGGTTTTGTTGATTTAATTAATTCTGTATAAATCTTGGATATTGCTGCGCCCCTCTGAGGGAGGACTCGCAATGACCGGGTAATAATTTTAATCCTTAAAACATCTTTAACTGTTGTTGCTGAGCCTTCGGTTGCGGCGCCGGTGGAGGGGGCGGCTTTACTTCCGGTTTGGACTCGGTCATAATTCTCGCCTCGGCTAACAGGGCCGGAATCTTAAGCATATCGGACTCGATCGTCTGGCGCAGGTTTTGCTGATGAAGCGCAGCCGCCGGATGATACATAGCAAAGTAGAGCACCCCATTCTGTTTTTGCGCCGTGCCGTGAATCTTACCGATGGTCTTTCCCGGAAAAAACATTGCCATGGAATAACGCCCGAGGGTCACAATCATCTTGGGGCGAATTAGCTCAATCTGCTTATCCAGCCATGGCCGGCAATTGGCTATCTCATCCGGTAGGGGGTCGCGATTGTTCGGGGGACGGGTCTTAATGACGTTGGTGATATAGACTTGCTGGCGCTTCAAATTGACGGATGCTAATAACTCGTCAAGAAACTTCCCCGCCGGTCCAACGAAAGGCCGGCCTTGCTGGTCTTCATGCCAGCCTGGCGCCTCACCAATAAACATGACATCAGCGTTCTCTGCCCCTTCACCCGGCACAGCTTTGGTTCTTGATTTGGCAATTTCACACTTCTCGCAAAGTGTGATTTCTTTGTAAAGTTCAGTCAGCGCTGACATTTCTTTCCAGTAATTTGAGAATCCGTTTGATAAACAACCTTTCTATCATGATAGCACGCCTAATATGTCAAGTCAATTTTAGATTGGGCCGTAACCTGTCGCCCTGACCGCTTTTAGCTTGTATGTGGACTTTCAGACGAAATGTTAAGCAAATAAAAGCGGTCATCGTCAGGTTCAAGGTAGTAAATACCCTTAGCCTTATCACATACTTTCCCTTAGGTACTATTCAGGAATTTAGAAGTGAAAATTCAGAACCCCCCTGATTGTTTTTCTGGATTCACCTGGTTTATGCTTGAATTAGGAAGTTGTAAAGTTATTATCAGGCAGGACCAACTGATAAACAGAAGCGTTTACTACAACACCATAACTTATCCGGGACAGTTTATTCAAGTTTAAGGAGGATTAGAATGATGAGCAGGAAAGTTTTTTGGCTGGTGACGAGCAGCTTGATGGCGCTATCTCTGGTGATAGCAGCCTGTAGCCCGGCCACCACTCCCCCTCCCCCGCCCACGCAAACTACCCCACCTTCTCAAACTACTCCAACTCCAACACCTGCCCCAGCTCCAGCTACTCCGGTACAAGAACCCCCACAGAAAGAAGCAGTCACGCCGGCTGCGGATGTACCTAAGTACGGCGGCACACTCACCATCTCCACACCTACCAGCCCACGCCCCAAAAACTTCCCTGGCGTCGATATAAATGAGCAGTTTATGAGCCAGGACTGGACGAGAGGCCCGGCCGGCAGCAATTTGAACGATTTTGCCGCCGGAGCTCACTCCCTGGAAGACTCTATGATGCCTGTTCTCGCAGAAAGCTGGCAGATGCCTAAGCAGGGCGTCTGGATACTGAATATCCGCAAGGGTATGAAATGGGCGCAGACGGGGTTTCCAGCCGCGGCGGTAACGAACGGCCGTGAGTTGACGGCTAAGGATGTCGTCGCTAGTTTTAATTGGCAAATCAATGAAATGCCCAGGTCCTGGATATGGGTCAGCCAACCGGCAATAGCCAAAGCGAGCAGCATCAACCAGACTGGTCCCATGCAGGTGACCATCAGGACTCCTGTGGACTACTTAACGTCATGGACATGGCTCATTCAGGGTGCTGGATACCACCGTGTCTATGCAGTCGATGTAGAAAAAAAATACGCCCATCAATTGATATATCAGGGTGAGGGCTGGCCTTACGAGGAGTATGTGGGGACAGGTCCCTGGATAACGAAAGAGGTAGTCGCAGGCTCATTTATCAAGCAGGTGAGAAACCCTGACTACTGGGGTACCGACCCAGCAGGTCCGGGCAAGGGCAACCAGGTACCCTACATAGATACCATTAATACACTATATCTAACCGATAGGTCGACCCAGTTGGCGGCTCTGCGGACTGGTAAGTTAGACTTCCTGGGCAGCTTCACCCGCGACGAGTGGAAGAGAGAGACGGAATTAACTCCGCGCTATAAATCAGCCAGCACCTTGAACGACACAACTCAAAACCGGGTCTTCTTTATGAGAACGGATAAGCAAGACAAGCCTTTCAAAGATATCAGGGTGCGTCAGGCGCTGATGTACGCTACCGATTTCAATTCAATCAAGGACCAGTACTACGCGGGCGCTGCTGAGATAGACGTCTGGCCGCTGAACAGCAACTTCAAAGCCACCGCCTACACGCCCTTAAAGGACATGCCAAAGGAAGTTCAGGACCTCTATACCTATAATCCGGACAAGGCGAAGGCTCTCCTGAAAGAAGCTGGTTATCCCAACGGCTTCAAGACCTCGGTAGTTGTTGAAAACGCCAGCAACAATGTTGATGACGTTTCCATCTTCAAGGATATGTGGAAGAAGTCCGGCATCGAACTGGTAATCGACATCAAAGAGACTTCGACCTTCACCAGCATCCAGGCTACCAAGAACTTCGAGGAGATGCTCTACCGATTCAATTACAGCAACTTCCCTCAGGATTTTTACTTCACCAGCCGCCGTGGTAATAGCTCGAACAACCTCAGCTTCATCAACGACCCGGCTGGTTCAGACCCGACAATCGAAACGGCCTTCGCCAAGGCTGACTCTGCCATGATGGTTGATATGCCTGCAGTCTACAAGGCAATGAAAGACCTGAGACCTTACGTCATGCAGTCGGCAGCGGTTATTCCCCGCCCGACTCCCTTCACCTACAACGTCTGGAATCCCTGGCTGAAGAACTACTACGGATTCGCCGCCACGGGGTACAAATACCACTGGATAGACAAGGCTTTGAAGAAATCGATGGGCTACTAGATGGTGGCCGGAAACCGGAACTAAAACAAGAAGGGAAGTGGAGGGCTCAGCCCTCCACTTCCTTTTCAGTTAGGTTGCACTGCTATGGTAGCTGCCGGTGAAGCGGTTCACCTTTCCATTATATAGGGTGTTGACAGCAAAAGTGCCCCGTTGTAGACTTCACAAAGGGGGTTATGATGAGTTCTTTACGTCAAACTGATGCGGAGATTTACCAGGCTATCGAGTTAGAGAAAAAGCGCCACCGTGAGACAATAAACCTTATTGCCTCAGAAAACTATCCCAGCCGGGCTGTCTTTGAGGCTGAGGCTTCCATTTTGACCAGTAAATACGCTGAAGGTTACCCGCGCCGGCGTTATTACGGCGGCTGTGAGAATATAGATAAAGTGGAGACTCTGGCTATCGAGCGGGCAAAAGAACTCTTCCACGCCGAGCATGCCAATGTCCAGCCTCATGCCGGCTCTCAGGCCAATATGGCCGTTTATTATGCCCTGCTCAAGTTCGGAGATACCGCTATGGGCATGAGCCTTTCCCACGGCGGACACCTTACCCACGGTGACAAAGTAAGCTTCTCCGGCAAAAACTATAATTTCATCCATTATGGGGTCAACCGGGAAACAGAGCGAGTCGATTATGAAGAGGTAGAGCAGCTTGCTGTAAAACACCAGCCCAAGCTGATTGTGGTAGGGGCCAGCGCCTATCCCAGAATCCTTGATTTTGAGCGTTTTCGTTTTATTGCCGATAGGGTCGGCGCTAAAATGATGGTGGATATTGCTCATACGGCAGGCATGATTGCCGCCGGCTTGCACCCCAGCCCGGTGCCTTACGCGGATGTGATAACCTCGACAACTCACAAGACTTTGCGGGGGCCGCGGGGCGGTTTTATCTTGTGCCGTAAAGAACTGGCCGCGTCTATAGATTCGGCTGTCTTTCCTCAGACGCAGGGCGGCCCTCTTATGAACATGATTGCCGCTAAAGCGGTTGCCTTTCATGAAGCCTTGCAGCCCGCCTTTGTCGAATACCAGAGGGCTACTCTGGAAAACGCCTTGACCCTGGCAAACGAACTGAAAAACCTGGGGCTGCATCTGTTGTCCGGGGGCACGGATACTCACTTACTGCTCATCAGCCTTACCAAAGTAGGCATTACCGGCAGAGACGCTGAAGAACTTCTGGGCAAGGTCGGCATCGTGGCTAACCGGGACAGCATCCCCTTCGACCCGCTCTCGGCTTTGAAAACCAGCGGCATCAGGTTCGGCACCCCGGCAGTCACCACCCGCGGCTTCGGTATGGAAGAGATGAAGCAAATCGCCCGGATTACCTTCAAAGTAATCACCAATCCGGGCAACTCGGACATTGAGGAGCAGGCGCGTCAGGAAGTCAGCCGGATGTGCGCCCGTTTCCCGATTCCCGGCATCGATAGCTAGTTTTGGGGATAGGTTAACCATTAACTATGGCTAAGAAAAAGTCTAAATTAGAAGACCCATTCTCGGGAAAGCGGGCAAGGAAAAGTCCTTTCCTGTGGCGACTGGTGCGCTTTTTCTTCACACCTCCAGGCTGGTACTTCACCCTGATAGCGGCCGTCGCCGTTATCATCTACTGGCGGTGGAAGGCCATCGTCTCCCAAACTAATTATCTTGTTGATACTACGGTTAGCCTGTTTGGCTGGGGGCTGGTCTTTGTTATCATCGGCTTAGGGTCTTTGGTCTGGGTGTTCTGGAAGCAGAAGCAGGCTTCGATACTAAAGCGCGGTAATTACTGGATAGGCGCTATCGCCCTTGGTATGGCTGTCTGGGGGATACTCGGCTTTCTCAAAATTGGTGGCAGCATTGGCGCTGGCATCATTTCCAGCCGGGATTTTGCAGGTATTCTCCGAATCATAGGTCTGATTGTTATCGGCCTGATTCTGATATCTCCCAAGTCCTTTTTCCGGCTGGTGACAAAGTGTGGCGTCTGGCTTATTAATCGATTTAAACGAAAGGCTGGTCCGGCGATACCGCAACAGACGGCGTCTTTTACTGAGCAAAATGCTCTCCCGTCTCCAACAGCCACTAAGCCTAAACCATCGGTAGCTGCCGCGGTTCCGGCAAAACCCGGAACTGCGGAAAAATTGGCGTCTTCATCAGAGCCAAAGAAGAAAAAAGCTCCTGCTACCCCCTCGACACCCCTGGAACTCCGGCAGGTGGCTCAGGAAGTCTGGCAAAAGTATGGTGAAGGGACTGGTGGCGTAATTGTTGATGGCTGGCGCTTGCCTCCCATTGACATCTTGGAGCGGTCGCCCGAGGTCAAGTTCAGCCAGGCGGATAATGAGGAAAGAGCCAGGCGCATCGTGGAAGCCCTGACCAGCTATGGCGTCGAGGCTAAAGTTGTTGAGATAAACGCTGGCCCCACGGTGACTCAGTTCGGCCTGGAGCCGGGCTGGGACCGGAAAATGAAGGATGTCAAAGTCAAGGATAAAGACGGCAAGGTCACTACCAAATCCGAGGAGATTTCCAAGACCCGGGTTAAGGTGGACCGGATTACCTCGCTCTCGAATGACCTTGCCCTTGCTCTGGCCGCCCCCAGTATCCGGATGGAAGCCCCTGTGCCGGGAAAATCGATAGTCGGCATCGAAGTGCCGAACACCGTTTCCAGCCTTGTCAGCCTGCGGGGGGTCATTGAAACCAACGTGTTTCAAAAGGTGTTGTCCAAGGCTAAGCTGGCCGTCGCCCTGGGTAAGGGGGCCGGGGGCGAGGCGGTCGCTGCCGACCTGGCAAAAATGCCACACCTCCTTATCGCCGGTTCGACTGGCAGCGGTAAGACCGTCTGTCTGAATACTATTATTTGCTGTTTGGTCTTGAATAACACTCCTGCCGATCTCCGCTTCATTATGATTGACCCCAAGCGGGTTGAACTGACTACCTTTAACAGCATTCCCCACCTGGCGGCTCCAGTCATTGTCGAGGCGGATAAAGCCGTGCTGGCCCTGCGCGGACTGGCCATGGAAATGAATAACCGTTACAAAACTATGGCCGCGGCCGGCAGCCGCAATATTGAAGCTTATAATAAAGGAAGGCAGGGCTATGATAAGATGCCCTTCCTCGTGCTTATCATAGACGAGCTGGCTGATTTAATGATGACCGGCGGGGATGAGGTGGAGCAGATTCTGTGCCGTTTAGCCCAGCTCTCCCGTGCGGTCGGTATTCACCTTGTCGTCGCCACCCAACGGCCTTCTGTAGATGTAGTTACCGGCTTAATCAAAGCCAACTTCCCCACCCGTATCAGCTTTGCTGTTACCTCGCAGGTGGATTCACGCACTATTCTGGATATGGTCGGGGCTGAAAAGCTGCTCGGCGCAGGGGATATGCTCTATGCGCCTACCGAAGCCGCCAAGCCCAAGCGCTTGCAGGGCTGCTACGTCTCGGATGCCGAGGCCGAGAGGCTTGTCTATTTCTGGGGCAACCAGCAGAAGGAAGCCCTGGCGCCTTTGCTCAAGATTGAAGAAATGGCTGCGGCAGCAGCTTCCGGTAAGGACGGCTATCCTGAGGACTCGCTCCTTGCCGAAGCCAAACAACTCGCCCTGGAGCACGAGCACATCTCCACCTCTTTCCTCCAGCGCCGCCTCCACATCGGCTACCCCCGCGCCGCCCGCCTCTTTGAACAACTTCAGGAAGCCATGGGCAAGGATGAGGACGGGGATGAAGACCCGGAGGATGAAGGCGAAGAAGGGGAGGGGAAGGAGTAAAGCGAAGGGGAAGAGTGTTCGCTGGGACTACCTGATTTCTCTCTGCCAGAAGCGTGCTTCAGAAATTATTGACATGGCTGCTGCTTCAGAATTGGTAATACCAAATTCATTTAGTACATTCGTCAGCTTACTTCGAGAATTATCCAAGGCGAGCTCTTGAAGCTTTGGGTTACCAAGTTTGCTTTCTATTGAAGATTGGTTCAATCGAATAATGGCCAGGTCGTTTTCGCTTACGTATTTACGGGCCAACCAGCCGATATCTCCCTGACTTATTATTTTCGCTACTGTCGTCGTCTGTGAAATTCGCTCTTCATCAAATAAGTCCTCTAACGGTATGACCTCTCCGATATTTCTATGGATTTTATGCGTAGCGTTATTAACTGGCTGGTAAGGGAGGTTATTCATCCAATAGGCTTTCTCTCTCAAATCAATCAATAAGAGAAACTTAAGCTTACAATATCTGCCTTTAAGAATCTCAGTATCGAACCACTCATGGAGCGAATTCCTATCGATTATTTTCTGGGGCACGTTTCTTGGGGGTATTAAATATATTCCCCCGCCGAGAGATTTGCAATTGTAACGTTGGAGTTCCTGAAACACGAATTGTTCGCTTTTCCCATAAGATGTACCATCAGGGACCTTTTGAAAATAGACGCAGATAAATATCGTACTTAGAGGTTTATTATAATTATCAATTAATTGGTTAATTAATTTTTCCGTTGACAGTCCACTTGTTCTTATTTGTTCGAAAATCGAAAGTTTCTCTACTTCTGTATTTTGTTTATCCGCTTGCAACTGAGTTATTTCTCTTTCTTTGTCGTTTAATAATTCTATTAGACGCCTGTTATTAAGTTCAAGTATTTCTTTCCCAGTCTTTTTCCCGAACAGCTTGTCGAGGATATTGCTTATTACCCAACCAACTATCGCATCTATAATCGGTCCCATGCACTCCACCTGTTAGATTACTCTGCCATTTTATTTGGTTCTTTTGAACACAGCAGATGAATTGTAACAAGTATAACATAAAGCGTTCGATAGTCTCAGTTCTCCTTTCCTAGTAGAAGAGGATTATATCTCCCTTGTTCACCCTATTATTTCATTCACGCCTTCGATAACTTGACCCAGTTCCGCTCGTGACAGCCGACTGACAAAATCCCCCTTAGTCCCATTTTTCAAAGTGGGATACCTGAAATAGAAAGGGTATGATGAAGGCATCTTCCCTTGAAAAGGGGAGACAGGAGAGAGATTTCCTACCCCATAATCTCATTCAACCCTTCGATAACCTGAACCAGTTCCTCTTGAGACAGCCAGGCGACAAAATCTCCTGGCTTTCTTTGAATTTCGGTGCTACGATAATCACATGAAATGGAAATCCCTTTCAGGATTCTTGAAATTTGTCGGCTCGATTTGTCCGGCACGGAGAACGAATGTCTCACGAAACAAATCGAGAGCATCTTTGAATCATTTGATTTACATTTACCCCGTTTCAGGTGAAAAACAACTTTTGCAAATTTTTGAAAACGAGTAAAAACGAAGACGAATACCCGCTTTACTAATCTCATGGTACCAGCGTAATATCCGGTCATGGCAAACATCTCCGCTTACTGATATAATTTCCATACTGGTATGAGTAAGGTAATAATGAAAACAATTGGAGAAAATGTTCGCCGCCTCCTGAGCGAATTACCGCTTGGCGTAGAACTGGTCGCCGCCGCCAAAGGCAGCCGTCCGGAAGCGGTTCTTGAGGCGGTCGAGGCTGGCGTCAAAATCATCGGAGAGAGCTACATCCGGGAAGCCGAAGCGGCCAGGGAGTTAATCGGCAGCAAAGCTGAGTGGCACCTCATCGGCCACCTGCAAAAGAACAAGGTAAAAAGGGCAGTGGCGCTCTTCGATATGATAGAAACCATCGACTCGCTTGAAATCGCCCGGGAAATCGACAAGCAATGTAAACTCCTCGGCAAGGTGATGCCCGTGCTCATCGAGGTTAACAGCGGCAGGGAGCCGCAAAAATCGGGCGTCTTCCCCGAGGCCGTTGAGCAGCTTGCTGGAGAGGTTGCCGCCTGCGGCAACCTGAAACTGATGGGGTTGATGACGGTGGGGCCTTATTCCAGTAGCCCGGAAGAATTACGGCCTTACTTTGCCGAGACGAGGCATCTCTTTGAAAAACTCAACAAACTTGGCTTGACTGGCATTGAGATGAAGTACCTCTCGATGGGCATGTCCGATTCTTACAAGGTTGCCATCGAGGAGGGCGCCAACATCGTCCGCATCGGCACCATGATTTTTGGGGAGAGGGGTTAGAAAATGAATCAAGGTTCAAAAATCAAATATCAAAATTTGTAATTTTTGAGATTATATTTAAGATTTGTTTAGGGTTCAGATATTACGATTTAGGATTTTGGTGTGGGGTATAATAGTTAAAAAGGGAGGGGAACAGTGCCTTCTATCATTGCCTTCATCGGTCACTCTGAAGCGGGGAAGACCACCCTTATAGAAAAATTGATACCTGAGCTGAAGTCGCGGGGTTACCGCGTGGCCACCATGAAGCACGCCGCCCGGGAGAACAGCCTCGACGAGCCGGGTAAGGATAGCTGGCGGCATATTCAGGCCGGCAGTGAAGCCACCATCCTCAACACCCGGGAAAGGGCGATGCTCATCAAGCCGGTTACCCCGGAGACCAGCCTTGAGGAAGTCGCCCAGCTCTTCGGAGAAGACCCGGATATTATCCTGGCTGACGGTTTCAAGGGGAGTAATGTTCCCAAGATTGAAGTCCACCGCAAGGAGATTGGCCCGCTCCTGATGGACGTCAAGAAGCTGATAGCCATCGCCACTAATGAACCGCTGGATACCGGGACCCGGCAGTTCAATATTGATGACGTTAAAGGCATCGCCGATTTTATTGAGAAGGGCTATATCAAACCCCAGGGCGACCGTCTTGCAGTTTATATAAATGATGCACCGGTTACCCTGACCAGGTTCCCCAAAGAGATTATCACCAATATCCTGACTGCCATGGTTTCCTCATTAAAGGGGACTGGCAAGGTGACCAGCCTGAAGCTCTTCCTGAAGAAGAAGTAGCGATTTTGGTCCATTCCGGCGAAAGCCGGAATCCAGAGTTCAAGCTTGGTCCGGGAGACTTGGATTTCCGACCCGGTCGGGAATGACGGAATAGCTTTGATTGTCCAAAATACTGGGCTTCTGTCACCCTGAGTCCTTCCGCAGAAGTACGAAGGGTCCTTCGGCTGAAGGATTCCTCGCTTTGCTCAGAATGACATCCGAGCCATAACCTTGAGAATAGAAAATGCGGTAGGAAATCACGTTCTGTGGAATTCCTTCTCCAACTGCCCTGTGCTGAGCCGAATCATGGTCGGACGGCCGTGAGGGCAGCTATTGGGGGTGGCTGTTTTCTCAAGCTGACGCAGCATCTCCCTCATTTCATCGTCGGTCAGCGATTGTCCCGCCTTGATAGCCCCGTGGCATGCGAAGGAAATCATCATCTTCTCCCGCCATCCGGCAGCATCTCCGCCGGCCAGGGCATCGAGCAGTTCCCGTAGTGCCGCCGCCCAGTCTTTTCTGTGCAGTAACAGGGGCACCGCCCTGACCAGGTAGCTTCGTTCGCCGAACGGTTCTATTGAGAAACCGAACTCAGGCAGGTCGAGATAGCATGATTTAAGGCCGGAATCCTGCTGGGGTGTCACCTCAAATGTGGCCGGCTCCAGCATTCCTTGCACCTCCACGCGGCGCTGCTCACTTTGCCTCTGTATCTGCTCGAAAAGAATTCTTTCGTGGGCGGCATGCTGGTCTATAAGGTATAGCCCCTCCGGTCCCTCGGCAATGATGTAGCTGCCTGCCAACTGCCCAAGCAGCCGCAGCGCCGGCAAAGATAAGGAGGGGGTTGTGGAGTTTGTGGAGTTGGTGGAGTGTGTAGAGTTTATGGAGTTCGCGGAGTTAGCAGGATGTGACGCACCGGCCGGGCGGTAAGCGGGTTCGGTTGAAGGCGGCGACCAGAAGGATGGACGCGGCTGGGAAGGAGCGCCGTAGGCGGTGGCCACCTCCTCGATTCCAGGTACCGGCGCCTGGGCGATTAACGCCTGGCGCACCGCTTTCTGGACGGCGCTGAATATGAGTCGTTCGTTCTGAAACTTGACCTCGGTCTTGGTGGGGTGGATATTAACATCCACCTCGCTTGAGGGGAGGGAAATATTGACCACTGCCACCGGGTGTCTGCCCGTCATCAGCAGTCCGTGATAGGCCTCCTCGACTGCCCATGAAAGAAGCCGACTGTTAATCCAGCGGCGGTTGACGAAGAAACTGAGGTAATCGCGGTTGGCCCGGCTGACTGCCGGCCCGCTGACCATACCGCTGACTTTTATTGGTGAAAGTGCCGGCCCTGCCTGCCAATCGGTCTGGCTGTTGCCCAGTTCCAGCATTTCCCGCGCTATCTCTAAACCGTAAATCTCGCTGATACTATCGATTAATTTCCCGCTCCCGGGAGTCCGCAGAGCAGTCCGCCCTTCGGATGTCAGTGTGAACTTAACCTCCGGGTAGGCCAGGGCGTACTGGCTGACTACGTTAGCGATGTGCCCGTTTTCCGTGGCGGTCGATTTCAGGAACTTGAGACGGGCCGGCACGTTGCGGAGCAGATTTTTCACAGTTATAGTGGTGCCCTGCGCCCGTCCATGGCTCCTCTGCTCAACTGTCACGCCCTCTTGTAAATTAAGATAGCTGCCTGTCGGTTCGCTGCCAGACCAGGTCGCCACCTCAATTTGTGATACGGCGGCGATGCTGGGTAGAGCCTCTCCCCGAAAGCCGAGACTGGAGATGGACTCCAAATCATCCAGCCCGTTTATCTTGCTGGTGGCGTATCTCTGGAAGGCGAGCTCCAGCTCGGCGGCGGCAATGCCCGACCCGTTATCAGTGACCCTTATCAGTCCCACCCCACCCCCGCTCACTTCGACAGTAATCTGGCTGGAGCCGGCGTCCAGTGAGTTTTCCACCAGCTCTTTCACTACCGAAGCCGGTCTCTCCACCACCTCCCCGGCGGCAATCCGGGCGACTACCTGTGGCTCTAAAATTCTAATCGGCATGTTACTCCAACTATACACGCTTCCGTGTAAGATGTCAAGGGGATGAGTAAGCCTTATTTACAACATTCTAGCAAACTACTAGAATAAAGACCAGGTAAAATAATCGGGCTGAAAAGTGTATTTATTCACTGAGGCTCCGATGATTGGACTGCGTTAGCTCTTGCTATCACTAATAACTCTGGGTCTGGTCTTCATTCTCATCGCCGTCAGGCGGGTGGGATTTATTAGGTTCCGCATCTGGCAGATTATGCTGCTCGGCGCCCTGGGCGTTCTAGTCACCCGGCAGATTTCTCTTACTGAAGCCGCCAGGTCGATAAACACCGATGTCATCCTTTTTCTCTTCGGCGTATTCATCGTCGGTCGTGCCCTCGAAGAAAGCGGCTATCTCGCCCATCTTGCTGCCATGTTTTTCAGTAGGGCAAAAACACTAAATCTGCTGGTACTTTCGATTATGTTCGGTATGGGGGTACTATCGGCCCTGCTGATGAATGATACCGTAGCTATCATCGGCACCCCGGTGGTGCTGGCGCTGGCTAAAAAGTCGGATATGCCGCCCAGAATATTGTTGCTTGCCCTGGCCTTCTCGGTGACTATCGGCAGTGTGATGAGCCCCATCGGCAATCCCCAGAATTTGCTCATCGCGATACATGGAGATATTGCAAATCCCTTCATTACATTTTTCAGGTTCCTCTTTCTGCCTACAGTGATAAATTTGCTCCTGGCTTACTGGCTGCTCAGGCTGCTTTACAAGAAGCATTTTCATAACAGGGTAATCGTTTACGATAAAGAGTCAATTAAAGATGTTAATCTAGCTAACCTGGCCAGGGTTTCACTGATTTTGCTGGTGGCGTTAGTGGTCCTGAAAATCACCATTGTATTCATGGGTTGGCCGGTCGATCTGAGGTTGACCTACATCGCTCTGATCGCCGCCGGGCCGGTTATCCTGGTGAGCCGGAAAAGGTTTGGCATCGTCCGCCGCATCGACTGGTCTACCCTGGTTTTCTTCGCTGCCATGTTCGTCCTGATGGCTAGCGTCTGGAATTCGGGCTATTTCCAGAAAGTGATGGAGTCACTGAAGATAAATCTGGCTTCAAACGGTCAGATTATGTTGGTCGGTGTCTTCTTGAGCCAGCTTATTTCTAATGTCCCTCTGGTGGCTTTGTATCTGCCGGTTCTGGCAGGCATGGACAGTTCGGTAGGCAACTTGATGGCTCTCGCTGCAGGCAGCACTATAGCCGGCAACCTGACCATTCTCGGCGCAGCCAGCAATGTCATTATTATCCAGCAAGCTGAAAAGAGTCAGGGTGTCACTTTGACCTTCTGGGACTTCGTCAAAGTGGGCGCGCCCCTGACAGTGATGAATGTCGCCGTTTACTGGCTGTTCCTGTCCCTGGTCAGGCGATAAAATTACTGCCTGGCCGGGTATCGCTTCAATAATTCGTCAAAGGCGCTGAACCATTTTATTTTGACATCGTCAGGCCAGGTAGGGTCGAAAGAAGGGAATTTGTCGAGCAACATTGATTGCCCGGAAGATGGCTGGACATTTTTCGGCACCCCATCCAGGTTCATTGGAATTGCCAAGTTCCGCATTGCTTTTTGTCCTGTTTTCCGGAGGACGCCTTTGCTGCTGGTAGTTCCGGCACTGGAATGCGCGGACCGGACACGTTTTGTGACAAAAGGAGACAGGCTTGTTCCGGCACTCGAAGCCAGCGAAATGAAGAATTTGATGCACTTGCGGCCGACATCCTGGGTAAGCTGAAAATTGTCGTGAAAGACCTCTTCCAGCTGGGAGTAGGTGGCGTTTTGCAGGTCTAACGAGCTTTGGAGAACGAAACCATAAGCTTCGAAGGTTATCTCTTTGAGCGCCTTCGGCCTGTCCTCCCCACGGGCAGAAGCTACTAACTTCAATTCATCGGTCGGTTTTCCGTTACCATCGACGAGATTGAGAAAGCGGAGCGCCGCCATCAATTGAGTACCTGTGCTTCCGGATAGCGTTTCCCCCCAGTAGCTGCGGTCGATTCTGGCCGGCACCTGTTGCTGCAAGCGGCCAACGAAATTCTCGAATGTGCGGTACGATATGTAGGGCGGTAAATGCTTTCTGCTCTGATCATTAGTCATGGCGCACCTCTACAACCGCTTTGGTATTTGTCCAATATTATATAGTTTATGGAACTGCTTTTCAATAGTGGAACTAAAAAATATTTCCGTTATGGAATTGCTACGGAATTCCAATGGAACTACGTTTTAGTATTTGGAACTAGAAAGGACAATCTTTGACGCCTGTTATTGGCACGAGTACCATTTAAAGTAATTAATAAAAAAAGGAATGGAGGTAACGAAATGCCCACACCAATCGAGTACCAAAAGGTCATGACAGAAATCGTCTATATCAATCTACCTGGGCCGCAAGAACCCTCTCCGGGGATGACCGGCGGGGAACTGCTTCACGGTTTTCTGGCCGAGATTCACCGGATACCGAACCTGGAGCTTCAGAACTATATCCTGGGATTGTCTAATAAATGGAATGTTCGCTATCGCGAAGGCGGCAGAATCAAATAATGCCTCGGTATCACCGGTATCAAATTGGCGGGTACAAATTTATAACAATTAAAAATAATAAGGAGAAAGAAGATGAGAAGAATCAGGCTGGGTGCTATCGATGTCGGCACCACCAAAGTATGCACGATCATGGCCGATAGCGGGGGAGCCAGCGGGCTACGCATCCTCGGGGTTGGCATCACGCCGGCCGAGGGGATGCATAAAGGCATGGTTGTCGATGTCAACATAGCCAAGAACTCAATTCGCCAATCGGTCGCTCAGGCAGAGCAAATCGCCGGTTACAAGCTGGAATCGGCTACCATCGGCATTACAGGACGGCACATCACCTCCACAAACAAGCAGGGGGCCATCGCCATAACCCGGCAAGACCAGATGGTACGGCCGGCCGACCTGAGACGTGTCCTTGAAGTTGCCCAGAGCGTCCAGATTCCCAGTGAAAACAAGCTGCTTCATGTTATCCCGAGAACCTATAAAGTGGATGGACAGGAAGGGGTCAATAATCCCGTCGGGATGCATGGCTTCCGGCTCGATGTTGAAACCCATGTCATATCCGCGGCGATAACTTCAATCCAAAATATGACCAAGTGTATCCGGGGCGTCGGGATAGAGGTTGATGACCTGGTTCTTGAGCCGCTGGCCAGCGCTGAAGCTGTTCTCACCCCCGAGGAAAAACTGGACGGCGTTATCCTGGCCGATATCGGCGGTGGGACCACGGATATTGCCGTGTTTAAAGACAATACTGCTTATCATACCGCTGTTCTCTCTGTTGCCGGATATCAGGTGACCCGTGATATTTCTGTCGGTCTTGGACTATCCTTTGAGATGGCGGAAGAAATTAAAAAGAAGTACGGTAATGTAACCACCGCGGACGATGATGGACAGGAGGCTGATACCAAAATATCCCAGGAAGGCCAGACATTCACATACGGGGATCTCTCCGATATTATTCACATGCGGGTTGAGGAACTGCTGCGCCTGATTACCCTGGAGCTGCCTCAGAGCAATTCTGCCAGGCTGGTTCCAGCCGGCCTGGTGCTTACTGGCGGAGGGGCCTGTCTGCCGGGTATTGCCGAATTCGCTGAAAAAATAACCCATCTTCCGGTCAGGGTGGGAGTTCCATTTGGACTGGAAGGTGTTTCGGATTCTCTACAACACCCGACTTATGCCACCGGAGTCGGGTTGCTCCTCTGGCAACTGGGCAAGGACAGCCGGCCAACCGAAGCAGTCAAAGAAACAGGTTTGCCCGGATTCGGCGCAAAACTCTTGAATTTCTTTAAGTAGGTTGCAGGTGTTTTGAGGGTAGTAATGGAGGTATTAAAATGTCCAAGTCAGGTTTTGTGCCTAGTCCGGCGAAGATTAAAGTGATTGGTCTGGGTGGCTCTGGCTGTAACGCCGTCACCCGGATGGTCAGGGAGCAAATCAGGGGTGTTGAGTTTATCGCCATGAATACCGATGCCCAGCAATTAGAGGTTACAGAAGCTCCGGTCCGAATTCAAATTGGTGAGCGCCTTACCCGGGGTCTGGGCGCCGGCGGTGATAACACCGTCGGCAGAAGGTCGGCAGAAGAGAGCCGTGATGAGATTAGAGAAGCCGTTATCGGGGCAGACATGGTTTTCATCACTGCCGGTATGGGCGGTGGCACCGGTACTGGCTCGGCCCCGGTAGTGGCTGAGTTTGCCAGGCAGAGCGGCGCTCTCACTATCGCCGTGGTTACCAAGCCCTTCGGTTTTGAAGGCGTCCGCCGCAATAAAGTGGCTGAAGAAGGGATAAATAATCTTATGGCGCAGGTAGATACCCTGATTATTGTCCCTAATGACCGCCTGCTGGACCTTTGCGACCGTAAGACAAGCATAGATAATGCCTTTAAGTATGCTGACGAAGTACTGCAGCAGGGCATTCAGGCAATCACTGAAGTAATCACCGAACCAGGGCTGATTAACCTTGACTTTGCAGATGTCAGGGCGATTATGAAGGACGCCGGTCCGGCCTGGATGGCAGTCGGTCACGGCACGGGTCAGAACCGCGCCGTAGATGCGGCCAGGCAGGCATTAGCCAGTCCTATGCTGGATGTGTCTCTCCATGGCGCGACGGGAGTCCTGTTCAATATCACCGGTAGTAGCGACCTGTCTCTATGTGAGGTCAGCGCTGCTGCCGAGCTTATCAGAAAGTCTGTCGACCCTGATGCTAACGTTATCTTTGGCGTCGCTGTCGACCCCAATATGAATAGAGATGTCCGTCTCACCCTCGTCGCTACCGGCTTCGCCAGCAAGGAAGGAATGGCAAATGCCGCCAGGGAGAAAGAGCTTAACAAGTTATTGAAAAATACCAAAGAATCGGAGCTTGATGTTCCTTCCTTCGTCAGGCAGAGCGCTATCCCGGGGAGGTATCATAGTCCGAGCTAGGTGCATGAGTTATTGCAGTAAACTGGTTATTTAATGTGTTTGACGGCGGGGCGAGAAAAGAGTCTTTGACATCACTTCTCGTCCAGTACCAGACAGGAAGTAACAGAAGGAGGCATCCATGAGTGGCGGCGTTACTATTGCAGATAAGCTGACCCGATTTATCGAAGACCAGAAAAGTGAGGTAACCAGGGCAAGTGATGTTGCCGGTTCTGATGTCTTAAGCCGTTTCATCGTGGAGCAAAGAAACGACTATTATGCCTGGCAGCTCATCCTCTTTTTTGCAGAAAATCCTTACGTCCGGTTTAACCGGCTGGCTATCATCCATGCTCTGAATAATGATGACGGCAGACGTTCCATTCAGATAGCTCTGGATGAGCTGATAGAGCAGGGGATAATCAAGGTTGTTATGGACGGTAACCTGCCGCTATACTCGCTTGCTGAAGATATGCGGAGGCTGGTCTTAAAGTTGACTAGACCTACCAAAAAATAATAGAATAATACATTACTTCGTAGAAAATGCGGCATAAATATAAATGGAGGGTCTAATAGTGGGGAGAAAACAGGAAAAAGCCAACCAGAGGAAAGCCTATCAGGAAGCCTTTAAAGAAGTTAAGCACGGCCACGGCGGCCGGTCAATCCGCAAGAAGCAGGAAGCGGCATTAGGCAAGTAATCCGCCCTTAGGAATACAGGGGAATTGAAAAGCCCGTCCTTCAGCTGAAGGACGGGCTTTTGTCTTGTCTTTGAGTCCCTGGCAGGATGGCAGCATTAGCGCCGTCGATATAACCAGGGTGGAGAGGCTCATCGCCGGGTTTCCGTTAACTGGCTACGGATTAATGGACTGAGTTTAGCTCTTGACACTGTCATACTATCAGGCTAAAGTTCTGTAAGTGGAAATTAGTTTTAATGACAAGAGACAATCCGGATTCCTGATAAAACACGGGGTTTGCTCCGCCGGTTTTATTAGGTTTCTGTTAGTTGCCTTAATTCCGGTGATATTGCTCTGGTTTTTTTATTCTCCTCCGGCTCCCGCCGCCGCCCAGAGCGCGGGCGAGTATTTCAAGATTGACTATGGTTCAGCCAACCTCAGCCAAAAAGAAGTTAGCGGGGGTGGGGTGTTCTATGCCGCCATCAGCGGGAAAGTGACCTGCACTAAAGACTTGCCGATGTCAGTCAGTGAAGCCAACATCACCTCACGCGTTGTAGCCAAAAATACGGCGAATGGCGCTGTGGTGATGTTGAATCCAAGCTATACATTGACAATAAAGCCTTTTCCATCTAAGGCTGGTGAAGTCAGGGAGATAAAACAAAGTGTTTCGTTACAATTCCCGGACACTGCTGAATCCGGTGATTACAATGTTGTGGCTGAACTCATTGAAGCTAAAGTTAGAGTTTTAATCTGGGTTGGGGTTACCGAGTACCTGCCTCAGACCCAGGCTTTTGGCTCAGTGAAATATGTCTCTCCGGTGATAAACCCGGCCCAATTACCACCTCCGGCAGCCCCACCCCCAACTACCCCACCAGCCGCCGTCTCACCTTCAGCGCCGACCATGCCACCATCAATACCTGAAACGGTAGCATCGCCTGCTGTACGTGCCTCAGGATTCGCTTGGTGGATGTGGGTGATAGTTGTCATTGCGGTCGTTACGGCTGTGGTGAATATCGCTCTCATATTGAGGCGTCGGGCTTAGCTTTGTTTACTCGGTTTAACCGGAGGCCGTTTACCCTACCTTCTCAAGGTTGGCGAAGCTAAGGAGGAGTTTTTTCACTTCTCCGGCAAAGGCGACGATGATTTCGGAATCATCTTTGACCGGGCGGCAGTTTACCACCACCCCTTGACCGAACTGGATATGGTGCACGTGGTCGCCCGCTTTCAGGTCGATGTTTGTGCGGCGGCCTGGAGACGAAGGCGCCGGTGTAGAGGGCTTGTTCCAGGAATATATGGATGGGGCGGTCTGATTTTCTTCCTTGCCCCAGTTGTTGCCTGTGGAAACCAGGTGGCGGGGCAGCTCAGCCAGAAAACGCGATGGCTGGCTGACTGTGCTGCGTCCCATCAGATTGCGGCGGAAGGCGCGCACAAAGTACAGCTTTTGCTTGGCTCTGGTGATGCCGACATAACATAATCGCCTTTCTTCTTCCATCTGGGAGGGGTCATCGAGCGATTTGAAGTGGGGCAGGATGCCGTCCTCCATACCCACCATAAAAACTACCGGAAACTCAAGCCCTTTGGCCTGATGCAATGTAATCAGGGTTACGGCCGAAGCGGCCTCATCAAGACTATCCACATCCGATACAAGTGTGACTCCCTCCAGGAAGGCGGTCAGAGCATCAGACGGGTCCAAGTCTATATACTCCTGCGCCACAGTGCGCAGCTCCATGACATTATCCCAGCGCTCCTTGCCGTCTTCCTCACCCAGGATATATTTCTTGTAGCCGGAGCGTTCCACGACCAGGTCGAACAAATCGATAAGTTTTAGCTCTTTGCTGCGACCGATTAGCTCTACCATCAGGTTCGAGAAAGCGGTCAGCGTACGGATGGTCTGGGGACTGAAGTGAGGTCCTTCGACAAGCTCAGGATGAACGGATTTGTCAACGTGCTCGGGATGAGCGGATGATTTGCCGATGCGCTGCAGAGTGTCATACTGCGAAATCCCCATGTCTTTCGCCCAGGCGGCCAGCCGGTTCTGGGTCTGGTCGCCGATGCCGCGCTGGGGGGTATTGATTATCCTCATCAGGCTGACGCTGTCATTCGGGTTTTGGATGAATCTGAGATAAGCGATAACATCCTTGACCTCCCGCCTTTCATAGAAGCGGGTACCCGCTACCAGTTTGTAGGCGGTTCCGTAGCGGATGAAGGCTTCTTCAAGCGCCCGGGACTGGGCGTTAGTGCGGTACATTACGGCGATGTCTCTCAGGCTTAGTTCGCCTCCGCCAACCAGCTTTTCCACCTCACTGACGACAAACCGGGCTTCTTCCTGCTCGGTGTAGGTTTCTATGATGGCCGCCGGCTCACCCGGCTCATTTTGAGTAAAGAGGTTTTTGGCTTTGCGCTGCTTGTTAACCGAGATGATGCTGGACGCAGCCTCGAGAATCATCTTGGTTGAGCGGTAGTTTTCCTCAAGGAGCACCACTTTAGCGTCGGGGAAATCTTTTTCAAAGCTGAGGATGTTGCGCAGGTCGGCGTATCTCCATGAGTAAATCGATTGGTCGGGGTCGCCGACGACGCAGATATTGCGGTACTTTGCCCCAAGTTGTTTGATTAGCTCGTACTGGACCACGTTGGTGTCCTGGAACTCATCCACCATGACGTGGCGGTATCTGGACTGGTAGCGGGCCAGAATCTCCGGGTTCTTTCTGAAAAGCAGCACCGTTTTCATCAGCAGGTCGTCGAAGTCCAGGGCATTGCTTTCTTCAAGCAGCTTCTGGTAGCGTTCATAGGCTCGCCCGACTACCTCATCGAAGTAGCTGCGTCCCTGCTTGATGATGTTATCCGGGGTCTGCATCTGGCTTTTGGCGGCTGAAATGGCTGAGATGATGGCGGCGGGTGCGTATTGCTTGGGGTCGAGTTCTGCGTCCTGCATTGCGCGCTTGACGATGGCAAGCTGGTCGTCTCTATCATAAATGACAAACCTTGGGTCGATGTTTAGAGCCTTGCCGTCCTGGCGGAGTATTTTGGCGCAGATAGAATGAAAGGTTCCAAATGTTAAATCGGCTACCGAGCCGCTAACCAGTTGGTAAAGCCTGGCCTTCATTTCTTTGGCAGCTTTGTTGGTAAAGGTGACGGTGAGGATGTGGCGGGGGCTGACGCCGACAGTCTTAATGAGGTAGGCGATGCGGTGGGTGATAACGCGGGTCTTGCCGCTGCCCGGACCGGCTAAAATCAGCACCGGCCCGTCGATTGCTTCTACAGCCTGTCTTTGCGCCGGATTGAGTTCAGCCAGAATGTCCATCTAGAGCTATTATAGCATCTGAGGCAGGCTGGTGTCATTGAGGACAGGGCATTCGTTTTCGTTTTTCAGGAAGAAATATTTTTTCACCGGGAGGGGGCTATTTTCGTGCCTGCGAGTTTACATATTTAGAAATTCAATTGTTATAGTACACAAAAACAGCTTCGGTTCGTTTCATCAGAACTGGTTTGTTTCCGGTGGAGGCGGGGAATCGGTCAAGATACCAGCTTGACGCAACCACAGGTTCAGGACGATCTTCCGCAGGCCGGCGGCCTGTGTTCTGTTTAGCTTGTATTTTGCGCGACACACATTTACAAGAAGCTTCACGGCCTTTTTCAACACGTCCGAATTAACCTCCTGCTGTTGAATAAAAGATTGTAATTTGATACGAACGATGGCCACCTCAGGGTCAACACCTTCTGTTACCGTGAGATTCCAGTACCGGCTTATTTCCTCAACCGTGAGAGCCGGGGAATAAAAGCCGTGCTTACGGGCGTTGTGGTTGCCTTTCTGACCGCCGCGTTTCTTTGCCAAATACCAACCTCCTGCTCTTGTGAGCGGAAATCCTAAATCCTAATCTCTAAATCCTAAACAAGCTCAAATGATCCAAGAACCGACCTCACCCCTTTTAACCCCCTCTCTGCTTGCAGAGAGGGGGCGCCCAAACAGCTACACGGGGGAAAGATGAGATTCATAAACGCATAATAGCACAGATGTTCTATAAATAGCGAGGGGGTTTTGTCGCGGGGTGGGGTACCGGTGGGTTTCACCCATCCTTGTATCTTCAATACATGTTTTGACGGTCATGGTCGTTTATGCTAAAATCCCTCAAACAATCGAAAAGAGGTAGTTCTGGTTATACCTGTGTATCCATGAGATGATCGATTTTCCAGGAGAAGAGAGATGTACGAAGTTGAAAAAATGAATATTACCATAGATTTGGCGGAGCAAGCATTAGTCAAAGGTGAAATGCCAATTTCAGCATGCGTGTTTCTTGGAGATCAGGTCGTTGCAAAGGCTCACACGTCAGAAAAGTCTGATGGTCGTTTATTAGTTCATGCCGAATTGAAAGCTCTACTTGAGGCTGATATTCTTAAATATAGTGTTAAAGATAGAAAAAAACTCCAGTTATATACCACGCTGGAACCTTGTTTAATGTGTTATGGAGCAGCGTTATCATTTTATCTAGGTGAAATATATTATTCTTTGAAAGCTCCAGAGGATGGAGCCTTAAACTTAATTAATTTTGAGAATTTTAGCTCAAATTATTTGCAGTTCCAAAAGCCATCAGTAAGTGGGGGTTATTGCATCGAAAGAAGCAAAGCTTTATTTACAAAGTATATGAATACTATTCCGGACGGATATTTGCGGGGCTTTGCAAGTCAAGTTACCAAATCAAATTGATCATCCACCTGTTTACCCTTATAAAGCGACCTACTTTACGTACTGCATACTTGTCTTATTTTACGCCTAAGGGTATCCCGATGTTTATGGAATAGTCATAATGTTGCGTAGGTTATTGTATTCCTATAACAGGGAATTTGTAATTAACCAGGGCTATGAAAAAGACGTTAATGAACAGGTGGATGAGGAAGGCGGGCCAGTAAGACTTGCCCCGGAAGGCGACGTAGCCGAAGAGTATCCTGTAAAAAGGGTGCGGGGAAGACGGCGAGTCTGCTGTAGGAATTTGTATCCCCTCACCTTAATCCTCTCCCGCAAGGGGAGAGGAAATTGGTTCCAGGAACACCCGATTTGAAGAAGGCAAAAGGGAAGACGGCGAGGATGCTGTAGTGGGCGACCGGCCGGTCGCCCACTACGATTATGCCCTGAAAACGGGCAATCCCCTTCGACAAGCTCAGGGCAATCACAGGGGATTGCCCCTACGGGGAACCATAGGGTTCAAGAGTCCGGGTGGGTAAAGCACATTAACTGCATTCAGTATAAACTCCGCGAAATCTACGAGATTGGCGGGTTTCCCCCGCCCTACCACTAGAGATTGCCACCCATTCACCCTCACCCTAACCCTCTCCCGTCAAGGGAGAGGGAATATACCCCCGACGTGAGATTCTCTGCCCTTCTGCGAAAACGCTCAGAATGACACGAAAAAGCGGAGGGCCTCAGAATTACACCACGTTAAAGGTTTTATTTAGTTACGGATTGCCACGTCCCGCCCTTCGACAAGCTCCCGCGGCAAGCTTGGGGACAAGTCAGGGTGAACGGTGGAGAAAGCCAACGCAATGGTTGTCCATTGCCCCACCCCTAGATTCTTCCCATCGGCTACGCTCAAGGGTAAACTGCCCTCTACGGAGGGACTCAGAATGACACAGGGAGTTTTATAAGAACTTTGCCACGCACGGATTGCCACGTCCTTCCAGGGACGGATTCGCAATTGATGGCTCGACAAGTCCCGATTTCATGCGGGATGGCGAAACAGTCGCTCACTCACCACGAGCGGGGAGGAGATGGGCTTAATCCCGTTTCAGGGCTTTTATCTCCCGGGGAGCAAGCTCACGGATATCACCTTCTGAAAGCCCGGCGATAGTAAGGGTATCGATGCGGATTCGTTTGAGTTCCATTACCTGGAACCCCAGAGAAGCAAACATGCGGCGCACCTGCCGGTTTTTGCCTTCGTGGATTGTGATGGAATAGTTGAATGGGGGAGAATTTACTACCCTGACCCTGGACGGAGAGGTTCTGCCGTCTTCGAGTTCCTGTCCTTGCTCAAGTTCTGCCACCTGGGCTGGAGTCAGAGTGCCTTTTATATATACAAGATACTCTTTTTCCCGTTCGAATTTAGGATGGGTCAGGCGATAGGTAAAGTCACCATCATTGGTTAATATTATCAGCCCGGTCGAGTCTTTATCCAGCCGCCCGACAGGGTATAACCGGATGTGACGAAACTCTTTAGGGAGAATGTCTACTACTGTTTTGCTGTGCCTGTCATCACCGGTGGTCGTGACGATTCCCTTCGGCTTGTTGAGCAGCAGGTAGGTCATTCCCTGTGTCTTTTGCTCAATGCGGGCGCCATCGATGGTAATTTTGTCTGTTGCCGCATTAACCGGCTGAGTGAAACTTTCGACTGTCTGACCGTTAACAGAGATACGGCCCGCTTTTATAGCGTCGGCCATCTTGCGTCTTGAGCCGGTTCCGGAAGCGGTGAGGAATTTTATTATAGTTTGAGTGGTCATGTTTAACCCTTTGAATAACGATTTAGATTACTAACTGATAATATCATTTAATTCGTATAAAATCACTAAAGGTCCCGAACAATAACCATAAAGATAAAGGGAGTGCCCAAGTGAGATTTTTCCCTTCGGCTACGCTCAGGGTAAACTACTGTATTTGAAGAAGGCAAAGGAAGACGGCGGGGCTGCTGTAGCGGGCGACCAGCCGGTCGCCCCTACGACCCTACCCTGAAAACGGGCAATCACAGGGGATTGCCCCTACGGGAAACGCATCTCTGCGGAAGGACTCGCAATGACTCTACGTTAATGGTTTTATAAGGCCACGCCTTGCCGGCAAGGCGTGGCCTTTAGTTACAACGTTGTCCTGATGGTTCGACAAGCTCACCACGAACGGAGTCGGGACACCTCGCAAGACAGGGGAATTTGTTGACAAAACGGGGAACGTGTATTATTATATATGCAGATATGCGCATATTAGTAAGAGGGATAACAAATGGATGACCTGATTAAAGCGCTGAAGGCGCTTTCCGATGAAACGAGACTTAGAATCCTGAGCATATTGTTGGAGCGGGAATGTTGTGTCTGCGAGGTTATGCAGGCTTTGAACATCTCGGAGACCAGGGCTTCACGCAACCTGGGTATCATCCAGGAAGCCGGTTTCCTGAAAGCAAGGCGGGATGGAACCTGGGTGATATATTCCGTAGATTGGGAGGCAACAAACCAGTACGCGACATCCCTGGCAAAGCTGGTTAAAGCCTCCAGGATAAGCAGCGAAATACTTTATGAGGACAAGAAACGGTTGAAAAAGGCGGTCAAGAAAGGTCCGGGCTGTAAATGAAAACTATCCTGTTTGTTTGCGTCCATAATTCAGGCCGGAGCCAGATGGCCGAGGCATTTTTTAACTCGCTGGCAAACGGAAAGGCAAGAGGACTTTCAGCGGGTACTCAGCCTGGTGATAAGGTCAATCCTATCGTGGCTGAGGCGATGAAGGAAATCGGCATCGATATCATCAGTAACAAGCCTAAGGCGCTTACTATGGAGATGGCGGAGCAGGCCGACAGGATGATTACGATGGGCTGCGGCGATGATGCGGCGGGTCTCTGCCCAGCGAAGATAATCGAGACTGAAGACTGGGCGCTCGACGACCCAAAGGGGCAATCTCTGGAGAAGGTCAGGCAGATAAGGGACGAGGTTAAGGCACGGGTGACGAGGTTATTAGGGGAGTTACAGACGCAGTAGAGACAGGGTGTTAGACGCCTTAAAGAGCAACCTATTGAGAAGGCGGGGCAGATAAGGGACGAGGTTAAGGCACGGGTGACGAGGTTATTGAAAGAGGTATCACCCTCACCCTAACCTCCCGATTTCATATCCCGATTCGTTCCTCATACGGGATGCCGTATGAACAAAGTGAATCGGCACGGGATCCCGCACGGAGTCGGGACTCTCCCCTAAAGGGAGAGGGAACTGGAAACGGGCAATCACAGGGGATTGCCCCTACGGGGAATGCAGGTCTGCGTAGTGATTCAGAATGACACTACGGCAAGGTTTTATAAGGCCACGCCTTGCCCGGCAAGGCGTGGCCTTCAGGTACTTTAGGTACAAAACGGACGAATTGCCACGTCGCCCTTCGACAAGCTCCCGCGGCAAGCTTGGGGACAAGTAAGGGTGAACTGACTTCTTCGGAAGGACTCGCAATGACAGGGAACGTGAGATTCTTCCCTTCGGCTACGCTCAAGGGTAAACTGCCCTCTATGGAGGGACTCGGAATGACAGATGGAGGCGAAACGGCTTTGAATACAATTAAGATGGCAAAGGCACCGGGCAGGCTTTCGTTTCTGGACAGGTTTCTCACTCTTTGGATTTTCCTGGCTATGGCCTTCGGTGTCGGTTTGGGTTATTTCATTCCCGGCGTGGCTGACTTCATCACTTTCTTCCAGGTGGGCGCCACTTCCATACCAATCGCAATCGGCCTTATCCTGATGATGTACCCGCCTTTGGCCAAGGTCAGGTATGAGGAACTGGGGCAGGTATTCCGCAACTGGCGTGTGCTCGGGCTGTCACTAATCCAGAACTGGCTCATCGGCCCTGTGCTGATGTTCTTCCTGGCCGTCCTTTTCCTGCGCAACTACCCGGACTATATGGTCGGCCTGATTATGATTGGACTGGCGCGCTGTATTGCCATGGTCATCGTCTGGAATGAGCTGGCTAAAGGGGATAGGGAATACGCGGCCGGGCTGGTGGCTTTTAACTCTGTTTTCCAGATAGTCTTTTACTCAGTTTATGCTTATTTCTTTATCACCGTGCTGCCGGGATGGTTCGGCTTGAAGGGCGTGGCTGTGCAGGTAACTATCGGGCAGATTGCCGGGAGCGTCCTGATTTATCTGGGCATACCTTTCGCAGGCGGCATATTGACCCGTTTTTCTCTTATCAAGGCAAAAGGCCGCGAGTGGTATGAGAGCAAGTTTATCCCCAGGATAAGCCCTGTGACTCTGGTGGCTCTTCTGTTTACTATCGTGGTGATGTTCTCTCTCAGGGGCGAGAAGATTGTCCAGGTGCCGCTGGATGTGGTGCGCATCGCTATCCCGCTGCTCATCTATTTTGTGGCGATGTTCCTGGTTTCTTTCTATATGGGCAGGAAGATTGGAGCTGACTACTCCAGGACGACGACCATCGCTTTCACGGCGGCCAGCAATAATTTTGAACTGGCGATTGCCGTGGCTGTGGCTGTCTTCGGCATCGGTTCGGGGCAGGCGTTTGCGGCTGTAATCGGGCCGCTGGTGGAGGTGCCGGCGCTGATTGGCCTGGTGAATGTGGCTTTATACTTTCAACGAAGGTACTTTCAGACTAACTAGCTTAATCTATGCTTCTCTCTCCCTTTGAGGTAGAGATGTAAGTGAGGGGTAAACAGATGGCACCACCCTCACCTAGCCTCTCCCATCAAGGGAGAGGGATAACCTGGTTATTATACAGGTTGGGCTGTTTTAAGCAGACGGCTAGCTGACCCCAAGCCCCTGATAGAGCTTTTGAGTGTTGAGGTTCTGCTCCATAAGCTCAACGAGCCTGGGGAGCTTCTTCAACTGGTTGAATCTGGTCTTGACTACAGCATCTTCAATCTTTGCTATAGTGGCAGCGACATTGTCTCTGGTGATTATAACCGGGGTATTCTTATCCTTAGCGGTAGTAAAAGCCATCGGGTTTGGCCTGGCGCTGCCGGCGAGAACCAGGCAGCGTATCGAGGTCTGCAAGGCGGCTAATGCTAAATCCGGGCGCTCGCCTTTGATGACGACCGCCTTGTTAGTTTTGCGGCCAAAATAGTCCACCCCGGGGTCGAGTCCCAAGGCTCCCAGCATCAGGTTTTCTACCAGTTCTGATGATTTGTCCGCGTCATTCAATATCTCTCCCCCGATGCTCACAGCCAGCTCTCCGACGCTCAGGGCAATCAGCGACCTGTCTTCAGGCAGCGCGCCCAGGAGATTTGCTCCGGCTTTGGCAATCCTGGCGGCAGCTTCAGTCTTTACCTGTTCCATTCTGGTTACAGGCACCTTATTTAAGACCACGCCGAGCAGAGACTGCCCGAAACGCTTATAATCGGCTGATTTCAATAGTTCTTTGGAGTAGGCTTCCACGATGACCACCCCGGCATTCAAGGCCGTCGCTATCTGGTGGGAAATCAGATACTGTTCCGATGAGCCTTCTATAATAACGATGTCTTTGCCCTGGGCGACCCTGGTGTAGGCTTCTTTGATGCCGGCATTCAGGTTGTTGCCGGTGCTGATAACCGGGCGAAGCGAGTCCTCCGGCTCTGAGAGGGAGAATAGCTCCTTCATAAATTCGGCATCGGTATCACCGGTGGCAGTGCTGCCGGCGGTAGAGGTAACCGGCTTGAAGAAACCCACTTTCTTTCCCTGGGCTATTAATTGTTTTCCCAGCCCGGCGCAAATGGCGGTTTTGCCACTGCCTTTTTCCGAAGAAGTTATATACAAAGCGGCCAAGATACACCTCCGTTTGAGATGATTTAAATGGAGGCGACGGGCGGATTCGGACCGCCGAATGGGAGTTTTGCAGACTCCTGCCTTGCCACTTGGCTACGTCGCCTTACCGGGGAGATAAGCAGCCAAAACTGAGTTAAGGTGTTTATCTCACACGGCAATCATTATATATGGGAAGCTCCATCCTTGCAAGTAGAAACAGCTATCTTTTTCCTCAATCCTATCCCCCTGCCCCCTTCCCTTGCAAAGGGAAGGGGGTTAGAACAAGAGGGGGCTTCGCCCCCTCTCAAAACTCTCCCACTCTGGAAATAGAGTGGAATAAAGGGGTGAGGTAGCCAGTAGATAAACCTGAGATGAGGTGACAATAGTCCTGATGAGTCCTGATATGGCTATCTTTTTGAAGAAATCAGCGTTATATTATAATAGAGTTAAAACCGTGCTGCAGGAGGCTCATTATGAAAAAGTTATCGGCATTAATTTGCGTGTTATTAGTGGTGTTATTGACTGCCTGTGCCCCGGCTTCGACACCAAACAAGGGCATATCATCAACCCCACCAACAATCCCTAAGGCGCCTGGCGCAGCTCCGGCGCCGCAAATCCTGATAGGAAGACAGGCAGAGTCAGTAGCTCCGTCGCCGCCGATGGAAATTACCGTAGACCAGCAGGCAGTTGCTGATAGAATGATAGTCCGCACCGGCAACATGGCGCTGGTGGTGGATGATGTTTCTATAGCTATCGAGCAGATTACCGCGATGGCCGGCAGGTTCAAGGGAAATATAGTTTCATCGAATGTCTGGCAGGACAGAGAGAGACTCTTCGGCAATATTTCATTCCGCGTACCGGCCGGGCGCTTCGATGAAGCCATGGCAGCCTTGCGCGCCTTGGCTGTCGATGTCACTTCCGAGACGACTAACAGCCAGGATGTGACTGAGGAGTATACCGACCTTGGTTCTCAGCTAAAGAATCTGCAAGCGACGGAGCAGCAACTGCTCACGATACTGGCGAAAGCGGAAACGGTTAAGGATATCCTGGATGTCCAGCGTGAGCTTTCTAACACCAGGGGACAAATCGAGCAGACAAAAGGACGGATGCAGTACCTGGAGCGGACTTCCGCCAGCTCGCTTATTCAAGTCAGCTTGCAGCAGTCCAAGCTCAGCCTTGATTTCAACGCCAACAAGACCGTGGTTAAGGAGGGTGAGCCGACCTTCTTTAACCCCGATATCTCGGGGGGGTTTGCTCCATATAGCTACGAGTGGAATTTCGGGGATAAGAGTACCAGCACCGAACCCGGTTTGAATCATGCCTATAAGAACGACGGTAAATACAGCGTCACCCTGACCGTGACCGATGACCATGTCAATAAAATAACCAAGACCAGGACTGATTACATTACGGTTCTATCCGGCTGGAGCGCCGGCAACATCGTCAGCAGCGCCTGGAACGGGTTGGTGGGCTTCGGTCATGCCCTGGCGAATATTATCATCTGGATGGCTATTTTCAGCCCGGTCTGGATAGCGGCCATTCTTATCTTTTTCTGGCTACGCCGCCGGATTAGAAGGACTCATTAAATGGCAAACTTGGCGCAAGAAATCGGCGACCTGCTGCGCCGGAAAAAGCTGACCCTGGGGGTAGTCGAATCGGCCACCGGAGGGCTGATATCTCACCTGATAACCGATGTTGCGGGCAGTTCGGACTACTACAAGGGGTCGGTGACAGCCTACAGCAACGAAATCAAGACCAGGGTGGTTGGTGTGAAAGCGGCTACCATCGGTAAATATGGAGCCGTAAGTTCTGAAGTGGCCGAGGAGATGGCGCAGGGCGGCAGAAAAGCGCTGGGCGTGGACATCTGCGTGGCTGATACAGGTATTGCAGGTCCGGGCGGAGCTACTCAGGGTAAGCCGGTGGGGCTATTCTACATCGGACTGTCTCACAGGGGCGGAGCATTAAGCAGGAAGTACGTCTTCACTGGTGACCGGGAGCAAAACAAGCAGGCTGCCGCTGAGACGGCTTTAAACTGGCTGGCGGAATACCTGGCGGGCTTGAACTAGGGTTTTCACCCTCACCTAACCTCTCCCATCGAGGGAGAGGGGATGCCACATACAGCGGCAAGATAGTCAAAAACCAGCAGCCCTCTTCCCTCAAGAGAGAGGTGATGCCTGTTTTGGAGAAGACGGAAGGTGCCCTACAGTGACTAACTTCGGCCAATCAGCGATTCTGCGGATGGTGGGGTTCGCTGCGGCTCAACCCACCCTACAACTCACCATGGCGGGACATTCAGCCAGAAGCATGTCTTCGGTGGCAACCGGGAGCAAAACAAATTCAGCGCTGCCGCTGAGACGGCTTTAAACTGGCTGGCGGAATACCTGGCGGGCTTGAAATAGGCCCTTGTCCGCTGGATCCCGATTTTCATCGGGATGGTACCGCATTCATTGCCACCACACCCTATCAGTGTTATACTTTTCCAAAACGCTTAAACTGGAAGGAAGATTCGATGATAAAAAGAGGCGATGGACGCGCCTGGGATGAGTTGAGGCAAGTGCGGGTTACACCCGGATACCAGAGTTTTGCCGAAGGCTCGGCTTTGATAGAGATGGGCAAGACGCACGTGTTGTGCGCGGTGAGTGTCGAGGACAGGGTGCCGGCTTTTCTGAAGGGGTCGGGAGGCGGTTGGGTGACGGCGGAATATTCCATGTTGCCCAGGGCTACTGTCACCCGCAGCCAGCGTGATTCAACGCAGGGACATGTTAACGGCCGCTCGCAGGAAATCCAGCGACTCATCGGCCGCTCACTGCGGGCGGTAGTAGACATGCCCAAACTTGGGGAGAGAACTTTCACAGTCGATTGTGATGTCATTCAAGCTGACGGCGGCACCAGAACGGCTGCTATTACCGGTAGCTATATCGCTCTGTATCTGGCCATGCAGCATCTGGTTGAGATGGGTGTACTAAAATCAGTACCCATAAAAAATGCTGTCGCCGCTACCAGCGTCGGTATTGTGCATGACAACAGGCTCTTAGACCTGTGCTATGACGAAGATTCCACCGCCGGGGTGGATTTTAACGTGGTGATGACCAGCAAGGGCGAGTTCATCGAAATCCAGGGCACGGCTGAAGGCAAGCCCTTCGATAAGGACTCCGTTGATCACTTGCTGGCACTGGCGGAAAAGGGTATCAAGGAACTGTTTCAAATCCAGCAGGATGTTCTGAAGGCGGTTGGAAAGAAATAGGGTATACCAAAATAGCGCGGAGATAAAGGAGACGAATAATGGCTGACAAGAACGCGGAGCTTTACTTACAGGAACAAAAGGAGATAAAGGCCGAAATAGAGCGAAAGCACAAGAAGACAGTCAAGGAACTGTATGATGCAAGAGAAAAAAGGACTAAAGATGTTACAGAACTGAGAATGCCGGACGCAGTGCCGATATCAATAAACGCAGACCCGGCCAATTACACGAAAATCCACCGGTCCGCCGCATATTACGACCCGATAGGCTGGAAAAGAGCGGTAAGGGAGGTGCATGTCGCATTTGAGCCGGATATGTGTAACGCCGGCCTTCCAATGTCCGGCGCAGCGATGTCTTCACTTGGTGTAACCAACCGAAAATGGCCGGGCGGCCCTCTTGGCGAGGACTACGAGTACCAGGTAGAAGAGATAGAATTCCTGCATGACGACGAGTACGATATCTTCCTCTCCGACCCTACGGATTTCATGATACGGTATTACTGGCCCAGAATGTACTCATCGATGGCGGCCCTTTCGAAGCTGCCTTACCTAGGCTTTATGACGAACGGCCTTGAAGCCCTGTCTTTTACGCTTACTTCTCCTGAGTTTGCCCAAGCCATCGCGGCTATGAAGAAAGCCGGAGAAGAGACCCGGAAATTCAGGGAGTTAATAGGGAATTCGTACGGCGACCTGGCCGAGTTAGGTTTCCCGGCGTTTTCACAGTTGGGCATAGGCGGCGTTGGCGGAGCTCCTTTCGACTCGTTTTCAAGCGGCATCAGGGGCATGAAAGGCTCAATGCTCGATATGTACAAACGGCCGGAAAAGCTTATTCAGGCATGCGAGATGATAATCGACAGGCGCATCGCCAGAGCCATCCCGGCCACGCCTGAAAACAGGGGCAAGAGGGTCGGAATGCCTCTCTGGCGGGGAGATAAATCCTTCATGTCCCAAAAGCAGTATGAGAAGTTCTACTGGCCGGGGCTGAAGAAGGCGCTGCAAGGGACTGTAGACCTGGGCTATGTGCCAATTCCCTTCTACGAAGCCGAATTCGGAGACCGCCTAGCGAATCTGCTGGAGCTACCCAAGGGCAAGATTATCGCCAGCGTGGAAGCCGTGGATATCCCCAAGGCTTTAGACATACTCAGAGGGCACACCTGCGTGCTGACAAGAGGGCCGTTCTCGTTGAGAGTGGCCTCGCCGGCTGAAGTTATCGAATACTATAACGACACATTCGATAAGTACGGCAAAAAGGGCGGACTGATATTTAATATCAGACTGCCGGATAAGGCGAGCATCCCGGAAATTCAAAAGATGGTTGCCGCTATCAGGGAACACTGCCGGTACTAAAGTAAAGGAAAGAGAGAAGGGGCATTGCCCCCTCTCTCTTTATATCTCTATTCCCTGCAAGACAAGCAGATATCGTGTTTCTGAACAAGAGTTAAGGAATTGGTTTAATGAGTTAAAACCGAAGGGAGAAGGGGTATTACCCCTTCTCCCTTTATATCTCTTATCCCTGCAAGTGCTTTGGTGCTAAGGTCTTACTTGTCCGCTGCCGAAGATAATCCACTTGTAAGTGGTGAGTTCTTTTAAGCCCATCGGGCCGCGGGCGTGCATTTTCTGAGTGCTGATGGCTACCTCCGCGCCCAGCCCGAACTGACCGCCATCCGTGAAGCGGGTGCTGGCGTTAACGTAGACGCAGGCGGCATCAACCTCGTTCAAGAAGCGCATGGCGACGCTGTAGTCCTCGGTAACAATAGCCTCATCCGCCCCGGAGCCGTAGCGGGCGATGTGCTCCAGCGCCTCGTCCGGCGAGTCCACAACTTTGATAGCCGCTACCAGTGAGAGGAATTCCTTGCCCCAGTCCTTATCCGAGGCCGCTACCAGCTTAAGGGATTTGTTGGGTTTAAGGATGGCAAGCGAACGCTTGTCGCAATGTATCTCTACCCCGGCTTTAGCCCATTCTGCAGCCACGAGGGGCAGGAATGCAGGGGCAATTTCAGCGTCCACGAGCAGGGTATCCAGGGCGTTGCAGACGGAGGGCCGCTGCACTTTGGCGTTGTAAGCTATGGCCACGGCCTTGGCTATATTGGCGCTCTTGTTGACATAAGTATGGCAAACGCTGTCACCGGCAGCGATGACGGGCATGGTAGCGTTGGCGCGGATGGAGGCAATCAGCCCCGCCCCACCCCTGGGGATAACCAGGTCGATATATTTGCTCATTTTCTTGAGCAGGTATTCCACCAGAGATCGGTCGGTATTTTCCATGAACTGGACAGACCCATCAGGTATTCCGGTGCTTGCGACAGCCTCCTGAATCACAGCTACCAGGGCGTTGTTCGAGTGAACCGCTTCGCTGCCTCCCCTGAGGATGATGGCGTTGCCGGATTTCAGGCAGAGCGTGGCAATGTCTATGGTGACGTTGGGTCGGCTCTCATAGATAGCCGCGATGACCCCGAAAGGCACCCGTTTCTTGCTGATAAGCAGACCGTTAGGCAAAGTGCGCCCCTCGAATATCTCGCCGATGGGGTCGGCGAGGGAGGCCACCGCCCTGGTATCATTGGCGATGCCTTTGATACGGTCGGCAGTCAGGGTCAGGCGGTCGTACATGGCCGCATCCATGCCGGATGCTTTGGCGGCTGCTAGGTCTAGCTTGTTGGCGGCCAGTATCTTGTCCTGCCGGGCCAGCAGGTTACCGGCGATACTGATTAAAGCTTTATTCTTAACTTCTGTAGAGACGGAAGCCAGCTTGCGGCCGGCGGCTTTAGCCTCTTTACATTTTGTCTCAAGTTGTTCGATGGGTGTGGTCATGGTTTCTCCTTTTACCCTAAGGTCTGACTGGTAAATCCCTCTCTTTCTCCCTTTGTCAAAGGGAGATGCCTTTAACATGTCTTGCTTTGCCCAATGTCCCCCTTTCGAAAAGGTGGATTAAGGGGGATTTGTTATCCTGAAACTCTCCCCCCTACAGTATCACCAGATTATTCTTGTGCACGACCTCGGCGCCGTAGTCATAGCCGAGGTTGGTGGCGATGTCTTTCGAGTGGGTGCCTTTGATTGCCAGTATATCCGCCGAGCTGTAGTTGGTGATGCCGCAGCCGAGGCGCGTCCCCTCGGCGTCACACAGGTTGACGATGTCTCCGCCCTCGAAGTCGCCCTCGACCTCCATGATGCCGGCGGCTAACAGGCTTTTATTATTCTTTTTGAGAGCCGTGACGGCTCCGGAATCCACCACCAGCTTGCCTTTGGTGGATAGACCGCTCAGCATCCAACGCTGGCGGCTTTCTAATTTGCTGGCTATAGGCAGGAAGCGCGTGCCAACTTTTTTACCGGCAACTACATTCAGGATATTATCATGTTTTCTGCCATCGGCGATGATTACGGTTACTCCCGATGAAGTGGCCAGTTTGGCTGCTTGTATTTTAGTGGTCATTCCTCCCGTGCCGAGGGTCCCGGCCGTGCCGGTTACCAAACCTTCTATTTCAGAATCTATTTTGTCAACAATCGGGATAAGGCGGGCTTCGGGGTGGAGGTGAGGGTCTCCCGTATATAGCCCTTCGATATCGCTCAGAATCAGGAGCAGGTCGGCATCGACCAGGTTAGCCACCATAGCGGAGAGATTATCGTTATCGCCGAACTTGGCTCCCTGAATTTCATCTACGGCGACGACATCATTCTCGTTGACGATACATATTACTCTAAGCTCAAGCAAAGCCAGGAGAGTGTTGCGGGCATTGAGATAGCCGGCACGGTCGGAGAGGTCGGCTTTGGTCAGCAAGGCTTGAGCCACGGTGATATCATGCCGGCTGAAGAGCTGGTCGTAGATATTCATCAACAGCCCCTGCCCAACCGAGGCCAGCACCTGTTTATAGGGGATGTCCTTGTGAGTCTTGTCCAGGCCAAGTTTGTATCTGCCGGCGGCGATAGCTCCCGATGACACGACCAGTAGCTCTACTCCCTGCCGGTGCAGTTCGGCTAGCTGAGTTACCAGCATCGACATCATTTCCTCGTTCAGGCAGTCGCTGCCCCCGGTCAGCAGGCTGGTGCCCAGCTTGACTATTATGCGGTGATATTGGGGTGTCTTCGATTCGGTTTTATTGTTCTTAGTTCTAGCCATATGTTTTCTTATTATAGCAAGGTGAGGCGGACTGGACAAATGGGGGACGCTAAAGGGGGATTTCGGCTCTCTTGAGGAAGGACTCGCAATGACAACGCAGGGCAGGCTGTGTTAGAATTTATGTGTTAAGGGCTATCTCTTTTTGAGGGATAAGCCCTCAAGGGCGTTTGGGAGAAAAGGATTTGACGGCAGATTGAGACAGGCGAGACGCCTGTCCCACCAGGAGATAAAAGTGGATTTAAGTAAATTATTGGGTCTTATTGATGAGATGCCCGCTTATAGGCGGGTTGTGGATGAGCTTGAGGGAAAAGGTGGAAGCAGCAGGGCGGCGGTGCTCGATGCTGCCAAGCCTTTCCTGATTGCCTCGCTGCATCAGCGTTTGGCGGTGCCGATGCTCATAGTTACCAGCCAACCGGAGAGCAGCCGGAAGCTTTACGAGCAGCTATCGGCCTGGCGCCCGTCTCTGGATATAAAACTCTTCCCGGAGCCGGAATCCTTGCCCTACGAGTTTGTCGCCTCGGACACTTCTTCAGAAATAGAAAGGCTGCAAGCGCTGGCGGCTCTGGCTAATATCGATATAGCTGACAACGGGGCCAAAAGCCTCCCTGTGATTATCGCCTCCGCGGCGGCTTTTATGCAAAAAGTGACGCCTTTTAGTGAATTTACATCTTCATCTTATATACTTAAACAGGATATGGAGGTCGAGCCGTTCCAGATGCTCGGCCGTTTACAATCGATGGGTTACAAGACAGAGGACATGGTGGAATTACCCGGCACGGTGAGTCACCGGGGCGGCATTATAGATATCTTCCCGTCCACGGGCGCCCAGCCGGTTAGATTGGAGTTCTGGGGCAATACTATAGACAGCATCCGTCTTTTCGACCCCGCCAGCCAGCGTTCGGTAAAAGAGGTCTCGTCCATAACTATCGCTCCGGCCACAGAACTACTGACGCCATTTATCAGTGACAACCGTAAGGAAGTAGAGGCGGCCTTAAACAGCCTCGACCTGACCGGCCTGGACAGTGACATGATGGAGCAACTCCGGCAGGGACTGTCTATGTTAGCTCATAAAGAAATGCCGGAAAATGCTCAGTTTTATACCCCGCTCTTTCACAGTGATAGCCTGCTGGACTACCTGCCGAAAAATGGGTTGTTGATATTAGATGAACCTCAGAATATTAAACTGGCCGTGGCCGATTTTGAAGCTAAAGCTGATGAACAGCGTGCTGAGAAGATAATCAGAAAAGAGCTGCCCTCTAATTTCCCCATACCTTATTTTGTCTTGGACGAACTTGATTCTGTTATTAAGCAAAAACGGTCACTATTACTGACTTCGTTTGGTGCACTGGCCGATGAACCGTGGCACGAACTGCATTTCACTCCTGCTCAAAGTTATGCCGGGCAACTGCCTATGTTCGTCAAGAAAGCTCAAGAAGTGCTGGGGCGTGAGCCTCGGCTTATCGTGGTCAGTCATCAAGCCAGCCGGTTATCCGAATTACTCGACCAGGCGGAGATTATTGCCCCTGCTCTTACTGAACTTAAAGAAGTACCTCTTCCAGGCTCATTGACCCTGTTGCAAGGCTTGCTGGCCGAGGGCTGGGTGATGAACGGCGATACCTTGCTGCTGACTGATGCTGAAATCTTCGGTTTTATGAAACAACGGCGTATGCTCAAGAAACGCCCCGTGCCTCACCACAAGATTTTTATCGATATGAAGCCGGGCGAATATGTGGTGCATATCGAACACGGCATTGCCAGATTTGCCGGCATGGCCAAGATGAACGCCGGTAATGGTGAGGGCGAGAAAGAGTACCTGGTGCTGGAATACGCCGCGGGCGACAGGCTCTATCTGCCGGCCGACCAGATAGACCGGGCAAGCCGCTATGTCGGGGCCGGCGGACAGACTCCCGTATTGAGCCGGCTGGGCAGCCAGGAATGGTCGCGCACCAAGAAGCGGGTCAAGGATTCGGTGGCTGATATTGCCGGAGAGCTTATCGACCTTTATGCCGCCCGGGAGATAATACCGGGCTATAAATTTTCTGAAGATACCGTCTGGCAGCAGGAGGTCGAGGCTTCCTTCCCTTACGTGGAAACACCGGACCAATTGGAAGTGCAGAGACAGGTCAAAGAGGACATGGAGAACACCAAACCGATGGACAGGCTGGTCTGCGGGGATGTAGGCTACGGCAAGACCGAGGTGGCAATCCGGGCCGCTTTCAAGGCGGTGATGGATAGTAAGCAGGTGGCTGTGCTGGTGCCGACAACCGTGCTGGCCGAGCAGCACCTGTCAGCGTTCAAGGAGAGAATGAGTGCCTTTCCGGTAAGAATCGAGGTGCTAAGCCGCTTCCGCACTCACAGGGAGCAGCAGGAAGTGGTTAAGGGGCTGGCTGATGGCTCGGTGGACATCTGTATCGGAACCCACCGCATTATTCAAAAGGACATCAAATTCAAAGACCTCGGACTGCTGATAATCGATGAAGAGCAGCGCTTCGGCGTGGCTCACAAGGAATATCTCAAGACAATGAGGCAGGAAGTGGATGTGCTTACACTTAGCGCCACCCCTATCCCCCGTACCCTCCACATGTCCCTGGTGGGGGTGAGGGATATGAGCGTGATGGAGACCCCGCCGGAAGAACGGCTGCCCATCAAGACATACGTCGCTGAGTTTGATGAATACCTGGTCAGGGAAGCTATCCTCAGGGAACTGGAACGTAACGGCCAGGTCTTTTTCGTCCATAACCGGGTTCAGAGCATCGGCCTGACGGCTATGAAGCTACAAAAGCTGGTGCCCGAGGCGCGAATAGCTATTGCCCACGGCCAGATGGCAGAAGGGGAACTGGAAAAGGTGATGACTGCCTTCGTCCGCGGCGAGAGCGATGTCCTGGTCTGTTCCAGTATTATCCAATCGGGGCTGGACATGCCGAAGGTGAACACGTTGATTGTCAACCAGGCTGATAAATTTGGTCTGACCCAGTTGCACCAGCTCCGGGGCAGGGTGGGACGCGGCGCCGAACTGGCTTATGCCTATTTTCTCTATGACAAAGGCAAGCGTTTGAGTCCGGTGGCCGAGCTACGCCTGAGAACTATTGTAGAAGCAAGTGAACTGGGCGCCGGTTTCGGCATCGCTATGAAAGACCTTGAAATCAGGGGAGCGGGCAGCCTGCTGGGGATGAGGCAGAGCGGGCATATCAGCGCGGTCGGCTTCAATCTCTATTGCCAGCTTCTTTCTCAGGCAGTAGACGAGAAGAAAGCCGTGCGGGCCGGTGTTCCTAAAGAAAAGATGCCTGCGATACCACTGCCGACACCCACCATCGACCTCCCCCTGCCGGCCTTTATCCCGGCTGATTACGTGGCCGACCTGCTGACGCGGCTAGGGCTTTACCAGAGGCTGGCAAAGCTGGACAGCCTTGAGCAAATAGAGCCGGCCGCGCGGGAGTTCGTCGACCGCTTCGGCCAGCCGCCTGAGGAGGTGGAAAACCTGCTCTACGCCATCAGAATTAAAATCCTGGCCACTAAAGCCGGCATCGAGTCTATCACTACCGAACACGGAGAAATCATCCTGAACCGCTTTGAGGGCTTGCGCTTTGACCGGCTACAGCTTGAGCCGAAGTTGAGAAGCCTTCACCTTCCACCCGGAAGTATTACCATCAGCGGCGTGCAGATGCGCATCTATCCCAAACGGCTAGGCAATAAGTGGCGGGAGGTGGTGGAGGGGGTGGTGAGGTTGGTGGGGTGATATAATGGTGGAAATGATTAAAAAAACAAAGAGATTAAAAAGCCAAGCTTACTTCTGGACAAAAGAATGGCAAGCGGCAGAGAAAAAAGCCACCGAAGACATAAAAGCCGGTAGAGTAAAAAGATTCGCCAGCGTTGAAAAGCAATAAAAGAGCTGGAGAAGAAGCAGCTTGTATACAATTAAATATAAATACAGCTTTATAGGATAACTTAGTGAAACACACAAAAATTAATCTCAAAGTGGAAAAAACAGAAGCAGGGTGGCAGGAAACACTGGACAGTTTCTGGAGGAAAGTCACACCTGAGTGGTTTCAGTGGTTAGGATGGGTAATAATGATTGGAGGGCTTAACTTTCTTGCGAAGGAGACTAGGAACATTTCACTGCAAATTATTTCTGGCGTGTCTTATGTTGCTCTATTCTTCTATTTACAAAGTATCTTTTTCTCGCTGGAGTTTCATGGATTTCCTTTCATTAAGTCGGAACAGATTAGACGAGTTGTGTCATTAATTGTATCGGGGATCCTTTCCGTAACCCTATTTTTGCTTCTAACTAGCTTGGTATCAGAAATCTGAGGAAAGATTTGATTTGCTAGGTGGTTTAAGAGGGGCTTCACCCCTCTTTTTATTTCTTCCCCTTCCCCATATTAACTCAAATCCCTCTCGCTCTCCCTTTAATAAAGGGAGATGCCTAATATGCGATTATCATTTTATGTCTGAGCTGTCCTGTAATTGTCATTCCCGCGCTGGTTGGAATCCAGCGGAGGAGGAGACGTCTGGATTCCGTGTCAAGCACGGAATGAGGGGTATTAGGCGGGCTTAATAAAGGCATTTAAGGGGGGCATTCGCCCCCTTTTTCGTTTCTTCCCAAATCCCTCTCATTCTCCCTTTTGCAAAGGGGAGATGCCTAATATGCGACCATCATTCTTGTGTTTTCCCCTTTGAATAAGAGCCTGTCCCGTGCTCGACAGGGGAGGGATTGGGAGGGTGGCTAAACTTTCTTGCCGTGGCAACAAGTGTATGATAAGATATTATTGAATAATGATTTAATGTGCCAATAATAAAGGAGACTCTAATGGCCATACTAACAAAGTTAACCAGCGGGGGACAAGTGACTCTGCCTAAAGAAATCAGAAAGAAGACGAATATGCAGCCGGGCGATTTTGTCGAGGTTCAGCTAGACGAAGAAGGACGAATAGTTTTGACACCGAAGAAGCTAATAGATGCCAGCCAGGCATACTTCTGGACCGAGGAGTGGCAGAAAGCCGAACGTGAAGCTGATGAAGATATCAGGGCTGGCAGGGTCAAAGAGTTTAAGTCGGGGAAAGAGGCCGCCAAATATCTTAAGGAAAAGTACGGTTAGGTGGTCATCCGTCTCACCGGACGCTTTGAGCGTTCTTTCGCAAGGTTAACCAAAACCGAGATGAAAACGGTCTGGAAGGCTGTCGAGTTGCTAGCAGACAACCCGAGACACCCTGGACTTCAGGTGAAGAAGATGAAGGGAAAAGACATTTGGGAAGCGAGAGTGTCAGCCAGGTTGCGAATGACGTTTGACGTTGTTGGAGATATTATTTACATGCGCCATGTCGGAGAACACGATAAAGTGCTGAAAAACCCGTGACTCGACGGCAGTTCAAATAGAGTCAAGAGCGCTTGGTAATGGTAGTCTAAGATGGGCTTCGCCCCCTCTTTTTTTCTCCACTCAAAATCCCTCTCATTCTCCCTTTACTAAAGGGAGATGCCTTTAGTAGGGTGGGTGCAGCAAAGCGTAACCCACCATTAACCTAGCGATAATCGGTGGGTTTCACCCACCCAACGCCTTCTGTGACTGTCCTGAAATTGTCATTCCCGCTCAAGCGGGAATCCAGTGGAGGGGGACGTCTGGATTTCGTGTCAAGCACGGAATGGCAGGATAGAGATAAAACCGGGAACGGGATACAGGGGGTGGGGTTTGTCACCCGCCTCATCCATTCCCCTAGTTGAGATTCAGGTATTTCGTAACCGATAATCAGCATCCACCCGATTGTTTCTTGAATCCAGCCAACCTATACTGAACTTATCTACACATAAGCAGCCCAGTACTTGTTTAAATCATTAAGCATGCTGATGATTCATTAATGTCACCCTCACCCTAACCCTCTCCCCTCAAGGGAGAGGGGAAATATTAGATGGTTGATTTATGCAACTAACAGGAGAAAGATAAATCCAGTTGAGAAGTCAGTGAGTGGAGGCTAGAATATGGCAGCACAACCAGTGGGCTTGCTCAGTCCCTACCGGGTTTTAGACCTGGCCGGTGAGACCGGTCTGCTCTGCGGCAAGATTCTGGGGGATATGGGGGCGGATGTCATCAAGATAGAGAAACCGGGCGGCGACCCGGCCCGGAGCATCGGCCCCTTTTATCACGACGAGCCTGACCCTGAAAAAAGCCTCTTCTGGTTTGCATTGAATACCAGCAAGCGGGGCATCACACTTAACCTAGAGACAGCCGACGGTCAGGAAATCTTCAAAAAGCTGGTCAAGAATGCGGACTTCGTCATTGAAACTTTTTCCCCCGGCTATCTGGACAAGCTCGGCCTGGGTTATAAAACGTTAGAGAAGATAAATCCCGGCGTCATCCTGGTTTCCATCACTCCCTTCGGGCAAACCGGCCCTTATAAAGACTGGAAGACGGCGGATATCGTCGCCTGGGCGCTGGGAGGGCACATGGCGCCGTATGGCGACCCTGACCGTCCCCCCATCCGTTTCAGTCACCACTCCCAGGCTTACCTTCACGCCGGCTCGGATGCCGCTATGGGAGCTATGATGGCTCTCTACCAGCGGGCCAATTCAGGCGAAGGGCAGCAGGTGGATGTTTCAATTTTTGAGTCTGTTGTGCAAAACACCATCCACGGCAATCCCACCTGGGGCAGCGGCAGGCCAAGCCCAAAGCGAGGCGAGGTGCGTGCAGGCACGGTTCATAAGGCAACTCTGCTGTGGCCGTGCAAGGATGGTTACGTATCCTGGTCTCATGGAGGCCCATCCCGGCTTAATCCCAGTCTGCCGCTTGTCAAATGGATGGAAAGCGAAGGGTTTACCAATGATTTTATGAAGGGTTTTAATTGGAACAGCCCTGATTTCCCTAAAACCTCTCAGGAGGATATGAACATCATCGAAGAGGTAACAGCCAGCTTTTTCATGGCTCATACTAAAGCAGAACTCCTGAAGGGAGCAGTCAAATACGAGGCAATGCTCTATCCGGTAAGCACTACGGCGGATATGCTGGAGAATCCCCAGCTTATTGCCAGAGGATTCTGGGTGGAGTTAGAGCATCCTGAATTGGGTGAGACTATTACATATCCCGGCGCTTTCGGCAGTTCTTCCGAGATGCCTATCAGAATGAGCCGGCGTGCTACGCTTATCGGCGAGCACAACCAGGAGATATACGAGAAAGAGCTGGGGATTTCAAAAGAGAATCTTATCATGCTGAAGCAAGCGGGGGTAATTTGAGTTTGTTGAGTTCATAGAGTTTGTTGAGTTCATAGAGTTTGTTGAGTTCTTGGAGTTTGTTGAGTTCTTGGAGTTTGTTGAGTTCTTGGAGTTGAATTGGAAAGCTCAACAGGGAGAGGAGGCGAAAAATGGTTAAAAAACTGCTTGAAGGCATCCGGGTTGTCGAAGTTACTGTGTACCAGACCGGCCCGCTGACTACCCAGGCCCTCTCCAACTGCGGCGCCGAGGTGATTAAGATAGATACGCGCATTAATATGGTGGGCGGCGGGGGTGGAGTGGGTGGCGCTGGAGCTGCCGGCGGGGCCGGGGCGGGTGGGTTGCAGAAATCGACCAATAAACTGAGTGTGACCTTGAACTTTGCATCTCCTAAAGGCCTGGATTTAGCCCGGCAGCTAATTGCCAAGTCTGATGTCTTCGTGGAAAATCTGGCCGGCGGATCGCTCATAAGACGAGGGCTGGGCTATGAAGACCTGAAGAAAATCAAGCCCGATATTATTATGCTCAGCACCTGCATGCAGGGACAGACAGGACCATACGCAAGCCACGCTGCGTCAGGGCACAAACTGTCAGCCCTATCGGGCTTTAACCATATCAGCGGCTGGCCCGACCGTCCGCCCGCCTGGATAGCTGCTTATACTGATAACATCGCTCCCTGCTATAACATCGTGGCAATCCTGGCTGCCCTCGATTACAGACGCCGGACGGGCAAGGGTATGTTCCTGGACATGTCCCAGAATGAAGGCGGGGTACAATTCATGGCTCCCGCTATCCTCGATTACACGGCTAATAAGCGGGTGGCCGGCAGGGTGGGTAATCAGTATCCTTACGCTGCCCCCCACAACGCCTACCGCTGCAAGGGTGAAGACAAGTGGTGCGCCATAGCTGTCTTTACCGATGAGGAGTGGTCGAGCTTCTGCAATGTAATCGGCAAGCCGGCTATGGCGAAGAATCCCAAGTTCAGCACTCTGATATCCAGGAAAGAACACGAGGAAGAGCTTGACCGGCTGGTAAACGAGTGGACGATTAACCATACGGCGGAAGAAGTGATGAACCTGATGCAGGCTGGAGGCGTGGCGGCCGGAATGGTGGAAGCTGCCGAAGACCAGGAACGCGACCCTCAATTGAAAGCCCGCCACTTCTTCTGGGAGCTTGACCGCCCGGAAGGAGGCAAGTTCCTCTCCCCGGCGGGAGTCCATTTCCTGCTCTCCAAAACACCTTATGAACTGAAGCGCCCCCCAGCGTTGGGCGAACATAATGACTATGTTTTCAAGGAGTTGCTCGGTCTCTCAGATAGTGAGGTTGCCGACCTGATAAAACAGAAGGTTATCGACTGATTAAGTCAAAATTATTTTAGGGGGAGGAAGCATGATGAGAAAACAATTGTTTTGGCCGGTGGTGACGGGCTTGGTAACGCTATCTCTACTGGTGGTCGCCTGCGCTCCGGCAGCAGCCCCGACTACATCCGCATCTCCAGTTACGCCGGCTAAGCCCACGGAGCCTAGCTCACCGATTACTCCGGCTGCGCCGGCGCAGGAAACTCCGCAGAAGGAGGCAGTGAAGCCGGCTCCGGAAGGGCCAAAATATGGCGGGGGGTTGAGAATACCTTTGAGCGTCGATATAACGACTTTTGATACTCTGACCCCCAATGCGGGGCAAACTCCTACCAATCCCCTGACTAACCAGGAACTAAGGGGAGGCGACTGGGCAAAGGGGGCTGCCGGCGGCTATGGCACTAGCGAGTCTGCCTGGATTAACAGCGGATGGGATGACCTTTTCGACCACAAAACAGGCTATATTGCCGAGAGCACGAAGTGGACGGTGGATGACGCGAAAAACGAGGGGACTATCGTCTACCAGATTCGCCATGGGGTGCGCTGGGCGCTTAACCCGGCTAGTGAAGCCAGCCGCTTAGCCAACGGGCGGGAACTCACCACTGATGATGTCATCTTTAACCTGAAGCGGGTTACTACCGACCCAAGGGCTTATATCTACCTGGCTCAGCCTGAGCTCAGGAGCGCTAACATAAGTAAGACCGGCACCTGGGAGGTTACCGTCAGGCTGCCCCTTCCGGCTCTGATATCCGGCATCGCTCGCCTTGGTGATAACCACTCCATATATCCGCCTGAGGTCGTGACGAAATACGGTGACATGACGAATTGGAAGAATTCCGTGGGCACTGGACCATTCATGCTGGCTGATTACGTTGCGGGCAGCCAGGTGGTTCTGGTCAGGAACCCGAACTTCTGGGGTAAAGACCCGGTTGGTCCGGGTAAGGGCAATCAACTACCTTACCTGGATGATGTTAGATTCATCATTATACCTGATGCATCTACCCGGCTGGCTGCCATGCGCACAGGCAAGATTGACCTGATCGACAGCCTTAATCAGGAAGACGCTGCCCAGATGAAGAAGACGACTCCAGCTCTGGTAGAGGGGCCTGCCGGTATTGGCGGCATGAATAAAATATTTATGAGGACGGATAAAGCGCCATTTAACGATGTCCGGATTCGCCGGGCAATGATGATGGCCACCGATTTCAAGGCAATATCACAGGGTTTATACGGTGGTAAAGGGCAAATCAGCAGTTATCCGTTTGCTTATCAGAAGGAGTACGCCGCTCTCTATCTGAACATCGACGATACGGATGCCCCTGCGTCAGTCAAAGAGCTTTATGCCTATAATCCGACCAAGGCGAAGCAGCTTTTAAAAGAAGCCGGCTTCCCTAACGGCTTGAAAACATCGCTGATGCTGCTGGCTACCGAAGTCGATAACTTCTCGATAATTAAGGATATGTGGGCCAAGGCAGGTATAGACCTGAACCTAGATGTCAAGGAGGCAGCCGTTTATAATAGCCTCGACCGGACCAGGGGATACGAAGCGTTATCGACCAGCGGAGGCCAGGGTCCTATATCGATATTTTACATGGGTTCATCGCTCAGCGGCGAAAGCGGGGCAAATGGGAGTATGATTAACGACCCCGTTATCAATGAGGCATTGGCCAAGATGCGGCGCGCAGCTATCTTCGACCTGAATGGAGCCATGGGGATGATGAGAGAACTGACGAAGTACGTGTTAGACCAGGCCTACGCCATCCCGGGTGTCAAAGCTAATACCTACCGTTTCTGGTGGCCATGGATAAAGAATTACAGCGGTGAGGGCAGCGTTGGGTACTTTAATACCTGGAACTGGGCTCAATGGGTCTGGCTAGATCGGGATTTGAAGAAATCTATGGGTTACTAAACTGACAACAAGCTGAATAGGAGGTGAAGATGCGTAAGAAAATTATCTGGCTGGTAGTGAGTGGCTTGATGGCGCTATCCCTGGTGATGGCGGCTTGTGCCCCGGCAGCGAAGACGCCTTTACCAGCTACCACAAATACACCTACAACTCAAACCACACCGACTACTCTCGCTACCCCGGCTGCTCCAGTAGCGGAGAAACCACAGCAAGAGGCTGTAGTGGCCAAAGACAACATGGTGAAGCTGATGCTAAAAAAGTTGGACGGAACGACTATAGAAAAAATAATGGAAAAGCCAAAATACGGCGGCACGGCCACGTTTGCGGTAACGAGTGACACAGGGGAGTTTGACCCTGCTTTTGGCTCTGGACCAGCTATGCAACCGCCTCTAGGTTATTCCGTGTTGCTGGGCGGTGATTGGACAAGAGGACCGGCCGGCACAAACGAAACTTTTTGGGGGGGAGATGGTAATTATTTAGGGCGCGCTGGTCTTTACAGATACGAGCTGGCTGAGAGCTATGAGATACTCGATGCCGAAACCATCAGGTTTAAGATACGTCAAGGTGTTCACTTTGCCCTTAACCCGAAGAGTGAGGCGAGCCGTCTGGCCAACGGCAGGGAGGTTACCGCCTATGATGTGGTTTGGAGTTGGGAACGGCAGTGGAATAACACTCGTAGTTATCATTACTTAAACATGCCCACCGATAGACCCATATCGATAAAGGCGCTGGACAAGTATACGCTGGAATACAAGATTAAGGCGAACACACAAGGGCTACATTTAATTCAAGTTGCTGGCCGGCTACCTGTTATTCCGCGTGAAGTGGTTGAGAAATACGGCGACATGAAAGACTGGCGAAATGTTGTCGTGCCGGGGCCATTCATGCTGACAGACTACGTTCCTCAAAGTGCGAGAACATACCTGAGGAACCCTAACTACTTTGAGATGGACCCCTGGTTCCCGGAAAACCGGTTACCATATATAGATGCCGTTAAGAGGCTAGTCGTACCTGACGCATCCACCCGGCAAGCTGCGTTGCGCACAGGCAAGATTGATTTGCTCAGCCTTTCCTGGGAAGATGCAACAAGTTTCAAGAAGAGTAACCCCCAGATTATGCAGGTAAAGAGCGCCAATTATGCCAGGACACTGGTTGGCAGGATGGATAAACCGGGGCTGCCCTGGGGTCCTCAGAATGACCCCAATGCTTTAAAGGTGCGGCGGGCACTGAACATGGCGATAAATAAACAGGAGCTTATCGACCAATACTATGGTGGTAACGCTGAGTTATTTGCTTTCCCCTGGCCACCAACGTCGGACTTTGATGGTATTTTCCGCCCGCTTTCGACTTATCCCGAGGATGTTCAGGAGCTGTTTCAGTATAAGCCGGATAAGGCAAGGCAGCTACTGAAAGAAGCAGGCTATCCTAATGGCTTTAAGGCTATAGTGACCATCCCGTCGACAGATGTTGACTTCGCAGCCATACTGAAAGACTATTTGGGTAAAGTTGGTGTTGACCTGGTGATAGATGTTAGAGACACAACGGTTATGGCTACATTGAAGGGAGCGGACAGGTCTTATCCGGAGATGGTGATAGATATTAATCGGGAGCATCAATCCGCTGTCAGGATGAATGGGGTGCGTATCGAGGCCACGTGGGATTACGCTTTTGCCGAACATCCTGTTTTCAGGGCGGCCTATAACGAAGCGAATTTATACCTTATGAAAGATGATGCCAAGGTTGCTCAGGCATGGAGAGGCATCAACGACACCTATCTGCAGGTTGTTAAGGAGGTAATGTTGCCGATGCCCTATTCGTATCAAGTATGGTGGCCATGGTTACACCGATGGGATGGCGCCAGCAATATTGGTAGCTGGCGCTCAGAGGCTTGGCCTGACTGGGTATGGATAGACACTGACCTGAAACGGTCTATGGGATACTAAACCTGACAGAGCCCAATCCGAAATTGGAGGGGTGATATATGAGGGAATGAATCTAGTACAAGGTGACAGAAAATAACATAAGGAGAGTAGAAATGGCAGAGAAAGACAAGGTTTACAAGTGTCTCAATCCGGTTGGTATTCAGGCTTCCGTGGATACATTTCCCCTGGCGCCGCGCCTTGACACTCTTGACGGCAAGAATATCTATTTCAGTATCACCGGCGAGCCGGACATTACCATCGCCCTGGAAAAAAAGTTGAAAATGGATTATCCGGATGTGAACTGGCAGACCAAGAAGACCTACGGTATCGACCCGATGAGGCTCTCGGAAGAGGAGATGAAGACAGCCGACGGTTTGATACAGGCAGTCTGCTGGTGAAGCGGCGCTGTGTGGAGGCAGTTGCCTTATATTGCGGAACTTGAGAAAGCCGGTATTCCGACAGTAGTTGTCGACCTGGAAGACCAGCATAACATGGTAAAGCAGGAAGCGCTGGCGCAGGGCGTGCCCAATGTTCGATTCCTACCTGCATCGAGGACACTACCCGGGCCGGAGGATGTCGATGCCCTGGTTGCTCCCATGCTCGAAGCTTTGACTAAACCCTTGACCAAAAAAGAAAAAGAGAAGGGGGTTTATGCCCCGCCCCAGCCTAGGATACTCTTTGAGGGCACGCTGAATGAGGCTGAGACCTTCTACCAGCAGACGGATTGGGTGCCTCACCCGTTGAATGCCCCTATCTCCAGGTATGCGGATGGTTATCCGGTGGTAATTCCCACCGAGGAGAGGGTGCGCGAGATGCTGACCGGCACCAGCCATAGCCCGGATGAAGTAATTACCTGCAAGGCTGATAGATTAGGTATTCGGGGAAACAGGAAGAAGGGCGATGCGGTTCCATTCCAGCCGATGAACTGGACGGCCACCGTGGAAAAGGTGGCTACTATCGCTGTCATGTCCGGTTGTAAGCCGGAGTACTTCCCGGTGGTGCTGGCAATTGCCGAATCCGGCTGTCCCATCGAAAGCACCCATAGCCTGGGACAGTGGGTTTGCGTCAGCGGGCCTATCGCCAAAGAAATACAGATGAACTCCGGTCTCGGTCTGCTCGGCTGCGGTAACCCGGCTAATATTACAATCGGGCGCAGCTATCAGTTAATGGCACGTAACCTTGGCGGCGCAATAATGGGCATCAACCGCATGCCCAGCCTCAGCAGTCCTTTTACTCATGGCACCGCCTGCGCCGAGAACGCGGACGGACTCCCGCCGGGCTGGAAAGGCTTGAATGAAGAGTCCGGCTTTAAAAAGGATGAGAGCGTCGTCTCAGTCTTTAATGTGGCGGACGGCATCCGCGGTGTTCAGCACTCCCCGGGCGGTTACCGGGCACTTCAGAAGAGCGGTCATGGCGGCATGGCCAGACGTCTTGGTGTCAAAGGCATCCCCGGCCCGCACAACTGGCTGGAGCACATAGTGCCGGATTTCTGGGGCGGCAGGGAGGGTCCCAAGACAATTATTATGGTTCCCGAGATGGCCAAGCACCTTTATGAATATGGCTTTAAGACTAAAGAGGCTGTCTACGAGTGGCTCTGGAAGCAGAGCTTTATGACGGTAGAACAGTACAAGAAATTCTCCTGGGTCGACTTGACCACTAATGGCTGGATGGGTATAGAAGCGACCTCAGGGAAACACTGGAAAGAGCTGCCGGATGATTATATGGTGCCGGCTGCAGGTCCCAACCCCTCCGGCTTCTGCATCATCGTCGGCGGTGGTGACGAAGAAGTGAGCGAGCAAATGAGCGGTCGCCGCGGCGGTGAGAACGCCGTTTATAGCGTGGACGCCTGGAGGTAAAATATTAACGAGTCCATAGCGTGTACGCAGGGAGGTAAACTCTTAACGACGTGAAACTAGTCCTTGGTTAAATAACTAAGCATGCTGATGATTCATTAATCTCACCCTCACCCTAACCCTCTCCCCTCAAGGGAGAGGGGAAAGGTTAGATGACTGATTTATACACCAAGTACTAGAAAATGTTAAATAAGGCTGAGCCGATATTATCGGCTCAGCCTTCCTGATACTTTAGTACATGTGTAAAACCAAATATTATTAACGGGAATAGAAGGTGTTATAATAAAGTCATCCGAGAAGCAAGGAGGCGAAATATGCTCGTAAAGATGGAAACCTATTTCGATGGCGAATTCTGGTGCGCTCGCGGAATTGGGGAGGATATCTTTACCCAAGGTAAGACTCTGGACGAGCTACACGAGAACATTAAAGAAGCGGTGTCTGCTCATTTCGGTGATATCGATGAAGCGCTGACCGTTTTAACATTATCTGAGGTGAAACTGGCTAATGCCAAAGCTGCCACAAATTAGCGGTGAGCGATTAGTCGGGCTTCTCAAGTCTTTAGGCTATGAAGTGCTAAGACAACGGGGCAGCCACATCAGACTACGAAAAGCTACACCGCTTGGTGAGCACAATATTACTGTTCCCGCCCATAGAGTTATCGCTAAAGGGACCTTATCAGATACTGTAAATAAAGTAAGTCTGTGGAATAACATCTCCCCGGAAGAACTCATTAAGCGGTTGAGGTAATTCCTTTCTACCTCGACTAATGTGTTTTTCAAGTATTTCAGTCCACGATAGGTCTGAAGACGGATATCGTCTGGTTGTAGTTCACCTGGATACGGAGCTGGTCTGCCTGTAAAGACCCCTTCCCACTATGACGAGCAGTTCGCTGAACCGCCCTGCTGCTCTCTTCTTAGCCAGATTATCAGAGTTTGTTTTCATGAGCTTGTCGATATCGTCGGTCTCAATCTCGTATGTGGCGAGGAACTCTGCCTTTCCGGCTGAAGGCTCAGTATTCTCATATCGGGTCGCCCTGATAAAGCCCGGGGTCTCCAGCACATCGGGAAGATGAGTTTTGTCGTACCACTCGTTGAACTCAGCCACCCGTGCCGCATCAGAACAATTTGTTTCTACCACCAGAAGCCACTTTGCCATTTTACCTGTCCCTCCTCTTATCTTACTATCGTTAACCTGCTGCCTGGCGAACTAATCTACCCCTGAGATACTTTAATCCCCGGTAACTCTGGACGACGATTATCGCCATAATAAGCTTGGGAACCCACATCCAGAAAGCGTTCAAGCCCAACACTGTGAAAAGGGCAGGGTCTTCCACCATCGAGTGGTTGATGCCGATCGAGATGTGGAGATACTCAAGCTCATCTCTCGTATACGGCTCTTTTTTAGCTTCTTCAACGATGACTGCCCCGCCATAAAGCAACCCGAAAATCTCGGCGGCCATAAACATCATCGCCGTGTGCTCTTTCAGTCCGAAAACTTTTCCCAGCGGCCTGAAATACTTGAGTATGTAGTCAGTCCAGCCAAGAGATTTGAGCCAGCCCAGGGCAACCATAATGCCCATAATGATGCTGAATATTTTTATGAGTAAGGCTACCATGCCGGTTGCCCAGGTCTTCAGGACATCGAGCAAACCGGCTTGAACCGCCGCTTGTACCGGCGCTACGCTCTGGCTGGTATCGCCCAGAAACCGCGAGACGATGAGCACAGTCAAGATTGCCGCCCCAATGCGGATGGCGGTTATTTTGGCTATGTTCATGCCGGATTTGTGCTGGATGATGCCCTCCATAATCAGGTTGTGGGCAATCAAGTTGAATACGGCAATGAGGGTCATCTGTCCGATAGTAAACGGCATCACGGTGATGATGGCGATGGTGGCGTAAAGGTTTATCAGCATGCCGCTGATGATGGGCAGGGCGGCCTGGGGTGGTAGATTGATGAGCCTGGTCATTGGATTCAGCAGGAAATCCAGGTGACTTAGCCAGCCGGTCCATTGTAGAATGGCAATCAGAAGAGAAAGGGGGATGACAATTTTGCACATCCAGACAAAACTACCCCAGCCCTTCTTGATGCCTTCAAGGAAACCGTCTTTCAGCCTGGTGCGAAAACTGGACATATCGATATTTAGTATTATAATCTATTGTGTCGTGGTTAGATATACCACCTTGTTGCTAGTTCGCTGAATCGGGCGGGTTTCAACCCCGCCCCTACTGAAACTATTTATGACATAATGAATTGCCCTTCCATTATGGCAGGCTGTCTGGTATAATGAAATGGTTTGAAATTAGTTGGGAGGAAGAGTTAATGGAACTGGAAGCTAAAACTCGTGAGATTACCGGCAAGAAGGTAAAGATTTTACGCCGTCAGGGGATTACGCCGATAAATCTATTCGGGCACAAGATTGAGCCGATGACCCTGCAGTGCGACACCTTAAAGCTTAAGAATGCTATGGCACGCACCGGGACTACCGGTCTGCTCAGCCTTAAAATCGATAACTCCAAAAAGCCCAGGAGCGTAATGTTCCGCGAGGTGCAGACAGCGCCTGTAACCGGTGAGTTACTCCATATCGATTTGTATCAGGTCAACATGGACGAGAAAATCAAGGTGGAAGTGCCCATCGTTATTATCGGTGAGGCGCCCGCTCTGAAAATGAAAGAGAACTTCCTGGCCCATGAGCTAACCAGTCTCTTTATCGAATGTCTCCCCGGTCTAATTCCTAACCGGGTGGAAGTGAACGTTGGCTCCCTGATGACAGCCGGGCAGGGGATTCATGTCAAAGATTTGAATCTGGGTGAGGGGATTATAATTGTCAATAGTCCCGAGCAGGCAGTGGCAAAGATTAGTATCCGCTTCGTAGAGAAGGAAGCACCGGTGGCTGCTGCTGAGGCCGAAGCGGCACCTGCTGAGGGAGAAGCTAAAGCGGAAGGCGCCGCCTAGAAAAGTCCTGTTGCTCTGTTATTGCTTCGCCCCGGCACGTCGGGGCGAAGCAATCCGTAGAGTTAGAATAATTGAGGGCACCGATATCGGTGCCCTCAATGTTTTTACCAACTAAGACCGATTTTAACCTACGAAACGAAATCATACGGCTCCGGAATTACTCTGCACAAACCAGTCAATCATCTCTCTTGCGATGCTCATCTTTGCGGGTAATTCCGGAAGGCTATGCACGTCGTACCAGCCTGCTTCTGAAATTTCCTTTCCATCAACCGATATTTCACCACTCTCATACTCGGCAGTGAAACCTATCATCAACGAGTTGGGAAATGGCCAGGGTTGACTTCCAAAATACTTTATGTTTCTGACATGTATGCCGACTTCTTCCAATATTTCTCTTTTTACACATTCTTCAAGAGTTTCACCAGGTTCAACAAAACCAGCAATTATGGAATACATATTCCCTCTGAAAGTTGCGTTGTGGGATAAAAGGATTTTGTCGTCCTTTAAAACAGCAGTTATGGCTACCGGGGAAATACGAGGATAACTTGTAAAACCGCATTCCGGGCACTTTTTTGCCCTTTCGCCCTGAAGTGTTTGTGTCTTATGACCGCACCTACCGCAAAATTGGTGTGTTTGGTCCCAATTTACTATCTGTATGGCTTTACCAGCTAAGAGGAATATATCTTCATCCATGACGCTGTATAATGACCTCAGCTCCATGAAAGACATTCCTTCAGGAACGATAGTAGTTGGAGAAACCTCTGCCGAATAGCAAGGATGTCCTTTCAGCGTACCGAGATACCCAGTCCTGACAGGAGAAATGTTCAATTCCGATAAACTTGCTAGATACGGAATGCTAGATTCATTGGTCTTAACCAAAAGTCTAGTTAAAGAAAACACAAACCAGTAGCTGCAATCAGTGCTTATTGATTCAGATGTGACGGCTGGTTTATGACGTTTGTAGATGCTTTCTCTGGACATTATTAAAATTACCCTTCAAAGCTGTGTTTGAACAAAAGATGTGCAATTGCTAAATGAATCCAGCGGGTTAAACATAAATGATGTTGATTAAATCCGCCTGATTCTTAAATGTCCGCGGCATATGCAAAGATGATTATTACTTCCCGGCTTGCTCGGTGAGATAGCGTTCCGCTGAGATGGCGGCGGTGGCGCCGTCTCCGGCGGCGGTTACCACCTGACGGGCTAACTTGGAGCGGGTGTCCCCTGCGACAAAAATCCCCGGCACGGCCGTCTCCATTTCACTGTTAGTGATGATGTGCCCCTCATTGTCCAGCGCTAGAAGACCCTTCAGGTAAGCAGTATCAGGCTCAAAACCGATTGAAACAAAGAGTCCGGTTATTTCCAGCGCTGATTTTGCCCCTGTTTTTAAGTTTTTAAGCTGGAGCCGCTTTACGAAATCTTCGCCCTCAACCTTCTCTATACCGGTATCCCAGAGGAAATTTATCTTCGGCTCGGCGAAGGCTCTCTCCTGGAGTAGGGCAGTGGCTCTGAGCTGGTCACGGCGGTGTATGACAGTGACTTTAGAGGCGAAGTGTGTAAGGTGCAGAGCCTCGGTAATGGCGGAATTACCGCCGCCGGCTATGGCAACTGCCTGGTCACGGAAGAGGGGTCCGTCACAGGTGGCGCAGTAAGAGACACCTCTGCCGGCAAACTCAGCCTCGCCCGGCACCCCAAGTTTTCGCCGTTTAGCTGCGCCCGTGAGAATGACCGCTTTGGTCTCGAAGTCGCCTTCAGATGTTTTGACTACTTTTCTGTTCCCGTTGGTCAGCTCAAGACCGATGGCTTCCGTAAAAACTATTTTTACCCCGTATTTTTCGGCCTGCTGCTGCATTAGCTGGCCAAGCTCAAAGCCGCCGATGCCTTCAGGAAAGCCGGGATAGTTCTCCAGCTTCTCGACATTAGCAATCTGACCGCCTATCATCTCTCTCTCGAGGAGCAGGGTATCCAGCCCGGACCGGGCTGTGTAAATCCCGGCGGTAAGTCCGGCCGGCCCGCCGCCGATGATTATTACCTGGTAGTTGCGTTTATCATCCACTTTTGGTTCCTGCCTTGTGAGGTTTGTTTATTAATCTATTCACCCTCACCTTAATCCTCTCCCATCAAGGGAGAGGAAAATAGTTCTTGGTGGTGGTTATAAGACAGCATCCAGGTTTTTCTTTAACTCGCCTTTTGGCCGGAGCCCGACGATGTGTGAGACAGGCTTTCCGTTCTTGAAGATAAGGAGAGTTGGGATGCTCATAATGCCAAAGCTGGCCGGGGTCTTCGGGCTGTGGTCGATGTCCATCTTGAGGAAAGTTACTTTATTGTCATACTCGGTAGCCAATTCATCCACTATCGGGGCGACTGCCAGGCAGGGCTTGCACCAACTTGCCCAGAAATCTACCAGCACCGGCTTCTTGGCCTCTAATACCATTTGTTTGAATGTGGCGTCATCCACGGCCACGGGTTTACTCATAATGTTCCTCCTTAATTTTTTTACACACTTCTCTTTCTACAGACTGTTTGGCGAGTCCGATGGCATTTTTGATAGCTTTGGCCTGGCTGCGGCCGTGGGCTATGATGATATCCCCGTTTACTCCAAGCAGAGACGACCCTCCGTATTCCCGGTAATCCAGCCGCTTGGACCAGGCATCCATGCCGATGTCACGGTGCAATGCCCGCTGCGGCAGGCGGTAGGCTTTAGAGAAGACCTGCCCTGATTGGCTGAGCGAATACAGCCAGCTTGTGCTCATGCCCTCGATTGTCTTGAGGACGATATTGCCTGTGAAGCCATCGGTCACCACAATATTTGTTTTTCCGGCTGCTATGTCGTGTCCTTCGATGTTGCCGAAAAAGTTCAACTTGGTTGCCTTGAGAAGCTGGTAGGTCTCCTGAGTCAGCTTGTTGCCTTTATGCGGCTCTTCACCGTTGTTGAGCAAGCCTACGGTAGGTGAAGGAATATCAAAAATCTCTCTGAAATAGATGGTGCCTAACTGGGCAAACTGTACCAGGTGCTGAGGCCGGCATTCGGCGTTGGCCCCGGCGTCGATGAGGAGAATCGGAGCCGTAGCATTGACATTGATAAGACAGCCGATGGCCGGGCGGTCGATGCCCGGTATCTTCCCCAGGCTGAGCAGAGCCGCGTAAAAAACCGCCCCGGTGTTGCCTGCCGAGACAAAGGCGGAAGCCAGTCCTTCCTTTACCAGGTTGGTGCCGATTACAATTGAAGATTTCGGCTTGTTGCGGATTCCCTCGACGGGTGATTCATTAAACCCGATAACCTCATCCGCATCCATAATACTCATGCCCAATTTTCCCAGGTGCCGGCCTGCCAGCACGTAGAGTATTTCCTTCCTGCCTACCAGGGTAATTTCCACTTCATACTCTTGAGCCGCTTTTATGGCTCCTTTAACTACTTCGTGAGGAGCGTAATCCCCCCCACTGGCATCAACAGCGATGTTCACTTAGTTGTTTCCTCACTTATTACTCTCTCCCAACGGTCGCACCGCCCGCCCCAGCGGGCAAGGGTTTTGCTGTTAGCCGATATTTGAGCTATCTCGCAGAGGTTGGCGCAGGCTTTGCATTCAAAGGAGGAGGTGTGATATTCCGTCCGGCTGACATCAAAGCCGATGAACTTACTTTTCTTGTTGTCAGACATTTCTTCATGTACCAGTAACGCCGCCCCGATGGCTCCCATCAGTTCGTGGTGGGGAGGCACGATGACCCCGGTCTCAAGCTCTTCCTGGAACGCCTTGATTATCGCCTGGTTGAAAGCGACTCCACCCTGAAACAATATCGGCGATTTGATTTCTTTGCCCAGGGCGACATTGTTAATATAGTTACGCACCAGCGCTTTGCAAAGACCGTAGAGGATATCTTCAATCCGGTGGCCTATCTGCTGCTTGTGAATCATATCTGATTCTGCAAAGACCCCGCACCGCCCGGCAATACGCACCATTGTCTGGCTCTTCAGCGCCTGCCGGCCAAAATCTTCAATAGTAAGGTTAAGACGTTTTGCCTGGTGGTCCAGGAAACTGCCTGTGCCGGCGGCACAGACGGTATTCATTCCAAAATCTGTCACTACCCCATCTCTGATGATGATAATCTTGCTGTCCTGTCCGCCGATTTCAAGAACGGTTTGCACATCAGGGAAATAAAAAAGCGAGGCTGTAGCATGAGTGGTAATCTCGTTTTTGACCAAATCAGCATTGACAACCACCCCGGCCAGGTAGCGGGCGCTGCCTGTTGTAGCTACGCCGCTGATATCCGTGCCCGGAGGCAGTTGCTCTCTGATGAGCGCTAACCCCTGCTGCACCATCTCGATCGGCTTGCCCTGGGTCGGCTGGTAGATGTGAGCTATAAGCTCATCATTCTCATCCAGAACCGCCAGCTTGGTGCTTACCGAACCGACGTCTATGCCGATATATGCTTTCATTATGGTTTCATGCTCCCGGATTGATTCGTACTCCCGGCGGCCATTGTTTTCCGGCGGGTAACTCCACGCCGCTTGCGCTCAAGCAGATCGACGAAGGCTTCCAGCCTGGTCAGCATGCCCGCCTTGGCCATTTGTTCATCACAGAAAATTGTCAGAACCGGAATATTCTCCTTCATCGCCGGCATAATGTTTTGAGCCATTATTTCCGGCAGACAGGTGAAGGGGGCCAGGTGTACCAGGCCGTCATATTCTTTGTTATGAAGGACTCTTTCCCCAATCGATTCCCAGCCATCTCCTCCGATATCCCGTTTCAGGTAGGGCAGGGCTGCCTTATGAATTCTATCTTTCTCGTTCATGCCCAGCGGGTTTAGGAACAAACTAAATTTTGTCCACTCCGAGATAAATGTGGTTCGTCTTACTTCTACTCCCAGCTTGCCCAGCTCGCTCTCTATGTCAAAATTCGAGAAAGGTTCCAGCAGGACATAAAATTCGCCGACTATTCCGACCACCAGTGGTTTGATGTCAATGTTCCTGGCCACCTGGTTAAGCCGGTTGGTATAGTCCGCCTCCGCTCTCTCCAGTGTTTTATAGTCATCCGCTTCGTCGATAGCCTTAATCGCCCTGGAATATAGCTGATTCGCCGTTCCCTTTTCCAGTTCGGTGGCCCTCACTTTTTGCACCAATCGTTCTATCTCATCCAGTGTGCTGAGTTTCTTTAAGCCGAAGCGGAAGGCTGAAATTATCTCCGTCCAGGGAGCATCGTTTGACAGGCGCTTGATTATTTTCATCAGGCCGATGAATTTCTGCTCGGAAACGCCCATCTGAACTATTTCGGCGTTATATCCCAGGTCGCGGAGAATCTGTTCCTGGGTTTTAGCGTAGTAGCCGAGCCGGCAAATGCCGTTGCCTCCGGGCATCAACAGCGTATCGGCTCCCTGTTCGGCTACTTCAATCAGGTTGCCCAGGGTCAGTTTGAACGGGATGCACAAGCCTTCCGGGGAATGTTTCACCCCGAGGGAGAGCGTGTGCTGGTTGGTCATCGGCGGCGCAATAAAATCCACGTCGAGCCTTTGAAACAGGGCTTTCAATGGTATGTATAAATTGCCCATATGAGGCATGCTTACACGCATACTTTCGCTTCTCTCTTTTTCTTTCTGTGTATCATATCTGTAAAAGCTTCCAGCCGCGTAACCACGCCGGCTTCGGCGGTATGCTCCTCCAGGGTAAGGCACATAAAGGGAGTTTTCTTTAGTCTGGCTGCATGGCGCCGCACCGTATCCATCATCAACGAATCAGGCCCGCAACCGAAGGCCATGATGCCGATAACGCCATCGGCTTCGTGCTGCAGATAGTGTCCCCCGGCTCCAACCACCTCTTCTTCATATGTCCAGTAGGCGCCACCTGTCATATTAACTATCGCCGAATGAAGTTTATCGGCGGTGACCATTTCAGGGGTTATCACCCTGTTGCCCTGTTGTTCCAGACGGTGGACAAGTCGGTGGTTGATGTAATCGTCATTGAGAAGATATGGGTGTCCGACCAGAGCAATAGTGGCTTTTACTTCAGCGCCTGGCTTCAGTATGTTCACTCCTGGTTTTTCGATGAGAGTGCCCGATATTTGTTCTATGGCTTCAGGCGGTTTTAATTTGTGAGTAGACATAAGTTCTTTGTAATCTAAATAGGTTTGCCAGGCCGCTTGCCTGGCCTGGTTGATTTTTAAGGGATTTCTGGTAAAATGACTTCCCAGCTTGTTGATTTCCCGGAAAAGTTCACCCTTGCCCTTGTTAATATCGATGTCTATCTCCAGGATTGGCGGGGATTCGGGGATAACTGCCTTTGTCATATCCGGTAAGCCAAGAAACTTGGAGCAATTATATACTTTCTCCTCAACACTGCGGATAGCCGGGATAAAGATCATATCGCATTTGTCCACCAGTGAAAGAACATGCCCCAGGAAAACCTTGACTGGCAAACAGGTATCAGCGACTACCCTCGAAGCGCCCGCGGCCAGCATAGCTTGGGTAGTCGGTTGTGAAACCACCACTTCTACTCCCAATTCGCGGCAGAAAGACTGCCACATCGGGTAATACTGGTAATAAAGCAACGCTCTGGGAATTCCTATCCTGGTCATTTACCTTGTGCGAACTCCTTTTTGACTTTAGCCAGTGTTTCACGGTCGGCCAGCAAATCAACTACAGTCAGAGCCAGGGCTTTGGCGGCATCGAGCATCCCCAGCATGCCTCTGTCGGAGGCGGCTGCCGCGGCAAATTCAGTGGAGTGAATAAGTGTTCTCTTATCGGCTATGGCGACGAAGGGGTGAATGCTTGGCACAACCTGGCTGACGTTGCCCATATCTGTGCTGCCGAAAGAGCCTGTCGGGTCGTTCAGGATAATGTTACGTCCCAGGGACTGCATGTTACTTATGAATAATTGGGCTAAAGATATATTGTTACGCAGGGAGTCATAGCGAACCTCTCCCCATTTGTACCCCAGGCGGGCGCCAGTGGAGGTAGCTGCTCCGATGAAGCAATTCAGTACCCTCTCCTTCAGGTCATCGAGGTAATCATTTTCCATAGCCCGCACCATAAAGCTGCCCGCGCTGTGTTCAGGGACAATATTAGCTGCCTTTCCGCCATCTGTGATAATGCCGTGGATGCGGGCAGTGCCCCTGATATGCTGGCGAAGGGAGTTGATAGCGGTAAATGATTGGAGTAGGGCTTCCAGGGCGTTGATGCCCAGCTCAGGATTGGCGGCGGCGTGAGCCGATTTACCGAAGAATTCAATATCCAGCGTCTGGCAGGCAAGGGCTTCTGTGGTGGCAATATCATTTGTCTCGGGGTGTACCAGCATGGCGACATCGACATCGTTGAAAGCACCCTTGTCTGCCATGATAACTTTACCGCCCCAGCCCTCCTCTCCGGGAGTGCCGATAACCTGGACGCTGCCTCCGAGCTGGTCGACTGCCTGCTTGGCAGCCACTCCCGCTCCGGCGGCGCAGGTGCATATTATATTGTGGCCGCAGCCATGGCCGATTCCGGGCAAGGCGTCATATTCAGCCAGGAAAGCGACGGCCGGCCTGCCTTTTCCGTAGCTGGCTTTAAAGGCAGTTGCTATTCCGCAAATACCGCGCTCGATAGTAAAGCCGTTCTCTTTCAGATACCCTGTCAGCCAGTCAGCCGCTTTCACTTCCTGAAACCCCAGCTCAGGGTTATCGTGGATGTTCAAGGATAGTTCCCTGAGCCGCTTCAGGTTCGCGTCCAGGCTTTTTACGATGGCAGCTTTTAGTTTTATATTCTCCATAAGCTCCTGTCTAATGAACAGCGTATCCTTCATTATAGCCTAAGAGTGATGGGAATTCTATACACTTGGCATCGGTATCTATTCGGTTCTGGATGCATCAGTCTGTGTTCATGAGTTCCTAAGGGGACGCCTTGCCTGGCAAGGCGTCCCCTTAAAGAAAAGCCCTCAGTCTGGACTCGAGTTACCGACCAGGTCGGAATCCGTGATGGTGATTCCGCTTGTTGAGCTTGCATTTTTTACTTAATTGTGCTACTGTGTAAATAGCTTAAATATTTGTTCTTGAAGTGGGTTTTTCCCACTTTTTTATTATCAGGAAATTTAATATGGAGGTGAACCGAGATGAAAAGTGATTTCCTTTTAGCAATCACGCAAATCTCGGCTGAGAAGAACCTGCCCAGTGAGGTGGTCCTTTCGGCTGTCGAGGCGGCTCTGGTATCAGCGTACCGGAAGGATAATTTTTCCGCAAATCAAAATCTTTCCGTAAAGATTAATCCCACCAGCGGCAAGGTTCAGGTGTGGGCTGAGAAAGTTGTAGTTGAGAAGCCTGTCGATGCCGGCTGTGAAATATCATTGGCGGAGGCTCGCCGAATCAAGCCTGATGTGCAATTGAGTGAGGCTGTGATGGTGGAGTCCACGCCCAGCAATGCCGGACGCATCGCTGCTCAAACGGCGAAACAGGTTATTTTACAGCGTCTGCATGAGGCGGAGCATAGCGCCATCTTTGAGGAATACGCGGGCAGAGAAGGCGATATCATCACCGGGCTGGTGCAGCGTACCGAGCAAAGGCAAATCCTCATCGACCTGGGTAGAACCGAGGCTATACTGCCTGTAACCGAGCAAGCGCCCGGTGAGAGATACCGGATCGGCCAGCGGCTGAAGGTCGTCATTTTAGAGGTGGCTAAAGGCACTAAAGGACCTCGTGTGGTTGTATCACGGTCACATCCGGATTTGCTGCGCAGGCTTTTTGAAATGGAAATCCCGGAGATTTTTAACGGCGCGGTGGCTTTGGAATCAGTGGCTCGTGAAGCCGGCTTTCGGAGCAAGGTGGCTGTGTTTGCGAAACAGGAAGGAATCGACCCGGTCGGGTGCTGCGTTGGCTTGCGGGGCATCAGAATACAGAATATCGTCAGCGAATTGAACGGCGAAAAGATAGATGTCGTTCTCTGGAGCCCAGAGCCGGCAAATTTCATTGCTAACGCTCTAAGCCCTGCCCAGATAGTCAGCGTTGCCCTGAATAAAGACGATGGTGTAGCTACTGTGGTTGTCCCAGACAGGCAGCTTTCGCTGGCCATCGGTAGAGAAGGTCAAAATGTCCGACTGGCCGCCAAGCTGACCGGATGGCGTATAGATATCAAGGCCGCATCGGCAGTCGAAGCAGAGAAAGCCAGGGAAGCCGAGGCTATCGCTGCCGCCAAGGCAGCAGAAGAAGCCGAGCTGGGCGAGAAAGCTGCTGCCGAGCTACCGGAAGTCCCGGAGCAGGCGGCTGTTGAAATAGCTGAACCATTACCGGTTCTCCAGGCGGCTCTCGTTTCTCCACAGGTTCCTGCTGCACCGTCAGTAAGGAAGAAACCTGCCTTGCGTTTTGCTGAAGATATTCTTGTACCGGCGCCAATCAAGGTACAGCCGGCACGCTCAAAGAAGGGTAAGAAAAAAGGCGCTCAGGATAAGGATGTTATCGAGGATAGAGCCAAGGTCAGGAGACCGCGCCGAGAGGTAGAAATACCTCTGGATGATGAGGATGACGAGGATGACCTCACCATCGATTAAACATATTCCGCAGCGGACTTGCGTAGCTTGTCGTCGAGTGAAAGATAAAAAGGAACTCATCCGTCTGGTGCGAGTCGCCGATATGAGTGTCGAGGTTGACATAAGGGGAAGGAAGGCGGGTCGGGGCGCTTATCTATGCCGGACGAAGGAGTGCTGGCAGATTGGGTGTGAGGGCGGCCGTTTGGAGCATACCTTACGAACCAAGCTCACACGGGAGAACCGGGACCAGCTTATCAAGTTTGGTAATGAATTATTCGCTGAAGGCATAGAAGAATAAGCTTCTCGATGTAACCTCGAGAAGCTTTAGTTGACCGAGAGGCGGGTTTTCTGAAGGAGCAAATTTTTGGTAAAGGGAAGCAGGCAGGGTAAGGTCTTGGAACCTGTTGTCGCGGTGGTTGCTGACAGTCCGCCGGCGGCAGAGGCGCGCCCGGTTGAAATACCCGATAACATAGGCGTGAAGCAACTGGCTGACCTTTTACAGGTAAGCGGCATCGATGTTATCAAACAGTTGATGAGGAACGGCTTGATGGCCAATATTAATCAGACTGTCAGCTATGAACAGGCCGCCGCCGTGGCCAGTGGTTTGGGCTATGAAGCTAAACCCCTGGCGCAGTCGGGCAGAAAGTCCACCAGCGTCATCAGTGAAATTAAGAAGCAACAGCTCCAACGCGGTAAGGAAAATACTAATCTTAAACCGAGACCCCCTGTAGTTACCGTGATGGGACACGTCGACCACGGCAAGACTAAACTACTGGATGCTATCCGGCAAACTAATGTTATGGATTCTGAAGCCGGGGGTATTACACAGCACATCGGCGCTTACCAGGTAGAGGTCAATGGGCGTAAGATTACCTTCCTGGATACCCCGGGGCATGCGGCTTTCACGGCTATGCGGGCCAGGGGAGCGAGGGTGACCGATATTACCGTCCTGGTGGTGGCTGCCGATGACGGCGTGATGCCGCAAACTCTGGAAGCTATCGATCATGCCCGCGCCGCCGGAGTGCCTATCGTGGTGGCTATCAACAAAATAGATAAACCGGAGGCTAACCCGGACCGTGTTAAGCAGCAGTTAGCCGAAGCCGGCCTGATTGTCGAGGAGTATGGCGGTACCACTATCGCTGTCCCTGTTTCAGCCAGGGAAAAGACGGGAATACCGGAGTTGCTGGAAAACCTGCTCCTTGTCGCCGATATGGAAGAACTAATGGCAGATCCGGCTGTGCCGGCTGTGGGCGTTGTCATCGAGTCTAAACTGGATAAGACCAAAGGCGCCTTGACTACCGTCCTCATTCACAACGGCACGCTGAGAGTCGGTGATACTATCGTCGTGGGCAATGCCTGGGGCAAGGTCAAAGCCATGTATAACGACCTGGGGAAGCAGGTGCGGCGGATCGGTCCTGCCGGCCCGGCGGAAATTCTTGGTATCAGCGGCGTATCTCAGGTGGGTGACACTCTCACCGCTGTAGCTGATGAACGGCATGCCAAGGCTTTGATTGAGAAGAATCAGCCGGAGACCGGAGCCTCTGCGGCAGTGCAAAAATCGGTAAATCTCAGCAATCTCCTCGACCGGGTAAATGCCGGCGATGTCCAGGAGTTGAGTGTCGTTCTTAAGACTGACGTTCAGGGGAGTATCGAACCGATAAAGAATTCCCTGGAACGCTTGTCCACGGATGAGGTCAAGGTTTCGGTCATCCATAGCAGCTCGGGCAACATTACTGAAAGTGATGTCATGCTGGCCATCGCCTCTAAAGGTATCATCATCGGTTTTAATGCCACCGCCGAGCCTGGCGCCCAGAGGTTGGCTGAGCTGGAAGGGGTCAGCATCCGCTATTACAATGTTATTTACACTCTCGTGGATGATGTCAGCAAAGCCCTTAAGGGCATGTTGAAACCCGTTCATGTCGAGGTTATCGACGGTCAGGCTGAGGTAAGGGCCGTCTTTAGCAGCGGGAAAAAGACCAATGTGGCCGGCTCTTATATTACCGAGGGCAAGGCGACCCGTGGAGGCTCTGTCAGGGTGAAACGGCAGGGTAAGATAGTGGCTGAATCCGTGGTCAACAGTTTACGCCGTTTTAAGGAAGATGCCAGAGAGGTGACCGCCGGTTTTGAGTGCGGGGTAGGCGTCGATGGCTTTAACGATTTTAAAGTCGGGGACAATCTGGAGTTCTTCAGAATCGTGGAGGCTGGTTAAGGGGGTAGCTGTGCCGCATCGCATCGAGCGGGTAAATAGCCTTATTCGTCAGGAACTTAGCGAATTACTTCAGCGCCAGGTGAAAGACCCACGCCTTGAAGAGTTCATCGCCATCACCGAGGTCGACACCTCCAGCGATATGAAACACGCTAAGGTATTCGTTAGTCAATACGGCAACGAGGTGGATAAAAAGAAAGTGCTCAGCGGGCTGCTCTCGGCCTCCAGTTTCTTCCGCAGTGAGTTGTCTAAAAGCCTAAAAATGAGGTACGTCCCGGAGCTTCACTTTCACTGGGATGATTCCATCGCGCATGGCGACCGCCTCTCACAGTTGATTGACAAAGTTTCCCACGAGGAAATCACCTAAAACTGGCTCTGTGTTTCCTTGTCCCTCGTGTCATTCTGGAGTCATGACTTGTCGGCGCGAAGAAGCTGGGAAGGCCTCTTACTGTCTTTGCGATGAGTGTAGCGACGATGCAATCCGTATCCTTCTGTCACGATGAGCATCTCGAAGTGTGAAATCTAACTGAGTGAATAAGCTTAACATTACTATGGACGGTATCTTAAATATTGACAAGCCTGCCGGGTTAACTTCATTCGACGTTGTGGCTCGCGTGAGGAGGCTTAGCAAAGAAAAACGTGTCGGCCACGCTGGCACTCTCGACCCTGCGGCAACCGGCGTTCTGCCTGTCTGTCTCGGGCAGGGGACACGCGTCATCGAATATCTTGTGGACACCACCAAGTCCTACAGGGCTGAAATCGAATTAGGCGTCAGTACCGATACCTATGACGCCGAAGGCAAGGTTACCAGACAGGCAGACCCTGCCGGGATTAGCCGCGCCCGGTTAGATTCGGCGCTGGACTCTTTCCGAGGTCAAATCGAGCAGGTGCCGCCGATTTATAGCGCGCTGAAGCATCAGGGTAAGCCGCTTTATGAGTTGGCGCGTGCCGGTATTAACGTCGAATTAAAAAGCCGTCCTGTTACCATCCATGAACTAGAGCTCATAGGTTTCCAGCAGCCGACGGTCACTATCGAGGTGGTTTGCGGCAAGGGAACCTATATCCGCTCAATCGCTCATGATTTGGGTCAAATCCTGGGCTGCGGCGCTCATTTGAAGAGTTTAATACGCCTGAGGTGCGGGATATTTGACATAAAGGATGCTGTTTCGATGCCTCAGCTTGAGGAAGCTTTCAGGGACGGCAGGGGGCAGCAATTTCTTCATCCCATCGATAGCGTGCTATCGGACTTATCATCCGTGGCAGTCAATGATGATGAGGCAAATAATATCAGAAACGGGCGCCCCCTGGCTTTGGAAAGCTTTAGCATTCCAAAGCAGGTTGAAACTGCCTCTGAAAATCGCTCACGTGCCTATACACTTGACGGCAAGTTTATAGCTGTACTCCGCTTCAATCCTGATGATGGGCAATGGTATCCTCAAAAGGTGTTTTCACAGTCAGACGCCATTCCTGAGTGAATGTGAAAATTGAGATTGGTCTTGACAGTTTACCCATAATTAGACTATAGTTCCAACGGTGGTAGAGAGTTCATTCTTTATCAGACGTCCTATCGTTGCAAAGGAGGATAGTTGAGCTTTGGGCAAAATTAATGTAGCTATCATAGGGGTTGGTAATTGTGCCTCGTCACTGGTTCAGGGCGTTCACTACTACAGGGATGCCAAAGAAACCGAGACGGTGCCGGGTCTGATGCATGTAAATCTGGGCGGATACCACATTAGCGATATTAATTTTGTGGCCGCTTTCGATGTTGATAAGAATAAGGTCGGCAAGGATTTATCCGAGGCTATTTTTACCAAACCTAATAATACTTACAAGTTTACTGATGTGCCTCCTTCCGGTGTCAAAGTCCAGCGTGGCATGACACATGATGGACTGGGCAAGTATCTCTCTGAAATAATTCAGAAGGCGCCAGGCCAGACTGCCAACATCGTCAAAGTCCTTAAGGATACCAAGACCGATGTGGTGCTTAACTACCTGCCTGTCGGCAGCGAATCTGCTACCAAATGGTATGTCGAGCAGATACTACAGGCGGGCTGCGGGATGGTTAACTGTATTCCGGTGTTTATCGCAAGCCATAAAGACTGGAGCGACCGCTTCGCGGAGCATGGTTTGCCGGTTATAGGGGATGATATCAAATCCCAGGTGGGAGCGACTATCACTCACCGTGTTCTGACCAAGCTCTTTATGGACAGAGGTGTCAAGCTCCTGCATACCTACCAATTAAATTTTGGCGGTAATACCGATTTCCTCAATATGCTGGAACGGGACAGACTTGAGTCCAAGAAGATTTCCAAGACTAACTCGGTCACCTCCCAGCTTAATTACAAGATGAATCCGGATGATATACATGTCGGTCCTAGCGATTACGTTCCCTGGCTCCTTGACCGCAAATTCTGCTACATCAAGATGGAGGGGCAGACCTTCGGTGATGTTCCCTTGAATCTGGAGGTTAAGATGGAGGTCTGGGACAGCCCGAATTCGGCAGGCGTGGTCATCGACGCCTTGCGGTGCTGCAAGCTGGCTATGGACCGCGGACTGAAGGGCGCCCTTACCGCACCGTCATCTTATTTTATGAAATCTCCACCTATTCAGTATAGCGATGATGAAGCTCACCGCCTGGTAGAAGAATTCATTAAAGTCAATCAAGCTGAAAAGAAAGCTACTCCGAAGAAGAAGGCTAGGTAAGCATATTACTGGGAGCTACCTCCTTAGCAAAGGTTAAAGACTGGTATGAAGATAGCATTAGTCTCACCTTATGATTTCGCTCATCCCGGTGGTGTACCCAGTCATATCTCATCACTGGAGCGTCAGCTTACACTTATGGGGCACGAGGTAAAGATAATTGCCCCCGCGTCCAAAGAGATTCGCAACTTTGGCGATAGATTTATAGCTATCGGAAAACCCCTGCCAATTCCGGCCAGTGGCTCTATTGTCCGTATCTCCCCCTCGCTTCATCTGGCTCCGGCGATAAAAGAAGTTCTCATCAGGGAAAAGTTCGATATTATCCATCTCCATGAACCCTTCATGATTATGCTCTGCAGCGCTGTTCTCCGTTTCTCTGGCAGCGTGAATATCGGCACATTTCATGCTGCTGACGGCAATCCGGGCTACAGATGGGGATGGCCTATCGGACTTATAGTACTAAAAAGGCGCCGGCGTAAATTGGACGGTAAGATTGCCGTATCAAAATCGGCAATGAATTATGCCAGCCGGTATGTCCCCGGAGAGTACGAAATTATCCCAAACGGCGTCGATGTGGAGCGGTTCACTCCAGACGTAGCTCCAATCGAGCAATTCTCTGACGGCAAGCTGAATATTCTCTTCCTCGGGCGGTTGGAACACCGCAAGGGCTTGAAATATTTGCTTGAAGCCTATCTGAAAGTCAAGCAAGAGATTCCAAATTCAAGACTTATCGTGGTTGGCGCCGGCACCAGACTCCGTAAGGGATATGAGAAGTGGGTCGAGAAAAATCACCTGGTAGATGTTGTCTTCGTGGGCTTTATCCCGGAAGAGGATAAACCGCGTTATTTCAAGACGGCTGACATTTACTGCGCTCCATCTACAGGACATGAAAGTCAGGGCATCGTTCTCCTAGAGGCTATGGCTGTTGGTACGCCCATAGTCGCCTCTAATCTGGAGGGTTATGCCGGCGTGGTCACTCACGGTCAGGAAGGGTTGCTGGTACCCCCTAAGAACAGCAGAGAATTGGCCAAAGCCCTGGTGTTTTTGTTAAAAGACAAATCACTGCGGCAACAGATGGGAGCCAAAGGCAGGATTACATCCGAGCAGTATAGCTGGGAACGAGTCGCCCTGCGAGTAGCTGATTTTTACAAGAAGGTGCTCAGCAAGTGCGCAATGGCAGCGGTTAAATAATGAAAAATGGGAATTGATTTGGCAAAACAAACAGTTGTTTCCTCAAAACAAATACCGGCGGTAAAAGCGACCGGCTTTCACCGGACGCTGGGCTATAACATGACCAGGGTGATAGTCAGCCTGCTTGCCAGGACATCCATTACCCCTGATGCAGTCAGCTGGTTCGGGGTACTGTTGACCCTGGCTGCGGCAGCCTTGATTATAATGGGCAACCTTGTCGCGGCCGGCATTATGGTGCTGGTGGCCGGTTTCTTCGATATGCTGGACGGAGCTTTAGCCCGCAGTACAAACCGGGTAACTAAATTCGGAGCGATTCTGGATTCAACACTCGACCGTTTTTCTGAGGCAATATTATTACTAAGCCTGCTGGTGCTATACTCAGCGCAGCCATCGATAATCGGCATTTCCGGTCAACAATCGATGTTGGGTATTTGGGCTGCCGGCCTCGCCTTACTTGGTTCTTATCTGGTGAGCTATATTAGAGCCAGAGCCGAGGGGATGGGCATAGATTGTGAGATTGGAATATTCGCCCGTCCGGAGAGGGTGGTCACCCTGGCGCTGGGGCTTTTGCTTGCCCCGATTAACTCTGCCTTTTTGACTGCCGCTTTAGGCATCATCATATTTTTCAGCTTCATATCTGCCGGACAGAGGCTTCATCATGCCTGGCGGGAAACCAAGAAATAACCAGCTCGGAGGGGAAAATGCCGGTTCTTGCTGTTATCGGTGCTCAATGGGGGGATGAAGGTAAGGGGAAGATAGTCGATATGCTTGCCGAGAGGGCCAAGGTCGTCGTCCGTTTTTCGGGTGGGGACAATGCGGGGCATACAGTCATTAATCCACAGGGTAAGTTTGTGTTGCATCTGGTGCCATGCGGTATTTTCAACTCTGAAACTCTCTGTATCATAGGCAACGGAGTGGTGGTTAATCCCGCTGTATTACTTGGAGAGATGGACATGTTAATTGAGCGCGGCGTGGATACCAGTCAGCTATTTATTAGCGACCGGGCTAATCTGACTATGCCATATCACGTCCTGCTCGATAAGTTAGAGGAAGAGGCGCGGGGTGAAAACGCTATAGGTACTACTCTCAGGGGTATCGGCCCGGTGTTTGCGGATAAGGTGGCCCGGCGCGGCATTCGGGCGGGGGACCTGCTGGATGAGAAGGTATTCCTGGAACGTCTCCGTTTGATTCTGGAATACAAGAATCTAGTTCTGACTAAAGTGTATGGAGCTGAACCCCTGTCATTGGATGATGTTTACAGCCAGTATCGCCGTTACGCCGAGCGCCTGACCCCTCACATTCGAGAGACAACGGCAATGATTGACAAGGCTATACGTAGAAACCAGCCGGTGCTGCTGGAGGGAGCACAGGGAGCTTTTCTCGACCCCGATTTCGGTACTTATCCCTATGTTACATCCTCCTCACCGCTGGCAGGAGGTGCAGCTTTGGGTGCCGGCATCGGCCCCACCAGAATTGATGCCGTTCTTGGCGTTTTCAAAGCCTATATCACGCGGGTGGGCGCTGGCCCGTTCCCTACAGAGCTGAAGGATAAAATCGGTGAGTCGATCAGGGAACGGGGGTCCGAGTATGGCGCAACGACCGGCCGCCCTCGCTCTTGCGGATGGTTCGATACAGTTGCCGCCCGTTTCAGTACCCGTATCAATGGTTTTACTGCGGCGGCCATTACGCGCCTGGATATTCTCGATGGTTTCCCTACTCTCAAGATATGTACCGGTTATAAACTGGGCAAAGACAGGATTGACGATTTCCCCAGCCGAATCGATATTCTGGAGAGGTGCCAGCCTGTTTATGAGGAGTTACCTGGCTGGCAGACGCCGGTTAGCGATGTTCGGGAGTTCAATCAGTTGCCCGCCGAAGCTCGCCGCTATGTCACCCGGCTGGAAGAGCTTATCGATTGCCCGGTTAGTATCATCTCGGTCGGTCCCAGCCGGGAACAGACTATCGAAGTTACGCCGTTGGTGGCGCACGGCTTTTTTCCGTAATGCCCTGAACAAATCCCCCCTTAGTCCCTCTTTACTAAAGGGCGAGGCACACGCGAAGAACACAGTAGCAGGCATCTCCCTTTTGTAAAGGGAGACCGAAAGGGATTTTGTAAGTATGTCCACCATCCGCCCGGCCACAGAAAAAGATATTCCACGCATCCTCGAGCTTTATGGCGACCTGATTATCTCCACGTCAACCGTGGAACTTAACCGCACTCCCGTCGCCGATGATTACAGTCGGGCTTTCGCTCAAATCCAGGCTACACCGGGGCACGAACTGCTGGTTGCCGAGGAAGGTGGCAAAGTCATCGGCACTATGATGCTGTTTATCATGCCCAATCTTTCCCACGGCGGACTGCCCTGGGCCGGCGTGGAGAATGTGATGGTGGATGCTGATTACCGGCGGCGTGGAACCGGCAAACTGCTGATGGATTATGTTCTGGCTCAGGCTAAAAAGGCGGGATGCTATAAAATCCAGCTCATCAGCGATAAAAGCCGCATAGAAGCCCACAAATTCTACGAGGCGTTGGGGTATAAAGCAAGCGGGCACGGGTTCAGGTTGTATTTGTGAGGTTCTTCACAGGTGCCTAAGAAGTCGGCAGCCATTCTATACGCACGTGAGAGTCCGGCTTGAGCTTGTTGAATTCGGGGTCACCAGTGATCAGAGCGGCATTTTTTAGCTGGGATAGGGTGGCGGCAAAACAATCGGCGTAGGCTATGGGGCAACCTGCTTTGAGATGGGCGGCGGCCAGGGTGAGCGCCCGGTCAACATCTACAATTTCTATGGGTAGTTCTTCAATCATGGCCAGAGTGTCTTCAGCTTTAGATGAACCCTTTTCTCGTTCCGTAATATACATCACCTCGCCCAGGTTAATCAAGCACAGGTAAAGGCGGCATTTTTCTTCTCTAGCTGCCTCAATCAGTTTCTTGACCGGCTCGCCACCTGCTTCAGCCTTGAGATAGGCAAGCAGGGCATAGCTATCGAGGACGTATTCGCTCATAGACAAGCTATTTATCGCGGGCTGCATCTTCACGCCTTGATTCCAACAGTGCTTTGGTCAGGGACGGCCCTCCCTTCAACATGCCAAACGAGGCTTTGACTGGGTCCTTAGAAACGGGGATGATAGAAAGCACACCACCGTAATCAATGATGTGTACTTTGTCCCCTTTTTTGAGACCGTACTTCTCGCGTAGCTCCTGTGGAATTACCACCCAGCCCTTTCCCGAAAGAGTCGATGTAGTCATAGCGTTCTCCTGTATATACTAATCAGTACATAGTATATATTAAACAGAGAAAAATAGCTATTATTGATTAAAAATCCCTCTCATTCTCCCTTTATTAAAGGGAGATGCCTTCTGCAGACCAAGGTTGGCTTAAGTTTCCATGTTAGAAAAGGGGGGTTTAAGGGGGATTTTTGAATCAGAGTTCAGATGGATAGGGTTAAACTTAGTACTTAATCAACGAAAACACGGGAATGTCTTTGATTTTGTCTTTGCCTTTGAGGTCGAGCAGCTCGATAAGGAAAGAGGCGCCGACGATGTTTCCCTTCATCTCTCTTACGAGTTCGGCGACTGCCCCGACTGTGCCGCCGGTGGCGATGACATCATCGACAATCAGGACATTAGAGCCGGGTTCGATGGCGTCCTGGTGAATTTCAAGGTGGTCCTGGCCATATTCCAGGCTGTATGATTTGCGGTAAACCCGCCAGGGGAGCTTGCCCTTCTTTCTCACCGGCACTAAACCGCTACCTAAACTATGAGCTAACGCAGAGCCTATCAGGAACCCCCTGGCTTCAATGCTTATTACCGTATCTATTGTCTGTTGACTGTGATGGCGGGCAATGGCATCTATAGCCCGCTTGAAGGCAGGGCCGTTCTTTAAGAGGCCTGTGATATCTCTAAAGATAATACCTTTCTGAGGAAAGTCCGGAATGTCCCGGCAGTATTTACTGAAATCTTCAGTTGAGTTCGAGGCTAAGCCGCTATTATGACGGTTGTTTTCCCACATATAATACTCCTATGCTCAAATCTATCAATCTGTCCCCTCTCCCTCGATGGGAGAGGGTCAGGGTGAGGGTGACATTAATTCTTCTACCCCTCACTTACATTTCCGATTCGTTTCACTTATACGGAATCCCGTATGAACGTGATTAAATCGGGACTCTCCCATAAGGGGAGAGAGAAATCTTTGGTCTACACAGGTAAGTCTATTTTGTACTTATTTACGGTCTTCATAATGAACTCGGCTGTCTTTTCATCCGGCTCTGTGAGGGGAAGGCGGGGCTTGCCGACCCGGAAGCCGACCTGATTTACTGCATATTTTACCGGCATCGGGTTGGCGATGACGAACAGGTCCTTAAAAATGGGCATCAGGTGGCGGTGTAACTCGGCGGCTTTGGCCGTGTCACCATCCAGGAAAGACTTAATCATCCGGGCAATCTGTTTACCGACCAGGTGGGAAGCCACGCTTATAATCCCATAGCCACCCAGAGCCAGGATGGGCAGGGTATCGCTGTCATTACCACTCCAGACCAGGAACCCCTTCCGCGCATTGCTGATTGTATAAGATACCTGCTCCAGATTTCCGCTGGCTTCTTTGACACCGACAATGTTTTCTATCTGGCTCAATTTGACTATTGTTTCCTTATCCAGGTTTCTAACCGTGCGGGAAGGCACATTGTAGAGAATGCAGGGAAGGCTGGTGCTCCCGGCAATCTTCTTAAAGTGCTGATATAAGCCTTCCTGGGTAGGATTGTTGTAATAGGGGACGACAAGCAAACAGGCATCCACCCCGATTTTCTCAGCTTCTCTGGTCGCTTCGATAGCTTCAGCGGTGCTGTTGCTGCCGGTGCCGGCAACTACGCAGCCTTTGTCACCGATGGCCGCTTTTATATCTTTAAAGAGACGCAGTTCCTCCGAGCGGATAAGGGTAGGTGATTCTCCGGTGGTGCCTACCACTATCACGCCCTCGCTGCCAGATTTAAGCAACGCCAGCGCCAGTTTCTTTGCCTGTGCATAATCGACGGCTCCTTTTTCGTCAAAGGGAGTTACCATGGCGGTCAGTAATCTGCCTAGCTTTTTCATCCTTCACCCCTCACAGGCTTCAGCCAGTCCCTTCTGATTATCTCTTCGGCAATCTGGATGGCGTTCAGGGCGGCTCCCTTGCGCAGGTTATCAGAGACAACCCACATGACGATGCCGCGGGGATGGGAGGCGTCCTGGCGGATGCGCCCGACAAAAACTTCATCAGTGCCGGCTGCCGACCAAGCTTGAGGGTAAAGGCTGATGACCGGGTCATCCAGCACCTTAATTCCGGGAGATTGACTCAGGATGCGCCGCACATCTTCAACGGGCATGGCGTGAGTGAATTCCAGATTGACAGCCTCGCTATGGCCGATGAATACAGGCACACGGGCGCAGGTGGCCGAAATAGCTATCTCATTGGCATGCATTATTTTCCTGGTCTCTTCCACCATCTTCCATTCTTCTTTTGAGTAGCCGTTATCCAGGAAAACATCTATCTCCGGCAGGATGTTAAATGCTATCTGGTGGTGGTAGACGTGGGGGGCGGTGCCCTGACCGTTCAAAACCTGTTTTGCCTGCGTGGTCAACTCCTCTATTGCTGCCGAGCCGGTACCTGATACGGACTGGTAAGTATCGACGACAATGCGCTTGATGGGGTTGATCTTGTGGAGTGGGCTTAAAGCGACTACCATCTGGATTGTAGAGCAGTTCGGGCTGGCTATAATCCCTTTATGCCAGCGTATATCCTCAGGATTGACCTCTGGCACTACAAGGGGCACAGCCGGGTCGCTACGAAAAGCATTGCTCTTATCGATAACCACGGCTCCCGAGTGCACAGCCAACGGGGCGAAGTGTTTGCTGATTGGGGAATCAACGGCAAAAAAAGCAATCTCTACGCCCTCAAATGCTTCATGAGAGGTCTCTTTAACCTCAACTTCTTTGTGATTGAAATATACCTTTTTGCCTGCCGAGCGGTCTGAGGCTAACAGGCTGATTGACTCCACAGGGAACTTACGCTGTTCTAATACCTTGATGCATTCCTGACCGACAAGTCCGGTGGCACCGACAACAGCTACGTTATACCCTTTCATTAATCCTCCTGTAACCCCTTACCCTTATCCCTCTCCCCTTAAGGGGAGAGGGAATTGGTTTTTCCGAAGGGGCTGGCGCCCCTTCGAGCTTCCCCATACGTGCATTAATAAATAATCTCACAAACCCAGCAGGGTGTCCAGACCGTAGATATATTCCCGGCGCTTGACTACTTCTTTTATGGCAAGCATTATGCCGGGAATATAGCACTCACGGTTGATAGTATCGTGCCGAATAATCAGTGTCTGACCCGGTGCGCCCATAATTACTTCCTGGTGAGCCATCAGACCGGGCAGCCTCACAGCATGAATCGGCACACCCTCCACCTCCTGCCCGCGACTGGTGGAGGGGCTTGCCATTTCCGGCGGCGAGTCAAAGGGCCTGCCTTTTGCCTGGGCCATCGCTTTGGCAGTGTTCAAGGCTGTGCCGGAAGGGGCATCTGCTTTGAGGTGATGGTGCAGCTCGATGATTTCAGCGTAGTCCATGTATTTGGAGGCTATCCTGGCCAGGTGAAGCATCAGGACCGAACCCAGGGCGAAGTTAGGGGCAATTACTACGCCTAACTTGTTATCTTTCGCCAGATTCTTTATTTCATCGATTTCGCCGGCGGTGAAGCCGGTGGTGGCGATGACGAGGTTGACTCCCTTTTTGGCAGCAATGCGTAAATCAGGCAGGGATGTCTTAGCAATAGTTGAATCGAACATCACATCTGCCGGGCATTTATCTAGGATAGTATTTGAATCGGCAGAAAAAGGGACTTGCCCTGGTTCGTCAGGCAGAGTCAGATAATCTCTTGCAGCTTTGAAGTCTACCGCACCCACCAGTTCTGTTGCCGGGTCTGAAGATACGGCCCTGACCACCTCTTGTCCCAGTTTACCCAGAGCGCCATGAACAATTACTCTTATTTTTGCCATGACTTAACTCCTCAGTCCTATTCGCGCCGGGGAGGACGGGGGCGTTGGGGCGGGCGGGAGTCCCGCTGACTTCTGAATGGATAATCTGAAGACGGTGCACTCCCACCATCTTTTGGTGTCGGCTTGTAATCCGGGTTCAGCGCCGCTCGCCGGGAGAGGTTCACCCTGCCCAAATTATCGATATCGATTACCTTGACTGTGATTTCATCGCCTACTTTAACAACATCTTCGACGCTGGCTACATGGTAATCAGCCAGCTCGCTGATATGAACCAGGCCTTCCTTGCCGGGCAAAATCTCAACCATAGCTCCGAAATTCAGAATGCGGGATACTTTGCCTGTGTAGACTGTGCCAATCTCGGCTTCCTTGGTTAAACCTTCGATAAAGGCGATTGCTTTACGCGCGCCTGCCTCATCATTCGAGCCGATAAGTACCGTGCCGGTATCATCGATATCGATGGTCGCTTTGGTCGCCTCAGTTATTGCTCTAATGGTTTTACCACCCGGACCAATAACGGCGCCGATTTTCTCGGTGGGAACGGTTATCTTATAGACACGGGGCGCATATTTGCTCATCTCAGGACGGCTGGCGGCGATAGTTTTGTTCATCTTGTCCAGGATAAACAAGCGGGCATCCTTGGCCTGCATTATCGTCTTGCCCACGATTTCCATGGTGAGACCCTTGAGCTTAGTATCCATTTGCACGCCGGTGATACCGCCGACTGTGCCGGCTACTTTAAAATCAGTATCGCCGTTGAAGTCTTCAAGGTCTTCGATATCGGTTAAGATTACATAATTACCTTTATCATCCGTTACCAGTCCCATAGCTATGCCGGCGACGGCAGTCTTTATGGGGATGCCGGCGTCCATCAAAGAGAGGCTGCTGGCGCAAACGCTGGCCATAGATGTGCTGCCGCTGGAACTGAGCACCTCGGAGACAAGCCGGATGGTGTAGGGAAAATCTTCGTCTTTAGGTATTACAGGTATCAGCGAGCGCTCAGCCAGAGCGCCATGACCGATTTCACGGCGTCCCGGGTTACCCACCCGCCCGGCTTCACCTGTGGAGAAGGGCGGGAAATTGTAGTGATGAATAAACCGTTTGCTTTCTTCAATTCCCAGTCCGTCGAGCTGCTGTTCTTTTCTGGTCGAGCCAAGGGTAGTGATGGCCAGCACCTGCGTATCGCCGCGGGTAAATAATCCTGAACCGTGGGTGCGCGGCAGTAATCCGACTTCACAGCTCAAGGGCCGTATCTCAGTCAGGCTGCGGCCGCTGATACGCTGTTTCTTCTCGAGCAGGCTGGCTCTAATCTCGGCTTTAATCTCATCATCCAGAGCGTGGAGAACATCCTTTTCAGAATAGGCTTCTCTCAAGGATGCCACAAGCTCAGTCTTCAGGATTAAAAGGGCGTCTTCCCTTTTGTTTTTGTCCGTTTGGCTCAATGCCGGGATAATTTTTCCTCCGATAGCTGCCTTAACTGCCTTGAGCAATTCAGGGTTAGCTTCAATAACAGGGGCCGGCAGCTTGGTCTTACCGCAAGCCCTTGCTATCTGTTCCTGAAGTGTGATGATAGCCTGGTTTGCATCGTGTCCGAACTGAATTGCGCGAATAATGGTATCTTCCGAAGCTTCTTTGGCTCCTGCCTCTATCATGGCTACTGCGTTCTTGGTGCTAGCGACAACGACATCGAACTGGCTGTCATTGAGTTGAGCTAAAGTCGGGTTCAGCACCAGTTGTTCGTTGATATAGCCGACCCTCACCGCGCCAACGGGACCGGCGAATGGTACTTCCGACATCCCCAGCACTGTCGACGAGCCGATAACGGCCAGAATGTCAGGGTCGTTTTCCTGGTCGGCAGAGAGGACGGTAATGACCAACTGAATATCATTACGCCATATCTTGGGGAGGAGGGGACGAAGGGGGCGGTCAGTCAGCCGGCAAACAAGTGTCGCCTCCTGGCTGGGTCGACCTTCTCTCCTGATAAAACCGCCGGGAATCTTGCCCACGGCGTACATTCTTTCCTCGTAGTCAACAGTCAGAGGTAGAAAATCCACTCCTTCCCTGGGTTTATCAGCGATGCAGAGAGTCACAAGTACCACGCTATCTCCATAGCGCACGGTGACGGCTGCATTTGCCTGCCCGGCCAATTTGCCGGTCTCGATAACGAGCTTTCTGCCCGCAAGTTCAATTTCAAAGGATTGAGGTGCTATCAATAAAGTCTCCTGTCTTGTATCACAAGTGTTTATATTTATGCAGCCCTTGCTGCTTAATCATAGTAAATATTCTTTTTTAGTGAAGCGTTTATATTTACGCAGCCCGAAGCTGCTTAATCATGGTAAATATTCTTTTTTAGTGAAGCGTTTATGTTTACGCAGCCCGAGCTGCTTAATCATGGTAGACATTCTTTTTAATGAAGTGTTTTTATTTGCGTAAACCAAGCTGTTTAATCAGGGTGCGGTACCGCTCTACGTTCTCTTTCATAAGATAAGCGAGCAGCCGTCTTCTCTTCCCAACCAGCTTTATCAGACCATGCTGGGTATGAAAATCATGCCGGTTGTTAACCATGTGCCCGGTTAGCTGGCTTATTCTTCCGGTAAGCAAAGCTACCTGGACCTCCGGCGAACCGGAGTCTCCCTCATGGCGGGCGTATTTGCCGACAATCGCTGTTCTCTCTTCCTTCTCCAAGTTACACTACCTCTCTATTTTCTCATTCATTTATAGTACGCTTATAAGCATATCATAAATAAGGAATTTTAGCACGAATGGCAGGGAGTGTAAACGAAATATATTGATGATTCTAAATAGTCAATCCTAAGTATTCTTTCGCTTGACCTGAATTGTGTCCAAGAGTATATTTGAAATCAGCTATGCATGTAGGCATTTGTCGGCTCAGATTTCGTTTGCCGGAGAATAGTTCTCTGAAGGGCAAGCGCCAGGTCGTCAAGTCAATAACCAGCCGCGTGGCAAACAAATTTAATGTTTCCATCGCTGAGGTCGATGACCTGGATTTGTGGCAAGTCGCCACAATTGGCATTTCCTGTGTCAGCAATGATAAACGGCACGCTAACGAAATCCTCTCAAAGGTGGCTGATTATATTTCAGATAGCCAATTTGAGATAGAAGTACTTGACTACAGCATCGAGATTCTGCCCGTTTTTGATATGGAGTGAGGGAAAATCCCTCTCAATCTCCCTTTCGTAAAGGGAGATGCCTAGTCCGTACCTCCTCCTTTGAAAAAGGGGGATTAAGGGGATTATAAACCAAAATGGACGCGCCGGCATTTATTGAATATCTTAAGTCCCTGGATAGCTACGAGGACCAGATTGTGCATGTTGAGCATCTGGTGCCCCGCGAGGCAGTTTGCGCCGAACTGGACAAACCTCTGCATGAAAGCCTGCAAGCTTGCATCACGAGGCGCGGTATAACTTCTTTTTATAGTCACCAGGCCGAGGCCGTAAATGCGGCAAGGCAGGGCAAGAATGTGATGGTGGCCACTTCCAGCGCCAGCGGCAAGAGCCTGTGCTATAACATGGCCGTCATCCAGGCGCTCCTGACGGAAAAGGATAGCCGGGCTATTTACCTTTTCCCGACTAAAGCCCTGGCACAGGACCAGCTACGTGTTTTGAAGGAATTCTTCTGCAGGCCTTTCCCGGACGGAACCAAGGCAGTGTTCGATGAGGATGATTTTGCTACCTTCGATGGTGATACTCCGCCTGGAGAGCGTACCGAGATAAGGCGAGCCGCCCGGATTATCCTTAGCAACCCCGATATGCTCCACCTGGGCATCCTGCCCAACCACCAGGTCTGGTCGAAGTTACTGCGTAATCTGAAGTATGTGGTCATCGACGAAGCCCACATCTACCGCGGCGTTTTCGGTTCGCATGTCGCCGGGGTGATGAGACGCTTGCGACGGATGTGCCAACTTTACGGCTCCAATCCCCAGTTTATCTGCGCCTCGGCTACCATTGCCAATCCCGGCGAACACGCTGAAAAACTGACCGGCCTGCCTTTTACCGTGGTGAATAATGACGGCTCGCCCCATGGCGCCAAAGAGTTTGTCTTCTGGGAACCGCCTATCAAAGACGTGAAGAAAAGCACCCGCCGCAGCGCTAACGGCGAGGCTATCGGTCTTTTCACCGAGCTGGTCAGCCAGAGCATCCGCACCCTGACATTTGCCCGCACCCGCCGCCTGACCGAGATTATTTACAGCTACTCGCGGGATAAATTACTGGAAACTAACCAATCGATTGCCAAACGAATCAAGCCTTACCGGGCCGGTTATCTGCCTAAAGAGCGGCGTGAGATAGAGCGGGAACTCTTCGGCGGTCAATTGCTGGGGGTGGTGGCGACGGTGGCAATGGAGCTTGGGGTGGATATCGGCGACCTGGCCGCCACGGTGCTCACCGGCTATCCGGGCAGCATAGCCAGCACCTGGCAGCAGGCGGGGCGGAGCGGGCGCGGGATGGAAGGCTCGATGAGCTTTCTCATCGGGCTGGATAACCCGCTCGACCAGTATTTTATGCGCCACCCGGAAGCCTTTTTCAGGAAGAGCGTTGAGAATGCCTTGGTTAATCCGGAGAATCACTACATCCTGAGAGCACACCTGTTGTGCGCCGCCTGGGAAATGCCGTTGGGCAGGAGCGATGCACAATATTTTGGCCCCCAAATGCTGCTTGAAATAGCCGGGCTGGAAGAAGAAGGTCTGCTGAGGAAAGGCCGCCGTATTCCTAAATGGTATCTCTCGCCCAACATCTCTTACCCGGCCCAGGCAATAAATATCCGCTCTACCTCTATAGAAAACTACGCCTTAATAGATACTTCAACAGGGGCGCTGCTGGAGACTATCGATGGCGCGATGGCTTTCTTCCAGATATATCCAGGGGCGATTTACCTCCACCTCGGGGAATCATACCTTGTGACCAGGCTGGACCTGGCCGGCCACACCGCCTACGCCTCCCCGACCAGCGTCACTTACTACACGCACACCAAGGAAATTCAGGACTTGCGGATTATCAAGGAGTATGAGAGTAAATACTGTCCTTCCAGCGCGGGAAAGATAAAGGTGTGCAAGGGTGAAGTGATGGTAACCAATAACGTGGTCGGCTACAAAAAGAAAGCCCAGTTCACAGATGAGGTCATCGGCGAGGAGCCGCTCGACTTGCCGGAGATAAAATTTCCTACGGTGGCGCTATGGTTCGACCTGCCGTCAGAATCAGTAGCGCGTTTGGATAAAGAGGGGCTGGACTTCCCCGGCGCGATACATGCTGCCGAGCATGCTGCCATCGCCATGCTGCCCCTGTTTGCCCTGTGCGACCGGAATGACATCGGCGGCGTCTCAACGCCTCTCCACCCCGATACCGATGTCGCCCAGATATTTATTTATGACGCCTATCCGGGCGGTATCGGCATCGCCGAAAAGGGCTTCGAGCTAATCGAGGAGCTGTGGCAGGCGGCGCTGGATGTTATTTCAGAGTGTCCCTGCGAGGAAGGCTGCCCGAGCTGCATCCAGTCTCCCAAGTGCGGCAACAACAACAAGCCGCTGGACAAAAAAGGGGCAATGTTGCTGCTGGAGGGGTTGGTGGGGAAGGGGTAAGCATAAAATTGACGACATGACGATATAGCGTTACAATCAGGAATAAGAGGTGATTATGATGGTTAAGAAAGCAAGGCTTGGTCTTTACCTGGAAGACGAGGATATCAAGAGGCAAATCAAGGTTGCTGCGGCTAAGCGTGGTATAAGCACGACTAAGTATTGTGCTGAGGCTATCGAGGAACGTCTCAAAAAAGAAGACGAGATGAGTGATAACGACGAAGATTACAGGCGTAGGAAGGATTTCCTGGAACGTGTTGACAAACTCCGCAAGGAGATCGGTCCTATTGGGAAAACCGCTGCCGAGTTAGTTAAGGAAGGCCGGCGTAGATAATGGTGGCACAACAGCCGGGACTAGTCGTTGTTGATGCTTCCGTGTTCCTAAAATGGCAGCTTAGCGATGAGGAATGGATTGAACAGGCGAGTGCGCTGAGAGACGACTGTTTCTTGCGGGGCACTATCCGGGCAATCGCACCCCAACTCCTGGTGTACGAAGCTGTCAATGCTCTGGCAATGGCAACACGGCAAAATCGGGTTACCCCGGAGAAAGCCGTTGTAGTGATAGACAATTTGATGGCGTTTGGCGTGGAACTAAGAGAAGTACCTGCGTCGCGAATTCTCGAGTTATCCCTTAAACACAAACTGGCTGCTTATGATGCCGCCTACCTGGCTCTGGCGGAGGATGAAAAGTGCGATCTGTGGACGGGAGATAGGGTCTTCTACCGGGCGGTGAGAACGGAATCACGTCATGTAAAGTGGATTGGTGATTACAAGCGGCAATAACAACAAACCCATGGACAAGAAGGGGGCGATGGTGCTGCTGGAGAGGTTGGTGGGGTAAAGAAATAGGGTTTATACGGTTATGTTAGTCTTCTGGGTCGTGGTTATTATTATAGCTTCTTATCTGTTGTTCGCTCTTATCACATCTGGTTTGCTCTTGAAGATAATTGGTGGGCTTGCTATTCTGCTTATCTTGGTCGTTTTCATAAACTGGATAATGAAAACTCTTCGTAAGCCGCCTCGCCAAGACGGGTAATAATACTTATTCAAGAGGACTATTGAGTGGAACCCACAGGGAGAAATTAACGGAGGGACTCATGAAAATCGATTACTTCGACCAAAACTTGAAACAGAAGTACCAGACACCCGAATCACATATAGAAGTCGGCGACTTAGGTGAAAAGATCAGGGAAGAAATTCTCAGTGCGAACGAGAACTTTGAATACGTTAAAAGGCCTGAGAAGACACTACGAGGTCAACCATTTGACCGATTATGTAGAAAGCTGGGTAAATGGTACATTGTCGAAATCAAGGCGGCTCAGCAAGGCTTTGTTGGCACGCCAAGCCACACACAAAAGAGACGAATGAGAGAGGTCTTGGAAGAAGTGAAGGAGTTGGAGCCAGTGCTGCTTCAAATTAACCTAGGTGCAAATAAATACAAAATCCGATATGGGAGCGAAGTACGGAGTCTAATAGCAGACAACGAACGCAAACGGGTCGAATTAGACAGTGTCATGTATTGGGTTAAAAAAACTATTGCCGGACAAGAATGATTGGTTTTACCAATGTTTACCGGGCTGGCGCTAAGTGGCCGTAACGCTGAGAGAGCGCCTTGATGTTGATGGAATGGTGTTCGAGCGTCTCATCTGTTTCAACTGTCGGTTTCACTTTTGAATCAGGTCCGGCGTTAGCATTACCTTCAAAACGCCGGGAGAGTGATATGTGTTTTGTGTGATGTACCACATTCCCGGTGGGGACGGGTTTGTCAGCCGTTTTTGAGTTAACCGTAGCCGTAGTCTGATAGCGGCGGCCAAGCATCTGCATATCAACGTTGTGGTGCACAGATTTCTCCGTTTCGACAGGTGCAGCATCTGACTTGGAGGTTTCAGTTTTGGCTTTCTGGATATTGGCTATCGAATAGCGGCGAGAAAGAAACTGGGTATCCACAGTATGGTGTACCGGTTTCTCGTCATTTACCGGTGAAGCATCAGAATTGGAGATTTTGGATTTAACCTTCGTATCGATAGTTATGGGATAATGACGGGCAAGGGATTCCGTATCTATGTTATGGTGAATTGCGTTCTTATCCTCCGCATCACGGCGGTTCTGTTTAATCAAGGAAGGACGAGCGGTATCGACCGGAACAAGACCTGTGTTTTGCCAGAGAACAGTGGTATCATCCGGGCGGGTGTACGGTTTTACCTTCTGCCTGGCGTGTGATTTGTTATCAGTTTCAGCACTGGAATTTTTGGTGTGAGATAGATAGCGGGTGAGTGTTTCATGGAGGTGTTTGTTCAAACTGGTCTCACGCAGCCGGGTTAAATAGCCTGAGGCAATTACGCAAGCGACACCAACAGGCGTGGTAAAGGGTTCAGGCAGAGCTATCAGGACAAAGCCCAGGCGCTTCAGAAAAGTGATACCAGTTTTAGCCTTAACCATCGAACCACGAACTCACACTAACACACTTATATCAAAATGTAATGGGTTTTTCTGCCGTTGTCAAGAGGTAAAGTCATCTATTTTCTTAGATGAAGTCCATCGCGGAAGGGACTGCTATCACTTTTACCTTTCAACACAGGGTAAATAATTGAACATGAGTGTCTACCATTTGCATCACCCTGACGGGTTTGATAAAAGAATGGTAGAAGTAGTAGAATTCAACATCATGATAAAAATGGTCAAAAAAGCCGACCCGACCCTGGTCATACTCATCGCACTTTTATCGATAGCCGTAGCGGCTGCTTTCTTAAAGGGTGGAGTAGCGCTAACCTGGCAAGGTCTGACGCAAACAGGCCGCCTCCTCGAGACGGTGTGGCTGAGGCTTCCCCTGGGATTTGCTTTGGGGGGACTTGTTCAGGTGCTGGTGCCCCGGGCTGTCATTGCCCGCTGGTTGGGACCTGCCTCCGGAATCAAAGGCATCCTCATCGGTTCATATACTGGCATCATTATGGCGGGCGCCCCCTATGTGATGCTGCCCGTGGTCGCATCCCTTTACCTGGCAGGAGCAGGCGCCGGGCCGATTATCGCTTTGCTCACCGGACAGGCTCTGCTCGGGATACAAAATCTCATCGTCTGGCAAATCCCATTTCTCGGCATAGGGTTACCTCTCTCAAAGTATATCGTCTGCCTTTTTATCGTTCCTCTGGTCGGTTTGGCCGGGTCTGCTGTTTATAAGCTGCTGCCACGCTTGCCAGACCTGAAACCAAGGGCTGAGAGTCAACTTTCTAACACCAGTCAAAGCGAACCAACCGAAAAGAGGTAAAAATGGACGTTGCCCTGCTGATTATGATAGCGCTTCTGGCCATTGCCATTATCGTTGCCTTCTGGAAGGGGAGATGGCCGTTAGTCTGGGCAGGCTTGAAACAAACGGGTTCTACTTTAAAGTCAATGTGGTTGCGCATTCTGTTAGGTATGGCGCTTGGCGGATTCATTCAGGTATTAGTGCCCAGCGCCTCGATAGCCGAGTGGCTGGGGCCTGCCTCAGGTCTCAAGGGTATTCTCATCGGTTCTTATACCGGTCTTTTCCTGAGCGGCGGGCCTTATGTTATTTTGCCAGTGGTCGCCTCAATCTATAAGGCCGGGGCAGGCGCCGGTCCGGTTATCGCTTTGCTGGCGGGCGGACTATTATCTGTGCAAGGGCTGATTACCTGGTATGTACCCTTTCTTGGAGTAAGGCTATCCGTTGCCAAGTATATAATCTGCTTCTTTGTGCCGCCGGTAGTCGGGCTGGCAGGCGGGGCGGTCTATCAGTTGCTTAATCCGGGTTAATGACGGCTGCCACGACATCCCACACCACATAATCTATTTTTTTAGATGAAGGCCATCGCAGAAGGGTTTGTTTTGACTTTTGCCGCACCGGCAGAGAGTAACCCTATTGCGGGTTTCATAGATAAAGCCATCGGCGCTTTCAATCGGGATGCCGCCGCGCACCCAGAGCGGGCCGTTCATACCCGTGTTAGGGTCTTCAACCAGCTCGATAGACGGTTGGTATTCAGGCTCAATGGGATTACCCTCTTTGTCCCAGACAAAAAGACGGCCAGAGGGGCAGTTAGCGGCCTCCTCGATGGCGATTCTCCTGGCCTCCGCCGTATCCGAATATTGGGTAAGCGCCCATATCCCGCCAGCCCGGTCGCAGAAACCGGCGTGAACACAGAGCTTGGGCAGGTCGGTGAGCGTCAGGTCAGGACCTTTTAAGACTTTAGCCTGCTCAAGATAGGGCAGGCGGCTGGCAGATTCGGAGCCGTTAAAACTGATATGCTCGTGCGTTCCGTCACAAAACGGCATAGTTTTGGATTTTCCGCAGCGGCAAAGCTCGTAAGATTCCTCGACCGCGAACTTCTCGCCGGCTTTCCACTCATAAGGTACTCCCTTGGCATCCAGTACCACTTTGTTTATCTTTAACGGTACCCCACCTGTGACAACATAGGGGCCGTTTTCATTCACCTTAATTTTGAATTTAGATGCCTTTTTTTTGGTTGACATAAACCCCATCCTTTCCCATTTCACACCGAGCTATTCAATCATCCCCACCCTGAGATTCTTCCTTTCGACAATGCTCAGGGTAAACTTCCTCCAGAAGGACAACGGGAATTACCTGCAGGGTGCAAAGTCCACAATATTCAATCTGAGCTTTTCCTGCCCGTTCCAATGGTCTATTTCCAGATTATAGACGATGTCAAGCTGGGATGACATCTCCGAGCGGTAGCATCCCAGGTTAAAACCCACCCCGTCCCACAAGGTCTGTCCAGACCCTGTAGGAGCGCTGTCCTGCTTCATTTTCAGTCTCAGGTGGTCGCCGCCATTGCCCATGGTGCGGCAATCGACGATATTTACTTTGCGGCTGAGGAAGGTGGGAGTGGGATTGCCCTGGCCGAAGGGAGCCAGCTTCTGGATGGCGCTAAAGGTATCTCCGCCCATCTCTGAAAGCATCACTTCAGCATCGATGTCCACTCTGGGGCGCAGGTCGACGCCGGCTAATTTGTTAGCGGCTATCTCTAAAAGTTGCTCGTGCAGGCGGGGCAAATCACACGTGCGCAGACTAAGTCCTGCTGCCCGTGCGTGCCCGCCAAAGTGTGTCAAGAGGTGCTGGCAGCTATTCAGGGCCTGGATAATATCGAATTCGGGGATACTGCGGCAACTGCCGCCGCTAAGCTCGTCGCTGGTTCTGAGGACGATGACAGGCCGGTAAAACTCCTCGGATAGCCTGCCGGCCACGAGTCCCATAATGCCGGCTGGATAGTCAGCGCCGCTGGCTATTAAGACGGGCGAATCTCCCTGGGCTGACACTTGTTGCCTAGCTTTAGTCATAGCCGTAGCGGTCAACTTCTGCCGTTCGTCATTTTTTTGCTCCAGCCACTTAGCCAGACCTCGAGCCTCATCAGGGGAATCCGTCATCAGCAATCTGTAGCTGCCCATAGCGTGCTCCAGGCGGCCTGCTGCATTTAAACGCGGGGCTATCGTCCAGGAAACACTGTCGGTATCGAGGTGGGCGGTGTTCGAGCCGGACTGTGTCATAAGTTCCCTGATGCCGAGGCGGGGAGAGGCGCAGAGCAGCTCCAGCCCTCGCTTGACCAGATAACGGTTTTCTCCTAATAACGGCACCATATCGGCGATAGTTCCCAGCGCCACCAAGTCAGTCAATTGGTAGAGTAGCTTTTCTTTGCCCATCCCCTGAAAGAGTGCTTGTAGCAGCTTGAGGGCCACTCCGACACCGGCAAGTTCGGTGAAGGGGTATTTGGAACCAGGCAGCTTGGGGTTGATGACTGCTTTGGCGGGCGGTATTTCATCTGATGGGGTATGGTGGTCGGTAATGATAACGTCCAGCCCCATCTTTTTGGCGTCTTTAACCTGGGCCGAAGCTGTAATCCCGCAGTCAACAGTTACTACCAGGCTGATGCCCTGCTTCTTCAGAGTTTCCAGGGCGACTGTCTTCAGTCCGTAGCCTTCGGTCAGGCGGTGGGGGATATAGGGAGTGGCTTTACAATTGAGCAGTGAAAGTCCCTGGACCAGTAAGGCGGTAGCGGTGATGCCATCAGCATCGAAATCGCCGTAAATAGCAATGTTCTCATTGGAAAGTAAGGCGCGGTACAACCGTGCGACGGCCTGGTGCATATCCGGCAGCAGGTTGGGGTCGCCTGATAGTCTTTCGTCAGCGGCCAGGAATGAGGCTAGCTGGGAAGGCTGCGTGAGGCCGCGATTATAGAGGAGTTGGGTTACCAGCGGTGAGAACGCCAAAGCCACGCCAGCCTGTCGGTCGGGAATGGGCGGCAGTAGATTCCAACGGCTATGGCTCAAGCTAGGCCTTTCTACCCTGTAAAATCTCCTGTTTACTGGGAACTTTCGCTATATTTGCGGAAAAGCAGCACCGAGTTATGACCGCCAAAACCAAAGGTGTTGGACAGGGCGTTATTTACCCTGGCCTTGCGGGCTACATTCGGGACATAATCAAGGTCGCATTCCGGGGCCGGCTTGTTCAGGTTAATCGTGGGCGGTATGACTCCGTTCTGGATAGCCATGACACAGACTGAGGCTTCGAGAGCGCCGGCAGCGCCGATGAGATGCCCCGTCATCGATTTTGTGGAGCTTACCTGGACGTGATGAGCATGGTCGCCGAAGACGGTTTTGATGGCCATGGTCTCTATTCTGTCATTCATTGGAGTCGAGGTGCCGTGAGCATTGATATAATCTATATCTGCAGGAGTCAGCCCGGCTTTATCCAGAGCCATCCGCATAGCCCGGATAGCTCCGTCTCCGCCTTCATCAGGCTGGGTGATGTGGAAGGCGTCTCCGCTGGCTCCGTATGCTCCGATCTCAGCCAGGATGGTAGCTCCCCGCTTTTGAGCGTGCTCCAGACTCTCCAGAATCAGGATGCAAGCTCCCTCACCGATGACAAAACCGTCACGGTCGGCATCGAAGGGGCGGGAAGCCTGTTGAGGGGCATCATTTCTTGTTGAGAGAGCATTAAGAGCATTAAAAGCGGCAATGCCTACCGGGTTGATGATTGCTTCACTGCCGCCGGTGATGGCTGCCTCAGCATCACCACGTTTGATAAGTTCATAGGCCACTCCTATAGCGTCCGAGCTGCTGGAGCAAGCTGAGGTTACGCCGAGATTGACGCCTTTTATGCCCAGGGTAATGGAGACCTGCGCCGCTGCCATATCCGATATCATCATCGGCACCAGGAAGGGGCTGACCTTGGATGGTCCGCTCTCCAGGAGCACCTTGGTTTCTTCGTAAAGAGTAGTTAAGCCGCCGATGCCGCTGCCGACGATAACTCCCATTTTGTCCCGGTTAGTGGAGTTAATTTCCAGTTTGGACTGGGCGACTGCTTGAATGGCGGCGGATACCGAGAGCTGGGCAAAGCGGTCCATACGGCGGGCTTCCTTGCGACCGATATAGTTCGTGGGGTCGAATCCTTTTACCTCGCCGGCGAACCTCGTCTTGTAATTTGCTGCATCGAAGAGGGTGATGTTATCAATACCGGACTTACCGGCAATCAGGTTTTGCCATGTGGTTGCGATATCCAGACCGAGAGGTGATATACAGCCGATGCCGGTTATTACCACTCTATTATTATTACCATTACTCACCGAAGTGACCTCCTAAACTTGTCAGCTTGAAATCAAGATTAGTATAATAAGAACCAGTAGTTAGTATAAGTGATTTATGTCTACGAGTCAATTCTGGAAGAAGGTAAGCCATGAAAATAGTCCTGGAATCATTAGGCTGTAAATTGAACCAGGCCGAGGCAGAATCGCTGGTCAGGCAACTGGTCGAGGCGGGACATCAGATAGTGGCTTCGGTGAATGAGGCTGACATTTACATTCTGAATACCTGCACGGTTACTCAGACTGCCGATGCTAAATCCCGCCACCTGCTCAGGCTGGCTCGCCGCCGTAACCCCAATATTCAACTTGTCGCAACCGGTTGCTATGCCCAGCGGGCGTCTGGTGAACTGGCTGAGATAGAAGGTGTGAGTCTAGTTGTCAGCAACGAGGGAAAATCCAGCTTGCCATTCCTTCTGGACGAATTAGGCTGCGCAAACGGCTTTTGCTCTATCCCGGAAGACCGAGATAGCATCGATGGCTCTGCCTCCCGGACTCGTGCATTTATCAAGATTCAGGACGGCTGTAACAAGTTCTGTTCTTACTGTATCGTGCCCCTGGTGCGGGGTGGGGAGAAAAGCCAGCCCATTGAGCAGATTATCAGCGAGGTCAGGCAGCGGGTGGCTGACGGCGCTAAGGAGGTGGTGCTGACCGGCACCGAGGTCGGGGCTTATGATTACGAAGGCATTGGTCTGAAGACTTTACTGGAACGTATCCTGTCCGAGACTGATATAATCAGATTGCGCCTGTCTTCCCTCCAGCCCCAGGAAATCTCTACAGAACTCATCAGGCTGTGGCGTGACCGAAGGTTGTGTCCCCACTTCCACCTTTCCCTGCAGAGTGGCAGCGACGCCGTGCTCAAGAGAATGAAACGGCTCTACACAACGGCTAACTATCAAGAGGCGGTATCTCTAATCCGGACGATTGTACCAGACGTGGCCATCACGACCGATATTATCACCGGCTTTCCCGGTGAGACTGCCGCCGAGTTTGAAGAAAGCTATAATTTCTGTAAACAAATGGGATTTGCCCGGATTCACGTCTTCCCTTATTCGCCACGTGAGGGCACCGAAGCCGCGGCCAGCACAGTTAAGGTTGCGGACAAGGTTAAGAGGCAGCGTAATCAAAAACTGCTGGCCTTGGCTGAAGAATGTTCATTGGACTTCCGAAAGCGGTTCACAGGCAGGACGATGCTCGTGCTGTGGGAAGGGCAATCTGACGGTATCCGGTCAGGCCACACGGATAACTATATCAAGGTCTATACAGAAAGTGATGAGGACGTGAGCAACCAACTCTTGCAAGTGAAGTTAGGTGAAATCAGGGGGGACGGGATGTGGGGGGAGATTATAGAAACGGCGGAGTTCAGTCGATATCCAAATGGAGCATAAACTAAAAGCCAATATCAGGAAGTTTTACCTTTTCAATATTCTCTCCTCCTTTGTCCTCTACTATGCCATCGATAAAATCCTGATGGCGTCCAGAGGACTGTCCGTTACCGATATAGTCCTCATCGAGATTAGCTATACGATCACCCGGCTTGTGCTGGAAGTACCATCAGGGGCGCTTGCCGACCGCTGGAGCCGCAAGTACGTCCTCGCCCTGAATATGGTCTTTTTCATAGTCACTACATTCTTGTGGGCTGTTGCACCCAATCTTGGTATTTTTGTTCTCGGCAGTCTGATAGCTTCCATTCATTCGGCTTTGAAATCAGGAACGGACACCTCTTTTTTGTACGATACTTTGAAGCAACTCGACAGGTTTGATTCTTACACAAAAACGCAGGGGAATGTTATCTTCTGGGAGAATCTACTTTCAATTTTGGCGGGGATTGGCGGCGGGATGCTGGCGGACGCCTTCGGCCTGGCGGTGCCTTTATGGGCCACTCTGCCGTTCTCCCTGGGCGCGGTGATAGTCGCTCTCACTTTCACTGAGCCTCAAATCCACCGCACCACCGGGGAAGTGAGTTTCTGGAAACATATCAGAGAAACAGGGAAATTTATCTTGAGCCGAGCTTCTCTGGCTAGCCTGATAATCTTCTCTGTCACTATGGAGATTTCCATTCTTTTAATAGACGAATACAGCCAGCTATACTTTGTCGGCGTGGGTATTCCTCTTCTGGCGCTTGGCTATCTATCAGGTGTCAGCCACGGGCTAGCAGCCATCGGAGGAAAGTTTGCCTATATGCTGGGAGGGTTTAGCCGGAAAAAGGTTTTTGGCTTTGCCGCAGTTCTCAGCGCTGCCGGATTTATCGTCGTCGGCTTGACGAATTCGCTGTGGGGCGTGCCGTTTGCCTTTCTGCCATTCATTGCTTATGACTTCGCCTATCCGCTGGTTCTTAATGATTTACATAATGAATTGCCATCTGAACAACGGGCTACCGGTGAATCATTCCTGGCTCTGATGCAAAGCCTTATGTACGGTCTGGTGGCTTTCGGGTTCGGGAGAGTTGCAGATAATATTTCGATTGGCACAGCTTACCTGTTCGTTGGGATGCTAGTTGCTGTTTATTTCGTGTTTTTCCTTTTCAGCTTCCGCGACAAGAAGGCGGGAGTTGATTTGGCAGTGTAACGGAAAACGGGCTATATTTTAAGTGAGGTGAATATGGTAGAGGAATTAGGCAAGATAGAAAGGCCGGAGGCCGGGCAATTCGCCAACAAGAGAAAGCTTTATCTGGTGCCTCTTATATACTTGTGGCAGGACGCCCCGTCGGAATATAGCATAATGTTCGATATCTACTGGCAACAGGTCAAAGAGCACCTGGCTAACCTGGAATCGAAGATAGGCGGGGTCAACCGTATTTACCACGAATCGATTGCAATCGGCGGTGAAGAAGGATTGGCTCTACTGGAGAAGCTAAGCAACCCAACATACCGGATAGTGAGAGAGAAATATGGCAGCGGCGCTCAGATTGAAGCTGTTGAGGACGCCGAGTTGGTGGGGGAAAGTATAGACTGGGAGAGGCACCTGCTGATGGGGTTTATCAGTGAGAAAGCGGCTAAGGTGGTTTCTGATTTCTTCGCTGAGGCTTCAAAAAAGAGGTATGAGCATATTGCCAAACGGATAAATGAAACCTTTAAGGACAACGAGGTGGCAGTGCTCTTTATCAGGGAAGGCCACCGTGTGCAGTTTCCCTCTGATATAGAGGTCTTCAGCGTCTTCCCGCCGGTTTTGAATGATATCATGCGCTGGATGAGGGACTACTCACCGGAGGAGAAAGTGTAGCTATACCTGGCTTCGCGGCCTATATTGGATGGCCTCAGCCAGGTGGTGGGCTTTGATGATATCTGCGTTTTCGAGGTCGGCAATAGTGCGGGCAAGTTTGAGTATCCTGTGGAAGGCGCGGGCGGAGAGATAAAGCTGCTTCATTGCCGCTTTCAGCAGGCTCTGGGCTGATTCCTCGGTCTGGCAGAACTCCCTTACCTCGGTGGGCGTCATCTCGGCATTACAAGTCAGCTTAGTGCCTTTAAAGCGTTCACGCTGAATCGAGCGGGCAGAGATTACTCTTGCCTGGACTTTTTCTGATGACTCTCCCAGTCTTTGGTCCGCCAGCTTTTCATAATCGATGTGGGGCACTTCGACAAAAATGTCAACACGGTCAATGAATGGGCCGCTGATGCGTCTCTGGTAGCGGGCGACTACGCTGGGCGGGCAGGTGCATTGCCGGAGGGGGTCTCCATAATAACCGCAAGGACAGGGGTTCATGGCCCCAACCAGCATAAAGTTAGCCGGAAAACTGACGCTGCCCTGAGCGCGACTGATTGTGATTACCTTATCTTCCAGAGGTTGGCGTAGTGTTTCTAATAGTGAACTGCCGAACTCGGGCAGCTCATCCAGGAAAAGGACTCCCCGGTGGCTGAGGCTGATTTCGCCCGGCTTGGGGAAGTGTCCGCCCCCCACCAGGCCGGCGTTGGAAATAGTGTAGTGAGGGGAACGGAATGGTCGCTGCCTCATCAGGGGTGTATCGGCGGGCAGCAGTCCGCTGACGCTGTAAATTTTGGTAACATCCAAGGCTTCCTCATTGGTTAATGCCGGTAGTATCGACGGCAGGGAGCGTGCCAGTAAGGTCTTGCCACTCCCCGGAGGTCCCATCATCACAATGTTGTGCCCTCCGGCGGCGGCTACTTCCAAAGCCCGCTTAACGTGCTCCTGCCCTTTGATGTAAGCCAGGTCGGTAAGCGATGAGGGCGGAGGAACATATTCATCGACTTTGCCGGTTGCATATTCCGGGGCAGGTATTTCTCCGCGCAGGTAGCTGACTAGTTGGGCAAGTGAGCTAATCGGAATAATGGTGACACCTTCTATCAAAGAAGCCTCTTTAGCGTCGGCTTCAGGCACAATGACAGTGGTAAAGCCCTGTTCCCGGGCTACGGCGACCATGGGCAGGATACCATTTGTATGGCGCACTCCGCCATCGAGGGACAGCTCTCCGATAATAATTGTTCGAGAAACATCTGCAAAAACTTGCTCGGAACTGAGGATAATGCCGATTGCGATGGGCAAATCATAAGCCGGGCCGGATTTCTGAAGGTCGGCCGGGGCAAGGTTAACGATAATACGCTTCATCGGGAAGGTGCAGCCGGAGTTGCGGATGGCAGCTCTTACCCGCTCCCGCGATTCCTGAACAGCGGTATCAGGCAGGCCGACTATGGTGAAGGTAGGCAGACCAGGAGAAATGTCTGCCTCGACTTCAACAATCGCCCCATCCAAACCGACTATAGCACAACTTATTACTTTGGCTGGCATAATTTAGCCAACAGTATATCATAAAGCCTGGGGATGAGTGTAATTATTACCTTAATTCATTCATCAAATCGTAATATTTATATAACATACTCGATCAAAAAATCTATATCGCTTTCGTGTTAAAATGTGATAATATATGTTAATACTAAATGGAGGTTGAAAGTGAAAATCAGTTTGAGACTAATTCTCTTTGTGAGTTTGTTGCTTATGGTGACCGGAATGGGTTTCCTGACTGGGTGCAGTTTAACAGGTAGTTCAAATTCAGAAGTGGACAGCCGGATTACTGAATTAGAGGCAGACGTTAAGGCGAACGGAGAAGCGATAGCTGCACTCCGGCAGCAGGTACAGGATGTTGGGCAGAAAGTCGATGCCATAAAATCTTCATCAATAGTAACGACCATAACGCCGCCTGCGTCTACGACTCCTCCCGCCACAACAGCGCCGCCGCCACCGAAGCCTCCGTCAACCGTAATCCCTACCTCTCTCATCACATTGGGTAATCTGACTGTCACTCCTGCTGAGGTCAAGCCGGATGAGGTAGTCACCGTCTCAATCAGCGTGACTAATACCAGCGCTAACGAGGGCAGTTACAAGGTGGTCATGGTAGAAAAGGCAGTACCCGCAGTTACCTCCAACGTTTTAGAATACACGAATCCAGTCACGCTTAAAGCGGGAGAAACCAAGACAGTCACGTTTACCACGAGCAGATCACTATCTGGCACTTATTCGGTGGAGATAGGCACCAAATCCGGCCAATACTTCGTGAATTCGCCTCCTTCCGAGTAAGATTGCTTACCGGCAAACTAACCCCCTGTCCGGCTGAAATAGGGTTAGGACAGGGGGTATTTTTATAGCAAGCTAGATATAATCTTAACCAGCAAATAGCAAATCACTTTAAAAGGCTTATAATTATTGTGTCTCAGTATAAAAAAAGAAGAAAGAAGATGTTTGTTGAGCGAGAGAAGAAAAACAAGCGAGGAATTACTTAAAGAGTGTGACGTGCTTCTTGAAGAGTGCCGTCTGATTACGGATTCTATTTTTGCACTGTTAGGAGATGAATCAAGGTTTAGGGCTCAAGGATGTGAAGAATTACTTAAAGAATGTGGTGTGCTTATTGAAGAGTGTCACCTTATTAACGACGCTATCGAGGGGTGGTTAGGAACTAAAGCAAGTTTTAAAGATGAAGTGATGGCAAATTTAATCTAATAAATCAAAACCCCTGTCCGGCTGAAAACGGCCTCAAGACAAGGGGCATTTTTGTATTTGGTAGCGCATACCGGATTCGGACCGGTGATCTCCTCCTTGAGAGGGAGGTGTCCTAAACCCCTAGACGAATGCGCCCCGAGCTTTGATTAAGACAGAGGCATTATAGCAGCTACTTTAAAGGGCAGCAAGTCGGTTTGGAACTATTTTATTGATAACCGGGATATGCTAAGCTGATATGGCTAATGTGAAACTAAGCTGGAGGCTGTTATGCTGGATGAGCAGTTATTAAATTCGACGCTTTTACATATGGTCAGGCCGCAGGACCTTAATCATCACGGGACTTTGTTTGCCGGGCAGATGGCTAGCTGGCTGGTCGAGGCCGGCTTTATCGCGGCGGCCAGGTTATGCGGGAAGCCTGAAGATATTGTCTGTGTCCAAATCAATGAGATGACTTTTAAGAAACCGATTAACCTCGGCGACGTGATTGAGGTTAAGTCCCAAATTGCTTATCTTGGCTCCACGAGCATTGCCGTTCAAAGTCATGTTTTCAGAAAGCAAGACGCAGCTCCCTTGGTTTCAAATATGGCTACTTTCGTGACCGTCGATAAGGGCAATAAGCCCTACCCGCACGGCTTGAAATTAACTGAAGAATACATCGCCAGGAACCGGGGTATTTATGATGACGCCGTGAAAACCCGGAGAGGTAAATAATTCAGATTTGCTAATCCAGGATTACCTCATCTTTATATTTTGGTATAACCACGTCCCAGCCTTTATTATCCCTGATGTACCGGCCGAAATTCCTGGTGGCTTCCGGCTCCCCGTGAACGGCGAATACTTTCCTGGGCGCTCTGGTGAGTGCGGAGAGCCATTTTAAGAGTCCTTCCCTGTCAGCATGTGATGAAAACCCGCCTAATTGAACAATTCTGGCTTTAACATCATAATATTGCCCCAGAATCCTGACCCTTTTGGCGCCCTCAACAATCTCTCTCCCGAGAGTTCCGACTGCCTGGTAGCCTACGAAAAGTATCGTGCTCTCCGGTCTGGAGATGTTAGTTACCAGATGATGCTTTATCCTGCCTCCGGTGCACATCCCGGAACCGGCGATTACTATGACAGTCCCGATTATGTGATTAATTGCTTTTGATGCATCCACTGTCTGTACCATTCTCAATCCGGGAAAGTCAAACGGCGACCTATAATTGGCAATCAGCCGGAGCATGTCAACATCGAATAATTCAGAATGGCGCCTGAAAACCTCGGTTATTTTTACAGCCATCGGACTGTCGATGAATACCAGCAGGTGGGGTATGCGGTCTTCAATCAATAACTTGTCCAGATAGTATAAAACCTCCTGACTGCGTTGAAGAGCAAAGCTCGGTATAATGATATTTCCTCCGGCCTTCTGTGTTGAGTTAACAATCTCGGCCAGCGAGTCGCTTACATCCGGGGCTTCCTGGTGGACTCTATCGCCGTAAGTCGATTCAATGAGTATATAATCCACTTCTTGGAACAGGCTCGGGTCTCTCAATATCGGCTTGTCCCATCTGCCGACATCCCCTGAGAAGACTATGGTCCGGCTCTCAGCGTCCTTGCGAATGGTAATCCTTACCATGGATGAGCCAAGGACGTGTCCCGCGTCATGAAAATCAACTGTGATTCCATCGCCAATCTGTACTATTTGTCCGTATTTTAAAGGTTTGAACAGGGGAAAGGAAGCTTCGGCATCAGCCACATTAAACAGTGGAATTTCGGGGAACGGCCCCCGTCTTCTCTCCCGCAGGTGCCGCCGTTTTTTGAACTCTGCATCCTCTTCCTGAAGATGTGCAGAATCCAGAAGGACGATTTGAGCAATTTCGGAGGTGGCTTCCGTGCAATAAACCTTACCATGAAAACCATCGTGCACCAGCTTGGGCAACAGGCCGCAATGGTCGACATGGGCATGTGTCAACAGGACCGCGTCCAGCGTGTGGGGGGGAATCGGGAAAGGTTCCCAGTTTCGGCTGGTAAGATTCCTCTCCTGGTATAACCCGCAGTCAATCAAAATCCTCTTGTCGTTAGCTTCCAGAAGGAATCTTGAACCGGCTACGTTACCGGCAGCGCCCAGAAAAGTCAGCTTAATCTTCATATTCAGCCCCAAGTGTGAAGTCCACCTAATAATACAAGCAACACGGTGAAAATACCAGTCAAGTTCCGGCTATGGCCACGCAGCGGCTGTTAACGCAATCCGGTGAACACACTTCAATTCGGAAAGAGGATTGTGTATAATAGTTTTACTTAGAAAAGATGAGGAAAGGGAGGAACCATGCCAAAAGAAATTAAGAGTGATATTTTCAGCAAACCCTTGCCTGAAATTCTAGCGGAGATTGAAGAAGCCGCCGCTGATGCCAGAAAGGCGGCTGATGAAGCCAAAGCGGCAGGAGAAAAGGCCGCAGAGGACGTTATGATAAGGCTGAGAAAGCTGTTTATGACTATGGCTAAGGACATCACGACGGAGCTGGGAGACGGGAAGAAATAACTCTGTCCCGCCTTCATGTTTCAAGCGTAGTTTGTTCACACAAAAGGGGGTAATATCTTTGGAACTGATAGATTTTATTCAAGCAGCCCTCAATGGTTCCCAGAGAGGTGTAAAGAGAGCCACAGACGGACTGACCCCTCATGAATTGATGTGGCGGCCCGGGCCGGAAGCAAATTCGATTGGACTCATTCTTTTCCACGCGACTCGCTCGGAAGACACCTTTATTCAGGCGACCATTCAGCACAAGACCACCGTTTGGGAATCCGAGAAATGGCATGATAAGCTGGACATCTCGGCCACCGATACCGGCGCCGGTTATACAATGGAACAAGTGGCAACCTTTAAGACACCTGCTATTTCAGACTTGCTGGCGTATGCCGACGCTGTCAGAGCGAAGACCACCGAATATGTTAAAAGTCTAACTCCGGCTCAGTGCGACCAGAAGGTGACCTGGGGCAGAATGGGAGAATTTACAATCGGCGCTTTACTTGCCCTCGTAGTTAATCATACCGCTCAACATGCCGGGGAAATGAGCTACCTGCGCGGCCTACAACGTGGAGCTAACAAATAGGAACAATACCAGTATTGGTACCTTTGATGATAGCAATTGCGAGAATGTACGCCTCGAATAATTGGCTTACGGCGATTGAATTATGGCGGTGGGGTATTAACCAGTTTTCCCTGTTGGCTGAACCATTCTCCTGTTAGTTTCAGCACGTTCAGTTTTAAATCGAAGTTCTGGCGGCGGATGAGGACCATATCAACGAGGTTGAAGCCACAAGTCTGTAAAATCCGTTCCATATTCACGGCGCAGCTTGGGCTGCCCCCGCCGCCTCCACCTGACAGACACAAACCTATTGCTGCCATACCCTGAGTACCGGGGATGCCTGGCGTTCCCGGGGCGCCGACAGGAGGAGCGCCTTGCGCGGTTGAAGCGACTCTGCGGAAACGGATTCTGCGCAGGCGGTCGAGAAAGCCGCGCATACTATCGCTGAGGTCAGCAAAGTAGACAGGTGTGGCAAAAACGACGATATCTGACGCCTTTAACTTTTCGACTACCGAGGCAAAATCATCTTCTATGATGCAGGTGCCTTGACTCCGGCAGATTCCCCAACCATCTAGCTCGCACTGACGACAGCGTTCCAGTTTGAGGTCAACCAGGAAGATTGTTTCCGCGGTCCCGCCTGATTTCATAAAACCCTCTTGCAGGGCATCGATTGCCTGAGCGGTGCGACCCTGATGATTTCGGCTGCCGGATAAAGCTAACATTTTCATTGGTCTCTCCTTCCTAATCAGGTGCGGGCAAGTGGTAACAGAAGGCATTGAACATAATCTATTTCACTCTGAGTATCCGCACAAATATTTATTTATACTAGCATAATTCGGGTGCAGGCCGCACCTAGTTCGAATTGGGTGCCAATTCGATGTCATCCTGAATCCAGAATGTTGACTATGTATTCAGAAAAATATTATAATTCGGAAAAGTAGGTAAGTGTTTACTGGTGATTGGAGGAAGCATGGATATGAATGAAGCGATACCGAAGTTCAAGATTTTTGGTTCCATGGTCGTTAGCCCGAGGGGACAGGTGGTTATACCGGCAAACGCTAGAAAAGAATTGAACATAGGCTCGGGAGATACCCTGTTGGCCTGTGGGATGCCTCACGGAGAGGGACTATTGTTACTTAAGGTCGATGCCGTTGAACGAATGTTATCTGCAATGAGTGAGCAGTTAGACAGTATTGGTAAGCTGGTGAAGGATTACAGGTCCGGTGTAAACGGCCCTCCGGCGGAAGAATCATAGTTTATTTGAGAAACCGGTGAGTAATATTCATATTCCGTGTCTGGTTTCTGGCCGTTCTGTTTCCAAATTCATATGACATTATAGAGAGGTTAGTGCTGTAAATGTTGAAATTAGTTAAACATCTTAGACCATTTATCTGGTCTATCGCAGCGATATCTGTTCTCCTCTTCGCCCAGGCAATGAGCGATCTTTCTCTGCCCAGCTATATGTCGCGGATTATCAATATCGGGATACAGCAGAACGGTATAGAAACTGCTGTACCGCAGGCCATCCGCATTGGCGAACTGGGTAAGCTGAAGTCATTTATGACTGACAGTGAGAGTAAGCAAGTAACAACAGACTATATTCTCCTTGACAAGCAGTCTCTGTCTCCAGATGCCTACTCGAAATATGTGAAAAGCTACCCGGCGCTTGCCACAACGCCATTATACAAGCTCGATACGAGCGATAAGACATCGATTACACAACTGGATATTATTTTTTCTAAATACCTGCCGGTATTAGCCATCACTGAACGTGGTGGTACTCCCGCTCAACTCAGCTCAGTATCTGAGAATCAATTGAAACTGGCCACGATTGCCTATATTTCAGCCGAGTACAAAGCTATCGGCATGAACGTAGGTGGTATCCAGACATCTTATATGCTCAGAATAGGTTTGTTGATGCTGCTATTGACACTTGCCGCCGCTGTGTGTTCCATAGCTGTGGGTTATCTTTCTGCACGCATCGCCGCCGGGCTTGGGCGTGACCTGCGCCGGAAGCTATTTGTCCGGGTGGAGAGTTTCTCAAATACCGAGTTCGATAAGTTTTCCACGGCTTCCTTAATCACAAGGACTACCAATGATATCACCCAGATACAGATGCTCATGGTGATGCTGTTCAGGATGGCCTTTTATGCGCCTATCCTCGGTATTGGAGGCATTATCAGAGTGCTCGGTGAAGACAGGTCGATGTTGTGGATTATCGCTGCGGCAGTCGGCCTTATGGTTACTATGATTATTTCCTTGTTTAGTATCGCGTTGCCAAGATTTACTCTGATTCAATCGTTGATGGATAGACTTAACCTGATAACTCGTGAAATGCTCTCCGGACTGATGGTAATCCGGGCATTCAATACCCAGAGGCATGAGGAAGAAAAATTTGATGCCGCAAATACAGACCTGACCAGAATTAACCTTTTCGTCAACCGCATTTCGGTCTTTATGATGCCGGCGATGATGCTGGTGATGAATGCTGCTATGCTCCTTATAGTCTGGGTTGGTTCCCACCAGGTTGATGCCGCTTCCATGCAGGTCGGTGATATGATGGCATTCATGCAGTATGCGGTGCTGATTATTTCTTCCTTTATGATGCTATCATTCATGTTTATGATGGTACCGCGGGCCAGTGTTTCAGCAGTGCGAATCAGCGAGGTGCTGGACACCGAGCCTGTTATAAATGACCCGAAAGCGCCACAGAAGTTCACTGCCGACTTGAAAGGAGTGGTGGAATTTAAAAACGTGTCCTTCCGCTACCCGGGCGCTGAAGAAGACGTGCTCAGGGATATTACTTTCACGGCAAAGCCGGGCCAGACTACCGCTTTTATCGGCAGCACGGGAAGCGGTAAATCAACACTGGTAAACCTGATACCGCGGTTTTACGACGTAACAGAGGGACAGGTACTGGTTGACGGTGTAAATGTTCGGGAGGTAACCCAGCATGACCTGAGGGATAAAATCAGCTATGTTCCTCAAAAAGCAATGCTCTTTTCAGGCAGCATTAAGAGCAATATTAAATACGCCGATGAAAATGCAACTGATGAAGATATAGCCAGATACGCGGGGACGGCCCAGGCACTCGATTTCATAACGACAAGCGAACACGGCTTTTCCACCCGTGTATCTCAGGGCGGGGCGAATTTGTCCGGAGGCCAGCGACAAAGGCTGTCGATTGCCCGTGCCCTGGCTAAAAGACCTGAGATATATATCTTTGATGATAGTCTGTCTGCTCTCGATTTTAAGACTGACGCCGCTCTGAGAAAGGCTCTCAGGCAGGAAACCGGCGGCGCTACTGTGCTCATAGTAACCCAGCGTATCAGCACGGTTATGGGAGCCGAACAGATTGTGGTATTAGATGACGGTCGAACCGTCGGGACAGGCAGCCATAAGGAACTTATGGAAAGCTGTAAAGTTTATTACGAACTGGCTATGTCTCAAATGTCCAGAGAGGAGCTAGGTTCATGACCCAACAGGGTTTTGCTCAACAAAGAGGTGGCGGAGCGCCAGGAGGGTTAGGCCAGCCGGGACAGCGAGGACCGATGGGTGGTGGCGGCGGCCCGATGTCAGCAGCGATGATGGTCAGGGAAAAACCAAAGAACTTCAGAAAGACAATGAAGACCTTCCTGAAGTATCTCAAGCCATATCGTCTTTCCCTGGTTATGGTTCTTATCTTTTCTATTGCCAGTACCGCTTTCATGATTATCGGACCCAAGATGCTCGGGCAAGCAACGACACGACTGTTTGAGGGGGTTATTGCCAAGGCGGCGCACGTGCCGGGAGCGGCTATCGATTTTGCTTATATCGGCAATATAGTCCTTATCTTGCTTGGTTTATACGTGCTGAGCGCTGTGTTCAACTACATTCAGGGCATTATCATGGCGAATATCGCTATGAAGATTACATACGTTTTCCGCAAAAATGTTTCAGAGAAAATAAAGAGGTTGCCCCTGAAACATTTTGATAAAAAGGCGCATGGTGAGGTGTTGAGTCTCGTTACAAATGACATCGATACTATCAATATGACGCTGACTCAGAATCTGACACAGATAGTAACCTCAGTGACCACCATTATCGGTATTTTCGCTATGATGTTGACCATAAGCTGGGTGATGACGCTGGTAGTGCTGGTGGCACCATTCTCTTTCATCCTGGTAGGTCGTGTCATCAGGGCTTCTCAGAAATATTTCCAGCAGCAGCAAGCCTTACTGGGACATGTTAACGGGCACGTCGAGGAGATGTACGGCGGCCACATCGTGATGAAGGCTTTCAATGGTGAGGCGAAATCAATCCAGCAGTTTGATAAATTAAACGAAGAGCTTTATGGCTCAGTATGGAAGAGCCAGTTTCTCTCCAGTCTGATGATGCCGATTATGAACTCCGTGGCGAACCTGTCTTTTGTTATCGTAAGTATCCTGGGAGGGTATCTGGCAGTTCGGGGTATTATCGGAGTCGGCGATATTCTCGCCTTTATCCAGTATGTCAGGTCGTTCGGCCAGCCTATCATGCAGATGGCAACCATCGCTAACGTCCTCCAGTCTACGGCAGCGGCGGCGGAACGCGTCTTTGAATTTCTGGATGAGGAAGAAGAAACCGCGGAACCGCCTGACTCCGTCAAGCTGCAAAAGGTTTCAGGCCATGTCTCATTTAATAATGTTCACTTTGGCTATTCACCGGACAAGGTAGTCATTCGTGATTTCTCAGCGGATGTCCGCCCCGGACAAATGGTAGCCATAGTGGGACCAACCGGCGCCGGTAAAACTACCATTGTCAAACTCCTTATGCGTTTTTATGAGGTTGACAGCGGCTCTATTACCGTCGATAGCGTGGACACAAAGCGCCTGACCAGGTCCGGACTGCGCAGAATGTTCGGCATGGTGCTGCAGGATACCTGGCTTTTTAACGGCACCATCAAAGACAATATTAAATATGGTAATCTTGAAGCAACCGATAATCAAGTAGCGGCTGCGGCCAGGATGGCTTATGTAGACCATTTCGTCCATACCCACCCGCAAGGTTACGATATGGAACTGAATGAGGAGACCACTAATATCTCGGAGGGCCAAAAACAGTTATTGACTATCGCCCGCGCCTTTCTGGCCGACCCGCCTATGTTAATTCTGGATGAGGCAACCAGTTCCGTTGATACCAGGACAGAGATTCTCATCCAGACGGCTATGAAAGAGTTGATGAAAGGCAGGACCAGCTTTGTCATCGCTCACCGGCTTTCCACCATACGCAGCGCTGATATGATTCTGGTGATGGACAAGGGAGATATCGTCGAGCAGGGTACCCACGACCAGTTGCTGGCGGCCAGTGGCTTCTATGCCATGCTTTACCGCTCTCAGTTTGAAGCAGCCGCGACCGAGAGCGGTCTGGTTACGCCTAATAAATAATACGGCGGTATGAAATCATGTTGACCCCTCGCGATGGAAAAGGGAAAAACAGGCTGGAGCGTATAGCCCGTCGTGTTATGATTGAGCGTGGCTTTGAACCTGATTTTTCAAAGGCAGCTCTGGATGAGTTAGAAAAAATTCAGGGGGTTACTTCGGCAGTTCAGGATAATCAAAGGGACTTGCGCCAACTACCCTGGGCATCGATAGACAATGACGATTCACTTGACCTCGACCAGCTAACCATAGCCGAGGTTTTACCTGATAAGAGTGTTAGAATTCTGGTTGCCGTCGCCGATGTAGACGCTCTGGTAAAACAGAACTCGCTCATCGATGAACATGCCCACCAGAACACGACGTCCATTTACACCGCCGGCAAGATTTTTCACATGCTTCCTGATAAACTCTCTACCGACCTGACTTCTCTCAATTACAATGAAGACCGCGCGGCGATGGTCATTGATATGGTCGTTAGTGATACCGGGGAAATGCTGAGTTCGGATATTTATACGGCTTTGGTTCGCAACAAGGCCAAGCTGGCATATAAACGTGTAGCCGCCTGGCTGGAAGGCAAAAGTGTTCCGGAAGAGAGTGTAAAGACTGTTCCCGGGCTTGATGAAAATCTCCGTGTTCAGGACCGTGTGGCGCAGAAACTGAGAGCCAGACGGTATGAACGGGGCGCTCTGGAACTTCGGACGCTGGAACCCCACCCCATTTTTGCTGAAAATGAGATTCAAGATTTAGAGTTGGACGAAACCAACAGGGCCAGGGAGATTATCGAGGATTTTATGATTGCCGCCAATGATGTTACATCCCGTTTTCTCCACGCTAAAAAGGCCCCCTTTTTCAGGCGGGTGGTGCGCACTCCCAAGCGGTGGGACAGGATTATGGAAGTTGCTGCCCAGTACAATTACAAACTGCCTGCGGAACCTGCTCCTAAGGCTCTGGCCAACTTTCTGATTGAGAGAAAATCAGCAGACCCATTGCGTTTTCCTGACCTTTCTCTCACAATCATTAAGCTGCTTGGCTCCGGTGAGTATGTTGTCGAATTACCCGGCGAGGCAGCGCCCGGGCACTTCGGTCTGGCAGTCAAGAACTACACACATTCCACGGCGCCTAACCGCCGTTTCCCGGACCTGCTTACCCAGCGCATTCTAAAGGCTGCCATACGCGGGTCTCCCCTGCCTTACAGTGAAAGTGAGTTAATAGAACTGGCGCGGCATTGTACTGAGAAGGAAGATGATGCCACCAAGGTGGAACGCCAGGTGGCAAAATCGGCTGCGGCTATGCTGCTGGCTTCAAGAATCGGAGACAAATTCGAGGCAATCTGCACCGGAGCTTCTGATAAAGGAACATGGGTGCGTATTTTTCAACCGCCTATCGAAGGGCGGTTGTTTCAAGGCTATTCAGGTGTCGATGTAGGCCACAGGTTGCAAGTTAAACTTATTCACGTTGATATCGAGAGGGGCTACATCGATTTCGAAAGAGTCCGCTCCAACCATCGAGTTGGTCGGGGAGGTAAACGTGACACTAGACATAAAGACATTAGCTACCATTGACCTTATCATACAAGGATTACTCCTGGCGACTGTGCTGGGAGCTGCCTACCTGGCAAAAGTAAAACGGCAACTGATAAAGCATTGCAGAATCATCAGGGTGGCGGTGGCCATTCAGTTGCTTATTATCCTGTTCAGAATGTTGCCGTTGATGCTGGGTTACTTGAAAAACCCCGGCCCCGTTTTCCGAACTGAAATGCTGGTGCATCACAGCCTCGGCGTTCTGCTTATCTTGCTATGGGTCTATATCAACCTGGCAGTTATGGGCCGAGTCAGAGTTATAGGTAAACTGGCAATGTACATGCAGGCAGCGCTTCTTACCTGGGGTTTAGCCTTTTTGCTGGGCTTGCATCTCTATTACCGGATTTACTTTATCTAGCTCGTCTCCATCCGGGGCTACTGCTGGGTTATGGTTATCTTATTGATGACCGGCGGGCTTTTAGGTTTGCTGGTCTCGCCGCCGTTGCCGGGGCCAACTTCCACACCAGCGATTTTCTGAACGACATCCATGCCATCGGTAATCTGTCCGAATTGCGTGTAGTTCGGCTGAAAATTAAGATTTTTGGAGCCAGAGCCTGTGCAGACAAAAAACTGGCTGCCATTGGTATTCGGCCCGGCATTTGCCATAGCCACTATGCCAGTGTCATAAGAGTGCTTGGTCGGTAGTTCGTCAGCGAATGAATAACCAGGGCCACCTGCTCCCGTCCCCTTAGGGTCGCCAGTCTGAATCATAAAGGTTTTTATTATTCGGTGAAAGATAACGCCGTTGTAAAAACCCTGCTGGGAAAGAAAGACGAAATTGTTGACTGTCTTTGGGCTTTCATTAGCGAAGAGTTTGATTTTGAAGGTGCCTAAGCTGGTTTCGACTGTAGCGACATAAGTCTTGGTAACATCGATTGTCATGGGCGGCGGGGAATTCCATTGCATTGTCTTGCCTCCTTGTGCAGTTGGTGCTGTATTTGTGTTTGAGCCACACGCCGTAAATAGCATAACAGTAGCCAGTAGAGTGAATAAAAGCCATCGCTTCATTTTTCTCCTTCCTGATGAAATATTTCTCAGTTTAGCATCCAGGCCGTTTCTTGGCAACAGTTTAACATGAGAATTTTCTCAATGAGGGGACAATCTGCCAGCTAGAAATAACCTCATGGCTCGCTCGGCGGAATCGACAATCAATGGCTCTGCATTTGCCATCGATTCGTCCAGGCTGAGCGGGCCCGGGGCTATAACCTGCACTGAGTCGACGCCCAACCCGTAAATGGACTCATAGCCTTTACCAATGCTGCCGGTAATGGCTATTACAGGCACTCCCAACTTTTTGGCCCGCCGGGCTACACCCACCGGCACCTTGCCGTAAGCGCTTTGTCCGTCTAGTCGGCCTTCACCGGTAAAAACAAGGTCGGCATCACGAAGCTCATCGACTAGCCCGCTTGCCTCTATCACCATTTCGACTCCGGACACAATCCTGGCTCCGGTAAATGCGAGCAAACCTGCCCCCAACCCCCCGGCCGCTCCGGCGCCGGGAACGTTTTTGACATCGATTCCCAGGTCCCTTTTGATTACGTCAGCATAATGCTCGAGAGCGGCATCCAAGAGTTTCACTGTCTCAGGTGTAGCTCCTTTTTGCGGGCCATATACGGCGGAACTGCCTTGTTCCCCGCAAAGCGGATTGGTTACATCCGTAGCCGCGATGATTTCAGAACCGGCGATTCTAGCATCGATTCCGGAGATGTCAATATGATGCAGTCTTATAAGAACGGCGCCGCCTGGTGACAGGTCTCTACCATCCTTATCAAGCAGCCGGACGCCGATAGCCTGGGCCATACCAGCGCCGCCGTCATTAGTGGCGCTGCCGCCCAGCCCGACGATTATTTTGCGGCAGCCGCGTTCCAGAGCCGCCCAGATTAGCTCTCCGGTGCCATAAGTGGCGGCCAGCATGGGATTCAAGCTCGCTGACGGGACCAAAGTAATGCCGGAAGCGGCAGCCATCTCGATTACGGCGCTAGAGCGGTCCGGAAAGATACCCCATTCGGCTGCTACCTTGTCACCCAGCGGGCCGGTGACTCTGGTGGTTACTATCTCGCCGCCGGAAGCGCTTATCAACGCCCGGACAGTACCCTCACCACCGTCAGCCATTGGTTTGAGCACAGTCACTGCCTGCGGCAAGGCGCGCTTAACCCCTTGCTCGATTGCCTGAGACACTGTTGTAGCATCCAGACTACCCTTGAATCCCTGGGGAGCAATAACTACTTTCACTAAACGGACTCTCCTGACTTAACGATAAAGGGAGTGATTCCGAATCTTAGTTTTTAAGCACAGGGAGGACAAGATGCCCTTCAGGTATAACTGCAATCTTAGCGTCATTACCCAGGGCTTGAAATGCTCTTTTCAGACCTTCTTCGATGCCGGGAACGGGAGTCATCATCATCTCCTTAACCAGGCCGTCATCAAGTTCAGAGACTAAATATATATCGTTCTGAAGCTGGACGTGAGCCAGGCGCTGGTTCTGCCAGGGCAGACTGCTGAGATTCCGGCTGGCTATCTTCTTCAGGAGATCTGCCGGCGAGCCTACTGATTTATGCAATTCAGTAAATGCTTCAGGCCCAGCCCCCCGGTTACATGATGAGGCGATGATGATGATACCGCCATCCCGGGTTATCAGAGAGGCATTATCGATTCCCTTGCAGGTCTGGTATAAATCCAGGTCTAACGGCGCACCGCTGTTGCTGGTAATCGTGACGTCTACTTTACGGTCTACCTCGGCGCCGGCCAGCCCTCTCTCAATCCCGCATCCTTTTTCATGTGCCTTTACCGGGTTCCCGGCAACAACATGTGTGATTTTCTTAGCATCATTCAATAAAACGTTCACAATGAAGTCGAGGCCGGCCATTTTGGCCTGCTCGACGATGTCTTCATGTATCGGATTACCCTGCAAGATTCCGGCACGGGACAAGGGGTGCTCCATCATTTCGTAACCGTGGTTCTTGTGGATTGATTTTGGTCCGGACACGCCGGGAGCGAGACTTTTGCTGCCGCCGGAAAAACCGGCGAAGAAATGAGGTTCGATAAAGCCGGTACTGATGCGAAAATCGGCCTCCAGAACCAATCGGTTCACCTCTACGGGAGTGCCCCTGGAGGTAATGCCTATGTTCACTGTATCCGTACTATCATGATTAAGAACCCGGTAACCATCCACAATGCCTTTACCCAGTTTTTGAATTAATTCGTCCCTGGTCAATGGCGCATGCAGCCCGAGGGCAACCATGATAGTAATATTTTCCCGGTGCAGTTTCCGTTCCAGTTCAGCTAGAATGGGTGGCAGAAGCCGGTCGTCCGGGCATGCCCTGGTATTGTCTGTGACGATAACTATTACTTTGTCTTCTTTGCTGATGCAATCGCCAAGCGGCGGGGAATCGATGGGCGCCCGGATAGCCGCCAGTAATGCCGCTTGCTCGTCTAACAGTCCTCTAGCGTGTTTTCTTTTAAGAGCAAAGGCGACATTTTTGGTGGGAATACGGGCTGTCAGGGCCGAATCCCCATACGGAAAGCTAAACTTTGTAAACATTTTTCACTCGCTTCTACCACGGTTAGATGTACCAGTTAATTGCGGCATTCCTGGCGAATTGAATGAAGGAAGCGAAGCCGATAACTTCGCTCACTTCTTCCACAAGGTCAGTGAGAGTAATGCCCATTGTGTCCATTGCGTTGGCGCAGCCGTATAATTTTAGTCCCATCTCGCATGCAGTGGCGAGCTTTTGCTCAATAGAATGATTGTGCCCCGAAGCGATACTTTCCTGGAGTACGGCCAGAAGCTTGGCATCAGTGTCCTCTGCATCTTCAAGATGCCCCTTGACGAACCTGTTCAGTCCTCCGTAGGTAAGCAGAATATGCGCTTCCATCCCCATTGCCATAGAAACAATGGCCAGGGACAGGGCGTTGGTGACCCTGTCGTAGGAGCTGTTATGAAGGATGATAGTTACCCGCTGAGATGACTGGCTGTTAGTGCTCATTTATCTGCTTTCGACTTAATATAGCATATTTGTCCCGCTCGGAAAAGAAAACTGTTCTCAAGTATGGCGCCGGATTGGATGGTAAGCAGCAGTAACATTTCCTTGACACTCAGTGGTATAATCTGAGTAATTTAAGTTCCGTAAACAAATCTGGAAGGAGCAGAAATAAATGAATTATGAAGAATTGATTAAAGATGCTCCCCGTTGGCCCTATCCGGTGAACTATGGTAAGGAGAATGAGGTTGCCTGCGATGTCCTGGTTCTCGGCGGCGGCATAGCCGGTTGCTGGGCGGCAATAGGCGCCGCCAGAGAAGGCGCTAAAGTCATCCTGGTGGAAAAAGGAGCTACTGTCTCCAGCGGCGCCGGAGGCAGCGGCGTCGACCACTGGCACTGCGTGGTCACTAACCCGGCCAGTAAAATATCGCCCGAAGAGTTCGCTCAGGCCCTTCTCGATAGCCGCGGCGGCTGGAGAAACGGCATTACCGGCTATATAACTTCTAGGGATAGCTATGATTGTCTTCTCGAGATGGAGAAGATGGGTATGAGAATCCGGGATTCGGACGATGAGTTCAAGGGCGCTGAATTCCGTGATGAAGCCACCAAGCTTTTATTTGCTTACGACTACACCGCTAAATATTGCGCCCGTGTCTGGGGACACAATGTCAAAGAGTCTGTCTACAAAGAAGCCCGCCGTTTGGGAGTTAAAATATACGACCATGTCTTTATCTCATCCCTGCTCACCGCAGGAGGCAAGCAGGGCAGCAGAGTCGTCGGGGCTACCGGGGTTAATGCCCGCACCGGCGAATTCTATATTTTCAAAGGCAAAGCCACAGTGATAGGCATGTATTTCCCTCAACGGCAGTGGATATTTTCCACGGAAATAAGAGGATTGACCTATAGCCACCGCACTCCGAATCTGACCGGTGACGGCCACGCAATACTCTGGCAGGCGGGCGCCGTAATGGCAGGAGTGGAAGCTTCCAGCCCGGGCGGAGCAGGACCGTACGGCTTCCCCCAGTATGGCTACGGCAATGCTCAAAATACCTGGTATGCCTGCACTATGGTCGATTCTAATGGCAAGGAAATCCCATGGGTAGACCGGGACGGCAATGTTCTGAAAACGGTCTCCGAGCGTTACCGGCCGGCTCCCGGCCAGAGATTCTTCATTTCCGGCGGCGGGGAGGGTCCGGACTACCGCTACCGAGGACCGAGCATGCTGCCTGTAAAAGGTCAGGCCGGCCCGCCCGGAGCCGCTCCCGACAAAATGATAGAAGCGGAACTGCCCCTCTACGCCGACTTGCCATCGATGCCGGAGCAGGAACGGCGGGTAATTTTCGGCCTTATGATTGGACAGGAAGGGAAAACCGTGATTCCGATATACCGGACTTACACCCAGGCCGGCTTTGACCCTGATAAAGATCTGCTTCAGTCTTATTCTCTCACCGGGGCTCCGCAATGGCGGCAAATGGGTGGCGGCGGGGTAATATCAGGCGGCGGTCCAGTCGTTGATTGGAATCTGATGACCAGCCTTGAAGGTCTCTTCGCAGCCGGAGGCCAGATATTCTTTAATGGCGACCACGCTTATGCGGCAGCTACCGGCAGATGGGCAGGGCAGCATGCCGCCAAATACGCCGTCAGCGCTGCCGAGCCGAAAGCCGCCCGGCAGCAAATCGATGCCGAGAAGACCAGAGCCTACGCACCCGTAATGAGAAAGAACGGCATCGAATGGAAAGAACTGAATGCCGGTGTCTGCAAGGTGATGCAGGACTACTGCGGCGGGGTCAAGAGCGAGACCTTGCTCAAGCTGGGGCTAAAATGGTTTGAAGAAATCAAGACCGGAGAAGCAGCTTCGGCATTCGCCAGAAACCCTCACGAGTTGGTGCGGGTTCTTGAGGTCTTCAACATCCTTACCAATGGCGAGATGATTATGGAGGGCTGCCGGGTGAGACCGGCGAGCAACACAGCGCTTGGCTTCACCCGGTCGGACTACCCTCAGGTCAACCCGCCCGAGTGGCAGAAATGGATTACTATCAGGCAGGATGAGGGCAAAGTTAAATCGGGTGAGCTGTCTCTGGATTATCACGGGGACATCAAAAAGAACTATGAAGCCCATAGCGTGAAAAGGAGTTAAAGATGGCTGAAGAAGATATCCGCATGTTTCCGAATATGGTGACTCCTAATAATCCGGTCATATTTGATAAAAGCGTTTGCAACGGCTGCAACAACTGCGTGGCAACCTGCGTTATGGATATACTGATGCCGAATCCTGAGAAAGGCAAGCCGCCGATTATTCTGTATCCTGATGAGTGCTGGTATGACGGCGTCTGCGTTACGGCCTGTCCGGTGTGGCAAAAAGGCGCCATCACCCTGAATCACCCGATAAACCAGCGGGCGCGTTTCAAAAGAAAGGCGACCGGCGAGCATTTCCGAATCGGCATGCCCAATCCACCGCCGCCTAATAACAAGCCGCCTGTCAGCGGCTGGGATGCCAAACCCTGAAGTCAGGGGCTTAAACGATAAAGGTTAGACTTTTTTCGGAGGGACTTGTGGGAGACAACCAATATTGGAATCCAATACTTGAGACCCTGCCCCGCGAGAAGATGGAGCAGCTTCAACTGAAGAAGTTCCGGGAAATCTTTAAGTGGGCATATACGAACTCCAGGTTTTATCATCAGTTCTACAGTGACGCCGGTATTGAACCTGCTGATATCAGGACCATGGGAGATATAGCCAGGGTTCCGAAGCTGGAGAAATCGATGATGAGAGCTATCCAGGGGAAGGACCCTTACCCGTATGGCGATATTCTCTCTGTGCCCCTGGAGCAGGTTACAGAATATCATCAAACCAGCGGCACCACCGGACAGCCGGTCTATCAGGCGGACACCTGGCAGGACTGGGAATTAAACGCAGAGCAATGGGCTTATATCCTCTATTCGCAAGGATACCGTTCTTCAGACCGTGTTTTCTTGCCCTTCGGCTATAACGTTTTTATCGCCTTCTGGACCGCCCACTACGCGGCTGAAAAGATTGGTTGTGAGGTAGTCCCCGGCGGAGTGCTGAATACCGAAGCCCGGATACTAAAAATGCAGGAGCTGAGATGTTCCGCTTTCATGGCAACACCGACTTACGTCCTGGGAATGGCGGATACCGCAACGACCAAACTCAGCATCAACCCGAGAACTATTGGAATTAAGAGAATAACCGTCGCCGGCGAGCCTGGCGGCAGTATTCCGGCCACCCGTAAAAGGATGGAGGATGCCTGGGGGGCAAAAGTCTTCGACCATTGCGGAGCAACCGAGATAGGCGCCTGGGGTTACGAATGCGAACATCAGTCAGGATTGCATATTAACGATGCGTTGTTCCTGGTGCAAATTGAAGACATCGAAACCGGGGAACTGATTACCAGTCCCGGTAAAAAAGGCAAAATGATTATCACCAATCTGAACCGTATGGCGCAGCCCTGTATCCGTTTCGATTCCAAAGACTTGATTGAATGGAGTCCGGAACAATGCGGGTGCGGGAGGACCTTCTCGCTCTTAAAGGGAGGCGTCCAGGGGCGGGCGGATGACATAACAAAAGTCAAAGGAGTGCTGCTATCTCCGACGGCCATCGAGGAGGTCGTCAGAAGCATTCCCGGACTTGGCGCCGAGTATGAGGTAACGGTCACTAAGACCGGAGATATAGACGATATTACCCTGAAAGTCGAATTAAGCCCCGGCCAGGAGAGAAACGCCGACTCGATAAAGCCGGGACTGATAGACCAGCTCAGACTGAAGACCAATCTGAATTACAACCTGGAGTTTCACAGCTACGGAACGCTGCCCAGGTATGACGTTAAGGCCAGGAGGTTTAAAGACTTACGGCACTCGTGATCACTACACGGAGTTCCCAAAACTTACAATACGCTGCCCCGGTATGATGTTACAGCAGGGCGATTCAAAGACCTGCGCCACCACTAGCAAGAGCCAGGAGATTCAAGACAGGCGCCATAAGGAGTGAGACGAATGGCAGATGACTACACCATCGAAAAGATGGTAGAGAAAATCAGCTCCTTGAGACAATCCGCTGAGGAATTAAAACGCCTCTCCGGAGGTATTCAAGCCGTTGAGTGTAATGCAGACCGCATTCTAGCCAGTATCAGGATGCTGGAAATAAATATCTCTGACGTGGCTGATTTGGTCGTTAAAAACAGGAGGCTTTAGCTTCTGCTGGAATCCTGGAGCGAAGGGTGGGTTCTGAAACCAGTTGTGGTTCGACAAGCTCACCATGAACGGGTTAGTAAATTATCTCTAAAGGAGGGATAAGAATGGCTAAGGCAAAGGCACAACAGACGTGGGGGGAGGCTACTAAATCATCCTGGATAGATATTTCGATTCCGATCCGCGACAAGATGGTGTACTGGCCGACCGACCCGGTGCCCCGCGTAACGCGCATCAAGGACCGCGACAAGGGCGACCCGGTCACTCTCACGGAAATACAGATAATAGACCATGTTGGCACTCACATCGATGCCCCCTTGCACTTCATCGCCGGCGGCAAAACCATCGACCAGATGCCGCTCAATGCCACTATCGGACGGGCGCGGGTCATAGAAATCAAGGACAAGAAAGTAATTACCCTGAAAGAATTGTTACCTCATAACATCCGTCGGGGCGAGCGCATCCTGTTTAAGACGACGAATTCAACGCGGTGCTACAAAACAGACGAGTTTGTGGAAGACTATGTCTATTTCTCAACCGAGGTAGCCCAGCACCTGGTTGACCGGGGTGTCCGGGCTGTCGGACTCGATTACATCTCTATCGGTACACCCAAAGACAGGGATAATATTCATGATACCCACCGGATACTGCTTGAAGGTGGAGTTTATATCATCGAGGGGATTAACCTGGCGAAAGTGAAGCCCGGCCGCTACGAGCTCATCTGCCTGCCGATTCTGCTGCACCGGGGCGATGCCGCCCCTGCGCGGGCTATCTTAAGGCCGGTATAGGCTCGGGCAACTACACCCCATGTAGAGAAAAGGTCAGGGGGCAGGCTCTATAATGCTAACGGCAACATGCTCACCCGCCCGAACGGCAGCATCGTCTGGGACGTGGAAAACAGGCCCGTCTCCATGACCGTTAACGGCCTGACCACCACATTCACCTATGACGGTGACGGCAACCGGGTCAAGCAGGTAATCGTGGGCGGAAATACGACTCTGTATATAAACAAATATTTTGAAAAGAACCTTACCACGAATACCACTACCAGATACTACTACTTTGGTGGTAAACTGGTAGCCATGAAGCAATCGAGCGCCAACGTCACGTATATTCACCAGGACCACTTGAGCGGGACGAGCGTGATGTCGGATAGCGTGGGCAATCAGCTTTCAGCTATCAACTATCAGCCATTCGGAGGCAGTCGAAATAGTCAGGGTAATCCAGGCACGGACAGGCTCTTTACAGGTCAAAGGCTGGATTCAACAGGTCTCTACTACTACGGCGCTCGTTACTATGACCCGACGATTGGGAGATTTATTAGCCCGGACCCCATAGTGCAGAACTACGTCAACCCTCAGGCGCTAAATCGTTACTCATACGTCTTCAACAACCCGCTAAAGTATACTGACCCTACCGGGCTAATTGTGGAATTCGAAAACGAAGAGGAAATCCTGGCAATACTTGCCGCTTTGGCTGAGAATGGCATGGACTACGCGGCGGGTTCAGACCTTGACACAATGGTACAAGACTGGGCCAACGACCGTCTTGAATGGGAAGAACTCAAAGAACTAGAGCGAGAGTACACCCAGCATATGATAGATTCAGAAATAACATTTAATATTAGCGATGTTGACTTACTTTATAAAACAGTTACTGTCCGAGTTGATTTAGCTGACATGGACTTCAAAGACTCCATAAAACTACAGTTGGTTGGAAAAGGTCCCGTGTATGGCCCTACTTACCCTAGTTATGATCTGATGAGGAAGCTAGGTAATCCAGAGGGGCTTTCCATGTTTCCAGGCCTCGTCCATATTAACACTGATTATCATTATAATACTAACCATTTTACATGGCTGGTAGCACATGAGTTTTATCACCAGTTTGAGCAGACTGTGATCGGGCCTACCTGGTGGTTTGACTATTTGTTGGAATCACGGCGGGAACATGACCTACGAACAAGCGAAATAACAGCTAATGCCTACGCTGATCGTTACCCACGCTATTGACACTATTTCAAGAGGTTGCCGACTCTCAATGAGGTGAAATATTATGAATTCGTTTCGCACTATAGCCAGATTCGGACTATTGTTTGTACTATTAGTATCTTTTTCATTTACTTTCGAGGCTTGCGAACCTGGTTTTACTATTCGTGTTCACAACCAGAGTGATGCGACATTGAAAATATTTTTTCATGATATTCTAATCGGGGAAGTGGCTTCTCAAAGTGAAGTGAAATTCCTTGAACCTGAAAGTATCCGAGAATACAGTGTTGTAGCTAAGGATGTGGGAGGAAATGTAGTTTATACAGCGAATTTCACGATACGGGACGTTAATGGTAAGAAGACTTATGACGTTTATTTCCCTCCACAACAAAAATAGAGGGAAGTCGGGTAGCAACTGTCTTAAGATGCTCAAACATTAGCAATATCCGGTTCCCGCCATGGAGTTCTATTCTTAACGATTATATTGATAATTGTGAGCAGCTTTCTCATGCAGGCCACCAAAGCCAGTTTCTTGGCCTTGCCCCGCGCCAGTAGTCTCTGGTAGAAGCCTCTGATCACAGGATTATATCTGGTAGCTACCAGCGCTGACATATAAAGCGCAGCCCGTACCGAAGACCGCCCGCCCCACACCATGCGCTTGCCTCTCAGCCTGCCGATGTCTTGATTAAAGGGAGCCACACCTGCCAGAGCCAAAATAGATGAGGTGCGTATCTCGAATATCATCCGCTCTCAGGCATGGCTGAAAGCCACCTATTTAACCTCTTTTGACAAGCTGCTGAGCTATTCCGATGGCCCTCTTCAAGATGTTAAACACACCTGGGACGCCGGCGGCAACCTGCTAAACCGCTATAATATGCTCAATTCGGACAATGAAACCTTCGGCTATGATTCCCTGGACAGGCTCACCTCGGTCTCCGGTAACTACAGCGCCAGCTATAGCTACAACAGTATTGGTAATATCGACTCGATGAACGGTAACTCCTATACCTACAACACAAATGGTATCCGTCCCCACGCCGTCACCGCTGTCGCCGGGTTGGGCAACTATACTTATGACGCTAACGGCAACATGCTCACGCGGGGCAGCAGTCAGAATATCACCTGGGACGCCGAGAACCGCCCAATATCCATCACCACCGCCAACGGCACCACCACCCTTGTCTATGACGGTGATGGCAACAGAGTGAAGAAGACCGAGGGCGGCAAGACCATCATTACGTTAACAAGTACTATGAGAAGGATGAGCGACTTTGTCGCCATCCCGAAGAAATCGGGACTTGACCACCGGCAATGAGACCAGATACTATTACCCCGTATCAAGTACAGGGCAGGCTCTCGGAGGCAGACTCGTGGCGATGAAACAGGGCAACGCCGATGTAAGGTATATCCACCAGGACCACCTCAGTTGCTACGGGAACTGATATTATCGAAAAATGGGAGTAATAGTGGGTTTCGCCTTCAGGCTGTGTCACAACTCAATGACTTAGTGTAAGATTAGAGGCAAAGCCGGCCCGGCGCGGGCTATTGTGAGACCGGTGTAACCATTAGCGGTATACCCCATATTCTCGTGTAAAATCAATCATCGCCCTCAGGTTTTCCGGTTTTACCTCGTCAGTAGAGCTTCTCGGCGAGAGAATGAAACCGCCGCCTTTGCCGATGACATCGATAATTTTTTTACAATAATCAATTACGTCCTGGACAGTGCCGGTCTGCAAAAGAGTGGAAGGCACATTGCCCTGTATGCAAACATGGTCTTTCAGGACTTCTTTGGCCCTATATATATCCGTGCTGTCGAGGCGGGCCAGCATTTTGCCCTTAGGGAACTCCAGCAGGTATTCCAGCCGTGAAGTAAAGTTACCTTCGAAGAAAATGCAGGGCGTCATGCCACGGTCGATCAGCGCATCAACAAGCTTCTTAAAAGTAGGCCAGTAGAAGGTATCGAACTGTTTTTTGGAGAGGAAATCATCCGAACCGCGGGTGTTGGTCATAAAAACTCTGATGTTGCCAAACTTGTTTGGCTTCGGCATCGGCCTGTCCAGGGTCATCTCCAGAATTTTCTCACAGGCTTCCAGAACCTTATCCGGCTGGCGGAACATATCCATCATCGTTCCGCTCATGCCCCGTATCGAGTGGGAAATAATATCGTATGGAGGCAGGGCATTCCACTGGAAGTACTGGGGGAAGCCCATATCGAGCAGCATCTGGTTGAATTTTGCCATCCGCGATTGATTTCTTTTGATTTCGCGGCCTGCCTTTTGCAGGGTACTGATGGCCTTGGCGACATGGGGAGAGGCCATTGCTACCGCCAGCGCCTGGGCGCCCATATTACCGTAACCTAATTCGGAAAGCCTGGGTAGTTCGGCCAGTCCGGCCAGATTATCACTGGCGCGGGCGAGGTTCACTCGCAGTTTATAGTCGGAAGGGTCTTTCATAAAAGCATCGTACTCATCCGCCTTCATGTTCTCCACCTCAATGGATTGATGTCCCCTGTAAGAGTCGACGCCGTAACCGGGCCAACGGAGTTGGTGTGGATTAAGGATTTCCAGGGCTTTGCCGGGGCTAAAGCCCTGGGAGAATATCATATCGGCGTGAAAATCACGCAGCGACTTTCTGTAAGCGGCTTCCCACGCCCTGTAGTCATAATAGGCTGCCGAGCTTGGTATTCCGGCATACCTGGCAGGGAAATAACCCATGCCGCAGATGATGGGGACGCGGTCGGGTATCCGGAGTTGAATAGCGTCAGTAATCCGGTTCTCTTTTTCCTCAATTAGTTGGTCGGCTGTTTTCCCCTGCTCTAATCTTGGTGACATTTTTTCGACTCCTTCCGCCGGTCACGCTAAATCATTAATGATTCACGGACAGACGTAATTATACAACCTATTAACGGCTGCTAACAATTATATAACCCCTCCGGGATGATTTTGGGTCTGCTATATACCTCTGCATTCTGCCCTGGCGAGTCTTTTGGCTTGCCTCTCAATATCGCGCCAGACATTTCCCCAGTCAACATTAAGGTATTTAGAAGCCGGAAATCAGAAATTACCCGATTGTTTTTTGGAGGTATTTGAGCTACGCTTTGTATCAGCCTCAGTCTTATCTTCGATTGAAAGTTAATTAAGTTAAATTCTAGCTGATGATATTGCAAGTCCTGTTTTTAAGGTAACTGAAACCGGCTCCGCAGGAGAAGCAATGCGCTGCACGGATTTTCTCTCCAGGCGGCTTGGTTACTTTCCTTGCTTCTCAGAGTGGAGATAGTGCTGTTGAACCAAAGGAGGAAAAGGTGAAACGAGGAAGAATTCTATGGCTGATAGTGAGCGGACTGATGGTGTTGTCCCTGGTGATGGCCGGCTGCGCACCGGCAACAACTCCGGCAACCCCGACGACTCCGAATATTCCAACCGTCCCAGCGGCTCCGGCAGCACCGACAACCCCGGCTGCCCCTGCGCCGGAAAAACCACAGCAAGCACCTGTGGCACCAAGCACGGGAGCACCTAAGTACGGCGGTGCCCTTACAGTGGCAATTACTTCCGACCCAACAAATTTTGATCCCGGTACCAAAAACAGCGGAGGTGCCCTCACAGGCACCGTTTATGAGAAGTTCTTGAACACAGACTGGACGAGAGGCCCGGCCGGCAGCGGGGTGACCGCCCTTGTCTCAGATGGGGGCGCCCTTGAGGATTTTTGGGCGCCACGTCTTGCCGAGAGATGGGAAATGCCCAAGCAGGGTGTCTGGATACTACATGTCAGGCAAGGCATGCGCTGGCAACCGGTAAACAGTGACGCCGGAAAACTGATGGCCAGCCGACAAGTTACCGCTGATGACTTTGTCTCCAGTTTTAACCGCCTGATGAAGGCGCCGGAAACCTGGATAAAGAGTGGCGTGCCGGGAGTCTGGCGAACCGCGACCATTGAAAAAACAGGGCCCTGGGAAGTGACCATCAAAACACCGGAAGACTACATGACGGCCTTTGTCTGGTTAATCGGTGCCGGTGGTGGCTTTGAATACCTCTATCCTCCAGAGGTAGTCGCCAAATACGGCGATATGGGTAACTGGCGTAATGCGGTGGGTACGGGACCGTTCATGCTGGTTGACTATGTCCCCGGCAGTCAATTCGTATTTACTAAAAATCCCGTTTACTGGGAGAAGGACCCGGTGGGTGCGGGTAAAGGTAATCAACTGCCCTATGTGGATAGCTACCGGGAGCTTATAGTGCCGGACCTTTCCACACGGCAGGCAGCCCTACGGACAGGTAAACTTGATTTACTGGACGGGGTCGTCAAGGTGGATAAGCAAAGCCTGGCGAAGACCAATCCCAAGCTCGAATCCCGGTCATATCTGGTGGGTAGCCCCTGGGTTATCGGGATGAAACAGGCTGTTGCCGGCAAACCGTTAAACGATGTGAGAGTACGTCAGGCGCTGATGTTAGCCACCGATTTCAATGCCCTTAAAAATGATTACTTCGAGGGTGAGGCTGAGATAAACGTCTGGCCTGTCAATAAGCAAATCGATGCCATGTATATGCCCTTAGAGGAGATGCCGGAGTCAGTGCAGGCGCTTTACCGCTACAACCCGGAGAAATCCAAGCAACTCTTAAAGGAGGCTGGCTACCCCAATGGGTTTAGGACATCAGTAGTTATCAATGGTGTTGCCGAGCGAATCGATGAGCTTGCCATCTATGCAGGAATGTGGGCTAAAGTAGGTGTTGAACTGAAGATTGATGTCAAAGAGGCAGGTGTCTATAGCGCAATGGGGGGCGTTGCCCGTTCCTACGAGGACATGATTTATAAATCCCTGAGTGGCGGATTTGTCGGCCAGATGTACTACCGTTATGACAGGGGTGGTTCTCTAAGCAACCCGAGCGCTATCAACGACCCACCGGGAACAGTGCCTACTATTGAAGCAAGTTACCAAGAAGTGAACAAGTACCTCTTTGTAGACATGCCTAAGGCTTACGCAGAGTTCAAAAAGTTGACGCCATACCTTCTGGAGCAAGCCTACATCATACCGCGGCCATCGCCTTATGCCTACAATATGTGGTGGCCCTGGCTTAAGAATTATCACGGCCAGGGGGTAGGTCTTATAAGATATTCCTGGATCGACCGGGACTTGAAGAAATCAATGGGTTATTAGTTCCAAGGCGGATTTCCAAAGGAGGAAGTAAAAAAATGGCAACCGGTACCGCTACAGAGGTATCTGCTATTACTACTGAGGAGGGTTACCGCGAACACCTGAAGAGGCTTTGCGATGAAAGCACGAGGAGAACAGGCAAAACTCCGCAGCAACTCTTCCAGGAAAGACAAAAGAGACTCTGGCAAGCTATCGAGATGAAGGTACCTGACCGGGTTCCGGTCATCCTGGGAGGGAATGATTTCGCATCCAAGTATTCCGGCATACCTTTCTCAAGCTCATTTTACGACCCGATTCGCTGGAAAGCTGGCTACACAAAGATGATAGCTGATTTTGAACCTGATGTGGTGCAGTCTTCAGCGACCAGTTCGGGCGCCGTTCTTGACATTCTGGAGGCGAAAAATACCCTATGGCCCGGCGGCACGCTGCCTCCTAATGTTATGCACCAATCTATCGACGGTGAATACCTTAAAGAAGACGAATACGACCTTTTTCTTGAAGATACCGCTGATTTTACTATCCGCCGCTTTTTACCACGCGTCTATGGCGCTCTGGCGCCCCTGGCTAAACTTCCGTCCCTGGGCGAAAGAGGGGCAAACTTGATTGGTCTTCTCACTACCTTCGCTTCGCCGGAGTTCCTGAATGTCGCCCAGGCTCTACGCAAAGCCGGGCAGGAGCAAGCCAAATACAGGCAGGCCATGGGTAATGTGAACGAGGACTTGACCATGATTGGCTTCCCCCCGATGTCAGAAGGCGGTGGTGGCACCGGCGGCCCAGCCTTCGATGTGATGGCAAATACTTACCGGGGCTGGAAAGGCATCGTACTGGATATGTACCGGCGTCCTGAAAAGCTCATCGCCGCCCTGGAAAAGATTAACAAGGGACAGATGTCCAGGGCAACACCGGCAGACCCTAAAAAGAAAGGTCCTCAACTGGGGGGCGGCGGGGCTATCCACAGGGGTTCAGACCGCTTTCTATCTAAAAAGCAATGGGAGACCTTTTACTGGCCGACATGGAAGAAATCGATGCTGAAATCCATCGAATTAGGCTACATCCCGAATATCTTTGCAGAAGGTTTCTGCGAAAACCGCTTCGAATATTTTCTTGAGCTGCCTAAAGGCAAAGTGGTTATCCGCTTTGCGGATACCGATATGTTCAAGGCCAAGGAGATTCTCGGAGACCATTTCTGTCTGATGGGCAGCGTTCCCTCGACTCTGCTGCAGTTGGCCTCAGCTTCAGAGATAGACGAGTATTGCAAAAAGCTCATTCAGGTATGTGGCAAGGGCGGGGGTTACATCCTGAGAAGCGATACTAACGCCATACAGGACGCCAAGCCGGAAAATGTAAAGGTCATGGTGGACTCTGCAAAGAAATATGGTGTCTATTAGAAGACAAATATAGGAGAAACAGACATCCATTCGAAGGAGGCATTGTATGAATAAAAATATTCTTTGGGTTTTGACGACTTGCCTGATGGTACTATCCCTGATAATGGCGGCATGTGCGCCCGCAGCAACCCCAACAGTTCCATCGGCACCGGCCACTCCGGCTGCTTTACCCAGTCCGGCGGCTCCAACTACGCCCACCGCTCCCGCTGCTCCGGCAGTCCCGGCGGAAAAAGAGGTAGTCAAATCCGGTCCCGAGACACCGAAGTACGGCGGAACGTTAGCGCTCGTCAGGAACTCTGACCCGGCTAACTGGGACCCGATTCTCTACGCATCATCCAGTAACGGCGCCCAGATGTTCACCAGTGAATCTATGTGGACAGGCGATTGGGCAAGAGGAAATGCCGGCGGCTACGGCACAAAGGAAACTGACTGGGGAATGGGCTATGACCTTTTTAGCATAGATACCGGCACCACCGCGGCGAGTTGGCAATGGTTGATCAACACTGCCCAAAATCAAGGAACCCTCGTTTACCAGATTCGCCCGGACAACCACTACGGATTGAACCCTAACAGTGAAGCCAGCAGGTTGGCCGGCGGGAGGGCCGTAACGGCTGACGACGTCGTTTTTTCCTTGAGCAAATTTGTCACTGACTCCAGGAGTCGTATCTACGGGTCTAATCCCGAACTAAGGACTGCCAACATAACTAAAACCGGCCCGTTAGAAGTGACGGTTAAGCTTCCCCTCGATGCTCTCATATCAGCCATAAGTCGCTTTGGCGCCTATGCCAGGGTTGTGCCGCCGGAAGTATGGCAAAAATACGGCGATTTGAACTCATGGAAGAATTCTGTCGGGACAGGCCCATTCATTCTGACAGATTATATCCCTGGAAGCCTTATAACCCTGGTCAAGAACCCCAGATACTGGGGAAAGGACCCTGTAGGTCCGGGCAAAAGCAACCAGATACCCTACATCGAAGGAATAAAATTGCTTGTCATACCTGACGCATCTACCCGGCAGGCCGCCCTCAGGACGGGTAAGATTGACAAGATGACCGGCGTTACCTGGGAAGACGCCGGGGTTATTAGAAAGACGAGTTCCCAGTTGCTGGAATTCGAAAACCCTGTGACAGGTGGGAACGCTATCAGGTTGAGGATTGACTTACCACCCTTTAACGACCTTCGGGTTCGTCAGGCGATAATGATGGCCACCGACCTCGAGGGGATTCGCAAAAGTGTAAACGGGGGGTTAGGGCAAATCCATACTTGGCCCTTCATTTATAATAAAATTTATGCAGGCATGTACTTGAGCCTTGACGACCCTGAGATGCCCGCTTCGGTACGTGAACTGTATACCTATAACCCGGAGAAGGCGAAGCAACTTCTGAAAGACGCCGGATACCCTACCGGGTTTAAAACATCCGCTTTGATTGCTTCGACCGATGTCGATTTCTATTCGATACTAAAGGATATGTGGTCTAAAGCAGGTATCGACTTAACGCTTGACGTGAAGGAAAGTACAGTCAGAACTGCGATTATCACTAACGCGATACAACCAGCATTAACAGGGAGCGGCTCCGCCGCCGCAACTTATTTTATCACTCCTGGCAGCGGGAGTCCCGTGCCTACGTATTATCTCGGACCAGACTTTTCAGGGATATCGACAACTAATGCGGGCATGATTAACGACCCACTTGTCAACGAAACGATGAAGAAAGTTCGATTGGCCGTTCTGACGGACGAAAAACAAGCCATGAAGCTGATGAAGGATATGTGGCCCTACTTCCTTGGACAGGCTTACGCTATTCCCAAGCCGAGCGCCCCTTTATACACGTTCTGGTGGCCGTGGCTAAAGAACTACTCCGGTGAAGACAGGTTAGGTTATGGCTCAGGGAATCCCGATACCTGGACAGCCTATGTGTGGTACGATGCGGCGCTGAAGAAATCTATGGGTTATTGATGAGAGTATTACTACGCTGGCAACAAAATGAATCGAGGAGGTGCTGGATACGGAAGTCTTAAGAATATCGGATGAACATGGTTTCAGGCTGTCTTTAATAATAGTACAAGGAGATGATAAAAATGGCTGACCTGCATTTAAGCTTCGCGATTGCGCCCTACGATAGGGTTATGCCCCTTATCACCGGCGAGGTGAAACCGCTTGGAATCACCCTTGATTTCTGGGGGGCCGGGCAAGGGCAAGGTAATCCCTTCTATGACCAGATTAAGTTTCAACGATGGGACGTTTCTGAAATGTCTATGTCATCTTTCCTGCGTATGAGGCCCACCGGCTGGGGTTACCGTATGCTGCCCATCTTTCATAACCGTAATTTCTCCTGGACTAATATCCGTATCCGCAACGGTTCCGGCATCAGGCAGGGTCACCCTGAGGACCTGAAAGGCAAGCGCATCGGCATCGCTGACTATCAGATGAGCCTTGGACTCTGGACACGGGGAATCCTGCAATTGGAGTTCGGGGTCAAGCCTGAGGACATGATATGGTATCAGGAACGCAGTGAACATTTCAGCCACACCGGCGCCTCTGGCGCCGCAGCCGGGCTGGGAGTTCCCAAAAATGTGGAGCTTCACTATGCCACGACGGATTTTAACACCATGTTCCTCAAGGGTGAGCTTGATGCCGCTACGGGACTCTCCATGCTGATAGGGCGAGGGGGAGGTGAGGGGCGCCAAAGCAGCGCTCTCTCAGGCATCGGGCGTATGCAGGCTGACCTCTCAGCCAAGCAAGACCTGATCCAATTATTGTTCCCTGACCCCCGTCAGGAGGCAACCCGCTTTTACAAGAAAACCGGGGTCTATCCGCCTAATCACTGCACAGTCATCCGTGAAAGTATTCTGGAACATTACCCGTGGGCCGCCGTCAGCCTGATGGATGCCTTCGAAGAAGCCAAGAGATTAGCAATTGAACGTCAACACCAAAACCTGCCGACCTTGATGGTATTCGGGCAGCAGTATTTCAAGGAGCTTGGGGAACTGTTTGGAAATGACCCGTTCCCCTATGGCCTCAAAGCGAATGCCAAAGCCTTTGATATGGCACAGACGTTTTCACTCCAGCAGGGGTTGACAGAACGTAAACAAACCCTGGAGGAGATTTTCCCGGAAGAAATCCTCTTCCGCGAGGAGCGAGCCTAGTAGAGATTCTAATAGATTAATAAAGATTGGTGCTTCGGGCTATCCGAAGCACCATTAGACGGAGATGATAGATATGGCTGACATAAAGTTAAGTTTTGCTTGTACTCCATACGACAGGGTGCTGCCCCTTATCACAGGCGAGGTAAAACCTGACGGCATCACGCTGGAATACTCGAGGGCGCCGGGGGGAGTTCCCCGTATTTTCTATGATCAGATGAAGTTTCATCGGTATGACGTGTCCGAGATGTCCATGTCTACTTACCTCCGTATGCGGTCGATAAAATTCCCATACCGGATGCTGCCTGTTTTTCACAACCGTAACTTCTCTTATACCTATATACATATCCGTAAAGACGCGGGTATCCGGCAGGGACATCCCGAAGACTTGAAGGGCAAGCGCATAGGCATCGGCGATTATCAACAGACACTCGGCCTCTGGACGCGCGGCATTCTCCAGATGGAATTCGGCGTCAAGCCGGAGGATATGATATGGTATCAGGGACGGGGTCAGCATTTCAGCCATACAGGCGCCTCGGCTGAAGCTGGGCTGGCGCCTCCAAAGAATGTCGACCTCCGTTACTCGGCGACGGATTTCGATACCATGTTTGTCAATGGTGAGCTTGACGCGGTGACCGGGCTTGGACTGCGCCGGGGCAGAGCCGGGGTCGGCGGTTACGGCACGGGCGGTCAGGGGAGGGGTTCATCCGGACTCGAACGCCGGGGGCGGGGAGGTTCAGAGCCTGATTTAGTCACCCTGTTCCCCGATGTCCGGCAGGAGGCAATCCGCTATTTTAAGAAAACTGGCGTCTATCCCCCGAATCACTGCACCATAGTCCGTGAGAGCATCATAAATGAGCACCCCTGGGTAGTTCTCAGTCTGATGGAGGCATTTGAGGAAGCCCAGAAGCTCGCCATCGAGCGTCTCCAGCAGTCGCCGCCGACGCTGCTTGTCTTCGGTCCTCACATGCTAAGGGACATAGATGATGTTTTTGGCATAGACCCGTTCCCTTACGGTATCAAAGCCAATGCTAAGGCTATGGATATGGCGCAAACATTCTCCGTCCAGCAGGGATTGACCGAACGCAAACAACCCCTGGACGAGCTTTTCCCGCAAGAGGCTTTCTACCGCGAGGAAGCAGAGTAACGGGGAATGAAAAATAAATTTACTGACCAGGGGCTTGAGAAACCATTTTAGATGTCACTCAGCCTCTGGCCGGTGAATTCGATGTCTGTTGGGACTGAGCCGCTCCTTGTCGAGCCGAAGGGCGTATACGAGATAGTGCCGATTAGGTTGCCCGAGCTGTCAGACATAACCGATGTCCCGCCCAGGCTGTCCTGATGAACGTAACTTATGTTAGCGCTACCCTGTTTCATCGCCACCAGTCTGCCTCCGAGGTAATAGTATCTGGTCTCGTTGCCGGTGGTCAAGTCCCGATTTCTTCCGGATGGCGACAAAGTCGCTCATTCTTCTCATAGTACTTGTTGATATACAGAGTCGTATTTCCGCCCGTGACTACCTGTTTGACCCGGCTGCCGTCACCGTCATAGGTAAAGCGATAGTCAGGCATGGCGACCTTTTACGTTATGGTGGGTTTCGTCCTTCGGGACTCCACCCACCCTTGTATCTTCACTACATGCTATCATACTGATCAAAGGCGAGATAGGCCGTACCCACCCTGGGTTTTAAGAAGACCGTTCGTAGCTGGGTCGTCTCGCCTTAGTATCCAAGAAG
>Ga0082335_1000273_pt1 | contig 135395 bp, 142 predicted proteins | sample Subgrocontami58m_FD_72375 | JGI IMG/M metagenome (GOLD analysis project Ga0082335, IMG submission 72375) | Subsurface groundwater microbial communities from S. Glens Falls, New York, USA - GMW37 contaminated, 5.8 m (SPADES assembly) (version 2) ...
GAGCTGCACCGTCCCCGAGTTGCCGTTCCCCGTCCCGCTGTTGCTCGCCGTTATGTCGATCGCCTGCGTCGCCGCCGAGCCCGTGTTCTTGTTGAACGTGCCCGCGTTCACGAAGCTCTTGTTGGTCGGCGTCGTGCCATACGTGATCGGAAAACTGTTGGTCGAGGTGTCCGTGACCGTGCCGCCGCTCTGGTTGGTGAACGTCGTCGCCGTCGTGCCGCCACCCGCCAGCGTGATCCGCCCTCCGGTCAGATTCAGCGTACCCGAGTTGTCCCACAGCTTGTCGGTCAGCGTCACGTTGCCCGACACCGTGGTGGTCCCACCGGTCGTGAGCAATCCCCCGCCTGTTAGCGTGCCGCCGGACGCGTTGAACGTGCCGTTCAACGTCAGCGCAGCGGCGCCGCCCAGCGTGCCGCCCGTCAACTGCCAGGCCGGCGTGCCGCTCGCTTGCGTGAACGCGCTATTCACGTTGACCGTCGCCCCCGAGAGCAGCAGCGTGCCCGCTCCCGACAACGCAACGCCGCTATTCAAGGCGTGCGTGCCACCGCTCAGCTCCAGCGTGCTGCTCGTGCCTATCGTGTGGGTGCCGCTATCGGTGCCGCCGTTTGACAGCTTCAGCGTTCCCGAATTGACGTTCAGCGCGCCGCTGTTGGTGACCGTAACATCCATGGTCTGGGTCGCCGCCGAGCCGCTGTTCTTGCTGAACGTGCCAATATTGACGAAGCTCTTGTTGGTCTGCGTCGAGCTGTAGGTGATCGGGAAGGTATCGGTCGAGGTGTCGGTAAACGTCGCCCCCGACTTGTTGGTCAGCGTCGTCGCCGTCGTGCCGCCGCCCGCCAGCGTGATCCGCCCTCCGGTCAGATTCAGCGTGCCGGAGTTGTCCCACAGCTTGTCGGTCAGCGTCACGTTGCCCGACACCGTGGTGGTTGCTGTCGTACTTGTAGTCAATAGTCCCGCGCCAGTCAGCGTGCCGCCAGACCCGTTGAACGTATCGCTCACGGTTACCGCGCCCGTGCCACCCAGCGTACCGCTCGACATGGTGAGACTCTGGACGGTTGCAGCGGTGTTGAAATTAACCGTGCCGCCACTGATTGTCGTTGTCCCAGTAACGCTGTAGCTCCCATTGACCATGGTCGTGCCGCCACTGAACGTCGCGCTGGCCGCCGAGATGCTCAAGCCGTCTGATCCGGTGGAAAGATCCGCACCGACCGTAACGTTATTGGTGGCATTCAGCGCGATTGCGCCGGTGCCCGAGTTCGTGACGGCGCTGTTGACATTGATGTTGCGATCCGCCGTAAGCGTCAAACTGTTCGCAGACGTGTAGCTCACCGCCGTGCTCACGGTTATGTCGCCACTGCCAGTGGTAGTGCTAGCGCCCGGGGAGTTGGTACTGATTGTGACGTTGCTAGTTGCGAGCGCAGTCCTCAGCTCAGCGACATCGAGGTTTGTCGACGCAGGAGTGCCAGTCAGTACCAGGCATCGCGGGGCCACGCATACCCCGCTCGAGGTGGCCGCCGTGCTGATAGTTATGTCCGTCGGATCGAGCAACAGCGTTCCCGTGGCACCGAACGGCGCACGCGTGTCCACCGTACCGCGAAAATCGAGCCATTGCTTGCCCGAGGTCTCGACGAATCCGCCGTCACCGGATCGAGCGCCCCCACGCGCGGAAATTTCGCCATAGAATCGGGTCGTATCATTCGCCCAGACGATGACTTTGCCGCCGGCGCCGCTCTCAACGGCATCTGCATTGATCTGAACCTCGCTGCCGACGTAAGTCGCGTTGGCATTTTGAATTTCAGAGTTCTTGCCCTGGTAATCGCCCCCCACGAGCAGCGTGCCGCCGGCGCTCGTGCCCGAAACGTCGATCGCCGCCCGGCGTATCAGCGCTACCCGCGGTGCCAGCAAATACACCAGCCCGCCGGGACCCTGGTTGCCCTGCCCGTCGATCAGTCCGGATGCGAGCAGAGTGCCTTCGCGCGATTCGACTCGAACTTCACCACCGGTGCGACCGCGGGCGAGAATCTGGCTCGTGACATCGAGCGTGATGTCGGAGCGCGCGGCGATCTGCACGCTGCCGCCGCTCGCGTCGGTCGCAGCCACGGCGATTGTTCCCTGCGCCGCAACCGCACCGTCGTCAGATTGCACCGCCACCGTTCCGCCTGACGCTCCGCTCGCCTGCACCGCACTGCCGGCGTCGAGCGTCACGCCCCCGACACCGCTCACCGATACCGCGCCACCGCCCTGTCCGCCGCTCGCGCTGAGGTACGCACCGGCGCCCAGCGTGAGCGTGGTCGCGGCCTTCAATATGACCTGACCCGCGCGTCCGATCATGGCATCCACCGTAACCGGCGCCGCTACCGTCACGTTACCTGCGCTCGATGTAAGCGTGACGCTGCCGCCTTGCGCGCCGTTGGCCGCGATGCGCGCCGAAGATTCGATGCTCACACCCTGCGACGCGGCGACGGCGATCGATCCGCCTTTGCCCTGCGTGCCATTCGCCTCGACTACACCGGCGATGGTCGCCGTGCCGGTGTCCGACTGGATCGTGATCGCGCCGCCGCTTGGACCGTTCGCGGTGGTGACACTCCCCTTGTCGAGCGTGACGTCTTTGGTTGCCTTGAGGAAGATCTTGCCGTTCTCGCCCATCACCGCGGAATCGGCCCGGATGGTCCCCTGCTGCCTGATCAGCCCGGCGCTGATGCCGATGCGCCCGCTCTGCGCGATGATCTGCCCGAGATTCAACGCCTGATTGTCCGGCGCGGTGATCTCCACGTATACGTTCGGCGTGCCGGTGTCGATGAGCCTCACGCTGTTGCCCGCGGCGAGCAGTACCTCCCCTTTGGGTGTCGTGATGACGCCGTGATTCTCCACGTTCGGCGCGACCAGATACACGCTGCCGCCCTCGGGCGTGGTGATGGCGCCGAAATTCTTGACAGCGCCCGTCGGGGCGGTCGGACCCGCGCCGCCGAAATTGAGTTTGCCCGCGAGATAATTCTGGTCGGTGATATTGAGCGTCGAGGCGACAAAACTCCCGACGTCGATGCGCGCACCCTGCCCGATCAGAATACCGGAGGGATTGATCAGGAAGACTTTGCCGTTCGACTGCAGCGTGCCGAGGATAACCGAGATATCCTGGCCGACGACGCGATTGAGAACGCTGCTCGCGGCGCTTTGCTGGATGAAGCGCGTGGTCTCGGCGGCGCCGATCGAAAAGCTTTGCCAGTTGATGATCGCGCCGGGCGAGTTCGTGACGTTGAGGACGCTGCCCTGGCGGCTGACATTGACCTGGCCATTCACTACCGCCGCACCGGTCGGATTCGCGTACGCGGAATCACCGGCAAAACACGACATCACGGCAACATAGGCAAGCCTGCGCCGGAAGGTCGATCGCGTGTGCGTTCGCCGCTGCGGGGCTGAATTCATCGTGTGTCTAGCCATCCCTGCCGCCACCCGTCCTCCCGAGGCTGAAACCGTGGCCTGCGCCGTCTACAACCGGCCAGCTTAATCTATCATACGGGCGCGGTTTTGGGATGTGCCCGGGGTCACTTCTATCCAGGGGTTCCGACTATTCGACTTTCAATCCGGTCAGTTGGATCAGCTTGACGGTCTGCTCGATCTCGCGGCTGATCAGTGCCCCGAAATGTTCCGGGCTGCCGCTTTGCGGCTCGAAGCCCTGCTTGTTGAGAGCCTCCCTGACGTCGCGCAACTGCACGATTTTGCCGATTGCGGCGTTGAGCCGCATGATGATGTCTTTCGACACACCTGCCGGAGCACTCACGCCGTACCAAGCCGAATAATCGAATCCGGGTAGCCCGGACTCGTCGAGCGTCGGCACTGCAGGCAACGTCGATACGCGCTTCGCGCTGGTGACTGCAAGCGCCCTGAGCCTCCCCAGCATGGGCAACGCTCCCGCCACGCTGGAAAAGCACACCGGCGCCTCACCGGTCGCGGCCGCGATGACGGCTTCCCCTGAACCTTTATACGGCACGTGAACGAGGTTCACCTTGGTCGTCAACTTGAAGAGTTCAACCACCAGATGGTTCGCGCTGCCGACACCGGGAGACCCGTAATCGAGTTTCCCCGGCCGCGACCGCGCGAGCGCAATAAACTCCTTGACGTTGCGCGCCGGCAGCGACGGATGGACCACGAGCACGAACGGTCCGACCGACACCAGCGACACGGGCGCCAGATCGCGCTTGAGGTCGTACGGCAGGTTGGTGCGCAGCGCCGATTGCACCGCGGTGGAAGTCGGGATCAGCAGCAGCGTGTAGCCGTCGGGGGGCGACGTGGCCACCCTCTCGGTTGCAATCGCCGTACTCGAACCGGCGCGGTTCTCGATAACCACCGGCTGGCCCAGGCTTTCGGACAATTTTTGCCCGACGAGGCGCGCGGTATAGTCGACCGCCCCGCCCGGCACGTATCCGACGACGATGCGGATCGGCTTGACAGGGTAACTTTGCGCCCATGAGTCAACGGCCGACAAACCCGCGCACGCCATGACTCCCGCGCCAAACCACAACAGGCTCAGTCCCGGTTTCCTCATGATTTTCCGCCTCTCGTGCTATTGTCAAAACACGTCCGCCCGCGCCATCGCGACGCCCTCGGCATCCTTGGCCGAAAGGATGGGCACCACCTCTATGGGCCAGCGGATGGCCAGATCGGGATCGTTCCAGATAATACAGCGCTCGTGCCCGGGCACCCAGTAATCCGTCGTCTTGTAGAGGAACTCGGCATAATCCGAGAGCACCAGAAAACCGTGCGCAAATCCGGCCGGGATCCAGACCTCTTGCTTGTTCTCCGCCGACAGGGTGTGGCCGACCCACCGGCCGAAGGTTGGCGAACCGTTGCGAATATCCACGGCGACATCGAATACCGCGCCGGCTACGACGCGAATCAGTTTCCCCTGTGGCTGCCTGATCTGATAATGCAATCCTCGGAGTACGTTCTTTGCCGAGCGCGAATGGTTGTCCTGCACGAAAACCGGTTCGAGACCGGTGAGCTCCCTGAATTTGCGGGCGTTGAAGCTCTCGTAGAAAAAGCCGCGGTCGTCGCCGAACACCTGCGGTTCGACGAGGAGCACGTCGGGAATCGCGGCTGGAGTCACCTTCATCCGAAACCTTTTTCCTTGAGCAGGCTCAGCAGATACTGGCCGTAGGCGTTTTTCGCCAGCGGCTGCGCCAGCGCCTCGAGTTCCGCATCCCCGATCCAGCCCAGGCGCCACGCGACTTCTTCCGGACAGGAAACCTTCAGGCCCTGCCGCCGCTCGATGGTCTCGATGAACTGGCCTGCGTCCAGCATCGATTCGTGGGTGCCGGTATCAAGCCACGCGTAACCCCGGCGCATGAGTTCGACATTGAGCTGGCCCTGTTCAAGGTAATGACGGTTGACGTCGCTGATTTCCAGTTCGCCCCTCGCGGAAGGCTTGATCGACCTGGCGATATCGACAATTTTGTCGTCGTAGAAGTAGAGGCCGGTAACCGCGTAGCGGGATTTCGGCTGTTGCGGTTTCTCTTCGAGGCTGATAGCCCGGCCTTCCTGATTCAATTCGATGACGCCATAGCGTTCGGGATCCTGCACCTGGTACGCAAACACGGTCGCCCCGCTTTGACGTTCGCTGGCGCGATGCATCAGTGCAGCCAGATCGTGGCCGTAGAAAATGTTGTCCCCCAGTACCAGGGCGCTGTGGTCGCGGCCGATGAAGGACTCGCCGATCAGGAATGCCTGCGCGAGGCCATCTGGCGAGGGTTGCACGGCATAGCTGAAACTGCATCCCCACTTCCCGCCAGTGCCGAGCAGTTGTTCGAACCGCGGCGTGTCCTGCGGCGTCGAGATGATCAATATCTCGCGGATGCCGGCGAGCATCAGCGTCGCCAGCGGGTAGTAGATCATCGGCTTGTCGAAAATCGGCAGCAGCTGCTTGGATACCGCGAGGGTAGCCGGGTATAGCCGCGTGCCCGAACCGCCGGCGAGGATGATGCCTTTGCGCTTGTTCATGTTTGCTGCCCGGTGACGAGTTCCTCGATCACGCGTTCAAGGTGGGTCTGCCAGCGCGGCAACTCGATGCCGAACACCCTTGTCAGTTTATTCGTCGCCAGCCGCGAATTAGCCGGACGCTGCGCCGGCAGCGGAAATTCGCGGGTCGTAATCGGCCGTATCGATTCGGTACCCAGCTTGAGCGGCAATCCGAGTCGCACCGCATTTTCCACCACGAATTGGGCGTAATTGTGCCACGAGGTCTCGCCGGAGGCGACGAGATTATAGATACCGTCAGCATTGGCGAAACGCTCCGGACAGTGCCTGATATAACCCACGCATAGCGCAGTCACATCGGCGATGAGTTCCGCCGCGGTCGGCGCGCCGATTTGGTCGGCGACGATTTTTAGCTCATCGCGTTCCCGGGCGAGACGCAGGATGGTCTTCGCGAAGTTGCCGCCGCGCGCGGCGTAAACCCAGCTAGTGCGAAAGATCAGGTGCCTGCAGCCGCTGGCCTGAATCGCGCGATCGCCCGCGAGCTTGGTGCGGCCGTAGGCGCTGGTCGGATTGGGCACATCGTCCTCGGTGTACGAACCCGCCTTGCTGCCGTCGAAAACATAATCGGTAGAGTAATGGATCAGCAAGGCGCCAAGTTTCGCGGCCTCGTCCGCCAGCACGCGCACGGCGTGGCCGTTCACGGTCATCGCCCGATCGGGTTCCGACTCGGCCTTGTCGACTGATGTATAAGCGGCAGCGTTGACGATGAGATCCGGGGCGTTGCCGCGGATGGCATCTCTGAGCGTTTCAGGTTTTTCCAGATCCGCTTCCGCGCGGCGGAGTGCAATGACCGCTCCCAGCGGCGCGAGCGAGCGCTGCAACTCCCAACCGACCTGACCGCTCCCCCCCAGCAGCAGTATCCGGGTCATGACGCCTTGCCGTAATGTTGATCGATCCAGCGCCGATACTCGCCGCTCTGGACGTGAGCAACCCATTCCGGGTTGGCCAGATACCACGCGATGGTTTTCCTGATCCCTGTCTCGAAAGTCTCTTGCGGTGTCCAGCCGAGTTCGCGCTGGATGCTCGCGGCGTCGATCGCGTAGCGCTGATCGTGCCCCGGCCGATCGGTGACGAAAGTCTTCTGTTCCCGGTAAGGCCGCCCGTCGGCGCGGGGCCTCAGCTCATCAAGCTGGGCACAGAGCACATCGACGACCTCGAGGTTGGTACGCTCGTTGTGGCCGCCGATGCAGTAGGTCTCGCCGGTCGTGCCGCGTTCGAAGACGAGCTTAAGCGCGCGCGCGTGGTCGTCCACGTAGAGCCAGTCGCGCACGTTGCCGCCGTTGCCGTAGATCGGCAGCGGCTTGCCTTCGAGCGCGCGCAGGATCATCAGCGGGATGAGCTTTTCCGGAAACTGGCAGGGCCCGTAATTGTTGGAGCAATTCGTGATAATCGCCGGCAACCCGTAGGTGTGGCGCCAGGCGCGCACGAGGTGATCGGAGGACGCTTTGGATGCGGCATACGGCGAGTTAGGCTGATACGCCGTGGCCTCCGAAAAATAACCGGTAGCACCCAGGCTGCCGAAGACTTCGTCGGTCGAGACATGATGGAAGCGGAAGCCGGCCTTGTCGGATTCAGGCAGGGCCTGCCAGTAACCGCGCGCAGCTTCGAGCAGGGTGTAAGTGCCAACGACGTTGGTCCGGATGAAATCCGACGGGCTGGCAATCGAGCGGTCGACATGCGATTCGGCCGCGAGATGAATCACTCCCGCCGGACGGTACACGGCGAATAGCTGGTCAAGCGCGGCACGGTCGTTGATATCGGCGCGCTTGAAGATATGACGGGGATGATCGACGATGCCCGCCAGAGATTCAAGATTTCCCGCGTAGGTCAGCTTGTCGATATTGACCACCTGCCAGCCGCTCTCGGCGATCAGCAACCGCACCAGTGCGGAGCCGATGAAACCAGCGCCGCCGGTCACGAAAACGGTCTTGATAATCGTCATATTCCAGAATATTCAAGAACAACTCCTTCCCCCTTGACGGGGGAAGGTTGGGATGGGAGTGAATTCCTGCCGGAATTGTAAAGCGATTCGGTACCGTGAACCAATCGGGAATAAAAACCCTGTCGCCAGCAAGGGGACAAGCAAGCGCTGCGCACGCCGAGAACTTGTATAATCGCTGCGCGGGATGATTTGCCATGGATTTCCGGCCAACCCGGCAGTCGAAGGATATGCATGAAACGTGTGGATGATTTTCGGCTGAGACTCGGCAAGCAGGAACTCGTGCCGATCGTGGTTGGCGGGATGGGCGTGGACATCTCGACGGCAACGCTGGCGCTCGAAGCGGCGCGGCTGGGAGGCATAGGCCACCTCTCGGACGCGATGGTCAAGACGGTCTCGGACCGGCGCTACGAGACGAATTTCGTCAGCGGCAAGCTCAAGCGCTACAAACTCAACGTCGCCAGCTCCGACAAGTCGACGGTCATGTTCGATCTTGACCGGCTCGCCGACGCGACACGTAACCACCTGGGCGGGGCCATGGAGCGCAAGCGCGGCGATGGCCTGATCTTCGTGAACTGCATGGAAAAACTCACGATGAATGCGCCGCGCGAGACCCTGCGCGTGAGGCTGAGCTCGGCTCTCGACGCCGGCATCGACGGCATCACGCTGAGCGCCGGATTGCATCTCGGCTCGTTCGGGCTGATCGCCGAGCATCCGCGTTTTCGTGATGCCAAGCTCGGCATCATCGTCTCGTCGTTGCGTGCGCTGCAGTTGTTCCTGCGCAAGAACGCCCGGCTCGGCCGCCTGCCTGATTACGTCATCGTGGAAGGACCGCTGGCCGGCGGGCATCTCGGCTTCGGCATCGACGACTGGAAGACGCACGATCTGCGCACGATCGTGACTGAAATCCTGCAATACCTGCATGCCGAAAATCTTGATATCCCGCTGATACCGGCGGGCGGCATTTTCACCGGCAGCGACGCCGTGTCCTACCTCGAAGGCGGCGCTGCGGCGGTGCAGGTGGCAACGCGTTTTACCGCGACCCGCGAGTGCGGTCTGCCCGACAAGATCAAGCAGGAGTATTTCAAGGCGAATGAGGACGATATCGAGGTCAACATGATCTCGCCGACCGGCTATCCGATGCGCATGCTGAAAAGCAGCCCGGCGATCGGTTCGGGCACCCGGCCCAATTGCGAGGCCTATGGTTATCTGCTCGACAGCTCGGGCAACTGCGGCTACATCACGGCCTACAACCGCGAGGTCGCGGCCCACCCGGGAGCGAAGAAGGTTTCGGTGATGGACAAAACGTGCCTGTGCACGGCGATGCGCAACTTCGACTGCTGGACCTGCGGGCATAACACTTACCGGCTCAAGGACACCACGCGGCGCCTCACCGACGGCACCTATCAGCTCCTCACCGCGGAGCACGTGTTCCACGATTACCAGTTCAGCGTCGACCAGAAAATCGCCCTGCCGGCGTAGGGTGCGGTTGTAGGGCGCGCTGAAGCCGCGCCCTACGCGCCGACGCGCCGCGAAACTGCGCGGGTCTGGCCGAAGGTCGGCACGTAGACCGAATGCGTGCCGGGGCCGCCGGCCACGATGATACCCACATCGTCGGGGCTGCGCGAAATCGGAACCGCGGTATCGCGAGTAAATCCACCAAGTTCCCCGCCCCTCGTATGACGCGCGCGGTCATAATCCTTCGCGGCGAACCGGCTCGCGGACATTTTTGACTGCTCCCAGAGCTGCTTTTTGACGTCCGCCTTGCTCAAACCGCCGCGCTTCAGCACTTCCGCGTGCTCGGGTGAAATCACCACCCACGGCTCGCCGGCAAAATGGTAGTCGTTGCTGGTCGGGAAAGTCATGCTGTCGGCAATCACGCGCAACAGATCTTTTGCATCCTTGGCGTGCGAATTCATATTGAGCGTGCCCGCCGCGGCAATCACCGTAACCACGTTCTCGCCGACAGCGTAGCCGCGCTCGACATGCAACGGAGCCCACGGGCTTTCTGCTTCGTTCTCGGCACAGCAAAACGTGTACTTGCCCGGCTGTCCGTGCGTCGCGCGGTCCATGTCGCCCGGTAACGCACCGCCGATGTTTTGCAGCACCAGCCGCAACGCGCGACCGAGTGTCGCATTCGCCCACGCGCCCTGCCCCAGGCAGTTGAGCGTTGAATTGACCCGGAGTTGACCGGCGATCGGTCCGTTCACGACGATCCACGGCGTCGCGGGATTGGTGGTCGCCTGGATGCCTTGAAGATTGAAGCGCCGCTCCGCGACCGCCTCCACGGCAGCGATCAGCAGCGGCAGATACTCCGGCCGGCAGCCCGCCATCACCGCGTTGATCGCGATGCGCTCGATGCTCGCCACGCCAAAGCCCGGCGCGAGGTGGGCCACAACCTCGGTCGGCGCACAGCTCGTGCCCTGCAACATCCGTTCTACGCGCTCCGGTGTGGGCGGGATCAGCGGCAGCCCGTCGCCCCAGCGGTGTCTTTCGCATTCGTCGTTGAATGCGTAGCAGTCCTCCGCCACTGACAAACTCGCGGCACGCGCCACGACCCCGGGTTCCGCCGCGCCACTTCGCTCGGCCACATTACGATCTGCTCCTAGCGCCAGACGCGCGATGTCGTCCACGCATTTCGCGGCGAGCTGCCGGACTTCGTCGCGCGTTCGCAGGCCGAACGGGTGCGGTATCACCGCGATCGGAGTATCGGGGCAACCGAGCGCTGTAAGTTGCGCGCGCCCCAACGTCACGAACGAGGTCGAGCAAACAACCAACGCAGCGACTCCCCCCTTTGCCGCCTCTACGCTGTCGTGGACACTCCACGACGTGCATGAGCCTCAGTCGCCAGACCCGGTAATGACGAGATCGCATTGCCGCTGAACGTCCGCAATGGCTTCCTCGGGAGCAGGGATGGAAGCCGAGAGCTTACGGTGCCTGATCACCGTCGCCACGCCATGTCTGGCGACCAGCAACTCCGCAAGATCGTCGGCGAGATAGCTGAAGTTCGGCTTCGAGTTATCGATGAAACCGACGACCTTGCCCTTAAGCGTGTCGAGCGGCTGAAACGTACGCTGATGGCCGGCAATCGCGGCCGGCGCGACGGGATCGAGGATGATCAGCGTTGCGCTCATGATCAGTCTATCGACGCCTTCGATGCCTTCACGACCGCGCTCCAGCGCTTCAGCTCGGCACGGACGAATGCGCCGAATTCCGCCGGCGTGCTGCCGATGACATCGAAACCCTGATTCACCAGGCGCTCCCGCAGCTCCGGCAATTTGAGCGACTGCGTGAAAACGGCGTGCAGTTTGTCGACGATAGTCGCGGGCGTACCTTTGGGCACCATGACGCCAAACCACGTCGTGGTCTCGTGTCCCGGCAGACCGGATTCGGCGACGGTCGGAATGTCAGGGGCCAGCGGTGAGCGCCGTGCGCTTGCGATTGCAATTACCTTGATGCGCCCTCCCGCCGCCAGCGGCAACGCCACCGCCACCGTGAAAAATCCCGTTTGCACCTGTCCCGCGATCAGATCGGTCATGGCAGCCACGCCGCCTTTGTAAGGCACGTGACGGACATTCACGTCTGCCATCGACTTGAACATCTCCATTGCCAGGTGGCTCGGACCGCCGTTGCCCGAGGACGCGTAGTTGAGCTGGCCGGGCTTGGCCTTCGCCAGCGCAATCAACTCTTTGACCGAATTCGCGCCCAGCGACGGATGGAGTACGAGCACGAACGGGAGCGAACCGAGTTGCGTGACAGGCATGAAACTGTTCAGCAAATCGTAGCCCAGCTTGCTGTAGAGCGCGGTGCTGATCGCGTGAGCCACATTGGCCTGCAGCAAGGTGTAACCGTCGGGGGCCGCTTTCGCCGCCACTTCCGCCGCGATATTGCCTCCCGCACCCGCGCGATTGTCGATGACGATTTGCTGGCCGAGCCTTTCCCCGGCTGCCTGTCCCACGATGCGGGCCAGACTGTCCGCCCCGCCCCCCGGAGGAAACGGAATCAGGAATCGCAGCGGCCGCTCCGGATACGCTGGAGCCGCTGCAACGTCGGTGCAGGCAACGCATAACACAGCAAACACCGCCACTCGTCGCAAGTGTGTACGCATCAATCCACCCGCGCGCCGGAGGCCTTGACGAATTTCGCATAGCGAGCGGTCTCTGACTCGATGTAGGCCGCGAATTCTTCGGGCGTGGTAATCATCGGCTCGACACCGGCGCTCGCGAGCCGCTCGCTGACCTCGGGTAACCTCGACTGAGCGCTGACGCGCGGCAATGAGGTGAGGAACGCGAACACAACTGTTAGTGCACAGACGACATTGCGCAGCAGGCTCACGGCCGGGCTGCGTCTTCGGTGAACGTCACCTGCGCTGCCGTAAGTATGGTCGTCATGCGCTGCATCTGGTCGATGACCGCGCGGTGCTGCTCCTCGCTCAACGCGCAGCAGCAATCCTCGATCACGAACACTTCGTAGTCGCGGTCATGGCCGTCTTTTGCGCCGGAGAGTACCGCGCCACTGGTGGACACGCCCGAAATGTAAAGACGCCGGATTTGATTCGCGCGCAGGATTGCCTCCAGCGTGGTCGCATAGAACGGGCTCACCCGGTGCTTGACGATATCGAAATCGCCGGGTTGGGGCGCGAGCGCGGGATGCACCTCAGTGCCCCACGTGCCGAGCTTGAACATCCCCGCCTTCTTTGCGCCCTGGAAAATCCGCGAATTCGGCGGACACTCGCGGTAATCGGGAGAGAACCCCACCCGCACGTAGCCGATCTTTACGCCCGCGGCCCGCGCTTTGCGCAACGCCTCCGCGGTATTGGCGATCGTTTTGCGGCGCGCGAGCTCGGGTCCATAGCCCTTCTTGCCGTTCGGCCCGTCCTCGTGCACGAGGTCGTTAACCATGTCGCACACCAGAAACATCGCGTTGCCAGCCATTGCCGTTTCCCCCTCAGCGGATCGGCGGCAGATCGAGATCCACCACGGTGCCGTCGAGCGGTATGCGCGTTGTGATGTCGCGCGCCGGCAGCATCACGGTAGCGAATCCGGGCGACGAGAGTTCGCCGCGCTGATTGATGCCCGTCATTTCGATATCGAGGAGCGCGCAATGGTCTTTCAGATACTTCTTGACGACCTTGCCGTTGATGAAAGTCGTGTCGCCCTGCAGGTTGAACATGCGAGCTTCCATGCGGATACGCTTGATCACGCCGTCATCGCCCATCCAGTTCGTGATCGCGGTCACGAACCAGCACGCGCGCTGCGGCAGGTAATCGTACATGCCGGGCACGCCGACTTTCTTCGCGAAATCCTCGCGATGATGGCCGATGCCGGTGTATTCGATGCCGCCGCCACCTTCCTTGTTGCGGATATAGTGCTTCGGATGTTTGGCCGCGTGCTTTAACAGCGCGCCGTGCGCGGCACCCCGGCCGGAGGCGATCACGAACGCCATCGTGTCGGACATCGAAAGCGGACCGCGCACGATTTCGTCGATCGCGTCGCCGACCTTCACGTCGTCCCAGTAGCGCGTTTCGGCGCCGCGGATGCGTGCAGGCTCGCTCATGACCTTGTCTTCGATGGCCTCGCTTTCCGCTTTGCTGTAAACGTAGGTCCGCACTTCCTTGTACTTGCCCTTCTCGCGCGACGCCTTGCGCTCGTGACGCGCGGTCAGCCCCAACGCTTTGCAGACCACTTCGTCGCGTTGATTTGTATAAGTCGAATCCAGATACTGCATCGCCATCTTGCCGGAAAACCTGGAAAGTTTCTCCTCTATGCCGAGCACGCGGTTCCAGACGTTGATGCGATCGCCGGGACGCACGTTGCGGTAATACTCGCAGTCGATCGTCACGCCAAAGCCGTGCACGCCCGGCAATCCCCAGTAAGAACGGCCGGGCCAGTGATGCGTCCAGGGAAAGCACGGGTGAGCAATCATTCCCCCGAAGCGCGTCCAGCGCGAGTATTCCTGATCGCGGTAGAGCGGATTGAGGTCGCCGATGCCGTTCGCAAAAATGATGATCGAATCGGTGCTCGCGTCGCGCAGGTACTGCTCGGGACGCAATTTGGCGCCGACGAGCGCGCGCGCCGCGGACATGCTCGCTTCGTTGATAAGACCTTCCGCCGCTTCTTCGGTAATGCCCAAATCCACTCGCTTGTTCATCTCTATCTCCGTTGTGTACTGTTCAACGCCTGCTGCGTCGCCATAACAACTTGCGTCAGGCCCGCGGCGACGAACACGCCCGCATCGCGCAACATTTTCTGCTTCGCCGCATGACCTTCCGCCTGCGAGCCTATCAATGCCGCCGCGTGCCCCATCTTCTTGCCGGGCGGCGCGGTCTGCCCGACGATCAGCGCCGCCACCGGTTTGGCGCCGCTGCGCGCCGCATACTCTGCCACGAAAAGTTCTTCCGATCCGCCGATCTCGCCGAGATACAGCACCGCGTGCGTTTCCGGGTCCTGCTGAAAGAGTTCCAGTGCTTCCGCTGCCGTCGTGCCTTTGACCGGGTCCCCACCGATACCGATCACCGTGGACTGCCCGATTCCGGCGACGGTCAGGCGCTTGCAGCCTTCATAAGACAACGATCCGCTGCGCGATATGACTCCGACATTGCCCTGCTTATAACAGAACGACGGCATGAATCCCAGTTTCGCTTTGCCCGGCGAAATGAGTCCCGGGGTGTTGGGTCCGACGAACACCGCACCGTGAGCACGCGCGGCGGCGCGCACCTCGATCGCATCGAGCACCGGCATTTCGTCCGCGGTCGCCACGACCAGCCTGCAGCCGCCTTCGATCGCTTCCATCACCGCACCCAGCACTGCGGCCGGCGGCACGAAAACCATGGCGGTGTCCGCACCCGTGGCCGCGTGTGCCGCACGCACGCTCGCATAAACCGGCACGTCGCCGACCGTCGTGCCCGCGCGGCCCGGCGACACGCCGGCGACCATGTTGGTGCCGTACTTGCGCGCGTCTTCGACGAAGAACGTTCCCATCTGCCCGGTCACGCCTTGCACCAGCACGCGGTTGCTGCGGTCCAGCAGTATGCTCATGCCCGCGCTCCCGCCAAACGCACCGCCTCAACCACCGCATCTTCGAGGCGCGCGTGATTGTGCGCACCGAACTGCGCGAAGATCCCCGGCACCTGATCAACGTTGGTGCCGTCCAGCCGGTACACCACCGGCTTCGCGCTCTTGCGCTCGGCCATGATTTCCTTCATCGAATTCGCCACGCGCTGCATCTGCGTGCCGCCGCCGAACACGCTGACGAGGATCACCTTGACCGCGGGATCGGCATCGAGCATCGCGAATGCCGGCCGATAGCCGCGTGTCGAGGTCGGCCCAGGACTGCAATCGAGAAAACACGCAGGACGCCCACCGTATTCGGCGATCATGTCCATCGCGGCCATCGTCATGCCTGCTCCGCCCGAAATGATCCCGATGTCGCCGTCGAGACGGACATACATGTGCTGCATATCCATGCAGGCGCGCAGATAGTGGTCGGCGCGCTGCTTTTCCGCTTCGCGTTCGTCATGGATGCGGGTGTTGCGAAACGCCGCCCACTCGTCGAGTACTATCTTTGCGTCGCCGGCAATCATCGTACCGTCCGCCAGTTTCACGAGCGGATTGATTTCGATGGTCGTGCAATCGTGCGAGGCGGCAGTGCGCACCAGCCGTTGCGCAAGCGCGATCACTTTTTCGCGCCACTGGTAATCCTCTTCGACTGCTTCCAGTACTTCGCGCAACCGGTGCACGCGAAAGTTCCACGGCGCCCCGACGGCATAGCGCACCGGCGGCGCGCCGGCTTCGATATCGACCCCTCCCCGCGATGCATACATGACCACATAACCCTCGGCGCGCCCGTCGACCGCAACCGAGAGATACGCTTCACGTTCGATGGCAAGCCACGGTTCGATCAGCAATGCGGCCGGTTTTTCCCCACCGAATTCAGTCTCGAAAAGCCTGCTTGCCGTTGCGACCAGCGCGGTTGCATCCTTGACCTGCTGCACCCCGCCCTGCTTGCCACGCCCGCCGCTGCGTACCTGCGCTTTGACCGCGACCGGAAATTCAGCTATCCGCACGGTTTCCGGCGCGTCGCCACGGCGCCAGAGTGTGCCCGGTGGAACGTTTACCCCGACCGACGCCAGCAGGCACTTGGCGTCGTACTCCAGCATCATCATGTCTTGTTCGGTCCTCTTGAATCCGATGGGAAGTCGCCGGAATGCGGCGACCTGAGACTATACGGCGTCGCCGGTGCTCTCGCAAGCAACGCAACTCATGCGACTACCACTTGTATCGCGCAAGCGTAGGCTGCTTTTTCAACGGAATGACGAATCTGGATATCGGCCCCGGCTTAGACCGGGATCAGATATTAGCCAACTCATCATAGAAAGAAATGATGGTGGCAGGATCCCAGTCTTTCCTGCCTTTCGAAATTTCGGAAGCCATGGCCTGAACGGTCAGGCCCATGAGCGGCAAAGGACAGTCAAGCCTGGCTCCCAACGCGAGTATGAGCCGCGCGTCTTTGTAGGAAGAAGACAGCCTGCTCGCCGGCGGCAGAAACTGCTTGTTGACCATGCGCAGCCCTTTCTGATCCATGGCCCTCGAATAAGCCGCGGACTTCTTGAGCACCTCCAGCGCCTGGAGCCGGTCGAGTCCTGCTTTCTTCGCCAGCGTAAGGCCCTCCGCAAGCGCCATGCGATTTAACGTGAGCACCAGATTGGTAACCAATTTCATCCTTGCGCCCGCACCATGGTTCCCCATGCGAAATGCGTGCTTCGACATGACGGAAAATATCGGCTCGCACGCTTTGAATACTGTTTCCTTTCCGCCGACGAGGAAGATCGCATCTTTTTCGGCAAACATTTCGCTGGTGCCGCTGATGGTGGCGTCCAGCATTTCGATTCCATTTTGTTCGAGTTGCTCAGCCAATTGCGCCGACATATCAGGGTCCGGCGTCGAGGTATCGATGACGATCAATCCCTTGCGACCGGTTTCGAACAGTCGCAGCGTATCCTTGACGACTTCGTTCACGATGTGTGAATTGGGCAGCGACAGCATGATCGCATCCACCTGCGAGGCAATCCGCTTGGGACTGTCGGCTTTGTTCGCCCCTTCCTTGACGATCGCGTCAACCTTGGCGGGATCAATGTCATGCACGGTTACCGAAAAGCCCGCGGACAGCAGATGCTTGACCAGCGAAGTTCCCATGAGACCCACTCCGACGACGCCAATTCTCTTGCTCATTTCCATCTCCAGTTAATTACGTTCTTCCAGCGCTTCCATGCGCACTTGCAGGCACGCACGAACGTGCACAAGCTTCCTCCCCCCTTGCGGGGGAGGATTGAGGTGGGGGGTCAGATACGTTGTTCTACAGCATCGAGGATAGCCTCTGCGACAGCCTCGGCATTCGCGAGAACGTCATTGTTCCAGAATCTCAAGACGCGATAGCCTTGCGCCTCAAGCCAGCAGGTGCGCTGTTCGTCGTAGGTGACCTGCTCCGCATGCTGGCCACCATCCACTTCGACAATCACCCGGCGTTCGAAACAAACAAAATCCACGATGAAATGGCCAATCGGTTGTTGGCGGCGAAACTTCACCGTGGCGATTTGACGGCGCTTGAGTTGTTGCCAGAGACGCCGTTCCGCGTCCGTCAGGTTCTTGCGAAGTTCTCTTGCGCTTTTAGTATTCATCCCCCCATCCCGCCCTTCCCCCGCAAGGGGGGAAGGAGATTTCGAATTGCTTCCCTCTCATGTAAGGAAGGAGCAGCCTACATCCCGAACCATTAATTACAGCACAGCCCGCAACTTGTCCCAATCCGCGTAATCCCGCGTACCATTCCTGGCGGGGAACTGCGGCGCCTGCGTCTCGATCCAGCGGAAAGTCTCATCACCCGTATGGTAAAAAGCATGGCTCGCGCCCACTCCGGTCCAGGCAACGTCCCTGCGGCGCAGATGAAAACGCTCGCCCTCGATGTCCATGAACGCTTCCCCGCTGAGCGCGAAGTAGAATTCCTCCACGGTGTGATCGTGGCGGCTGCGCGCGCCGCCCGCGGCCAATTCGCCGCGCATCATAAAAAAACTCTGCGCGCCGAATTTCTGCTCCATGAACCGGTAAACACTGAGCCCGCTGGTGCCCTCGGCTTTGGGCGCCATGGGATTTTGCGGTTTGAAACGGCCGACGGATTTCGTCGCAGCGTTTGCAAAATCGGGAGGACCGACCTGCGCGGGCCAATCATTGTCGCCCGTAAAAAATGTGTCCTGCCATCCACCCGGCGGCTTGGGTTGCGGCGCCTGCATCTCGAACCAGCAAGCCGGCTTGGTCCCGGCATTGCGCAACGCATGCCGCGTTCCATAAGGGATCAACGCGTAATCGTCCGCCGACAGCCTGAAAACCTCCTGCCCCCGCTTGACCTCCAGTTCTCCCTCGAGAACGTAAATCCCCTTCTCGTTGGCCTGCACGCGGGAGCCGACGCTCCCTCCGGATTGAAGCTGGCAGATGCCGGCGCTCATATGCACCGATCCGACACCGTGGTCGACCAAGTCCGCGCGTTCGTAGCCCCGTGAGTTCCCCGCATAGCCTTGTGGGACGGCAAACAGGGATTCGTCAAACTTTCCGACGTAATACATCTGAGGTCTCCTGATTCACTCCGCCTTGATCCCGGCCTCCTTGACTACCTTCGCCCATTTTACCGTCTCCGACTTGATGAATTCCCCGAACCATTCCGGCGTGCTGGTTCGGGCTTCGAATCCGCTGGCGAGTAGCCGCTCCTTGAGTTCGGGAAGTCCAAGCGCGCGCTGCAATTCCGCGTTGAGCCTCGCGACAATTTCTGGCGGTGTCCTCGCGGCAACCAGGATGCCCTGCCAGTCCTCCGATGCGAATCCGGGCAGGCCGGATTCGGCGACCGTCGGCAATTCCGGAATCGCCGGCGATCGTTTCCCGGCGCCGACCGCGATCGCGCGCAACCTGCCGCTACGCGCATGCGGCAGCGCCGACGGCATGCTCGCGAACGAAAATGAAACCTGCCCGCCGACCAGATCGCTCATGGCCGGACCGCCGCCCTTGTAAGGAACGTGCACCATGTCAACCTTCGCCGTAACCTTGAAGAGTTCACCGGTCAGATGCGTCGCATTGCCGATGCCGCTGGAAGCGAAGGTAAGCTGTCCCGGTTTCGCCTTGGCCAACGCAATCAGGTCGCCGACTGTCCGCACCGGCAGCGAGGGATGCACGACCAAAATGTGTGATGCCGCGCCCGTGAGCGTGATTGGAGCGAAGTCCTTGATGGGATCATATGGCATCCTGCTGAACAGGCTCGGGTTGACGGCGAACGGCCCCAGCGTGCCGATGGTAAGTGTGTAGCCGTCGGGCGCGGATTTTGCCACCAGATCATTCCCTATCATGCCACTAGCGCCGCCGCGGTTATCGACGACCACCTGCTGACCAAAGGACTCGCCAAGCTTCTGCCCGACCAGCCGCGCCACGAAATCCGCGCTGCCGCCCGGTGCAAACGGCACCACCAGCCGCAGCGGCCGGTTTGGAAATTGTTGTGCGGCTGCCGAAATTGCGGCGAAGATCAATATCACAGCGCCCAGGTATTTCGTCAGACATGATATGGATTGCATATGAACCTCTCCCCCGATGACGGCATAGCGCGCAGGATGGGTTGAGGCCATCAAGGCCGATACCCATCGCGAACGAACGTTTGATGATGGGTATCGCTACGCTCAACCCATCCTACACTCGCTTCACCCCCATCCCAACCTTCCCCCGTCAAGGGGGAAGGAGTTCCTTTACCCTTACACGCCCCTGTTCGATCAACGCAATTATCTGCACCGGCGAGATCGGCGTCTGCGCGATATGCACTCCGAACGGCGTCAGCGCGTTCTCGATCGCAGATACGATCGCCGCGGCGACCGGGATCACGCCGCATTCGCCGATTCCCTTGACACCGAGCGGATTGAGCGGCGTCGGCGATTCGTGGTGCACGATCTCGACGTGCGGCATCTCGGTCGTGCTCACCAGCAGATACTCGCCGAGATTGGTCGTCAGCGGCTGCGCGTCGTCGTCGTAGCCCATCCACTCGTAGAGCGCATTGCCAATCCCATGCGCAGTGCCGCCGAGGATCTGGCCGTCGACGAGCATCGGATTGATCAGGCGGCCGCAATCGTGCAGGGCGACGAATTTTCGAATCTCGACCGCGCCGGTCTCGATATCGACCTCGACCTCCACGACCGCTGTGCCGTTGGCATGCGTCATGTCGTCGATGACGACATGCTCGGTGGCCTCCAGGCCGGGAGTAACGCCGCCGGGCAGCGTGAAACCCGCTGTTCCCGCCACCGCGCGCGCGACGGTGCCAAGACTGACTTTCATGTCGGGCACACCCTTGACGTGGATTTGATCGCCGTCGATCTCCAGATCGAGTGCCGAGGCTTCGAGCATGTGGCCCGCGATCCTGAGCGCTTTCTCGCGCACCTTGAGCGCCGCGACGTGTGCCGATGACCCCGCAACTACCGTCTGCCGGCTGTTCGATCCGCCCAGCCCCATCGATATCGCCGCGGTATCGCCGGTCGTTACCGTCACATTTTCCAGCGCGCCGCCGAGTTGTTCGGCGACGATCTGCGCCAGCATCGTTTTAGTGCCCTGCCCCATCGCGGCAGCGCCCGAGTAGACGTGCACCTTGCCCGACGGCCCGATCCGCACGGTGACTGCCTCGAACGGCCCGCGCCCCGTGCCTTTGCAGAAATTCGCCATGCCGATACCGAGATAACGGCCTGCCGCGCGTGCCGCTTCCTGGCGCTCCCGAAACTCGTCCCAACCGGCGCGCGCCAGCGCATCCTGCTGGCAATGCGGATAGTCGCCGCTGTCGAGTATCACCGGCATGCCGCCGCGCGCCTTTAGCTGCGTGGTGTACGGCATCTTGTGCGCCGGAATCAGATTGCGGCGCCGGACTTCAGCGCGATCCAATCCCAGTTCCAATGCAACCCGGTCCAGCAAACGCTCCATCACGAACGTGCCTTGCGGATGACCCGCGCCGCGCACCGGCGTCACCGGCACCTTGTTAGTCAGCGCGACCCTGATGTTCATGTGGTAAGCCGGGACTTCGTATTGCAACGTGACGGTTTCCGCCGAATTGTGCGGCAAGTTGACGCCGCGCGCCGTGTAGGCGCCGTGATCGTGGATCAAGTCGCCGCGTATGCCGAGAATACGCGCGTTGCCGTCGACCGCGATCTCGACCTCCCAGTACTGATCGCGTTCCTGAGTGGTGGCGACGAAATGCTCGCGCCGGTCTTCGATCCATTTGACCGGGCGGCCGACAAGCAAGGCCGCGAGCGCGGTTACGACATCTTCCGGATAAAACACCAGCTTGGGCCCAAAGCCGCCGCCGACATCCGGTGTCACCACGCGCACCCGGTTCTCGTCGCGCCCCAGCATGTCGCACAGCAGGCGCTGGGCCTGGTGCGGCATCTGCGTCGAACTCCACAGCGTCAGCCGGTCCTCCATCGCATCGTGGACCGCAACGGCACCGCGGCATTCGATCGAATGGCCGCCGCCGCGATGCTGCCGGATCGATTCGCGGAACACGTGCGCGGCACGCGCAAATGCGCCGTCGATATCGCCGTAACCCATGTCGAACTCAGCGAGCAGATTGTGCGGCGCATTGCGATGAACCTTCGGTGCGCCGTCCGCGAGCGCAGCACGGCAGTCGGACGCCGCCGGCAACAGCTCGTAAGCGACGTCGACCAGCGCCGCCGCGTCCTCGGCAATGTAACGGTTGTCGGCAACAACGATCGCCACCGGCTCGCCAACGTGGACGACCTCGTCCCCTGCCAATGCAGGGCGATTCTGGTCCTGCAGATAGCTTTTGCTGGGAAGGCCGACGACAAGCCGCTCGGTCCGTAAGTGCGGCATCAGATCGGCAAGTATGAATACAGCATGCACCCCGGAATGTGCGAGCGCTGCCGTCTTGTCGATGCTGCGAATGGCCGCATGACCGTGTGGGCTGCGCACGAATGCCGCGTGCAGCATGCCCGGCAGCCGGATGTCGTCGACAAAACGCCCGCGGCCCCGCAGCAGAGCATCATCTTCGAGCCGGGCTACGCTTTTGCCCCATTTCCCCCTCGCCCCGCTTGCGGGGAGAGGGTCGGGGTGAGGGGCATGCAATTGACGCAAAATTTCCTCCAGCACAGTATCGGTTTGTTTCAGCACGACATCATTCCAAAACCGAATTATCCGAAAGCCTTTCGATTCAAGACAAGCTGTTCTCTCGCTATCGCGGGCAGTCTGCTCGGCATGCTGCCCGCCATCCAGTTCCACAATCAGCTTTTGCTCGAGGCAGACGAAATCAACGATGTATGGTGGAATCGGGTGCTGTCTCCGAAACTTAAATCCGCCGAGGTTACGGTTTTTCAATTGCAACCAGAGCCGCAGTTCCGTATCGGTTGACGACTTCCGGAGTTTTCGTGCTAATTTTTCCACCCCTCACCCCAGCCCTCTCCCCGCAAGCGGGGCGAGGGAGAATAGTTTTGAATCAATGTTATCACGCAGGCACAGTAACCCGTGCGGGCAATGCTAAACTTGCCGCGAACGGGGGCCATCATTATGTCAGACACACCGAACGAACTTACCGCAGCCGAAGCCGGGCGCCGCATCGCGCGCGGCGAACTTACCAGCGAAGCGCTGGTCACGGCCTGCCTCGAGCGCATTGCCGCGCGCGACCGGGACGTGCGGGCGTGGGCGTTTCTCGACGCCGATCTTGCTCTCGCGCAGGCCCGCCGGCTTGATCGCGAATCACCGCGCAGCCCGCTGCACGGCGTTCCCTTCGGCATCAAGGACGTCATCGACACGGCCGACATGCCGACCGAATACAACTCGCCGATCTACCGCGGCCATCAGCCGAAGTGGGACGCCGCCTGCGTGGCGCTGTTGCGGCAGGCCGGCTGCGTGATCCTCGGCAAGACCGTGTCGACGGAATTCGCCAACAACCATCCTTCGCAAACGCATAACCCGCACAATCTTGCGCATACGCCGGGCGGATCGTCGAGCGGTTCCGCGGCGGCCGTCGCCGACCACATGGTGCCACTTGCGCTCGGCACGCAAACCGGCGGCTCGACCATACGCCCTGCCGCGTACTGCGGCGTGGTGGGTTACAAGCCGAGCTTCAACAGCATCAACCGCGCGGGACTCAAATTCGTGGCCGAATCGCTCGACACCATCGGCGTGCTTGCGCGTTCCGCCGAAGACGCGGCGCTTGGCCTGCAAATTCTGTCGGGACGCACAGCGCCGGATTTCTCGCAGCCGCCCGCTTCTAGCTTGCAAGTCCTGTCGGGGCATGCATCGCCCGACGTTGCCCAACCGCGTACCGGCATCCCACGCATCGGCGTCTGCCGCACGCCGCGCTGGCACGATGCGGACGCCCCTACTCATGCGGCGATTGAGCGCGTCGCTTCGCAATTGGCAAAAGCAGGCGCGCGCGTCGAAGATTTCGAGCTTCCGGCAGGAACCGAACGGCTGTTCGACGATCACGGCAAGATCATGGGTTACGAATCCGCGCGCGCACTCGCCTGGGAATATCTCAACCATCCCGATCAGATCAGTGCGACGCTGCGGCCACGCCTCGACGAAGGCTGGCAGCTGTCGCGGGAGTCTTACGATGCGGCGCGTGCGCTCGCCCGCGATTGCAGGCGCAGACTGGCGGATTCGATGCGCAACTACGATTTCCTGCTCACACCCAGCGCGCCCGGTGAAGCGCCGGACAACCTCGGCACGACGGGCAGCTCGGTATTCAATCGCGTGTGGACGCTGTTCGGCGTCCCCTGCGTAACGCTGCCGTGCGGCGCCGGCCCACGCGGACTGCCGCTCGGCGTGCAATTGGTGGGAAGTTTTGATGGCGACGTCGAATTGCTCGCGTGGGCCCACTGGGCCGAGCAAAGTATCAACCCGTAGGATGGGTTGAGGCCGTTCGCGCCGATACCCATCGCTCGCGAATGTTTGATGGGTATCGCTGCGCTCAACCCATCCTACGCTGTGGAGTAAGGTATTGGTGTTGAAGGTTACAGGAGTGTTTCAAATGAAAGATTCAATCGGTATCGTCCGCAAGCTCGCGTGTGTGCTCGCAACAATTGCGGTGACTGCAGCAAACGCTCAAACCTACCCAACCAAAAGCGTGCGCCTGATCGTGCCGTACGCGCCGGGAGGCATTGTCGACTACGTCGGCAGACTGATCGGGCAGCGGCTCTCCGACGCGTTCGGCCAGAACGTCGTCATTGATAATCGCCCGGGTGCAGGCGGCATCATTGGAATTGAGGTGGCGACCAAGGCCAGCGCCGATGGTTACACGCTGCTGATCATGGATCCCGCCATCGTCATCAATCCGAGCCTGCTGGCCAAGGTCCCTTACGACATCAACAAGGACCTCGCGCCTGCGACGATTTTGTCTTCTTCACCGCTCGTGCTGGCGATCAATGCCAAAGTCGCCGCGAACAGTGTGCAGGAACTGGTCAATCTCGCCCGATCGCAGCCGGGGAAACTGAGCTTCGCTTCGGCAGGCATCGGCACCACGCCTCACATGGCAGGCGAAATGTTCAAAGCGCGGATACAGCAAAACATCACTCACGTGCCTTACAAGGGCAGCGGGCCCGCGATGACCGATCTGATCGCAGGGCAGGTGCAATTGACGTTCAGCAGCATCACCGCAGCCCTGCCCTTCATCAAGGATGGCAGGCTGCGCGGGCTCGCGACGACGGGCGCCAGACGCGCCGCGGCATTGCCCAATCTGCCGACCGTCGCGGAATCGGGATTTTCCGGATTCGAGGTCAATCTGTGGCTCGCGGTGTTCGTGCCGGGCAATACGCCCAAGGATATCGTCGCGAGGCTCAACTCGGAATTGCGTAAAGCGCTGCAACACCCGGACATCAAGAGCGGGTTCGAGAAAGTCGGCGCCGATCCGATGGGCAATTCACCCCAGGAGGCCGCTGCATTTGTGAAGACCGAATTCACGAAATGGGCGCAAGTCATCAAGACCGCGAATATCAAAGCCGAATAGGTAGTGAACAGCTTGGGTTTTATGACGCTACGCGTGAGTCTGTTACTTGCAGCACTCGCCGCCACGCCGGTCGTTGTTAGTGATGCGTTTGCACAACCCGATATCAACACCATTGCAGCGCCCGCAAAACCAGGCGCCGTATTCAAAGACTGCGACAGCTGTCCCGAAATGGTGGTGGTCCCGCCGGGACGCTACGAGATGGGAGGAACCCGGCGCATCACTTTGTCGCGCCCGTTCGCGGTGGGCCGAACCGAGTTGAGCTTCGCGCAATGGGATGCCTGCGTCGCCGAGAGCGGCTGCACGCACCGGCCTGACGATGAGGGTTGGGGGCGCGGCAACCAGCCCGTCATGAACGTGAACTGGCACGATGCGAAACAGTACGTCGCTTGGCTCGCCCGCAAGACCGGGAAAAACTACCGCCTGCTAAGCGAAGCGGAATGGGAGTACGCGGCGCGCGCAGGCACCACCACCGCCTTTTACTGGGGAAATTCCGAGGACGACGTCTGCCAGTATGCAAATGTCTTCAAAGAAAGCGAAGGCTGCGGAACCAGGCGTACTTCCCCGGTGGCGAGCAAACAGCCCAACGCCTACGGCCTCTTCGACATGCTGGGCAACCTGTGGGAGTGGGTGGAAGATTGCTTCCAAGACGGTATCGACGGTGTTCCCGGTGACGGCAACGCTCTCACTACCGGAGGCTGCGATCAGCGCGTGGTGCGCGGAGGTGCGTGGGGCAGCAGCGCCTACGCCGCACGCTCCAGCTATCGCATCGGCAACCGCTCCAACTTCCGCGACGACGGCTTCGGTTTTCGCGTGGCCAGGACGTTCTGAGTTCTCAAAGAGCCAGCAGCATCAGCAGGAACACCACAACCGCCGTGATGCTCAGCACCAGCACCGCCGCCGCGCTGCAGTCTTTCGCAATCTTGACCAACGGGGAAGGCTCGGGATGGGCAGCGTCGAGCGCGTGCTCGAGCGCTGTGTTGAGAAGCTCGGCCGCCAGCACCGCGCCGATCATGATCACCACGAGCGCAGTCCAGATCAGCGGCGGATCGAGCGCAAGCGTGGCAGCTATGGCCAATACCCCAAGCACGAGCTGGATGCGGAAATTGGATTCCCCGCGGACTGCTGCTGCAAGTCCCTCGAAGGCGTGCTTGAAGCGCTGCACGAGCGGCGGGTTATTCATTGACGTTTCCCAACCAGCGGATCAAGACACGGAGTCCAGAACTGCGGCGCATCGCGCACGATCCCGCCTTTGCTGAGCGGCGAATTTGCAATCATGTGCTGGAACCGCCCGGCGTCGTCGATGCGCACCACGAGCTTGTCGGCCTCCACCTTGAGTACGGTGCCGCGTATCCAGTCGCGCGTGGCGATGCCGACCGTCATTTCACGGCAGACTTTCGTATCGGGCACACTGACCGCCGCTGCGATTTCCCCCTGCGCGCGCGCCCGCACGAACATCTGCGGCGTCGGCTGCCCGGTGATGGCGTCGTTTTTCCAGGTTCCGGAATAACGATCGCCGCTGGGCCATTCATAGACGCCGGAGACTTCACGCCGGTCGTTGCGATAACCGCCCGCGTACTTTTCTCCCGCCCACACCGAACGCGGCCCCCACGTATAGGTGCCGAAGCCTTCCCTGCGATCATCGCTGAATTCGCCCTCGTAGCGATCGCCCGAAGACGGCCACGTCTTGGTGCCCTTGCCGTGCTTGCGCCCTGCTCTGAACCCGCCTTTGTATTCCGCGCTGCCAAGCGCCTCGCCGTAGCCTTCCGCCAGACCGTTCATACAGCCGCCGAGGAAGCGTCCCTGCAATTCCGGATCGAGCACAACACAACTCGTACTCTGCTCGAGTACGGCCTGCGGCTCGGCCTCAACTACGCGATCGAGACTCTCGAGGCTTAACGACAGCCGCAGACGCAGCACATTCTGCGGAGGCGAAGTCTGGGCGTACAGCGAAGTGGAGACGAGTGCCAAGCACAATGCCGCGAACAGCACGTGGTACGTGGCTCGTGGTTCGTTCGTGATTGGTAACAATGCAAAAGACATCTTTCCCCTCACCCCGGCCCGACCCTTCGCTGGTTTCACTCGCTCTCCCCGCAAGCGGGCGAGGGAGAAAATCAGTGCACGAACCACGTTACTTCGGCAGCCACTGCTTCGAAGTCAAACACGTCGCCGGAACAGCGGTCACTCCTTCCGCCAATGCCCAAGGCTCGCCTTCACCGTGACACATCACATACAAATGATCCAGCCCCAAGGTTTCTTTTGCTGAGCGCATCGAGGCAGTCACTTGCGGCGACTTCGTCAGTTTGATTTCAAACCCCAAGCGGCGACCCTCCTGAAGGATCAGCAAATCCAGTTCCGCTCCGGCGTGCACGCCCCAGAAAAATGCCTCACCGCGTTTTGCCCCGATGCTGCGGATGACCTCGCGCAAAATAAAGCCTTCCCACGAAGCGCCGCATTTCGGGTGCGCCAACAGGGCATCCTGTTCGCCGATTCCCAGCAAGCTATGCAGCAAACCCGTATCCGCCACATAAACCTTGGGGGCTTTTACCTCGCGCTTGCCCACGTTCGCATGCCAAGGCGTCAGGCGAAACGCCATGAACGTTCCCTCCAAAATATCCAGATAACGCGACACTGTCTTGTCACTCACCCCAAGTGCCCGGGCCAATTCACTGCCATTCCAGGTTTGCCCATGGTAATGCGCCACCATGGTCCAAAAGCGGCGTAGCGTCGGCGCGGGCAGATGAATACCCAACTGCGGCAAATCGCGCTCGAGATAAGTGCGAATAAATGCCTCACGCCACTCACGGCTAAGCTCGATATCGTGCGCCAGAAAAGCGCGCGGAAAACCACCGCGCAGCCAACGGGTGTCCAGCCAATCCGGCGCGGCAGCAACCGGCGCAATTTCATCCAGCGCCAGCCCATCCAACTCGTGGAAAACGACCCTGCCCGCCAGAGTCTCGGCGGTAGCTTTCAGCAATTCAGGCGCCGCACTGCCAAGCATCAAAAATCGCGCAGGGTTGCCGGGGCGATCCGCCAACACCCGCAACAACGGGAAAATATCCGGGCGAAGCTGAATCTCATCCAGCACCACCAAACCTTTTAAATCCCGCAGGACAAAAGCCGGATCGGCAAGCCGCGCCTGGTCATCCGGATCCTCCAGATCGAAGTGACGCTTAGGCCCATCCCAATCAGCTTCCAACTGTGCGGCAAGCGTGGTCTTGCCGACTTGCCTGGCGCCCAGAATAGCGACCACCGGGAAATTTTCAAGCTGTTGCTTAAGCAATTCAAGATGACGAGTTCGTAGAATCATCGGAGCATTTTATCTGAAATCTCGGCATACCTATCCGATTTTTCATGATTCCAGCTTCCCGCTGTCATCGCGAACCCACAGCGCCGCAGCGTGGCGCTCGCCCCGGCATAGGCCCGGGTAACGCCCCCTCGTCACGAATCACCAATCACGGTCTTTCATACCGCCAACCGCGCAAGCCGATTCGCTGCATCCGTGATCGTGATCCCGTTCCGGAACTCTTCCTGCCGCAGGTTATAGACAAGCTGCACTGCCTCAGCCTCGGGAAACTGCTCCGCAAAGCGAGCCAAAGCCCGGTGCGGCTTATTGTCACCCAATTTGCATTCGATGAGCTGTGTCAGTTTCCCGGCCTCGCTGAGCGCGAAATCCACTTCCGCGCCATCCTTGGTACGGATGTAATGCAGGCCGGCCTCTTTCCCCGCGCTATCCTGCAGGAAGTGCGCCTGCTTCAATAACATGCCTGCCACCGCATTCTCCAGGTGCACCCCTTGATCGCCACGCACCAACCCGGTATCGAAAAAATACACTTTCGGGGTTTGGAGAATGGCGCGCCCGACGTTGCGATGCCACGGATGTACCGTAAAAACGATGAACAACGCCTGCAAAATATCCAGATAACGTTTCAAGGTAGCGGGAGCAACCGCCAGATCGCGGGCAATCGAGGCCAATGATAACGGCGAGCCTACGCGCTCACGCAGCAATTCGACAAACAGCCGCATCGTATTGATCTCATGCAAACGCGAGAACTCCAACACATCCTCGCGAATCAGATCAGTGAAAGACTGCATCAACTGCCTGCTCAAGGTGGTTTTCCCCACCTGGCGCGGACCAGTCAGCACCACCGCCTTGGTCGCAAGATCACTCAGCATCGGATCGTCGAGGTAGCGTTTCATGCGCACACCATACGGCAAATACAAAATAGACGCGACTTTATGGATATTAACTTACATAAAGTCGCAATTCCATGTCGGTTGATGCCCCCTCGTCATTCCGGTGGACGCCGGAAACCAGGATTACGAAGTGAAAAAAACCGCCTGGACCCCGGTGTACACCGGGGTGACGAAGTGTGGGACGTCCGCCAGAGTGGCGAATTCGCGATCCACGAATTACTTACCGCGTACGAGCCACCGATTTTATTCCAGCAACGTCCTGGCGCGCGCGAGCACGTCATCGATTACGTGCCCAGGTGCGTGTTCCACGAAGCGCGCTCCCCGCTCCTTGAATGCAACAACCCGCAACTGCGCGCACATGACGATGCCCTGGGTTGCGGTACCGGTGCCGGACAACGGCACCGCGAAGCCTTGCAGCCGATCGAACACTCCACCCTGGGTAATCGGCGCGACGAGGCACAGCCCGAGGCGGTTAAATTCCTCGACCGATAACGCGAGAACGTAGCGGCGTCCGCGCTGCTCATGACCGAGCGTCGGATTCAGATCGAGGTGAAGGATGTCACCTCGTTCCGGAATACCGCGTTTCAGATCAGTTCCTTGCCGGCCGGCCCGTCATCCAGCCAGCGACGGTCCTCCGCGGTGAGACGCCGCTTCTTCCCGCGGGAAACACGGAGCAAATCGGCGAGACGATACTTGGGCTTGCCTTGGGGAGACACCACGAGCCTGCCGTTTTCGACCGAGAGCTTGACCTCCGCACCCGCGTCGAGATCCACCAGAGCGAGCACTTTTCGCGGCAAGGTCATCACCACCGAGCCGCCCAGCTTGCGGAGAATCGCTGTCGCCATCGTGCCTCCTGCTGTTAAATAAAAGTATAACAGCAAAATCCACCAATCACCAGTCACTGGATAGATAAGCATCACCGGATCGCGGTTGGCGGGTACGTTCTCCCGATCGAGCGACACCACTTCGCCATTCCGGTAAAAACCGGTATCCAGGACTACGAAGTCCAAAGACCGCCTGGACCCCGGTGTACACCGAGGTGACGAAGTGTCAGGCGTGTGCCGGGTGACGAAATTCACGAATCACGAGCCACGTGAGCTCAGAGCAGGCTGAAGGTCCGGCCATCAGGCAGGCGGTAGCGGGAGAAGTCTGCGACATCCGTGGTCATGATCTCAGTGACGGCGGTTTCCGTCGCGAGCCAGTAGAGTGAAGCGTCGGCCAAATCCATTTCACGCTTGCCCGCCTCGGTATAGCGCCGCATCCACCGGACCATTTCCCGGAGATCATGAGGAGCGAATGGATAGACGACCGCGCCCCCGAGTTCGACCCAGCGCAGCAACTCGAAGCGTTGCCGCGGCTCGAGCAAGTACGCGGCCTCCACGACACAGGGCCACGTGGTCATGAGCCTGAGTCCCGCTTCAGAAAGTTTGCTTACCAGCCCATTGAAGCGCGCATGATGCCTGTCGTCGGTCGCGAACAGGGCGATTTGCGGCCCCGCGTCAAGCAGCACGCTTCGCACGCAGTTTCGCCTTCATCCTGGCAGAAACGTTCTGAGAAGCGCCCGGGTCCCCCATCGGTGACCCGCTGCGCACCGCCTTAAGCAGCCGCGCCGGGTTTTTCAACCCGAGCGCCCGTTGCAGCGTATCCTTCACGAACTGCGACTTGGTGAGACCCAGCCGCCGGGCCTCCTGATCGACCCTCGCCTCCAGTGCGGGATCGAGCCTGACTGACATGGGCATGGTTGGCTCCTGTATTCATGTAGTACGATAGTACTATACCTCGTACCGTGCGGTCTGCGCAAGTATATTGCCCAAAGAATCGTCATCCCGGCGGGCTTATTAGAACGTTGGGTTTGTTCCTCCCGGGCACGCGGGATGCGACGTTGGTATCAACGAAGGCCGGCACGGTCGTAGAGTTCCTCGCGCTGCCACTTGGCGCCATCGAGAGCAGATGGCCAGAGTTGACCAACGTGGAATCTTGCGCGATCAATCGCCGCCGGGCAGACAGGGCATTCCGAAGGCCCTGAAATCGTCGTCGATCGCAACCGCGCTGCCGATGCCCAGGCGCTTGATGAGCGCGAAGCTCGTGCAATCGGTAAAGCTGAAGCGTTTGTCCCGGTAGCGCGTGAAAATCTCCCACGCCCCCGCTTCATCTGCCGGCGTCAGCCGCAAAACCGGCCCGAGGCCGCCCGCCAGAAGCGCGGCGCCAAAGGTGCGCGCCGCGCGATAGTCCAGCCTGTAACGCAGCAGCGTGACGGTTTCGTCAAACACGAAATTGCTGGTTGCCAGCCTGCCGTGATATTCCGCGAGACAGGCCGCCACCGCCCGATGATCGGGGTCCTTGGCGTCGACGAGCGCGTACCAGGCGCCGGTGTCGACGAATACGCGCTTCATTTGCCCCGTTTACCGTACAGAAACCGGTTGTGTTCGCGGCCGATCGGATCGCCGCTGCCGGCGGCGATTCCAGTGATCGCGGCCAGCGGATCGCGCGTGCGGCCGCCCGCCGCCGAACGCTCGCTCACCATTTGCCGGATCAGCGCCGACAGGCTGATCCTGCGCCGGCGCGACTCGGCGAGGAGCCACTCGTACTGCCCGCTTTCCAGCGATATTTGCGTGCGATGCATGGCATTGCCCTGGTTTTCGGAGAATGTGGCGATCTTACATCACTTATCACATGATGTAAATGTGAATTGCCAGCTGTCATTGCGAGCTGCCCGTAGTAGGGCCGCGGCAATCTCGTTGTTCGTTGTTAATACAAATCCCAACTCAGCTTCACCCCAGACGGGCTGATGAGAACGTTGGGCTTGTTCCTCCCGAGCGCGCGGGAGGATTCCCAGAAGCTGCGGCCAATGCCGTAGCCTAGCAGGCTGCCGGCGACAGTGTCCGATACCCGGTATTTATTGCTCCCGATTCGCGCGAGCCGCGCCGCTCTCGAGCTATGAACCACGTTGCTGATGCTACAATTATCACCAGTGACAGCAGGCAGGCAGTAACTGTTTCGAAACCCTTGCCCGACCGGAGGTGACAAATGGGTCTGACACACGTGACGACGGTTGTGCGAGACCTGGCGAAAGCCGGCAAGCCGTATGAGGCGGAATTCCTGGTCGATACGGGGGCTATTGATTGTCTGGTCCCTGCCGAGGCATTGCACAAGACCGGCGTGATTGTCGAAGGCAACGATGTCTATGAACTCGCCAACGGTGAGGTCGTCGAATATCCGTTCGGATTCGCCCGTGTTGAGTTGATGGGAGATGAAACGGTGACCCGGGTAATTTTCGGCCCCGCGAACTGCGAGCCGCTGATTGGCGTCGTGGCTCTTGAAAGCATGGGGATAGGAATTGATCCCGTGTCCAGAAGCCCGAGACGCATGGCCGCCAAACCTCTGAAGTAGAGACAAACCTTACCCAGGCGTACGCCGCCCCCTCGTCATTCCGGCGGACGCCGGAATCCAGGGATCTACTGTCTGCCCCTCACACCGGCCCTCTCCCCGCAAGCGGGGCGAGGGAGAAAAATCTAATACAAATCCCAACTCAGCTTCACCCCCGACGGGTTTATTAAAACATTGGGTTTGTTCCTCCCGGGCGCGCGGGAGGATTCCCAGAACAGGCGGCCGATGCCGTAGCCTAGCAGGCTGCCGGCGACGGTGTCCGATACCCAGTGTTTGTTGGTCCCGATGCGCGCGAGATTGGTGAGGCCCGCGACTCCGTACAGCCACGGCGCGTTGTATTCGAGCGCGAACGGCGTTGCGACCGCCCACGCCACCATCGTGTGCCCGGAGGGAAATGCATCGTAGACACTCGACGTGGGGTTCAGCGACGAGGAGAACGGCTTGAAGTCGCCGCTCCCAGTATTCTGCTCTGGCCGTGCGCGGCCCACCGCATACTTGAGCCCGGTTACTGCCAGCAGCGCAGCGCCGTGCGCGCCGCGCGTCCCACAGCGCGGCTGGCCGGTTTTATGTGTTCATTGGAAAGCGCGACCGTCAAACGGTAAGAGCTATCGTATTCGACGCGGATATTGCGGAACTGCTGCTGGTACGGCGCCTCGTTGTATACTATTGGGATATCGACAGGCCGGAGCCGCCGTGTCCGAACTCGATCACCTTAAGGAAGAGGTCGCCTCCTCAAGTTCTGGCTTGGGATCGTCGTGGTGACAGATATCAGTCTGGCAGATCGGCGGTGCCGCGGAAAAGGTGAGTGGGGGCGCGCCGGTGGGCGTGAACGTCCGCCGGGGTCACACCCCCTCGTCTTTCCGGCGCGTGAGATCCTGCCCCGGCAGGCTTTAAGCCGAGGCCGGTATCCAGGATTACGACTTCCGAAACCACCTGGACCCCGGCGTACTCCGGGGAGACGATGTGTGAAGCGTACTCCGGGGTGACGAAGCGTGGGGCGTCCACCGGGGTGACACCCTCTCGTAAACCGTTGGGACCGGAGCCCAATCGCACACCATGTATTGACGCGCCGACTGGCGTGTGTACAATGTGGTAACATCTGCATATCAAAGCGGGGGAATTGCCATGGAAGCAGCAGTCAAGGAAGACCGGCTGGGAATTCGGCTTGCGCCGGGAGAAAAGGCATTCTTCAAGCGTGCGGCCGAGCTTGAACGCAAGTCGCTGAGCGAATTCGTGCTTGCCTCGGCGCGGGAGAAAGCGGAATCGCTGCTTGCGGAGCAGAACCGGTTTACCGTATCCGCGGCCCAAATGAAGGCGCTATGCAAGGCGCTGGACGCACCGCCTCGGATTATTCCCCGGTTGCGCAAACTGTTTTCCAATCCGGGTATCCTCGACAAGTGAACCTGCAGCCTCTATCGGGGCCAGAGCCCCTTGCTGAGGCGCATGAGACGTCGCTTTTCGATTGCCGCAAGCCACCGCTCAACGAGTTCCTGCAAAAGCACGCGCTGCTCGCTCAGCGCGCGAATACCGCGCGAAGCTACGTGGCGCTGCTCGGTAACCGTGTTGTCGGGTACTACAGCCTGACCTCGGCATCCATCGAGGCTGGCAGCGCTGCGGGAAGAATCACCAAGGGCACAGGCCGTTACCCTGTGGTGCCTGCGACGTTGCTTGCGAGACTGGCGGTCGATCAATCCGAAGCCGGGCGGGGACTGGGCAAGGCACTCCTCAAGGACGCGTTCGTGCGCTTTCTCAGAGCCCAGGAAATCGTTGGCAGCCGGGTATTGCTCGTGCATGCGATCGACGACGATGCCAGGCGATTCTATGAGCGCTTTGGCTTCGAAGCGTCGTCGGTGGGCAAATACCATCTGTACCTGCTTACCAAAGACATCAAGAAGACGCTCCGGCTTTGACCGTGTTCGCACGTCATTCCGGCGGACGCCGGTATCCAGGACTACGAGACACAAAGACCCTGGACCCCGGTGTACACCGGGGTGACGAAGAGTGAGGCATCCGCCGCCCCCTCGTCATTCCAGCTTTATCCGTCCCGCATCAAGACGGCAAATCCAGCTTGCGTAAAGTGCATGTCGGGCGTCAACAGGGCCCAGTCATGCCTGCGGACGCAGCGTATCCTCGAAGGCTACCGAATAGTTCTCAGGCGCATCGATTCTGACTGATCGTGCTGTATTCAGAAAGCTCGCTGCGGCGCGCTTTGCCAGTGACCGCACGGTCACTTCCACTTCCTCTCCCGGCTGCAGCCGGGCATCGACCAGGACCACCGCACCGCGTTGATCGACCGTAACACGTTCTCGAATGACAGCATTCATGGGTATTCCCTTGAATGAGAGACGACGCAAGTATATCCACTCGGGCTAGGGCGGGCTACCTCCTCCTCGTGGCGGAGTCATATGAGTGGATGGCGGGAAGTTTGTATAAGCATATGATTGTAATAACATTCTTATTTGAGTGGAATTGACCCGCGACCGTTCGGCCTCTTCCACCCCTCACCCCAACCCTCTCCCCGCGAGCGGGGCGAGGGAGAAGAATCTAATACAAATCCCAACTCAGCTTCACCCCCGACGGGCTTATGAGAACGTTGGGCCTGTTTCTTCCGGGCGCGCGGGAGGATTCCCAGAACAGGCGGCCGATGCCGTAGCCTAGCAGGCTGCTGGCGACGGTGTCCGATACCCAGTGTTTGTTAGTCCCGATGCGCGCGAGATTGGTGAGGCCCGCAACTCCGTACAGCCACGGCGCGTTGTATTCGAGCGCGAACGGCGTTGCGACCGCCCACGCCACCATCGTGTGCCCGGAGGGAAATGCATCGTAGACACTCGACGTGGGGTTCAGCGAGGAGGAGAACGGCTTGAAGTCGCCGCTCCCGGTATTCTGCTCTGGCCGCGCGCGGCCCACCGCATATTTGAGCCCGGTTACCGCCAGCAACGCAGCGCCCCCTGCCTCTACGGCGGCATACCCCGTGCGCGAGCGCCGCGGATCGCTGCCATCGAGAGCCGCCAATCCGGCGCCGGCAAGCCCCAGCCACGGAATTGCGTTGCCCACTCGTATTCCACCCTTGAGCCAACTGTTCGTGGCGTGATCCTGCGCAAACGTGGATGCGCGGCGGTCCAGCAGGCTGCTTGCCAGCACCAGCCCGGCGCCGTACGCGCCGGCCTCGAGCCAGTTTGTGTCCGCCGCCGCACGCGCTGCGCCGGACACATCGTCCCATACCCGCCCGAACGAAAACGTTTCGGGCAACACCGCGGCTAATACCAAAGGTTCGCCCTGCGTTTCAAGGTCGGCCAGTTGGGCGAACGGATTGTCCTCGCGCGCCGCGGGATTGAGATACTCGATCGCGACAAATTCCGCGAGCTCGGACGCCTTGAGCGTGCCACTGAAGTAACGTTCGAGCCGCGGCAAATCGAAAAACTCATACGTCACCGCCGGGTCGGTGCGCTGCGCGTAAGTGATGCGGATCTCGCGCGCGTCGAGCGGCGCAAGCCGCAGCGCCGTGCGCGCCGCGCGTCCCACGGCGCGGCTGGCCGGCTGCAAGTGTTCATTGGAAAGCGCAACCGTCAACCGGTAAGAGCTGTCGTATTCGACGCGGATATTGCGGAACTGCTGCTGGTAGAGCGCCTCGATCAGGCGGCGCTCCTGCGCTGAGCCGGGTTCCCATTGCGCCGTCATCGGCTTCGGCGTGACGCGAGTGTAGGGCTCGGACTCCGCGGCCTTGGGTTGCCACGCCTCGCGGCGGTCGGCCGGAATCGTGGCGTCGTTCGGCCTCGGTGCAGCCTCATACTTCAAGGTGCGATCGTCGCGCGGACCGGTTAAATCGTACAGCGAGACGCTCCGGTAAAGCTTGGCGCCGCCATCGCGCGTCAGCGGTTTCCACATGAAATTGCCGACCGTGCTGGTGGATCGGGTCAATATCGCGTCGAATGGAATGTTGAGAAATATACCCTTGTCGAAACTGCCTTCCCCGAACTGCGCAGCGGAAACGTCCGTTTTGGTCGCGAAAGCGCCCATCGCAACCCCGTTTTTGAAAATGCGCGCCATGCCCAACGTAACGCCCAGATCTCCCGCCAGATAACGTCCGGCGCTGGCCGTTGTCTGCACGCCATTCCACCCAGTGTCCCAGTAGAGCGTGGCGTGACCCGTGGTGACGCGATATCCGGTCTGGGTCCCGGCATCATCGAAACCCAGGTTCTGCCGGAAATCGCGCTGCTTGACTTCGTTCACATCCACGCCGAAAGCGAGCCGGCTCGCGAACGGCCGGTACAACCACTCGCCGCCCACCCCCGCGAACTCCTCCTCGAGATAGCCGCCGTACACGCTGTAGTACTGGTTCTCACCGAGCTTGCCCACGTGGGTGAGTTGCAGATTCGGCATCGTCAAATACGAAGTGGTAACGTACTCGCGCAAAAACGTGCGCACCCGCGGCATGTTGCTCGGCGCGGTGTATTTGAATTTGTCGTAGTTGTCGGCAAGGCGCAACTGCAGCGCGCCTTGCAGCCAGGTATCGTCGCTGAACCGTAGTTTGGCGCGCTCCGCAGCGAAAACCTGGTACAACACAAAGCCGTCGGGACCGCCGAGCGTCTGCGCAAAACCCAACCTCAGGCCGGATTCGAATTTCGGCAGCGTGTTTTCATAAAGCACGGTCCCGGGCGCTGCCGGCTCGGGTTTGCGCGCGATGACCGTTTCGCGTTGCTCGCCGGGCGGCAGCGGCTGTGTCTGTTTCGCGAGCCAGGCATCGCGGTCGACCACGTGCTCCGCCACTTCCATGCCGCGCTCGCGGTAGGTGAGCGCAAAGCGATCCACGGACTGCGGCGCGTCGCGGTGCAACACGGCGGCGATACGGTCTATCCGGTCCCGCCAATAGACCGCCTCGGCCTCGTCGAGAGTCACGTGCAACTCATTGCCGCGCTGCTCGATGCTGCGGACCTGCCAATCGCTCTGGTGTTTGATTTCGTCCGCGGTCTTCGACCAATCCGGCGCCTGCCGCGGGCGTGTCTCTGCCACGGCGATGCGCGGCGGGTCGCTCAGCTTCGGCATTCCAATGGCATCGAGCTGGCCATGCAGCGTCACGCCCAGCATGAGCGTATTGCCGCGCTCGACGCCGACCGTTACATCCGCCGCACTCCCTGCCCGATAAACCAGCCCGAAATTCAACGGCGAGCTTTGTTTTTGACTATTCGATAGCGGCTCGTGCTGATAATTGTTGCCGTCGTACTCGAGCTTGACGGTGAGCCGGTCCCACGGTGTTTGATACTGCACGCCGCCGAACAACGCGGCGGGTCCTCTGAAGTAGCTGGTAAGCGCAAATTGCCCCCCTTGGCCTGCAATCGCAGTGCGCGTATCGAACGTTGAGCTGAGAACACCGAGAGGATTGCGCAAGTTGCCCCGCCCGCCCACGTAACCCCAACCCATGCCGAGGCTCCAGTCAAAGTCTCCCGTGCGCTTGCTCGCCACCAGATACTCACCGGAAAAGAGGCCCGTCCCCGCAATGTCGCGCAGACCGACAGCGATTTGCGGCACGTAGGCCGATTCGGGCCACAGTCGGATTTTTACGTCGATGCCTTTGTCCTTGTAGCTTTGATCGCCGCTCAAATCCACTCCACCGTAGAGGCGGTTACTGACGTCGGTATAGCGAAAGCCCGCTTCCATCCAATCAAAAGGCTGCATGAAGATGTTGCCATGCGTGTAGGGGTAAATACGGCTGAAGTGCGACGTGAGATGACCGGTGCTCCGCATCCGCGCCGTCGGCGTCTGCAACAACCCCACGCCCCCCCAATCGCTAGAACTGACCTGCAACCCCCGCGATCGCGCAGCCGGCTCACCGGGGGGAAGAGAAACGATACCCTCTCCCCCACCCCTCTCCCTAGAAGGGAGAGGGGTGCATTTTGAAACGTCCCCTCTCCCCGACGGAGCAGAAGAATCGTCCCCTCTCCCTCCTCGGGAGGGAGAGGGATAGGGAGAGGGTGGCCCCAACCTGAAACCCTCCGCCTCGCCTCCTTTAACCCCCTCATCTTTCCCGTCATTCGCATCGCACTTGATTACGTTCGTCGAAGGATCCGGCGCAGGACCCTGCGTCGCAAGAAACGTGGCCAACCTCTGCGAAAACGATTCCGACCATCCACCGTCTCTCCGCGGCCCCCATATCCATGCGCCGGGCGCCGGCTCATCCTGCACCTCGCGGTTCCACATCGCCACGCCGTAGCGCTGCACCCGCCCATCCGGCTGCGCCATCCACACCAAATCCGCACGTGCGGCACCCTCCGGATCGCAAGCCTTCAGATAATCCCTCGCCTCATGACCTGCAACGTGAGTCACCATGCAACGCTCACCCTGACTGGTGATCACCGTGACGGTACTCGGGCGTTGCGGCAGCACCACACTATGACCGGGCCGCAGTATCGGATCGCGCGTTGGGTTCGCTTGCAACCACGACCCATCCGGCATCGCCACCGGCACACGCCCCGTGACGGGCAGCGTGTTAAGCCAATCACGCAGCCGGCCCATCGCCTCCTGCTCGGCTTTGACTTCGTTATCGAGCCCCGAGAGACTTTTCGTCAACTGCAGGCGCATCGTATTCTGCGCCGCCACCTCCGCCGGCACCTGCCAGCTAAGCCCCAGCGGATAAGCGTTGGGCGAAATCTCCTGCTCCAGCAACCAGTCGCTAAGCCGCTTCGGCGGGGTTTGGGCGTGGAGCGGAGGAACGACGAGCTCGAGCGATATCAACAGCCCGATGCAACGCAACGCTGCGAGCAGTGTAGGGCGCGGATTCATCGCGCCGAATGGCTTCCACCGAAGTTGATGGCGCGCTGAAGCTGCGCCCTACAGCTGCGCCCTACCGCTGTGCCCAACGCCGTTGCCGTAGGGCGCAGATTCATCGCGCCGATCATCGCTTCATTTCCATCTTTGCCACGTAAAACACAACTCCGGCGCCAGGCACTGCTCCCCGTAAACCACAATCTCCTTCCCATCCCTTAAATCCACAGCGTAACGCGCCGGCGGAAGCACCCCATCAATACCAACATCGGTAACAAGTTTCGTCAATCGTCCAGCAGCAACTCCCGTCCGAAACCGCTCTTCGAACCAGCTCAGACTCTGCGCATCCACACCCTGCAATGCGCTTTTCTGCGGCGGCGTAATCGCACTCAGCACAAGTTCATCGCGCATACCATATCGATAACCAGGCATGACATCACGCATCCGCACCCATTGGAACGGCTGTCCGGATTGGACGAGCGTGGACCATGACGGCATTTCCGGCAGCGTGACCGCTCTCCATTCCGTTGTCACGCCAGCCGCGCCAACGAGGCGCCCGTTTTGCAGGCGCAATACCTCGCGCTGAGCGCTGAACCACACCTCGACCGGGCCCTGCGGATGTTTGTCCTCACTGCCCAGCGCGAGAAACGAAACCCGGCCATCGAGCGTAATCCTGAGATAACGAAAAGCTGGATTCAGATTAGCGTCACTGACACTGCGGTTGCCCTGCACAGCTTGCTGCAGGGTTTGCACCATCGAATTCATGCCGGAAGTGCACGCCGCAAGCGTGCAAGCCACTAGTACTGCCGCGGCCAAGGCTCTAATCTTCATGTCCGACTCAAATGAAACGCGGGGTAGGGTTCTGCCAGTTACGGCAGAAGCCTACCCCGCGCGTGAGAGAAGCGAACTAAACCAGCAACTCCCTATTGCGTCCCAGTGCTTCCGGTGGTTCCAGTGGTTCCAGTGGTTCCAGTGGTTCCAGTGGGTGAGGTGGTCTCTTGCGATGCTACGACAGCCGCAGCCGCTGCTGCCGCTGCTGCGGCCGCGACCGCAGGAGTTATCAGTCCCGCGCCGGCTGCAGCACCGACTCCCGCAGCCGCTGCCACGGCACTGGTCATCGTCCCTGCGGTGACACCAGCAGGAATCGCAACCACCCCCGATGCCGCCACCGTCGGGGCCGTTGCAGCGGCAATCTGGGCGGGAGTAGCTGCCGCGACAGTCAGCGTATTGCCAACTAACGTAGCCGCGAAACTCTGGCCTGCGACGAAGGTTGTGCCTCCGATCGTGATCGAACCCGACGTAACCGTGCCAACCACCGTGCCGTTTGCCATTATTGCTACCGTAAATGCCGTGCCGCGAATCCCGATCGTGGTGGTTCCGGCGGAAATCTTGATCGCTTCCTTGTTCTTCTGTCCGATCAAGCCGGTGACAAACCGCGCGCCGCCCTTGAGCAATGCAAACACGATGTTGCTCTTCGCAGCATTCGCCTGGTCGAACACGTATTGCTGAACGTGGAAAGTCGAGTTCTCCTGCAGCGAGACGCCTTGACCGTCGGCGAACCTGAGAACCACGGTACTCTTCTCGCCAGTCGTGATCACCGTATCGCTGACGACCGTCTGGCCCTTGGATACCGGGCAGACCCCACCCTTGGCGATCTGCGCAGTCACGTTGCCGGTAAGCTCCATGACAATCCCTTGGGCATTCCCCAGATCGCGACCAGTAGACACGCATTCCTGCACCGCCGCCGCAGCCGCAATGCCCACGGCGAAATAGCTCGATACCAAAGACAAGAAAAGTATCTTGCCAACAATGCCGAAGCACCGCGCGAAAATCCCGACGTCATTCTTGTTCATGGCTAATTTGTCCTTAGAATTGTTTCGATAGCAGAAGCGTCTTTTTACAGCATTTATCGTTCAATTGCAATGGCGTTTCAAGAACCTGTAGCATTTTTGCCAACCACCTTGATACAAAATAAACGATTCCCTCTCCCGTTGCAAATCCCCTCGCCCCTTGTGGGAGAAAAGATCCCCTCTCCCCTCGCGGGAGAGGGCTAGGGTGAGGGGGGCCATTCTGAGGGGGGATTCCTTCATTTGCGCCTTGTCTAACATGCCTTCTGTCAGGAGAACCTAACAGGAATTTAGGTAATCCTATTCCCGTTTTACGACAATTCAATGTGACTTAAGTCACACTTGGCCTTTCGTTCGTCCCGATACCGTAGCAATCCCGATGCCAGATATTATAGCGTCTATAAAACAATAGCTTAGAGAATTTAGGTGATGCCCATCGGCACCAGTTTAGCGCCCCGAGGTTGCGCGTTGCACCAATGAATGGCTCGTGGCTCGTAATCCCCGTTGTCATTGCGAGGCCCGCAGGGCCGCGGCAATCTCGCGCCGTTTGGTCCACGAAGCACGATGCTACAATTACCACCAATCCCGAATCATGAGCCACCAATCACTGTGTTTCGCACCAATCACCAATCACCAATTAATGGTTCTAGTCACGAGTCACGAATCACCGGTCTCAAGGCACCACGAACCACGTTCCTGCCCCTCGTATTCATCGGCATCGGCGCCTTGGTGTCTTTGGGTGCCATTGTCGTATTCAAGAACACCCTTTACTACCCCTACGTGGAAATGAGCGTGCCCGGTGGCATCGATATCACGTTTCTCTTCAACGGCCGCAAGGATAAAACAAGCTGCGAGACGCTGGTGGCCAACGTAACCAACAGCATGCTGGCCGTGTGCCCGACGTGCCAGGCCAAGGCAAAGAAATGTCTCGACACACTCGAACCTCAACACCGGAAACTGCTCTCTGCGGAGCCGCTCGACATACCTTCCGCTCGACTACCCGATGGCGTGGCGACTTACTACGCCTCCAATCCCGAAATCGCGATTGCTGCCTGCCGGGAAAGCGAAAGGCTGACATCATCACGCGTCGAAGCAAGCCGTATCATTTGCTACCCGCCAAAGGCAGCCCGCCCAGCTCTCCTTCCCCGCGATCCACCATGAACCACGATCTACGTCCCACGTACGAGTGAATACGTACTACTGTTCCTGTTGATCGCCCTCGAAACGATAGCTTCTTTGGATACCATAACAGCGTTCAAGAACTCGCAGTTCCTCTTCCAACTCGATCTCCGGTTGGCGGTTGCGCTTCTGGCAAGCTCGCTTCTGATGTTTGTCCTGGGCTGGACAGATGATATTAAGCATTTCCGTCCTGCGACCAAGCTGATTGTCCAAGTCGTTGCCGCAAGCATATTCATTATTTCCGGCGGAATCTTCCCGCTATCGGACGTGGCGGTGGTTGACATATTGATAACTTATTTTTGGTTCTTGGGCATAACAAATGCGGTAAACATGATCGATAATATGGATGGTCTTGCTTCCGGGGTGGTCATTATCGCCGCCGGAACGATCGTCGTGCTTTCCCTGATGGTCCAGCATGAAACGGGAACAAGCCTCCTATCGGTCCCTATCGGGTTAATTCTGGCAATGGTGGTTTTGGGTTTCTGGTTCCACAATAAGCCACCCGCGAAAATTTTTATGGGGGACTCCGGCAGCTTATCCATTGGATTTGTGCTAGCCGCCTTGGCAATTCCGACTCCCTTGAACGGATTCCTGAGTGTCAGCAAAGCGACCAGTGCTTTTGCTCCGGTATTATCGCTCCTCATTCCCGCAACGGTTCTCGCGATTCCTATTTTCGATACGATGCTTGTCACGTTAACGCGAAAGTGGCGCTCTCAAAAAGCTTCTCAGGGCGGCCGCGATCATTCGTCCCATAGATTGGTTCTTTTGGGGTTCTCAGAACGGCAAACCGTTTGGGTCTTGTACGGTTTTGCCTTATTTGGCGGCCTTACATCAATGGTGATGTTAAATAACGCCGAACACACCGTTCCCGCGTTTGGCGTTTTCGTCATTGTAATGATTCTCGTGGGAGTATATTTAGGCCATGTAAAGCTGAAAGATGTTGATTTACGCGCACCACCGCCGGTTTGGACCCCTGTTGTCACTGAAATCCTTTTCAAGCGCCGCGCGGCCGAAGTATTACTCGACGTCATCCTGATAGTCGTCACTTTTTATGTTGCTTATTTTCTGCGCTTTGACGGCTCACTGTCCAAGAAGACAGCCGAAGCGTTCTCAGTATCGCTGCCACTAGTCGTTGCGTGCTGTATATCATCATTTTTCATGGCGGGGATTTATCGTGGGCAATGGCGCTTGATATCCGTTCAAGACGTTTCTACGTACTTGATCGGCGTTTTCGTCGGCATGACCGTCAGCATCGCGACCGTTGCACTAATGACTCGTTTTGATGAAGGGCATTCCCGTAGTGCATTCTTGATTTTCGGTGCGTTGCTCTTGCTGGCACTCCTTGGCTCCCGGCTTAGCTTCCGGATGCTGGACAATATGGTTTCCCACCGAAGCTTCGCTGCCGATCGTGCCGGGGAAACATCGGTTCTAATTTACGGCGCAGGATCGGCCGGCAAATTCTTGTTCGATACCATGCCACGTACCCCATCGTCGCGTGCGGCACACCTCATTGGCTTTATCGATGATAATCCCAAGATGTTCAATAAGAAACTTTGTGGACTTCCTGTCAGAAGTCCTACTGATTGGGAAGACAAACTAAACCTTGGCGCCCACAAGCTGGAGATTTGGATATCGTCCCGATTTATTTCAGATGGCCAGGCATTACAGCTTGCAGGCCGATTTCCTGGAAACCCGATCGTGAGGCGATTCGGGATTCACTTCAACGAGGTTAAAGTCACAACAGAATCGACCGAGAGTGCGGGCGCTTCTTGATGAACAATGATGTGGTGATTGCGCTGCATTGCTCAGTGATTAAACTCCCCCCCTCATGAAAATACTGATAACCGGTGCGGCAGGTTTTATCGGCGCGACGCTTGCTACGCGCCTGCTCGGGCGCGGCGATACGGTTTTCGGAATCGACAACCTGAACACGTACTATGACGTCAGCCTGAAGCAAGCAAGGCTCGAAAGGTTGACCGCTGTTCGTGGATTTGAGTTTGCGAAGCTCGATATTGTCGACCGAATGGCCATGCAAGAGTTGTTCGCTACGCAGCGCTTCGACGCCGTGATGCACCTTGCTGCGCAAGCGGGGGTACGCTATTCGATCGAGAACCCCTTCGCCTACGTGGATGCGAACCTGGCGGGATTCGCTCATGTCATCGAAGGTTGTAGGCGTTCCAAGGTCGGGCACTTCGTGTATGCCTCTTCAAGCTCGGTCTACGGCGCGAATGTCACATTGCCGTTCTCGGAGAACGACAGCGTCAATCACCCAGTGTCGCTCTACGCGGCAACCAAGAAGGCCAACGAACTGATCGCACATAGCTACGCCCACCTGTATGCTCTGCCCTGTACCGGCCTGCGCTTCTTCACCGTATATGGCCCGTGGGGACGCCCGGACATGGCGCTCTTCAAGTTCACTCGTGGCATTCTTGCGGGCGAACCCATCCCGGTGTTCAACCGCGGTGAGATGGTGCGCGACTTCACCTACATTGACGACATCGTCGAAGGTATCGCGCGGGTGATAGACCAGCCGGCTGCGCCCGATCCGGGCTGGAAGCCGGAGACCCCGGCCCCAGCTTCCAGTCGCGCACCCTATCGCGTCTACAACATCGGCAACAACCAGCCCGTGAAGCTGATGCGCTATATCGAAGTGCTGGAGCAGTGCCTCGGGAGGAAGGCGGTGCTTGATCTCCTGCCGATGCAGCCGGGCGACGTGCCGGCGACGACTGCGGATGTGTCCGCGCTTGCGAAGGCGGTCGGTTTTGCACCTTCGACACCCGTCGAGACCGGGGTGGCACGGTTTGTTAAGTGGTATCGCGATTACTACCGGATTTGAGAGCGAGGGAGAGCACGAATGGCGGTTGTCGCAATAGTTGGCCTTGGTTACGTCGGTTTGCCCTTGGCAGTGGCATTCGGCAAGACCTTCGAAACCATAGGCTACGATCTTTCGGTCGAGAAGATAGAAGCCTACATACGGGGTACAGACCCGACGGGTGAAGTGTCGGCAGTGGAATTCGTAGCTGCGAAAAAGCTGATCGCAACGCACGATCCCGTGCGCCTAGCGCAGGCCGACTTTCTGATTGTCGCTGTACCCACGCCCGTGGATCTCGCACGTAACCCGGATTTCGAACCGCTGATTTCCGCAAGTGAAGTAGTGGGTAAGCACATGAAGCGCGGGGCGGTGGTCGTATACGAGTCGACCGTCTATCCCGGCACTACTGAGGAAGTCTGTGTGCCGGTTCTCGAGAAATTCTCCGGCATGCGGTGGAAGGACGGATTTCATGTTGGCTACTCGCCCGAGCGCATCAATCCTGGCGATAAGGAGCACACGCTTCCGAAAATCGTGAAGGTTGTTTCCGGGGATGACGTGACTACACTGGAGAAAGTAGCGGGTCTCTACAGTGCAGTCGTGAACGCTGGGGTGCATCGAGCCTCGAGCATCAGGGTGGCCGAAGCCGCCAAGGTGATCGAAAACACCCAGCGCGATCTCAACATCTCCCTGATCAACGAGCTGGCGATCATTTTTCACCGTATAGGCATCGATACGCAGGAAGTGCTTGAGGCGGCCGGAACGAAATGGAACTTCCTGCCATTCCGACCAGGCTTGGTTGGAGGGCATTGCATCGGCGTAGATCCATACTATCTTACCTACAAAGCCGAGACGTTGGGGTATCATCCCCAAGTAATTCTGGCGGGACGGCGCATCAATGACGGCATGGGCAAGTACATAGCCGAGCAAACCGTGAAATTAATGATTCAAAATGGAGGTACCGTCAAGGGCGGCGCAGTAAACGTTCTTGGCCTGACGTTCAAGGAAAATTGCCCTGATCTTCGCAACTCGAAGGTAGTCGATGTGATCAATGAGCTGCAGTCTTATGGCGCGAAGGTTTTCGTTCATGATCCAGTGGCGAATCCGGCTGAGGCGGACAAAGAATACGGGATCAAGCTCGTAGCATGGGAAGACCTGCCAGTGGCCGATGCTGTCGTCTTTGCGGTGCCTCACAAGGGTCTCCTTTCTCGTTCTATTTCTGATCTTTCTACTAAAGTGACTCGTGGCGGATGTTTGATCGACGTCAAGTCTCAGCTCGCGCAAGACACAGTGCGAGCGATGGGGCTAAGGCTGTGGCGGCTTTAATGAGGAACAGGTTGCCACCTTTTGCCTGTGTCACCCGCACGTAACGGGGAAGTCAGTTACACGTCCGATGGATGGCTTTACCATAGACACGTTTTCGCCACAGGAAGACGCCCGGACTGGCTGATGTGATCGAGAATCTACGGTTAGTACAGAATTCTGCGCTCGCCAGTCATGGGCTGTGAGCTAGTGCCGCGGGGTGAATCGGGTTGTGTGTCGCCGACCAGGTCATTCGATGGCTAGCACGAGTTGCCGATCAGATGTTGGTATTTTGGGGGCCGGGATCATGGGTTGCTGCCTCGCGCTGGAACTGACCCAGCGGGGCTACAGGGTCGACCTGATCGAACGCGCGTCGACCCCCATGACCGGGGCCAGCCTGCACAACGAAGGCAAACTTCATCTGGGCTTCGTCTACGCAAACGACCCGCTGAAGAAGACCCACGTACTGATGGTGCGGGCATCATTGTCATTTTCTCGCATCATCGAAAAGCTGACCGGTCTCAAAGCAGCCGACCTGGCCCATTCACAGCCGTTTCACTATTTTGTTCCCGTTGATAGCCAGTTGGACATGTCTACGATTCACAACCACTTTCACGAGGTCGACGAAGCCATTCGCGAAGTGAGCCGAAGAACCGGGGACCTCTATCTTGATCTGAAAACTGATTGCTATTTCGAACGCAACTCTTCCAACGATCACGAAAGCATGTTCTCATCCGACTTGACACTCGGCTCTTTCAGAACATGGGAACGCTCCGTTTCCCCCATAGCCGTGGCAAACGCCCTGACCCAAGCAATAAGCAACCATCCCAACATCAACTTCATCGGCAATACGGAGGTTCTGGCGGCAGCCAGACTCGCGTGCGGCGATGTGGAAATCGAGTCAAGCCGGAATGGACAATCCTTATCAAGCAGGTATTCTTGCATCGCAAACTGCCTGTGGGATGACAGGCTGCGAGTCGACCGCACAGCCGGGATTCCTGACCAGGGCCCGTGGTTGCTGCGCTACAAGACAACGATCACTATTATGATGCCGGCACCTGTGCCCAAAAGCATTCCGTCGGCGACCGGGATCCTCGGGCCATACGGCGATGTGGTCAACCACAACAACGGCTCGTACTACATATCCTGGTATCCTCTCTGCAAAGTCGCACAAACCCCCGAAGGGAATGGACGCAAGCTGCATGATATGGCTCACAAGGGGATCGTGCCCCGTTGCATCAGAACAATGTTGTCCGGTTCTCCCTCCATGTCGAAGATCGCGTCGACATTTGCTCACAAGAAGTTCATCGAGGACAATATCAGGGAAATGGCGACCTATATCCCTTCGATGGATTATTTACTGAACAATGCCAAGTATTGCAAAGTCGGTGGCGCCGTTATCTTAGCGCGGGGCGCAACTGACATTGACGACCCGAAGAGCGACCTCCATCAAAGGTCAACAGTAGGGCCGGTCGCTCACGGCTCGTACATCACCGTAGACACGGGCAAATACTGTACGGCCCCGTTGTTCGCATTGGAAGCAGCCGACATGATCATGGACATACTGCAATGAGCCATCCCCGGTCCATGCCTCCCATGACCCCCGTTGCGATACCGCTGTGCTGCTCCGCGCCGCGGATGAGAAACATCCTGAAGAATAACGCTGGTTTGCTGGCCACTCATCGCTTCCACACCTCAACGAGCAAAAATTGCTCACTTGTTCAGTCCTTCCCTAGATCGGCTCTTAGACCCAGCAGGCGTGCCCACACCTTCACAAGCCGCCCCGGAGTAAGCAATGTGATCGGCGAAATGAGTATCATAATAACGCGCAAAATAATCCGGTTTCCTGGCGCAACGGTGTTCGCGCCGATAGCGGACCACTGCATGCTCCAAGCGGCCAAACGGTTCACAATTCGCTCGTGAAGGGAGGGTGGCAAACGTAACGAGTCGAATCGGCGCTTATGATAAAACAAAAAAGGAAGACGCACCGTTTCGCCGAAAGCGGCGACTTTCCACAGAAACGCCACTTCCGCCCCGCAACTACCGAACCGGCTTGATGGGAGGCCGCCCACTTTCCGCGCAATGTCCGCACGCAAGAGCCCACGATGGGGCAACGATTGATTGGGCGTCATCATGCAACGAATTAAGCGTAGCAATTGGGAACCCGCTAAAGGGAGAGCCCCCCAGCGGCAGGGCGCGTAGCAGTCGCCGAAATCCCTGATATCCGAGAACGCCAGGACGGCATTGGCGTTTGAGGTGAGCCCTTCGTATAGGGAACGAAGATATTCGGGCTCCAGCACGTCGTCATGCGGAAGGATGACGACGAAGTCTCCCGATGCGCGAGCTAAAAGGAAATTTGTGTTGCCGACCCAACCGAGGCGAATCGACTGACGGAAAGTCTTGAGCAATGGACTCCGCGCGACCCAAGCATTGATGACGTGCGCGGTTCCATCCGTGGACGCATCGTCCGAAATGAGAACCTCGAATGGCATAAGGTCCTGGTGCAAAGCCGACTGAAGGGTCTCGGCAAGAAAAAGTTCGGCGCGGTACGCGGGTATGCAAACGCTGATGCGCGATGATCCATTGCAGACGGTGCAGCAAGTGCGCATTGAGAAAAGCAGGACGAGAAAATAATGACTATCGTCGAGGAGCGTTTTCGGGGGAGGCAGGAGGAGGGCGATCTGTCTTCGGGGGATAGCAAACTATACGACCGGCCTCCGTGCTGCGTGATGATGTTTGCCTTGCGCTTTCTTGGCAGGCGGCAAGCGCAGTGTCGGGATCAATAGCGTGGTATGTCAATACGCCATCAGGGAGTCGAGCGGAAGGCAGGTCGAGGGGCGCTGTAGAGAGCATCTCCTGGTGCTGAGGCTCCAGTAAATCGAGACATTTCTTTGCTTTGACTTGGCACGTTGGGCAAACGGCCAGCATGCTGTCGATCACGGCAGCCGCTAACCCCTCACAGTTTCTCTTGTCCCTGCGTCCGTTGAAGAGAAAGGTCATATTAATGCCCCCAGGCGCGCTAATTTCTGCGTAGGGGTAGAACGCTCTAGACACGATCGGTAAAGAGTCATGCAAACGTTCACTGACAACCGCCAACATGGCTAGAAAAAAAACCGGATAAAAACCGACCCCACCGAAAAGTGCAGTCGGCTTTGTATGCCACCTATCCTCGCGGGGTTGCGCTAGCCATCCGTGTCTTGCTGCCAGTTTACGAACGACATGTGTAGCAAGGTAAGCCGCTAAGAAAGCCGTCAAGTAAAGCAAATCGCGATGCCCTCGAAAAACATTAAGCGTGCTTGCTCATTCTGTAATGAGCAATTACGTCCTCCAGGATTCGATCAAGATCCATCTCCGGAACATTGGCGATCAGCCCTTTAAGCTTGGCTGTGGAAGGAACACGGCGCTGCATGTCATCGAAGTCTTTGGGATAGGCTTCGATATAGGGAACAAGCTTGATTTCCGAAGAACTACCTATCTTAGCCTTAACCCGCCGCGCTAATTCCAGCATTGACACTTCTTCCCTGCCCCCGATGTTTATGACTTCGCCGTTGGCAGCTGGAGTCTCAGTTATCAGTTGCAGGGCGGCCACAACGTCTTTTACGTGGGTAAACGTGCGGCTTTGCGTTCCATCACCATAAACGGTTATCGGATTATTCTCTAACGCCTGTTGGACAAAACGCGGAAGGACCATACCATACCTGCCGGTCTGTCGAGGACCAACCGTGTTAAAAAGCCGAACGATGACAACCGAGAGTTTCTTGGTACGGTGATAGGCCAGAGCGGTAAACTCATCTATCAATTTAGCTGCTGCGTAGCTCCAGCGTGATTTGGTCGAAGGCCCATAAATGCAGTCATCGGTTTCTACCAGAGGCGCATCAATACGCTTACCATATACCTCTGATGTGGATGCGAGCAGAACCGGTTTTCGAAATTTGGCGCACAGCTCCAAGATCGTTTCAGTGCCACGCACGTTCGTAATGATCGAGGAAAGCGGATTATCAAGAATGTATTGCACGCCCACCGCCGCCGCCAGATGATAGACGACGTCACAGGTCCCGACCAGTTCGAGCATTTTGTCGCGATTCATCACGCTGTCGATCGTGACATATAGTTGGTCGCGGTACGTTTCATGGGACTGGATATGTTTGATATTATCGAGAGATCCCGTCGATAGATCATCAATGATGTAGACGTCGTCACCGCGGCTCACATATGCCTCTGCCAGGTGAGAGCCGATGAACCCCGCCCCGCCTGTAATTAATACGCGCATGGAATCAGTCTCCGAAATTTAGTATCTAAATGCGAGTTGGGTTTCGAGGATTAAAGAACCTGTGCACCGTTGCCAAGCCTCAGTGGAAGCGCCTCAGTCACGAATACGATGCAGACGAAATTCAAATCAACAAAATGTGAAATATCCGATGAAACCATTATACATTACTGCCAAGTTTAGCCTTAACCAAGGACTCTCTGCAATACCTACGGACATGATTGACCTATCTTTCTACAGTAATTCTACAAACGTAGGTGTCTCACGATACTTTGACACAAACGGCAATTCGAATTTAAGCAATTGCTTTTGCAGCGAGCAATCGATTAATTGCTGATACCTGGATCTCAACATAGCGAAACTCATCATACTTTGTCACAGACGTCTCTCGGCCGCTAGCTCCAACCCTTTCTCGAATATCGGTGGACTGATAAAGCATCCTCATCAATGAGGCAAGTTTACCTATGTCCTTTGGTTCGAAAAGGTAACCGTTTTGTCCATCGATTATTATTTCCCTGCAGCCGCGTATATTGGTCGCGATCGACGGCAAGCCCATTGACATTGCTTCCAGCAGTGCTCTTGGCATCCCCTCTCTATAAGAAGGCAAAACAAAAAGATCGCTAATAGCCAAGTAATCCTCAACGCGATCAGTTATCCCTGTGACCACAACGTCCCGCACCAGGCCGAGCGCGTTAACGCTTTCCAGAAATTCCCGTTGATACGGCCAAATGTCCTGGTCGATATTCCCGCCTATAATTAAAAGTTCCGAATTTCTAACCGACATATGAAAGTCTGAAAAAGCCTCGAGAAGATCGGTAAATCCTTTACCCTTTACCAGCCGCCCCGTGGAGCAAATTCTAAACCGACCCGGGCTAAAACCAAGTTCTTGTTCAAGCTGACCCCGACATTTGGTTGGGCTGAAACGTTTCGTATTGATACCATTGCCGATGTGCTCGATGCGATCGCGTTTTAGGATACCGCGGCGCACAGCAAATTCCACATCTTCGCTACTTTGGCTAAGCGTGTAATCCGTCATGCGAGCTAGCAGTACCTCTAACAACACCGTTGCCTCTCTAATTAACAGCGGTTGATCATCATGGAAATAAAAACCATGCGCCGTGTACACGTTCAAGGGCACACGCTCAAGCCATGCCGCAACCCTGGCGATAATGCTGCCGCTCCGATTGTGACTGTCTACACAGTGATAACGCCCTCGGCGAATCAACCTCCGCATCTGCTGAATCTTTTCGAAAAACGCGAGTGGAGAACTTCGTTTTGGGAACTCGAAAGAATGGACTACCACCCCCAAGTCAAGAATATCCGGATGAACCTCGCCACCCTCGCACGCACATTCGATTTCGTGCCCGTGCTCGACAAGCTTTCGCACGAGCGGCGTCAGAAACTTGGTGAGGTAGAAGTCATGGTTGCAGACCTGAAGGATTCTTGCCATGGTATTTAGGATTGGCCGTAGTCCGATGCTGCCTATTTCTTATCGACGGTAACAAAAAGGTCTCTTCCGATGCGTTCAATATTGAGTTTTGCATATTCGCAATTCGAAAACAGTTTTCGTACCGCGTCTTCGCTGTACAAGTAAAGCTCGCAGCGTAACTTATATCGAAGCTTTCTCTGCCAAGCAAGAATCCCACTATCCAGTGGAAAACTAAAAAAAGATCTAGTCGCAGTGATCGAAAGTACTTTTTTCACCATCTCGCTTGGGCGTTCAATATAATCCATAAAACCCATGAGAATGGTGTAGTCAAACTTCCGGTCGAATTCGTATTCGAGGAAGTCTCGCTTCCTGAATTGACAAATGTTAGCGACGTTTTCCTGAGCCGCACGCTCACGGGCCAACTGAAGCATTCCCTCGGCAAAATCGATGCCTAACACCTCGCCCGCTCCCAGTTTGGCAAGCGCGATCGAGTAATGTCCCGGCCCACAGCCTATGTCGAGCACTGAGCGGCCCACAATCGGCGAGCACCCCTCAAGAGTCTTCAGGTACCGGAGCTTCATGCAGTGTCGGAACAACCTGTTAATTATCGAGTTTAACAATCCATTGCTGTTCCCATAAATGGCATCGAAATCGTGTGCATAACCGTGAAAGAAATTTGAGACTTTAGGGCTTGGCATCAATGCTCTCCGTGGACTTTACTTTCAGCAATCAATTTACCGAACGTCGTAAACGAAAAATCATTCAGGATCTTCTCGATCTTGGGGCGGGTTGTGCGGAGATTTACATAGGACTTAAACCGTCGAATGGAACTCATAGCTATCCGCGGGTGGTGAAGATCAATTTCTCGTGGATGCACGTAGAAAATGATCGGACGGCCCTGATCAAGAACTCGCATTCCCATCTTTTTGATCAGCGGGTAAGGAAACAGACGTAGGTAGCCCCCTCCGAAGAAGCAGATTGGGCGCCCCATTACGTGGGCTACCGTCATCGGAAACTCTGCGATTCGTCCGTACGCTGTATTAATTACGCTCGGAGTAAAATTCGCCGTCTTCAGGCCACCACCATACTGCCGCGAAGCGGGAAAAATGGAAGAGTCGAATCGATATCCTGCCTCCGCTAGTTTCTCGAAGAACCATGGAGTGTCATCGGTAACGGAGAAACCAGGTGCCCGGTATCCAAGTACTGGCGCCCCAGTAATGTTTTCGATTATGTTTTTGGCCTTGCTAATATCGACCAGAAAATCTTCTGGCGTCATTTGGTACACCAACGTATGCGCGTAGCCATGACTTGCAATCTCGTGACCTTGGCTCCAAGCCTCCTTGACCAATTCCGGGAATTTTTGGGCAACCCAGCCTAGAAAAAAACAGGTCACGGAGACACCCTTTTCCGCGAAAATTTCCAGCATTGCGCGGAAATTTCCACTCACGTGAGAGGGCAGCGTGTCCCACTCCGCAACGCTTAGTGCCATAGGAAGTTCCGGAATATGAAACCAATCCTCGATGTCCACGGTAAATACGCATTTTTCGGAACGTGCCCGCCCTCCGTTTCCATGCAATAGCTTCGGCTCGACCAGTATTTCGGATTCGACGTTTTTCATTGGACTTTTTCCGTCTATCGGTGCGCTAGCCTTATGGCGTCCATAAGCACCATAGCGGCGGCCCCATTCGTTTGAAGGGCTATGATTGATTCTGGTGTATGACTTGAAAGAGGCGGCGTATCTCTGCTGAAATTCGGTTGTCGAGAACGAAGTTCAGCAAACAAAGGAGATACGCCACCATGAAGAAGGATAGCGTTGTTGGGTTTCGCAAGCCAGAGGAAGTTCGTGATGCATTTTGTGCCTTCGTGCGCGAAGGAGCACAGCGCTTGATCGCCCAGGCGGTGCAAGCCGAGCTGGATGAGTATCTGGCCGGTTTTGCGGGGCAGACGGACGACGCGGGCCGTCTGGCGGTGGTCAGGAACGGGTATTTGCCGGAGCGCTCGATTCTGACCGGGATCGGGCCGATTGCAGTGCAGGTGCCCAAGGTGAGGAGCCGCACCGAGGCATCGGCAGTGTTTTGCTCGGCGCTGGTGCCGCGCTACGTGCGCCGGTCGCGTTCGCTGGACGCGGCGCTGCCGTGGCTGTATTTGCACGGGGTGTCCACGGGGAACATGTCGCAGGCGCTCACGGCACTGGTGGGTCCGGAGGCGGTGGGGTTGTCGGCCTCGGTGGTGAGCCGCTTGAAGAGTCGCTGGCAGCAGGAATACGAGAGCTGGTGTCGCGAGACCCTGGGCAAGGAGCGCTGGGTGTATCTGTGGGCCGACGGCATCTACAGCGGGCTCAGGGCGGAGGACGAACGGCTGTGCGCGCTGGTGGTGATCGGAGTGAATGAGCGTGGGCAGAAGAAGTTTCTTGCCATCGAGGACGGGGTGCGCGAATCCAAGCAAAGCTGGCGGGAACTGCTGCTGGGGCTGAAAGGCCGTGGGCTGAAGGTCCCGCCGCTGCTGGCGGTGGGCGATGGCGCGCTGGGATTCTGGGCGGCGCTCGAGGAGGTTTATCCGTCTACGCAACATCAGCGCTGCTGGGTGCACAAGATCGCCAACGTGCTTAACTATCTGCCCAAGGCGGTGCAGGCGAAGGCCAAGCAGGCGCTCGCGCAGATCTGGATGGCCGAGACCCGGGCCGCGGCCCATGTCGCTTTCGATCAGTTTGTGCACAGCTACCAGGCGAAATACCCCAAGGCGGTGGAGTGCCTTGCCAAGGATCGCGCCGCGCTGCTCGCGTTCTTTGACTTTCCGGCCGAGCACTGGATTCATATTCGGTCGACCAATGTGATTGAATCCGCGTTCGCGACCATTCGGCATCGCACCGATCGCGCCAAGGGATGCCTGACGCGTGGCGGGATGCTCGCGATGATCTTCAAGCTCGGCATGTCGGCGCAGCAGCATTGGAGACGATTGCGCGGTTTCGAGTGGCTCGCGAAGGTGATCCGCGGAGTGAAGTTCCGGGATGGAATCGAAGTGCGTTCAGATCAGCGAACGTCATTGCGTCAGGAGGGCAGCAGAGTCGCCGCCTAATTCATGTCCCATACACCAGACTTGACAATATCTCTCGTTTGAACAGGGCAATGTGATTAATAAGTGGACTCAGGTATGACTACAGAGCGTCTAACCACGCTTGAAACATTAACACATCCCAAAGGTGATGCTGCCAATTACGCTTATTGGATAGATGCTCCTGCCACTTCAATCGTATCGGTCCCGGATTGAAGTACCCTTCCCTGCGTAAGCGAGATTCATCCAGCAGGTCTTCCGCCCATGCTCGCAATGGTCCCCTAAGCCATGCATCGATGGGAACGCCAAAGCCCATCTTTGGGCGTTCGATCAGTTTCCTGGGAACATATTTGTATAGCGCCTGTCGCAAGAGCCACTTACCTTGGCCGCCCCGGATTTTCATGGCTAATGGCAACGTCCATGCAAATTCCGCCACACGGTGATCCAGCAATGGCACTCGTGCCTCCAGGCTCACCGCCATGCTTGCTCGGTCCACTTTCGTCAGAATGTCATCAGGTAAATAGCTCACCAGATCCAGAAACATCATGCGCTGGGTAAAGTCCGGAATATCCGGCCATTGCCCATGATCGGTCAGGGCCGTCGGCGGCTCCGATGCACCCAATACCACGGACGTCGGCGTCCAGTGGGAGGCTAGCCCTCGATACATTTCTTCTGGCGACGCACACGCCAATATCCCGGCAAGCTTATGTATTTTGTCGCCCGGTAACGTCGCCCACAACCTGCGCGGCAAGACGTGCCCGATGGCCGCGAAAAGGTTTTCCCACCCCTGCGGGGGCAAGACCGTCAGCCCACGCGCCATTGCCACCTTCGCTGACTTCGGCATCCAGCCGATTTTGTGCCAAATGCTGCACCCCCAGAAATAGCGGTTGTAGCCCCCAAATAGTTCGTCCCCTCCATCGCCGGACAACGCAACCGTCACATGCTGGCGCGTCATTTTTGATACCAGGAAGGTCGGAATCTGGGACGAATCGGCAAACGGCTCATCGTAAATCTCCGGCAAGCGCGGAATGACTGCCATCGCATCCTTCGGCGTGACATAAAGCTCCGTGTGCTCCGTGCCTAGGTGCCGAGCTACGGCCTTGGCATGCTCCGCTTCGTCATAACCCGCCTCAAAAAAACCAATGCTGAACGTGCGCACGGGACGGACTGATTGCGCCTGCATTAGCGCCACCACCGTGGAAGAATCAATCCCGCCTGAAAGGAATGCCCCCAAGGGCACATCCGCTTCCATGCGCAGCGCCACGGCGTCACGCAGCAGCCCGTCGAGCGATTCAACTGCCTCGGCTTCGTTACCGGGAAACGGATGCCGCACACCCGCTTCCGCAATCGCATTGGCAGACCAATAGGCGCGGGATTGCGGCATATCGCGCTTCCCGTTCGAAAGGGGAATACTGAGCACATGCGCGGGCAACAATTTGCGAATCTCCAGGTAGATCGAATACGGAGCCGGGATACAGTTGTGCCGCATATAGAGCGCCACCGCGCCGCGATCAATCTCGCCGCGCCACGCAGGATGCGCCTTGAGCGCCTTCAGTTCGGAGCCGAACAAGAAGGTATCGCCCATCCAGCCGTAATAAAGCGGTTTCTCGCCAAAGCGGTCGCGCGCCAGATGCAACACGCGTTCTTGTCTGTCCCATAGCACGAAGGCGAACATGCCATTGAAGCGGGCTAAAGATTTCTCTATCCCCCACCGCTCAAAGCCTGCCAGCATTACCTCAGTATCAGAATGGCCTCGCCAAACTGTTTCTCCCTTCTCAGCGTCAAGGTCTTTGCGGAGCAGAGCGTGGTTGTAGATCTCTCCATTGAATACCACAACATAGCGCCCATAAGTCGATAGCATCGGCTGAGCGCCGGCTGATGACAAATCCAGGATTGAAAGACGGCGATGGCCGAGCGCGATACCTGCAGCCGGATCGATCCACGCACCTTCGTCGTCGGGACCCCGATGCATGATCGCACAGGTCATTCGCCGGAGTCGAGTTACGCCCTCCGCCACAGACAAACGCCCTGGGGCCTCCCAAAAGCCTGTGATTCCGCACATCCCGTGCTATTCGAAAAGCGATCGCATAAAAATGGTTACTCAAGCCAATCCAACACGGCTGGCTCTTTCATATTCCTCAATGCGTTGAGGTGTGAAGAAAGAGTGATACTTGCCATCGGGAACCATCACGGCGTGAATGAGCTTTCCCTCAAGTATCAGCTCATTGAATACCGGCGCGACGAAATAGCGTCCGTCCACAGCAGTGTCGTTAAGAATAGTTCGCATCGCAGCCTCCACAAATACCTTACCGCTCGAGAAATAGTAAAATCCTGCTATAGCATCATGACTAATTGGTTTTTTTTCCGCAGCCTCAACAACCTTTCCGTCGACTATGCGAACGTACGACCAGCGTGGATGCACGGATTTGAAACAGAGGCACCCGGCATCAGCCCCGCCGCTGCGAAGTTCCTTGACTAGATCAGGTAGCACGCCTTCGAAAATCTGGTCACTGTTCGCCACGATCAGTGGCAACTCATTATTAATGTGTGATATGGCCATAAGCGCGGAGCAAAGTGCCCCGCGCGTTTCTCCATCGAGTCTCACCACCACGCTTCCCTCGGGCGCAAGCAATGTCAACGTATTATCGAGGTGAAACCGCCGGCACTCCTCGCTCTTGACGACGAAAAAAAAGCGGCAATCATCACCAATTTCGGATAGGTTCTTGATAACATGCTCGATTATTGGCCTCCCCGCCAACTCGACTAGCGGTATAGGATAGGGATAAAGCTTAGGATCGAAGAAATTCGAGCTGCCGGCCATCGGAAGGAGTACGTTAACCATCGTCATGCGCCTTCGAAAAATCGGATATTGGCAATAATGTTGTCCAAGGTCACATCATCGACACCTGCCACTTCCATGACGTTTGTGCCTGCATTCTTGGCAGCCAGGATGCCGTTCTGGTTGTCTTCGATGACGATACATTCGTCCGGCGCCAACCCAAGTTTTGCAACCGCCTTGGTGTAGATTTCAGGATGAGGCTTTGGGTTGGTTACATCCTGGTTGGAGAAGTAGAAATCCAGATGGCGCAAAAGATCCGCCTTTTTCAACATCAATTCAACCGAATCCCGAACGGCGTTCGAGCATACCGCCACTCGGTAGCCCATCTGCTTCAGGCGAGACAATGCGTACTGATGCGTAAACGTGGGTCTGCACTTAGCATATACCATCTCCATGGTGTATTGCTGCTTCAGGGCATTGATGAAATCGTGCAGGTCAACTGGCAATCCCCTTTCCAGGCTAAGCATTTTGAGCTTCTTCGTCGTGGGCAAGCCATCATAAGTCACCAAATGGTCATACCGGCTAATTTCCATTCCAAACAAGGCAAGCGCCTTGTTCAGCGCCTCGAAATGCCAATCCTTGGCATCGATCAATACTCCATCCATGTCAAAAATTGCGGCTTTAATCTTTCTCGACATCGAAAACCTCTTTGGCTTGCTCAAACAGATCAGTGCACAAGTAGCAGTTCCTCATGAGGTTAGCGGGTATCTTTGTCAGTTCCCGCCAAAGCTCTTGATGTGGTCTACGATGCAGTTCCGGCGAAACCACACAAACCCGCTTGCCCGCATCGAGCAGAGCCAGGACTTCCTCGATCGAATACCACTCGCTTTGGAAAGCGTCCAGCCAGACAGTACTCGCTTTCTCAAGCAGGGACTTGCCATTCTCATACTCACTCAATCTCACCGCAATTGGCATGCCCCGTGTCAAATAAGGCAGGGTATCGGGTAAAGACATATCGAAGACGAAATAGTTACCCACATCAAAAGTGCGCAACATTTCATCAAGATTTGTGCACAATCCGTCTGCCTTGACATTCAACGCAAGCAAAATCTTATGATCACTGTTACAGTAGGCTTCGAGCAACCGCTCCAGCGAAATGACGCCTTCTCCTATCGGGGGGTCGTGCGAGATTACCAAATTCCCATTATGGTCCCGAATATCCGTTTCGAGCCCGAACCCACTTTCAATGGCGCGGCTGAGCGCAGCCAATGAGTTCTGTTCACTCTTAATCTGCCATAAACCACGGTGACAAAGCAGCTTCACTTGCCTACCCTTGAGTAATTAAGGATTACGTTGGTTACCGAATATGCGACAGGTGGATTCTTATAGCACACGTCAGAGGAGCATGTTCGGCTACTTTATTTCACCTTAATATTTCGTAAGAAAGCAGCATAATATAAATTCTTCTAGCCCCAATCAACACACTTAACCATGCTCACCACATTGTATATCAGAACGTAATCCATGCTCTTTAATTCCTACGAATTCATCTTTCTCTACCTACCCGTCGTTTTTTTCGGGTTCTTTTGCATTGCGCGGAGCAATCACAAACTCGCAGCACTCTGGCTTGCCGTCGCTTCGCTTTTCTTTTACGGCTGGTGGAACCCGAGATTCGTCTTGCTACTACTCGCTTCGGTTGTTTTCAACTACGTGCTTGGATCATTAATAAGCCCGATCCGACAAACTCCGCGTGCAAAAGTGTTCTTAGTAACTGGAATTGCCACGAACTTGGTCCTGTTAGGCGTTTTTAAGTACGTGAATTTTTTCATAGTGACGTTAAACAGTCTGACCACCATGCCGATAGCGACCATCGATATCGTACTGCCGCTCGGTATCTCATTCTTCACATTTACGCAGATCGCCTTTCTCGTCGACGTCCAGCGTGGATTGGCGCGCGAGTACAACTTTATTCATTACCTGCTGTTCGTCACCTATTTCCCGCATCTGATCGCTGGTCCGATTCTTCACCACAGCCAGCTTATGCCGCAGTTCGCGAAAAATGAAACCTATCGTCTGCGGCTCGAGAACGTGGCGCTCGGTCTGAGTATTTTCACCTGTGGCATGGTGAAGAAGGTTCTGCTGGCGGACAGCTTCGGGGAATATGCCATACCCGTATTCTCTGCCGCCGATAAAGGGATTCAGCCCAACTTCGTTGAGGCCTGGACCGGCGCGTTGGCCTACTCGCTGCAACTCTACTTCGACTTCTCTGGCTACTCCGACATGGCAATCGGCCTCTCCCGACTGTTTGGCGTCAGGCTGCCAATCAACTTCGATTCCCCCTATAAGGCGCCTAATATCATCGAATTCTGGCGCCGTTGGCACATGAGCCTTTCCCAGTTTCTCCAGCATTACCTCTATATCCCCCTGGGCGGCAATAGGAACGGCAAGTTCCGGCGCTACGTGAATATAATGATTACTATGCTACTCGGTGGTCTGTGGCATGGCGCCAACTGGACTTTCGTGATCTGGGGATGTCTACACGGACTCTACCTCTTGATTAATCATGCGTGGCGGGCCGTCGTCGCCGGTCGGGTTCCAGTTCATGGCACCTCCTCCCGAATCTATTATCTGTTTGGAACTTTGCTCACTTTTTTTTGCGTTGTTGTGGCCTGGATCTTTTTCCGTGCCGAGTCCTGGTCTGCCGCCGTGCTAGTACTAAAAGGATGCTTCGGTTATGGTGGATTTTCCCTACCAGTCCAATTTGGTTTGATCGCCGCAGGCATGGGGCGCCTCGACAGCGTCCTGCCGGCAGGTCTCATCTATGACGGTGTTTTCGCCAACATAACCGGCCTTGCCTCGCTCGGGGCCGACCGCTTCTGCAAGCTGCTGGTGTTGGGGCTGCTGTTGGTCTGGTTCGCACCCAATAGCCAACAGTTCTTCGGCTTTGCTGAGCGCGGTGGCGAAGAAGCAAGGCTCTTCAAGTGGTCTATTTCATGGCAGCCAAAGCCAGTGACCGGATTCTTGTTTGGTTGCGCATTCCTCCTGGCCTTGAGTAATTTGCACAAGGTCACGACCTTTCTCTACTACCAATTCTAATGAATCGTGATCGTCTCTCGTTATCCTACCTGGCATGGTTCTTTTTTTCCGTGCTCGCGTTTTCTGCGACCTTCCTACTTCTGTCCGCGTTCTTCGAGCCCATCGCTGGTGACCTGACGCGGGTCGGGCGCTGGTCCGAGCGGGATTTCGGGTGGAATCACCCGCAGCCATTCATCCCCCTTCGTGCGAATGGACCCTCGCTCACCGACCCCGATGTACTGGTGCTGGGCGACTCATATTCGGCATCAAACGTTTGGCAGTCCTATCTTGCCGAATCCCGTAACCTTAAAATCTTGTCGTTCAGTTACCCTAACATCGGCTGTATCGATAATTGGCTGCGCTGGGTAGCTAATAGACCCTACCCAACCATAAGTACTGTTGTTATTGAGACAGCGGAGCGTAACCTCGTTCCCCTTTTCCGAAAAATTTCCGCCTGTGCTGACCGGGCTCCAATACCGTTCGAAATCGCTGCTGGAAACATATACCCGACACGTTTCCGGTCAAGTCTCACGCAGGATGTCACGTATCTCTTTCTGACGGCAATAAACACGCTACGTTTGGCATTGGACCATGGCCGCATTGCTTCCGCTGGAGTCATTAACGTTCCTCTCACTAACGATAGGCTCTTTTCAAACCACCAAGCTCATCGGCTTCTCTACTACGTCGAGGATGAGGATAAGAGAAACTGGACTAAGGAGCACATCACTACTGCCGTGGAAAACCTACTGCGGATACAGAAGGACTTCGCGAAGAATGGGTTACGCCTGATTGTGATAGTGGTGCCGGATAAGTCCTCTGCCTACCGGCAGTATTTGTCCCTCGAAGAGGAACGAGTAGGATACCCTGATGTTTTTCAGCAATTGGATGACGCAGGTGTAAATTCCGTGAATCTTTTTAAGTTTTTTCAGCAAGCGATTCAGGACACTGTTGACCTCTACAATCCCAACGATACGCATCTCAGCGCACAAGGCTCCCGAATGATGGCCGCGAAAGTCGCCGCTTTGTTCTGAGCCCGATCAGCCCCCTGTAGTCGCTGCAAGGATTGCAGTCGACAACATACATGCTTACGAGACACCATAACCTATTTTACTATCAGACGTTGATCGGCCTCTTTCTCGATGTTGCTACTTCGAATCAAGATACCCAACCATGCCCACCAAAACGCATAGGTAAAGAGTGGAAACGATGTCATTAAAAACAGGATGGACATTACTACCAGAAGGCGGTTTTTTTTTGAATCGATCATGATCCACGCCAAAAAGAGCAGCATGCCAATGAGACCAAACGAGTATAGGAAAAACCCGATCGAATTTGCGCCTGCTAACGAATGAAAATCTGTCGTCGTCAGGCCATGCCCAAACATAAAAGGAGCATCGAGTTTTATATCGACAACTCCTCCCCCGTATCTGCCCTCCACAGATGCGTCCACGTCCAGATTGCCGAGACGCCACAGGGTAAGCGGATTTATGACCAACCCGAGGGTATCCGGCCAATTTATCAGAATTACAAAACCTACTGATACCAAGCCACCCAAACCGGCAAGCAAAACGAGGATAGGCACCGTTGGCATCGATAAGCGGGCAGCGAGCAATGCCAAAACCAGCGTTGCCCCTACTCCCCAAAGTGACTCGCTCAACACCAAGGCCAAAAGCGAACCGAAAAACAGCATATCAGGTTTGTCATTTTTCAAGAGAACGCGAGTCACATTCAGCATGAACAACGTCACACTGAAACTGTTGGGTTCCTGAAATAATCCGGCAGCCCTGAAAAAAAGCACATCCTCGTTAAAAACCCTTGGACTTATAGAACCAAAATAACTATGGTAATCGACGACAATGCCTATAAGCTTATAGGCGGCATATTGGAAGAAGAAAAACAGCAGGTTAAATAAAATAAGATATCCGCACTGTTTGTACAGCCTGTCCAGACTATAGCGAGCCGACGAAAAGAAGCTATATACGAGCGTTGATCCCAATAGGAAAGCCGTCGCAGTAAGCCATCCACCACCCAAATATGCAAGGACCACTAGCGGAAACATCGCCAGCAGTAACAATAGATAGGCGCGAGTAAATTTTAATACGCCAAAATCTAACTGTATGAATCGGGAACCGACGTAAACCATGATTAGAACAATACCGACGTAGTCGAGTACCCGCCCCCCCAGGAAAGGAATGTAATAATCCCACAACGAGAACAGGACCAGAGACGCCAGGTAATATGAATTCATCTAAACCCGGTAACGGCATTGTTCGACGCACTTGACAAAACGTGAATAGGCTTGCATTGCCCTCAAATTCTGGTTTACAAAATTCATTCCGGCCTCGGCGATGGCTGCAGCCCTTTCTGGGTCAGCGTTCAACACCTCAATAGCCGACACGATCGATTCCAAACTGCCGTCATGGGCGACGAAATGCTTACCTAGCATCAGCTTCCACCCGGCATAAAACTGAGGTTGCGCGATCAACACGCAACCACACGCCATGGCCTCAAAAGCGCCAAGCGCCGGAAAGCCGGAAGCCTCTTCCCCAACGATTGCGTAGCGGTAGCTGTTGTAAAGCTCCACAATATCTATGTTGAAGTACGCCTTCTGCGACACCGAAAAATGTCTGAACAACCGCTTGAGCGCTCCGCCCTCTGCCTTGCCGCGATAAAGGCTGATTTTCGAATCAATCCACTTACCGAGGGTCGCCACGTGATCGTGGATCAGCTTACGCACAGGATGGTAGGTGGAAAAGCGGAAAAAATCGATATAGTCGCGATACTTTTCAGCGGGAATCTCCTCGTGAAGGTTGTGAAAAGTCCCGGTTGCGACGCAAAGCGACTCCCGCTCACGGAAGGGTCGACGGACCTGAAAGCGCGGCGCCACGGAAAATGGCAGCGCCACAAAAGGTCGGTCATACCAGGCGAAGAACCGGCGAAAGTATGGATTTGCGCTAATATCGGAATCCCCCGCCAACCAGACGTTCTCAACCCGCCGCAAATTCTGGCCTTTTTCCCCGGTGGAAATAAAGTAATGGCTCAGGTGAAAAATCTTGCTATGGAAAGCAGCTAAATGAGGCAACCGGCGTTCAAAATCCCCGGTCGCAGTCTTATATGAAAAGGCAAACAAGATCTCGTCCACTGCATTGGAAGTATCCAGCACCATCGATATCTTCCCGCTTAGGTCATTGATCCTTTCCCACCGGCGTACTTCAAGCTTGGCAACCCAGCGCCGGATAAAGCCAGGTAATAATGAAAAGTAGCGATCGGGAATAAAGGCTGAAACCGTGCCGTCAACAAATATACGCACTTGTCCGGTAGCGGCTAACGCCCCTTCGATAAGGTAGCCGTATTTCTTAAGCGGGCGGCGCTTCAGCAACCGAAAATGCGGAGGCTCCGCTAGAAAATCATCTACGTGGGGATTATAAAAAACGGTCACTGGCCGTCGCTCATTACCAACCGATAAAACCCACCAATTAAGCTGTAGGCGGCAGCCTTTAAGACGTACCCCAATGCTTTACGCCAACGCATCCGACGCCCGAATTCCCGAACCAGCATCAGATGGCCGCGCGCCAGTAGAGGCATACGGCGAAACAGTCCGGCCGAGACAGACAACCGATCGACGCCCCTACAATCGTAACGCCGCGCCACTATAGAAGAAAGCACGGCGGGGCCATGACGCGCGATGATCCGGCAACAGCCAAGCCCTTCGTGGCCTCGCAGGAATTCAACGTAGGGCACCTGCTGCACGATTCTCTTGTTGACCGCTGTTAGCGCCTCACCATACGAGGTATGTTCGAGATAGGTATCCAAATCCAGAACTACATCCTTCTCAAAGCGAGTGCCAACGAATTTTCCTTCCTGGTCGATGCATCGGAAAAATGCCAGGGGTTTGTCGCTATTAGCATTAAGCACAGAAACGACGTCATCACCGACACCTGGAAGAAAGGTATCATCGGAATCCAAAAACATTACCCAGTCGTTCTTGGCTGCCAAGTACCCCTCATTCTTGCTGCCAGTAACCCCCCGGTTTATAGCATTTCGTATTATCCTTACCCACCCAGAAGCAATCTCTCCGGCAAATCTTTTCCGCAACTGTTCGACAGTCTCATCGGTCGATGCATCGTCAATAACGACCACTTCGTGGCCAGAAGCACCATCCAGCGCGTTGAGTACCGAGCGGATGGAGCAAGGCACAAGAGCAGCGCGATTATAGGTGGCAATCACTACGCTCAGCGACACGCGCGAGGCATCTCCGGCAAGGTATTGAAAAATTGGAGGTCCTCTGGAACTCCGAGGCCGTACATGCCGGCACGATCAGCCCCAATATTCATGAATCCAATCCGCTGCGCTTTACGAATCATATAATTATAAGCTGGAGCCACGTAGAACTCGCCATTGACCCGGTCGTCCGCCAATATCATTGCTTTCGCAGCGGAGACGAAATCTCGACCGTGCCGATAATTGTAGATGCCCACAGTCGCCTCCGACGATACGACTTGCTTTTCCACCACTTCGGTGACCCGACCCACGTCATCTAACCGGATAAAAGACCACTTGGGATCAGCGGCCATCATGGTCATGATGAAACCATCATAGCTCTCCACTTCCATCGCGCAGAGGTAATCGTCGATGCCAACCGCTACATATTGATCGCAATTTGCAATCATCAGTGGTTCATCGGTATTAATGAATCGTTCAGCAAGCAACACGGTACACGCCGCTCCTTCCGTCACGCGGTCTATAGGGATGATCTCCGCCGTGGGCACCATTCGAAGAAGCGCTCGGTCCAAGCCATGACTGATAATATGCTCCCTCTGGCAAATAAAAATAAAACGATGTAAGCAAGATGGCCGCAAATTATCAATTACTACCTCGACCATCGGGCGCCCACGCACAGGCAACAGCGGTTTCGGTAAATCGTAACCTGCTTTAGTAAAACGGCTGCCCCGTCCAGCCATGGGCACCACGATGTTGAGGACCTCACAATTCATACTTGTCCCCCGTTACAGCTGGAACCTTAACAACGAAAGTCGTCACATTCGTGAGCGCTTCAAAATCGGCCGATTCCCCTGGTGCAATCTCGATGATCGTGCCGCTCTGGTAGACATCGCCGTTCATACGCGCCGTTCCATCGACAATCACGGTGAACTCTGTAGCAAGCTTGTGCACATGCGCAGCTTCCTTCTGTCCCGCGGTATAGCATTTCACCGCACATTCGAACGTATCGGTCCTCATAAGAGACGGCTCGAACGGACCGATGAACCAACCCCGCGTCATCTTGGAAAGATCATGAATTTTCATAGCAACATGATTTTGTCATTTTTCAATACTCAGAATAATCGTTGATCTTGTGGCAAATGCTCATCGCTACACAAGTTTTCCCGTGAAAAATCTTTTCAGTTTCACATACGAATAGCCGATGAACAGGAATTTAATCTTGTTGAACTTCAGAATGAATTGCCGTGTTGGGGATAATGTTTTCCGGTGCCCGTGCCAAAACGGAAGATTGACTTTTCCGAATAGTCTTCGGGCAGTTGCCTGCCATTTACCTTTTTCAACGACATGCACGTAATTGATTAGTGCAGTATCGGCCACCGCGTAATGCGACACACCGGAAATCCATTGGTTTTCAAAATCCCATATACCCCCCTTCAGCTCCAGCATTCCTTCCAAATGCGCTCTTTTCCACAAGGCAACCTGAAGAGAGGAATAATAAGGCATGCGATCCGGGATTCGCTCCCAGTCAGACATTCTGAACATGCGAGATAATTGGCGAAATACCTGAGGAATGATCGCACGTGATATCGGGATGAGTCGCAGATACTTAAGCTTATTTTCCAGAGCTTTTTCGAGAATCCGCTCAAGATTAGAGTTATCTACCCGCTCCAGTAGCAGAAAGTCGTCGAGAAATAATAAAATGTATTCTATGCTTTTTGGAAGGAGCCTTATCTGTGACAACAATTCTGGGCGCCATCCGCCTACGGGGGCATAAATCGGCTCAAAACCCGAGAGATCGTCTGTGCTGTCCGGTGTGTTAAGGCCGACGTATTTTTGAAAAGGGCAATCTGGCCAAAAAACAGAAAAGGACTTTGAAACCTGAGCGAAGACGTCCCTTGTGTTGTCGCTGCTCGACACAAATGCGCAGATGGTTTGAAGACTTGAATCAAGCAACCGCATTCCTTACCCTTCTTGGGCCGCGAACGCGGCAGGCCTCAGGCGGTCGCGTTCGCTTCGGCCAAGCTAAGTCTGCAGCCCAACCTTACTGACTCCCGGCGCTTCCCAACCTAGTCGCGCTAGAAGCGCATCAACAAACGTCTGAGGGTTGTGACACGACTGCCAGTCCCTTCCAGCCTGCGCCATCCTTTCCCTGAATTGCAAGTGATCCTCGATTACTCTGCCGAGAACCCTCGCCAGATCTTCCACGTCTCCTTGCTTAAACGTTAACCCCTCTATATCGAGTCGCGCTAATTCTTGGCTCATCCACGTCCCCTCAGGCACAACCGGTATTTTTCCAAGTGACAATGCCTCCGCAAAAACACCTGAAGTACTAGCCGCATAATGTATTGACCGATACGGCAACACGAAGACATCTGTTGCCCTGAGTAGACTCAAGTATTCGGTAGTCGGCAGGGATTCTGGCACCAATTCGATTATGTCCGTGGTTCGCATCAATTCCCCAAGCCTCTCCATTGGGGTCAGGACCTGATGGTGCCATGGGCGTGTTTCTCGATTTGGGGCCTCAACCTGTAGTTTAAACCGGCACTGCCTCGGCCTTCCCTGCACGAGTCGGGCGATCGCTTCCACCAACAAGTCGAAGCCTTTATAGTAAACGTCGCCACCCAAATACGTGATCGTCAATGGCGGTACAAAAATCCGACAGTCATTCTCAATCCAATTCACAGCAATCGGGAGCGGCAAAACCGGGATCGGCAGATTTAGCAGATCTATATACTCTTTCTGAACAAGCTCACTCTCGGTGCACAAAACCACTTGCTCCCTCAAAGGGCGCATCAGTCGGCCGAACGCGATCCAGGAAGCCATTTCAATCAACGCTGTGTACAGCCGCGAGCGACGAGTGGGCCGGAACTTTAAAAGAAACACAAATTTTAGTCCCAGTTTCTTAAATTCGGATGATCGTCGCCACAAGAAGTACCCCCATCCCAGAATTTGTGTATCAAGAACTGTATTCATGAAGAGAACGTCATACGGCTCAAGTCGGATTCGCGAACTGCCTCCGAGTACTGTGCCGAGATCCTGGTAGAAATGCCATGACGATACAACCGTCCATGCAAATCTCGCAATCGCCCCAGTCCCCCTCGCGGGCAGGTGTGAAAACACAGGATAGAACGTCGGTAATTGACGGCATGCTACATCACTGTCCGTGCAGCCAACAATCGCTGTCCTAATACCTCTTGCTTGCAACTCGCTCTGGATCGCTCTGAGGTTTTGATAGTAGTGCCCATCTTCACTGCGTATGTTGGGCTCCACCATGATCACGCGTCTATCCATGACGGTTCAAACCGATCCGCAATGATCTGGATCTAGCCCAGAGGTGGCAAGGTACGTGTCGATGGAATAGCCACTAATTCGGCGCCTACAGGCGGGCCGTACAAGATTGCATCGGTAAAGGGCATGAGTCCCCGGGAAGCCTCTGGATCGTTCTGTAAAACCCATTTGTCTGAACGTTTGAAGATCGTGGCCACAAAAAGTCCATAACCAAGATTACGGAGTAAATGAAGATGGCCAAGCCTCGAGTTAATTGGGTGTCCGTCCTTCTGACCGCACCAGCACTCAAACCACACTATTGGGTGGTGCTGGTCCAAAGTCGTGAGTCCTTCAGTGACCACGTCTTCCTCGGCGCCCTCAACGTCAATCTTGATGAAGGCGGGCGCGATGCTGGAACAAAAGGTATCTAACGTTGTTGTCTGAACTTTGGTCGGCATAAATGCGACCCCATGCTCTTTGGCCTCCCGCCTCATGTGTTCCACGCTGAGAGACGAAGCCCATGACTCCGGTCGTGTGTCGATGTAGAAGTCAACCGTCCCAGTCGTGCGGCCAATCGCAACATCATGGACGGTCACATTGTTACGAGGGAAGGTCATTCGGCGCAGTCGATTCACGAGATTGGGATTGGGCTCTACGGCGTACACGCGGCCATTTCGGCCAGCACAAGCCGAAAAGATCGCGGCCGTGCGCCCCACGTTGGCACCAATATCGAGCACTACGTCACCTGGTCTGATCCAAGCTATCGCCGCCTTCTGGAGCGAGATGCCGGGTCGAGCGCGAATCAATGCTCGTGCAACGGGCCAAGCGTACTTGAGTACCTTCTGCTTTATTGCCTCGCGTAACATATTACCTTTTTCAATCGCGGTGTTTCAGTCGCAATTTGCTAATGTGACGATAATAAATCTTTCTGACGGCCGGCTTTACCCCCAGCGGCACAAACGTATCAAAAACCAAATCACGCAGAGACCGCTTGACCAAGAGAAACGAATCTAGATCCCAATGTGCGGGATTATTCAACAAAGCTCGTATTATACCCGAGCGAAAAACACGTAAAACACCGCTACGCTCAAAGGCTGGAAGGACATCACGGTAGGCGGGCGATTTTAGGAGACCAAGCAAATCACAAAGGACTTTGCGTTGCTCTACCCAATTTCTACGAGCATTTACGGAATAGGCATTAGGTGAAACTCGATACGTTGACAAAGGCTCAGGAATATAACAGGCGCCATGTCTGAAGGCGATTACAAGCAAGGCGAACCAGTCGCAGTACCACTTCAGTTGAGGTAAATATCCTCCTGCTTCAAGCAGCGATGACTGCTTAACTATAGTTGCATGACCACCAATCCACGCCGGCCTCCGCCGCATAATTTCGACCATTTCGCTAGGGGAGAAATAACAGGGGCCTTTACTCAAATGGAGCCTGTGCTCGTTAATTAATCCCGTTGCGCCATCAAATGTAGCGGGATCAGAAAAGCACAACCCAGCGCGAGGATACCGTACCAGAAGATCCATGGATTTTTCGAAAAAACCCGGAAGTATTTTATCGTCGGCTGATGCACTGTAGCAATAATCACCCGTTACCTGTTCTAGGGCACGGAAAACGCTAAACATAACCCCCATGTTCTTCTCATTGCGCAACAACCGAATAAGGCTGTTCTGTTTTTGAAACTGTTCAATGATCGTCAAACTATTATCAGTTGAACAATCATCAACCACGATGAATTCAATAGGCGTAAACGATTGACTGCATATAGCGTCCAAGGCTGTCCCTACGAAATCGCCGTAATTGTAGCTAGTCAAAACTACGGATAGTGTTGCTTTGTTCACCGCTTTCCTCAATAGTGTCCGGTTAAAACTCGGATAGATTCAGTTGATCATGCAAAGAGCTTACGTCGGCTCCCGCCGCATCTCCTCGATCGTGAGACGGATCCCCTCCTCCAGGGGGATGCCCGGCGTCCAGCCGGTCAGTTTCCGCAGCCGTTCGAGGCGTGCGTAGGCATGCGGCTGTTCCGGCTCCCCGGCGCGCATTGGATTCGCCCCAAAGCGGATCTCGGCCGGATCGTGGCCCAGCGCCTGCCAGAACATCCGCACGAACTCCCTCACCTGGACCGCTCGGCCGCTGCCGAGGTTGACGACCGCGGATTCCTTCGCGTCTGAGACACGCCGGATGCCCTCGGCGACGTCGCGGACGTGAATGTAGTCGCGATAGTGCTCGCAGGGCCCCAAGTCCGGCGGCACGCCCGCAAAGTGACATCGGTATAGCGTGTTGATGAGCGCGCCTTCCCTCTGCCCCGGGCCGTACGTGTAGAAAAGCCGGATCGAAACGAAGATGCGGTCGTGTGCCCGCGCTTCATCCAGGCCGATCCGCGCGACCTCCGCCTTGCCTTTCGCGTAATCGGTCATTCGGCCTTCCGCGGGCACGTCCTCGACCAGGAGACCCGCGTGTGCGCCGTACTCGTTGACAGACCCCAGGAAAACGAACGTGCCAAGCCCTGCCTGGAACAACGTGCGGACCAGGTTGGCGCTGTCGGAGACGTTTGCGCCGAGGTGGACCGGCGCGCCCGGATCGGTCATGCCGCCCCAGCCGAGGTGGATGAAGGCATCCGGCAAACCCGATTCCTCGACAGCTCGCCGAACGTCGTGGGGACTTGAGTAGTCGAGGAAGCGGTGGCCGTGCTGCGCCTGCGACACCGCGCGCTCACGGTTGTTGGTCAGGCAGAGAAGGTGGGCTCCGGCTTCCTGGAATTCACGGACGACCTGGCGGCCGATGAAGCCACTCGAACCGGTCAGCCATATTCTGCGAGTCGGCATGGGAGTAGAGCCTTCGGCATCCCCGCCCTTGCGCCAAGGCCCTGCGCTCACACGGGGGACGGGGCGGCGGCCAGTTGCGAAACGATCCCTTCGTAGTCCACTGGGAACTTGTCGTCCGTCATCCCGAAATCAACCTGCTTTCGCGTCACGATCACGCGGCGGAACGAGATGCCCGCCTCGTGGATCGCGTCAAGGAGCTGGTAGCACGGGAGGTGAACGCTCTTGCTGTCGTCGAGCACCACGAGACGGCGCGTTCGTGCGACGCTTTCAATGATCCGGTCCCAAGAGGGCTCCGGCACGTAGTTGGCGGAGAACAGCTCGGCCGACAGGCCACGCTCCTGCATTTTCTGAAAGAGGAGATGCCCCTCGTGGAACGCGAAGTTGAAGCCGACGATTGTGGCGTCGGCACCCTCGGTGTACTGGAATACCGAACAGTCGTCGCTCCGGTACACCTTCTCCAACTGCAGGAACTCGGTTCTGCACAGCCGGCTGCTGAGCGCGATCATGCGAAAGCCCGGCACGGCAAGCTGCATGTCGAGGATGTCCTCGGCATCCCTGTTGTTGTTCAGCGTGTAGCATGGGATTCGCGCGATGGAGCAGAAATCGCCGTAGCTGTCGAAGCTGGATTGCGGCCCCTGGAAGCCCTGGTCGCAGACAAGCATGATAATCTGAAAACTGCCGAGCGACTCGAGATTCCTGCTGCAGCGGATGAAGTTGAACGTGTTGCAGAAGTGATCCATGCCCAGCAGCATGAAGTCGAGCTGCTTGGCGAAGTACACAGCGTGGACGCCGCCGAGCATCATCCCGAACCCCGCCCCGCACAGCGTGTTCTCGCAGTTGGCGTTGTTGATGATGCGACCGCCCTCGGCGACCGTCAGGTTCTTCGACAGCCCCGAGATGAAGGTCCCCGTGTTAATGTTCTGGCCGAACAGCACACCGCGGGGCACCTTCGCGCACCGCGCCGCGATCATCTGATTGAGCGATGTGATGTAGTTCGCCATATCAATCGCTCCAAGTTTCCGAGAGGACCTGCTGTTCGATGCCTGCATAGACATCCGGCGCGAGGCGCTGCTTCAGGACGTGCACCGGATCGTAGACGCTCTCCCGCACGACCAGGCCGCGGGACGCATCAATATTCATCGGGTCCGTCGGCCAACCCGGCGTAGCCCCGGCGTGGCGGTTGAGGTTTAGCAGGTCCACCTCGATGCAGGAGGGGCCTTGCCGATCCAGGACCGCGCGCCGGCACTCCTCAAGCTGCATGGCGTAGTCCGCAACCAAGTTTCCTTCCAGCTTGAGAAAGGGAATGTCCATCGCGCGGCAGATGTGCTCGATCGCGATCGGGCAGCGCCGGTCCTCGGGGGTCGAGGCCATCGCGTACTTGTTGTTCTCGACAACGAAGATTATGCGCAGCTTCTGGGATTTCGAGAACTGGAGGCTCTCGTAGAACGTGCCTTCCTCCATCGCGCCATCGCCAGTCAGGACCGTAACTATCCCGGACTTACCGAGAACCTGCTGCGCAAGGGCGAGCCCGCAGGCGACGGGCATGTTGTTGCCGAGGATGCTAGAAGTGTACGGCAGACCGCGCGGCGGGTTCGCCATGTTCATCGAGCCAAGGCGCGCCCGCGAAACACCGCTGGGACGCTGCTTGTACTCATCGTAGATCGGCCGGAGCGCGCCGGCGCGGGCGAGGTTGTAAGCGATATTGCGATGGGTCAGAACCAACTGGTCCTCTGTCTGCATCATCGTGCTGACTGCCACAGCGATGGCCTCGTGGCCGAAGGCGGTGTGCACTGCGCCCATTACGCCCTTCTTCATCGCTTCGTTGACGATGTGCTGCCAGTGGCGGATCTGCATGACCCGCAGGGCCAGTTGAAGGTCACGCTGGGCCGGCATGTCAAAGTCCTCCCGGCTCATGACGGCAGGAGCGTGGCCAGGCCCTGCTCCAGACTGAGTCTCGGTTCCCATCCCAATTCCCTGCGTACCTTCTGATTGTCGGGATTACGAAGGTTTATGGCCTTCGGATCAGTCTCCACCACCTGGGGGTGGCGATTCAGAATATTTGCACTCTGTTTAATGATCTCGCCAAATGTCATTACCTGATTCCCGCTCAAATTGAAAATCTCGTAGCCCGACCGCCCGAGCGCGCTGAGCACACCGTCGGCGATATCCGAAACATGTACGAACCTGCGCCCGGAGCTGAGCGAGCCCTTGATCTCGATTGTATCGAGCGTCCGCACCTCATTAAAGATGCCTTCAACGGCGGACATCGGCGTCGGGCGTGGCCCGTACACGATTCCAAAACGGAGCACGGTGACAGGGCACAACCCGCGCTGATGCGCGACGAAGAGCAGGCGTTCGCCGACGATTTTGGTCATGGCGTACTCGGAGGTCATCTTCGTTATGTCTACTGGGTCATCCTCCGTCTGCACCACGCCAGGCTGGACGTTGCCGTAGATCCACTCACTCGACGCGAACACGAACTGCTTCACCTTCCGCGCCTGGGCCGCGCGAATCAGATTGATCGTTCCGCCGATGTTCACGTCCATGGCGTTCCGGAGGTCGCGGCGGCAGTCCTGGTCGCGCGAGATCGCCGCAAGGTGAACGAGGGCATCCGCGTTCTCCGGGATCACGGCATCCACGTCGGTGGAGCGGATATCCACCTGATGGTAGCCCGGCTCCTGCTTGGGGAGAACGTCCAACCCAATGCACTCGATCCCGCGCGCTCGGCAATGCGCCTTTAACTCGGAGCCGATAAAACTCTCAGATCCCGTAATAACGATTTTCATCCAGATGTCCTTTTCGGATCGGACGGCCACTTGCTTGATCATCCGACTGCCGGAAGATCGAAGGAAGCCTCATTAGTTGCGTTTTGAATTCGATCGGTGTCAGGTAATTCAGACTCGAATGCGACCGTACTGCTAACTGGGCGTGATTATACTACAGGACGTGCAAGTAAGCTTGCCTTGTCCGAGTAGAACCAATCGATCGTCTTTGCCAGCCCGACCTCGATCGGTGTCAGCGACAAGTCGGGTACCAAGCGGGTAAGTTTGTCCGTACTCAAGCATTTCGATTTTGCGCCGACATGACGCGTCGTATCGAACTGAATGGATTCAAAGTCGTAATCTACCTTGTCACAGATAAGCCGCGCAAAGTGCCGGATCGCAAACTCCTCGCCGGCACCCACGTTGACAAGCTCGTTGTGACAAAACCCAGCAAGTTCGAGCAAAATATTCACGAAATCGTCTACATAAATCAGCTCGCGCCGCTGGAATCCATCACCCCACAGGATTACGGGTTCACCAAACAGCTTACCTCGAAGTATTTTTCTAATTAAATCAAAAATAAAATGCATTTGGCGGCCATCCGTATGGTATCCGGGGCCGTAGAGGGTCGAGGGCACCACGCAAAGGTACTGCAATCCAAACTGCTTCTTTAGTGCGAGCAGTCCACAATACAACATACGTTTTGTCATTGCATAGGTAAACAAACTCTCGATCGGATCTCCAGTCAGATAGTTCTCTTCCGTGAGGTCAAGCTGCGGGCTATAAGAACAACTAGTACCTATGCTAATCAACTTCGCCTGCGGTTGGCACTTTTGCCACCATGAGAGCACATTGGTATTGATCTGCTGATTAATGACCCACTGCTCCCCGGGATGGTAAAGGCAGAAATCCCCCGCTTGGGTCCAGGCAGCCAGATGGTAGATTTTATCGTATGTGGCGTCGTTGAACGCGTTGAGCGAATCCTGTCGAGTCAGGTCACAATTCTTTGAATTCAATTGCACGGGGTGATGGCCCGTAGCCCCAAGACACCTGCATAGAGCGGTTCCCATGAATCCCGTAGCGCCTGTTACCAGGATCTTCATATCTCAAATATCCTTCGGGTTCACGGGAAAATAAAACTCGATGCCCCGTTCCAGCAGATCCTGATTGTTCGCCAGAATTTCCTTCTTGAAGTTCCAAGCCAGAACATAATAGATGTCTGGCAATTCCGTGAGTTCCTTTTCGATCACGATCGGAATATGCATACCGGGAGAATAAAGTCCCCGACGGAGCTCGTTTTTCTCGACCAAGCAGTCGATATATTGGGTTCCCGCCCCGAAATAATTCAGGAGCGTATTGCCTTTCACGGGTGCCCCCATCCCAAAGATTCTCTTGCCCTCGCGCTTCTTTTTTGCCAGGTAAGCAATGTTTTCTTCTTTCATCCGCTCGATGCGCTGCGCGAATCCCCGGTATGTGGAAAACTCGTTGCTACCCGCTTCCGCCTCTTGTTGAAGGAGAGCCAGCAGTCTCGCCGACGGTTGCTTCGTTCCTTTATGACTCACAAACCCGATAATGGAACCCCCATGTATCGGCGACAGAAAAGCATCGAACATCGCGAGCCCATGTCGGTCGAGAAGTGTTCCGACCGTCTTGACGTTATAATAAAGAAGGTGTTCGTGATAGATTTGGTCAAAGGCCAAGTTCTCGACGATTCGTTTCATGTATAAGAACTGCACCACGAATACACCATCATCTCGCAGCACTTCCCGAATGCCCTCCGCCACCGAATGAAGTTCTTCAAGATGAAAAAAAACCCCTGCGGCGTTAACGGCATGGAACTTCCTGCCTAATCGGCGCGCCAACTCCAGGTTGAAGAACTCGTTAACAGTCGGTATCCCCGCCCCATTGGCTATCAGCGCGGTTTTCTTGGACGACTCGACACCGAGCACATCATAACCAAGCGCCTTAAAGTGAGTAAGCTGCGTGCCATCGTTTGAACCAATGTCGAGTACGGACCTCCCCCGCACTCCTTTAAAAAATCTGGTATCGACTTCGTGGGCAACCGATTCGAAATGGCCACTGAGCGACTTGGTTACCCCGGACAAATACGTATGGTCGCCGAACATGATCTCTTTCTTGACCGTGAAATCGAGTTGCGCCGTCGCGCAGTCATGACAAAATACGACGCGCAATGGATACACAGGTTCCTTGCCGATTTCCTTCTTTTGCAGAAAATTGTTGCACCAAGGCTGAAAACCCAGATCAACGGCAAGCTCCAGATTATTGGAGTCACAAACCCGGCATCTCATGAGTTCCCCGTTCTTGATGTCCTGCAACGTTTCATTTCGCTGTCTGCAGAGGGGATACCGACTCGATGTCTGCATGCCATTCTGCGCGCTTGCGGTACCAGGTTAGAGCAACGAGCGGAATCACAATCGCCGTTACAACAAGATAGCCGATCGCCACACCGTCAGCACCGTAATACTTGCCAAGCGCCACGATGGTGATTCCGTTAAGAATTCCACTCAATATTGACAGCGCCAGCAGTGGTTCCTTCTTATGGGCTCGTAGATAGATGGACATAGGCAACGATACAGCGACCAGGAACGTAGCGAGTGCAAAGTATCCCGTCGCCACAGGCGAAAGCATGCGGGCGGCGAAGGGATGATGGAGCTGATTCAAGACAAAAACTAGCGCCCAGATAGCCAATGCACCGATAGCAGTCACACCGAACACCACCGCTATAATGCGCCAGAACAACCGATCCAACTGGATATACTTTTTCTGCGCGATGAGTATCCCGAAAGTTGGTGCTTTTGGCGCAACCCAACTATGGGCAACCGCCATCAATACGGTCGTAATAGCCCAAGTCATGCCCATCTGTCCCGCAACCACAGGCCCCTGATAATGGAACAGCACCGGGTTAAAAAGAGCAAAAGTGAAATACCCGCTGACCCAGCTCAACGCAATACGCCACTGCATGGGCAGTATATCCATCCGCCACCTTAAATGCGGCCCTTTCGGCTGCCTCAACATGATCGTCCTGATAAACTGACCATAGCGGGGACCGATCATGACGATGGTTGCTATTAGACTGGCCGTACCACTGATGGACGCGGTCCATAACCCCGCGTCCAAATAGATGGCCGCCCAAGCAGCAATGCTAAAGGCGACAGACTGTATCAGTCTATAGGTATAGACGTTCGAAACTTGGTTACAGCCTTCAAGCAACGCCCATACCGGTACAAGACATAATGTAAGGCCTGTTACTACGCACAGCACGATCCACGGTGCTCTCCAAGGAAATGCAGGATCGCCGGCGGTCGCAAAAAAAACAAGTCCACCAACGGTTAGAACCAAAGTCATGATGGCGGCCGCGATTAGATACCAAGTAGCCGCAAACTGTCCAAGGCTCGTGAGCCTCGACAAAGCATCCGCATCGCCGATCACGCGGCCATCCTCGTCGAGTGCAAGTTTCGCCCACTCATGGCTGGCATAGTTAATGAGAACGACACCCAACCCGAGTTCTGCGAAGGCTCCTAATGCCAGGACTGAACTGAAAGTATAGTAATAGCCTTGTAATTCTGGAGAAAAAACTGAAGCGATCAACAGGGTCGTAATGAGCCCGGCAGGCAAAGTCCAAATTTTCCCGACGATCGAGAAAAACACTGCACGATCAATGGCCAGTACGTGGAAAACCTTGAGCCGCAATGCATTTATAGCAGACATGTTAAGCAGGAGTTTCTCTTAAGTCAGTCGGTTGATTCTTGCCGATTGCGGCGGGATATTCATGTTGTGCAATTAACACACTTTCCACGGTTCCAATGTCCCGGTGATATATATGATTGTGGAACGTATTGATACGTCCTATGAAGTGTGGAAGGACCTCGGTACTGAAATCGATGACTTCCTTGCCGAGACCTGCGAGAAAATCCATAATCACAGGAGACACGATATAGACAGCCCCGCTGGCGAGATTGCCTGGCGGGTTTTTTACCTTTTCATGAAATGCCCGAACGATGCCCCGTTCATCAAGTTCCACAATGCCACATGTTTCCGGAACGTCTGTGCGAAAGGTTATCATAGTTATCTCGATACCCTTTTCCCTTCCTTCATACTTCTGGATAAAGTCGTGAACATCGAATCTCGATAGATTGTCTGCATGAACTAGCATTGCGGATTCGCCTTGAAAGAACTCCCTGTTTTTTAGCAGCGTCCCGCCCGTTCCAAGTAAGTTTTCTTCGTACACTGTTGTTATATTCACCGGATATTTGCGGCTATTCAGAAATGACCGCACAGCATTCGGCAAGTAATGAAGGTTAATCAGGATGTCGACAATTCCGCCCTTGCTCAGCAACTCGATCCAGTAATCCAGCAGCGGCCGTCCGTTTATCTCGACAAGACACTTTGGCACCGAATATGTCATGGGACGCAAACGCGTACCAATCCCGGCGGCCAGAAGTAATGCGCGCATCAGCCGAGTTCCTGACCCAACTCTTCGCGTTGAATGGGAGTGTTGCCAACCCGCCCAACTTGAACCGCGGCAGCCAGGGAACCCAGGCAGGCGGCTTCCCAGATGTTGCCGCCACAAGCGAGAGTCAACGCACTGGCGATGAGCAGGGAGTCCCCTGCCCCAGCCACATCTTTCGGTGCTAAATTTAAACTACCAATGCGATCGGTCAACCAGTCGGAGCTCGCTCCATTCCCGGCATGGATCAACAAGCCCTCTTCCCCCAGCTTGAGCAGAATATTTCGTGCAGACGACTGCTTACGCAATGCCTCAGCCAGCACCACCAGACCATCTTCCCGGTTGCGCGTACTGATGCGGGCCTCGCGCTCGGTGGGTGTGAGCAGATCCATGTGCTGAAAGCGGCTGATGTCTCCTACTTGCGAAGACGACTGGCTGTCAGCCGCCAGCATCACGTCCCTAGCCCTGGCCATGGGAATGATCTTGTCAAGCACTGTCTGCGGTAAACAACCATAATTGAAATCAGAAAACACCAACAGATTGGCGCCCTGCATCGCTTCTTCCAGATATTCCAACAACCGGGTTTGAAGTTGAGCTGCAATAGCCCCTTGGTGCAGGTGGCTCACCCGCAACAGCGTTTTCCCCATGCTCCGAAACCGCTGTTTCAGGGTGGTTGGGCGGCTATCATCCGCCAGCAGATGGGCATGGACTCCAGCCGCGGCCAATTCATTTTGGGCAAACTCTCGTGGGACATCGGCACCGGTGACGGACACAAAATGAATCTGGGCGCCCAAACCAGCGGCGTGGGCAGCAACAATGCCCGCGCCGCCTACAAAACGCGTGGAATCCACCGGGGTGACCACAATGGTAGGATCTTCCTGAGACATGCCCAAAGGCTCGCAGGTGATGTACTCGTCAACGATCAGGTCGCCAACCACGCAGACCTTCAGGGAAGCGAATTGATGCAATAACTCCGCCAGCCTTGCTTTTTCGATGCCGTGGCGCGCCAAATAATCGTGGGGCAGAGCAATGGATCGAAGGTCTCTTTCGGAAAACTCTTTGCGCAGAAGATCTACGGAGGAAAAAACCGTCTCGCCGGAACTGAACAGCAAACGCCCCCCAAACTGTTCCAACACCGTCAGTTCTGGATTGAAGCGGGACTCGTGTTCCTTGCCTTTGACGACAACATCGGGGCGCAGGCGGCCAATCACCTCGGTCACCGGCTCGTCCATCAGAAACGCCTGATCAACCCAACTGTTGCTCTGCACCCCTTCCAGACGCAGGTGCTCTGGCACGTGGGCGCCATTGCCGGCGATACGATCGGAGTGAACGCCGACGATTAATTTCTCGCCACAATCCCGGGCAAAGCGCAGCAGACGCAGATGTCCGGGGTGAAGGACGTTGAAATTACCGGAGACGAAAACCGTTCGGTTTGGCATCAGAGAACTGCCCTATTACGCATTTATCGCACGATCCATGACAATGAGTGGCTGAAACTTGCACGCCTCTAAATCATTCAATGCTCTACCTGACCGCAGACTTCATCGAAAAGTCAAAAATAGATGCCCGAAATAACTGGTAACAACTGGAACCAACACACCAATCAGATGAGCTATAGCCTCAGCTTCAGCACGGTCAACCACGCCCCAGGCAGGCAACAGCCAACGAGCAAGCACCACACTGATGAGTAGTGTCTGTAGCACCGCCAGAATATTTACCCCAACGAATCTAGCAACCTGTGGGCCGATTGCCTTTCCCTTTCCTTCAAAAACATATGCCCGCATCAACACGAACGCCACGAACATACCAATCAGGTAAGCCAGACCGATTGCTTGCTCGTAACTAACCCAGCGACTAAATAGAAATCGAGACCCATAATTGATCGCCGCCGCAATGCCACCCGCCAAGAGAAAGCGTACAACCTGCGGAGCCAGTATGGCCGTCAAACTGCTCACCGAGTCTTACCCGGTTGCTGGACAGCCATTTTCGCCATGTTCCGCCCAAACCCGATACTCTTTGAATGCAACACCACTATCGTCAACCGAACAGCTTGAGCAGGGTCATGATCTTCTGCTTCAGTGCCGGGTGGGAACTCACGAATGAATGGGACGTGAATAGGGCCTGACCGAGCACGTAGCTGAAAGCGATCAGCACAGTCACGCCCCGGCTCAGGCGCCGATCGGCCGATACGAACTCCGTGATCTTGTAGATGATCGCGACGAAGAGAGCAACGATCGTCATCCCCAGCGTTATCACAGCGACGTTGCCGAGTAAATACTCGACGCTCGCCATCCCGATCCCAACCATGGCCGTGAGCGCACCAAAGTAGATCTGTAAGCGCCGGCTTTCGATGGCCCTGCGCACTCCACCGGTGACCATCCATGCGAGCCGAGTGAGTGCTCGATGGGTTCGCCCCTCTCCATCGGCATACTGTCGGCGCGACCTCGCGACCCATCCCAGGAAGATTACCGCGAATACGAGGCCGCAGGCGCTGACGAAGAGACCCACGATGAATGCCGCTGGCACGTAGATCACCGTCACCGGGTCGACCACGCTCTCGGGGAGCAGGACAAAGCTTCCTTTCACCGCGATCGGTTGAACGACTTCTTTTCCCTGGAGCAGCATGTAGGAAAAGGGCGGATTCAACGCGATAACGGTGCCTACGCCCGGCAACCGGTGCGGCGCGCGCACGTCGGACGGGAGAAGGTAGCGCAGCCCCGACGCGACGATGCCTCGATAGATGGGGGCCAGCAGACCATAGAAGATGGTCGCCCGCGGCGGCGGTTGCTGGGACACAAATTGCGCTAATGCTTCGACTAGCGCATCCCTCGGTGCTGGCGTCGCGGCGATCGTGATCTCCTTCGCCGGCACGGAACGGCCCGCATCGGCGGTCAGCGACGCATAATGATCGAAGCCAATGAACGACAGCAGCTCCCGCCGCTGACTCGCGTCCAGCCTTGTCATCATCCAGGCGTTAAGCGCGAGGGTCGACGTCGGCGTCAGCGTTGACGTGATGAGCAAATAGGTAAGGGTGCATCGGTCGCCGTTAAGCTCCGGCGTCGATGCCGTTTCAGTAGTCGCGTAATGGCGAGCGGACGACGCGCGGAACGGAAAGATCGGTAGATCGAACTGCGGCCAAAGCGATTCGACGTAGATTCGGCTGGCTCCGGCGGACTCGCACAGATGGTCCACCAGCGAGGTGCGTTCGGCAAGCTGCTCGGCCGTGGGGGAACGCCAGTGCGTCGGAGCGCCGGCACGGTGAACCGATAGGTCTACCAGCGCGAGAACACAGAGTGCAAGCACCGCAGCACGGTGGGACAAAGCACGCGCGCGCATCAAACGCTGTCCGCCCCATGCGACGGAGAGGCTCGCGAATACGTAAACCGCTTCCGCCCATCCTATCCGCGGCAACGAGCCGGTGCTCAGGAGCGAGCCGATGACCGCCACCACGAGCGCTAAAGCGACCACCGCCGCAATGACCCGCGTCAGAAAGCTCAGCATCTGACCGACCGATTCTCGATCGAATGGGCGCATGAGAAAGAGTGCCGCCACCAAGCAGACAAAGACGTCGATCATGAAGAAACTGCGAACCGGAAAACGGAATTGGCCGAACACTGGCAACAGATTGAGCAAGATGTTTAACGGGGAGAACACGCCCATCGACCGCAACGCCATCAGCAGCGCGCAGAAGGTGAGAATCGTGATCCGCCACGGCATTTGCCGGGCGTCGCGAATGGCACACAGGAACAGGGCGACAGTAATGAGCCCGACATAGTGGATGCCTTCGACAACGTTGTTGCCGCCGCTAAAGGCATAGACGCTCGGCGCGTGCTCGAACACCGCGTAGGCCGCTCCCGGCGCGAGATAGGCGAACCACTGCAGAGGTCCGGCGGATTGGGCGAACTTGTCGAACCCACCCGCCGTGGCCCGCGCGGAGACCTGCATGACCTCGAACGTCGGAAAGAGCTGAGGCGCCGCGACGACAAACCCGATCGCGATCGCCACCAGCACGGGCACGCCCCGCCCGAACGAGAGCTTCAGGAGATGCAGCCGCGCCGTTCCGTACACCATTAGCGAAAACAAGAAGATCCACTGGATGACGAAGTTTCCGCACAGCAACATCAGCGTGGTGACAACCACGATCGCCAGTAGGCGCGGCGCCGTAGGCTCATCGAGGACATGGTCGACCAGCACCAGCAGCAGAACGCCGTACGAGAGGGCTGCGATAAAGAAGAAGTGGATGAAGTTCGCGTATACCGCGATCCCGTAAGTTAGGGCGATCCCGCCGAACGCCGCAGCCACGAGCCTCGTGCCGACGTCGCGCTCGGAACCCGCGAACCGAAAAATGCAGAGGCCAAACGAGACGACGAGCAGCACGAGGTGGAACACCAGAAACGCCGTATCGATAGCGGTGTAATCGCTGGCAATCAGGGCGATGATGATCTTGACGGGGTGCAAGAGCGCCTGCTGGGACTCCGCCACGGCGTCGAATCCCAAGCCGAGGTTGAAGCTGAATAGCGGGTAGACGCCCGCGCGAAGTAGATCGAAGTAGTTCGCAGTGATCGGGAAGAACTGCCAAGAGATCATGCTCCCGTACAGCACCCGGCCGCCGAACAGGAACGGCCCGATCAAGCCGGCGAGCCCCAGTATCCCGAGCACAACGATCGCGGCCACGGCCGAACGTGGCATTCTCTCGAACTTGGATGTCATGTAATTATGGCGAAAGCGGCAACAAGATATCTCAGCAGCGTTGGGAGAAAAGCACCGCTTAATTTTGTCTGACTCATTTGTGAAATCTTCTGAAACACCCTCTGCCTCTCAAATGTTTGTTCTTTTGAATGCTGATTCCGGCATCCAACGAATGACCCGCATAATCAACGCCCAGAACCAGGGTGTATACAAGACGTTCGTTCGCTTCGTAATAGCCCGTTGAATGTCTTGCGCCACTGACTCAGGGCTAGCCGTCAGCCGCTCTGGCAACTTGAGTTGAGCCGTCATGGGGGTGGCCACGAAACCCGGCTTGATGGTCAGCACATGAATACCACTCTTGAACAGCTTCGCACGCAAACCTGATGAATAGGTGTCGATGGCGGCTTTGGCAGCACCGTATAGATAGTTGCTTGCTCTCCCGCGATCACCGGCGACCGAACCAATTACTGCTATCACCCCGTTATCCTGCGGTTCGAAGCGCCCGGCGAGTCCGGCAAGGCAGGAGATCACGCTCTCTGCATTAGTGCGAAACTCGGCGATGGCATAAGGAATATCGGTCTCGGTACGCTGCTGATCAGGCAGGGTTCCGTGGGCAACCAGTGCCACGTCGATTGTGCCAAAACCTTTCCATGCCGAATCCAGCATCTGGGGGAGGAGGTCGCTATCGTTAGCATCCATCACGAAGGTTCGAACTTCTCTCGCGCCGCGTGCGACAAGGTCTGTGGAAATCGCCTGAAGTTTGATACTGTTTCTAGCAACCAAGAAAAGCCGCTCGCCTTGCTCCGCATAGCGCCGCGCAACAGCTTCGGCAATGCCAGAGGTAGCGCCGATAATGAGGATGTTTTGATTCATTGGGTCACTCGCTTCCAGAACCGTGACATGAGTTGGGCGTCGCGCAAGGCTTCGACCTTATTCCACTCCGGGTAGGCTCGCTGGAAATGTGTTGCACTCATGTGAGCATCCTTGGCTGGATATAACCTCCCGCCAGCTTCGTGGACCAAGGCGTCCAGTTTATAAAATAGGCGCTCATTCACCTGATTGCGTTGCGGAAAATCAAGCGCCAAAGAGACGCCGTGCAGTGGAAACGACAGCAATCCCGGTGAGGCAAGCTCTCCGCACTGCTTGAGCACGGCCAGGAATGAGCCATTACCGCTTTTGGCGATCTCTTGCATGACAGAGCGAACGACTTCACGCGCTTGTTGTTGAGGCACAGCGCATTGGTACTGCTGGAACCCAGCCCGGCCGTATATACGATTCCATTGCAGCAGGCGGTCCAGCGGGTAGAAAAACGGATCATATCCAACGCGGCTTACGACTTCCTTCTTGCGCTGGCGGTGGTAGTAAAGAGTGTTGAAAGCACACAGACTGAACCGATTGACCAGTGAGAACGGCGGGTCGATGGGCATACGCAACCCACCGGGCGATGCCAGTTCAAAGGGGCCTTCTTGTGCATGATTTCCGGCGATGTAATGACCGCGCCCTGCTTGTTTGCCGCTGGCCAGACAATCGATCCAAGCTACGGTGTATTCATGGGAAGCGTCATGCGCCTGTGAGAGTTCAAAAAACTCATCAAGCCCGCCGAATCGGATACTACGCTGCTCTATTTCGCTGGAAGACACGCGCCGCAGGCGAAGTTCAATAGCCAAGATCACGCCAGTCAGGCCAAGACCGCCGACAGTGGCTACAAAAAGGTCTGGCCGCTGGGTTGGGGAACACTCAACAACGCCTCCGTCGCTGCGGTACATTACCAAACGCCGTACATGGCGACCAAAGGTGCCCATGACGTGATGGTTCTTGCCGTGTACATCGTTGGCGACAGCACCGCCCAAGGTCACAAACTTGGTGCCGGGCGTCACGGGCAGAAACCAACCACGCGGTAAAGCGACACGAATCAACTCTGCCAACGTCAATCCAGATTGAGCATAAACAATGCCGGTCTCCCAGTCCGCAGCCAGTACGCGATCCATACCCTGGGTTGCGAGCACATGGTTAGATTCCGCGAGGCAGGAATCTCCATAGCTTCGTCCACAGCCAAATGCCAGTGCAGCGCCCTGCTCAAGGCTTGCGATATCGGCTAACGCCTTTGGTGCATCTTCTGGCCAGTGAACCCAGTGAGGGGATTGAGGATGGCGGGGATAACGCCCCCAGGAAAGCAATCGGCCCATCAGAAAGTCGCCAAAGTAAAAACGAGTACGAAGGCGATCCCGACCCCCCAGCTAACGCTATCACGCAGTGCAAACACAATCGGATCGTCATGCATTTGTCCTCGGTGTGCCAATAACCACACGCGACTTAGCCAGAACAGAAGCAATGGGCACGCTGCCCACATCCATTCCGGAGAGCGGTACAAAGCGCCAGAAGCTGCCTCATTGATATAAAGTGCCAGCACCAGAACCGAGATGTAACCAGATGCACCTCCAAGCGAGGCCAAAAGCTCAAAGTCGGCCGGATAGTAGCCTCGTCCAGAGGCTCTTTCTGTTTTGGCTTTTTGCCGGGCATCACACAGTTCCGTATAGCGCTTAATGAAGGCTAGGCTCAAAAAGATGAACACGCAAAAAGCCAGAATCCAGAAGGTTGCTACCAGTGACATTGCTGCAGCCCCCGCTACCACGCGGACGGTGTAGAGCATGGCCAAAGTGACCACATCGAGCATCGCCACACGCTTAAGCCATAGCGAATAGACGAGTGTCAGGATCCAGTAGGCTGCGAGTGCACCGACAAACCAGATCGGCAGCAACCATAGTGCCAAAAGAAACGCACCGAACAGCAGTGCAGGTATAAGGAATAACGCATGGAAAATCGGGAAATTACCAGCTGCCAACGGACGGTTGCATTTGGTGGAGTGCTGTCGATCGCTTGGCAAGTCGAGCAGGTCGTTCAGCAGATAAACACTGGACGCGCAGGTGCCGAAGGCAATAAAGGCCAGCAGTCCATTCCAGAGGAGTTGTACTTCCATGAATCTGTGAGCTGCAATCAGGGGCACAAACAGCAGCAGGTTCTTTGTCCACTGATGGATGCGCAGCGCCTTGATCAAAGTACGCAAATAAGGCGGACGGTTCTGCAAAACCATCTCGACTGGTCCGATCTTCCTGGCAGCAGCGAGCACCCCACGCTCCGGGTTTACGACGTGTATAACAGAAGCTGTTTTCCAGACGGTTAGATCTGCGGCGGAATTGCCTACGTACTCGTAACCCCGCTCTCCATAGCGCCGGACGAGCGCCTCACGTTTGTTTCTTGATGAAAGATTGGTTTCTTCCGTACCGAGCACCTCGTCGAAAAGACCCAGGTGTTCAGACACGTTTCGGGCTATTCGCAGATCGGATGCTGTGGCGAGAGTTAGCCTTGCGCCCGCAGTGCGCCGCTGTTCGAGGTAAGCCAAAAGATATCTGTTGTAGGGTAGATTGCTGACATCCGGAACCACAGCGTCCGCCAGACAACGCTTGAAGTAGGCCTTACCTTTAAACAGCCATGCAATCGCTTCAAAGATACGTAGTGGATGCAGACTGAGAAAGAGAAAGAGGTTCTCCACCAGCATGTCGGTGTTGACAAGCGTGCCATCGAGGTCAACAACTAGTGTAGGCGAGTTACGGCTCAACGTTGACACGAATTAATACGCCTCATATTTTCAAAGTATATGTACAACTGATAATTAAGATTACCAGCCGCACATTCAGCGATACGGTTTAATCAACAACGATTGTCCGGATGCCGCATGACAATTAAGGGGCGAAAAACTCGTCCTGCTTCCAGATCGTCCAGAGCGCCATTGATCTGCTCAAGCGAATAGCGCTTTGTGAGCAAAGAACCGAGCGGAATATTGGCGGTCTGAAAGAGTTCGAACATTTTGGGAATATCCCGATCTGGCGCAGTCGCACCACCCCAGCTACCGGCAATCTGCTTACCACTGATGAGTTCGTGTGGAGTTAACCGAATCTTATCTCCATCGGGAGGATGAGAGGCGAAGAGCAATTTCCCCCCACCTTTACGAATGAGGGAAAAGCCCAACTCTATCGTGGAGACTTGACCCGCCGACTCGATGCAGATATCTGCTCCGCCCTTGGTAATCTCGATTGCAGTCTGATGCAGGCGCGGAGCTGAGGAATTGAGCAGATGTGTTGCTCCAAGTTGCTTTGCCATTGCCAATTTCTCATCGGAAACATCAATTGCGATGATCATTTGCACGCCCGAGGCTTTAAGCGCCAAGAGTGCAGACAAGCCAATTCCGCCAAGCCCAAGAACAACTACGGATGAACTGGATGATGGATTCAATTCGTTCAAAACCATTCCCGCGCCGGTTGGCAGCGCACAACCAAATAGAATCGCCGTGTCAAACGGAAGACCAGCCGGCTTTTTCACCACCCGACTCTCAGAAACGATGCTGTAGTTGCTAAAAGTCGTCACGCGACCGGAGTTAATAATCTGATCGCCATACCGGTACTTTGCACCAGGCGCATCAAGACCTTCGCCTTTGATCCAGCCCATGATGACTTCATCGCCAAGTTGAATCTTGGTGACCCCTTCCCCCACCGCCAAGACCTCACCCGAACCCTCGTGGCCAAGCAAGTGGGGTAACCAAGGATCCTCCCCGCGGCCCCCACGCACTTCCATGAGTTGGCTGCGGCACATGCCACTAAAAAAGACTTTGACGAGCACCTGACCGGGAAGCAATTCAGGAAGCTCCACTTCTTTTATGAGGAGGGGCTTGCCGAGTGCTTCTAAAACGGCCGCACGTGCGGTTCTGATCATGCCTATGAGTCTGATGTTAGTGGAGGTAAAGTTAGAATTAGATGCGATAAGACAATGAGGCACGAGCGTCCGGACCGTGATCCCCCCAGAAACGCGACGCTCTTACTTCGTGCAAGCGTCAGTTCTGCTTATGAACGCGTTATAGGAGAGCAGGGCCACCACCGACAGGCTGTCCACTATCGTTTGGGAAGAGACCATTGCGATACATTTTTCGAGAGGCACCCACTCCTGACCGCAGACTTCATCGCGGTGAATTAGTTCTGGGGCAGCCTTCTCCTCAAAGGCTCGGGTATGGAAGAGGTGTGTGGGGTTGTACAAGGTGTCAAGCCCAGGGTGGAACATAAGGAGCGGCTTAAGTCCGTGACAAAGGATGCCTGTTTCCTCAAGGCACTCACGCCGCGCTGCCGCTTCAAACCCCTCGTCCTGTTCTACTTTTCCCCCGGGAATCTCCCAGGAAACCCGATCTATGAGGTGGCGGTACTGGCGAGTGAGCAGAATTCCTTCCGGCCCTTCGACCACCAAGCCAACCCGATCGCCGTAGTCTGTTACATATATGTCCTTGGCGAGGGTTCCTAGTTCCAGTCGAACCTTATAGACCTGCTGATACGGATTTCGATATACCACTTCCCTCGGTCCGATGTAAGGCCGCGCGGCCCCTTCGTCTTCTTTCATATCATCTTCGGATCGATCGTCGGCAAATACCTCGAGGAGATCGTTCGGACGGCAGAATACGGCAGCTTTCATGCGACAACCACGGCGTGAAACAACGTTACCAAGGCATGGACGACTTGCTGCTGACGAATACGCCGCCTTCCTTGTAACTGGACGGCACGTCCTCGATCCGGACGGCCCGGCCCCAGCAGAGCTTCTGGGAAAAGATGTTCACACCGCTGCGCGCAAAATGATCGAACACAGCGCAGGCGTTCTCGGGCGAGCCGATCTCGACGAATGCGTCGACATGATTCCAACTCTCGAACGGCAGTGCTTTCAATATCACCGCCTCATGACCTTCCGCGTCGATCTTCATGAGATCTGCGCGGGCAGCAATCTCCCGCACGTCGTGCACGTCGACTTCGAACCGCTCGAGTTTCCCGTAGGGATTAGCCTTGGCGCCGGCGAGATGGCTACTGGTGGTGTTCCCGAGGACGCGCACGAACTCCATCTTGCCTTTTTTCTCCGAGACTGCCGCCATGTGGGCGGTGCAGCCGGATACACCATTGAGGCCGACGTTGCGGACCAGCTTGGCGTGGTGGACCGGATCCGGCTCGAACGCTTCCATTTGCAAACCGCACTTGGCCAGCAGAATGGAGTGCAGCCCGATGTTTGCGCCGATATCGGCCCCACGGCGGTACTTGCCGCGATTGCGGTGGTAGAAGGCGAACATCAGCAACTCGTCCAGACCGAACAGATCTATCGAGTCGATCGCCCCCATCTTTTCGTAAGGCAAGACGACCGGGCCAAACTCCCCGAGAGGCACTGCGCGCCCCGCTTCGAACTCTGGCCGCGCTTCGCGGAAGGCATGCTTCGCCACACCGTCAAGGAACTGATAGAACGTGGAGTCCCTCGCGTGGTACTGGGGGTAGGCAGCAAGGAACGAAAACAGAGAATCGAATCGGTCAAGCAGCATGATCGCATTTCCTGGCTGGGTTTAGTACGCGCGCAACGCGTTCAGCCGCTCTTTCGCTAGCAGCGGCATCTGGTTCTCCAGCGACGCGCCGTATTTCAGCACGGGATGAAGCTTCTGGTCCGGATTGATTTCAACATTGCAAAAGACGGGGCCCGGGGTCGAATAGACCTCGCGTAACCGACGGGTCGTCTCGGATGTCTTCGAGATCGTGACCACCGGGAGGCCCATCGCTTTGGCGACGCGAGGAAAATCGCACAGCCCGAGGCCGGACGCCGGGTCGACCCCGACGTAGTGTCCGTCAAGCCAGGTCTCCAGAGTCTGCTTCTGTATGCCGTGCGAGTGATTGTTGAAGAGCACGATCTTGAGCGGAAGGTTGTACCTCACGACCGTCGCGAGTTCGCCCAGGCACAACTGCAAGCCTCCATCGCCGGTAATACAAGTGATCGGCCGGCCCGGGGCCGCCGCAGCCCCACCGAGCGCCGCGGGGACTGCATATCCCATCGGCGTGAAGTTCCATGCTGAAAACACTCGCTGCTCCGGCTTAACGCGCAGGTTGTTGCAAGTCCATGTGAGGTTGCCGCCGGTATCGACGAACACGAGCTCGTCGTCGGCGAGATGGATGGAGAGCTCGCGTACGAAGTGGTGCGCGTCCACGAATCCCTTGTCGTCGGTCGGCGCGGGCGGAACATCGTCGGGCAGCTCCTCCCGCCAGCGACGTATCGTCTCGAGCCAAGGTGCGATATCGGGCCTGCGGAAATCCTTCGCAGCACTGTTCGCTGCCTCGAGGAACACGTCCATCCGGCTGCAGATTCTCTCCATGACATTGATACCGCGGCCGTCGAACTTGTCCATTTCGCCCTGGTCGGCATCGACCATCACGATGTGCGCGTTCGGCGCGAACGTGTTCAGCAGGCCGCCAGTAAGGTTCTGCGAGAGCCGCGTGCCGATACACACGAGCAGGTCGGCGTGCTGCACGACGAAATTTCCGAGCCGTGGACCGTAAACGCCAAAGGTTCCGCACCGGTGCTTCCAGTCAAAGGGCACCAGATCGACGCCTGCCCAGGTCTGGACGAACGGAAGATCGAGCCGACCCATGAATTCGCGCAGCTCGCGCGCCACCCGCGGTGTGCTGAGCCCCCCCCCCAGCACCAGCAGCGGGCGGCAGGCGGCGGAGATCCGGTCGAGCAGGGACTGGACCCGCGCAGACAGATCGGCGGCTGGCACGGTGGCCGGGGGCAAGAAACGGGGCAACGCCGCCGGATCGACTTGCACGCGTTGGAGGTCGTCCGGGATGTCGATCAGCACTGGCGCCGGGCGACCGCTCTCGGCCTCATGGTAAGCACGGTCGAGGATGGCGGCGATCTGCGTCGGCTCGCGGAGCTGCTCAGCGTACTTCGTCACGCTCGCGTAGATAGAAAGGACATCCGTTTCCTGAAAGCCAACTTGCCGCACCTTGCGGTCGCCCTTGAGTCGATGCGTCGCGACCTGCCCAGTCAGCATGAGCGCGGGAACCGAATCGTAGTAGGAACAGCAGACGCCGGTAAGCAGGTTGGTCGCCCCGGGACCGCTTGTCACCACGCATGCTCCCATCCGTCCTGACGTCCGGTAATAGCCGTCGGCGGCCATAGCTGCGGATTGCTCGTGCGCGACGAAGGTCGTACCGACACCGGGATGACGCGAGGCCGAGTCGAACAGATGGACTGCAGCCCCGCCGGACAGGCCAAAGACATGCTTCGAGCCCTTGGCGGCCAGATAATCAATGACAAAATCGCTCAGCTTCATCTTGTGTCCGTTTAACGCTGCATCATGTCTTGCGCCGGAGCTTGTACCGGTCCCGGTCCGCTTCGAGGTCCCTGATCAGGTCGGCGCTTCTCCAAGGATCATGCACGAGGGAAAAGTTTCTACCACCCACAGCACTCCTGGGCGAGGACAGGCACCATTCGACGCACTCGGCAACATCCTCCAAAGAAGAACCGGCCCCTTCCTTCTCCAGGAATTCCATCGTCCTGTTCAGATTTTTGCCGGCTGCATCGCCTGCGGAAAGCGTCTGCCTGTGAATCTTGGTATTTACCCAACCCGTTCCGATGATCGACGCCTGCAACTCGGGATACTCGCTGTCCAGCAACTCCGTCATCTTCAGCAATACTGTCTTTCCGATGCAATAGGCCGAGTAGCTGTCGAACGGGCTGTTCGTGCCGCCACCTGCGAAGAAAACGACCTTGCTAACGGATAAAGGATCGCGATGCCCATACACCGCATGCAACACCCTAAGCTGAGCCGTGGAATTGACGATAACAGTCTTTTCCCACTCGTCGAAGTCGAGCGAGAAAAACCTGCCGATCGGCGCGAGCAGTCCCGGCGCGCTGATCAGAATGTTCCACGAGAACGCGCGATCTTTAAGTTTCTCCGCGAAGGATTTAACCTGCTCGCCTGAGGTGACATCCAAAGGGAACAACCTTGCACCGGATTTTGCGAGCTTTTCTACCCCCGGCGACAGGTTTCGATAGGTTCCCACAACTTCGGCTCCGCCGCGCAGGAAATGCTCGGTAAGGTGTGCGCCAATATCGCTGCTTGCAGCGAGTACGATGACCTTGGGTCTATTCATTACACAGAAATCAGAACGGGCCCGCGAACCAATCGCCCGGCACGTCATGCGGATGCTTACGCTGCTCGGCAAGGGCACGAAACCCCGTGTTGCGGGAGAGCATCGCGCCGATCTTCTGTGCTATGTGTTCGGCCCGCACGTGATAGCCGGCAGTTAGCGCCGGACTGGTCGCTTCCGGAAAATCCGGCATCGCCAAGCGCTGCGGCGCGCCCTTAAGCGCCCGCCAACAGTCCGAAGCGATGCGAGCCAAAATCTCGCCTGAGATTGATCCGGTCAGCGTCCCCGTATCGAGAACAAGCAGCCGGCCGGTTCGCTGCACGGAAGCTTCGATCGCAGCCCAGTCGAGCGGCCGAACGCTGCGCAGATCTATGAGATCGCAGGCCACGCCCTGAGCCGCGAGGTGATCAACCGCATGGATGGCTTCGATTGTCATATACGACATTGCCACGACGGTGATGTCCCCGCCCTGCCGAAGCAGTCGCGCCTTGCCGATCGGCACGCGACAGTCGCCCTCAGGCACTTCACCGCGCAGATTGTGCAGCCACCGATGTTCCAGAAATACTACCGGGTCGGCGTCGAATATCGAGGAAAGCAGCAGACCCTTGGCGTCTTCCGCGGTCGAAGGCATCACCACTTTCAGTCCCGGCACGTGGGCGAACCAAGCCTGCAGGTTCTGCGAATGGGTCGGCCCCTGACCCCAGCCGCGGCCGATGATCATGCGCACGGTGAGCGGCACCCCTCTGTGCCCGCCGAACATGAATCGCCACTTGGCCGCGTTGTTTATTAGCTGGTCCATCGATAGCAGGGCAAAATCGAGCCGTTGATGGGTCATTACAGGCCGCAGCCCGTACAGCGCGGCACCGATCCCGATTCCGGTCATCGCGTTCTCGGACGTGGGCATGTCGAATACCCGCTCAGGCCCGAACTTCGCCTGCAAACCCAGCGTGGTGCCAAATACGCCCTTGGGATCGTCAACGCCAAGCCCGTAACAGATTACGTTCGGGTCCAGCGCCATCGCCACCGATAAGGCCTCGTTGATCGCCTCGACGAAAGTCCTCAGCGCCACGATCAGGCCCCCGCGCGTTCCGACTGGGCGCCCACTGGCGATTCAGCGTATAGATCCGCATAAGCGCTTGCCGCTTCCGGAAATGGTGACGCATCCGCGAACCCGAACGCAGCGCTCACTTCGCCCTCAATAGTAGTGTCCATCTGCCCCGCTTCGGTGGCCGAGATTACGCCGCCAGTGCGCAGCGACGACTCGAATCGGCTAATCGGCTCCTTCGCTTTCCAATCGAGAAACTCGGCCTCGGTACGATAGCCGAGGTTATTGTCGTAAGACGGACCACAGTGCTCAAGCCAGCGATAAGTCGAGAACTCCAGAAATCTCGGTCCGCTACCCCCGCGAATGCCAGCGATCGCCTCGCTCGTCATACCGTACACCTCGACCACGTCATTGCCGTCACCGCAGCACGCCGGGAGCCCGAGGCCCTCGACCATCCCCGCGATACTGCGGCTCTCAGGCTGCCTCACACGTAATGGCGAGTACACCGAGTAAAGATTGTTCTCGCAGACGAACAGCACAGGCAGTTTCTTGAGCACCGCGAAATTGACGGACTCAAAGAATACGCCCGCCTCAACGACCGCATCGCCGTGAAATACACAGCTCACCTGATCGGTGCGCTTGAACTTGATGCCGTACCCCAGCCCGACACCCACCGGAACCGTGCCCGCGACAATCGCCGTACTGCCCATGAAGCCAACCGATTCGTCGATGAGGTGCATGGACCCCCCCTTGCCGTGCGAGCAGCCGCCGACCTTGCCGTAAATCTCCGCCAGCATGGCTTGCAGGTTCCCGCCCTTGCCGAGGTAGTGCGCATGCGCCCGATGCCCGCTCACTGCCAAGTCGTCCCGTCGAAGGGCGAGACCAACGCCAGCCGCGACGGCCTCTTGACCGACAGAAAGATGCGTAGGGCAACGCATTTTTCCATCAGCATAGCGTCTTGCAATCTCCTGTTCGACGAAGCGGATGCGCTTCATCTGGAAGAGGAGTTGCTTTGCAATCTCAGGGGTCACGGGATGAACCAGAAGTAGTCGCCCGTATACCCTACCTCGGCGAAGAAGACTTTCCACTCATCGACATGCATGATGGTCTTCGCCGTGAGGTTCCAGGCGAACATGCGCTCCTTTTCCTCATCGCTGCGGTATGCATCGACCGTCACGTAGGCTCCGTTGCGGCTTACCCGCTCGATCTCGCGGAGGGCTTGCGCGCAATCCGCCCGTTCGAGGTTGTGGATGGTATTGATCGCGATGACGACATCGAAGTATTTGTCGCCAAAAGGAAGCTTCCGAGCGTCGGCGACCTGGACGTGCGGCTTCATGTCCTCGATTGCGTTCGCGATCGCATACTCCGACACATCAATGCCCTTCACGGTGATGCCAGGGATAAGTTGAACCATGTCATGCAGCATAAAGCCCTTCGCACAGCCCACGTCGAGCACGGAACTCTTCGAAGTGAGTCCGAAATGCCGTTGCAGCGTGGGGATCACTGGTTGCCAGAAACGCGGCAGGTAGTTAAACCCCCCGTAACCGTGCCGGCGGTCGCCATCGAAAAATTCCTTGCCGAACTGGCACGCCACCTGACGGTCCTCTTCGGACTTGGAGGCACCGCGCTCCTCGACATTGCGCTTGGTCCTTGGATAGTTCACGAGCAGATCAATTTCCGTTCCCACGGCTGCTTCCTCGTTCAAGGTTTGTGAATGTAGTCGAATGGCTGGCTCTTCAAGTCGTCAAAGAACTTCTCGACCCAGGAAATCGTTTCGTCGATGCCCTGCTCGAGCGAAATCTGATCCCGCCAGCCGAGCTGGCCTCGCACCTTGTTGCTATTGAGCAGGTAGGCGGCATCCTTGCCTAAGCGCTCGCCTACCACTTCGACGTGATCGTTGAATTTCACGCCCATCCGCTCGCAAATCATGTGCACTAAGTCGCGCACGCTAATGATGCGGCTGGTGGAGATATGGTACGCCTCACCCGGTGTGCCGTCTCGCATGATACGCATGGTGGCGTCCGATACGTCCTGCATATGGATGAAAGAGCGTTCGGAATGGCCACCGCCGTGAAGCTGCAGCTTGCGCCCGAGCTTGATGAACAGGATCGTCCTCGGAATAATCCGGTAGAGCTGCTGACCCGGACCGAATACATTGGCGGCCCGAGTGAATACGACTGGGAAACGATAGGCGGCGAAGAACGTTTTTAGGCTCATGTCGGCGGCCGCGCGCGACACCGCGTAAGGCGTGCTCGGATTGAACGGAGCTTTCTCATCGATCGAGCCGCTGGTGCTGCCGTATACCTCCGGTGTGGTGACGTGCACGTATTTCTGCAGAAAGTCGCATTGGCGCAGGCGATCAAGAAAGCGCACAGTCGACACCACGTTTGTCAGGAACCAGTGATCCGGGTTCTTCCAGCTCTCGGCCACCATGCTTTGCGCGGCAAAGTTAATGACGTACGCTGGCTTTTCGCGATGAACCAGGGCCATCAGCGCGTCGAGATCACGGTTCAGATCCTGCTGGTAAAATTGAAATTTCCCCGGCATAGCCGCCCACTTGTACGGCAGGAAGGCGGGATGCGGCTCCGGCGAACGGCTGCAGCCGATAACGGAATAACCCTGATCGAGCAGGTAATCCACGAAGCTTGCGCCGGAAAAAGAATTGCTGCCAATTACAAGGCAGTTTTCCTGCGGCGACACTTACCGGTTCCTTGCGGGGGGATTCTGATAGAGCCACTGCATGACCATGTGGCCAACTACCAATTGCATGTCTTCCGAGATTTGCATGTCATCCACAGCAAAATGGATCGGCACGTTCGCTAAAGTTTTGGCCTTACCGCCCGAGTATCCGAGAATCGCATAAGATCTCATCCCCATCGCTTTTGCCTGTTCCAGCGCTTTAACGATATTAGGCGAATTCCCGCTGCCCGAAAGCACTATCAGGACATCGTCCTTGCACGCCTGCACTGCAATCTGCATTGAAAAAATCGACTCGTAACCCACGTCGTTCGCTAAACAAGTAAGAACGGACGAATTGGCCGGCAGGGCGGAGACCCTCAGGCCCGATCCGAAGGTCTTGGAAATGCCATAGAGAAAATCATTCGCCAAGTGGATCGCATTGCCAGCGCTGCCACCGTTGCCGCAGATGAAAACCTGGCGCCCGGCGCGCCAGCAATCCTGGAGTTCCTCCGCAAGCCGCTCGGCACCGCCCCAATCGCTGGACTGCAGCACGGCTTGCAAGCGGTGTGCATATCCGGAGAAGAAAGCTGTCCCCAGCGAATTACGGTCGCTCATTTCACGGCTCCCCGCTGCATCGACTTAAGGTTGTAGAAGCGTTCTTCGTCTTTGAGTTCACCTGCCCGCTGCTTCTGAATGATTTCACGGATGGCATCATTGACGGTTTTCTTGGGCCGAAAACCGGTTGCCAGCAGCTTGTCCGAGTTCACTCGGTATGACCGAGGGTCATTCGATTCGGTAACGACGATCTCCGCCTCGACCTGTTCGGCCACCCGCTCGGCAATGTCCAGTATGGAGATATTCTCAAAGCCCGCGTTGAAGACGCCTGCATATTCCGGATGATCGAGCATGAACAGGTAGACATCGGTAATGTCGTCGATGTGTATGTTGGGACGAACCTGTTTGCCGCCGAATACGGTGATTTTTCTATTGCTGAGGGCCTGCATCGTCAGCATATTGACGGAAACATCCAGTCGCATGCGCGGCGAGTAACCGCACACGGTCGCCGGGCGGATTATCTGAACAGCCATTTTGTCTGCGTAGCTGAGAAGCACGCGCTCGGCAACCATCTTGGTCTTGTTGTATTCCGAGATCGGCTTAAGCTCGAGATCCTCTGTGACCTGATCTTCTTCCTTAACGCCGTAGACGCTGCCCGACGAGGCATAGATGAACTGCTTGACGCCGGTTCGCACCGCCTTGTCGGCGAGTTGCATGGTGGCCAGTGCACTGATCTCCCACGTCAACTTCGGGTCCAGATCACCGCAGGGATCGTTGGCCACTGATGACAGATGGATGATCACGTCGATACCAGCGAGGTCGACATCGTCTATATTGCGGACATCCCCCTTCACCACTTTAAGTCTTGGGTGGGGCTTGAGGAAATTTCCAAACCACATAATGTCGAAGACAGTGACTTCGTGGCCAGCCGTGAGCAATTTTGGAACGAGGACCGTACCTTTGTAGCCGCAGCCGCCGGTAACCAGAATATGCATTTCTTCTTGCCTCTTTTCCCGTTTTGTCTTATGCGCAAAAAACTTAATTATGGGTTACGAGCAGCCTGCGAGCATCTTGCCCGCTGTGTCGTAAGATTCCGGGGTTCCAATATCTATAAATCGCCCTGCGGACATGTGCGCGTAAACGGCATCTTTGAATACCAACGCCGGCAGTATTTCACGCTCCAGCGATATTGGTTTGCCACATTCAACCGAATCAAAGCTGGCGCGCTCCATCAGATAGCAGCCCGCGTTGATCCATCCATCTCCGTGTGTACTTTCTTTCTCCAAAAATCGCGCGACACGCCTAGTTTGCATATCTATCCGGACCGAACCGTAGCGGTCAATATTGTCCACTTTAGCGACGACTAAAGTTGCAGTTGCATGGCTTGCCTTATGCTCGTCGCGCAGCTTGGCCAGCTCAAATTCGACATACGAGTCACCATTCATTACCAACACCTGAACCGAGTTCGTCAGCGGTAATGCTTTCTTGATCGCCCCGCCAGTTCCTAACGGCTCATCCTCAGTTGAAAACGCGATATCGAACCGGTAAGTATTACACCCTCGATAGCGCTGGATTATCTGCTCAGCCTTATACCCGACCGCAAGAACAACTTTGCGGACAGCTCCGAACCCATTCAACTGGTCAAGCAATATGTCCAAGAACGGCCGCCGGCCAATCGGAGCAAGTGGCTTTGGCACATCGCTTACTACGGATCGCAAGCGCGTTCCAGAGCCACCGACAAGTATGATCGCATCCATTTAAGGCCGAGCTACCTTAATGCTTCAAGTAGATGATGGAACTTCCCTCATCGGCAAACCTAAATTTCACCTCAAGAAAATTCGTTAACGCCTGACGAACCGCGGGTTGACGAGCCGGGTCAACGATGAGCATGAGAAAACCGCCGCCGCCAGCGCCCGAAATCTTGCCCCCGTATGCACCCGCCGAAATGGCGCGGTCGTAAGCATCATTAATGAGGGAGTTGGAAACCTGACTGGATAACGATTTCTTCAGCCCCCAGGTTTCGTGCATGAGCCTTCCCAAATCTTCGAGCATAGAGGAGCCATCCTGTTCGGAGATGACCATGGCCGCCTCCGGGACCATTTCATGCATCCTCTTAAGATAATCGTCATTATCCCTTGATTTGGTCCGCTCGATTTGCTCCTTTACCACCTCATTCGCATATCGAGTCTGGCCGGTAAAAATAATCATCGTCGCGTCTTCGAGGAGCTGGCGCTTGGCTTTCGATATGAGCAAGGGGTGAACCTTGAACCACCCATTGCCGAACTGAATCACGTTCAATCCCCCGTGCGCGGCATGGACTTGATCCTGAGAACCTACGTTCTCCTTGAGCATCTCTTGTTCCACAAACAACGCCTCTTTGGCCAGTTCCTCCTTAGTAATGATCTTGCCTTCGAGCGCATACAATGCATTAAGGAACCCCACCGTAAAGGCAGAGGATGACCCGAGTCCCGACCTGGCAGGCAAGTCGGCAAAAATATGAATATCCAGGTTTTCGTCTATGTTCTTGTGCTGCAAGCATGCGCGTACGCTTGGATGAACGAGTTCATCAACAGAATTTACGAGCTCCGCCTTGGAATAACTCACACGAATTTTGTAATCGAAGAAACTGCTGAAGCGATTCAGGCTGACGTAGACATATTTGTCGATTGTTGTACCCAGCACTGCGCCGCCGTTTCGATGGTAATACTCCCGGTAATCCGTACCACCGCCAAAATAGCTAATGCGTACTGGTGTTCTTGAAATTATCATTTTCTCGTAACTCAGGATAACAGGTGCTTCACTGCTGCTTGTAAATCCTTGACCACATAATCGGCAAGCGTTGTGCGCTTATGATGGATGCCATAACCGGTCTCGACCAAATACGTCCTTATCCCCAGCTTTCGCCCTGCTTCAACATCCGAATTCTTGTCGCCAATCAGCGCCAGAGAGTTGGCGACGAAGCCTTCCTTGTCCATCACGGCCTTCAGTAAGCCCGCGTGAGGTTTCCTACAATTACACACCTTGCGATAAGCCGGGACCGTGCCTTCGGGGTGATGCGGGCAATAAAGCACATCCGCAATCTCGATTCCTTGCCTGGACATTTCGTCCAGCATACTCCTGGTCAAGGTCTTAAAATCCGCCTCGCTGTATATCCCCTTGGCGATGCCCGCCTGGTTCGTCACGATGTAGCTTTTGACTCTCCTCTCGGTGACAAGCCGCAGTGCTTCCAGCGCGCCCGGAATGTACTCGAAGTCCTCGGTCCTGTAAACGTATCCTTTCTCAACATTGATGGTGCCATCCCTGTCAATAAATATGGCACGAATCGTCATCTGCTCTCAAACGTTCCCATAACGGGTGTTTCGTATCATTGTGTAGCCCTTTATCAACTCACCGATGCCCGCATCGAGAGATACCTGCGGCTTATAGCCAGTCGCCTCGATCTTTTCGTTGGACACGATGTAGTTTCGCTGATCCGGGTCCTTGCCAATCGGAGCATCGATAAATGTAAAATCAGGCACTTGCTTCTGAATGGCCTGGCAAAGCTCCATTTTTGAAACATTGGCATCTGACAGGCCGACATTAAAAATTTGTCCGTTGGTTTTTTCGTAGCTCTCAATCCCATGAATAAAGGCGCGAGCAATGTCCCGCACGTGGATGTAATTGCGCTTAAAGCTGCTCTCGAACAGCACGACAAACCGGTCATGCACTGCACGATACGTAAAATCATTCACGAGCAAGTCGATTCGCATACGCGGCGACATGCCGAATACGGTTGCAAGACGAAAACTGGTCGCATTCGGATGCTGCATCAATTCTTTCTCGACCTTCACTTTCTCGATTGCATATAACGACATTGGGTGCAGCGGGGACTCCTCCGTGCAGAAATTATTCTCGTCCCCGCTACCGTAGGCGCTATTGGTAGTCGGCATCAAGATGCGCTGATGCCTACTAATATTCTTCAGCATCATTATAATTGCGTCGTGGTTCGTGCTCGAGGCACCGACTGGGTCGCGCGCGCACAGTGGTGCCCCGACATAGGCCGCGAGCGGGATAATAATGTCGGCCTTTTTGACAAGCGGAAGTGTTACGTTTTCTATGCGCACATCCCCGCGCACCACGTTGAAATTCGGGTTATGGCAAATATGCGCCAGGCTGTTCTGGCCATACATGAAGTTGTCGATGACGGTAACTTTGTGACCCTTGGCAAGTAGCTCGGGAACCATGGTCGACCCTAGGTAACCTGCGCCGCCGGTAACGACGATGTTGTAGCTCATTTTTTACTCCCTTATTGTCAGCAATTACTCGCCGAACATGGCGACTTCAACGCACTCGCAAAGCGTGTGAGCCAATACGATATGCAATTCCTGAATGGTGCTGGTAGCCAAGCCTGGCGCAATAATACAGTGATCAGCCATTGATTTAGCTTTACCACCATCATGCCCGCAGAAAACGATACTCGGCACCCCCATGGCGCGGCATTGTTCGAGAGCCTTGAGTATGTTCGGAGATTTCCCGGAGGTTGTGATGCCGAGAAATACGTCCTTATCCGTGGCCTTGCCGGAAAGCTGCCGCGAGAACACCAAGTCATAACCGTAGTCGTTGCCAATGGCGGTGAGAATAGAACTGTCCACCGTAAGGGCTTCAGCAGGCAATGGCGCACGATCGCGAGCCAATTTGCTGACGAATTCTGCAGCCAAATGCTGCGCGTCAGCCGCCGAGCCGCCGTTACCGGCGATATAAAGCCGTCCGCCGTTGCGATAAGCCAAAACAACTGCTTCGACCGCCTTCTCGAATAGATTCAGCTGATCGACTTTTGCGAGAAAATCCTGCTTGGCCGAAATAGACATTTGAAGGTTCTTTTTAAGCAGATCTTTATAGCCCACTGCCGTCTCCAAAATGTCGGATAATCACTTGCCAACATGAATTGCCCCATGCAGAAATACGAAAGCAGGTACGAGCCATAACCCGTTTCTTTCTACGCCTTGTGCCAGCGAAAGGGAAAAGTGAGTCCCCCCGGCATAGCGGGAGGCCTACCTTCATGTAGGTAGCAAGTAGCTAGACGTTCGCGGACTTGCTTCCAATAAGGTAATTGCTGTTTGGTAGATGTTTAATCGGCCAGTTATGCCACGCAGCCCCTATTTCCTGTTTCCACCGACCAAAATAATCAAGGTTGTTCACCTCTCGGAACTGGTCCTGATAAGCGATCAAAAAGTTTTCGAAGTTTGATACCGCAGATAGGACTGGCTTTCTAACGGAAAGCGGCGTTTCGCTTATTGACCATGTAGCAACAAACAGCCTATCCCCTTCAAACGCAGCGAGTGCTGTTCTAAGCTCTTCCGCGTCGGACAAACAGGTAATCTTGGAATCGACTGGTAGTGCCGCCGTTTTTAAGTAGTATCGTTGCAATGCGGAGAAAGGAGGAAGATCGAAAAGCACGTATCGCCCCTTAAAGCCGAGGCTATATAGCAACCGGCACAGGTTCCCGTAACCGCCGCCAAATTCAAAAACGCAATCCATATCCTCAATCGCTTTCCCAGTCTTTTCCTCGAACTGCGCCAGGTGGTAGGCGTGGTGTATGGTGTTCGCGCTGCTGGCGGCATAGAACGGGTAGCGGGGCAGGTTTCCTATAAAAGGTTCTTCAAGCACTGCACGCCACCGCGTAGGCCAATGCGGAAGCCGTCGAAGATAGCTGAGTTCCGATCGAATGTAGTTTTCGTATCCGACCACCATCGTATTCGACACAACATCCCATCTGGCAAACTTTCTGGGATCGTCGCTAAGGATGTGGCCACGCAGGCGATTCATGTTGCCTAACCACTCGGCTTGCGATGGTTCGGTAGTCTCCGCGTTCACGACAGACAATTGCCGAAAGGTCGTGCGCAACTCTGAAAGATATTCTAATTCCTGTACAGATGCTGGCGGAAGGCGGCTGTCAAATATCCAATTCAGGAATCGCTTAATTAACCGCTTCAAGATACTTCCCTCGAAAACTATTTTCCCAATCGTCGCACGTCTTTAGTGCTGCTTGCTCACTACTGGCCCATGCCCGCCTTACTTGCCTATCAGGTAGCTGTAGAGGAGGCGCAGCTGGCGTGAACGCTCTGGATCCCCACGCGCCCGATTGAGTACTTCCTTCATGAATGCCCAAAGCACAGCGACAGAACCCGCCACCAGCGCTGTCAACAACACAATCAAAGTACGGTTGGGCTTGGACTTCTGCTCCGGCTCGATCGCTTTTTCCAATACCTGGATCAGGGAAGCATCCCTAGCTTCGTCGATCTTGGCAGCCTCATATTGTTTGGCCAGCAACTCGTAGATGGTTTCGTAGTATTTCATATCGCGCAGCAGGCTCAGGTTGTCGATGCCCTTACCACTGGATGCGCTTTCCGCTGCCTTGGCACCGCCGGCACCTTCGATCTTAGCCAGTTCGCGCTTCAACGATTCGAGTTCTTGCTGGGCACGTCGCAGGTCAGGGTTACGATCGGCAGCAAAGGTGCGCATGACACCGATCTGCACCTCTTTCACCGTCATCTGGGCGCGCAGTCGGGCGGCGTCTTCGACCATCGCGCGGCCTTGGTCATCCACCTTCACCAATCCACCCTGCTCCAGCCCCCGTCTAGCAGCAATTTCAGCCTTGGCAAGGCTATCTTTAGCTTGGAGCAATTGTTTCTCGAAGAACAGTCGACGCTGGGAGGCTTCTGTCACTGCGAGCGTCTGATTAAAGCGGTAGAGCTCCTCGACATAGGCGTTGGCGATGGCAGCGGCACGCTTCGGGTCCCGGTCGTCAAACTGGATGTTGATAAAACCGTCTTTGCCGGAGGCAATATTGGTGTGTGCCTCAATTTGACCGCGTGTGCCCTGAGGCGAGCGTGTCTCGTAGACATTCTGCAGATGGAAACGCTGGATGAGGTTGTCGGCAACCGTGCGGGTCTTTAGCATGGCAATGTAAAGATCGTTGGAAGTCTTGATTCCTGCCAATCCGCCCAAGTTGCCCAGTTGTGCCAGCACGCCCGAGACAGCCGACTGACTTTGCTGCGGCGGCAGGATTTTGGTGGAGGCGGTGTAGGTATTGGGCAGCAGAAGGCCGATTCCAACAGCTATTATTGCGGCCACGAAGGGCAGACCGAGGATCAGTTTCTTGTGCTTGGCGAGGACGATTGCAAGTTCTAACAAACTGAACTCGTCATCGTTCGCTTCGTGGTTCGTGGTTCGTGGTTCGTGGTTCGAATCACGTGGCTCGTTGTTCGTGGCTGGGTGCTCCATAAGTACCGTTGTTCGTTGATCGTGGGACGTGGCTCGTTATTCGTCAGTCGCTGCCAGCCTTGCGCGCGCGGATGAGGCCGGGAATCAAAATTCCTTTGTTGCCTGTCGCGCCGCACCTTCGGCAATGTTGCTGGCGATTGAGACTGCGCTACGCCGCGATTGGTTAATTATGCCGTATTGCTCTTCCTTGGGATCGAACGACGGACAATGTCCCACGGTATTTTCCACGCTACCGCCCTGCAAAACACGGGTGTATTTCGCATAATGTATTGATTTAGAACTACAACTACTTACGCGGCTCGGGTGACCCAGTCGCGATCTACTCTTACTTTGTTGCTCTTGCCCAGCAATTCCAGCAGCACGGTCACGCGCTTTTCGCCGTCTTGTTCGGCGAATACGGCTTCCATGCCGGCGAACGGCCCATCCACCAGTTTAATGCGGTCACCCGCGCTAAACGGGGTGCGGTTTTCCTGGTGCAGACCGGACGCCGGGTCCTGACACTGCAATAGCGCATCCATGACCTCGTCCGGGACCACTGCCGGCTGCCCGCCGAAGCGCACCAGGCCGACCACGCCACGGGTGGAACGCACCGGAGCCATGTTGCGCTGGAGGGGATCAATCCGGATGAAGAGGTAGCGGGGAAAAAGCACTTCGATGGAATCTATCCATTGTCCACGCCGGCGGCGCCTGATGCGAAGGCGCGGCAAGTAGACATGAAAACCCTGGCGCACGAGGTTTTCTTCCGCGACTGCTTCTTGGCGGGGTTTGGAGCAGACGGCGAACCAACAACCCATGATTGGTGATTGGTGATTAGTGATTAATGGGTCTTGGTTCATGATCGGGGATTCACCCTCTCCCCCGCCCCTCTCCCTTCGAGGGAGAGGGGAGTTCTTTTTAGATCGCCGCGCAGTTGTTCGATTTCCTTCTCGAGGGCTTCGTATTCCGCGACCTTGCGCTTGAGAAAGGACAGCGTGATGCGGGTTTTATCTTCCAGCCCTGCTGGGGTGAGCAGGTAAGCGTATTGGCGCTTGTCGGGATTTTTGCGAAAGTTTCCAAACTTGACGAGGCCCTTTTCCATGAGCGCCTTGAGGCAGTAATTGGCTTTGCCTAGGCTCACGCCCATCGCTTGCGCCAGGTCCCGCTGGCTCATTTGCGGCTGGGCGTCAAGGAGTTTGAGGATTTCTAGGCGTTGGGGGTCGGTAAGCATTAAGTACCGTGATTCGTGCAAATGTTCAAAAAATGATGGCGGATTGTACACAGGAAGGGGGGGCGATGCAAATAAAGCGGTGGGATGTGGGTAGGGAGCGTAGTTGCCCCCTCACCCTAGCCCTCTCCCACGAGGGGAGAGGGGACATTTTTGCTCTCCCCGCCAGCGGGGCGAGGGGAATTTTCTTCTAGAATCCCTTCAGGACCTTGATGGCGGCGATGCCGATGCCGAATTGGGAGAAGATCTGGGTCCAGTCTTTGAGTTCCTTGGTCCAACTGAAGCGCTCGAACAGTTCCGGCACGACGATGGTGTCGTCCGGCATTAGCTTCGTGCCGCTGAATCCGCCTGACAGCCAGCCGCCCGACAACCAGCCGGATTGCCGATTGCTGATGACCGAGCCATCGGCACGGAGCAGGTAGATACTTGCTTCTTCCGCATCGCGCGTCGGCCCGCCTGCGAGCCGCAGATACTCCTCGAGCCGCCGCTCAGGGCGATAGGCGAATGATCCCTGGCTATAAACCGCGCCCAAAACATTGACGGTTGACGGCCGCGAGGGAACGAAGATCCGGTCGTTATCGTCGAGCACGATGTCAGGCAAGTCCCCCACCGAATTCGTTCCGGGCGGAATTTCAAGCACGATGCGGCCGGTCGCCTTCAACGCTCGCAGCCGTTCGATGAGGGCGCGCTGACTTGCCGCTTGCGTCGTCACATTAGCCGCGTCTTCAGGCGTCAATGCGCCCCTGACCTTCGCCGCGGAATTACGCTCCAAGTCCTGGGTCATTCTGTCGAGCATCGTATCAAGCTGCTTCTGCTGCTCGATGCGAGTGCGCTCACGCGTGAATTCCGCGCCGAAGAAATACGCGTCAGGCGTCGCCCCACCCACCCGCGTCACCAGTTGGCGCAGCGTTTCTCCCGGCTGGGCCTGGTATAAACCCGAAACGCGAAACTCGCCCTCGACACGTACGAACTTGGTGCGCCGCGCGATCGGAACCTGAATATCGTCTTGCGAAAAGACCGTGATGACGTCTCCCGGCAGCAACACCACGTTTTGCGCCGGGTCACCTTCGAGCACTGCCTTGCCGAGGTTGAAGGGAATCAGCATCGGGGTCAGATCATTCGAATTGAGCCGCTCGACGACCGCGTAGTCCCAGTTGATTTCCGGCAGGAGTCGCTTTACTTCATTGCGAAACCGAGACTGCTCAGCAACGCCGCCCGGCAGGGTCCGGGGATCGCCACCCGGCAGGGTCCGGGGATCGCCACCCGGCAGGGTCCGGGGATCGCCACCCGGCAGGGTCCGGGGATCGCCACCCGGCAGGGTCCGGGGATCGCCGCCAGGAATACCAATAACGCTCCCAACCGCAAGATTGCGCTTGATCCAGTAATCCGCAACGATCAGTGCTTCCTTGCCGGGAATTACGTCCTTGATGCGGAGGCCCTCGCGCCACGGGTATCGCGCCGGCGCCGCGACGTTGCCGCGCAGCGTGACCGCGTTGTCGAACTTCGCCGAGATCGCAAACACGCGGATCAAGTCGCCATCCGTAAGTTCGCGCGCCAATCCGCCCTGATCGAGCGAGAATTCGTCCACCTTGCGGACCTTGCGTTCGAAAATCCGCTCGACCGATACTTTCTGGCCGGCTGCCGTGGTGGTAAGACCGCCGGAGAGCGCAATGAGGTCTTCGAGCGTGGTCCTGCCTTTGGTTTCGTAAATCGCCGGCAGATTGACGCTGCCGGAAATGGCCACGAGCCGACCGATCGGCGGAATGTAAATGACATCACCCGAAAGCAACGGTACGTCTTTCGACTTGTCGCCCTTGAGCAGCAGGTCGTAGAGGTCGAATTCGGTAACGACCTTGTCGCTGCGCTTGAGCTGGATGTTGCGCATCGAGCCGCTGACTGACGGGCCGCCGGAGGCAAACAGCGTGTTGACCAGCGTGCTGAGCGAGCTGACGGTGTAGCTGCCCGGCCGGCGCGCGTTGCCCACCACGAAGACCTGAATCGAACGTAATGCACCCAGCGTCACGTTCAGTTCGAAGTTGCGGAAGATGCGGCCGATGGATGTCTTGAGGTGCCCCTCCAGGTCCTGATAGCGCAATCCCGCGACGTTGAAGGTCCCAACCCTCGGGATATTGATCGCGCCGTTGCGGTCCACGACCGCGCGGTAGTCGATATCGACCTGGCCCCAGACGCGAAGCACGATTTCGTCGCCCGGCCCGATCACGTATCCGGGCGTCACCGGAACGCGATCGACAGGCGCAAACGTGGTTGGAACGCCCGTAAACAGGTCGTATCCGAACAGCGGGAGTGCGCGCCCGACGGATTGGGACACGAAATCCTGAAACTCGTTGCGTTGATTGACGTCCGCGGTTGCGGGTGCCGCGACCGGCGCCTTCAGATCCGGGCGGTCGCCCTGTTCCCCTCGAGGAGCACCGGCTGCGGGCCCGGCAGGTTCGTTGCGTATCGTCGGTCGCTGAGCAGCGTCGCCGCCAGGGCTGGTTGGCGTCTGGATCAATGGGCCTTGTAATGCTGGTGCGGCTGGTCCTGCAGGGGCAGCGCCGCCTGTTGCGGCGCCACCGGGGGCAGATACGCCCGCGCCGGCTGCACCTTGTGCCGATGCGGTGAGAGGCAGCAGGGTCAGCGATGCGATAAAGGCTAAAACAGTTCGGTTCATTCGTATGCTTTCGGTTGCTTCGCATTCTTCTGGACCCCGGGTACTCCGGGGTGACGAGGAGCGGGTCCCTGGACCCCGGCTTTCGCCGGGGTGACGAGGTGTGGGGTCGGCGCGATAAATCTGCGCCCTACGGCTTCATCCACGGTATGCCATTGTTTCGACGATCATAAGATTTCGCGAAACGAGGGGCAAAATATAGCATAAAGCAGCCTGCATCGGGGCGAGGATGGCGCGATCCGCGATCCCGGACAATGAAACGCTGCGCCTAGTCGAGCACGGCCTCGATCGCCTTGGCGAGGCTGAGTATCCTGACGCCGCGCAACGACTTGCCGAAGAGGTGGCCGAAGTCACGCTGGTCGCCGGTGGCGAGGATGTCGGCATTTGCATGCGCCGCGGCCGCGAGGATGGGTGCGTCCTTCAACGGCAAGCCGTGCTCGAGCGCCCACGCGACGAGCGGCGCGGGCGCCTCCGCAACCATTTCGGTCATCGCCAGCAAGTCGGCCAGACGCTGGTCGAACGAGTGGGACCTGCGCGTCAGGTTGCGGCGGGCCTCCTCGAGCGCATGCGCGGAGACCATCAAGTCGCAGCGCCCAGCGCGGGCAAGCAAAAGCAGCGATTGCGCGCGTCCCTCCCGCTGGTGCGCAGCCGAGAATATGACGTTCGCGTCGAGGAAGACTTTCACGCCTTGGTGCGCTTGCCTGCCTTGGGGTGCTTGATGGCCGCGGCAATGCGCGCCGATTCGGCCGCGGTGAGCCGGTTGGCCTTTTCGAACCCCTTCACGCGCGCGTCGCTGTAGAGTTCGATCGGATATACCGCCGCCGGGCGCAGGACCACCGCCCCGTCGTCCGTCGCCTCGACGATCAACGTGGCAGCGCCCTCCAGTCCGAGCTTGCGCAGCACGCCCGCCGGGAGCGAGAGCTGCCCTTTCTTGCCCAGTTTCACGATGTCCATGCTGTCTCCATGTTTCCGGAATTCCGGATTATGGCATATCCGGACGGCGCAAAACTGGCACCCCGCGCTGGGCCGCCACATCGTATTAGCATGAGCGTGGCACCTGTATGCTTGAAAATACAGCCATTTCGTAGTACATTAATCACATACAAAATAAGGACACGATTATGGGTGCCGTACCACTGACTTTTCGCACAACCCCGGAGTTCGCGGCAAAAACCGACGAGCTGGCGAGATACGCCCGCATGACGCGTTCTGAGTATGTGCGCGAGGCCGTCGAGGAGAAGAACGAGCGCACGCTCGCCGCGCGCATTGCATTCCTGTCGCGCACGCTCTCGGCCAAGCACCTAGAAATCAACGAGGAGATGCACGCTTCCGTCGGAGATGGGCTTGCCGAACGTTAAGCGAGGCGAAATTTGGGAGATCGACTTCGAGCCCCAGACACATAAGCACGAGCCGGGCAAGCGCAATCGCCCGGCCCTCGTTCTGCAGACAAACCTGCTCAATGATGCCGGGCACAACACAACCATTGTCATTCCCGGGACCACTGATATCTACAGGGACCCCAACGGCGATGGCTTCCCTTTGAGGGTTACCATTGGCAAGGTCGGCAGCCTGGCCCAGGAAACCGACTTGTTGATTGACCAGATTCGTGCGGTCTCGAATCGACGATTCATGGGCGACGCGCCGGTCGCGACGCTTTCGACGGCGCACATGAAACGCATCATGGATGCGCTCAAGCTTCTCACGAACTAAGGCGCCGGCGGGCGCGCGGCGCGATCGCGCTAGAGGAAAATCGCAACCGCCCTTCTTGCCCGATACCAGACTTCGCCGATCGGTTCGTGAAACACATACCGTGAGACGTCGTTCGAGTCCGTTCAGGCACTCAGCGACACGGTTGCCTGAATGCTGTCGTAGGGGGCGCGGATGCCGTTCTCATCGCGCACGATCAATCCCGCTTGAACGAGGGCGGACACATCTGCATGCACCCGTTTGTAGTCGCGGCCCAGGGTCTTGGCGAGTTCGGCTACGCTATTCGCAGGATGACGGCGAACGTGCTTGAGCAGGGTGAGGCGCTTGGGAGAAAGCGTCGCCATCATGGTTTCGAGGTCGAAGAAGGTGAGGTGGGTTTCCCGAACCTTTTCCCCGCGCTCCAGCCGCCGCCACGCACCGGCAAAGCGTTTTCCCATCTCTTCGACCGAACCAACATGAAGTCGGACCGTCTGTTTCATCGTGCACCTCGCGCTCGTTTCACATCGGACAGGAAATCGGCGATCAAGGCCTCTACGCTGGAGAACCGATAGGACTCTTCCCGGTCTCCGATGTGCCGGTGGTCACCTTTCCCGCGCTCATTGTCGTAGCCAACAACGCGCCTGCCCGGGTACCCGTATTTGCCATATGCCGTCTATGGCGTCAAATGACATACCAAGTCAGGGTGGCTTTAGCGCGCCGCCGCAGCAACCGCCCTTCTCGCCCGATACCAGACTTCGCCGATCAGTTCGTGAAAGACATAGCGCGAAAACTTCAGTCCCTCCACGGAAGGCAGAAAGTCCAACACGCTGATGGAAGCGGTGGTTTGGAAACCAATCGGCGCGCGAATGACTTTCACCCCCAACGCTTCGAAAGTCCGGGCCGCTCGCGGCATGTGCAGAACGTCGGTCACGAGGATGATCGTGTCGATTTTCAGCGGGATCAAGCGCGCGAGGATGTATTGCGCGTTTTGACGCGTGTCGAAGCTCTGGTCCTCGACAATCGCCACCGGTTGTTTGAGTTCGGCCTCGATGAAGTCCTTCATCAATGCCGCTTCACTCAGGTTACCTCCATCTGGTTTCCCGCCGGAGACGCCGAGCGGCAAGCCCGTCATTTTCGCGAGCCGCGCGCCGTAGCGGCTGCGCTCCAGCGACGCGGGGCCGAGCGCCTCGCCTCCCGGATATTCGAGCGCGCCGAGCCGTCGTCCCCCGCCCAGCACGAGGATCATCGCACCCTGCTTCGGCAGGTCACGAATGCGCGCGGCATCCAGCGGCGGCAATGCCGCTCCGAACGGTTGCACCAGCAGGTTGCTGACGGCACTGACCGAGAGCAGCACGAAAACGATCAATGATCCGACCGTCAGCCAGCGCGCCCAACGCTTCTTTCTGCCCTGCCACAGCCCGATCGCCAGCAGGCCGAAGAATAACGTCGGCGGAAGAATGAAGTTGGCGATCAGATTGGTGGCGGTCCAGATTAGAGAATCCATAACGGCTGTGTGAGCGTATTTGCCCTACCAGATTCGCTTCACGCCGTATTTCGCAAACAAGGGGTCCGAGGTAACGACCGGTAATTTCTCCTCTATCGCCTGGGCAACCAGCAACCGGTCAAAAGGGTCGCGATGGTGAAAAGCCAAGGTGGCGACCCGCGCCACATGACGAAAATCGATTCGCAGTTGGCTGAACCCATTGACCGCAAGCTGCTCCGGAATAAATCGCTCGACAGCATCGGGGAGTTTGAGTTTGCCCAGGCTGAGTTTGATGGCCATTTCCCAGGAACTGACAAGACTGAGCAAGCATTGGTTTTCCGGATCGGCAATCGCTGCCCGCGCCTTGCGCGACAATGCCGGTGCATCCTCGACCCACCATAGAAAAACATGGGTGTCGAGCAGCAGACGCATTACCTGTATTCCTCGAAATCTTTCGGCGTGGCGTCGAAATCAGGCGCCGTCCAGATCCGGCCTTTCGCCGAACCCGGTTTGCGCGATTGCCGGGGCGAGGTCAGCGCGACCAGCTTGACGACCGCTTTATTGTCCTTGGCAATGATGACCTCTTCCCCCAGCATGGCTTTTTGCACCAGCTCCGAAAAACGCGTCTTGGCTTCAGCGATATTGAATTGGGACATGGTACCGCCACAGAATTTATATGGTCATCCTACATGACCAACATGCAGAAATCAAGAAGAGCGGGGGATCGCAATCGCCCTGCTTGCCCGATACCCGACGCGACATTGTCGCTTCGCGTTTCCTGGACCCGGTGTACACCGGGGTAACGACGTAGGAGGCGTACTCCGGGGTGACGACCGTCTGTTTCATCGTGCACCTCGCGCTCGTTTCACGATCCACGTCCCACGTACGGCTTGCCGGCGCGCTTCGGGGGAGGGTGAGCCTCGGAAAGGGCCAGGAATTCGCTGGGGCGCAGAACCAAAACTCCGCCGACAATCCGGCGATAAAGGGGGCCGAAATGCCGCGCATCACCAGTAAACAAGTGCGTGGCCCGGGCGCGGACCGCAGCGACAAGAATCGGGCGGTCCTTCTCCGGCAAGGACACTCGTTTCGGGAGATCCGGGAGATCGCCGCTTGCGTCGGCGGGCACAAGTTCCATCGACGCGGTGAGTTGAAACAGCCGTTCGCGCTGCTCCGCGGTCTCCAGGTTTCGGGACGCCTCGTCCACCGCGTAGGGAGAGGTGATCAGGCGTGCGTCGGCACGTCTCCACAAGCGCAACAGGCCGGCATCCTCGCGCCACGCCGCCGAAAACAGCACGTTGGCGTCAAGGAAGACCCGGCAGCGCGCGGCCGTCACTTGGCAGGCGGTTTGTGCGCAATGGCCTTCGGCTCAAGCCCCATCGCACGCACCGCCTCACACGCCTTGCGATAGTCAGCCGCGTCGACGGCGTTATTCAGCACAAACTCGGCGCGCTGCTCAACGGAATACACCTCCGTTGGGATTGCCACTGCCGGACGGATCATCAAGCCATCGCCCGTCTCTTCAATCAGCACCAACTTGCCTTCCGCGAGTCCCAGCCGACGGCGCACCTTGGCCGGAATAACCAAGGTGCCATTTCGACCCATCTTGGCAGTATTAAGCATTTTCTGAATTTCAGTAATTCAAGTTTTCTGATTTTAGCGCCTTGTGGCCACAAGTCAAGGCTGGCTGACCGGCTACGCTTTGGCGAGAACGCGCCTGCCCGGGTAATCGCAAGTCAGGTTCCCGGCAACGCGGAACGGAGGCCAAGGTGCTGCACAAATGGGTCGAAGTCCTTGTCGCTGTAAAGCAGCGTCAAGCTGCTCGCGATGCAACGAGTTGCTATCACCGTGTCTATGGTCTTTCTCACGGTGATCCCCAGCGCGCGAAGCGCGCGGAAGTTCCAGGCTGCTTGAATGGCGATGTCTCGTCCCACCAAATCCACAACCACCAAAGAGGCCAGCAGCTTCCTGGCCTGGTTGAAATCGTGCTCACTGTCAAAACCCTGCAGCACTTCGGTCAGCACAAGGTCTCCGGTCACCACGGGCTCGCTTCCCAACAGCGAGTCGAGCATTTCGGCCTGCGGCGTCGGCGTACCGCGGAAGTAGTCGATCCAGACGCTGGAATCAACCAAAATCACTTGTCGAGCCTCATCGAATCAAGGTCACCTTGCCAGTTCAGCTTCCCGCGAAAGCGCCTGATCTCCGCTTGCTTGCGCAGACGCAGCAATGTGCGCAGCCCCAGCTCTACCGCTTCGCGCTTGGTCTTCAACCCGGTCATCCGCAACGTGTCTTTCATGAGCTTGTCGTCAATCACAATGTTGGTTCGCATAGTGTGTACCTTTCTATGTAATCTTACACATCCTAGCTCGCCGCGGTCCGTCTTGCAAGCATCGACGGAACCTGCTGCTGTCGCCCTATTTCCGGAATATCACGAGATGACCACGAGATGTTCAGGCCGTGCGCCAGCAACGGCGTCAAGGGGAATGCCCCGGTCCAGGGTCGCAAAACAGCCACCCTCCCGGACCGCGAGTGCCAACAGATAGGCGTCGGTTACGTGCCGGGAGCTTAGAACCCGCTCCCACAGCAGGCAACCGGGACGCAGCAAACTGATGGAATCAGTCCAGAATAAATGAGACGGATGCCGGGTTGCTTCTTCAAGCCGTATGGCCGCTTGTGCCGCGGGAACCGGGTTGGGGTAACCCGGCTGAGAAAGGATGCGAATGCAGCCATTTTGAGTGATCGGGCTCGAAGCCCAACCCGCATCAACGCGGCCGGCAAGCCAGTCAGTTGCCAACCCATGATGTAGGTGACTGCCGTCGAGCAACGCGATCAGAACGTTTACGTCCAACAAGGCACGCATTACACCCCTTCGGTTTCACGCAGACGATTGACCGCATCGTTCGTTACCACAGCTCTGCCCGCTGGAAAAGGACGGAAGCCTGCCACAGTTTTAGAACCCGAACCTGCGTCCTCGGATGCCGTGGAATGCTTGACCTGACCGGTCAGCACCCTGCGGAGCAGTTGAGACACCACCTGCCCGGCCGACAAATTCTGACGCCGGGCAAGTTCCTTTGCGGCTGCCAGCACGTCTTCGTCGATATCCAGGGTTGTTCTCATTTCATTACCCCTCGAATTGATGCTTGGATGTTGTGATGCGATGATTCTATCGCATCAAGATCAGAAGCACAATAGATTGTCTATGGGTCGTGGCACCCCCGTCATGCGGGCGGCTTTTCGGCGGGGTCGGTGGGAGCGGCGCGATAAATCCTACTTGCGTATAACTATTAACCTACTAAAATAGCACTCTTTATCGCGTTGGAGAGAGCAAAATGCTGCAAACCCTGAGGCGCGCCGGCGGTTCGCTGGTCATGACCGTTCCCAAAGCTTTTGTTGAGCAGAATCAGCTTCAAGAGGGGGTGAAGGTCGAGCTTCTGTTGGAAGGGGCCCGCATGACCATCAGTGTGCCGCGCAAGCACCGCTACAAGCTGGAAGAGTTGCTGGCCGAGATGCCGGGCAAATTACCTCGCGTCGAGGGTTGGGATGCCATGAGGCCGGTCGGCAAGGAAGTGCTCTGATGGCCTACACCCCGGATCGCGGCGACATTGTGCATCTGCAATTCGACCCGGCTTCGGGGCAGGAAATGAAGGGGCCGCATTTCGGACTGGTGATCAGTGCCAAGGTCTTTAACAGCCGGGGGCTGGCGATGATCTGCCCCATCTCGCAAGGCGGAGCGCCTGCCGCCCGGAGCTACGGCACGGTAGTCACGCTGATGGGGTCGGGCACGGACACGCAAGGTGCAGTGCATTGCCACCAGTTGAAATCCCTGGATTGGCGGGTGCGTAAGGCGAAGTTCAAAGAAGCGGTCCCGGCGGCGATTATTGATGACGTGGCTGCGCGGATCGAAGCAATCCTGTTTGTATAAGGTAACAACCCGGTCGCCGGGTTCAAAGCGGCACCTCCGTCCTGCGGGCGACTTCGTGCACGATCCGGGCAGGCGGCGGAGCGCCACGAGGTGATGGCAATCGGTGCGCAAGCGCACCCTACCAAGGCGTGTGCAGCGCCGCCGCGGCAACCGCCCTTCTTGCCCGATACCAGACTTCGCCAATCAATTCGTGAAACACGTATGCTGATTCTCGCAATCCGCCGGCTGAAGGCAGAAAATCCAGCACGCTGATGGGAGCAGTGGTTTGGAAACCTAGCGGCGCGCGAATCACTTTCGCACCCAATGCTTCGAAGGTCCGGGCCGCTCGCGGCATGTGCAGCACGTCGGTTACGAGGATAACCGTGTCGATTTTCAGCGAGGCCAGCCGCACGGCCGAAGAATAACGTCGGCGGAAGAATAAAGTTCGCGACCAGATTGGTGGCGGAGAGAGTGGGATTCGAACCCACGATAGGATTTTGTCCTATACGCCCTTAGCAGGGGCGCGCCTTCGGCCACTCGGCCATCTCTCCGTTTGTTGCCATGCCAACACTAATGTAACAAGCTGCTCATCCCTTTGCGGATAGTGGCCGAAGGCGCTGTGCGCATAGATTTACGACGGCTACGCCGTGGCCACTCGGCCATCTCTCCGTTATTCGCTATGCAAAGGATAGCATACGCCGTAATTTCACCCCGCCTGTTCGAGCCCGAACGCCTTGTGCAGCACGCGCACGGCGAGCTCCATGTACTTTTCGTCGATCACGATCGAGATCTTGATCTCGGAGGTCGAGATCATCTGGATGTTGATGCCCTCTTCCGCGAGGGTGCGAAAGGCGGTGCTGGCAATGCCGGCGTGCGAGCGCATGCCGACGCCGACCACGGAAACCTTGGCGATTTTGTCGCCGCCCTGCACCTCGCGCGCCTTGATGTGCACGGCGATCGGCTTGAGGATCTCGAGCGCCTTCGCGTAATCGCTGCGGTTCACGGTGAACGAGAAGTCGGTCAGTCCGTCGTGGCCGACGTTCTGCACTATCATGTCAACGTCGATATTGGCATCTCCAACCGGACCGAGGATCTGGTATGCGATGCCGGGACGGTCCGGCACGCCGAGTACCGTGATCTTGGCCTCGTTGCGGCTGAACGCGATGCCTGAAATAGTCGCCTGTTCCATTTTTTCATCTTCCTCAAACGTGATCAGCGTGCCTTCGCCTTCTTCTTCGAAGCTCGACAGCACGCGCAACTTCACGCGGTATTTGCCCGCGAATTCGACCGAGCGGGTCTGCAGCACCTTGGAGCCGAGGCTCGCCATCTCGAGCATTTCCTCGAAGGTGATGGTGCTGAGCCGCCGCGCCTCGGGCACGATGCGCGGGTCGGTGGTGTAAACGCCGTCGACGTCCGTGTAAATCTGGCATTCGTCCGCCTTCAGCGCGGCTGCGAGTGCAACGCCCGTGGTGTCCGAGCCGCCGCGGCCGAGCGTGGTGATGTTGCCGGCGGCGTCAATGCCCTGAAAGCCGGCGACGACGACGACATGGCCCTCACTTAGATCGCGGCGGATGTGCGCTTCGTCGATGCTGACGATGCGCGCCTTGGTGTGGGCGCTGTCGGTCACGATCTTGACCTGAGCGCCCGTGTAGCTGCGCGCCTTGAGGCCCAGATCCATCAGCGCCATCGACATCAGCGCAATCGTGACCTGCTCGCCGGTCGACACCATCACGTCGAGTTCGCGCGGGTCGGGATGCGACTGGATTTCACGGGCGAGCCCAAGCAGCCGGTTGGTCTCGCCGCTCATCGCGGACACCACCACCACGAGTTGATGGCCCGCGCTTTTCCAGCGCGCGATGCGCCGCGCAATGTGCTTGATGCGCTCGGGGCTGCCGACCGAGGTGCCGCCGTATTTTTGAACGATGAGTGACATGGAGCCGCGTCTGCCGGATCGAAAGCGTTGAATTTTATCGCAAATTGCGTAGGATGGGTTGAGCGCAGCGATACCCATCATGGGGAGAGGCCATATTGCTGGGTTCCTGATGGGTATCGTTCCTCAACCCATCCTACGGTTCTGCGCGGCTACCAGTAACGCTACGGAAACTTAATCGCGATTCTTATGTCAATTGGATACTCTTTATTTGTCAGGAAAACCGCAATGAGACTTGCCGGAAAAACTTTCAAACCCCGCCATTTGCGCCAGCGGCTCGGGCTCAATCAGCAGGAATTCTGGTCGGCAGTCGGCGTCACGCAAAGCGGCGGATCACGCTACGAAACCGGCCGCAGCATGCCGAAACCCGTTTTAGAACTGGTGCGGCTGGTGCATGTCGAAGGCATCGATCTGAACCGCGCGCGCGGCGAAGATTTCATGATCGCCAACCGCCTGCGCTCGACCAATCCGGTGCTTTATCGCCGCCTGATGCGCGAAGTCCGCACCAACGGACGCTAAGACGGCGGACGGAGTGGCGCGGGCGCGATGCTATAATCCGCGCTTTTCCGCGCCCGCCCTCCCCGCCCGATGCGCATCACCCGCAGGCTTGAATTCGATGCCGGCCACCGCATTCCCAATCACGCCAGCCAGTGCCGGCACCTGCACGGGCACCGCTACGCGATCGAGGTGACGGTCAGCGGCGAGATCGTGGCCGCCGAGGGCGACTCCGAACAAGGCATGGTCGCCGATTTTGCGGGTATCAAGGCGCTGCTGCACCAGCACATCGTCGAGCCGTGGGACCACGCGTTTCTCGCTTACACGAACGACACGCCGGTGGTCGATTTCCTGCGTTCGCTTCCCGGTCATCGTACCGTGCTGTTCGATGCGCCGCCAACCGCCGAGCATTTGTCGATCACTGCATTGCGGATACTCGAAAAAGCGTTTGGCGCCGCCTACGGCAACCGCATACGCGTCGAGCAGGTGAGAATCTACGAAACACCCAATTGCTGGGCGGATGCGGTGCGCGACGATTGGCGGAAGGTGTGAGATTCGAACTCACGAGGGCCTTGCGGCCCTGCCGGTTTTCAAGACCGGTGCATTCAACCGCTCTGCCAACCTTCCGAATCCGGATGATCGTGACCGCCTGTCAACGTACCACGACCCGCGATCCACGATCCACGAATATAATACCATGCATTATCAACCGCTTGCGAAACGCAAGCCGGCCGTTGCGCAACTTTATATTGATTGAAACTTTGCACCGCTTTGGGTAGTCTTACGCAGGAGCCGGAATCCCGGCGCCAAGAGGAGAGAAAATCAATGCAAACCAACCAGAACCCGTATCAAACCCCGGTTGCAGCTGGCGAGGTTTCGCTGCAGCAGCAGCAAGTACTGCGCAATACGTACCTGCTGCTGGCGCTGTCGCTGATCCCGACGGGCATCGGCGCGCTGATCGGCGTCAATCTCAATTTCGGCTTCATGCGCGCGAGCCCGATCGTCTCGTCGATCGTGCTGCTCGCGATGATCTACGGCATGTTCTTCGCGATCGAAAAAAACCGCAACAGCGGGCTCGGCGTCGCGTTGCTGCTCGGCCTCACGTTCTTCCTCGGCATCATCCTGGGACCGCTGCTGCAGGTCGCGATCGGCTTGCGCAACGGCGGTCAGCTGATCGCGCTTGCCGCCGGCGGCACCGCGACCGTGTTCTTTGCGATGGCCGGGATTGCCACCGTCACCCGCAAGGATTTCGGCTTCATGGGGAATTTCCTCGCGGTTGGCGGCATCGTGCTGATGCTTGCGGTGGTCGCCAACATTTTCTTCGCGAGCCCGGCGCTGTATCTGACGATTTGCGCAGTGTTCGTGCTGTTCAGTTCGCTCGTGATCCTGTGGCAGGTCAGCCAGCTCGTGCACGGTGGCGAAACCAACTACGTCTCCGCCACGCTCACGCTCTACATGAGCATTTACAACCTGTTCACGAGCCTGTTGCAGCTGCTGATGGCGCTCACCGGCAATCGCGACTAACGGCGCGCTAAAGCCGCGCCCTACACCCCCCAACTCCACTGCGTAGGGCGCAGATTCATGGCGCCGATTGCCGGTCGAACACCGCGATCGATTCGACGTGCGAGGTATGGGGAAACATGTTGACCACGCCGGCCGCGCTCAGCACATAGTCCCTGGTATGCGACAGCACGCCGGCATCGCGCGCGAGCGTGGCCGGATTGCACGAGATATAAACGATGCGCCGCGGCGCATCGTCAGCGAGCGCCTTGATCAACTCGACTGCGCCGTCGCGCGGCGGGTCGATCAGCATGCGGTCGAAGCTGCCCAGCCGCCGCAGGCTGTCGCGATCGAGCTTGAACAGATCGGCCTGTATGAACTCCGCTGCTTCGCTCAAGCCGTTGAGTTCGGCGTTTGACCGCGCGCGCGCAATCAGGCTGCGGGTGCCTTCGAAGCCGAACACATCGGCGCCACTGCGCGCAATCGCCAGAGAAAAATTGCCGAGTCCGCAAAACATGTCGGCGATGCGCTCGCCGGCCTGCGGCTCGAGCAGCGCCAGCGCGCGCCGCACCAGCACCGCGTTGACGCCGGGATTGACCTGCGTGAACTCGGTCGGGGAGAACCCGATCCTTAGCGCGAACTCGGGCAGCGAGTAGTAAAGCACACCGTCGTGCCCGGGATAAAACGGCCTGGCCGAGTCGGGGCCCTGCGGCTGGAGAAAAAACTGCACGCGATGGCGGTCGGCGAATTGCCTGAGCAATTCTTCATCGCCACCGCTGAACGGCTGCAGGTTGCGCACCACCAGTGCGTCGACGCCGTCGCCGATTGCGAGTTCGATCTGCGGCAAGCGGTCGGGAATCGACAGCGTGTTGACCAGCGCGCGCAGCGGCACCAGCAGCGCCGCGATGCGCGGCGGCACCACTTCGCAGGTCGTCATGTCGGCGACGTGGCTGCTGCGCTTTTCGCGAAAGCCGATCAGCGCCCCGCCCTTTTTCACCACGTAGCGCGCCGAAAAACGCGCGCGATGACGGTAGCCCCACGGCGCGCCGTAAATTGCCGGCAGGATGCAGCCCGCGCGGATTTTGCCGATATGCCAGAGGCTGTCTTCGAGCACGCGCTGCTTGACTGCAACCTGCGCGCGCGCGTCGAGGTGCTGAATGCTGCAGCCGCCACAGATGCCGTAATGCCGGCAGCGCGGTTCGGTGCGCGCAAACGACGGCCGCAAGATCTGTTGCACCTGCGCCAGTTCGTATTTGGATTTCTTCAGATACGGCGCGTAAGTGACGAGTTCACCCGGCAGCGCGCCATTGATAAAAATCACCTTGCCGTCGGCATGCGCAATGCCGCGTCCTTCCTGGTCGAGGGATTCGATTCTGACGGGTTGCATTATTGCGTGTGCGCCCCTCTCCCTGACCCTCTCCCCGCAAGCGGGGAGAGGGAATCGTCTGGCTCCCCTCTCCCACTTGTGGGAGAGGGGCCAGGGGAGAGGGCCAAGCGTATTTGCTCCAATACGCTCTCCAACCGCTGCATAACGTCGTTGTTCCAGAAACGCAGCACCGAATAACCTTGACTGCGTAACCACGCATCGCGACGTTGGTCATATGCCGTCTGTTCACTATGTTGGCCGCCATCGATCTCTATAACCAGCCGGTGTTCCAGGCACACAAAATCCACAACATAGCGGCCCACTGGCTTTTGCCGCTTGAATTTCAAACCCAGGAAGCGGTGCGCGCGCAGGTGATACCAAAGCCGTTGCTCTGCTTCAGTCTGGTTGCTGCGCAAGCGTTTAGCGTGACCCAGCTTCACCCTCTCCCCCATCCCCTCTCCCGCAAGCGGGAGAGGGGAGCGAATTACACCGCGTCCCAGATCTCGAGGAATTCCTTCCAGTGCGGCTCGGAGGATTTTTCGAGCGTCGCGCGCACCAGCGCGATTTCCTGTTTGTATTTGTCGGGTGGCAGCACGCCGCGCATCAACTGGAAGCGCAGAAAGACGAGCCAGGTGTTGGCGACGTCGGCTTCGCAGTAGCTGCGGATTTTCGCGAGCTTGCCGTCCTGCCACGCCTGCCACACCTGCGAGCCGTCGAGCCCGAGCTTGCCGGGGAATCCGAGCAGGCGCGCGAAGTCGTCGAGCGGCGCGGCGCCGCGCGGCTGATACATCGCGAGCAGATCCATCAGGTCGAGGTGCCGCGCGTGATAGCGGCTGATGTAGTTGTTCCATTTGAATTCGCGGTCGTCCTCGCCCTGGTCCCAGTAGCGCACGGCGCGCACGCCGTGCAGCATGCCGCGGTAGTGCAGCACCGGCAGGTCGAAACCGCCGCCGTTCCATGACACGATCTGCGGCGTGTATTTCTCGATACCGTCGAAAAAGCGCTGGATCAGTTTGCCTTCGTCGTCCGCGGACTCGCCGAGCGACCACACGCGGAAGCTGTCGCGTTCGCGCAGCGCGCACGCGATGGCCACGACACGATGCAGATGGAATTGCAGAAAATCGTTGCCGGTAGCCTGGCGGCGGCGCTGGAACGCCATCGCCGCGACCTGCTCGTCGCTGACGCCGGCGTCGAGGTCGTGGATCTTGCGCAGCCCCGCGATATCCGGAACCGTCTCGATGTCGAATACGAGAACCGGGATCACTTACGAGTCCAGGCTCCCGCGTTGTTCTGATAGTGCCAGCCGCCCTGCGCCTTATCGATCCAGCGCTGGGCGAAGGTGGTGCGGATATCGTTTTCCCATTCCGGTTTGCCGTTGGCGCGCGCGATTTCGCGGTAGAGCGCGCTGCGATCCTGATTCTCGGCCGCGACCAGTCCGTTGACCTGCTGGCGCTGCGCGAGCGGCACCGCGTTGGCGTCGCGCAGCGCGACAAAACCGTCGCGCGTCAGCCCGACTGCGCCATTGCCATAGAGCGACACGAGTTCGGCATGGCGTTTTTGCATACTCGATTGCAGCGCCGCAACGGCGGGCGTGTTCACTTCGAGGTTGGCCTGCGCCCACGCATTGCCCGCCAGCAACATCAGCAGCGCCAGCCAGCCGCGCAGCGCAAATTTCATGATCTGCATACGATGCTCCTTATCTGGATTGCGGCGCAGTGGATGACGGTGCAGCGGACTCCGCGGGTTTCTTGAGCTGCCACACTTCGTCGATGATCTTGTCGGCCGCTTTCTCCGCTGCCGCGGCGGGAAAGTAGATGTTGATGGTCACGCACCCCTGCGCCAGCAACAGGGTCGCAAACGCAATACCCAAAGTCAGACTTCGCATATCGATTCCTTGTTCATTTCACAATCACGTTGCCTTCTGTAATTCGCTTCAACCGTTCGATCAACTCGCGCCAGCCGACGTTACGATTGTAGCCCAACACCGTGATCGCCGGTATGCCGCCGCCTTTAACGATCACATAGCCTTGCGGCACATTCTCGACGCCGCCCATCTCGCACACGCCGTTTTCCAGCTTGCAGCTCAGGCCCAGCTCGGCATAACCGAAGGTCTCGAAGAAACGCAGGAAACTGCGCTGAATCGCGGCTGCCGCGCCCGCTCCGCCCAAGGCGGAAATATTCTGCACCGCGGCCTGGCTGATGCGGCGCGGATATTCGCCCGCGCTGCTCGCGACGCGCGCATCGAAGCGCACCGGCTGCCAGTTGACCAGTTCGAGCGCCTTGACCTCGCCGTCGATGCGGCCGGTGATGTTGCCGAACGAAAACGTGCGCGTCAGCAAATCGAGATCGAGGCCGCGCATCTCGACATCCGTCAGCAGCCGCGGCACCTTGCCCAGCGGGCTTTCCAGCACCAGACTCCGCGCGACCACCGTGCCGTCGAATACCTTGAACAGCAACGCGCCATCGACCTGCAGCGTTGACTGCCGATAACTTACCGTCGGAATCACCGCCGACAGCGTGCCGTGCATGACGGGCAAGCCGAGCGCGGTCGTGAATTGCTGCATCGATACCGGCGTGATGCCGCCGCTGTAGCGCCAGCGCCAACCATCGCCTTCGCCATCCGCGGTGAAATCGTTGACGGTCAAGCCGCCGTCGAGCACCGGAATCTGCATCTGCCGCGCGCGGACCCGCAGCCCGCGCAGCTCGAGCGGCAGATCGAAAGCGCCGAACGGCAGGTGCAACACTTCCCCCCCCGCGACGCGCAACCGCGCCGTGCTCGCCTCGTCGCTGCGCCACGGCAGATTGCCGTCGAGACCGAACAGCGCGAAACGGCGGCCTTTGTCTTCGAGCGCGATCTTCCTGAACGCGAGATCGACTGCGGTCACTTTGCCGTCGCGCAGTTCAACTGCAACGTCGGCGCGGCCATCGCAACGCAAATCGGCCAGCACCGTGCCTTGCAGCGCGGGTTTCAGCAGCTTGTCATTGAGCGCGGCGAGCTCGAGGTTGGCGCTCTTGAGGGTCGCAGTCGCGAGCTTGCCGCTCGCGCGCTCGAAAGTGCCATGAAAATCGAGTTCCCCGATTCCCGCCAGCGTGAAAGCTCCCCGCTCGACGGACACGCGCTGTGCGTCCAGCATGCCGGTCACGTTCAATGCGTGCCCTCCACCGCCGACGAACAACGGCTGCCAAAATACGTCGCCACCGTGCCATGCAAGTTTGCCTTGCCATTGCCATTGCTCGCCGCGTTGTTGCGCCTGCAGCGCGAGCGTGGCCGCGATCTTTTCGCCGGCGTGCAACCCGCTGGCGTCGCTGAATCCGAGATTGGCGAGCGTCAGTTCACCGCCGAGATTCCGCGGGCTTGCAGAAGGTCCCCTCTCCCCTGTTGGGAGAGGGGAGGCGGAACTATCGCTGAAGACCAGTTTGCCGCTGACGCTGCCGGCATTCGGTTTGGGCCAATCCACCGGCCACCACTGGACGAGCCGCGTGATCAGTCCGTTGCTGACGGCGAGCGTGAACAGGCGCTCCGCCACCCGCGATTCGACCGCGAGCCGCCATTCCTCGCCCGCCGCCGGTTTGAGTGCGAGATCGAGGTTTTTGGTCAGCGTCGAGTAGCGGAAGCTGAGCGGGGTTCTGGCCGAAGTTTCGAGCGCGCCCTCGGCGCAGAGCAATTGATCGCGTTCCTGCCTGAGTTCGGGGCAACGCACGCGCACGTTGCGCCAATTGTTACCGGCAATGCTGACGTCGGCGATTTGCAGATCGAGCGTCGTTATGTCTGCCGCGCGCAGCACCCCAGTGATCTTGTTCGCGGCAAACGATGGTCCGTCGATGCGGTCGATGGTGACCGCGATTTGCTGCGCGGCGGCGCAGGTGGCGAACAGCGCGCCGGCGGCGAGGTTGATTAGCCGCAGGGATAGTGCGTAGGATGGGTTGAGGCCGTCAAGGCCGATACCCATCGCGACGAATGCACGATGGGTATCGCTACGCTCAACCCATCCTACACTTGCTCTCCCCGCACGCCGGGCGAGGGAGAAGATCACATTGGAATCAGGCAGGAAAAATCCCGGTGGAAAGATAACGGTCGCCACGGTCGCAGACGATGGTGACGATAACTGCATTCCTGGCCTCGGATGCGACCTGCAAGGCTGCCCACATTGCGCCGCCGGACGACACACCGGCAAAGATGCCTTCCTCGCGCGCGAGCCGCCGCGTCAGGTCCTCGGCATCGGCTTGAGTCACCTCGATCACGCGGTCGACCCGGCTCCAATCGCAGATTTTCGGCAGATAGGCGGCCGGCCACTTGCGTATCCCCGGGATCTGCGAGCCGTCGGCCGGTTGGCAGCCGACGATCTGGATCGCCGGATTCTGCTCCTTGAGGTAGCGCGAGACGCCCATGATGGTGCCGGTGGTGCCCATGCTGGAGACGAAATGCGTGACCTTGCCATCGGTGTCGCGCCAGATTTCGGGACCGGTGCCTTCATAATGCGAAAGCGGATTGTCGGAGTTGGCGAACTGATCGAGGATCACGCCTTTGCCCTCGTCGCGCATTTTTTCAGCGACGTCGCGCGCCATTTCCATGCCGCCGCTTTGCGGTGTCAGCACGATTTGCGCGCCGAATGCGGCCATCGATTGCCGGCGCTCGATCGAAAGGTGCTCGGGCATCACCAGCACCATGCGGTAGCCCATCATCGCCGCCGCCATCGCGAGCGCAATGCCGGTGTTGCCGCTGGTCGGCTCGATCAGCGTGGCGCCAGGCTTGATGTCGCCGCGCTGCTCGGCGCGCTTGATCATCGACAGCGCCGGCCGGTCCTTGACCGACCCGGCCGGATTGTTGCCCTCGAGTTTGGCCAGCACGACGTTGCCGTTTTGTTCGCTGGCCGCACCGGGCAGGCGCTTGAGCCTCACCAGCGGGGTATTGCCGACGAAATCTTCGAGTGTTTTGTGCATGACAATTAGACCCTCGCGCGCTGCAACAATTCTTCAATATACCGCGCGACCCCCTGCTCGACCGTCAGGAGCGGCGCGTCGTAACCGCTCGCGCGCAGGGCGCCGATGTCGGCCTGCGTGTAGCTCTGGTATTTACCGCTGAGTTCCGGCGGGAACGGGATGTATTCGATGACGCCCTGGCGCTGCATGTCGGCAAGGCTCAGCGCCGCCTCGTTGGCGTGCCGGCGGCAGGCATTAACCGTCGCCACCGCCACATCGTTGAAGCTCTGCGCGGCGCCGGTGCCGACATTGAAAATGCCGGATTTCCCGGGATGGTCGAGAAAGAACAGGTTCACGGCGACCACGTCCTCGACCGAGACGAAATCGCGGCGCTGCTCGCCGTTGGCGTAGCCGCCGCTGCCTTCGAACAGCCTGACCCTGCCGCCGGCGCGATACTGGTTAAAAAAATGAAATGCGACCGACGCCATGCGCGCCTTGTGCTGCTCGCGTTCACCGTAGACGTTGAAATAGCGCAGCCCGACCACCTGCGCGGTGCGCTGGTCCCAGTTGCGGCGCACGTACTGGTCGAACAGGAACTTGGAATAGCCGTAAACGTTGAGCGGTGACTCGCACGCACGGTCCTCGCGGAATTCGGGACCGGGTCCGTAAACCGCCGCCGACGACGCGTAGATGCAGGGAATCTCCTCGTCGGTGCAGTACTGGAGCAGCTCGCGCGAATACTGATAATTGTTCTGCATCATGTAGCGGCCGTCGGATTCGGTAGTGTCCGAGCACGCCCCCTGGTGTGAAATCGCAACGAGCGTGCCGTCGAAGGTACCTTCGTCGAGCCCGCGCAGGAAGGCTTCCCGGTCGAGGTAATCGGCGATTTCGCAATCGACCAGATTGACGAATTTGTCGCCCTGCTCCAGGTCATCGACTGCCAGCACCTCGTAGTCGCCGCGCGCGTTGAGCGCCTTGACGATGTTCGATCCGATAAATCCGGCCGCGCCGGTGACGGCGATGTACATGGCGTATCCTTAATCCTGCTTATCAAACAATTCTGCGGGACTCACTACCGCGGTGCCGAACTTGCCGACCACGATGCCCGCAGCGCGATTGGCGACGCGCACCGCATCGCTGAAATTGCTGCCGCCCGCGAGCATTACCGCCAGCGTGGCGATCACGGTGTCGCCAGCGCCGCTTACGTCGGAAACTTCGCGTGCCTGCGCCGGCACGTGAAAACGGCCACCACGGCTAAACAGCGTCATGCCTTTCTCGCCTTGCGTCACCAGCAACGCTTCGACCTTGAGCTTGGCGCGCAATTGCATTGCGCGCTCGGCGAATTCCCGCACGCTCTTCCAGTTGCCCGCCACGGCGCGGAACTCATCGAGGTTCGGGGTAATCAGCGTCGCCCCCTGATAGCGGGTGAAATCGCCGCCTTTGGGATCAATCAGCACGGGCTTGAGATGCCGGCGCGCAATGCTGATCATGCGCTTGATATGCGCGAGCCCGCCCTTGCCATAGTCAGACAATATTACCGCATCGCAACCCGCAATGAGCTTTCCATAATCGGCGAGCTTTGAGCGCAGGATCTCGTGGCTCGGCACAGTTTCGAAATCGACGCGCAGCAGTTGGTGCCGGCGCGGCCCGATGACGCGCAATTTGACGGTCGTGTCTATGGTCCTGTCGCTGTGCAGGCGCGCGCCGATGGCCTCCTCGCGCAACAGCTCCTTCAGCCTGTGTCCCGCTTCGTCCCGACCGACGACTGAAAGCAAGGTTACCCGCGCGCCCAATGCCGCCGCATTGCGCGCGACATTGGCCGCACCGCCTGGACGGTCCTCGCTGTGGTCGAACTTCAGCACCGGCACCGGCGCTTCGGGCGAGATGCGGCTTACCTCGCCGAACCAGTAGCGATCGAGCATCACGTCGCCGACCACCAGCACGCGGACGCGCTTGAGCGCTTTGACTAACTCCTCACTCTTCACTCTTCACTCCTCACCGCAACGCTATGCTCTGTCGATGCCAGTTGTTCGGCGCGCTGAAGCCGCGCCCTACGGCTTGCGAATTCATCATTGTGGTCATGCTCTGCCGATTCCTGAATACTCGAGGCCGAAACTGCGCACCATGGCGGGCTCGTAGAGGTTGCGGCCGTCGATGATCACGGGCGTCCGGAGCCGGCGCTTGATGTCGTCGAAGTCCGGGCTTCTGAATTCCTTCCACTCGGTGATGATCACCAGACAGTCGGCGCCGTCGAGCGCCGCCTGCGGAGAATCCGCGTAGCCGACGCCGGGAAACGCCGAGAATGCAAGTTGTGCCTGCGCCATTGCTACCGGATCATACGCGGCCACGGTGGCGCCGCGTTCGACGAGGCCGGGCACGACTATCCGGCTGGCCGCCTCGCGCAGGTCATCGGTATTGGGCTTGAAGGCAAGCCCCCACACGGCAAAGCGCTTGCCCGCAAGATCGTCGCCGAAACGGCGCGTGATTTTCTCGAGCAGCCGCGATTTCTGCGCCTGATTGACCTCGCTAACCGCGTCGAGAATCCGCGGCTCGATGCCTGCCTCGCGCGCGGTCTGTTGCAGCGCGGATATGTCCTTTGGAAAACACGCGCCGCCGTAGCCGCAGCCCGCGTACAGGAAGTCGTAGCCGATGCGCGGATCCGAGCCTATTCCCCGCCGCACGTGCTCGATGTCGGCGCCGAGTTTCTCGGCCAGATTGGCAAGCTCGTTCATGAACGAAATGCGGGTTGCGAGCATTGCATTGGCCGCGTATTTGGTGAGTTCGGCTGACGCGATGTCCATCACGATCGTGCGGTCGCGGTTGCGCTGGATCGGCGCATACAGCGCGTGCATGATCTGCGCCGCGCGTTCGTCGGCAACGCCGATCACGATACGGTCCGGACGCATGAAATCCTCGACCGCCGCGCCTTCCTTGAGAAACTCCGGGTTTGATACCACGCTGAATTCGAGCTGCTTGCCGCGACGCGCGAGTTCCTCCGCGATCAACGCGCGCACCTTGGCGGCAGTGCCCACCGGTACTGTGGACTTATTGACCACCAGCCGGTAATCGTCCATGTAATGACCGATCGTGCGCGCCGCCGCCAGCACGTATTGCAGATCCGCCGAGCCGTCCTCATCCGGCGGCGTGCCGACTGCTATGAACTGCACCTGACCGTGCGCCACACTCGCGGCGGCATCGGTGGTGAAATGCAGACGGCCGGCCGCGGCGTTGCGCTTGACGAGCGCTTCGAGTCCCGGCTCGTAGATCGGAATTTCGCCGCGTTTGAGCATCGCGATTTTTGCGGCATCGACGTCGAGGCACATCACGTCATTGCCGAGTTCGGCGAGACACGCGCCGGACACGAGCCCGACGTAGCCGGTGCCGATGATGGTTATTTTCATGCGCTAGCCCTGTTCCTTTCCCCTCTCCCTAACCCTCTCCCCGCGAGCGGGGCGAGGGAACATGTGAGCCCTCTCCCCACGCGCGAGGAAAGGGGATTTCTTCGCTCTCCGATTGCACGAGGCGATTTCAAGTGTAGCTCCCCTCTCCCGCCTGCGGGAGAGGGGCAGGGGAGAGGGCATCTTTGTCATGCGTTGGTAGCAATTTCACGATTAATCATATCGAGTACCGCGACCGGATCGGGCGCCTGGGTCACCGGCCTGCCGATCACGAGGTAATCGGCGCCGGCGGCGATTGCAGCCGCGGGAGTCATGACGCGCTGCTGATCGTCCGCCTTGCCTGCACTCAAGCGTATACCGGGCGTCACGAGCACGAACTTGCTGCCGCATTCGCGTTTGAGCAGTTGCGCTTCCTGCGCCGAGCATACGACGCCGTCGAGCCCGCTTGTCTGCGCGAGCTGCGCGAGCTTCAATGCCGCCGCAGCCGTATCACCGCCGATTCCGACGTCCGCAAGATCGCGCGCCGCCATGCTGGTCAACAACGTCACCGCGATGAGCAGCGGCGGCTGCCGGCTCGCGGCCACTGCCTCGCGCGCTGCTTCGAGCATGGCGCGCCCGCCCAGCGCGTGCACGTTGAGCATCCACACGCCGAGCTGCGCCGCCGCGCGGCACGCGCCGGCGACCGTGTTCGGAATGTCGTGGAATTTCAGGTCGAGGAAAACATCGAAGCCGCGTTGCACGAGTTCTTCGACCAGCGCAGGGCCTGCGGCTGTGAACAGCTCCTTGCCGACCTTGAGCCGGCAGGATTCAGGCGCGAGCCGCGCGGCGAACGCCAGCGCCGCGTCCGCGGACGCAAAGTCGAGCGCGACGATGACGCGCGGACTACTCATGCTGGCAGCCCCTTCTCTTCGGTGCGGCGCGGGGAATAGGTTTCCCATTCGCCGCAAGCCGGACAGTGCCAGTAATACTGGCGCGCGCGGAAGCCGCAATTGTCGCACTTGTACATCTCGAAGCTGCGCGTATGCTGATGCACCAGATTCCTCACCAGCTCGAGGTCCTGGCGGCGCTGCACCGGTGCATCGAGCAATTGCGCCTCGAGCAGCTTGTCGAGCCCGAGCAAGGTCGGATTGCGCCGCATCTCGTCGCGCACCAACTGGTACGCCGCCTCCGGGCCCTGCTGCTGGACGATGCAGCTGAACACCACGTTGAGGACATCGAGCGACGGGTACTTGCCCAGGAAACCACGCAGCAGGATCAGGCCTTCGCCGGTTTTGCCGAGTTGCTCGTAGGCGGAAAACAGCCGCTCTGCGACCAGTGCCAGATACGCGGGGTTTTGGGTCTCGATGCGCTTCCAGGCATCGATTGCCGCCGCAAAGTTCTTGAGCGCGACTTCAAGATCGCCGAGCAGCATATTGGCGCGCACGCACAGCCGGTGATGCGCCAGCGCCTGTTCGAGATGCGGCCGCGCCGCTTGCGGGCGCGAATCCATGATCTCCCGGCTCGCCATCTCGCAGTAGAAATTGGCGATTTCCTTCTGGTGCGACTGCCCGGTCACGGTTTCGAGCTGCTGCGCGGTATCGATCGCCTTGTGCCAGTCTTTTTCCTGCTCGAAAATCTCGAGCAGGTACTTGAGCGCGGATTCCGCGTGCGGCGTGCCCTTGAGCTTGACGAACAACTCTTCGGCGCGGTCGAGCAGCCCCGCCTTGAGGTAGTCCTGCGCAAGCTCGTACAACGCGTCGAGCTTCTGCTGCTGTGGCAGGTCGACCCGTTCAACGAGATTCTGGTGCATGCGGATCGCGCGCTCGACCTCGCCGCGCCGGCGGAACAGCGAACCCAGCGCGAAATGCAGCTCGATGGTCTGCGGCTCGACCTTGACCACCTCGATGAATGCCTCGATCGCTTTGTCGGGCTGCTCGTTCAACAGGAAGTTGAGGCCCTTGAAGTAGGACGCCGGCAGCGCGCGCGACTCCGACAGGAGATGCTTGATGTCGATGCGCGCGGCGGCCCAGCCGAGCGCAAAGAACAACGGCAGCGCGAGCAGCCACCAGTATTCAATTTCCATGTCGAGCCGCGATGTCTTGCACGACCATGCTATGCGGACCGTGCCAGAGCGGGTGCCGCGCCGCGCCTGAGACCCAGAATCTCGCGCCGCTGCCTGACGATGACACCGAGGCTCGCCATTACGCCGGCCGCGATGCCGATGCCGAAAAATACCAGCAGCACCAGCACGAGCGGCGCCTGCCACTCCCCGCCGGGAAAATAATGCACCACGACGCTATCGGTGTTCTTGAATGCAAAGCCGAGCAGCAGCAGGAACACCACGGTCTTGAGCAGCAGCAACAGGATGCGCATCACTATTTCCCCCGCCAAAAAAAAAGCGGCACGATCTTGCGATGATGCCGCATCGGTAGTCCACCTGCCGCGCTTACTTCTTGAGGTCGACGCGTTCGCGCAGTTCCTTCCCCGCCTTGAAATGGGGCACGTATTTCTCCGGCACCTGCACTTTGTCGCCGGACTTTGGATTACGGCCGGTGCGCGGCGGACGGTAATTCAGGCCGAAGCTGCCGAACCCGCGAATCTCGATGCGCTGCGCCTGCGACAAACTCTTCGCCATGGCATCGAGGATCATTTTTACCGCAAGCTCGGCGTCTTTCGCAACCAGCTGGTGATAGCGTGCCGCCAGCTTGGCGATCAGCTCGGACTTGGTCATGGTCGCCCCTTATCGGTCGGTGTTGGCAGTATCCAGCTTGGCCTTGAGCAATGCGCCGAGATTGGTAGTGCCGGCACTGGAAGGTTTGTCCGCCGCTATCTTCTGCATCGCCGCCGATTCGTCGGCAGAGTCTTTGGCCTTGATCGAAAGATTGATGGCGCGGTTCTTGCGATCGATGTTGATGACCATCGCCGTCACGGCGTCGCCCTCTTTCAGATGGGTGCGGATGTCCTCGACCCGGTCGCGCGCGACCTCGGAGGCCCGCAGATATCCCTCGACCTCGCCCTCGAGCGAAATCACCGCGCCCTTGGGGTCGATCGACTTGACGGTGCCCTTGACGATGCTGTTCTTGTCATGCGCCGCTATGTAGCTGGTGAACGGATCGCCGTCGAGCTGTTTGACGCCGAGCGAAATGCGCTCGCGCTCGACATCGATCGACAACACGACCGCTTCGGTCTCATCACCCTTCTTGTATTTGCGCACCGCCTCTTCGCCGGTCGCGTTCCACGACAGGTCTGACAGGTGCACCAGGCCGTCGATATTGCCGGGCAGGCCGATGAAAACGCCGAAGTCGGTGATCGACTTGATACTCCCTTTCACCTTGTCGCCCTTCTTGTAATTCATCGAGAACTCTTCCCACGGATTCGCCTTGCACTGTTTCATGCCCAGCGAAATGCGGCGGCGGTCCTCGTCGATTTCGAGCACCATGACCTCGACCTCGTCGCCGAGCTGCACCACGCGCGACGGGTGCACGTTCTTGTTGGTCCAGTCCATCTCGGAGACGTGCACCAGGCCTTCGATGCCCTGCTCGATTTCGACGAACGCGCCGTAATCGGTGAGATTGCTGACTTTGCCGAAGAGCCGCGTGCCCTGCGGATAGCGCCGCGACAGGCCGACCCACGGATCTTCGCCGAGTTGTTTCATGCCGAGCGAGACGCGGTTTTTCTCCTGATCGAACTTGAGCACCTTGGCTTCGACTTCGTCGCCGACCGCCAGCACTTCCGACGGATGCTTGACGCGGCGCCATGCGAGATCGGTAATGTGCAGCAGGCCGTCGATGCCGCCCAGATCGACGAACGCGCCGTAATCGGTAATGTTCTTGACGATACCCTTGACCACCGCGCCCTCTTGCAGACTTGAGAGCAGCGCCTGGCGCTCGGCGCCCTGGGAAGCCTCGAGCACTGCGCGGCGCGATACCACGACGTTATTGCGCTTGCGGTCGAGCTTGATGACTTTGAAATCCATCACCTTGTTTTCGTACGGCGACGTGTCCTTCACCGGACGGATGTCGACCAGCGAGCCGGGCAGGAAAGCGCGAATGCCGTTCACCATCACGGTGAGGCCGCCTTTGACCTTGCCGTTGATCAACCCCTGCACCTGTGTGCCTTTTTCGAGCGCCTGCTCAAGGTCCATCCACGCCGCGAGGCGTTTGGCCTTATCGCGCGAGAGGCGCGTTTCCCCGAAGCCGTCTTCGAGCGCGTCGATCGCGACCTGGACGAAATCGCCGGGCTTGACTTCGATTTCGCCGCGGTCGTTGAAGAATTCCTCGGTGAGGATATAACTTTCTGATTTTAAACCGGCATTTACTACGATATGGTTGGCATCAACGCTGATCACTTCGGCGGTAATGACCTCGCCGACCCGCATTTCTTTGCGCGCAAGACTTTCTTCGAACAACGCGGCAAAACTTTCGCTCGGGAGGGCGGCGGCGACAGTATTCATTATCTGCAATTTAGGAACTCGAAATAACCCGTTATTTCAACGGGGTCTGGTTAATAAACGCCGCGAGCCTGGCAGCTCATGGCACCCGTGTCGCTGCAACAAAACGCGCCAACACTTGCTCCACTGCCGCATCGATCGAAAGCTCGGTGGTGTCAAGCAGGCTGGCGTCGTCACTCTTTTGCAGCGGGGCTACAGCGCGCGCGCTGTCGCGCTCATCGCGGTCCCGGATATCCTGCAAAAGGGTCGTAATATTAGCACCCATTCCTTTTTCTATCAACTGTTTATAGCGCCGGCGGGCGCGCTCTTCGGCGTCCGCGGTGAGATAGATTTTGAGCGTTGCGTCGGGAAATACCACCGACCCCATATCGCGCCCATCCGCCACCAAACCGGGCGCTTGGCGGAACGCGCGCTGACGGTCGCGTAGCGCCTGCCGGACCGCCGGCAATGCTGCCACCCGCGAGGACCCATCACTAACCGCTTCGGTACGGATGGAGTCAGTCACATCCTCTTGATTCAGAAATAGTTTTTCTCCGTGAAAACGGACATCCAGAGACGCGGCGAGCCGCGCCAGAGCAGGTTCGTCATCGAGCGCCACCCACTGCTTGAGCGCACTGAGCGTGACGAGGCGGTAGAGCGCGCCGCTGTCGAGATAGTGATATCCGAGCCGCGCAGCGACCCGTTGCGCGACCGTGCCCTTGCCGGATGCCGACGGGCCGTCAATTGCGATCACCGGGACGGTAGTCATACCGAGTCACAAAATTCCAAAGCAACTCCTTCCCCCTCGCGGCGAAAGCACAAAGTGACTCCTTCCCCCTTGATGGGGGAAGGTCGGGATGGGGGTGAAAACGTTGCGAGGAGTCATGGTAATTCGCACCCCCACCCTAACCCTCCCCCATCAAGGGGGAGGGAGGCGGTTTCTTCTCCCCCGTCGAGGGGGAGGGAATCGGTTTTTCTGAGGCAGTAAGACACAGGCCCGCCGAGCGAGCCAACTCAGGGAAGCCGGGGAACGAAGTCGCGACGTTGGCGCAATCGTTGATCTCAATCGGCGCGCCCGCGCGCAACGCGGCGATTACGAAGGCCATCGCCACCCGATGATCGCCGTGGCTGTCGACCACGCCGCCGGCATAACTTCCACCGGTCACGCGCATGCCGTCGGCAGCCGGCTCGGCGGAGATGCCGAGCGCCCGCAGCCCGTCGGCCATCACCTGGATGCGGTCGGACTCCTTGACGCGCAGTTCCTCGGCGCCGCGCAATAGGGTAACGCCGCGCGCGTTGGCCGCCGCGACGAACAGGACCGGGAATTCATCGATCGCCAGCGGCACCAGCTCGACCGGTATCTCGATGCCCTTCAATTCGGCGTGGCGCACGCGGATATCGGCAACGGGCTCGCCGCCGGCCTCGCGCGGGTTGACGAGCTCGATGTTCGCACCCATCAGGCGCAGGATGTCGATCGCGCCGGTGCGCGTTGGATTGACGCCGACGTGTTCGAGCGTGAGGTCCGAGCCGGGCGCAATGCTGGCGCCGACCATGAAAAACGCCGCCGAAGAAATATCCGCCGGCACATCGATCGAGGTTGCTGTCAGCCTGCCGCCGCCGCTCACGCACACGGTACTGCCGCTGCGCTCTACCGGATAGCAGAATGCGGCGAGCATGCGTTCGGTATGATCACGCGTCGGCGCCGGCTCGGTAACGCAAGTCCTGCCGCGCGCATAAAGCCCCGCCAGCAACAGCGCCGACTTGACCTGCGCGCTTGCAATGGGCATTCGGTATTCGACGCCGCGCAGGTTGGAAATACCCATGATCTTGAGCGGCGGGTGCCCGCCTTCGGCGGTCTTGATTTCGGCACGCATCTGGCCGAGCGGCGCGGCAACGCGTTGCATCGGCCGCTGGCGCAGGCTCGCGTCCCCGCTCAACTCGCAATCGAAATTCTGCCCTGCGAGCAGCCCGCACAATAGCCGCATTGAAGTGCCGGAGTTACCGCAGTCGAGCACCGTGGTTGGTGCTTTCAGTCCACGCAGGCCGGCGCCATGCACCGTCACGTTGCCGCGCGCGGGTCCGTCGATGCGCACGCCGAGCGCGCGGAACACGTTCATGGTCGCCAGCGCATCCTCGCCTTCGAGGAAACCGCTGACGCGGGTCACGCCCTCGGCGATTGAACCGAGCATGATGCTGCGGTGGGAAATCGATTTGTCGCCCGGCACGCGGATGCGCCCCGTGAGCGCGCCACCCGGTGCGATGTTATACGTAAGCGACATGGAATTTATTTCTTCACCAGCCATTTCGCGCGCGCGGCGCGAGCCGCGGCGAATCGCGTCTCCAGCCCCTGCCCGTCGCTCGCTTCGATCATGCCGCGCAGCAGTTCGAGTTCGTCGAGACAATCGTCGAGCGCGGCGAGCAGCGCGTCGCGATTGGCGAGGCAGACATCGCGCCACATCTCGGGCGAGCTGCCGGCGATCCGGGTCGAATCGCGAAAGCCGCCGCCGGTATGCCCGAACAACGCCGCCGCATCGGCGTAGCGGGCGATCTGGCCGACCAGCGCAAACGCCAGCACGTGCGGCAGGTGACT